>JAESFY010000026.1_pt1 | contig 278188 bp, 226 predicted proteins | sample 9266201 | NCBI WGS metagenome assembly JAESFY01 (sample SAMN14515071, study PRJNA621656) | algae metagenome | isolation source: Nodosilinea sp. WJT8-NPBG4 and co-occurring heterotrophs from soil, lower... | place: USA: Pinto Basin, Colorado Desert, California | collected 2006-05-27 | reverse complement strand
TACAGACCAAGCTCAAAGCCAAGGTGCTGCAAAAGCTGGAGTCGATCTACGTCGATACAGGCTCTAGCCTCTCTGACTGAAGCCCAATCTGTTTAAGTAGGGAAAAACAGCACCGGATGCCAGCTGCTGCGCAGAATTTCGCTGGTGAGGCTGGGGGCTGACCACTTGAGAATGCCGCCAAGGTTGCTAGAGCAGGTGGCGATCGCTCCGATATCGTGCATTTCGGCCGTTTTCAGAATTTCTGCTAAGGGGCTGCCCTCAACGACGGTGGTGTTGACGACTAAATTGAGGGCAGCTAGCTCTGACTGAAGCTGGTCAAGTTCCTGTTCGGCCTGCTTCAGGGGGTTATCGCCCCGTAACTCTCGGCGCATGTTTTCATCGACAACCCACACGAGGCGCACCCGCTCTAGCACTGAGTTGGGGTTGTTTTTCACCTGCTGCTGAATTTTTTTGAGCAAGCTTTTGCCTCCCTGGGTGCCGTTGTAGGGCACTAGCAGGTAGCGAAACAGGTGAGCACAACGCAGCTTTAGCTCAGCGGTAGTGTAGGTTGACACGAGCTGGGGCCGCAGAATAATGATGGGAATCGTTGTCTTTTCGGCTAGATTGGCGGTAGTGCTGCCAAACAGCTTCTCTTCCAGTAGGGTGCGGGTTGGACTGCCCAAAAAAATCACGTCGCTCTGGTGCTTTTTGGCCAAGCGCAAGATGCTCTCGCTGGCGCGCCCCACCTGTACCTCAACGGTCACATCGATGTCGTTGGGCAGATCACGTAGCAGGGTTTGCAAGCGCTGGCGGGGTTTTTCTAGTAGCTCTGGGCTGTCTCGCGGAATTTCCCGCTCACTGTCTACTGAGACATTGTGAAAAAAGACCAGAGACTTGAACCCTCCAGCGGCGAGACTCGGCACGAACTGAGCGAGACGGTAGATACCATCAGTAAAGTCAGTACAGATGAGCGCGCGCTGAAACATACGTCCCCCGTTCAGGTGCAACAAAGCGTACAAAATTTGCGATCGCCCAAGCTGGCAATCGTTGTGACATATCACCACAGACCATCGGCAGCTGTCGAAGAAGCCCTTCCTCCTACCATAACGTTAGACAGGGCCGTTTCAACCCTTGAAAGGCCCTTCCCGTTCTGTAGGCAGGTTGATTGTGACAGGCTCCAACAGTCTGGGCCCAGGGTTCAAGGTATGTCGTAAATCGAATACCTTAAACCCTGTACCCCACTAACCTATCACTTTGGGACTACGGATTAGACTGGACTGCTTAGGCATCGACGGTAGCGGTGTCGACTTAACGAAAAAGTCAGAAATTGTGCAGAACTGCAAGCCAGATAAGGCTGAATTGACCGACTTCCTATGCTCTCGCTGCATAGGGACATGGGGTCTGATAGAAATAGCTATTTCACTGGTGAGCGAGGTGTGGGGAGCGCATTGCGAGCGGTTGAGTTAAACCCCTAGCCCAGCTATAGCTGTAAAAGAGTTTCGGCAAAAGTGGGTTGAAGCAGGTGGCCTCTGAGCCAGCGCGAATTTCGATTCTGTAGTTGATGAAACGTTTCATAGCATCGAAGGTGACGCCCCGGCATCCCCGGCCTGATTCAAGAGAATCGTGCAAGAGAGGGAGGTCGCCGTCTTCATGCTGTTTTGGCGACGTTAAAACCTACATTTGAGGGTTTGGTCCAATTCCCCATTCGTGCTTGAGAAAGTGCTTATACATCGTCTCTCGCATCATCATTTGTTCGTACATCTTGACTAGGAACTGCTGAGCCTGCTCCCGACTCATTTTGTCAACTTGGGTTTCAAAGGACCTCAAACTAAACTGCTGCTCCAAAGAGAGTTGCATCGGTTCGTTCATGGATTTGCTCCTGAGAGAGAGAGAACAACACTCCAGTAGTGGCTGGTAACGACCAAGCTGAGCCTGAGTTACTGCCTAGATGCACGGGTTAGCTCTCCCTAGGGAAACCCGGTCCCAGCACATCTAGTTTCTCTACCGGAATAAGCTGTAACCACAGTGCCGACCTAAGCCAATGCGCTATGGTTTACAAATTATAACGATCATTTGACAAAGATCCACTTGGTGGTCTTGTAAGCGAATATAACAAGTCATCCCCAAACCGTCATCTGCCGGTAGAGAATTTACAACTTTTAGCAATGACTGCTAAGTAAAAATGCTCAGGGCAAACTTCTTCACGGATTCTATGTCTAGGCTCAGGCGATGCTAGTACAGGGGTGCTTTCCCCGCATTATTGCGTGGTCGGAGCACTTACAACCGCCACGGCTGGAGGCTTTCGGAGCTATCTTCGACCCGATCGCATCGACTGAAGGGTTTGTCTAATACAAATAAAAGACCTACCTTTTGGGAGGTAAAGTCGTGGCCCAAATCAGCTGTCAGCGCTACTAGACGGTGCTGACAGGTTCACTACTACCACTGTGATGTTGTCTCGGCCCCCCCGTTGCTTGGCAGAATTGACTAGGGCTGTGGCCGCTGCCTCGCAGGCGCGAATCGACTTGAGGTGAGAGGCAATCAGATGGTCTGACAATTCTTCGGTGAGACCGTCGCTGCATAGCAATAGACGATCGCCGCTGTGCACCTCAATAGGCTGAATATCAATTTCGGTGAGGTCATCGCGCCCTAGGCACTGAGACAGCACATGGCGCCACGGGTGGCTGCGCGACTGGGCCGAACTCACCTCACCCGCTCGGATAGCTTTGGCAATCCAGGTGTGGTCTTCGGTAAGCTGCTCTAGGTGGTGGCCCCGCAAGCGGTAGAGGCGAGAGTCGCCGACATGGGCACACCAAGGCTGCGGGTCGCTGTCGCGAAAGGTGACCAACACCACGGTAGTGCCCATGTCGGCCCGTTCAGGGTGGCGCCTCTGGTCGTCGAGGATGGCATTGTTAGCTTGACGCAGGGCTTGCTCTAGGAGCTGGGCCGTGGCGACTTCTCCGTGCCAGTGCTGCTGCAAAAAGGTCTTAATAGCGGCGGTGGCTAAGCGGCTAGCTTCTTGCCCACCTGCATGGCCACCCATGCCGTCTGCCACAATGAAAAATCGTCCCTCGGGGTCGATGTAGTAATCATCCTGGTTGCTGGTGCGCAGCAGGCCTGGGTCCGACAACCCTGAAAAAACACAATCCACCATAGCAAATTTGGGCTAAACCATTAAGGCAGACGATCGGCCCGGTTGACCTGAAGCACCGCTCGCAAAAACGCGATCCCAGTGCCTGCCGCCAGTACCCCAGGTACTAGAGCCAGCCAAACAAACTCCGATAGTACCAGTACCGTTGCCGAAAGGGTAAACGCCCCCACCAAAATGGCGTAGTTGTTGGCCATTGTTACCCCACTAATGCGGCGCAGGACGCGATCGGTCTCGATAGAGCGCACTCTTACACGAATGTCGCCGCGCTCTAGTTTGTCAAGGGTATCTTCGATGCGCCGGGGTAGGCCCAGGGCAGAGGTGCTGACTTGGGCAGCCTGACGGCCGAGTTCTCCCAGCAGACTGTTAGCTCCATCGGTCGGATTGCCATTGGACATAAGCTGTGCAGCAAACGGCTTAGCCGCTTCCATAAAGTTAAACTCGGGGTCGAGCCCTTTACCTACCCCTTCTAAGGTAGAGAACGCCCGCATCACAAAGGTGAAAGTGGCCGGAAAGCGAAAGGGCTGATCGTAGGCGACGGCGTAAAGGTCATCGCTGATGGCATGAATGGACTGCTCCTCAAAGGGGCGGTCCATAAAGTTATCCAAAATATACTGGATAGAGCGGCGTACTGGGCTCATATCATCGACTTGTGCCAGTGCCCCCAGCTCAACCAAGGAGTCCATTACCTGCCCAGCATCGCGCCGGGCTACTCCCATGAATGTACTCATCAGCCGCTGGCGAGTCATCGGCTGTACCTGGCCCATCATGCCAAAATCGTAGAAGATTAACGATCCATCAAGGCCAACGGCAACATTGCCCGGGTGGGGATCGGCGTGGAAAAAGCCGTTGTTCAGTAGCTGGTGTAGGTAGGCTTGAGCCCCCAACCGAGCCAAGCGCTTACGGTCTAACCCAGCGGCTTCAAGGGCGTCGTAGTGGCTAATTTTAATCCCAGGCATGTATTCCAGGGTTACCACTCGAGAGGAGGTCAACCGCCAGAAGACGCGAGGCACGTTGACCCAGTCTTCGCCACGGAAGTTGCGACGAAAGGTGTCGGCGTTGCGACCTTCGTTGAGGTAGTCGATCTCCTCCCATAAAATGCGGCAGCACTCTTCATAGATGCCCAACCAGTCACGGCCTTTACCCCAACTAGGATGGCTCTGAAAATAGCGAGCAATGCCCTTGAGAATAGATAGGTCGATGGTGAAGAGCGATCGCAACCCCGGGCGCTGCACCTTCACTACCACTTCATCGCCGCTGTGTGTCTGAGCCCGATGCACCTGCCCTAGGCTAGCCGCCGCCAGCGGAATCGGATCAAACGTGCGGTACAGGGTGTGGATAGGCTTGCCTAAATCAGCCTCAATAATGTCGCGGGCCTGCTCATAGCTAAAGGCCGGTACCCGATCCTGAAGCTTCGACAATTCCTCCACAAACTCAATGGGGAAAATATCGGCACGGGTTGAAAAAAGCTGCCCTACCTTAATGAAGGTTGGACCCAGATCGAGTAGAGTCTCGCGAATCCATACGGCAAGCTCTCGCCGCCGGGCTGTCTGGGCTTCAGCAGTCATGGCGCCACCGTAGCTCCAGGCTTTGCCGTAGAGCCATCGGGCCCAGAGCAGCCGCAGCACAAAACCCCAAATGTCGACAAAACGACGCTGACGGGAGTATCGGCCCTGGTTCCAGCGGTAAGAGTCTTGACGGAAAGGCGGTGTCTTTTCTCCGGCAGCAGCGGCAAGGCTCGCCGTGCTGGCTAAGGCTAGGGGAACGGGAGCAGATCCGTCTAGCGGTGCTTCGAAAGCTGAGGTATCCAAGCTGCCAGTCATGCCTTCAACGTGGCTTAAGTCACCCTCGCCGTTGTCGAGAGGGGAAGGCAGCTTGGCCGATGAGGAGGGATCAGAAACGGCAGACACTCAGGTTCCTAGAACAGAAGGGATGGCAACGACTTACAAACCAATATAGCTCCGGGCAGCAGCCCCGGCAGATTTAGACCTGGCGTGAGGCCAAAACGGTTTCTTGACTTTTAGACCTGGGAAGTGGCCCGATACTGCTGTAAGGCGACTCGCACCTGGGCAATTTCGGCTCGCAGGGTGTCAATAGTGGCCTGTAGATCGGTGACTGAGCCAGCTGAAGCCGATGCTGTATTCCCCATAGAGGATTCTCCAGCTTCTGCTTCTACCTGCTGAGCCCGAGCCATTACTTCGTCCGTAAACTGGCGAAAGTATTCCCGCTGCTCGGCGTCAAACTTACCCACTAGGCTCAAGCCATCGGTCAACAACCGCTCGGCGCGCTCGTTAACTGCATCCGCTAGGGCGCGGCCAACATAAAATGCATGCAGCACGGGGCTAGTCATGGCAAACCTCAGGGAAGACGGATGATGTAACAGAATTCGTTTAACTGTAGAGAATTATAACGCCCTTATTCCTCTAGCACCGGACGGATATTGGGTTAATTTTTGGTTTATTCAGCCAACCTGTCTAGCTAGATGACGGAGCTGGGGCTGCTGGCTGAAGCGGCGGAGCTAGGGGCGCTGGGGCTGCTCCTTCCGTCGGAACGGGCTCCATAGGGACTGGTGCTGGCAGCGGCTGCGGTGCCGGAGCGGGCTCCACAGGCAGAGGCGCGGGGTCGCTAGGGAATATAGGTTCAAACTCGGGTGTGGGTTCGGGCTGAAGGGGTACCGGAGTTTCCCAGTCTTCTACGGGTTCAGGGACAGGCTGAGGGACAATTTCAGGCTGGGGTACCGCTGGGGGCGGGGCAGCAGGTTCTTGGGGGTTGGGGGTAAAGTCAGGTACTGGCTCTGAACCTGGCGGTGGCGTGTTGCTATAGTCGGGGCGATCGCGCCGGGCTGGGGCATCAGCCCAGGGCTGCAAGAGATCGTCGCCATTCCAGCCAGGCAAGGGAGGAAACGACTGATTGGGATTGAGGCGCTCTTGGCTGGCAGAACTGGCGGGCTGGAGCCGGGCATAGAAGCCAAACCCTAGGCCGCTAACTGTGGCCAACAGCCCAGTCGCGACCAGAGCCAGCGGTAGCGAACGATTCTGACGTTGGGTTGAGCCAACCAGGGTGCTGACCTGCGCAGGATAGTCAACTATTGCTTGGGGCTGGGCTCCGGGGTCAGATTGGCTAAATACCGCCCTAGTCGGGGGGCCGGTGAAGCGCTGAGGTACTGCACTGGGTGCTGGTGTCGAGGGTAGCTGCTCAGGGTGTGGCAGAAGGGCTTTCCACGCCGCCAGGGTAACGGTGGGTGGTAGTTCGTGCAGGGTTGGCATGGCCCCGTTCAAAAGCCTAGGGCTACCTAGGGCTAGGGCCGTATCGACAACAGTGGGTAGCCCAGGGTGACGACGACGAACCTCCACTGCCAGGGGAGCGTTGGTCGCCTCAGCCCGCTGACCAGTCAGCATAAAATACAGCAGGTGGGTAAGCCCGCACACCAGGGCCGATTCTTCTGAGAAAACTTGATCTTTGTCGGTGGGATTTGGGATGGCGGTGGTGGATGGCGGTAAGTCAAATCCTGTGAACGTGACGATTTGATCCTGTGGCTCGTACCACACCTGGTCAGGGGTCAATCGCAACCCGGCCCAACCTATGGGGTGGAGAGTCTCGAAGGCTTCGGTGAGGCGTTGGATAATGGCCATGCTGGAGCGAGGTGCCAGGGAGTTGGTTCCAGTCACCAGGCGATCGAGGGGAGTGCCGGGGGGACTGGCCAGGGTTTGATAGCAGACGCCCTCTTCTTCAAAGCCTCCTAAGCGCGCTGGAAATGCGGTCTGTTTCAGGCTGTTGACCTGATCGAGGTACTGGTAAAACACCTGTCGCTGTGGGGCATCGGGCAGCGTTGCCGGGCTGCGACTACCTAATATGCGGAGCTGGATCCACTGCCCCTTGGACACATCCATCGCTAGATAGACAGGGCCAATGGCATCTTCGGCCACCCAGGCATCGATCACGTAGTTGCCATTTTGCAGGGCGGTGCCCACAGCTAGGGTCATAGGAACAGAGAGGATCAATGATCTTTGCCACTCTACCCCGTTCTTCCCCCAGTGGAGAGATGCGCCAATATCTTGTGCCCCTCAGGCGCGAGGATAGTGCTGCTCCAAAAAGGCGATCGCATCGGCCTGGGTTGCGATCGCGCCATCAAGCTGGGCGGCAAATAGGGTCTCTAGCATCGGCCTAAAACTGGGGCCTGGTCGATATCCCAGGGTTTTGAGCTGGTCACCGTCGATCAGGGGCGACGTGGGAGCCCACTGCATCAGGTAACGCCACAGGGCAGGGCCCAGCTGCCGTGGATGGCGAGCACTGATGAGCAGGTAAGTGGAAATATCAGCTTGATTAAAAGCGGCATACAGCTGACTGGGGGCGGGCTCGGTGGCCACGAGGGCTTGCCACTGGTGTTCCCATTGATCGAGGTTAGACAGGCGCTCAATGGCGCGATCGGGCAGTTGTAAATGGGCGGCCAGGGGCGATCGCGCTGCGACCGGTACAGCAGCCAGCAGCCCCTGGAGACGCAGCAGCCAGGGCGGCCCCAGATCGGGCCAGCTAAAGCGCTTGGCCCAACGGCTGAGGCGTCGCAGCTGCTGCCATAGGGCTGGGGTCATGGTTAGGTCGCTGTGGAGACAACGCAGCGCCCCCAGATGGTCGAGCAGAGTTAGCGCCGACTGCCAGTAGGCTGCCTCAAGGATGTATTTCAGCTCGTTTTTGAGCCGCACCTGTAGGGCCGGGGCTCGCCGCATCTGGTGTTGCATTTGGGTGTAAGCCCCGCTCGCGATGGCGTGGTGAATGTAGCCCTCGGTTTGGGCGTCGAGGCTAAACCCCAGACGCACCGCAAAGCGCACCGCTCGGTAGATGCGCGTCGGGTCTTCGATAAAGCTGTTGGCGTGCAGCACGCGAATGATGCCCTGGCGCAGGTCAATGAGTCCGCCAAAGTAGTCAAGCAGCTGCCCAGCCCCAGGATTGGTGAGCCGCAGCGCTAGAGCATTGACCGTAAAGTCGCGGCGGTAGAGGTCTTGCTGAATGGAGCTAGCTTCGACTTCGGGATTGGCGGCGGGGTAGGGGTAAAACTCTGTGCGGGCGGTGGCGATGTCAATCATCAGCCCGGCCAGGGGATGGTCTAACTCTTTGCGCCAGACCAGCGACGCCGTTTGAAACCGCCCATGGACCTGTAAATCAACCTTCGGAAATCGCTCCTTGATCACGGTCGCCAGGTCAACGCCAGCCCCTACCTGCGCCGCGCTGAAGAATCCATCAACCACTAGATCGAGGTCCGGTAGAGCCGCTGAGATCGAGTCGGTACAGATCAGCAGATCGCGCACCGCGCCGCCCACCAGGTAGAGGTGCCAACCTCGCTCCTCGGCTGCGGCGGTGATTTGCTGCAAGATGCCTTGCAAAATAGGCGACAGGCCAACCCCCAAGGCCTGCTGTAGGGCAATGGCAGTAGGCGGACCGAGAGCGGGCTGGGCTAAGGAAGAGGGCTGCCCCTGGTGCAGGTGACGCAGCAGGTCAGTGCGGGTGACGATGCCCATCAGTGCCCCCTGGTGCAGCACCGGTAGGCGACCAATGTCGTAGGTCACCATCAGGTGCTCGATATCGGCGAGGGGGGTGTCGGGAGTAATGGTTTTGAGGTTGGTGGCCATATAGCCCTTGACCGGAGCGTGGCTGAAGCCGTGGTGAAGGGCTAGATCCAGATCGCGGCGAGAAATGATACCGACCAGGCGATCGCCCTCATCGACCACCGACAAACCCGAGTGGCCGTAGCGCAGCAAAATCCGTTGGGCCTCGTGGATTGTAGTGTCAGGGCGGATGGTGCGTACCGGCGACGACATCAGATCGCGGGCGATGGGCTGACGGGGCAGGTGCGATCGCACCGCCGCCATGACCTCCTGCACCATCCCTAAGGGGTCTTCCGTCGTCACGCTGGCTGAGGCAGCCGCAGCATGCCCACCGCCGCCTAAGGCCGTCAGCACCGTGCCCCAGTCGAGGCGATCGCTCACTCGACCTCGGGCTCGGCCAATCAACGTGAGTTTTTGAATTCCCAGCGATGGGTCAGACAGATCGCGGTTCGCCAACCCATCGGCATCCACTTCTTCCTCGGCGGCGTAGTAGGCCCCAAATAGCAGCGCATCGGCATCGGTTAGGGATATCAGTTGCTCTGCCAGCCCCGACAGACCCGGCACATACTCATCAACCCGCAGCAATACCCAGGCCAACGTGTGGCCTCCCACTGTCTCTACATGGAGGGCAGCCATGGCTTCTGCCAACAACCCTTGCAAAGTGGGGCTCAGTCCCGGTTCTACAAAGTCGGCAATAATCGCGAGGCTAGCCCCATGGGCCATCAGCCAGGCTAGAGCAGAGGCATCCCGCGCCGTCGCCCCCTCGTACAGCAGCGAACCTGTATCGACATGAATGCCCAGGGCCATGACAGTCGCTTCCGCGACGCTGGGCTCAATCTTTCCTTCTTGTAGGGACTCCACCACTAGAGTGGTAGCTGCTCCCACAGCCTCAATCGTGGTTTCCTGGGCTTGCACCGTCTCGGCACTCGTGGGATGGTGATCGTAGATCTCGATGGGTACCTGGTTGTGTTCGGCCTGGGTAATCCAATCGGCCGCTGGGCCAAAGCGATCGCGCTGCTGAGCATCGACCAGAGTGAGGCGATTAATCTGGCTTGGATCCACTGCTCGTCGCTCAATCAGCGGGTACTCGTCACGGTGGAGGGCCAAAAATCGCTGCACCGTCGGATGACAGCCTCCGGTCAGCACGATGCGTCGCCCTGGCTGCAGGCGAGCCAGCCCAACGGCAGCCCCTAGGGTGTCAAAATCGGCGGTGGTGTGACAAAGGACTAGGTCCATAAGTTTCAGGCCTTTTTTAGGGCCATACTTTCCGGCGGGGCCTCTTTCTGATAGCGTACTGGTTAGGGTAGTGTGGCTGTTAGCCTGGGCTGATCAGGTTATTCACCGCCGTCTCCGCTGCTGTGTTTGAGAGAGCAAATATAAACCCATGGTAATTCTGTTTCAACTCGCGCTGTTTGCCCTGGTCCTGATGTCATTTGTGCTAGTGGTGTATGTGCCCGTAGCCTACGCCTCTCCCCAAGACTGGGATCAGTCCAAACGACTGATCCTCTTTGGCTCCGTTATTTGGGGCGCTCTGGTGGTCGTCGTAGGCGGCCTCAACTACTTTGTGGTGTAGATAAGAATATTTATGGCGGTTTTTGAAGGCACGTTAGTCTCCACAGGGTCTCCTCGGTTTGCCATTGTGCTAGGCCGATTCAACGATTTAGTTACGGGTAAGCTGCTGGAGGGTTGCCAAGATTGCCTAAAGCGCCATGGTATAGACGTTAACCCCGAAGGCACTCAGGTTGACTACGCCTGGGTGCCCGGCAGTTTTGAAATTCCGCTGGTGGCTCGGCAGTTGGCCCTCAGCGGTCGCTACAACGCGATCATTTGCTTGGGAGCCGTCATCCGTGGCTCGACGCCCCACTTTGACTACGTGGCGGCGGAGGTAGCCAAGGGCGTGGCAGCAGCGGGTTTCCAAACCGGCGTGCCGGTTATTTTTGGCGTCCTCACCACTGATACGCTGCAGCAGGCCCTAGAGCGGGCGGGTATTAAGGCCAACCACGGTTGGGACTATGCCATGAGTGCTCTGGAAATGGCCAGTTTAATGGGAGTGATTCACTCCGCCATGGGTAGTGGTGCGAGCAATGGCTCAGCCCGCTTGGGGCCTGGGATGCCGGTGGCAGCTCAAGCCGTTGTGGTTCCCGACGCGGACTCGATTTAGGGCTGAAGATTGCCCAAGAAAATCCAAAAAAATGTTGACATAGTCACACTTTTTTGAGATTCTAGATAAAGTCAAAACCAGCGAAACGGAATTGCTCCTGACACTGGTTTTTAATGCGGGTATAGCTCAGTGGTAGAGCGTCACCTTGCCAAGGTGAATGTCGCGCGTTCGAATCGCGTTACCCGCTTATTAAAATGTCGTGCGCTCCTCCACATTTCTGATAGGAAAGTTGGTGGAATTAATCTGGGAGCTGTAGAGTATTCTCCAGGCTCTAATGGGGATACCTAGGTAGGACGGAATACAAAAATTGGAAGTTTCATAGCTGAGAAGCAATAGTGGAGCCCAACCCGCAAATTGGGCCTCACTAATGTTCTAGGGATAGGGAGTCGTGGGTTGAATGCTTTCCCTCCGAAGGGCGCAGAACAGGGCTTCGGGTCGATGACCACGCAGCCAGTAGGTTTCCATTTCGCCACGTCCTTTAATAGTGATGCAGCCGCGGCGTTCGAACCGATAGCTGTCCTTGAGGCGTTCATAGGTTGCAGCCGTAACCTGAATCTGACCGGGTTCGCTAGAAGCCTCCATGCGGCTAGCCACATTGACGGCGTCGCCCCAGAGATCGTAAATAAATTTCTTAGTGCCAATCACCCCAGCTACTACCACCCCGGTGTTGATGCCAATGCGGATCTCGAGCGGTTGCCCTGACTCGGCCTGAAAGGAGGCGGTGACCTGCTGCATAGCCAGGGCCATTTCAGCGATCGCCTCCGCATGATCCTCCCGAGGCGTTGGTAGCCCCGCTGCCACCATGTAGGCATCGCCAATGGTTTTAATTTTCTCTAGATCTAGCTGTTCGGCCAGACTGTCGAAAGCCGAGAAGATTTGGTTGAGCAGGTTTACCAGCTTAATGGGTGACAGATGGTGCGACAGACTTGTGAAGCCAACGATGTCGGCGAATAGAATCGTCACCTCGTCAAAATGCTGAGGAATGGAGGTCTTGGTCTGCATCAGCTCGCCCGCGATCGGTGCTGGAAGAATATTGAGCAAGAGCTGCTCGGCCTTTTGCTGCTCCTGAGCTAGTTTTTGATTGCTGATTTGCAGTTCACTCAACATGTCGTTGATCTGATAGCCCAAGTGGTTAAGCTCATCGGTTCCCTGCACCGACACTCGCTGGGTGAGGTCGTTAGAGCGCCCGATGTGCTGCACCTGCTGACTGAGCCCGAGCAGCCGCCGCAAAATCACGCGATCGAGCAGCAGCAGCATGCCGCTGGTAAACACAAGACAGGACCCAAGCAGCGACCAGCCGAGATAGTGGCGGCTAATTAGCCCTTGCCGGTAGATATCGCGAGGCAGCTTGACCTCTAGCAGCGCTTGGGGAGTACCGTAGACATCGGGCCACAGAGTGTAGCCCATTAGGGTATCGGTATTTTGAGGGCGCACTAGGGTGGGTAGCATAGCCGAGTCGGTGGCATCGCTGAGAGTCGTGAGGATGGGTTGCAGCGGCTCCGACAATTCACCCTGACCTAGGGGATAAAGCTGTAGATCTAGCCGCGTGCGCTGCGCCAGGGATTCGACGACGCTGGCACTCAGAGTTCGCCCCATGAGGAGGGCACCCCTGGATGGGCCGGTGGCATCGCTGCGCAAAATAGGCTCTACTACAACCAGCATCAGGTGGCCATCCACCGCCATCAACCCTTGGTGGTGAGAGGCCAGATGCTCAAACTGCATCAGCGGGCTGGTGGGAGTAAGCTGCTGGATTAGACTGGATGGTAGGGGTGAAAAGGTTCTGTTGTCTAAGTTGAAGCTTGTGCCGTAGACAATCTTACCGTCGGGATTGACGAAGGCTATAACGTTGATCTGTAGGCTTTCAAAGGCGTACTTTCTAAGATTTGACTCAAGATAATCAGAGTTGCCGTCTTGGATAAAGGCGTAGGTAGCATTCCAAGCGGCCCAGTCTTCGGTAACGCTCTGGATCTGGGCGAGGTCGCCGGCTAGCACTTCATCGACCCGTTGCAGGTTGCGCTGGGCATCCTGCTGCTCAAGGCGACTGTAGCTGCGCTGCAAAATGACGGAAAAACTGCCGTAAAGAATTGCCATCAGCCCTAATAGAGGCAGCGTGGTCAGCAGCAGAGTTTTGTAGCGCAGTTTCATAAGTTAGGGGCACTGTGTGGGGGGTGACACCCCTCAAAAGTACCTGTAGAGTACCCATGGCGTAGCACTACAGCGATGTCCCTCACCATTGCTTTGAAATGAAGCGTCGTTTTTCAGCGCTTTTATGAGGAACCGTTGGGGGAGTGTTACCAAACTTAAAAAAACGCAGCACTGTTGGCGGTGTTGCCCAGTGTCCCACGACGGCTGAAGTCTACCCTATACCACTGCCTTAGCGGTTGGGGGAATTCTGCAACGGTAAAACGCTATCCGTCGCGCTCGGTGCGCACCCAGGTTTTTTCGGGCTTGACCAGAAATTTGAAGTACAAAGGAATTTTGTTGAGTATGTAGAGCGGCACCGTCAGCAGATCCCGAAGGGAAAGATCGCTGCGTCCGTAGCCCACCCAAGCCAGGCTAACCCCGGTGCTGAGAGCGAGTACTGCCCCTAGGGCTAGGTAGGCGGGTAGCCAGCTCAACCCAGCAAGGGCTGCCGCTAGGCAGAGGGCTGCGATCGCCAACGTCACCATGACCTGTAGCGAAATGGGCAGTACTCCTAGCTCTAACGCCAAAACGAGGAGGTCAATCCGTCCCTGGCGCAAGGCCTGTCCCAGCAGCTTGGGCACGTACTCGCTCAACATCTGCAGATGACCATGCTCCCAGCGGGTGCGTTGGGTAGTGGCGGCCTGGTTGCCGCTGGGTAAGCGGCTGGTGACCCAGGCGCTTTGGCAAAATTGTGGCCCATAGCCGGCTAGAGCTAAATCGAGGCCGAGCTTCATATCTTCGACAATGTGACCACTGGCGATATTGACGGCGATCGCAGCCTCCCAAGGCATGGCGATACCAGTACCAGTTAGCAGACAGGGCTGACCCAGGCGATATAGCCCGAGGGGCCGCACCCAATTTTTCACCTTGAAGGCAAAGGCTGAAATGCCGTCTTTAAGCCCAGGACTGGGTGGCTTTTCCATTAGGTAGACGGCCTGGACCGGGCGCTGGCTATGCTGGGCCTGAATGGCCAGGGCGGCCAAGCTGTGGGGCTGTAGATCGCAGTCGGCATCGACAAAAACAATGATGTCGGGTGGATTGGCCATGAGATGGCTGAGGCCAAAATCGAGGGCATAACCCTTGCCGCGTTGGGCAAGGTCGTGGCGCTCAATCACGGTGGCTCCGGCCTGACGGGCGGCTTCGGCGGTGGTGTCGGTGCAGTTGTCGGCAATGACCAGTAGGCGATCGGTAGGACGCAACTGGGGAAGAATGGTGGCTAAGGTAGTGGCAATGCCCTCAGCTTCGTTATGGGCGGGCACCAGCACCGCCAGGGAAAGATTGGCAGGTAGGGTAGAGGGACTGGCGGACGACTGGGCTTTGCCCAAGGCCATCAGGCACTCGAGGGCAAAGAAAGCTGAGGTGGTCAGTAGTAGCAGCGGCAAAACCGCGAGCATGACCGTGATCAGGTCGCCTAGACTTACGTTCATAACTACCCAACGTGTTGACTTAATCGGTGATGCTAGGTTGCCCAAATCGCCAGGTTGGCCTGCCGCTGGAGCCAACGCCCGCAGTAGGTACCTTAGCGAACCCTGGCTAGGTCCATCGACTTCGCCCCGGCAGATTTACAAGAGCTTCAAAAACCTGTGTCTCGGTGGTGCTGACCTATTGCTGGGCCAGCACCACGGCTAGAACGGCTTCTACAGCGATCGCCCACCCCTCGGGCGCTGGCGCTGGCGCGACCTGCCAACCGCGGTCAGCTAGCTGGGGATGGGGACCGTGAGCGCTGGGCAGCACAACCGGGTAATCGACGTTTTCTAACATGTCGAGGTCATTGGGGCTGTTGCCTAGCCCAATGGTGGTGATGGGCATGGCCTCGGATCCACTGCCTTTGTAGAGCTGCACCAGCTGGTGCACGGCCCGGCCTTTGCCTGCTTCGCTGCCAATTAGATGGGAGAAGCGATCGCCAATTACGACCCGAAACCCCATGGCTGCTACGGCCTCGCGCAGCTGGTCGGCGGGCACATTTTTTGGAGTCATAAAGGGCTCGGTGAACTCCCTAGCCTTGGCCTGCTTGGCCTCTTCGGGGGATAGCCCGGTGAGTTGCACCACCTGGTCTACAGTCCAGTCACCAAAGCCTTTGAGGGGACGACCGAGATCCTGGGCGATCGCCTTTAGCCCAGCGCGAGCGGTGACGTAGTTGCAGCCTAATTGCAGTACTCGGTAGCCATCGACATTGTCGCCTGGCGGTAGGGTAAAGCCTGGATGGTCGATGGGAATGTAGATGGCGCTGCCGTTTTCCACCACGAAGGGATCGCGCAGGCCGACATCATGCCGCAGTTGGGCGACCTCTTGACGGGTTTTGCTCGTGACTGGTACTACAGGAATGCCCTGATCGGCGAGCTTGGCTATGGTCGGCAAGGCTGCTTGGTAGGCGTAGGTTTCGCCATTGAGCAGGGTGCCGTCGAGGTCGGTGAAGATAATGCAGGCCATAGAAATAACGAGGGGGCGCTATAGATAAGGACAGAGGACCTATCCAAAGCCTACTGCAAGGGCCACCCTTAATTCTGACGTCTCAAATTCAGAGTTCTCGGGCGCTGTAGCCTGCGATAGGCTTTGGCCTGGAACGGCCGAAACTCGCGACTGGCAGAGGGCACGGGGCTGTTGGGTAAGTGGACAGGTCTGAGCCTGCCAGGGTTGTGACGTGCCAGTCGGTGTCGCCAAATGCTGAGCCGCGAATAGGCATGAACGCGAGCTGACGTTAAAGCAAGAGTGAGACAATTGGGATGCAGCTTTTCCTTGGGCTCGTTCTAGGGCTAATCTGTTAGGGCTTTAGCTGACGGCTAAGGTTCTGCTGTTCGTTCCTCTAAGAGTGTTGTATGGAGTTTAAAACCCCTGGCCAGGAGGCGGTTTACCATCGAATTTTGCCCTGGATGCATGAGCTGTTTGGCGAAGCGCTGGTGGTATTTGAGGATGAACCCCTCTTTATTGTGAATTTGGGGTCGGCGGTGGCCTCGACTCGCGTGGTGCCCTGGCACGATTATGAAACGCTGATTACTACGCGAGCTTATGTAGTAACCGCGATTGAGCTGACCCCCGAACTGAGCTACTACCTGCTGCGAGAAAACAACGGCATCTACTTTGGCCGCTTTGCCTATGATTCTGAGGATGACATTGTGTTTGAGCACAGTCTGGTAGGTGAAACCTGCGATCGCCTCGACCTAAATCACTCCGTTGCCACCGTGATTCGCATTGCTGATAGCTACGACGACGAAATTGTCGCCCGTTGGGGGGGGCAGCGAGCCCTCGATCGCTGGGCTTCTTAACGATCCTGCGACGGTCCAGGGGTTTCATCTCAGGATGAGGGTTCATTGAGCCCATTTCGCGCTACAAAATAGTCTGACAATGCACCCGGAGGTTGCCGTGGCTCGTCGCTGGATTTGGATAGGGTTAGGGGGGGTGCTAGTGGCGCTGCTGAGCTTGGGGCTCGGTTCGGCCCGTGCGGCAGGCCCTTTAGAACCTATGCTCACCGTGAGCGGTTTGCCACCTATGCAAACTACGGCGGCGGCAACGCTCCAGCCGCTGAAAGCCGATCAGCCTGGGCCAACTGATTTTGCTGCCCCGCCGGAGTTGGCCCAGGCGGCTCTGCCCCGACAGGTGACAGCCTTAGCCGACCCCACTAACTACGGCGATCGCTTTCTCACCGACGTCAATGGTCAGGTCGTGCACAACGACTTCATTGCCGTGCTGCATGAAACCGTGGGGTCGGCCCAGAGTGCCCTCAACCTATTTCGTACACGGCACCCGCGCGACCAAGACCAAGTCAGCTACCATGCCCTAATTGGCCGTGATGGCACGGTGTACTACATTGTGCCTCCTGAAAAACGGGCCTTTGGGGCTGGCAACTCAGTGTTCAATGGCCCCAATGGAGCAGAGACTGTACGCACTAATGCAGCGTTTCCCCCCTCGGTGAACAATTTTGCGTACCACGTGTCTTTGGAGACCCCCGGCGATGGCTTCAACAACCGCCGTAGCCACAGCGGCTACACCCAGGCCCAGTACGATTCCCTAGCCTGGCTGCTGGCTCAGACCACCATTCCTGACAGCCGGATTACCACCCACCAGGCGGTCGATCGCTCCGGCAACCGCATGGATCCGCGCAGCTTTAATCCGTCTAGCTTTTTTAGCCAGCTGCGCCGCTATCCAACCCGCAGTGGCTTGACGGGCTAGGGAGCGACGCCGAAAGACATCACCATTTCGTACACCGACAGATCGAGCACCGTTAAGTTGGGGTCACGGCTGGTAAATATGCCGTCACCCATCATGGCCTCGTAGGCCTTAAGGTTCGCTGCTATGGCTGCGTCCGAGGGGGCTAGGCGCAGCCACAGAGTGTCGTCGTACTGGTCTAGGGTGGTGCCCTCAAGCACAATCGTGCCGCCGTAGTCCCAGGCAAAGCCGTAGAGGTCGAAGTCACCTAGGACGGCTTGAACCGCAGCATAGGGTGCACCTACCCCCAACCCCTCTGGAATTTGCCAAGCCTTGCCAAAGTCTTTGATCAGCCGGGGCTGGCTCTGGGCAGCGTCCTTCCATACCACGGCAAACTGTTGGTCAGTACCAGGGTTGACCACTGTGCCTACCTCTGTGCTGCCTTCTCCGAGGGAAATGGGGCGATCGCTCAGGGCAGCCTCACCATAGAAATTGGCCAAATCAGCGCGGCTGGTTTGGGCCGTAACTGGGCCCACCCGCTCGCCAGGAACTACCAGCCCATCGTTATACTCATCGGACGCACTGGGCGCTACAGCAGCGGATGGTTCAGCGGCAATGGTGAGTTCAGACGGCTGTACTTCGGGCTGCGCCTCCTGGAGTTGGCATGCGGCTAGGGGTACCAAAGCCAGACTGAGAACCACTGTCATCCACAATTGCGCCATGACGGTTGATGACTAGGGCACCAGGTGGTGGCTAATGGCAAACCGCAGCAGCTCAGAACGGTTGCTGGTCTCGGTTTTGCGCAGCAGACTGCTGACATACTTCTCGACAGTGCGGGGGCTCAAAAACAGGCGATCGCCGATTTGAGCATTTGATAGCCCGTCCGACAGCAGCGTCAGCACATCCTGTTCCCGAGCCGTAAACTCAGTTATCAGATCGGCAGGGTCAGGGGTCCAGGGCGCAATCGCTTCGCTGACTTCGCTGACTTCGCTGGACTGAAGGGCACGCTGCTGGGCAGTACTGAGAGCCACCTGCTGAATCCAGGCCGACTGGATCAGCTGCGATCGCTCCAGCAAGTTGCGCACGATCGCCCCGATCTCTTTCAGCTCAAAAGGTTTGGGCAAGTAGAGGTCACAGCCAAGCTGATAGCCTCGAATCCGGTCTTGGGTCTGATTGTGGGCGGTAAGAAAAATCACTGGCAGCAGCCGAAAGGCCGGATACTGCCGCACCTTTTGCACCAGGGTAAACCCATCAAGACCGGGCATGCCGATGTCGGTAATGATGAGCTGGGGTTGGTGGCTAAACACCTGACTCAGCGCCATCTCGCCGTGGCTGGCCATCAGCACAGAATAGCCCTCAAGCTCTAAATAATCGCACAGCGCAAGGCGTGTGCCCTCATCGTCTTCCGCAATTAAGATGGTGAGCGGCATAGGCCTACCAGAGTTAGATCTGTGACAGGTCAAACGTCACGGCCTACGGCCACGATTTAAGCCTTGGCACGCAGCCGATTTTTCGCCCCGCCCCTTAAGCCTAAACGACAATTCAAGGACTCGGTTTATTTGTTGCTGAAGTTAAAGTCCTGTAAAGTGAGCACTCCGCCAGGGTTAACATAGCCCCTAGCAATGGGCTTGACAGCCTCTAACCTAGGCGATAACCGAAGCCACGCACGGTTTTCAGGTATTGCGGATGACTGGGGTCAACCTCTAGCTTCTCGCGAATCCAGCGAATATGGACGTCTACAGTTTTGTTGTCGCCCATAAAATCGTGCCCCCAAACCTGATCAATAATCTGATCCCGTGACCATACCCGACGGGGCTGGCTCATGAACAGTTCCAGAATTCGAAATTCTTTGGGGGACAGGTTAACTTCCTCGCCCCTCAAGAAGACACGGCACTCCTGGGGATGGAGCATGATGTCTTCAAACCGGAGCACGTTGTCTTTCTCAACGCTAGCTTTGCCCCGCTGTCGGCGCAGTAGCGCTCGGCACCGAGCAACCAACTCCCGCATGCCAAAGGGCTTGCTCAAGTAGTCGTCGGCGCCAATTTCGAGCCCCACCACGCGGTCCGTTTCGGTACCCTTGGCGCTCAGCACTAGAATAGGCACGTCAATGCCCTGGTGGCGCAGCAGACGGCAGAGGTCAAGCCCGTTCATGCCGGGTAGCATGAGGTCGAGCACTACCAGGTTGACTTCGGGCCGGTCGGTGCGGCTCGACACCGATGTGCCGCCCAGCATATCGAGAGCAGTCAGACCATCGGCGGCAACGAGAACATCAAACCCTTCTTCGGCCAACCCAAGGGCCAATGTTTCTCGAATCAGTTCTTCATCTTCGACGATGAGTACCCGCCCTAGGCCAACCCGTAGGTTTGGCTGAGTTTGGGGCGCGAAGTCTACAGAATCCATAAGAAATGGTTAAAAACTGCTCACTGAAATCATATCAGTCCACAGAGAGATGAACAGCTTGGCAAAAGCTAAGACTTTGTAAACCCCACCTTGGAGCCTGTTGGGAAAGCGCCTTAGGCTCCGCTAACCAAGGCTTCTATAGCATCAGCGCGCGTAGGTAGGGCGGCGGTTAAAACAGTGCAACCCGTCGAGTTAATGTGCACATCATTCTCAATACGAATACCGCGTACCCCATCAAAGGTTTTGAGACGGTCCCAGTTAATGGCGTCGTTATACTGGCCTGACTGCCTCGCCGGACCTAAAATGCCGGGTACCTGGTAAAAGCCCGGTTCAATGGTGACTACCATATTGGCCGCCAAGGGCCGGTCTAGGCGAAGAAACTTTAGCCCAAAGCGATCGCTGCGCGATCGCCCCGGCGCGTAGCCTGCCATATCCCCTAGATCTTCCATGTCGTGCACATCTAGCCCCAGCAGATGCCCCACTCCATGGGGGAAAAACAGAGCGTGCACATCCCGTTCAACCAATGCGTCGGGCTCTCCCCTCAGAACCTCTAGATCGACTAACCCCGCCGCCAGGGTACGGCAAGTCAGCAGGTGTAGATCCAGGTACTCAACTCCAGGGCGGGCGGCGGCAATGCAGGCATCGTGGGCGGCCAGCACTAGGTTGTAAATATCTCGTTGGGCCGCGGTGAACTGCCCAGACACGGGCCAGGTGCGAGTGATATCCGAAGCCCAGCCGCTAGGGGCCTCGGCCCCCACATCGGCCAGCAGCAGATCGCCCGGAACCAGGGCATGGTGGTACTGCTCGTTGTGGAGCACTTCGCCGTGGACAGTGACGATGCTGTTGTAGGCGCAGGCCATGTCCTGGCCCATAATCACCTGCTCCATGGAGGCCCGCACCTGGGCCTCGGTGGTGGCTCCTGGAGTGGCGGCCATACCGGCTTTGTGGGCGGCGACAGAGACCGCCGCCGCCCGTTTGATTTGGTCGAGGGCATAGGCATCGTGGTGCAGTCGCAGGGTCACCAGGGCTTCGACTAAGGCTCTGCTACGTTCTGGGTCGGCGGCAACTTGGGCAGAGAGAGTCGCCGCGTCGGCTAGATAGGAGTCTAGGTCTTGGTAGGGATAGGCGGCATCGGCTCCGATGTCAGCGGCGGTCGCCTCTCGACTGGGGCTTGGCCCATGCCACAGCGCTGCTTCGGGGGAGGTGTCATCCATAAACAGCGTCAGCCGACCCCCTTCGAGGTGAAGGGCGGCATTGGCCAGGGGCAGGCCCGCAAAGTACAAAAAATGGCTGTTAGCCCGAAAGGGATAGGTGTTGGCCGGAAAGTTGCGCGACACGGCCTGCCCCGACCACAGCACTACTGGCCCTGGATGGTGCTCAGCCAGGCGATCGCGGCGCTGCCGTAGTGCCGTAGCCAGCGATAACGAGGTGGTGCGAGGGGGCATAGACAACCAAAGCCGACGACCTCTTTAGTCTGTCACAGCACACCAGTACTGAAGAGGTAGCAAGCTTGACGGTCTAGCCCTAGCTTTAAACTCCCGTCGCCAGCAGTTAACCCCAAAGGAGAGAAACATCCCTTAAAATGAAACCAATCAAAATTAATTTTTTGTGAATTCTCCGTTCAAAGATAAGTTCAAATGAACTACTGTTGAATCTATAACGGCTAGCCTATCTCAGGTGCAGCGCTATGGCTTCCTTAACGATTTGTCTAGGATCACGGGTTCGCCTTAAGGGGCAAGACGACCACGTACCCGATTTTGTAGTGGTGCGGTGCGAGCGCGATCGCTGCTGGGTGCGCCAGCAGGACTGGGCACCCGGTACCGAAATTAAAGTCAGTTTCAATCAGCTTCTAGTGCCTCCTGAGGCAGGCTCAACTCTTCCAGTAGCGTTGGCTCAGCAGGTCAAAGCATCAGGATTGTTGGCTGGCCACGGCGACCACCGCGCTGGAGAGAATGTGGTCTACATGGACGCCTACCGCCATCGCCATGCCCCTCAGAAGCGGTAGCGTTGTCGGGTAGTAGCTCTTATCTCAAGTCGCAACGATTTGTTGCAGATCGCTTCGTCCCTAAGGTGTTAGGATGCAGCTCTGTCGGTTTTAGCGGGGGTCAGCCGCTAAAGGAAACGGGGAAAGCGCAGCGCAAATCTGCCACTGTCCCGCAGCTGTGAGGCGATTTTAGACTTCAGATTTTGGATTGCATAGATCTCCAACTTCTAGAAGCTTAAAATTTTCCAAGTCAGAATGCCCGCCGATAGATGCTCACGTTATTTCCATCTGCGAGGTACAGATGACTATGAATAGTCTTTGGTTTGCTCTAGGGCGCTGTGGTCCTAGGCGTTGTTTTTTGCTGCCGCACCAGACTCCAATTCATTTCTGGGAGTGGCTGTGCGTATAGACACCAGCGTGTGGCAGGGCTGTTTTGGCGACTGGCAGCCGCTGTTTATTCGCGAATACTGGCTGCCCATAGGCCACATTGCCTGGCAGGGATTTTTGCAGCAGGGCCGAGGCATGGTGCTTTGCGAAGTTCACACCAGCACCGCCACGGTGGACTGGAGCTGCACGGCGGTACCCTATACCGCTCGCTTTGTGACCGCAGGTGCCCTAGCTGACTGCTGTCATGGCCTCAGCCTAACCGCCGATCAATTGCCCGCTGTGGCAGAGGCTATAGCGACCTATGACCCCGCCCAGGATGCAATCTTGCTCTTGATGGGCAACTCGCACCCCTACGTGAGCTGCCTAAAGGGTTGGGCGGTGCCACCGCCGGAGTGCTCTCGCCAGATGGGCGATCGCCACGCCGAGTTCACCGTCCTACAGCCTTAATCTCTCTGGTTTTGTCAGCAGTCCAAGCTTCAAGGCTGGCTGGCAAAGCTGATTCACTTATTTGTTAAACCCAATGACCCAACCCACCCTGTTTGTCTGTGCTCTGTGCAAATTCCCCGCCGCTGAGTCTGGTGCGGGTGACACCCCTGGGGGGCAGCACCTGCTCGACCAGCTGACTGCCTGCCTGAGTGCCGAAACTAGCAAGGGCGAAATTACCCTTCAGCCGGTGCGCTGTATGGCTGCCTGCGATCGCGCCTGCAACGTCGCCCTCAGCGCCCCCGGCAAGCTGACGTTTATCTTTAACGACCTCTCACCCAGCCAGTCGGCCCCCTACTTGGCTGAGTTTTGCCGCCAGTATGCCGCTGCCGCCAACGGCAAGGTGCCCTACGGGCTGCGATCGCCCGCTATCAAGCAGGCTACGGCCTACGTGCTGCCGCCGCTATTAGCTGGGACAGCGGCAATTTCGGAACGGAGCGTTTCGCAAATTGCTCATTAACCCATCCACTCATCCACCCATCTACTCCCCACCGACAATCTCAAACTCCAGCCCAAAGTCCTGGGCCAAACTACAAGTCTGGTGGTCGGTAATGTTGGTGTCGCTCAGCTCCAGGTTGTAGAAGTTCACCGTGGGATGGCGAAAGTATGGCCCGGCGTGCCAGGTGCCCACCTCTAGCTTGATAAAGCAGTTGCCGGGGATGTGAAAGGCGAAAATTTTACTCGGGTCGGGCTGCTCAGCCGCCTCCGGCGGGGCCACCGCCATGAACCAATCTTTGCCCACCAGCGCCCCTAGGCACTGAGTGCAGCGCTGATGCCGGGTAATGGTGCGAAACCGGGTGCCCTTGTTCTTCAGCGTCATGATGTAAAAGCGGGGGATACCAGCATCCAGCTTGAGCTGGGCTTCCGCGGGGCCAAAGGTGACTCCGTCGGCACTGGGGAAGATGACCTGGCCAAAGGGAGCAAAGTTCTCTGGGGTAATAGGTCGCGCCGTGAGGTGCTGAAGGGTGAGGGGTAAGACCATGGTGAAACCTTACTCTCTAGGGGAAGCTTTGCACTGATATCAAGCAGCTTTGTGAATCGTGCCGTCACTTTTAACGCCAACCACACGATCGCTCTGCATGGGTAAGAGTTCTTAAAAGTTCTATCATGTCTGACCTCCTGGGGTCTCGGTGCGGGCTAGCTGCCCGACCCTACTTCTACGCTAGTGCGGGCGAGGCCAGAATTGGGAGCCCAATTGACAGAAGTTGTCTGCCTAAATCGAGGTAGATATCCCCAGAGAGCCAGGTAAGGGTGAAGTGATCTAGAAGAACTAGAGGGCGTAGCTTTGTAACAGGGAAGCGTTTCTTTGTAACGAGAGGCCGTTTTTTAGTAACGGGAGGCTGTTTCTCTATGACGGAAGGACGTTACTTCGCGATGGAAGGCTGTTGCTTTATAACGGAAGCGCGTTGCTTTATAACAAGCGGCTGTTGCTTTGTCATGGAAGCGCGTCACAGAGTAACAGAGAAGCGTTGCTTTATAACAAGAGGGCGATATCGAGTAACGCTTCGACATTGGACGCGATCGGCAGGTGCTGATTTGCGTATCCTACGGGTTAGGAGAACGGCTCACCCGCCGTAACTAAGAGCAACACAGCCACCGCGTCGTCGTAACCGAGGAAGGAGGACAGGTTATGACCTGTGACCATGCCAAAGCGTTAGCCCTCGCCAAAGCAGGCCAGTGGGATGCCGCCCACGAGCTGGTACAGCCCTATTGCGATCGCACCTCCTACCTAATTCATGCCTACCTGCATCGGGTTGAGGGAGACAACAGCAACGCTCGGTACTGGTATCGGCAGGCCGGAGTCACCATGCCAGCCAATACGCTGGAGGAAGAATTGGAGCGGTTAGTTGATGCGATCGCCAGGCGTGAATGGATTCATGGGCTCGGCGGTGGGCAGCCCGTCACGTACGGCGAGCATGGCGTAGAGCCAGCAACCGATACATCACCATACTTGTCATGGTGGCAGAAATACCCCACATCATGGCGATCGCAACAGGGCTCGTCAAAATCAACCCGGTGGTTGTATGGCCGATAGCTCGGGTGACAGAACTCAAAATAAGCCAGCCCAGCCCCCAACTAACCGCACCGCTAATGACTTGAACTAAAACCCACCAGGCCATGCCAGGAATCTGGGTATAAAACACTAGCCCCTGAATACCACCAATCATCAGGCCCCCAACGGCTCCACTCATGATTAAGCTGCTGTGAAAGGCAATATAAGGCCGCACCATTCTGCTCAGCACTACCCCTAACATAGTGGCCAGGGTCCATCGCACCGTCCCCGAAGCCCCCAAACGCAGCATTAAACCCTGCAAGAGACCGACTACAGCTCCCAGAACATAGGGAGTGATTCGGGTTTGCTCAGCGGGGATGCTAATTGTGGCTAATCCACAGCCTAAAACCGTCAGGCCAACCCAGAGGGAACAGAACTTCCAGGCCCTGTGAGGGGGATAATTGGCGGCCAAAAATAGGGGACGGTTAAGGGCAGAAAAATTCATAGGGATGTCGTTGACGTAACATTGGACCAGGGACGATACCGTCGGTGGCGGCTCTACCCGCCTGCCCTGCCAATAGCGTACCCTCGCCTGCTGAGCCTATAGCGTGATGCGAAACCACAAAACCCACGGGTAAGACCCCATAGACTGTTACCCTAACCTCTCAACCAACCATCTCACGAGTGAGGTGCCGGGTGCCTGGGCAAACCTGTGAACCTGCCACACAGCCAAATTAAGCACCCAGCACCTCGGACGATAGCCGTTCAATCAAGAACAACACCTCCGCCGCATCGTCGTAATCGAGGGCGGGGTCATCGGCCAGGGCCGGATCGCGAGAGCCGTTGAGGATGGCCATCATTGCCTGGATAAGCTGCTTGATGGAGTCGGGTACTTCTGGGTTGCTAGTCAGCTCCGCAAGCTGTGACTGGACTTCATCGACCTGCTGCTGAGCCAGCAGCCCCAGAACGTGGTCTATCAGTTCACCGCCACCTTGTATGCAGCCCCCCTGCTGCCGATGGGCCAGGTAGGCATCGCGGGCCTTCTGCCACGCTGTCTTCGCCACTGCAGAGTTGCCAGTAGCAGTTTCAATGCTATGGAGAATGCTGAAGGTTTTCCAAATTTCTACTGTATGGCCAAAGGTTTTTTTACATTCTATTGCTCGCAGTATTTCCCCTCGCGCTTCGTCATAGCGATTGAGTTCATATAAAGCAATGGCGATACTACTCCGCACAATTCCTTCGGACCTGGAGTCATTTAGCTCAACGTGAATATTAACTGCTTGATAGAAAAAGAGCAGCGCATCTTCAGGCCGATTCAGGAAGACGTAGAGATTTCCTAGCTGCAGCAGACTACGCGCTTGCAAATCCTGTAAATTTTTTTGAGTGAAAATAGCTAAGCTATGGCGATATGACTCCTCTGCTGCGTTGTAATCTCCTATATTGGTCTGCACCATGCCAATTTGATGCCAGGTAGCGGCAACTGAAGCTGGCTCATTCTGCTGCTCAAAAAAAGTGCGTGCCTCCTCGTAATTCGAAAGAGCTTCAGCATGTTTATGCTGAGATAAATATACTGTTGCCAGTTCAGTCTTGTTTACAACTACCTGCCGAGAATCACCCAGTTCTTCAGCCTGCCTGATGCTTTCTTCAAATACTTCAGCTGCTTTATCGAGATTTCCTAATTCTCTGAGGCAGATAGCTATCTCGGTCAGACCTACAGCAACCATACCTATTCCGGGCTCCCCCAGCTCTTCATATAGCATCTGAGCTTTGAGCAGTACTTCTAGAGCTTGAGATTCTTGTCCAGCTCTACAGAGCGTGATACCAAGCTGATAGTATGCACTCGCCAGATCATAATCAGCTTCGCTGTATGCATCTGGACCTATCTCTTCCGCCTTCTTCAGCAACATCCGAGCTCTTTTACATGCTTCGACCAACTGCCCTTGCTGAAGCAGTCGTTCAATTTGCAGCCGTAGACTTTCAAAATGAGCATGACTCCATTTTAGAATTGCTACCGTTACTCGTTCTCGCAGTGCTACCGCCTGAGCTAAAGCCTGATGATGACCTAGCTCTGCCAAAAGTCGTTCAATGTGCTGAGCAGTCTGGCAAACTAATTCAACTTCTAAAGTATCTATCTCAATTCGCTGTCCTAGCCAGTCTAGAAAGGACATTAAATTGGGTAATTCCAGTAGGGCAAGATTTAGGGCCATTCTACTGTCATTGAACTTTTGCTCAAATAGAAAATCTACTAGCTGCCTCATGGCCTCGGCCCACATTGCTTTCAAGTCAGCTCGTTGCTCCGGCGTTCGCCCTAGTTGCAGGTAGGCAGGTAGGGCTGGGTCAAAGCGCAGGTAATTGTATTCCTGCAGTTCAGCTAACCCAACATCAATAAGCATCCTAGCCACTATTGCTGCGTTGTTGATTTTAATCTTCACAGCTATAGCTATGTCTCCTAAATGCGCACCATCGTGGAACATCGCCAGCCAATCTACGCACTCTCGTATCTCTTGTGGCAATCGCCGCAGCGACAGCTCCACACTGGCATAGAGCGAGTTCTCGCGATCGCCCGGATTCTCTGCCTCCAGCTTTGCCATCAACTGGGCTAGATTCCGCGTGGTTGCCCGTACTCCCGTCGCTACCTCCCTCGCCAGCAGCACCAGGGCTCGGGGGTGGCGGTTCACGGTTTCCACCAGTTCGGCAATTTCTTCTGGGGTGGTGGCGTTGTCGGTGGCGGGGGGCTCCCAGCCGTGCTGGGCCATCACCTGCTCCACCAGTAGAATGGCTTCCCGTTCGCTCAGCCGTCCCAGTTCTACAGTGCATCGGGCCTTGGCAAAGGGGGCGGGCAGGGGTTCGCGGCTGGTAAACAGCAGGCGGCAGCGAGGGCCGGCGGCAACAAATTTCTGGCAGAGGGCCAGCAGTTCCGTCACGTCGGCTACGCCAGCGGGGTTGTTGCCCTGGGCATCGGGCAGCACGCTTTCCATATTGTCGAGCACGATCACCGTGGGGAAAGCCCGCAGGGCGCGTTCTATGGGTCGCAGGGCGGCGGTGAGGTCGTCGCCATACTGGGCCACCAGGTAGCCCGTCACCAGTTGCCCTCCGATCACCTGCAAAACGCCCTTCACATCCTGCACGTTCTGCGGCTCCACGCTGACAAAGGCGGCGCGCTCAAACCGTCCCGATCGCACCAGCCAGCGGGCGAGTTCTGTAGTCAGGGCAGTTTTACCCAGGCCGCCGCTGCCGCGAATCACGGCGTAGGCTTCCTGCTGTAGCAGGCGCTCCAGATGCAGCAGTTGACGGCTGCGACCAACAAAGTGGTGCTCCGGTTCTGGGGGGAGCAGGCCCAGTTGTACCCGTCGTCGCTCTCGGGCCAGGCGGGCTGCCGCTTCCCCCACGGTGACGGTAAATAGCTGGGGGTCGGCTTCATCCTGGTAGAGCACCGGCACAAACCAGTCTTGCAGCTCCAGGTTGCCTGCCCCCATAATTTTGAAGCGGTAGGGGTCGCCGTAGAGGGCCGCCTGCCCCGCCAGCATGGCATCTCCCACCCGTTTGCCCTCCGCCAGGGTGCGGTAAAAGGGCTCCACAAAGCGGCGGGCGGTTTCCACCAGCACAGAATGGCTCATGGCCACCACAGAACCCACGCCTTCTTCCAATAGCCGGGCAGCGACGGAGGCCATGGGGTCGTCGGTGGCCTAGGCGCTCTGACAGGCTTCCAGAAGAATCAGCGGCACGCCGTAGCCCCGCATTTCGGCGGCGAGTTCCGGGGCATTTACCAGTTCGAGTAGTCGCTTGCCGAGTTTTTGGCGATCGCGGTGGGCTTCAAAACAGAGATACCCCAGCCCCACCCGTCGGTCATAAACGCCATGACCGTCAAAGTGGACGACATCGTAAGGTTCGCCTTCGTCCCTGGCCTGCTTCAGGGCTTCTTTCATGGCGGGAAAGGTGGAGGATTGCAGCATATTCACCTTGACCAGGTCTTCCCCCAGTTCCTCAACAGCCTGCACCAGGGCTTTGGCACTGATGCGGTGGTCGATATAACCCACTGGATTTCCCTGATCATCCGCGACTTCGGGACGAGGGCTGATGAGCAGCACTCGAATCGGAAGCTTTGCTTTTGTAACAGGTTGGGGCTCTCGATTCGGCAAACGACGCCTGACTCGCGCTCCGTTTGCCCCTTGAGACAGATAGCCTTTGCCATCGTGCAAAATCTCCCAGGGCAGCGAGAGCAAATCGCTGGCGGCTTCTCGGCACAGAGCGGCTTCTTCTTCGGGAGTGCCTTCCACAGGTTCGCCGTCTACCTGCACGGAAAAGCGGCGATCGCCGCTGGTGCGCCGCCATTCCGCTAACGGTTCGCGGGCGGTTTCACCGCTGAGGACAGCATCGTAGAGGGCTTTGCCCCAGAGAGGGAGGTTTTGCTCTGTCTTGGTGGCTCGTTGCTTAAAGACGCCCGTGGGCCACTGGTAGTACTTCTCGATGTACCAGCGAATGTCTTCAAGTTCCAATGGCCCCAAGGGAGCGGTGAAGCGGTAGCGACGGCTGCTAATCTCGCGGCTATGGTCAGCAGGGATGTAGGTGAGTTCGGCGATCGCTGTGGCGCGACGAATGCCGTCTTGCTCAGTGATGTGGGGGTCGCTGAGCTTAAGCAGCAATTCTTCAACAGGCTGCACCTGAACGATTTGGCCTTGCTGTCTATCCGTAGGCAGCTCTAGCCCCAGCGCGGCAGCGATATCAGGCATGGCCTCGTTAAGGCCGCTAGGGTTGTCGTGAACGAAAATGTGAATGGGGTCGTTGGGAAAGAAGGGCTTGAGGATGCCCCGCTGTACCCCCGGCAGCACTACGGGAATTACCTTATAGCCATCGGTGCGTTCTTGCGCCACCTCTGAAGCCAGGCAAATTTCTTTTTGTACCCACGATGAGCTCAAGGCGTCAAGGCTGATCACCACCAAAAAATGCCGAGCGGTGCGAATGGCCGTTTCAATTGTGGGAGTTAACGCATCTCCGCCTGTGAGTTCTCGGGAATCAACCCAGGTAGTTTGACCGTGGAGCTCTAGCGTTTCCCGCAGCCGCTGAACGGTGGGGTCGTCTTTGCTGGAGTGGGAAATAAAAATATGGTCACTCATGCCCCGGTTTACCCTGGTGAGGTGCCGAAAAGAGTCTGTTAGCTTCTAGCCCTAGCTCTACGTAGATACACCAAAGATAACGGGCATTTTCCGGAAAGCTTTGTGTCTGCCCCTCCAGTTGCCCATTTAAAACCCCAAAACCTCCTGCCGCGTCTCACGACACTCCGAAAAAATGCAGATTCTCCTAGCCTTATTGGTAAGCTGAAGGTTTGTTCTTCGATCGCAGAGTTGGGGCAGTAAGGCATGGATAACAAGTTGATGCTGATGATTCCGGGGCCGACCCCGGTACCCGAGCAGGTGCTGTTGGCCATGGCCAAGCACCCCATGGGCCACCGTAGCGGCGAGTTTAGCGCCCTGATGGGCGAGGTGACTGAAAACCTCAAGTGGCTGCACCAAACCAAAAACGACGTGCTGGTACTCTGCTCCAGCGGCACCGGAGCGATGGAAGCGGGCATTATCAACTTTCTCAGCGCGGGCGATAAAGTGTTGGTGGGCAACAACGGCAAGTTTGGCGAACGCTGGGGTGAAGTAGCCCGCGCCTACGGGCTCGATACCCACGAAATTACCGCTGAGTGGGGCAAACCCCTCAACCCCGACGACTTCAAGGCAGCCCTAGAGGCCGACACCGCTAAAGACATCAAAGCGGTGATTATTACCCACAGCGAGACTTCCACGGGGGTGCTCAACGATGTGGAAACCATCAATCGCTATGTCAAAGCCCACGGCGCGCTAATCATGCTAGATGCGGTGACTAGCCTAGGAGCGATCTCGGTACCGGTGGACGAGTGGGGTCTAGATGTAGTGGCCTCAGGTTCCCAAAAGGGCTACATGATTCCGCCGGGGCTGGCCTTTGTCAGCGTCAGCGCTAAGGCATGGGAGGCTTACGAAACGGCGACTTTGCCCAAGTTCTACCTCGACCTCAAGCCCTACAGCAAAGGGGCGGCTAAGAATACGACTCCATTTACCCCCCCAGTCAACCTGTTCTTTGCCCTGCACGCGGCTCTGCAAATGATGCAGAAAGAGGGACTAGAGGCGATCTTTGCTCGCCACGATCGCCAGAAGCGAGCCACCCGCGCCGCCATGGCCGCCCTCAACCTGCCGCTGTTTGGGGCTGATGACTGCGCCAGCCCAGCCATCACCGCCGTTATGCCCCAGGGAGTTGATGCTGAGCAAATTCGCTCGGTGATGAAGAAGCAGTTTGACATTGTCTTAGCTGGAGGCCAAGACCACCTGAAGGGTAAAATCTTTCGGATTGGACACCTGGGCTTTGTGAGCGATCGCGACGTGCTGACCGCCGTTGCTTCCCTAGAGGCCACCCTGACCAAGCTCGGCTACGACCAGTTCACCCCTGGGGCTGGGGTCAACGCCGCTGGTCAAATTCTGCTGGCCTAGACTCACCCCTAAAGGCCCTGGCTAAATCGCTGGACGCAGGTTAGCCATTCGCTGAAAGCTGCCGGGGCCGCACTCTTTCTCAAACTCCAGCACAATCCAGTCCTGGCGCTTGCCGATGCGCTTGGCGCTTTTTTGCAGGTATTCGAAGTACTCCAGCATTTGCGTGGGGGTGGGTCGGGGGCCAAGGATAGAGCCCAAGCACCAGGCATCCTTGGGCCAGCGACCGCAGTGCTCCCAAAACGATCGCTCCGCCCAAGTTGGCGCATTGCCACGCATGTAGGCGCGGCGACGGTGGCTGTGGAACAGCTCTACCAGTGTGGGAATGTCGTTGATCTGGTGGGCCTGATCGGCGGAGTAAATCTCCACCATATCCTCCAGGTTGAGCGGGCGCTCGGTAATCCACTGATGGCCGCAGTCGGGGCATTTGGCGATGAACGACAGTACAAGGCGCCCGCACTGGGGGCAGGGCTTCGTTGGTGGTGGATTGCCTCCCTCGTCGTCCTTTTGCTCTTGGACGGGCAGGTGATAGTCCTTAATATCTTCGGGAAAGCCCAGGCGCTCTAGATTGCCCGCCTGGTCGAGAATAATGCCGTACTGCTTGCCCGTCTGGGGCGAGATCCGCATCACTCGGCCAATCTGTTGCAGGTGCAGGGCGCTCGACTGGGTAGGTCGCAGCATTAGCCCCACCTCTACGCTGGGCTCGTCGAAGCCGATGCTGATCACATTGCAGGAGGTCAGCACCAGGATCTTTTCTTCCCGCAGGTCGCTGTACATGCGCTTGCGGTCTTTGATTGGGGTGCCGCCTTCGACGGTATCGGCAGTGATGCCAGCGGCACGAAAGGCATCGGCGACGTGGCGGGCGTGCTCGAGATCCACACAGAAGGCGATGGTGCGCTTGCTGGGGCAGAGGCGCTGCCACTCGCGGACGATTTTTTCGATCAGCTCGGGGCGATCGCAGGCATTCTTCAGCCCGACCTCGTCATAGTCGCCCCGCACGGTCTTCACTTCCTTCAGGTTGGCGACCCCATCGGGGGGCATGCTGTAGTACTTCATTGGGGCTAAAAAGCCCCGCTGTTGCAGGTCGCTGGGCACGGGCGAGGCCACCAGAGTATCCATAACGTCGCCTAGCTGCTCTTTGCCCAGGCGCTTGGGGGTGGCGGTCATCACCAGATGCACGGCATCGGGAAAGGTTTTGAGCACCTTTTTGCCCACCTGACTAAATAGGGTAATGTGGCCCTCGTCGTAGAACACTACATCTGCGGGCCACTGCTTCCACCACTGCCGCTTTGACATGGTTTGAATGCTGGCGATCTGAATGGGGGCGTCGCGGTTCTCTTCCCAGCCCGCTTTGATAAAGCCGCAGTGCAGACCGAAGGACTCCATCTTTTCGTAGGTTTGGCCCACCAGCACATCGAGGTGCACCAAGAACATTAGCCGCTTGCCCGCCCGCTCAGCATGGGCGCAAATCTGCCCGCTGATCACAGTCTTGCCCGCCCCGGTACCGGCGACGATCGCTACCCGCTTGTGCCCTTCGTTGAGCTTGCGGTAGAGGTCGTTGATGAGGTCAACCTGGTAAGGGCGAAGTTGGGGGGGCATGGGGGAGTGGGCGGGTGGATGGGTGGCGGATGGCGGGTGGTTCAAAGTTTACGGTGTAAGGCAGAGCCGTAGACTCTCTTCCCCTGACACCTGATACCCGAAATCCAACACCTTTAGATAATAAACGGGTACTACCTTTTGCCCTCGTGATCAAGGGTGCCTGTGGCAACGGCGCTATCATGCAGGTAGCTAAATCCAGGGACGGGCGCTTGAGCATGGAAACTCGCAAGTTGGGCAACACCGATATTGAAATCACGTCGCTGATTTTTGGTACTTGGCAGGCGGGTAAGAGCGGCTGGGTCGGTATAGAAGACCAGGATGTGATTAATGCGATGCAAGCGGCGCTGGATGCCGGGATAACCACCTTCGACACGGCGGAGGTCTATGGCAACGGCTGTTCGGAGGAATTGGTAGGCAAGGCGCTGGCGGATCGGCGCGACCAGGTTGTTTTAGCTACCAAAGTCTTCGCCAACCACCTCAAGGCCGACCAGGTAATCGAGGCCTGCGAGCAGTCTCTCCAGCGCATGCAGACCGATGTGATTGACCTTTACCAGATCCACTGGCCGTCAGGAGCGTTTAAGAGCGAGGTCGTGCCCATCGGTGAAACCATGGGAGCGCTGAACCAGCTGAAGGAACAAGGCAAAATTCGCGCGATTGGGGTGTCGAACTTTTCTAAGGCCCAGATCGAAGAGGCGATGCAGTATGGCCGCATCGATAGCCTCCAACCCCCCTATTCTCTCTTTTGGCGCGGGGTAGAGACTGAGCTATTGCCCTGCTGCGTAGAAAATAACCTGACGATCCTTTCCTATTCATCCCTGGCTCAGGGGCTACTCACCGGCAAGTTTGGCCCTGACCACCAGTTTCCCAAAGAAGACATTCGCAGCAAAAACAAGCTGTTTCAGTCGCCGATTTACGACAAAGCCCAGGCGGCCTTAGAGAAGTTGCGCCCCATTGCCGAGCGTTACAACACCACGTTGGGAAATTTGGCCCTGGCCTGGCTGATTGCTCAGCCTCAGACCACAGCGATCGTGGGGGCGCGTAACGCCGAGCAGGCCGTGGAGAATGCCAAGGCAGCAGCAATTTCGCTCTCTGCGGATGACCTGGCGGCGATCAACGACATTAGCTGCACCGTAACCGATCACCTGCCCACTGACCCGGTAATGTGGGCCTTTGGGTAAAGGACTTCCGGGATTGCTGAGTACAGGTATCAATCAAAATTTAATGTCTCTCGTAGGGACAAACGGCCGTTTGCCCCTAACTAAGTTCAGCCACCGTTCAGTAACGCCGGGCTTCCTTTGTATTGGTCATTGACGTTCCCTACTTGGAGGCGTTGGCGAAGACTTTCCCAAGGAAAACGGAAAAGTTGAGGGGATTGCCCGGTGGTTGAGCGCCGTCAAAGGTGACAGACCCTGGAGCTTTCTCAACGTCCTATATTCTTATTAGGTTGAGAGAATACCCTAGGGCAGGCCCGTTGATTGAGCTGTCCATGGACCTGAAGGCGTTGGTTTTTCCCCGCTGGCTGCGAAATTCTCTGCTGTTCCCGCTGTTTTTCTTAAACGGGTGGCTGTTCATTCTCCTAATCAACTTTCTTCAGCCTTTGGTCAACATGGTGCTGATCGCCATTTTGCTGGCGATTGTGCTTGATTACCCAGTGCAGGCGTTGCAGCGGCGGGGGGCACCGCGATCGCTGAGTTTGACAGTGGTGATGATGGTGGCGATCGCGGCAATCTCCATCGGCGGCTTCCTCGTTTTGCCGGCCCTGGTGGGTCAAGTTGGCGCTTTTCTCAATCAGCTGCCCCAGTGGGCCACCTCGCATGAGGGACTGTTTAGCTGGCTGGATAGCCTGCCCATCGTCCAGAGTTTGGGGCTTAGCTTCGGCGATCGCCAAGCCGAGCTGGTGCGCCAAATGACTGGCGTAATGCGTACCCTGGGCACCACGCTGCTGGGGCTGCTGGCGGGCGGAGTCAGCGGCGGCTTTAAGGTGTTTTTTGTGATTGTGCTAACGGTGTTTATGCTGACCAAGGGCGGCAGAGCCTGGGCGGGCATCATGAGCTGGCTCTCGCCCTGGTGGCGAGAGCGCCTCGAAACCCGCGTGCCCTATAAATTTCGTCGCTTCATCAGCGTGCAGGTGATGCTGGCGACTGGGTTTGGCCTCGTGCTGGCGGTGATCTTTACCATTATCCGGGTGCCCCTAGCGCTGATGTTTGCCATGCTGATCGGCATGGGCAGCCTATTTCCGTTTATGGGAGCCTTTGCTCAGACCACCGTTAGCCTATTTGTCATGTTCCACGATCTGGGCACGGGCATTCAGGTGTTTGTTGTTGCCCTGGTGCTGGGGCAAATTTTAGACAAGATCATTCTGCCCAAAGTGATGGGTGACCTGATTGGCGTCAACCCCATCTGGCTGATTATTTCGGTGTTTATCGGGGCTAGGCTGGGGGGCGTGATGGGTATTTTGATCGCGGTGCCCATCGCCAGCGTGATCAAAGAAATTGTCATCAATATGATTGCCGAGGCCCGAGGCGGGGTGACCTCACCGCCTGTGCTGCCGCAGGCGGCCCTTGCCGCCGGAGATCCCATTCAAGAAAGTGCCCAAGACTAAGACAATTCTTGGGAAAGCAAATATCGCCATGGAGGTGAGCAAAGCCCGTGCCTTCTAGAGCAGACAGAAATCTTGGGTTGTTTTCGCTGCCAAAGCTGTCCTTAAAAAAGCGCCTAGGCGATCGCCCAAGAGATTGTATTAAAGTAGTCGGTGACGAGTCCTGGACCTTCTCTCCGTCTCCCCCATGAAAATTCCGTTCTTTAGTCGTCTCTACAGCGGCCTGCTGAAGCATCCCCGCTACCGCTGGGTCGTCATGGGCGCCTCGCTCATCTACCTGCTAAGCCCCATCGACGTTTCCCCCGACTTCATTCCCGTGGCGGGCTGGATTGACGATGGCGTAGTGGCCACACTGCTGGCTACCGGCATTACCCAGGTCTTGCTCGATCGCCGCCAGACCATAAAAGCCCAGAAGACTTTAGCTGACAATGCTACCGGTGTAACATCTCTGCCTACCGACCCCAAAAATTCCTAATGGACTGGCTGCTTAACCCGCTCAACTACGACTTTATGCGTCAGGCGCTGCTGGCCAGTTTGCTGGTGGGCATTTTGTGTCCGGTGGTGGGCACCTATCTAATCGTGCAGCGCATGGCCATGCTTGGGGATGTGGTGGCCCACGGAGTGCTGCCGGGGCTGGCGATCGCCAGCTTTTTTAACCTCCCCATCCTGCTGGGGGCGTTTACCATGGGCCTGTTTAGCACCGCCGTCATCACCTGGATTCGCACTCAATCGCGCATCAAAGTCGATACGGCCATGGCCATTACCTTTTCCACCTTCTTTTCCCTCGGCATTACCCTGCTAACAGTGTTTCGCAGTCGTGTTTCCCTAGAGCAGTTGTTGTTTGGCGATATCCTGAGCATTAAGACCAGCGATGTCTGGCAAATTGCCCTGATTGCTGGACTAGTGCTTATGGGAGTGGCCCTATTTTACAAAGAACTGCTGTTTTTCACCTTCGACCCGCTTGGCGCTGAAGCCCTAGGACTGCCCGTCAATGCCATCAACCTTGGCCTGATGGCCGGTATAACCTTGGCCATTATAGCCGGCATGAAAACCGTAGGCGTGATTTTGGTCGTGGCTCTCATGGTTGGCCCTGCCGCTACCGCCTACCTGCTGGTCAAAGAACTCCACTGGATGATGATCCTAGGCGCAGCCCTAGGAGTGCTCTTTGGGATTGTGGGCATGTACAGCAGCTACTATCTAGATATTCCGTCGGGGCCTGCGATCGGTCTGACCGTGTTTGTGGGGTTCTTGCTGGCTTTGCTGTTCAGCCCTCGCCAGGGCATTGTAGGGCGATGGGTTATGGCAATACCCAAGTAAGTCACCAGGTACCTAAACCACCCCGATTGGTGTCCACCTCTGCTAGCTGGGTAAGGGCCAAGTTGCGGTATGGTGTCTGTGGTTTAAGTCTTACTGTAAAGGTAGCTACACGGTGGCGATTGTCCTGACCCCCCTGAAGGCCCTATGGCGCAAGAAAACTCTAATCAAACGCTGGATGCCGCTAGATGATGCCCAATGGGCAAAGCTGAATCTACTCAAAACCTTAGTTCAGCGAGACTTAGAGGCGCGCTATAAAGGCTCTATTTTAGGCAAGCTTTGGCCCTTGCTCAACCAAGTGTCTCAGCTGCTGATCTATACCTACGTGTTTGGGGTCGTGCTTCAGCTTAGGCTCAGTTTGGCGGGATTACCGGAAGACAATTCCTTCGTCTTTGGGCTATGGCTGTTTGCCGGTTTGCTCCCCTGGCTAGCCTTTAGCGGCGGACTATCCCAAGCGGCTACGTCAGTTATTAACCAAGCTAACCTAGTCAAGAAGGTTGTCTTTCCTCTTACCCTGCTGCCCCTAGTGCCAATTCTCTCCAGCTTTATTGAAAGCACCTTTGGCCTCATGGCGCTAATTACCTTCGTGGTGCTAGCCACCCAAAAGCTGCATCCAACCCTACTGTTGTTGCCTCTAGTATGGCTACCCCAGCTCTGTTTGACCGCTGGCCTGGGGTTTTTAACCGCTGGGCTGTCGGTGTTTTTGCGCGATATTCCCCAAACTCTGGGGGTAGTTCTCAATCTATGGTTTTATGCCACACCTCTCATTTATCCGGCTAACATGATTCCTCAGCCGTTTCAGACCTGGGTGTTTTGGCTCAACCCTATGGCGGCTATTGGCGAGCTGTATCGGGATATGATTTTAACGGGTACCGTGACTCACTGGAGTGAGTGGGCCGTGGCGACGATTGTATCCATACTGATTTTAATGGGGGGCTTCTGGTGCTATCGAAAACTGCGGCCCGCCTTTGCTGATGTGCTGTAGCGCGATCGCAAAAAATATGACCTGAGAGAATTAGCAGTGCTTTTTGTAAGCATTACGGTCTATGGTTTTGCCAAAGCGTGACAACTCCAACATTGAGGTTCGGCTGACCTCACCTCCTACCAAGATAAAGCAACCAAAGGCAGAAGAACTGACATACCAGGGCCTCAGTCGAGAGAACTAAAGGCACCGCTGAATGTTCAGGGCATGAATAAAGTAGGCGTTACCGGCAATTGACTAAATAGGAAGGACTTTAGAGAGCAATGACTAAGGAGATTGTGATTTCGCTAAAAAATGTATCAAAGGTATATAAGCGATATCACCAGCCCGTAGATCGTTTGAAGGAAATTTTGCTGCCTGGAAAGCCTAGGGCAGAAGAGTTTTGGGCGCTGCAAAACATCAACCTGGAAATTGCTCAGGGCGAGTCGTTGGGCCTCATTGGTCGAAATGGGTCGGGCAAAAGTACCTTGCTGCAAATTATTGCAGGCACCCTCACCCCAACAACGGGGGAAGTGAAGGTCAACGGACGAATGTCAGCGCTACTGGAGTTGGGCAGCGGGTTTAACCCAGAATTCACAGGACGACAAAACGTATTCTTCAATGGCCGCCTTTTGGGATTAACCCAGGAAGAAGTCGAGAGCAAGTTTGATGAAATTGCTGCCTTTGCTGACATCGGCGATTTTCTTGATCAGCCTGTCAAAACTTACTCTAGTGGTATGTTCGTTCGCCTAGCTTTTTCGGTAGCGGTCAACATTGACCCTCAGATCCTGATTGTAGACGAAGCTCTAGCCGTGGGAGATGTTTTTTTTCAGCAAAAGTGCTTTGGCAAAATGCGGCAGCTAAAGACATCGGGTAGCAACTTACTGTTTGTTTCCCATGATTCCTCAGCAATCTACAAGCTCTGTAGTCGGGCAGTACTTTTAGAAAATGGGCACTTGATTCTAGATAGCCAGCCAAGGCAGGTGATCGATTTATATGAAGCCAAAATTTTGAAAGAGGTAGATCAAGATTCTGACTCTCTAGACGTCAACGTAGTTTTTGAAACAAATCAACCAAAAGTCAACCCTGGCCTAGAGGATGTAATTGAGGGAATGCCAGAGAATGTAGAAGAGATAAGACTGCATCGCTCGGAGGTTAGTATTCGCTCGGTTCAGCTCTTAAATGCCAATGGGCAAATCATTCAAACCCCTACCATTGACCAACCCGTGAGGCTAGCGATAACTCTACAGTTTCACAAAGCCTTTGAAGATCCGCACGTTGGATTTAAAATTCGCGATCGTACAGGCATGGATTTATTCATGACTAATAGTTATGTCATGAATCAGCCGCTGGGAATGGTAGAAGTTGAAGAACTTGTAGAAGTAAATTTTGATTTTTGTACTTACATTATTGAAGGAGATTACACAGTAACAATCGGCATAGCTGATAGTGGTCACGGCCATGGCATGTTTCGTACAACCCTTGCCTATGCCCATAATGCCTTATCGTTTAAGGTGTTACGAGAGCCTGAAAAACCTGAGTGGTTTGGAATTGTCAGCCTCAATCCAAAATTAACCGTAAAGCGAAGCCGCTCAACAACGACTCAGCCAATTTATAGTTCACCTATTGCGACGTCCGCTAGCACCTTTGTGGATGACCGGCTTTTTAGTTTACTACAGCCCTACACCTTATGTAGTCGAGCTCGTCTTGAAAACTTGGCTAAGCTAGCCAACCAGGTAAACTGTCAAAACATACCAGGTGACTTTGTTGAATGCGGCACTTATAAAGGCGGTTCTGCTGCGTTACTTAGCAGATTTTTGAATTTAGAACGTCATCTCTGGCTTTACGATAGTTTTCAAGGCATGCCGTCCACCTCTGCCAAAGACGGCGAAAACGCTGCAGAGTGGGTTGGAAAATGTGTTGCAGATGTCTCTGATCTGCAGGAAGCTTTAAGCCATGTTTCAGCACCGTTGGAACAATGCCATATCAAACCAGGTTGGTTCAAAGAAACGTTTCAAGAAAAGCTACCGGAGCAAGTAGCACTACTACACTGCGATGCCGATTGGTATGAGTCTGTTTTTCTCGTCTTAAACACGTTTTACGATCGCATTCCCAAAGGTGGATGCATTATCTTGGACGACTTTGGCTACTGGGAAGGGTGTCGCGAAGCATTTTATGATTTCTGTCGTCAACGAAATGAAAAGCCACTTTTAGAGCGTATTGGCTCAACGCAAGCCTATTGGATTAAAGGCTAGTTTTGTCGATTGGTTATGCTATGGTTCTAAATTTAATATAGATAAAACCCATATTCTTCTAAGTCATCAGATTAGAATTCTTTATTTATAGTCTTATCGTTGCTCCAGAGGTGTTGTTAGTGAAAGTTAAGAGTCCTCTTACTGGTTGTGATAACGTAACTCTCCTGCAAACCTTTTCAACACAAAAGATTATTAAAGACTGGCAAGAGTTTTTCGATATAAATATCACTACAGAACTTGACTCCTGCTCAGAATTCCATCTCTTCCAGTGCAATGTTACTGGTCTTCGTTTTTTCTATCCACTAGATATTTTTGGCTCAGCTCAGCTCTATGAGAAACTCATGAAATTTGAGTGGTATTATATGAGCGATAAATGGGAGTATCAAGTTGCCCTTCAAGATTTACAGAACTGTAGAACGGCTTTAGAAATTGGTTGCGGGCATGGCCACTTTGTACATCAAGCCAGTAAAAGGGGAATTCAGATTGAAGGTATAGATTCTAATGATAGGGCCGTGCTTGAGGCACAGCAGAGGGGACTTAACGTTCACCGAAGATCAGTCAAAGATCTACTAGCTCAAAAGAAATACCAATATGATTATTTATGTAGTTTTCAAGTTCTAGAGCACTTGCCCAATCCACTAGAATTTTTGAAAAACTGTACAGAACTCTTAAAGCCAGGCGGAAAATTACTATTAAGTGTACCTAACGCAAACAGCTTTTTGAAGTATCAATATAACTTGCTGGATATGCCTCCTCATCACATGACCCAGTGGTCTGTCGATTCTTTTCGTGCTTTAGAAGATTTCCTACCACTAAAACTCGAAAATGACCGTTTTGAGCCTTTGGCTGAGTACCATATTTCAGGCTACCTACAAGCAAAAGAAAATCAATTTAAAGGGATAGTATCTCGACTACCCGCACCGTTAGTTAAATCGGCAATAAAAAATTACAAAATTCTTTTAAGAAGAGGCTTAAATAGATATATAAAAGGCCAAAGTCTGTACGTCAAATTTCGGAAGAAGTGATGAGATATCTTAACTTAGGATGCGGCAATTATTTTCATCCAGACTGGGTAAACGTCGATTCTCAGGCAGCACAAGCTAATGTCATTGTCCATGACATACGCACGACTTTACCTTTTTCCAACGAAGCTTTCGATGCAGTTTATCACTCCCATGTGCTGGAGCATCTTCCTCGGTCTGAGGCCAAATCCTTTCTTCAGGAATGTTTACGGGTTCTTCGGCCAGGGGGAGTTCTGCGGGTTGTTGTACCAGATTTAGAACAAATCGCTCGTGAATATCTGCAAACATTAGAAGAAGCCCAAAACGGTTCTGAAAAGGCAGCGCATGATTATGATTGGATCCTGTTAGAAATGTATGACCAAGCTGTACGTCACCATTCTGGAGGCGATATAGCTAAGTATTTAGCTGCCAATAATATTCCGAATGAAGACTATGTCATTAAGCGTTTTGGCTATGAAGGTGAAACACTAATAAAAAATTTAAGGGGCCGACATTTAGATGACTTACAAGAAATAACAGCTTTAGAGAATACAGATGAAATTGCATTGGCCGTTGGTCGTTTCCGTTTGGGTGGTGAAGTTCATCGTTGGATGTATGATCGTTATTCTTTAAACCGACTATTAAAAGCTTCTGGGTTTAAAGATATTCGCGTTTGTGATGCAACAGAATCACAAATTCTAAACTTCTCTGACTACAACTTAGATGTTTTGAAAAACGGACAGGTTAGAAAGCCTGATTCTTTATTTATGGAAGCCAGCAAGCCCAATATCATTGTAGACTCCTGGACTTTTGAACAGGAAGAGTCCCAAGACAAATTAAAAATAGTGCAAATTTCAACTAGTGATATACGGGGTGGTGCAGCGCGAGCTGCTTATCGATTACATCAGGGATTGCGTTTAGTTAATCAAGATTCCTTAGTATTAGTTAAGGAGCGCAGTTCAGACGATCAGTTTGTATGTTCAGTAGTAGACTTAGGGCCTACGAAAATTTTTTCGAGTGACTATAGCCTTTATGCAGAAATCCAGTCTAACTATATCAATAATAACCGTACTGAATTATCAAACACCTTATTTTCATATCCCTATCCAGCTGCTGACTTGACGAAAGTTGAGCAGCTTAACCAAGCTGATATTATAAACTTACACTGGGTTGCCTGGTTTCAGTCGGCTGAAACTATAGCTTCTCTTTTAACCTTAGGCAAGCCAGTTGTATGGACTCTACATGATATGGCTGCTTTTACAGGAGGTTGCCATTATTCCGCCGGTTGCCAAAAATACCAAACCAGCTGCAGCCAATGTCCTCAACTAAAAGAGGACAGATATGATTTAGCATCAACAATTTTGAAAGATAAGGTTAGTAAGTTATCTAATTTTTTAAATTTGACTATAGTAACGCCAAGCCAATGGCTCGCAAGCTGTGCCCGTAGCAGCCAATTGTTTAAGAATAACCGAATCGAAGTTATTCCATATGGCATAGACGTTAATTCGTTTAGACCTAGTCCTAAAATAGTTGCTAAGAGCCAGTTAGACATACCTGAAGACACACTTACGTTGCTTTTTGGTGCTGATTACAGTGTCGAAAAACGAAAAGGTGTAGAATTCTTAGTCCAAGCGCTGATTAAGTGCTTTCAAAATCCTTTAGTGCAGGAGCTGCTTCAAGAGGGGAGAATTAAGATTTTAAATTTTGGCCATGGCTGCCCTAGCTTGGACAGCTTAAGTAGTTTAGGTATTCCTATCGTCTCTCTAGGGTATGTTACCTCAGATGAAGAGCTGAGTTACATTTACTCTGCAGCTAACGTTTTACTGTTGCCCTCTCTAGAAGATAATCTGCCTAATCTTCTATTAGAAGCCATGAGTTGTGGAACCCCTGTTATTGCATTTTCAGTAGGTGGAATGGTAGATCTTATAGATGATGGCCAAACAGGAAGGCTAGTAGGATTGGAGGATGTCGATAGCTTTTCTAAAGCCATTTTAGATGCTCTACTAAACCCTAGCAAGTACGAGGAAATGGGCTTACAAGCCCGTTTGAAGATTGAGGAAAGTTATTCTTTGACCCATCAAGCCAATCAGTATTTAAAGCTTTATAAGGATTTGATAGATAGCCATCAATCATGCAAAGAAGCTGTTTCTGTTGAAAAAACTGACTCGATTAAGCTGCCAAATCTGCGTGAAATTGCTATTGAAGCAGGCCGCCTTGCTCTATTGAATGAGCGGCAGTCTTCTCACGAACTTAACGAAAAAGTGGTGCAGGTTCAGCTTGAACTTCAGCAAGCGCAGGCCGAGCTTCAAAGAACCCAAGCTCAACTTCAAGAGACTCAAACCGAGCTTCAAAGGACCCAAACTCAATTTCAAGAGACTCAAACCGAGCTTCAAAGGACCCAAGCTCAATTTCAAGAGACTCAAGCTCAATTTCAAGAGACTCAAGCTCATATAGTTGCTATGGAGGCTAGTAAGTTTTGGAAGCTTCGAAAAATCTGGATTCGAATGAAAGAATTAATAGGCCTAAGAAAACTATCAGTTTAAGTCAGTTTCCATTAATATTGTATTAATGTGGCTTAAAAGGCAGTCCTTAGAGTTTTGATAGATAGCTTAAGGAAAACTTGAAAATACTATTGATAGCAGTACTAGCGTGCAACACTTATAGTGTGATATTTTCTAGCTTCAAAAGCTTTGAAAATGGGTTGCTAAGCAACGTTCTGATGTATAATTTAACCCTTGTTACATGGTATAAGCTTGTACTCACTCCAATAGAATGGAATTCACTTGTTTGCTAAGGTTGCTTATTGTTAGCTGAATAGGAAAAGCACGCGGAACCTAATGATTTTTTGTAATATTCGTTAGTACGTTAGCAGCCGTATTAGTAAGTCTGCGTAACACATCCTTAGTTTGAGCCTCGCATTTTGGTTTGTGGAGTGCTGTTTTAATAGAATAAAGATTATGGAAAATTCCTTGCCTTTAATCAGTGTAGTTGTACCGTCATTTAATCAGAGTCAGTTTCTTAAGCAGGCATTAGACAGCATCTTTGACCAGGACTACCCTAAGGTTGAGGTTGTGGTGATGGATGGTGGCTCTACGGACGGTAGCTTAGAAATTATTGAAGCCTACGCTGAGCGTTTGACTTATTGGCAAAGCAAGCCGGACGGGGGGCAGTCGTTAGCTATCAATGCCGGTATGGCGTGGTGTAATGGAGATTTAGTAGCTTGGTTAAACTCCGATGACTTTTACTATGGCAATTCCTTATGGGAAGTTGCTAATGCCTATCAGAGTAATTCAGATAGGGGGCTATATATTGGCAATGGGTTTCGCTATGTTCAAGAGACAGGAAAGTATCATCCATTTTTTGAGAGACATCTAGCGTTTAACCGAAAGGCTTTCAATCATGGCCTTGATTACATTCTTCAACCCTCAGTCTTCTTCTCTCAACATGCTTGGAAACAGGTAGGTGGTCTTAATCCGGACCTTAACTTCTGTATGGATTGGGACATTCTAATCCGCATTAGTAATAACTATTCGGTCGCGCTAATTAATGAATTTTTAGCAGTTAGCCGCGAATATGCTGAAACTAAAACAAGTAGTGGCAAACTAAAGCGAGTTTATGAAATAGCAAATATGGTTACAAGGCATACGGGTAAGGACTTAACACCTGGAAGTGCCTTTTATATATTAGAGACTCTTCTAAATATTTCTAAGGACGGGGATCTTAATTTTCTCTCTAATACTCTTTTTTACGGCTTGCAAAATATTCAACTCTACTTCAAAGATCATTATGGTAATATAGATGGCTTTCCCGAAATAACTGACGATCAAAATGAGATATACTTGCCTTTTGCACGTTCTAACGCCAGTAGCACTGTAAAGCTCAAACGGGTAGAAGGAGTTGTTCTGCCTAAAATTAGCTTGGTTGTACCCTCTTTTAACCAAGCGCAATTTTTGGGGCAAACCCTTGAGAGTATTTTTAATCAAAATTACCCGGAGCTTGAGGTTATTGTCGTAGACGGAGGCTCCTCTGACAACAGCGTAGAAATTATCAAATCTTACGAAAGTCAGCTGGCCTATTGGCACTCAAAACCAGATACTGGTCCAGCGGATGCCATTAATCAGGGCATGACAATTGCAAAGGGTGATCTCATCGCGTGGTTAAGTTCAGATGACTTACTCTCTCATAATGCTCTTTGGGAGGTGGCAGCGGCATTTCTAGAAGATTCTAGTCTTGATCTAGTGTATGGCAATGCTCTTTATGTGGATGAGCATAATCAATTATACTTGGCTGATCATGGTGCCTATCGCACTGGCATTTATTATGGTAAATTTCAGTCTTATGAGAGCATTCCTTTGTACTGGACTTATGTGCATTCGGTGCCTCAACCAACGGTTTTCTTTCGCAGAACTCTATTAGAGACAGTCGGTAGTTTAAACCAAACTTTTAGCTTTATCTTCGATTTCGAGCTGTTTTGCCGATTTTCTCAGAACTCCAAAATCAAGAAGATAGAGCGCGTGCAAGCGTTTTATAGAATTCATTCTAGTTCTAAGACTAGTAGCTGGAACAATTTTTTGGTTGAGCTATATCGTTTTAGTCGTCCTCGGTGGCCATCAATAGTCTCTCGTGAATTTTGGTTTACGCTGAAAAGCTTTCTGAAATACTATACGAAGGCCTATTATCTGCATTATCCAAGGCGTGATCCTCGATTTTGGGTAATTGTAGTATTAATCTCATTAAGTGTAACTCTGAAAATTGGTAATCCCGAATATTTGGAATACCTAATTTCTCGTAGGCACTCTAAAACGAAGCAGGTAGAAAGCCTGACTCAAACAAGCTCACAGCCTCAAAATATTACTTTTCCAGATCATTTGCTGCCTGAAGTAAAATACCTGATTAGCCGAGACGAAACTAGATACCGCTCGCTTTTTTGCTCTTACTTCTTACCACTTCATCCAGGCTATTCTGGAGGAGAAATTAGAGATTTTCATATTCTCAGGCACTTGCTTTCCCTAAGTGAGGTTGATTTTTTTGCCCTGTATGGAAATCCTTATCAGGATCGAAGCGACTGTTTGAAACCCTACCTCAATAAATACATCGCACTGGATGCAATTGACCTACTAGACGAAGGCAAAGAAGTCGCAAATGCGGATCAGCCTCGGAACGTTGTACAGCGGCTAGTGCGTGAACGATACCATCACGACGTAGAGTATTTGCGTCCGTTTACTGCAGCGGGTTTAGCTCCAATAATCCAACAATCCCTGGAAGATGATAGACCCGACTTCTTATTCGTCAGTCCTCAAGTTAATCCTGTTATTCTCGACGTAAAAGCCCAGGCTTTGAACGTACGCTGCATTATGGCTTCCTATGATGTAGAGCTAGTGCGGATGAGGCGAGTCTCTCAAGGACAGTGGCGACTTTGGCACCCAAAAAAGATGTTGTCGTCTTATATGGAACCTCGCCGGGCGGCCCGATTTGAGCGGGATAATCTAGCCCATTTTGACGGCATCATTGCTGTGAGTGAGTTAGATAAATCGATTTTCGTATCTGAGTATGGATTTGAACCGGAGCGGGTATTGGTGGTAAACAATAGCGTCGATACCCAATACTTTAGTTTTATGGATCGGTGGCCGACTGAGCAGCCCAATATCACTTTTGTGGGCAGTTTGACCTATCCTCCTAATCGGCAGGCAGCCCTGCGTTTGATACAAAAGATCATGCCTCTAGTGAGACAACAGCAGCCCAATGTTCGATTGTGGATCGTGGGCCAGGCTCCTGGGGAAGACCTCCTCAGTTACAACGATGGTGAACATGTATTCGTCACTGGAAAAGTCGAGGATGTAAGACCCTATCTGGCTCAATCGACGGCTATGTGTGCGCCGTTGTCGTCAGGTAGTGGCACAAAGTACAAAATTTTAGAAGCGCTCAGCGCTGGAGTGCCCGTAGTCTGCTCTAGCTTAGCTTTGGAGGGGTTAAACTTGACACCTAATGAACATTTACTTAGTGCAGACGAAGACCAAGAGGTGGCATCGGCTATCTTAAAGCTTATAGCTGACCCCGTCTTTGGGGCCCGCTTAGCATGGCAGGGAAGAAATCTTATCGATCAAGAGTATTCTTGGGACAATAGCCTTCAAGGAATCGGTCCGTGGCTTGATGCGATCGCCCATTTGCCGAAGAGAACAGGCTGATGGCGGTGGCACTAACCCTGAAGAGGCCAGACATAGAGCCATTTATCCTTGATCCATCATGCCCCTTACGTTTAGTGTAATTACTCCCTCCTACAACCAGGGGCAATTTATTGAGAAAACTATTCAGACTGTGCTTACACAGTCGGGGGTAAATTTAGAGTACGTGGTCTGCGATGGGGGCAGCAACGACGAAACGGTAAGTATTTTGAAGCGCTATCAAGATCGCCTCCGTTGGGTAAGTGCCCCTGACGAGGGTCAGGCCGATGCAATCAATAAGGGCCTGGCAATGACTACTGGTGATATCATTGCCTGGCTTAACTCTGACGATGTCTATTACCCCGAGGCGCTGTCAAAGGTAGCATCGGTATTTGAAGCAAATCCTGAGCTTCAAGTGGTTTACGGTAACGCCGACTGGATTGATGATTGCGATCGGGTGCTCAAAACATTTCCAACAGAACCGTGGCGGTATAACCGGTTAAAGGAAGTCTGCTTTCTTTGTCAGCCAGCGGTCTTCTTTAGGCGATCGCTGGTCGAGCGCTATGGTGGACTTGATAAGGCTCTTCAATACTGTATGGACTATGAACTGTGGTTGCGCTTTGGACAGCACACGGCCTTTTATTTTTTGCCTGAAAAACTCGCCGGCTCCAGGATGTATGCCGCGAACAAAACCATGGGCCAAGCCCTAGCGGCCCATGCCGAGATCAATTGTATGCTGGAGACCAAACTGGGAGTGATTCCGGCTAATTGGCTACTGGGCTACGCCCTAGTTAATGTTGAAAAAAACTTTGGCATCAGTCGCTACGATCGCACTCAAACTCACCGATTTGTACGCCTGCTAGTGCAGTTTTCTTGTCGGGAGCTAATGGCACACAATCCGCTGGCCTTCTTCAAAATTGCTCCTAAGATGATTTTTTGGTTTCTGGTTCCTGACCGAGCCTGGTTTAGGCGTGAAGACATTTTAGCGCTGGTTTAGGTATGGTTAGGATTGTGGTAGATGCTACTCCGGTTTTGCCTAAGCCTAGTGGAGTGGGCCTATACGTGCTGAACTTGCTGTGGGCACTGCGATCGCTGCAAGCAACTGAAAACTTTAGTCTCGGCGTTGCCTATCAACCTAGTCTGAGGAATTGGCTGCGAGGGAATTTGGCTTTGCCTGAGGCGCTAGCAGTCTATGACGATGTGGCCGTCTTACCCCTGCCGGTGCGCTTGCTTAACCTGCTAGCCCAAGCACCTAGAAATCTGATTTTGGGGCGGCTAGAGCATCGATTTGGTCAACCCGACATTTATCACGGCACCAACTACGCGGTCTATCCCTGTCGGCACAGCCAGCGAGTGATGACGATTTATGATCTGTCATTCCTGCGCTATCCCGAGTATGTGACTGCCGTGGTGCGTACCTACAGTCAGCGGGTGCGGCAGTGCCTGGGCTGGACTGACCTGGTGGTGACAATTTCTGAAAGCTCTAAGCGCGACATTGTGGAACTGTTGGGGGTGCCGCCGGAGCGGGTGTGGGTGACACCTTTGGCTAGCCGCTACGCCGATGATACTCAGGCAGTTAGCCGTGCCGTAAAAGCGGTTGATTTGGGCGACTCCGGAGCGGAACGCTTCGCGAATCGCCCCTACATCCTTTTCGTTAGCACCCTAGAACCCCGCAAAAACGTGGTGCGCCTGATTCAAGCCTTTGACCAGCTTAAAAATAAGCATCGCATCGATCATCAACTGGTGCTGGTGGGCCAAAAAGGATGGCAGTTTGAGCCTATTTTTGAGGCGATCGCTTCTTCTCCCTGGCAGCATCACATCCGCCATCTCGACTATCTTTCTGATGCCGAAGTGGCTTACTGCTACAAAAACGCCGATGTCTTTGCTTACCCCTCTCTCTACGAAGGTTTTGGTCTGCCGGTGCTAGAGGCCATGACCCTGGGCTGTCCGGTGATTACGGCCAATACGTCGTCTTTGCCGGAGGTAGCCGGGGATGCGGCGCTGTTGGTAGACCCCACCAGCGTGGAAGACTTGGCTGAGGCACTGGGGCGGGTGATTAGCGATCGCCCCCTACGCCAAGCCATGATTGCCAAGGGCTATCAGCAGGCCGCTCAGTTTTCCTGGACTCGTACCGCCAAATCGACCTTGGCGGCCTATCGTTCACTACTATAGGTAAGCTAAGCTCTTTGACCTATAGAGTAGTTTCAATGGCCAAAAAAGCATTGATTACGGGCCTAACTGGCCAGGACGGATCGTACCTGGCTGAGCTTCTACTGTCCCAGGGGTACGAGGTCTGCGGCATGGTCAGGCGCTCTAGTTCCAGCAGTTTTGAGCGCATCAGCCATTTTTCGAACCAGATTGAAGTCATATCTGGCGACCTGCTAGACCAGTTCTCGCTGATTGACGCCATCGAGCAGACGCAGCCTGATGAAATTTATAACTTAGCCTCCCAAAGCTATGTGCCTCTGTCTTGGACCCAGCCAGCCTTGACTGCTGAGTACACAGCCCTGGGGGTGTCTCGCTTGCTGGAGGCGATTCGGCGTTGCAAGCCCAGCACTCGCTTTTACCAGGCATCGAGCAGTGAGGTGTTTGGCGAACCCGATGAGTCTCCCCAGACCGAGCGCACCGCCTTTCGACCCCGTAATCCCTATGGGGTGGCCAAAGCCTATGCCCATTGGATGACGGTCAACTACAGACAAAAGTATGATCTGTACGCCTGTTGCGGCATTACCTACACTCACGAGTCACCGCGCCGGGGCGCTGAGTTTGTCTTTCGTAAAATTACTCGGGGGGCAGTGCAAATTAAACTCGGCCAAGCCAAAGAACTGCGGCTGGGCAATCTAGATGCCCGGCGAGACTGGTGCCATGCCGAGGATGTGGTGACGGCGATGTGGCTCATGCTCCAGCATGAGAGCCCCGACGATTACATTATTGCCAGCGGTGAGACTCATTCTGTGCGTGAATTGGTGGACTGTGCGTTCAGCTACCTGGGTCTGGATTATCAGCAGTATGTCAGCGTCGACCCAGCGTTCTACCGCCCCGATGAAGACGTACAGCTAGTGGGGGCGATCGACAAGATTAAAACTCAGCTCAACTGGCAGCCCAAGTATTCGTTTCAGCACCTAGTAGAATCGATGGTTGATCACGACCTGAAAACGTTGAATGGGTAAGCGCCAGCTAGCCGATTGCGGGCACGAAATACATGATTGAACGACTCTTGCATGACTGAGGCTGCGCTGCTGATTAACCTAGCATTTATTCCCACTAAACCAACGGGACTTGGGGTCTATGCGCTCAACCTGATCCAGCATCTCCCCAGGGAAGACAGCTGTATTCTCAGCGATCGCCCCATCGCTGGGCATTGCCATCTCTCCTCACCCCCAGGGGCGACCACTGATTCGGGCAAGCAGGGCCATGCTCGGCGGCTGTGGTGGACACAGTCTCAGGTGCCGAGACTGTATCGGCAGGTTGGGGCAAAACTGCTGTTTTCACCCATACCCGAAACGCCGCTCTGGTCATCGTGCCGAACGGTGGTGACGGTGCACGATTTGATTCCCCTGCACTTTCCCCAAAAGGGGTCGCCGCTGACGCTGTATTTTCGGTACTATCTGCCCCAGGTGATTCGCCAAGCTGAGCACATTATTTGCGACTCGGAGTCAACCCTGCGTGATATCCACCATTTTTTTGGTCAACTACCCAAGGCAGCAACGGTCGTTCCTCTGGCCTACGATGCTGATCACTATCGCTGGCTAGATCTGCCGCGCCAACCCTATTTTCTCTACGTGGGCAGCCACTATACCTATAAAAACCTGGGCCGTCTGATTGAGGCTTTTGCCCAAACCACGCTGCCCGCCTTTAAGCTGTTGATTGCTGGAGTGCCTGACCCCCGCTATACACCAGCGCTACAAGCTCAGGTAGAGGCGATGGGGCTGGGCGATCGCGTCCAGTTTTTGGCCTACGTTCCCTACGATCAGCTGCCTCGATTGATCAACCAGGCGATCGCGCTAGTGTTTCCCAGCCTGTGGGAAGGGTTTGGCCTGCCCGTTCTAGAGGCGATGGCCTGCGGCACGCCGGTGATTACATCCAACATTTCCTCGCTGCCCGAAGTGGCTGGGGATGCGGCGCTGTCAGTTGACCCCTACAACGTCGGTGAACTAGCCGAGGCGATGACCGCTGTAGCCTCTGACCCCACGCTTTGGATGACGCTTCACCAGGCTGGACTAGCGCGAGTGAAGGCTTTTAGCTGGGAGCAGACCGGACGCCAGACTAGCGAGATTCTCCAGCGTTATTTATGAGTAAGTATTGAGTTCTGGTCATTCAAAACTCAACACTCAATATTCAGAACTCATTGACGGTGGCTACTGCGAACGATCCAGTAGCTGATAGCTAGGGCAAAGATGGCGATCGCTAGCCCGATCAACGTCGTACCGGACACCTTATCCAGATCAAGAATAATGAACTTGCGCCCCACCGCCGTCAAGGCCGTGGCGATGACCAGCTCAACCTGCACCACGTGCTTTTGAATGTAGGCGGTGATATTTTCTAGAATCTCTAGGGCGATGAGCACCGTTAAAAACAGGCCGAAAATATCGATCACGGTCTGGCCCAAAAACGTGCCGGGGGCGGTGGTAAAAATGGCTCGGATCAACACCCAGGCCAGATCAAACACGATCGCCAAAATAACGATCACCATGCCCACGGACAGTGCCTTCGAGACGCTGCCTTCGAATTGGTGCAGGCGACCTAAAAAGATGTCGTTTTCGAGTTGCTTGAGCAACTTTTTGGCCCAGTTTGCCATTGATGCTAACTGCTCAGGAGGTGGGTGCTGCTGAGAGAATAGACGATTCTGTAGCCTCGGGTAAAGCTTCTGCGGCGACAGTTGCCGCCTCAGGACGCTTCAGCGGCAGGACTTGCACCGCACAGGCTTTGAGTTCGGGCTGGCCTGAAACCGGGCAGACGACCGGGTGAGTAAGGGCATTACACTCTGCTTGCTCAGCCCACAGGCTGCCCCAATGCATGGGCACAAACAGGGTACCCCGGCGAATGTTTTGGGTGACCAGCAGGGGCAGGCGGACGATGCCTCGGGGCGATCGCACCTCTACCCATTCGCCCCCCTGTACCTGGAGCTGCTGGGCATCGCGGGGGTTAATCTCTAGAAACGGGGCGGGGTGCATTTTCTGAATTTTTTCGATGCGCCCGGTGCGGGTCTGGGTGTGCCAATGGCCGTAGAGCCGACCGGTGGTCAGCACAAAGGGGTACTGGTCGTCAGGCGGTTCGGCCAGGCCGTTGGAGTGCAGGGCGGCAAATCGAGCCCGGCGATCAGCGGTGTTAAAAATGCCTCGGGTGTAGAGGCGCTTGTCGTAGCGGGTGGCGGCGGTGGCGGCCGTCTCAGGGCTGGGGCAGGGCCACTGAATGGGGCCCTGCTCTCGCAGGCGCTCGTGGCTGAGGCCAGTGATGTCGCAGGGCTGCCCCCGGGTGCTCTGGGCAAACTCGCGGTAGACCTCGGCGCTGGTGATGAAGTCGAACTGATCGGCAAATCCCAGGCGACGGCCCACGTCGGCAAAAATCTTCCAGTCGGGGCGAGCCTCGCCGGGGGGCGAGCGAAAGGCGGCGCAGAGGGTGACTACCCGCTCCGAGTTAGTCATGGTGCCGGTTTTTTCGCCCCACTGGGCGGCGGGCAGCAGCAGGTGGGCAAACGCGGCGGTCTCGGTGGGATAGTAGGCGTCTTGATAGACGGTAAAGGGCGACTGACGCAGCGCCGCCTTGGTGCGGTTGAGGTCGGGTAGGCTGACCGCCGGGTTGGTGGCGGCGATCCACAGCAGGCCCACCTGTTGGTGCTCCAGGGCCAGCATCATTTCGCCCACGGCCAGGCCGGGGGTGGGGGAGATTTGACCGGTGGGCAATCCCCAAAACTCTTCCACCTGGCGGCGGTGGTCGGGGTTTTTTACCAAACGATAGCCCGGCAAAATATGGGACAGCCCTCCGGCCTCGCGTCCGCCCATGGCGTTGGGCTGCCCGGTAAGGGAAAATGGTCCCGCTCCTGGCCGGCCGATGTTGCCGGTCATCAGGTGGAGGTTGATCAGCGATCGCACCTTCGCCGTGCCCTCCGACGACTGGTTGAGCCCCATTGACCACAGCGACAGCACCGCCTTAGCCTCAGCCCAGGCGCGAGCAGCGGCTTCTAAATCGGCGACGGTAATGTCGCAGCGCTCGGCCACAATGGTCGGCTCGTAGTGGCGCAGCACTTCGGTATAGGCGGCAAACCCCTGGGTGCAGCCGTCAATAAACTCGGGGTCAAGGCTGCCCCAGCGCAGCAGCAGATGGCCAATGCCGTTGAGCAGGGTAATGTCGCTGCCGGGCCGGATCGCCAGGTGCAGGTCGGAGGCCTTGGCCGTGTCGGTGCGGCGAGGGTCAACCACAATGAGCTTGACGTGGCCGTGGCGCTTGTGGTGCTTGCGCAGGCGGTTAAAGACGATGGGATGGCACTCGGCGGTGTTGGTGCCAATTAAAAAGGCGCAGTCAGTGGCCTCCAGATCGGCGTAGCAGCAGGGCGGGCCGTCACTGCCAAAGCTCTGAATGTAACCCGCCACCGCCGACGACATGCACAGCCGCGAGTTGGCGTCAAAGTTGTTAGTGCCCAGGCAGCCCTTCACCAGCTTTTGGGCCACGTAGTAGTCTTCGGTTTGAAATTGCCCCGAGCCGTAGACACAGATGCCGTCGGAGCCCATCGTGTCGCGCACGGTTTGAATGCGGCTAACGATCGCATCCAGGGCCACCTCCCACGACACCCGCTGGAAGGGATCGTCGAGGGAGGCCCGCATCATCGGGTACTTGAGCCGATCGCGATCGAGGGATTCGGCCACGGTGGCTCCCTTGACGCACACCATGCCCTGACTGGAGGGGTGGGCGCGATCGCCCCGCGTTTGCCACAGCGGGTTTCCCTGGGAGTCGCGGTTAATGGGCTTATTAGGCTGGGCCGGAGGTAGGACTTCCAGGCCGCAACCCACGCCGCAGTAAGGACACAAGGTTTTAGCCGGATCGGTCATAGAGGGTGGATGGGTAGGGGGCGGGTGGGTAAGGGGGTGGCACTTCACAGCAGTGAAGTTCTCGGTGGAGATCCTCCCTGACCCCTTCTCAAGGGAGGCTACGGAGTAAATTCTTTACGGGAGAGAGCTGGGGGGACGATTCAGATCTCAAAAACACCTCACGCTAAGAACCTTCAAATCACAAGGTTGTGAAAACCCAATATTCGCTCTCGCCACCGGGCTATTGACTGTGCTAGGTTTGCCTGAAATGCAAACTGTGTGTCCTGACCTCCTTTGGAGCGGCAGGGCATTTTTTTACTCCGCCGTTACCACTAGGCCATTGTGGTGTGCAGCAAATTCCCTAGGCTGGGCACCGAAGTTGTCGATCAGCAGCGATCGCAGCACTCCTTGCAGCTCATCGCAGGGAATGCCCTGCTGCACCTTTTCGCCCAAGTGAGCCTCCTTACCCACCTTGCCGCCCATGAAAATATCCACCCCTTCCACAGTTTTGCCGTCCTTGCGCACCTTGGTGCCCATCAGGCCAATGTCGGCCACTTGGGGCTGACCACAGGAGTTGGGGCAGCCCGTCCAGTGGATGCGCACCGGCTGCGACAGGGTGAGTTCTGCGTCTAGCGCCTCGGCCAGGGCCAGGGCGCGCTGCTTGGTTTCCACCAGGGCAAAGTTGCAGAACTGCGACCCAGTGCAGGAGACCAGCGATCGCGTCAGCGCCGAGGGGGCGATCGAGAATTTCTCCAGCAGCGGTTCTTGCCGCAGCACCACTAGCCGTGAGTCGGGCACGTTGGGAATAATCACATTTTGCTCTACCGTTAGGCGCAGTTCGCCGCTGCCATAGACCTCTGCCAGCCGGGCCAGGTCAAACAGATCGGCCGCCTGCAATCGCCCCACCGGAATGTGTAGCCCCACGTAGTTGAGCCCCACCTGTTTTTGGGGGTAGACGCCAATGTGGTCACGCTTATCCCAGTCCATCTCGTCCTTGGGGGCGGCAGACAGCAGCGGCTGCCCGTAGGCGGTTTCCACGGCGGCTCGAAATTGATCCATGCCCCACTCATCAATCAGCCACATCAGGCGGGCCTTTTGCCGGTTCACCCGCGGGCCGTGGTCGCGGTACACCTCCAGAATGGCGCGGCACAGCTCCACTACGCAGTCGTCGGGGGTGACCCAGGCGTTGAGCGGAATTGCGGCCTCACAGCGGCGAGCGGAGAAAAAGCCCCCCACCACGACGTTAAAGCCCAATACCCCTTCTCGGTAGGCGGGCACAAAGGCGATGTCGTTAATCTCCGCGTGAATAGAGTTGTCGCGGCCACCCTCAATGGCGATATTGAATTTGCGGGGCAGGTTGCTAAAGGCCGCGTTACCTTCGCCGTTGGCGGTGATCATGTCTTGAACTTTACGCACCAGCCCCTGGGTGTCGATCAGCTCGTCGGCGTCAAGGCCCGCTACGGGTGACCCGGTGATGTTGCGCACGTTGTCCATGCCCGACTGAATGGAGGTCAGGCCCGCCGCGTGCATGCGCCGAAAAATATCGGGAATGTCTTCAAGCAGAATGCCTCGCAGCTGCAGGTTTTGCCGGGTAGTGATGTCGGCGCTGCCATCTTCGCCGTAGCGCTGAATAATCTCTGCCAGGGTGCGGGCCTTGTAGCCGTTGAGCAACCCGTTGGGCAGCCGCAGCCGCAGCATAAACTTGCCAGGCGTCACTGGGCGAAAGAAAATTCCCAGCCATTTGAGCCGATGGGTGAGGTCGGTGTCGTCCACGGCTTCCCACCCTAGCTGGGCAAACTGCTCCAGCTCGTGCTTGACTAGCAGACCGTCTTTGTCGGCCTTAAACTGTTCAAACTTGTTGAGTTTGGCGGTGGCCGCTGTGCTGGCCGTGTTTATAGAAGTGGTCACTGGTACACCGTTGTAGCAAGACGTTTACCGACGTATTCCTTCCTTGAGGCCCTAACTGGTGAAAGTCTCCCAGTCTCCCCCAGACGCTACTGCCTCAATCGCTACAGAACGACCGAGATCAGTCTAGGGTTAGGTGTGGCTAGCCTAGAACCGCTCTAAACAGGCTTTTGTATAGACTCATACGTTTTTGGCAGCACCATGCAGGCTCCGCAAGAGGCGGCTGCGCGAACTGCATAGTCAACCCTTGGGAAACCCAAGTTCAGGTCTTATGGTGTAAGAGACCGATGCCCGTCGCGGCCAGTCCCAGAGCCAACCAGGAGCGCCCTGTGTCCCCTTTTGATCAGTTTGCGGTTTCATCATCCCCATCGGCGGCTACCCGAACTGTAGTGGCCAGGCTGTGCGCCGGAGACTTTCACGATCGCTGGGAGCAGTCGCGCCAGGTCGCGGATCTAGGCGATGCCGCCTTGGACGATCTGCTGGCTATGCTGCAAAATAACGAGTGCGATTGGGAGGCCCGCTGGTTTGCGGCCCGCGCTCTGGGAGAGTTTGACCGCCCCGAAGTGATTGCCGCCCTGGTTAACACCTTTGCTACCACGACCGATGAAGACCTGCGCCAGGCGATGGCGGCAGCCCTGACTCAGATCGGCCCCGGGGCGATCGCCGCCCTGGGCGAGCAGCTCGCTCAACCCGCCCTGCGGCCCGCTGCGGTGCAGGCTCTAGCCCGCATTCACCACCCCGCCACTATTCCTTGGCTGAAGCTAGCGATGGCCGATGCGCGATCGCCCGTGCGGGCCACCGCCCTCGATGCCCTCAGCGCCTTTGCCGACCCCACCCTGCTGCCCTTGGTGCAGCAAAGTTTAGGGGATTCGGCCGTGGCGGTGCGGGCGGCTGCGGTGCGGGGGCTGCTGGGACTGCGATTCTGCCTGCCTGCCCAACAGCTGATCGACGCCCTCACGCCGCTGCTCAGAGATGCGGATGAACGGGTGGCCCAGCAGGCCGCCTACGCTTTGGGCCGGCTGTCGAGTACGGCAGCGGCAGTTCCTCTGCTACAGCTGCTGCAAACCCCCGGTACCCCTGAAGCCCTTCAGGTTTTTACTGTGCAGGCCTTGAACTGGCAGAATACCGCCACGGCCCTCGAAGGCCTGATTCAAGCCTGGGATCGGTTGGAGCATCCCGCCAGGTTGGCCCTGGTGCAGGGTATGGCCGCTGTGTCCCCCGACCATCGTTCGCTAGCCACCTCGGCCTTGGCGAACTGGCTACAGCTGTTGCCGCCCGCCGCTGAAAACAGCACCCTGCGTCGCCACCTGGTGCTGGCCCTGGGGCAAATGGGCGATCCAGGGCTAGAGCCTGTGCTGCGATCGCTGCTGCAAGATCCAGACTCTGGGGTGCAGCTCCACGCTGAGGCGGCCCTACGTCAGCTACAAGCCTAATCGGTTTAATCGTTTCTACTTCTAGCAGGCTACCAAGCCAAAGGTCACAGGTTAGTGGGGGTTCAAGGTTTAGGGTTTAAGGTTCACAACCTGCCCTGCACCTTAAACCCTAAACCCTTAGGCTGTTAAAGCTGAGTCATATCTAAACTTGGTCAAATACTGGCCCGTCGCTGGGCAAGACTTAAGGATGAAGCGTCCATCAGGCAAGGGCTAGAGTAAACTGGCCAGGCTTGCGGCTCGCAGCTTTTCGCCGAAAACCCCAGCCGCCCAAACCAGGTATCGCTACTTTTGATACCAAGTGGGGGAGGGCGATCTGCTAATCAAGACAAGGGCGGCCTAACGAAACCCCGTTAGGCCGTTTTGCTAGCAGCGGTGTGGATACCTGTCAAAAATGCGCATAGAGCAGCTCCAAGCGTTTTTATCGGTGGCTGAAACCGGCAGCTTTCAGGCGGCGGCGCAACAGTGCGCGGTGACGCAGTCCACTGTCAGTCGCCAGGTCCAGGCCCTGGAGGCCGAGCTGGACGCGCCGTTGTTTCACCGGGGGGCCCAGGCCAAACTCACGGTGGCCGGAGAGCGCTTGCTGCCCAAGGCCCGGCGCATCTACCAAGACTGGATGCAGGTTTCTAAAGATATTGCCGACCTGATGGCCGGCAAGCAGCCCGAGCTCTGCGTGGCGGCGATTCAGTCGGTGTGTGCTACGGTGCTGCCGCCAGTTCTCCAACAGTTTTGCTCAGAATATCCCCAGGTGCAGCTGCGGGTGACGGCCTTGGGCAGCGATCGCTCCCTCAAGGTGCTGCGCGACGGCCTAGTTGATCTGGCTATTGTGATGGATAACCCCCGCCTCACCACCCAGCCCGAAATGGTGGTTACCCCTCTTTTTGAAGAGTCGATTGAGGTGCTGATGGCGGGCAACCACGCCCTGGCCCGTCAGCCCGCGATCTCCTGGGAGATGCTAGCCCGGTTTCCGCAGATTATTTTCAAAGACGGCTACGGCATGGCGCGGTTGGTGCAGCAACAGTTTCAAGACCGGGGCGAGGTGTTTAACCCAGCGATGGAACTCAACACCCTTGATGCCTTTCGAGGAGTGATTCGCCAGGGTAACTTTGTCGCGCTGCTGCCCCAGTCGGCCCTGGGCGACTGTCATGATGACCCCACCCTAGCGGTGCGCCCTACTGAAGCGCCGGTGCTGACCCGCTCGGTGGTGTTGGTGACCACTCGCGATCGCCTGGTGATTCCCCCCATTCAGCGGTTTCACGATCTGGTGCAGAGCCTAGCTACCCCCACCCGTCCCAGACCCGCAGCGGTGTCTTACAGTTAGAATCATCCTTTACGAACCCCTTTTTCCCAGGGTTAGCAGTCTCTATGAGCCATGAGTTTCGGGATTTGCTCAAGCAAGTTGGCAGCGGTAGCCACACCTCTAGGGCGCTGACCCGCGCCGAAGCCGCCGCCGCCACCCGCATGATGCTGACCCAGACGGCTACCCCGGCTCAGATCGGCGCGTTTATGATAGCCCACCGCATCAAGCGCCCCACCGTCGATGAGCTGGCGGGTACTCTGGATGCCTACGCTGCGCTAGGGCCGACCCTACCCGCGATCGCCCCCGACAGCGCCTATAGACGTCATGCTCTAGTGCTGAGCTGCCCCTACGACGGGCGATCGCGCACTGCCCCCGTCACCCCCATCACCGCCCTGGTGTTGGCAGCAGCCGGAGTGCCGGTGGTGATGCACGGGGGCGATCGCATGCCCACCAAAGAAGGCATTCCACTGATTGAACTGTGGCAACAACTGGGAGTTGACCTACGCCCCCACAGCTTGGATCAGGCCCACACCCTGCTCAACCGCACAGGCCTGGGTTTTGTCTACCTGCCTCAGCACTTTCCGTTGGCCCAGGGGCTGGTGCCCTACCGCGAGCAAATCGGCAAACGCCCCCCCTTTGCCACGGTAGAGCTGCTGTGGTCGCCCTACGCTGGCCCCCACACTTTAGTAATGGGGTTTGTCCACCCGCCCACCGAGGAGTTTGCTAAAGGAACTTTTGCCCTGCGGGGCCAGACCGATTGGATTACGGTTAAGGGGCTAGAGGGCAGCTGTGATCTGGCCCGAGGAAGAACGGCGATCGTTGGGGTAAACCATCCGGGGCAGACCGACCGCCTGCTGCTGCACCCTCGCGATTACGGCCTTGAGGGCGACGATGTGGAACTGGGTGATGAGCTAACGATGGGCGATCGCCTGCTAGACGTTCTTGCGGGCAATGACTCAGAACTCGCCAAGACCGCCCTGTGGAATGCCGGGTTTTACCTGTGGCAGGGCGGCGTCGCTGACTCCCTCGCAGATGGCTTGGCCGAGGCCCAAACGCTACTGACTACTGGCAAAGCGCTGGCCAAACTAGAGGAATTCCGTCAGCAATCCGCTGACCTGACCCAGACTCTCACCTTCAGCCACAGTTAAACCTAAATCACCGCAGGCTGCGCCAATACTGAAATTTGCGGCCTTTTTTAGACTGAAACGGCTGTCCATCTAAGCCATGCCCACGTTGAGTCTGCGCACCTTTAGAAGATGCACGGCCGGGGGACAACGCTGCAGCGGCACTTGGGCGCATGGCCATGCCAGGGAACAGTAGGGAGAATCTCTTAAACACTGTTCCTTAGCCATAAATCAAGGGAAAACTCAGTTGACAGGAGCATTCTCAATCAAGTAGCGGAAAAGTCTCGGATAGAGGCAAAATTTCGCTATTTATCAAAGAATTGTGAAGGCTGCATAGGATTTCCATAAAGTACCTCTGGCCCTGCAACATCAGGGTTTCGGGCGCGTCATGGGAGTTCAGCAATGAGGAGCATTGTGAATTTCGACCGATGAGATGGGCAGACTGCGGAAGTCGGCTAAATTCAGGCCGCACTACGGAAGTGTCTATCTACCTCATCAACATTACACTTCAAAGACTCTACGGGGAATGAACGAGAATGACTCAAACTAACTGGGCTAAGCTACTGCGGTTAGCACCGCTTTCGGCGATTTTAGCTACATTGACCATCGGCAGTGGGGCGGCGATCGCCCTAGCCGCTGAAGGCCCCATTCAAAATTTTAACTGGCTCAAAGACGAAGCTCTGCTCGACCAGGCCCTCGATGCGGCCCACACCAAAGATGACGACGATGATGATGATGACGATGACGACGACGTAGAATCGGGCGAAGTCATCTACCAGCAGCGTCGCACCACGACCACGACCACGACCACCAACGTCAACCAGGTCAGCTTTAGCGATATTTCCACCAATTACTGGGCGAGCGCTTTTGTCTATCGCCTCTCCGCTATTAAAGTCGTCAGCGGATTCCCCAGCGGAAATTTTCTGCCGAGCAACAATCTCACCAAAGCCCAGTACGCGGCGATGATTGCCCAGGCCTTTGATATGCCTGCTTCGCGTCAAACCGTCACCCTGCGCAACGTCAACCGCAGCTACTGGGCCTACAGCGCTATCCAAAAAGCCTACTCCATGGGCTTTTTAGAGGTCTCCAATGGGATGTTTGACACCAACGGCACCATGACCCGCCTCGACATGCTGGTGATGCTGGCTCGAGGGTTGAATATTACCCAAGTGACCTCTGGGCAATCAGTCGATAGCCTATTGAGCATCTTCAGCGACGCCAGTGAAATCCCCAGCGAGTATCGCGTCATCATCGCGGCCCTGGTCGAGCGCGGCATTTTGGTGAACTATCCCACCATTACCGAGCTAAACCTGTTTGGGGTGGTTTCTCGCTCTGAAGCCTGTAGCTTTGTCTATCAGGCCCTGGCCTACATGGGCAAAGTCGAAACCATCGAGTCGGCTTACATCGTCAACAACAGCAACTTTTCCAACCTGACTGAAACCATCACCACCACCACCGAAACCACTACCGAAACCACCACTGACACCACTACCGAAACCGGCGGAACGGATGGTGACGACGGTGATGATGACGACGATGATGACAACGACGATGATGATGACAGCAGACAGAACTGCAACCAGGGCATTGGCAATGGTGCAGAGGGTTGCGACCCTGGCAACTCCCGTCCCCACGGCGGCAGCAATGATGAGGGTGGTCGCACCCCCGGCAATCGCTAGTCTGGGTTAATCTGCATTTTTTGTCCTTCCGAGTGTTACAAGACGCCCTTCGGGGCGTCTTTTTTTGCGCTTACACTAAATTCTTGTGGTTTCCCTCAATTGGGCAGAGCGATCGCCGTTTACCCTACAGAGCTGTCTGTTTTTGGCCTTGGGAGGGTGAACTTAAGCGTGGCACTAGCGCTTAGGAATCAGGGGTTGGAGTGTCGATGCCAAAGGCTTGGGCTGGAGGCAGCTGGAGCAGGCTGAGCAAACCATCGAGCATGTACTGCACGGCCAAGGCTGCCAGCAGCACCCCCAGCACTCGGGTAACCACGTTAATGCCAATTTGGCCTAGCACTTTAGCCAACGGCCGCGACAGCAGCAAAAACAGATAGCACAGCAGCAAGACCACCCCCGCTGCCGCCAGTACCACGCTCAGGCCCAGGTAATAGTTAGTTGACTCCCGCGACAGCACCAATATGCTGGCCAAGCTGCCCGGTCCGGCAATCAGCGGAATTGCCAAGGGGAACACGCTAACATCCTGCTTAGTGCCCGCTTCCTGCGCTTCGGCTTCGGTCTCGCGCTCCTGGTGCACAAAGATCATGTCGAGGGCGATCTTAAACAGCAAAAACCCTGCCGCAATTTGAAAGGCTTGCAGGCTAATGCCTAGGTTGTGCAGCACGTAGGCCCCGGTGAGCCCAAAGGCTAGAAGAATACCGGCTGATACTGCCACTGCCCGTGTGGCAATCTGGGTTTGCTCGGCTTCAGTGCGATCGCTCACCAGCGCTAGATATAAGGGCGCTAGCCCCACCGGGTCAATCACCACAAATAGGGTCAGAAAGGCTTTGGCAAACAGCGGCAGAATGATCGGCATAGGGTCGCTTAGGAGACTGCCTCAAATCTACCGCTGTTCGGAGCAAACGGTCTCTTCACCCTGTGTTAGACCAAAGATATAGATCACTAGTCCAAACAGGTTTCAGCTATTGCAGTCAAGACCCGGTGCTTTCCCTAAGGGATTAACTAGCTACCAGATCAAAGTTTTGGCGGCTGTGACCATGCTGGTGGATCACATCGGCGTGGTGTTTTTCCCCGAGGCGATCGGGTTCAGGATAATTGGGCGGATCAGCTTTCCGCTGTTTGTCTGGCTGCTAGTGCAGGGCGAGGCTCACACTAAGCATGTGGGGCGCTATGGTTTGCGGTTGGCGGTGCTAGGCGTGGTGTCTCAGCCCATTTACCAAGTCACCTTTGACACGGCCCGGCCCAATATTTTGTTTGAGCTGCTTTTGGGGCTAATTTGTTTGCGGTTAGTGCGGGGGTTTCCCCGATTTCAGCTGCCCATCTGGATTGGGGGGGCGGGTCTGAGTGAACTGCTAACTATGGGTTACAGCAGCTACGGCATTGGGCTAATTGCTCTCACCCGCTACTACCGCCCCACGGTGCTGTGGGGGTTGGCTTGGGTTGGTTTTCATCTGTTTTGGGCCTGGCTAGAGGGGCCGTTTCAACTGCCGGTGATCGCAGTCCCCCTGATCTTCTGGTTAGCCAATGGGGAGCGGGGGGCTAAGGCACGATGGTTCTATGCCTTCTATCCTGGCCATCTGGCCCTGCTGTGGCTGATTCGGCAGGGTTTGAACTAGCGGCAGGTGGCAAGCTCTTAAAACCCAAGGGCTAGAGGAGTTCACGTCTGTGGTACCGCCTAGCAACAACCCCCGACAGTCAGCAGTCGCTCTGCTAACCGTCGGGGGTACTGATTCAGAATAGAGATGGGGTTTGGGCTGGGCCTACAAAAAATGGTCGATCGCTACTGCCGAAACGGCTGCAAATATGGTGATTGCCAGGCCCTCCAGTGGGTTTTGCCCCTGGGCAACCGCAAAGGTCGTAATCACGCCAGCCCCTAGAGCCGCGATCGCAACGGAGCCAATCCAGTCTTTTTGTAGGTTATGCATGGGTTCTTAAAGTGGGGTGTGCCGCAAAAGAGTGGGACAGCAGTTGTGTATGGAAACTACTTACCCCAACCCTAGGGCTGTTCAGACCTCACGCTATCACCCTGGCCAGGGCCAAACGAAACCGCATTGGGGAACTGATACCAAGCTTAAGGCTTGGTTAGATTAGTTAACATTCTGTCTATAGAAGGAGCAATCCTGACGGCAAAACTAGCCTCAAGTGAGAGGTTGGAGTTATTCGACGCGGCGGGTATTGCCTGCCTTGACCCAGCCTTCCTGGCCGTTAGACACCACTCGTACCTTGACCCACGACTGGTTGGCGGGTTCTTCGAGCACCACCACCGCTTCGTTGACATCCACGCCCCCCACCTGGGGAAACTCGACACCGGGACCTTCACGCATAACCAAGCCAATGGGCTGCACCACCGTGGCGTTGTAGGTACCAGGTTCGAGGGCGGGCTCTGCCGGTGGCTCCGCTGGGGCTGGTGGGGCTTCGACCACTGGCTCGGCAGGGGCTTCTGGGGCTGCTTCTGGGGCTGCGGTCGGCATTTCATCGCCATACAGTGGTTTGGGCGGCAGTACCGACAGGCGACCCATGAAGTAGCGGGCAGTGGCCACCCCCGCCATCGACAGCAGAATAAGGGCGATCGCCATGCCCAGAATTAATTTTGATAGGCCAATGAAGAATCCTTTCATGGAGGCAGCGGGCCGAGGGTAGGGTCTACAGGTTGCTAATGGTACAGCACCTCTTGGCAATCGGCATCGGGAAGCTAATCGCTACTGGGGAGAGTTGGGCGAAACCGCGAGTCGATGCCGCCGCGGGAGGCCATGCGAGCTTTGCCCGAAGCCGCCCAGGCTTGCAGCGCCTCAATTTGCTCCTGGGCAGTGCGCGCCAGAGGCACCATTTCGCTGGCGGCGGTGAGAATGTCGTCGGTGGTAAAGTCGCGGTTTTGGCTAAAGCCCAGGTGCATCGCCTCGACAATCGCCTGCTCGATCTCAGCCCCCGAAAAGTCGGGAGTTTCGTAGGCCAGCCGAGCGGTGTCAAAGGTCTTGAGGGTGTGAGGCCGCAGGCGCGAGAGGTGAACCTCAAAAATGGCCTGGCGATCGCTCTGGCTGGGTAGTCCCACAAAGAAAATTTCGTCGAAGCGCCCCCGACGCAGCATCTCCGGTGGCAAGGCCTGGATGTTGTTAGCGGTGGCCACCACAAACACGGGAGAGGTTTTCTCCGCCATCCAGGTGATAAAGGTGCCAAAGACCCGGCTGGCGGTGCCCGAGTCGCCCCGGCCATCCATGCCCGCAAAGGCTTTGTCGATTTCGTCAATCCACAGCACGCAGGGGGCAAGGGCTTCTGCCAGCTGAATCATTTGGCGGGTGCGGGCCTCTGACTCGCCCACCAGGCCGCCAAACAGCCGGCCTACGTCGAGGCGCAGCAGGGGCAGGTGCCAGTGGTGGGCGATCGCCTTGGCAGTCAGCGACTTGCCCGTACCCTGAATGCCTAGCAGCAGCAGCCCGCGCGGATGGGGCAGGCCGTACTGGCGCGCTTTTTCGGAGAAGGCAGTCCCCCGCTTTAGCAGCCAGTCTTTGAGGTTGTCGAGGCCACCGATGTCAGAGATCTGCTCCCTGGCGGGGTAGTAGTCAAGAATTTGGGTCTGGCGAATGCTCTGGCGCTTTTCGTCGAGAATCAAGTCGAGGTCGTTGGGGTCAAAGGCCCCGTGGGCGGCGATCGCCCGCGACAGCACCCGCCGAATGCGCTCCAGCGACAGCCCCTGGCAGGTGCGCACTACCTCCTCCAATGTGGCCGTCGGTAGGTTAGTGCCGGTCGAGCCCAAAAGCTGCTGCACCTCGTGCCGAATGGCGGCAGCATCGGGCAGAGTAAACTCTAGCACCGTCACGGTCTCGCTCAGCTCGTCGGGAATGGTGAGCTGGGCTGAGAGAATGATCAGGGTCTTGGGTTGAGCCTTCAGCCGGCGAGCCAGGTTGCGCAGCTTGCGAGAGATCGCCACATCGTCTAAAAAACGGTGAAAGTCGCGCAGCACGAAGATGGCTGGAGCCGTAGCGGGCAGCTTTTCCACTAGTTCTAACGCTTGTAGGGGGTTGCGCTTGCCAAAGCCCGCGTCGTTGAGGTTGCCCTGGTAGCCCTCGACAAAATCCCAAGTGTAGAGGGCGCGGTTGCCCTGCTGGGTGGCGCAGGCCGCAATGTCGGTCTCGGCCCGCTCTTCCTCGGCGGTGGCGATGTAGATAATTGGATAGCGGGCGCGAATCAGTAAGCCCAGTTCGTTGGTAAAACCCATGTCAGCGCGACTCAGTTATCCCACAGTGCTCGGTTGATGTTTCCAGCCTATCGGATTTTAAGGAGTCTCTGATTCCCCCGTGAGCATAAAGCTATAGATTTCTGTGCTTTAGAGATCGGGCTCGTTGAGCTGCTGCTGAAGCTGAGTTAGGGCTGCCCAGCGGTGGTCTGTGGGTTGGGCAGTGGCCGTCCCCTGCCCTCTCAGCTCAATGCCGGGGCAGTCTTCATCGCAGATCTGAGGCATGGGCAGCGCCAAGCAGATCTGCTCGTAGACCCAGGCTTCGGGGTAGAAGTGGCCGTTGGGGGGCAGGGTCTCAAACAGATCCTCCACCGCTACCTCCCGTTCTAGCGGTAGGGTGGCGGGGTCGGGCTCATACTCAAGCCAAATCAGCTCCTGGGCCGACAGCGCTACGCGGTGATTGTAGGCTTGCAGGCAGCGATCGCAGGTCAGCGTCACAATCGTATCGGCTCTGGCCTTGACCTCTAGGTAGGTGCCCTGGTGAGTGATAGTCATCTCGCCCCGCACGGGGGTGAGGGTCTCCAGCTCCGCTAGGTGATGGTCAAGCTCAACGGTGAGAGTTTTCTCAGGCCGCTGTAGCAGGTGGGGGATATAGACTTTCTCCATTGTTTTTGCCTCCCATGGCTCGCGCTATCTTTGTGCGACCTAGCCGTCTGTAGCCTCGTCGTCCTGCTGCCCAGCTAGACAGACCACGAGGCGGCGATCGGGCTCGCGACCGCGGCTAAAGGTAGAAAGCCCGTCGTGGGCGGCTAAGAAATGGTGCATTTGCCGCCGCTCGGCGGATGAAAGCCCCTGTATTTCATACTTCTCACCGCTGGCCAGCACGCGCTCAGCGGCCTCGGCAGCCATCGCCTTGAGTTCTTCAAGCCGCTTGGCTCGGTAGCCGGCTAGCTCGATGGTAAAAGCCTGTTGCTCTGCCTGCTCTTTGCCCAAGTTGAGGGTGGTGTTGGCCAAATACTGAATCGAGTCAAGCACCGTGCCGCCATCGCCAATCAGCGCCTGCACCTGCTCGGGCGACAAAGTGTCTTCGGCAATGGTGAGCCAACAGCTCTCCCCAGACTCGTCTTCGACCGGGTGAGCGGTGACGGTGCTGGTCAGCCCCTGCATGGTGAGCAGAGTCGTTAACCAGTTGACGCCGGCGGTGGCAGCATCGGTGACCATGATGGATTATGCCTTTTTCTTCTTGCTACGCCCGGGTTCAAAGGGCAGGGTTTGCCGATCTTCCTCAACCTTGGTTTCGGCATCGACGATTTTTTGCAGATTCTCAGGCAGGGGCTCTCGCGAAAGAATAAACGTTTGCAGGGTCTGAAAGATGTTAGCAATCAGCATATACATCAACACGCCAGCGGGCAGGGGAAAGAACAGAAACATGCCCGAGAAGATGATCGGCGTAAACTTGTTGACGGCGGCCTGCTGAGAGTTTTCGCTACTGGTAGAGCCCTGACCTGAGAGCACCTGGTTGAGATAAAGGCTGGCTCCAAAGCCCAGAATCATGATCAAAATGTCCCAGTGAATGGCGCCGTCTTCACCGGTCACACCAATCCGACCCAGGGCTTTGATAAACAGAAACCCTTTGTTGGCGGCCAGGCCTGGAGCCTGGACCCGCACGGTTGCCTCACCAGGGGCCAATGCAGTGATGTGGCCCTCGGCATCGATCGCAACGACATCCTCACCCTTGGTAACTTCCCACTTGGGCTGGTAGGTGTCTACGTCTTCGTTGTACTGGGAAGCCAGAGCTTCAATGCTTTCACCCTCAGTGGTTTGCAGGCGCACGTCGGTTTTTTCGCCTACCACAAGCTTATTGCCACCGGGCATCACCGCCGAGATGGGGAAGTGAGACCCGTCAGACACGTAGATAGCCTTGGGGGGCGTGGTAAACACCTGGGGCTGAATCTGCTCGATCTTTTCTTGGGGAAAGACTTGAACGTTGACGTCGTAGTTGATGTCAGAGAACGGCGAACCCCGTAGAGTGGCAAACAGGGCAAAGAGAATGGGCATTTGCAGCAGCACTGGGAAACAGCCTGCTAGGGGGTTGCCAAACTCTTTGTAAACCCCGCTCATCTCCTCTTGCAGCTTGGTGGGGTTGTCTTTATAGCGCTCTTGGATCTCTTTTACGCGTTTTTGCATCAGGGGCTGGGCCACCTTCATGCGCCGCATGTTGCGAATGGAGCCGGCGTTGAGGGGGTACAGGGCAAAGCGAATTACCAGGGTGAGGGCCACAATGGCTAACCCGTAGCTGGGCACGATTCCATAGAAAAAATCTAGGATCGGCAACATGATGTTGTTAGTCAGAAATCCAATTCCAAAATCCATGGGCACCTGAACCCTGCTACAGGGGATACGACGTTAACTGCTCAGTTACCTAATCTACCCCATCGTTGGGGAGGCAAGCCGCCCCAACGGGTTGGGATTGCCGTAAGTTAGCTTTTGCCAAGGGTGCCGCTGACGGCTTGGGCTGCTGGAGAGATGCGCTCGTTGATGTATTCGTACACCTCTCGAAAACGCGGCATAGAGCGCAGTTCTAGGCGGCTGCCATCCTTGAGGGTGACGACCATGTCGCCCCAGAGGCCCAGTCCACGAGGCACCGTGACAATTTTACTGATTTCGTTGTAAATCAGGTCGGTGCGCTCGCGCCCCATCCAGCCGCCGGTCACCGACAGCCGCCGACTGGTGATGCGGTAGCGCAGCCAGAGGGCGCGGGTGATGGCTCCAACCGTGAGGGGAAGGCAGATAATTGTGAAACCCAGCAAAATATTGAAAATTAAATCGCCAATGTGGGGGCCGCCCTCATAGAACACATCCTCACGAATGCCCATGGAATACCTCTAACTTGGTAAACAACTGCTCCAATTCTCGCAAAAATTCGCCATATTCGCACTCAGCCGCCTCGGGCTTTAGGCTGATGACGATCCACTGAGCGGGGCGCAGGCGGGGCAGTAGGGTGCGCAGGGCGGCGCGCACTCGCCGCTTAAGGCGGTTGCGCACCACGGCGCGCTTGTGCACTTTGAGGCTGACAACAATGCCGATGCGTGGGCTAAGGTGCAGGGCAGGGTCGCTGGACACTAAAGATTTGGCGTTGGTCACGGGAGGTAGCGAATACACTCGCAGCAACAGGTGAGCAGAGGCCGCTTTTCTACCCTGCCGATAGACCTGGGAAAAATCTCGCGATCGCCGCAGCCGATGGTGTTTGGGCAGCACTACCGATCCTCAACGCGCAACAATAGCCCCGGAGCTTAGGTAGCCCCAGGGCTATGCAATGATCTACGAACGATGCAGTGGGATACCCCAGTCCACGCTAGACGGCGAGCTTGGCCCGGCCCTTACGGCGGCGAGCTTTAATCACCTCCTGACCGGTGTAGGAGCGCATACGAGCGCGAAACCCGGAGGTTCGCTTTTGCTTTCGGTTGGTGCCCTCTAGGGTGCGCTTGCTCATGGCTTAGTCTCTGCCTGTTTCTTGCTAAAAAGTCACGGTCTCATATAATAGCACCCGCTGGCCCCTAGCGGTCGTGGTTGCTCTCAGAGGCAATCTCCATCGGCCAGGTGCCGGCGTACTGGTTGACCACGTCGCCCTGGTACATCATTCTCAGGTTGAAGTAGTGGTAGCCGTAGCGGCGGGGGTTGCGCACATCGGAGAGCACCACCACTAGGTCGGTGTTGGCCTCAATCGGCTGCTCAGGGATGATTTCAATGCGGTTTTCCTCCTGAATCCAGTCGACGGCTTTGACCGGAATGACTTCGCCACCGCGCCAGTCACCCTTGCGTAACTCAATGGCGTTTGCGTCAAACCGACCGCCCGTTTCGGTAAAGCTATCGGGATAGTCAATTTCTAGGGAAATTACATCGCGCGGCAGCTTGTTGCGCATGATGTTGAGGTAGTAGCGGGAGTTGGTGCTATGCGCATAGTTGAAGTCAATCATGTATCTGAGGCGATACTCAATCTCAACGCCGCCAAAGATGGTCAACCCGGTCTGGGCCTGGGTCGGCTGGGGCAGCGCGGTGCTGAGTCCGACCGCTGTGGCCACAGCGGCCAGCCCCAGGGCGGCCAATTTAAGAAATTTCTTAAGGGATATCATGGTGTACCTTCAATGAAAACTGTCTGGCCGGGTAGCTTGGGGCAACCAATCTAGGCCACCCATCACAATAGCTCTAGCGGCTCAAAGGCGCCCTCCACTCTGTGCCAGTGGTGTAACCGGGCTTTTGATATCAGGGAATTCCTAGGGAATTAGCCCTTAAATCTGCCCCAATCCTACCATTTAGCCTCTGTTCCTTGGGGCGTGCCGTCGGGGCTACTCGTCGTCGTCGATGATGGCATTGCGATCGAGCAGCAGCAGGTTGCGCAGCTGGTCGGTGTCGAACTCGGTGAGCCAGCCCTCGCCCGCGCTCACTACCTGCTCGGAGAGGGCTTTTTTGCTTTCGATCATCTCGTGGATGCGCTCCTCTAAGGTGCCGGTGGTGACGAATTTGTGCACCTGCACGTTGCGGGTTTGGCCAATGCGAAAGGCGCGGTCGGTGGCCTGGTTTTCAATCGCTGGGTTCCACCAGCGATCGTAGTGGAACACGTGATTGGCGCGAGTGAGGTTGAGGCCGACACCACCTGCCTTTAGCGACAGAATGAACAAGCGCGGTGCGGCAGGGTCGTTCTGAAACCGCTCGACCATGGCCTCGCGCTGATTTTTGGTGGTGCTGCCGTAGAGAAACAGCGCTTCTTGACCCAGATAGGACTGGAGGTGTCGCTGGAGTAGCTTGCCCCACTCGGCGAACTGGGTGAAGATTAGGGCGCGATCGCCCTCGGCAATCACTTCCTCCAGCATTTCATCGAGCCGCTGGAGCTTGCCTGAGCGCCCCTTGAGTCCCAAGCTCGACTCCTGCAAAAACTGGGCCGGGTGGTTGCAGATCTGCTTCAGCCGGGTCAAGAGAGCGAGAATCTGCCCCTTGCGCTGCACCCCGGTGGCGTCGTCTAGGGTTTCTAGGGCCGCATCGACGGTCTGCTGGTAGAGGTTGGCTTGCTCGGCCGACAGACCGCAGTACACGCTCATCTCCTGCTTTTCGGGCAGGTCCTGAATGATGCTGCGATCGGTTTTAAGGCGGCGCAAAATAAACGGCTGCACCAGACCCTTCAGCGCTTTGAGGGATGCCACGTCGCCATAGCGCTCGATGGGGGTGGCAAAGCGCCGCTGAAAGAAATTCTTCGGCCCTAGGTAGCCGGGGTTGAGAAAGTCCATGATTGACCACAGCTCACCCAGGCGGTTTTCCACTGGGGTGCCGGTGAGGGCAACGCGGAACTGAGCTTCAATCTGGCGGGCCGCCTTAGACTGCTTGGCGTCGGAGTTTTTGATGTTTTGTGCTTCGTCGAGCACCAGGCAGGGCCAGCTCACCGACTGAAGCGGTTTGAGATCGCGGTAGATTAGCGCGTAGCTGGTGATTATCAGGTGCTTGCCCTGCACAGCTTTAGCAAAGCTGGCCCCCTTAGGGCGGCGATCGCCGTGGTGCACCAGGGTTTTGAGCTTGGGGGCAAACCGCTTGACCTCCTTTTCCCAGTTGCCCAACACCGAGGTGGGGCACACCAGCAGCACCGGAGTCTCAAGCCAGCCGTTGTCTTGCAGGTAGAGCAGAAAGGCAATCAGCTGAATGGTCTTTCCCAAGCCCATGTCGTCGGCCAGGCAGGCTCCTAGGCCCCACTGTTCTAAGAACGCCAGCCACGACACCCCACGCGCCTGGTACGGCCGCAGCGTGCCTTTAAAGCCGCTGGGGGCCTCCATTTCTTCGAGGGTTTGGTTTCCGGTGGTGAGGGTTTCAATCAGGGTTTGCAGTGCCCCGGTGGCCTCAAAGCTGACCACCGGCAGTCGGTCAATTAGCTGGGTGTCGCCGGTGCTAATTCGCAGGGCATCTTCCACCGAGAGGGGCGTGGCGGTCTTTTGCCCCGCTAAAAACTGCCGGGCTGCTTTCACATCCTGAGGCTTCAGCTCAACCCAGCGTCCGTTGATTTCGACCAGCGGGGAGCCCTGGTTGATCAACTGTTCAAACTCAGCAGCGGAGAGGGTTTCCCCGGCGATCGACAGCTCCCAGCGAAAGTTGAGCAGGCTCTTGAGGCCGAGCCGCTGCCGCTGATTTTGGGGCGGCACCTCCGCCTGCACCTTGAGGCCCAGTCGTCCGGCTCCATCTTCGGCCGGTTGGGCTAGACCAGGGGGCAGTTGTACCTCGACGCCGTTGTCTTGCAGCTGCCAGGCCGACGCTTTAATAAACTGGTAGGCCTGGATCGGATCGAGATCGCAATGGGCCGGATGCTGCTGACGCAGACTCTCCCGAATTGGTTCGTACAGCCGGGCAGCGCGCCCTAAGGCTCCCAGCAGGGTCTCTTGGGGTGATTTGAGGGTCGCCCCCTGGTGATGCAGCTCGTCTACGGGATGCTGCCAGATCAGATCTGCCCCCATTTGCCAGTCGGGGTTAGCGGCTGACTGAAGCTGGTATAGAAGCTGCCAGGGCTGATCGAGCTGTGGGGGTGGCTGTAGCACTAGCCGCAGGCGAAACTGGGCGGCGGGGTCTTCCGCTAGGGTCTGTAGCGGCGTGGTCCAGGTGGTGAGGGCCTCTTGCAGTCGGGCAGCGGCGGCGGCAGGGGCCTCTAGGGTACCTTCGGGCTGACTTAGGGCCTGGAGCCAAGGCTGTAGTGGGAGCTCCTTGCTGAGATTGGCCAGACCGTTGAGGGGCTGTGCTTGGGCAGCTTGGCGCACCTGGTGGTCAACTAGGGCAGCTAAAAAGGTGAGTAGCTGCGGCTGAGGGTCGAGTAGGGGAACCCCACAGCCCAAGGGAAACTCGCCCTTGGCGATGGGCGGCAGATGGGTGCAACCGATCAAGGGCATGGTCCGCGCAAAATGGCGCAGTCGCTCTTGGTCGGGGGCGCTGTCGAGCAGGGGATGCCAGCCCGCGGCCAGGGTTTGGCTGGTAAGCTCTAGGCCCGGCAGAAATTTGCCCCGAGCCAGAAGATTGAGCCCCCAGCGAGCAATGTGGCCCCAGTAGCGCAGGTCGGCTCCGATCTCGCCGGGGCCAGTGAGCGTTTGCTGCCCCAGGGGCAGGGCAAGCAGCATTGGCAAAAAGTCGGCTATGCCCAGGTGCCAGCCCTGCACTCGCCAGGGGTGGAGTACTGTGTTGGCCTGGGTCGAACCATCAGCCTGAGCATCAACTCGGGCCGAATGGACTGGCACGAGGGCCGATGGCGTAATCTGGGCGGGCAGCGGCAGGGCCAACTCTCCCCAGATTGGGCCGATGGCGCGCGTCGCTGCTTTTGGACCGCGTGATGTCCCTCGCCGACCGCTGCCCTCCGGTGCTTTTTTGGCACTTTTGCCAGTGCCCGCCGCCTTGGTCAACGCCGCTGGAAATAGCTCCCCAGTGGCACGGCCTACCAGCTGCTTTTGCATGGCGGTGAGCACCTGGGCTAGGTCGGTTTGGGCCAGGGAATAGGGATGGGGATGCAGGCCGTCCCAGGGGGCGAGCCCTTCCGGTGGCAAGGGCTGCCAGGCCTCGGCCCAGAGAAAGAACTGCTGCGCCGGGGGAACCCAACTGACGTGTAGTATTGCCATTAGCCCTGTATCTACGACTCGCTCAAAGGTTTGGCATGGGTTGGGAGCAGGTAGACAAGGCCAGGTACCCCCCGGCTGTGGGCTGACCCGCCGGGGTACTCACTGGCGGGTCAGCCCATCCCCAAAGCCCCGTTCTCGGTTACGCCTGGTGTGCAGAAAACCTGCTTAATTTGCCTATCTTACTCTCTCAGGCTGGCCCTGGCTGGGCCGCCTCTAGAACCTTTAGGCATATTCCATCGTGACTGGGGTGTGGTCGCTAGGTTTTTCCCAGCGGCGAGGTTCGAGGTCAATGGTGCAGCTGAGGGCGCGATCGCTCAACCCTGCCGACAGATAGTGGTGGTCGATGCGCCAGCCCATGTTCCGCTGAAACGCGGCGGTTCGGTAGTCCCACCAGCTGAAGTGACCTCCCTCACCATTAAATAGGCGAAAGCCATCCTTAAGCCCTACCGCCATCACCTCCATAAGTGCAGCTCGCTCGGTGGGGGAGGACATAATGTGTTTCTCTTTGCCTACAGAGTTGTAGATATCTTTGTCTTCGAGAGCAATGTTGAAGTCACCGCAGACGTTCAGGTTGGGATACTCGGTGAGCAGGGTAGCTAGATATTCTTTTAGGCAGGCTAGCCAGCGCAGCTTGTACTCGTACTTTTCGCTGCCAATAGAACTACCGTTGGGCACGTAGAGATTCACTATATAGATGTCGTTCCACAACCCAGCGATCACCCGCTTTTGGTCATCTAAGTCGCCGACGCGATCTTCCCCCAGCACCGAAGCAAAGCCGTATTGCACCTTCTCTAGGAGTTGACGACTGAGCAAGGCTACGCCGTTGTAGGACTTTTGGCCGTGGATATAAGCGATGTAGCCCAGTTCTGAAAAGGCTGCGGTCGGAAACGTCTCGTTGACCACCTTGGTTTCTTGCAGGCACAGCACATCCACTGGATTGGTTTGCAGCCACTGGGTCGCATGGTCGAGGCGCGATCGAATGGAGTTGACGTTCCAGGTGGCAACTTTCATAGAGGGGGTTAAGCTAAACGGGTAGGGTCACAACGTTCTAGCTTAAGGGGTTGACCGCCCAAAAGGATCGCGCCCGTGCCATCAGAACCTCCCTCAAATTCACAACCAGAGGGCAAAGCTCTGGTCAAAGAAGTGTGTCGCCGCATTCGGCTGGCTCGCAGCTACTGGGATGCCCACAACAACGCCGCTTGCCGGGGCGAGCGAGAAAAGGCGCTGGCCCTCTACAACACTTTGACCAAGGAGCAAAAAGATCAGATTCCTCAAACTCTGCGGGTGTGGCTGCGCTACCGCAGCGAGAAATATTTTGGCGCGCATCAGACGCAGCCGGGGAATAAGGGGCGATCTGCTAAGGGCCGAGGTAAGAAGTAGACAGGGGTTTTGGTAGAATACTGGCAAGTTCAGGGGAATTAGCTCAGTTGGTAGAGCGCTGCGATCGCACCGCAGAGGTCAGGAGTTCGAATCTCCTATTCTCCATTGTTTAGGGTTGCCTAATTCGCTGCATCAATCGGCTAGAAACGCCCACCTCGGGCCGCGTGATTGTGGCTGGTCAGGACATTACCGCCCTGTCGGGTAGCGACCTGCGTCGGGCGCGGCAGCAGATGGGCATGATTTTTCAGCACTTTAACTTGCTGAGCTCGCGCACCGCTGCTGAGAACATTGCCATGCCCCTGGAGGTGATGGGCTATAGCCGCCTGCGCATCAAGGCGAGGGTGGCAGAACTGCTGTCGCTGGTGGAGCTAGAGGGCAAGGGTGATAGCTATCCCGCCCAGCTGTCTGGAGGGCAGAAACAGTGGGTGGGCATTGCTCGGGCCTTGGCCGCCGACCCCAAGGTGCTGTTGTCGGACGAATCGACCTCGGCCCTAGACCCCCAAACTACTCAATCTATCCTGGCGCTGCTGAAGGATTTGAACCAGAAGATTGGTCTCACCATTTTGCTGATTACCCACGATATGGGGGTGGTGAAGCGGATCTGCGATCGCGTCGCCATTTTGGAGCAGGGTAAAGTCATTGAGCGCGGCAGGGTGGCTGACTTAGCCGCCCAGCCTCACTCCCGCCTAGCGCAAGACTTTTTCCCTCGATTGACGGGCTACCAACCTCGGCCTGATGCGCTGCTGGTCACTGTTGCCTTTCGGGGTGAGGTAGCTAATGAACCGTTTATTGCCACCCTGGTGCAGCGGTTTAACATCAAGGCCAACATTTTGAATGGGGCCATTGAGACCATTGGGGGGCAGCCGGTGGGGCAGTTTCAGATCGAGCTGGCGGGGCCAGACCGGTACGTTGCCCTCGACTATTTGACCCAGCTCAATCTTGCCGTGGAGGTACAGGATGGACGCACAGCTGCTGAGCAATTTGTGGACAGCAACCCTTGAGACGATCTATATGGTGAGCGTTTCGTCGCTGCTGGCAGCGGTGTTTGGCTTACCCCTGGGGCTGCTGCTGGTGATTACGGGGGCCAGGGGCTTTTTGCCGAACCCGTCGGTCAACCAAGGGCTAGGCTGGGTGAGCAATGGGGTGCGATCGCTGCCCTTCATCATCTTGCTGGTGGCGATTCTGCCCCTCACCCGTTTAATCGTTGGCACCACCATTGGCAGCACCGCCGCTTTGGTACCCCTCACCCTGTCGGCCGTTCCTTTTTTTGCCCGCGTGGCCGAAACCGCCCTGCTTGAGGTCGACCCAGGCCTAGTGGAAGCCGCTGAAGCGATGGGGTGTAGCCACTGGGATATCGTTCGTAAGGTGTTGATTCCAGAGTCGCGGCCCGCTCTGGTGCTAGGCCTGACTCTGATGGTCATCAGTCTGGTGGGAAACTCTGCTATGGCTGGGGTCGTAGGCGGCGGTGGTTTGGGCGATCTGGCGATTCGCTATGGCTTCCAGCGCTTTGACACAAGGGTGATGGTGTACACGGTGGTCATTTTGATTGCCCTAGTGCAGCTGATTCAGTGGCTTGGCGATAGCGTGGCCTATCGACTGCGTCGTACGGGTAATGTAGCGCCCTCCCCCGGTTGGACTAATCCCCTGACGCGGCTGCGAAAGACCTAGGTTGTATCTATAACGGGCCTAGAGCCCTAGCGAGATCCCTCTATTCTTCAAATCCCTATAACAACTACCCTCGAAGAGGAGCTTTTGAGTTTGATTTGCCATCGACCGAGGTTGTTTTAGCATGCGCGGTGTCTCCTACCTCTCCCCCAATCTGCTCTGGCTGTATCAGGCCGTGGGTGAATACCTCGGTCGTTGCCTGGGCTGCTCGGCGGATGTGGTACAGGGAGCCGACGATCCCCTATCCGATCCAGATCTGGTGGGCGATCGCTGGGATCTACTCTTTCTCTGCGGCTTGCCCCTGATGCGCTACGCCCAGCGGGCTTCCCATCAGCTGCAGCCTTTGGTGGCTCCGGTGATGGAGCAGGCCCGCTATAGCGGACAGCCAGTGTACTTTTCGGATGTGGTGGTACGGAGCGATCGCCCTCTGCACACCTGGGATGACCTGGCCCAAACGGTATTTTGCTACAACGATCACGGCTCTCACAGCGGCTATAGCCGGATGGGCTACGAGTTGCACCAGAGAGGGCTAAACTGGGGATTTTTTGGTCAGAAGCTAGAATCGGGGAGCCATTTGCGATCGCTCCACGCCATTCTCACGGGCCAGGCCGATTGCGCTGCGATCGACAGCACCGTGCTCGACCAGGCCTTGGCAGAAGATCCTGACCTAGCTAAGAAACTGCGGATTGTCAGCCACTTCGGCCCCTCACCCATGCCCCCCATTGCGGTCTCTCAGCGGCTGGGACAGGATCTAATTCAAACGTTGCAACAGGCCCTACTTCAGCCCGACGCCACTCTGCAACACCACATGACCCAGGCTAGAATCCAGCGCTTTGTAGCAGTAGACTACACCACCTATGAGCCAATTTTGGCGATGTATAAGGGGAGTGAGAGGGTGGGAGAGTAGGGGGTGATGGGGTAATAAAATGATGGAGTTTTGAGTTAAAACACCCAATTCAAAATTCAAAACTCAACCTTCAAAACTACTCCCTACTCTTTACCCCTGCACCCCTTGCGATCGCCACGCCAAAAATTCCTCCAGCGTCGGAAAGTAGCGGATCACCTCATCAAGGCCTATCGGTCTACCCGAGCGATAGCCATCCCAGTAGGCAGCATCAGTGCTTTGGGGCAGTAGACCCGCATCGCGATCGCGGCACCCCCGCTGAAAAAACTCTTCTCGACGGCTTTTCATCACAACCTCCAAGACTAACCAAAAGGCACCCTCGCCATGCTGTGCCGGTAAAACAGCAGCAAGCCGGATTGCAGTAATGGCCAGGGTTTTAACCCTATGAGTCGATCTTACGAAGGGGCTCTGATAAAAGCAAATAGTCTTTTTTGTGAAAGTAATAGATTTTGTTGATGGAAGAGTGGAGCTAGAGAAGTTGATATTTTGTTTGGCCTCGGGACCCAAAACTCAACCCTCAAATCTTTGCGCTATGCCAGTGCCTGCTGCAGTGAAAACTGCTGCGGAGCCCGGGCTTGCTGCTCTACAGCGTGACGATAGACTTGCTTAAACAGGGTCTGTTGCGTGTGGCTTCCCCCTAGGCGGTAGAGGTGTGGCAGCACGGGGCGCAGGTGGGCGATCGCCGCTGCCCAATCCCCATTGGCGTGGGCCACCAATCCCTGAGCGGCGGGAACAGCCAGCTTGAGCCATCGTGTTTTTGTAAGCTCATCCTGGCGATGGGCATAGCGGGCCATGTCATCGATCATGATAGTGGCGTAGTCATTGCGATCGCCTCGGGCTAGTCCGTAGACGTAGTGCAGGTCTTGAAAAGGCAGGGAATGTTCTTGTAGACGCGATCGCAGCGGTTTGGCTAGATTACCCACAGATACCCCCGCCAGCTCTAGCCGCAGCAGCAGCGAAATTGCCCCCACCTGGTCTTTGGGGGTGTGCCTGCGGGCCAGTCCCCACACGTGCTGGTCGTAGAGTCTAAGCACCGCAGCAGTGTCGTTTTGGGCCAGGTAAGCCAGAGCCACATGCCACCAGTTGTGGGTGTAGAGCATTGAGTTACAGCTCTGCCAGGTATCTGCGTTGGCCTCCATCCAGGCGATGTTTTCGCGGTGGCGACCCTGGACATCGAGCACGTGGGCCACAGCGTGGTGTGCCCAAGGGTTGTGGCGACGCAGCTCTGTCGCCTGCCGTCCCAGCGCTTCGGCCTGGTCATACTGGTGGCACTGCTCTAGACCAAAGGCCACCATGCTGTAGAGCAACGGGTGTTCGGGGTGTGCCGGAAGGGCTGCCAGGGCGACCTCTAGTAACCCCTGGCTCTCTCCTTGGTAAAAGTAGTGATACTGAGCCTGCTGCACCGCCAGCAAATCCTGCGGAAAGGCTTGCACCAGAGCAGTCTGGTAAGCGATCGCCTGCTGAATATGACCCCTAGCCCAGGCCGCAATGCCGTGAATATAGCCCTGTTCTCGCGGCGAGGCGGTTGCTAACCTGGCTAGCGCTCGGTTGAGGTAGGGCCTGGCGCGCAGGCAATCGGTGCGGTTTTCTTGGCTGAGGTAGTAGGCGGCCGTGTAGGCATGGGCGATCGCACAGTCGCCGTCTGCCTCAATCGCCTTGAGAATCGTTGTCTCTGCCTGATCGCCGTAGGTAAGCGCCTGGTCGATAAACTGATCAACAGCAGTCATCGCTTGCATGGAGTCCGTGGTGACCAATAAGCCTTGAGCGTCTTGAAGCATCCTTTATAAGGTTGAAACTCAACCTTCGACTGAGCTTCAAAACAATCAACGATTATCTTTGAAATGAAAATAAACCAAGATACATTTGTAATATATTTTAACCTCGAAGAATAATTCAGGCTGTAAATCTTGTAACCGTCTTCAGGCAAAAACTTTGCTTTCACTCGATTAATTGGATGTTTGATATTTCCATGATTCCCCTGTCGTAAGAGCTATAAGTCTTACTGATAGGTGTAGGTAGCTAATTAGATTAAGGTGAAAATTAATTTTCTGAATTGCAGGTAATTGTAAGCCCAGATGCTTTTTTGCACAAAAGCAGAATGTTAATATCGCCTAGGCTAATGACCTAGAGAAAGTTGCATTGCACCAAAAGCTCGGTGTTCAGGAGTTTTGTATCTTTTGGCGAAATAGGTTTTAGTTTGCTTAGAACAGCTCTTATCCGCTTTAAAGTGTGCTAGAGGGCGGATTTAAACTGAGGCCTCAAAAGTCTTTATCTGTTGCAGATTCGTTATGAAAAGCATTAGGAATTAGACCGATTCGACACTGTTAGCGCAGCGGATCTACATTCTGTTTCAGCCGTTCTGTTGTCTAAAGCTAAGCAAAGGAAAGAATTTATGCAGGAGTTTGAATTTGTAAAGGCGTCACTAACGCCAGCACAAGGGATTTTTACATTAATTGCATTAGGGCTTATCTTGCTTGCCCTAGCGAACTACGTGCGAGTCACCCTTGTCAAAAACACCCACGACTTTGTGATTGCTGGTCGCAGATTGGGTTTTGGCTTTGGAGTGGCAGGTATCATTTCAATTTGGACATGGGCGATGGCCGTGATGATGTCCTCTGCAATGACCTACACCTATGGCACTTCTGGGCTTTGGTGGTTTACTGTCCCCAACGGTCTAGCGGTAATACTTATAATTCCATTTGCCAGACGGCTGAGAGCTAAAATGCCGCACGGCTACACAATTGGAGAATTTATCAGTTCTCGCTTTGATGGAGCAGGTTTAGCACGTGTTGTGATGACAGCGGGTTTGTTGTTTGGCGCTTTGCTAGCCATCATTATTAACTTGAAGGGCACTTCACTCGTAATCTCAACTGTATTTGGAGTTGACCAGGGTACAGTAGCTATCATTACAGCAATCATTGTCTTAGCCTATACAGTTTTAGGTGGGCTGTGGGCTTCCATCTCAACCTCTACTTTGACAACACTGTTTATCACAGTACCAACAGCTTTTGTTGTTACTGCCGTATTAAGCCAGGTTGGTGGAGCTGAGTTTGTTTGGCAAACAGTTGCTAGCAAAAGCACTAACTTTCTGTCAGTGGCTCGTCCAGAGGCCGCAGTTGGCTTTGGTATCACCCTGGCGCTTGGCTTGATTACAGCTACCGTCGTTGGACAAGATTTTTGGCAAGTTGTTTGGGGTTTGAGGGAAAGAGAAGTAAGCCGCACCTTCTTTTGGGCTGGCGCGCTATTCTATCCTATTCCTATTTGCCTGGGGATCTTAGGACTTGTGGGTATTGCCCTTAATGTGGATCTGGCGACCCATCTAAACGGCGACGCTGCTGCTGTTGGACCGTTTGTTATCTCTCACATCGGATTGCCCACCTGGCTGATTCTAAGTTATGTATTCGTAATCTTGTCGGCCTGCTATTCGACCATTGATGGTTCTCTTTCGGCAATTTCGTCTATCGCAGCTGTTGATGTGATTAAGCCTTTCTCTCCCAATATTCCTGACCACAAACTGTTTTCTTACACTAAATTATCCATGGTGCTTGCCGCCCTGATTGCGACGCTGGTTGTGTTGAGTGGTGTTGACTTTGTCACCATTGTTTTAACAACCTACGCGATTCGTACCGCCGTTTTAATTCCGTTTATGCTGGCAGTCTTTTGGGATCGGATGACAGCGGCTGGTTTTTTCTGGGGAACCGTTGCGGCGATCGCGATCGGGATGCCCATTCACTTTGCCTATGGTGAACTGCCAGGCAGCATTGCTATTTTGGTCATTAGCGCAATTGTTCCATTGGTTCTAGGATTTCAAAATCAAAATCGATTCGACTACGATCGCCTCAAAAAAGTTGCAGATATTTCGGATGACTCTGCTCCCGTCAATCCAATCATTCCGGTTAACAACTAGCGACACTTCACCAAACTGATTTTCATCCTCTTACCTTGCGGAGAAGTCCATGCAGACCTCGTTTAATCTGAAGTTTCTTGGAAAAGCAAATAAGCATCTCTTGATTGCGATCGCTACTAGCATTCTCGCCGCTCAGGAGCGATCACTTGCTACAACAGGCTCAGCTAGTTCTACCGAACCCAGCTTTTTTGTTTCTACCGAGACGGCGATCTTCTTCTTTATTGGCCTTGTCATCTCCTTTTTTTATATCAAAGGGATGGCTGGGGTTTTACGTGATGCAGTCAGAACCTACTCTTCGGAGGAGGAAGACACTCGTGACACTTTCACCAAGGGTCTCGTTGGGGCTATTCTAGCGGCTATTGCCTCTGCCGTTGTGATTTGGTCCTATGGGCTTGGTGCCTATTTTCTTTATATTGGGCCAGTGCTCAGTTTGCTTAGCCCTATTGGCATTATCTACTTTATGGCTCTCGATATTCAGCGATACAAAGAGACCTCAAGTCCCAAATAATCTGAAGTATTTTTTGGGGATGGCACAAATTAACTACGTGAAGATGTTGTAGAGATTCTCTTGAACATAGTATTCAAGATCAGCTCCTGTAAGCACCGCACAATATAAACCTCCTCAAGTATAAAGACGAAGCTTGAGGAGTTCTAGGTTTCAACAACTCACCATAAGGTGCCAAAACAAAGTGCTCTATTGGTCGCAGGATCGCCATTGGTGATGCAGGTTCTTATCACTACACTGTCGAAGTTCTAATCAAATTTATTCTTTGAGTACACAGCAGGTTTTATGGCATCTCAGAAAAAGCAGGCCCATCTTTTAGGCTTCATTCAACATGGAGTAAATAGCCACGCCACCGGCATGTGGCGGCACCCCAAAGACAAAGTCAATTGGGACTGGAGCCGCCCACCCTACTGGCAACATATGGCCCGCACCATGGAGCGGGGGCTGTTTGATGCCATGTTTATTGCCGATGAGCTGGCCCCCTACAACAACTACGAAAATAGCTCCGATGCCTGCGTGAAATATGCGGTGCAGTGCCCTACCCATGAGCCATCTACTCTAGTGCCCATCATTACGACGGCGACTAAACACCTGGGGGTCGGAGTGACGCTGTCCACTGCCTTCGAGCATCCTTACTCTATGGTACGGCGGCTCTCCAGCCTCGATCATCTTTCCGACGGACGCATTGCTTGGAACATTGTCAGTTCCTATTCCAAAAGCGAGTGGGATGCCTATGGTGCCGAAATGAGCGATCGCTCCCACCGCTACGAGCGCATGGAAGAGTACATGGAACTCTGCTACCAACTGTGGGATTCGTGGGCGCCCGATGCCATCATTGCCGACAAGGACAACGGTATTTTTGCCGACCCAGCTAAGGTAAAGGAAATCAACTTTGAGGGCGAGTTTTTCCGCAGCAAAGGGCGATCATTCTGCTACCGATCGCCCCAGGGTCGTCCAGTACTCTGGCAGGCCGGCTCTTCAGAGCGCGGACGAGATTTTGCCGCCAAACATGCCGAAGCCATTTTTGCCGTACACCCCAACGTCGACCGCATGCGGCAGTACAGCGATGACATAAATCAGCGACTGGTGAAAACGTTCAACCGTCCCGCCAGCAGCGTCAAACTGATCTACGGCTTGCAGTGCATCGTAGGCGAATCCCGCGCCCACGCCCAGGAAAAGTACGAGCAAATTCGCGCCAATATTCCCCTCGAAGGTGCCCTGGCCTGGATTTCAGGCCACTTTGGCCCCGACTTCTCTACTTACGATCTCGACGAGTACGTGCAGAACATCGAAATTCCTGGCATTCAGGGCTTGTTTGAGAGCATTATCTACGCCAAGGGTGGCGACCCGATTACGGTGAAAGAAGCTGCCCTCTACTACGCCATGGGCATGGGTATGCCGATTACTGTGGGCACCGCCTCTGATATTGCCGACACACTGGAATATTACATGGATGAGGGCGGTGCTGACGGGTTCATGCTGGTAGCCACCTACACCCCCGGCTGTTTTGAAGAATTTGTCGATTTGGTGGTGCCAGAACTCCAGCGGCGCGGACGCTACCGCACCTCTTATCCCGGTACAACCCTGCGCGAAAACCTACTTGCTGATTGAGCGGGATAGGCTCTGTTCCTAACTAGCCCATTGTCTGTAGTATGACTAGACCTGGCGGCACTGGGTTGCTAAATAAAGGCTATGGGGGTGGGGCTGTCGGTTGGGTTACGCGGTTGACCAGCTGCTGAATGCGATCGTAGTGAGCCCCCTTCCAATAGACCTGATCGCAGCCTTGGCAACGGGCAAACTCGTCATAGTACATTCGGGTGAGTGGCGGGAGTTGCTCTGCCACCTCAGCCTTATCGACCGACAGCAGGGTGCCATTGCAGCGGGGGCAGCGCTCTAGGGGGGCGACGGCATCTTGCAAGCAGAATCGCTCTAGCACCTCTCTAGCCTGGGCTTCTGGTATGTGTGAGCGAACAATGTATCCGTGGGTGACAATACTGCGCTTCAGGAGACCCCGATCTTGGGTGAGCAGAATGCGCTGCTCTCGGTTTGCAAGGTGGGCCAGGTCACCATCCTCATAGTCGCTGCGGTAAAGCGCATCGAACCCCAGCAGCCGTAGATAGGTGGCTAGCTTACCCAAATGCACGTCCAACACAAACCGAATATTGGCCAGCGGGGTAGGACGCACCAATGAAACCGGGCTGACATCAAGCTGCTTGAAGTAGGGGTAGACAGCGATGCGATCGCCATCCTGGGCCAAGTAGCCAAAGCCAACAGACTCTCCGTTGACCAAAATCAAATCCACCTCTGGGTGAGGAATGCTTAAGGACTCAATCACGTCCTTGATGGCAGCGGGTTCTTTAACCCCGTGGGTAAATTCTACTTGCCTGCGATCGGCAGGCAGAAAGTCGTTTAACTCGGCATAGAACCGGAAAATGAGCTGCAACATCAACGCTTACAGGGCAATCCAATGTCAGAAGTCTATCCCCTTGATTTTGACAAAATATCGCTCTTCAATGACTCTGGCGGTAGATAATCTAGGGTAGCGAGGTCTGAGTGCTAGTAGCTGTGATGACATTTCCCTGCATGGCTAAACCAACAGTGAGGTTTGTAGGCGAATATTGCGAAAGATACCGAGCCCTCATTGAAGTGGGACGCATTTGAGCATCTGCTTATGCACCCCTCATCGCGGCATTTGTGTGAGCCCAAACTGTCGCTTGAGCAGAAAATCCATCAGTTTGGGCGGCAACAGCTGCTTGAGCAACGGCAACCACCTACTTTTCTTCCCTAGTCGGACTGTCATGGGCGGATGAGGCCTCATCACTGCCGCCACCAACTGCTCGGCAAAATCGTGGGCAGGCGTAGCATTGGATTGAGATAGGTTCGCCCTGGCTTGAATCATCGACTCCAGCGGCGCATACCACGAGTCTGGCGAAAGCACCCCAGTTAATTCCTGTACTGCGGCCTGGCCAAAGTTTGACTGAATGGCACCGGGCTTCACGATAACCATGTGGATGCCAAACGGAGCCAGCTCCATCCTCAGCGCTTCTGACAGGCTGTGCAAGGCTGCCTTCGACGCGCTGTAAGCCCCAGCGAACGGAGTTGTAACAAACCCTGAGATACTGCCGATGTTGACGATGGTGCCCGATCGCTGCTCTTTCATTGCCGGAGCCACCTGCTGCACCAGCTCAAACGGGGCTAGTACATTGGTGTGAAACTGGGCCTGGAGCTGTGCTGCGCTGAGATCCATCAGTGGGCCAAACTGACCAAAGCCTGCATTGTTAACCAAAATATCGATCCGGCCGACCTGGGCTAGAACGGTGTCAACGACCGACTTCATGGCCGCCGAGTCGGTGACATCCAGCGGCAGGGTGAGCATGCCTTGGGCTTCTAAGTCATCCATGGCCTCTAGCCGTCTGGCTGTGGCCACAACCCGACAGCCCCGTCGATGAAACGCCTGACACAGCGCTTTGCCAATGCCCGACGAACAGCCGGTGATGATGACGACGGGAGAGGCCATAGGGATAGAACGGGTAGGCGACAGCTGCGGCAGAGTCTCTAAAGAATCCTAAGCAACATTGGGCCTAAGCGTCACCATGATGATGTCAACGGGAGTGAGAAAATCATCGGCGAATAGCCAGCTGGAGGAGATTTTCTAGCGATCGCCACCTCGTAGTCCATCGCACCGCAGGGGCTAGCCTAGCGTGAGGACAATATGTGTTTTTGGCACTGCTGGCCTATGCTCAACAACGTCACCACTGGGGAGAGATTTTTATGTCTTCAATCAAGGGCCGCAGATTTTTGATTCGCGTTTGTGGGGGGCTAGCGCTTAGTTTATTTGCCGCCAGTTGTAGTCCTTCTGCCTCAACACCTAACCGTTCCGAGGACTCAGCGCAGACGGTCGAACTTACCGTGTCGGCGGCGGCTAGCTTGCAAGATGTTTTAGAGGCCATCACGCCCGACTTTCATGCGGCCTATCCCACAATTGACATTAGCTATAACTTTGGGGCCTCGGGTGCCTTGCAGCAGCAAATTGAGCAGGGTGCTCCAGCCGATGTCTTCTTTTCTGCTGCTGCCAAACAGATGGATGCGCTAGCTGATAAGGGATTAATTGTGAAGGATTCTCGGCAGGATGTGTTGACGAATAGCCTGGTGCTGATCGCTCCAGCTCAGTCGCAAATTGCGGTTACAGATATCGCTCAACTCAAAGAGGCTGAGGTGGGCGTTGTTGCGGTGGGTGAGTTTCGTAGTGTGCCAGCCGGGCAGTACGCAGAGCAAGTATTTACTAAGCTGAATTTGCTTGAGCCCTTGCAGTCGAAGCTGGTGTTTAGCAACAGTGTGCGAGGGGTGTTGGCCGCTGTAGAAAGCGGTAATGCTGACGTGGGCATGGTCTATGCCACCGACGCGGCCCTCTCGGAGCGCATTAAGGTGTTGGCTACGGCTCCAGCGTCAACCCACCAGCCCATTGTTTACCCGATCGCAATTGTAAGCAATAGCACTAACCCCGACGCCGCGAAGACATTGATTGCGTTTTTGCAGACGCCTGCGGCCCAAACTAAGTTCAAGAAATTTGGCTTTGGGGTTGTCGCTCCGTAACAGCCCGCCCTACGGCTGCAAAACCTAACCCATGATTTCCTTCTCTCCCCTGTGGATCTCCCTCCGCATTGCCGCGATCGCCACTCTACTGGCGTTTATTTCGGGCATTGCCGCCGCGCAGTTTATGCAGGGCTATCGGGGTCGCTGGCGATCGCTCCTAGACAGCCTGTTTTTGGCCCCCATGGTGCTGCCCCCCACAGTGCTGGGCTTTTTGCTGCTGCTGCTGCTGGGTCGGTATGGCTCTCTCGGTGCCCTAATGGGGACAGCCGGCATCAACGTCGTGTTTACCTGGTATGCGGCGGTGATCACCGCGACGGTGGTGGCGTTTCCGCTGATGTATAAAACCGTGCTGGGCAGTCTGGAGCAAATCGATCGCTCCGTGCAGCAGGCGGCCCGCACCCTGGGGGCAACGGAGTGGCAGTTGTTTTGGGGCATTACGCTGCCCCTGGCCCTGCCCGGCATTGGAGCCGGTACTGCCCTGGCCTTTACCCGCGCCCTGGGCGAGTTTGGGGCCACCCTGATGCTGGCGGGCAACATTCCGGGCAAAACCCAGACCCTGCCCATGGCGATTTTCTTTGCCGTCGAAGCCGGAGCCTTTCGCGAAGCCGCCCTGTGGACCGGGGTAATTCTGACCATTTCCCTAGGCGGACTGGTGCTGATGAACCGCTGGCAATCCCAAGGCGCCAGGCTGCCCGTCCTGGGGTGGCTCGATCGATGCTGGGCTGTCATCCGCCGCACTCTGCGCGGGCAATTCAACCACCAACGCTCAGACCCTACCCCTTACCCCCTACCCCCCACCCCTCCAATCCCTCACCTCTCCGTCAACCTCACCCACCACCTACCTGGGTTCACCCTAGATGTGGCCTTTTCCACCGACCACCATCCCCTGGGTCTGCTAGGGGCCTCGGGAGCAGGCAAAAGCTTGATTCTGAGATGTTTGGCAGGGCTGGAAACCCCCCATAGCGGTCGCATTGTAATGAATGGGCGAGTGCTGTTTGACTCGGCGTTGGGCATTAATCTGCCCAGCCGCGATCGCAGAATCGGCTATCTTTTCCAGCACTACGCTCTGTTTCCCCACCTAACGGTGGCCCAAAACATTGCCTACGGGTTGCGGTGCTCGAAAGCGGCGATCGCCCGCCAGGTGGCCGAGCAGCTCCAGCAGGTGCAGCTGGTCGGGTTTGGCAATCGCTATCCCCACCAGCTCTCTGGCGGACAGCAGCAGCGGGTTGCCCTAGCCCGCGCCCTGGCCCCCAATCCCGAAATTTTGCTGCTCGATGAGCCCTTTTCGGCCCTCGATGCTCACCTGCGCAGCGAACTCGAAAAGCAGCTGCTTAAGACTCTGACCAACTACCAAGGCCTTACCCTGTTTGTCAGCCACAACTTAGAAGAAGCCTACCGAGTGTGTCAGCGCTTGCTGGTGCTCTCGGGCGGCAGCGTCGTTGCCGAGGGACCAAAACAGGCTATTTTTGACCACCCTGGCACCCTGGCCGTGGCTCAGCTCACCGGGTGCAAAAATGTCTCGCCGCTGCAACGCCAGGGCGATCACTGTCTGGCAGCCCTGGGCTGGCACTGCACTCTGCAAACTCTGGAGCCGGTGCTGCCCACCCACTCCCACGTGGGCATTCGCGCTCATCGTCTGACCTTTCCTGAGCAGCCCACCCAGCCCAACACCTTCCCCGGTTGGATTGTCTGGACCAGCGAAACGCCCCACCGCATCAGCCTTTATCTCAAGCTGGGCAGCCCTCCCTCTGGCCTCGACGATTACCACCTCCAAGCGGAGGTCTTCAAAGATAGATGGGCTGAGTTGAAGGATCGGCCTTTTCCCTGGTTTGTGCATCTTGATCCAGCTCAGCTGCTGTTGCTGGGGAGTTAGGGGACTGCCCTGGGGTTGCGGTTTAGGGTTCAGGGTTTGAGGTGTAGGGTTTAAGGCGGGTCGTGAACCTGAAACTTTGAATCCCCACTAACCTGCGTCTTTGGCAGACTACTGGTGGACCGTTCACCTTTACTCAAAAGAAGTCCAACCGCTGATCGCTGGTACGGCCTTCACAACGCCTTTTTGGGCCTTGAGCTGACTCACCCCTCCCTGAAGGGGATGACGCTGGCCCGTTTCTAACCTTCTCTGAAGGATAACCCTGAGGTCCTGTATTACCCAAGCGAGGATTTGACATGCTGACCCGCCCCGATCCAGTCATGGATCTTTGGAAAACCAGGAGCCATCCCCTCGACCCCATCTTTGCGCCCCGGTCGGTGGCGGTGATTGGCGCTACCGAGCGCCCTGGCAGCGTGGGCCGCACGGTGCTGTGGAATTTGATCAGCCACCCCTTTGGCGGCACGGTGTACCCAATCAACCCCAAGCGGCGCAATGTGCTGGGTGTTCAAGCGTTCGATCGCATCCAGTCTCTCCCCGAAGTGGTGGATTTGGCGATTATCGCGATTCCTGCGCCGGGGGTACCTGCCGTGGTGCAGGATTGCGTAGAGGCTGGAGTTAAAGGCGCGATCATTCTCTCTGCGGGGTTTAAGGAGATTGGGGCCGAGGGCGTTGAGCTAGAGCGACAGATTAAGGCGATCGCGGCGGGTCGCCTGCGGCTGATTGGCCCCAACTGCCTGGGCATCCAGAATCCGCTGACGGGGCTGAACGCGACCTTTGCGAGCCACTTGGCGAGGCAGGGCAATGTCGGCTTTATTAGTCAGAGCGGGGCGCTGTGCACCTCGATTTTGGACTGGAGCCTGCGGGAGAACGTGGGCTTCAGCGCCTTTATCTCCCTGGGTTCGATGCTCGACGTGGGCTGGGGCGCTCTGATTGACTACCTGGGCGACGACCCCCATACCCACAGCATCGTCATCTACATGGAATCGATTGGGGATGCCCGGTCGTTTTTGTCGGCGGCGCGGGAGGTGGCTCTCAGCAAACCGATCATTGTGATCAAAGCCGGGCGCACCCAAGCGGCAGCCCAGGCAGCGGCCTCCCACACTGGGGCACTGACGGGCAGCGATGCAGTGCTAGATGCCGCCTTTCGTCGCTGCGGTGTGCTGCGGGTTGACCACATCGACGAGTTATTTGATACTGCCGAAGTGTTGGCCAAGCAGCCGCGCCCCCGAGGCCCGCGCTTGAGCATCATTACCAACGCGGGTGGGCCGGGGGTGCTGGCGACGGATGCGCTGATTCGCGCTGGGGGCACCCTGGCGGAGCTTTCTGCCGCTAGCCTGGAGGCTCTAAATGGGGCGCTGCCCTCCCACTGGAGCCACCACAACCCCATCGACATCTTGGGCGATGCCGAACCAGCCCGGTTTGCCCAAGCGCTAAAGACCACCCTGGCCGACCCCGACAGCGACGGCTGCCTGGTGGTGCTCACCCCCCAGGCCATGACCGATCCGACCAAAACCGCCCAGGCAGTAGTCGAAACCTGGCGCAGCAGCGAATCGAGCCAGCCTATTTTGGCCAGCTGGATGGGGGGAGCTGAAGTCGATGCTGGCGAAGATATTCTCAACCGGGCGGGGATACCCACCTACCGCTACCCCGATCTGGCCGCGCGGCTGTTTGGGCTGCTGTGGCGGCACAGCTACGCCCTCAAGGGGCTCTACGAAACCCCGACCTTAGCCACCAACCACGGCATCGATCGCCCCACTGTCGCTACCATTCTGCAAACGGCCCAGGCTGAAGCACGCCCACTTCTCACCGAGACCGAGTCAAAGGCAGTGCTGGCGGCTTACGGCATTCCGGTAGTGCCGACCGAGGTTGTAGCGACGGAGGAGGAGGCGATCGCCGCTGCTGCCGCGATCGGCTATCCTGTAGTCCTTAAACTCTACAGCCACACCCTCACCCACAAGACCGACGTGGGCGGCGTGCAGCTCAACCTCGATGACAGCCATGCCGTCGCTCGGGCCTTTGATCGCATCCGCACCAGCGTCACCGAAAAGGCGGGGGCCGAGCACTTCCAGGGCGTCACCGTGCAGCCAATGATTCGCACCGATGGCTACGAGCTGATTTTGGGCAGTAGTCAGGACCCGCAGTTTGGCCCGGTGCTGCTGTTTGGCACCGGCGGCCAGCTAGTCGAGGTGTTTCAGGATAGCGCGATCGCCCTGCCCCCCCTCAACAGCACCCTGGCCCGCCGCTTAATGGAGCAAACCCTAATCTACAAAGCCCTTCAGGGAGTGCGAGGGCGAGAGGCTGTGGATATGGATGCTTTAGAGCAGCTTTTGGTACGCTTTAGTCAGTTGGTGGCAGAGCAGCCCGATATTGCCTCGATCGACATCAACCCTCTACTCGCCTCGTCCGAAAGACTTCTGGCCTTAGATGCTCGGGTGATATTGCGTGCTCCTGACTCACCGCCTGCCCGTCTAGCCATCCGCCCCTACCCCACCCAATATGTCTGGTCTGAGGGCGACGGCGTCACCATTCGTCCCATTCGCCCCGAAGACGAGCCGCTGATTACCGATTTCCACGACATGGTGTCTGAGCACAGCGTTTACCTGCGCTACTTCCACCCCATCAAGCACAGCACCCGCGTCGCCCACGATCGCCTCACCCGCATCTGCTTTAACGACTACGATCGCGAGATCGCCCTGGTGGCTGAAGTGAGTGCCCCCGACCCCAAAATCATCGGCGTCTGTCGGCTCGCCCGAAAGTATGGACTGCCCGAGGCCGAGTTTGCCATGCTGGTGGCCGACTCCTACCAGAGCCAAGGCTTTGGCACCGAGCTGCTGAGCCGCCTGATCGAGGTAGCCCGCACCGAAGGGCTAGAGCGCCTGACGGGGGAAATCTTGACTGAGAACCACGGCATGCAGCGCCTGTGCAAGCGGGTCGGGTTTCAGCTCAAACCCACAGCGGAACCCGGCGTTGTATCCGCCACGCTGGACTTGACCCTCTAAAGCTGAAGAGACAATGCTTAATTGCCTATTATTGCCAACCTAAGCAGCTATCGCTCAATTGCCACGTTGCTCTGTCCCAATCCGCCTGAGTAGCTCGAAATTGGGTTTACTCAGGCGGATTGGGGTTTAACACCTCCTTGACCTCTATCTCCAAAATCGATTCGCCTGTGGTGAGGGTCAGCCGTCTCAATTCCCCTCGCAACTGAATAGATTTGTCGAGTAGCCCGTAGAGAGCTTCTGTATTAGTAGCCTTCGACCTTAGGTAAACCGGTTCCAGCTCGGGTTCTACCAGATAAAGTCGATTGCTCATCCGACTGTCGGGGTGGCTGGCGCTATCGACGGCAAGTCGCCCTGACAGCACGACAGCCGCTGGCTGCTCCAATGCTTGCACTAGGCCCATGCAGGCCAAGGCACCGGCAGCTGCACCCACCAACATGCCTCTGAAAAACGCTTGCCGCATGGACCATTTCCCCAATCAGCAGATGCCGCCAGTTTAGGCCACCAACCCACTGGTTTTGGTGAGGGTGCCATAATCGAAAGCATGCACCCTGTGGTTCCACCCCCTATGCCCACCATTGACTACCTGCGCATTAGCCTTGTAGATCGCTGCAACTTTCAGTGCCAGTACTGCATGCCGGAGGGGGCCGACTTGCAGTATCTACCCCAGCAGGAATGGCTGACCCGCGCCGAACTGCGGCAGCTCTTGGAGGAAGTATTCATGCCTCTGGGGTTCTCGAACTTTCGGCTCACTGGGGGCGAGCCGCTGGTGCGGCCTGGCATTGTAGACATCGTGCGCGATATAGCGGAATTACCGGGGACAAAGGACTTATCCCTAACCACCAATGCCTTTCTCCTCAGTGGCTTAGCCCAGGATCTTTGGGATGCAGGACTGCGGCGCGTCAACATTAGCCTCGATTCGTTAGACCCCGTCATTTTTGATCAAATCGTAGGGGGGCGCGGAAAATCCCGCTGGCCCCAGGTTTGGGATGGCATTCAGACCGCTCACCGGGTCGGATTCTCGCCGCTCAAGCTCAATGTAGTCGTCATTCCTGGCGTCAACGACCACGAAGTGTTGGATCTGGCGGCCCTAACCCTCGATCGCGAGTGGCACGTGCGGTTTATTGAGTTTATGCCCATTGGCAACGACAGCCTGTTTGAGGCCAAGGGCTGGGTTGATTCGGAGACGCTGCGCGATCGCATTCGGCAGCGTTGGGGCCTGACCGCAGGCGATGTGCTCGGCCACGGTCCGGCGGACGTGTTTCAGATTCCGGGTGCTAGGGGTACCGTGGGGTTCATTAGCCAGATGTCGGAGTGCTTTTGCGATCGCTGCAACCGCATGCGCCTGTCGGCTGACGGCTGGCTGCGCCCCTGCCTGCTCAACGAAACCGGGCAACTCGACCTCAAAACCTCCCTGCGCCAGGGCGTTTCCACCGCTGACCTGAAGCAACAGGTGGCCGCACTGCTAGCCGACAAACCTGAGATCAACTACAAAATGCGTCAGTCGGGCACCACCGGAGCTTACGGTCGTACGATGTCGCAGATCGGGGGTTAGCCTAAAAACAGCTTGTAGGCGGGGTTTTGGTTCTCATCCCAGTACTGATAGCCGAGGGTGTCGAGAAAGCTCTGCCACTGGGGCATTTCCTGGGGCGGCACCTGAATGCCGGTGACGATGCGTCCGTAGTCGGAGCCGTTGTTGCGGTAGTGGAACAGGCTGATGTTCCAGTCGGGGCTCATGGCGCTGACAAATTTCATCAGCGCGCCGGGGCGCTCGGGGAACTCAAAGCGGTAGAGCAGCTCGTCGTGGGCTAGGGGCGATTTGCCGCCCACCATGTGGCGCAGGTGCATTTTTGAGAGTTCATCGTCGGTGAGATCCAGCGTCTTTAACCCTTTAGATTCAAACACCTGGGCCATAGTAGCGGCATCAGCCCGACCTTGGACTTCTAGCCCAACAAAAATGTGGGCCTCGTGGTTGTCGGCGATGCGGTAGTTAAACTCCGTCAGGTTGCGGGTGCCCAGGCATTCGCAAAACGCCTTGAGACTGCCCGGCGTTTCGGGGATGGTGACGGCAAAGATCGCCTCGCGGTGCTCGCCGATCTCGGCCCGTTCGGCGACAAACCGCAGGCGATCGAAGTTCATGTTGGCTCCGCAGGCCACAGCTACCAGGGTTTGGTCGGTGATGCCCTCGCGCTCAACGTAGGCTTTGGCCCCGGCGATCGCCAGCGCCCCCGCCGGCTCCAAAATCGATCGCGTATCCTCAAACACGTCTTTAATCGCCGCGCAGATGTCGTCGGTGCCCACCAAAATAATGTCGTCTACATACTGCTGACAGAGGCGAAAGGTTTCTTCCCCCACCTCACGCACCGCTACGCCATCGGCAAACAGGCCCACGGTGCTCAGCCGCACCCGCTCGCCAGCTTTCAGCGATCGCGACATAGCATCGGCCTCAATCGGCTCCACACCGATGATCTTAATCTCCGGTCGCAGCCGCTTCACGTAGGCGGCAATGCCCGAGATCAACCCGCCGCCGCCGATCGCCACAAACATGGCGTGAATGGGTTGGGGATGCTGCCGCAAAATCTCCATACCGATGGTGCCCTGGCCCGCAATCACATCCGGGTCGTCGAAGGGATGCACAAAGGTCAGGCCCTTTTCGTCTGAGAGCTGACGGGCGTGGGCATAGGCATCGTCGTAGGTTTCGCCATAGAGCACCACCTCGCCGCCGCGCGCCTTTACCGCGTTCACCTTCATCATTGGCGTTGTGGTGGGCATCACAATGATGGCGCGGGTGCCCAGATGTTTGGCCCCCAGCGCCACCCCCTGGGCATGGTTGCCCGCCGATGAGGCAATCACCCCCGCCGCCAGCTGCTCAGGCGACAGGTGGGCCATTTTGTTGTAGGCCCCCCGCAGCTTGAACGAAAACACCGACTGCATATCCTCTCGCTTCAGCAGCAGCCGGTTGTGCAGCCGCGCCGACAGGCTCGGGGCGACATCCAGAGGCGTTTCCTGCGCTACGTCGTAAACCCGGGCGGTGAGAATGCGTTCGAGGTAGTCGGTAGGCATTGCAGGGGAAAGGCGAAAGGATAAACCCTCATTTTAGAGGGGTGGTGTGTTTAGTAATCATCAACAATTTTGGGGTATAGGGTTTTGGGTACAAGGTTTGAGGTAGCTCCTTGAGCCTTACACCCGAAACCCTATACCCTTCCGATAAACGGTCTCGTCCCCTTAACGACTTCACCGCTAGAGCTTAAAGTAAGCCATCGCCCGCTGAAGCTGGACCGCGTGGGACGCCATAGCGTGGCTAGAGGTGGCCAGTTGCTCTGCCGCCACCGCGTTGTGCTGGGTGACTTCGTCCAGCTGCACCATGGCGCTGTTGATCTGGGCAATGCCGTTATGTTGCTCCAGGCTGGCTCGGGTGATGTCGGCCATCAGCCCCGAGGTCTGCTGAATGCTGGGGACAATTTGCTTAAAGAGATCGCCGGTGCGTTTGCTCACTACCATGCTGCGATCGGCTAAGGCCGTAATTTCCTCAGCGGCAGTGCGACTGTGTTCAGCCAGCTTGCGCACTTCCTTGGCGACTACGGCAAACCCTCGGCCATGTTCGCCGGCCCGGGCGGCTTCCATAGTGGCGTTTAGGGCCAGCATGTTGGTCTGTTCGGCAATGTCTTCGATGACGTTGATTTTGGCAAGAATTTCTCGCATCACCTGCATCGTTTCGGTGACGGCCTGTCTGCCTTCATCCACCATCGTTGCCGACTGAATTGCCGATTGGTAGGTGCGCTTGGCTTTTTGAGCATTGCTGTCAATCACAACATTCATTTGCTCAATCGACACCGTCGTTTGCGCTACCCCAGCCGCTTGCTTAGAATTGCCGAAGGAAAGCCCCTGGGCGGCATCGTTGAGATGGGCAGAAATCTCCAGCATCTGTTTGGCCGCCACCTGTTCATCTTGAATGATGGAGGACAGACGCGTTGTCATCATCCTCAAGGCCTCCAGCATGTGGCCAATTTCGTCATCCCTACCGGCTGGGATTTCAACATGCAAGTCGCCGGCGGCAATACGCTGCACGATCGCCGCCGTAGCGAGAATCGGCTGCGTAATGCGGCCCGCCAGATAGTAGGCCAAGGCAATTACCCCAAGGCCAATTAAAATGCTGCCCCACAGGATACCCAGCGCCAGCTGGGAGGAAAGATCAAGGGTATTGTTGAGATCGTTTTCAAGGGCGACGAGCCCGTTTTGAGAATCGTTCAAAAAACTTTCGACGGTTTCGGTATAAGCCGCTTTTGTCTGTTGGTACTCGGCCCCATCCATTAAAGCCAGGGCCTGTTCTGGTTGCCCCGCTTGCAGCAGGTTGAGGGCATCTGTCTCCAAGGCAGCTAGTTTGTCGTTAAGCACCTTTTGCTGATCAAAAAGCGCCTGAATTTCAGGATCAGCGGCATTGGCCTGGGCCGCAATAATCAGATTTTCTAGTGGATCAAAGTAAAAATCGTAGCGTTCTTGCCAGCTGCTGTCTTGGGTCAACACGTAGTTGCGCATCGATTGCGTGAGCACTTCGTCTAACCACATGATCTGCTGGGCGCGGGAAAGTTGTTGTTGCGATGCACTGACAGAAACTAGCCTGGCGCGAATTTGCCCAATGGCGGAGTAGGTCACGGTGCCGACGGCGGTTAGCGTGAGCGCCCCGAAGAGATAACCTACAAAAATCCGCGTGCGAATTTTGCTAGAGGCCAATCTCTTGAATAGAAACATCATCACGTTTTCCCTGTTTGCTGTGGATGTGGTTGGGCGGCGGCAGCGGTATCAGCAATAGTCCGTTCTGATGTTCTGTCCTGACAAAGGATCTCCCCGCTGGCTAACAATGCTCCTGGCCTGAGCAAAGAACGTTACACAATTCTTCCCGTTATAAAGTGTTACCCACCGTCTCTTTGACTAGAGAATTTCGGCTTTAGGGGTGCTGGCTAGCCGCGAACGGGGCCTGAGCTTCGTCAACCGCCGGCAAAAGGCCTCATCGGAGGATCTGCCCTTGGTATCCTGCGATAGAGTTGCAGAGGAAATTGGCGCAGTTCCTATGCCCTTTCGTTTAGCTCGTCGGCCTAAAGTTTCAACCGCCAGCGCTCCGGGTGCCGTGCAGATTTGGGTAGGTGCTCGCGCCCATCGGTTCTGGCACAGGCCACTGGTGCTGGTGCTGGTCGGTGTTGGGCTCAGCGGCGGACTGTTGCTGCTGGGACTGAGTTTTCGCCTGGGGCTGCGGCTGATGCTTGACCCAGCGGCGTTGCCCCAGGCCCTAGCTCGCTTGACGCGATCGCAGCCGGAGGCCCTGCCCCCCGCTATCAGCCTAGAAGAGCTGCGCCATCAGTCGGAGGCGAACCAGCAGCAGGTGGGAGAACCGCTGCGGTTAGATATGCCTGGGGCTAAGGGGCGGGAGGTGCTGATTGTGCCGGTGCTAGAGGCGGGGGCGATCGCCTCCCTTCATCTCTTTGCCAGCGAGGGCAGTGGGGAAGAGCCGAGGGCGATCGCCACTTTGCCCATTGCGGCCTTGCCTAAAGACACCGTGCTAGCGCCCTGGCTCAGCAGTCCCCAATCGCCTGCGGCCGTTCCGGCAAATTTTGACTTTACTCAGGTGGTGCCGCTGCCGGCCCCACCCGTTGCCACCGACGGGCTGTGGCTCACCTTAGAGGGTAGCTGGCAGCAGCAAGGCCTCACCCTGCGCTATGGCCAGCTGCTGTACGTCGACCCCCAGGCCCAGCGGCTAGAGCTGCTCACCCCCTGGAGCAGCCCGGCCAACCGCCCGCCCCAGTGGGCCGACCTCGATGGTGACGGCCCCAGCGATCTAGTCATTGACGAAACCGTGGGGCTGGAGCCAGCCCTGCGCGGGTTGCAGGTGATGCCCGGACCGCGCTTGCAGTCAGTATCGTGGGTACGGGTGCCGGTAGATGCCGGTGCCAAGGCAGGCGACTACCAGCAGGCTCTGCGCCTGGCCCGAAGCGGACTGTGGCACCCCGCCCAATCTCAGCTGGCCAGCCTCAAAACAGGTCTAGCCCAAGGCTGGAACCCGGCAGCGGAGGCCCAGCTGCGGCTGATGGAGCGCCATCGAGCGATCACCCGCCAGCAGGCTGAGCAAGATTGGTCAACGCCCACCCAGCACATTCTCGCCCTGCTAATCGACGGCCGGTGGGAGCCGGCCCTGACTCGGCTCGAGGCCAGCCCTGAGCTACTGCCCACCCTGCTGAATCGCCTCGGCGTTGACCGAGGTCGCCTGTGGAACCGCATTAGTGCCGCTGCTGCCCTGCCCGACCCGCCACCGGCTGTGTATGTGTGGGGCGGTTTGGCCCTCAAGGCCCAGCAGAACCAGCCCAGCAATCGAGATGGGGCTACCCCAGACTGGCTCAACCGCCAGCCGGTGCCCGCTGCTACCCGCCAGCGGTTGGCCAAGGTTTTGGCTACTTTGACAACCACCCAGGCACAATCGGTTGCCAGCGCTAAGGCGGGTGCAACAGCTGCGATCGCCCCTGCCCAGTCCCCTAATGCCCAGGCGGTGGGAAATATTGCCCTGCCGCCTGTCACCGCCCTTATTGGCCAAGCCCGACCCATCCCTGCACCCCAGTCTGGCTATGCTGCCCCTGGTCAGTCTCTCGATGCCGCCCTGGGTCAGTGGTATGCCATTGATGTGCAGGCCGTGAACCAGAGTCAAACCTGGCAGCGGGGGACTGGGTCAGTTCCTGCTGGGGCAGCTCCGGCGGCGGTCTGGCCGGTGGTGCAGCCGGCGGCCCAGGCATCGCCTCAACTGCTGCGCTGGGTGAGCCCTACCACCGGCGTTTCGGCACCCCTGACCGTGCGCGGGCTCAGCTTGGCCAATGGCACGGTGACGCTACTGGCCACTGGCCCGGCGACCAATACCTCTGCCCTGCCGCCGCTGGTCTTTTCCCAAGGGGCGCTGATGTGGCTCGATGCTGACCAGGGCCAGCCTGCAGAACCGGGGGCGGTCGCCGCCACAGCCCCCACCATCTTTGGCGATCAGCCCTTGCCGACAGACTTTGCGGTTGCCCTAGCTAGCCTCACCCAGCACAGCATTGACTTGACCGGTGACGGTCAGCCAGAGCGAGTGCTGACCTGGGATGAGGCGGCGCTGACCCAGCTTAAAAGCTGGCGGGTTCAGGTAGAGCCAACTGCCGTCAAAACTATCATCCTCGGTGCCGACAATCGAGTGCTCTACAGCGATATGTTTGCGCCCCAAACCGTAGTAGCACTTACCAACCCGGCCCTAGGTGGACCCGTCGGGTTGCTGGTGCATCAGGCAGGGAGATACGAGCTGCTATCGTGGCAGGCGGCCAGCCAGCAGTTTGAATAGGGCTGAAACAGTCCTGACTACTGAATCGCGAATGGGGTGGTGTAGATGCGGTGAATCCGAAACTCTAAAGCAGTAGTTTGGTGCTCCCAGGTGAGTTTTTCGATAACGATGTCGCCGTGGGCAAGCCAGTTTTCATCGACCAAACTAAGCGGCACATCGATGGGGAAAATGCGGTAGCCGTCTTTTTGCACCCGGTGTCGAGCCCCGACTTCGAGCACAGCGGGGTAGCCCTGGTTAGGTTTGAGTTTGAGCAGGCTATTGACTTTACAGGGCATTCCCATCGGCGGTGTCTCAGTTCTTGGCGGAATAATCTGACGGAGAGGTAGAGGGTAACGTTTACTGCACGGCTGCGTCTAGGCTCTGGCCTCAGGTGGCCCTAATGGTTTCCAGTAATCCCCAAAAGAATTGGGTAAAGGAATTATCCTAGGTCTGTGGGTTTCATCTCGATATGGAACTCTCAAGCCGTAGCGTTCACGCGATCGCCCCATGCCCCCAACGCCCCACCCCCCATCCGCCGCCGTCATCACCATGGAGAATGTGTCGCGGGTATTCGGCATCGGCGAGGCGGCGGTGCGGGCCTGCGATCGCATCAACATCACCATTCACTCCGGCGAATACTGCGCCATTATGGGCCAGTCGGGCTCGGGCAAATCGACGCTGATGAATATCATTGGCTGCCTCGATCGCCCCACCCGTGGCCGCTATCTCCTCGACGGCACGGATGTCTCAACGGTCGATAAAACCCGGCTGACCCGCATTCGCAACCGCAAAATTGGCTTTATCTTTCAGCGCTACGAGCTACTGCCCAACCTGACGGCGCTAGAAAACGTGGTTTTGCCGATGATGTATGCCGGGTTGGGGCGATCGGTGCGGCAGCGCCGAGCCGCAGCGGCCCTCACCCACATGGGCCTGGCCAACCGTATGGATAAACGCCCCTCCCAGCTGTCGGGCGGGCAGCAGCAGCGGGTTGCCATTGCCCGCGCCATCGTCAACCAGCCGGTGCTACTGCTGGCCGACGAGCCAACGGGGGCGCTCGACTCGCAGTCGGCCACGGAGGTACTGAGCATTTTTGAGGCCCTGCACCAGCGAGGCATTACTATCGTCATGGTGACCCACTCCCACGAGGTGGCCCGCCACAGCCAGCGCATTATTATGATGAGCGATGGTCAGGTTACCGACGCCCATCTCAACCCCGCCGAGCTGGGTCGCCTGGCCCCCCTGTAGCAGCCGACTGCCCTTTGTTTGGAATGCTCCGTGCCGCCCGAACCCCACCCTGACACCTCCAGTCGCACTAATGCCTCAGCGGATGCCGACCCTCTCCCGCTGGGGCCAAATCAAGCGGAAACCTCTCAACCCCTCAGCTCCGGCCTGTTTGATGATGATCTGCTCGACGATGGCGATCGGGCCAACTCTCGCCCTGGGTTGAGGTGGATCGTGGCGTCGGGGCTGGTGCTGGTGCTGGGTGTGGGAGGCTGGCTAGGCTACCGCACCTGGCAGAGCAGCAGCGTAGCCCCCGTGGTGGTGACTACCGGCACCCCCAGCCGCGACACCTTGGAGAACCGGGTCGATGCCTCCGGTATCATGAGCCTGGGCAACCAGCAGATTCTCAAGGCCCCAGCGGATGTCACCGTGGAAGCCGTGCTGGTGGAAGAGCGCCAGCGGGTAGAGCGGGGCACGGTGCTGCTGCGGCTGCGCGATCGCAGCCTTGAGCAAGAGCTAGACGAGGCCCAAATTCAAACCGAAATTTTTAGACTTCAGCGGCAGCGCAATGCTGAGTTGCTGCAAGACCACCAGCGCACCGTGCGGCGGGCCAAAGAGCGCTTGACCGAATCGCGATCGCTGGTCGATCAGGGGTTTATCTCTGAGGATGAGTACAACGAGGATCGCAATGCTCTAGAAACAGCCCAGTCTGAGCTGCGGGGGGCTGAGGTTGAGCTACAGCGCTCCGAGCTAGAGATTCGTCAAAACCAAGCCAAATTAACTAACGTTCGCGCCCGCATTGCCGACAACGCCATCGTTGCCCCCTTCGATGCCGTGGTGCTCAATATCGAGGTGCAGCCCGGCGATGGCGTGCAGAGCGAAGGCACCTTGCTCACTATCGGTGACCCCAACCAAGAGGTAGTGCTATTTGACCTCATGACCCTCGACGCCAACAAAGTGTCGGTCAACATGCCTGTACGAGTTAGCATCATCGGCCCCAACCCAGAAAAATATATAGGCCGGGTGATCAGCATTGCCCCCCAAGCGATTAGCGATAGCAACGGTGATGGTGACGGCGGTGGCTCTCAGGCCATGGTCAAGGCGATCGCTCAACTCGAGCGCCCCAGTGGCGTGCTCATCCCTGGCAGTTCCGTCAGCGTTGAGGTGATTTTGGTGCAGCGAGAGAGCGTCCTAGCTCTGCCCGCCAACGCCCTTCATCAGGAGGGCGGCGAAACCTACGCATGGGTAGTAGATAGCGACAGCAAAGTCCAAAAGCGCACTGTGACCACCGGCCTCGACACCCTAGATGCCGTTGAAATTGTTTCTGGGCTTGAAGAAACTGACCTCGTTATTCTCGCCCTTCCACCCGCTCAGCCCCTGTCTGAGGGCATGGTAGTCGAGACGCCTGGTGCGCCCCAAAACAGCGGTAGTTAATCGCCTTAGTCGACAGCCTACCGCCGGCTCCCTTGATTTTGACTATGCTCCTGGCCCTCAGTGCCCTCAGCGATCCACGACAAGCAAATGCCATGGCTCTTTCTCCCATCGATTTAAGCCTCACTACCCTACGAGATTTGACCGGCAACTGGGTACGCTCCGGGCTCACTGCTCTAGGCATTTTCATGGGGGTGGCCGCCGTCAATGCCACCCTCAATATCGAAACCATTAGCAACCGGGTTATGCAAGATCGCTTAGCTGCCCGCGACAACCCCAACCTGATCCCTTGGGTTTATGGAAGTGACCTGCCTCCAGCAGAGTTCGACGAAGCAACAATTGCCAAAATCGAGCAGACATTTGGCATCCTCAGTATTAGCCGCGTCACCCCGCTGTGGGGAGCAGAGGTGCAGTACCAAGGCACCGTCACCGACAGTCTTGATGGCGTTGGCGTGTCTGAAAATTATCAGCGCACCACCGGTCGCCAGATGCTAGACGGGCGCTTTTTTGATCGAGAAGACTTTGATGCCTTCCGCCCGGTAGCTATTGTCGATACAGTCCTAGCTCAGCAGCTCTTTCAAGATGCCCCGCCCCTAGGAGAAAGCGTTTTTGTCAACGGTACCCGGTTTACGGTAGTTGGTTTAATTGAAAACAAAAATCTGTGGGGTAGCGAAGATGGCGAACCCAGAGGTACTCTTTGGGTTCCTGAGCCCTATGGTGCCCTACTTCAAGGGCAAGCTGATTACGGGCAGCAAATTCAAATTGCCCTGCGCAGCCTTAACGACTATGAAGCTACCCGAGACGAGGTAGAAACCCAACTCCAGCAGCTGTTCCCTAACTATGAGATTTACTTGGCAGGCAATGTCGAGGACCTCTACGAGGAAGACAAACGCCAGCAGGCCTCAATTCGTGTCCTCAAAGCCGTCGGTATTCTGGCCCTGGTAATTGGTGGTGTTGGTATTGCTAACATCACCATCGCCGCTATTATGGAGCGCACCCGCGAAATTGGGCTACGCCGCGCGATCGGGGCTACTGACTTAGAAATCATGGCTCAGTTTATCGCTGAGGCAGCTCTGCTAAGCCTGATTGGTGGAACCGCCGCGGTTGGCACCGTTCATATCCTCACCAAAACCGCCACCACCACTATTTTTGAAGCCCCCTACGAATTCAACCTAAGGGATGCGGCCCTATCTATGGGAGCTGCCTTTGGGGTCGGCGTAGGTGCTAGTTTGCTGCCCGCCCTGCGGGTGACGCGTATTGACGTGGTGCAGGCGTTACGAGGAGAGTAGCACCTCAGTGAGCTGCTCTAGCGTTATCGAGGCGACTCGCAGTTATTCTTGTTCAAAGCAAATATGACGGACCGGCTATTTTTACAGATACAGGAAAACTTTGAATAGAGGTAGTCACGAAAGTCACAATAGTAATCCAACCACCAAAAGGCTGGCCATCCGAAGGCTATAAAACTAGCTCCAGCTTGACGCATGCGCTTTAGTTCTTCAATAGCATGATCATCATCGGTAGGTGGGCCATAGTATTGCCCGTCGCGTTCTATAAAAGGCAGAATATGGCGGTCCTGGATAAAGTCAGTCCCGAAACATGCCTCATCTACGAAAATAATTGAGTCACCCTTTTGAGTAAGCAGTTTAATATCTCGAACGAGACAAGCAAAATTGTTGGTCCAATCTACTTCCACATACTTTTGGTGAGCTAAAGCAATATTGGGACCAATAATAGGGGCATGTTCTGTAGCTACTACTAAATCCTTAAAGAGGAACTGCTGATTGCGCTTTATCCAATTGAGCAATTCTTTGTAGCAAAGCAGGCGCTCCTTCCATCCTAATGGAGCCCTACGGACACCAGCCCAATGCCTAGCTAATAACGCCCAGTGAGGCAAGCCGATGTGTCCACTTTTTTTTGAATCCCAAAATACTACAGCTTGATAGGGATCACTGGAGAGTTGCGGACCTGCGCGGAGTTCGTGTTCTCTTTGTGAAAACAGGGGTTCAGAAATTTCGTGAAATCTACCATAAAGACTCAACTCAGCTAATAAAGCACAGTCGCAATCTGGATAGCCGGCCATCAGATGAGTGCTCCTCAAAACAGAGGCTCTGATTACTCCAAATATAGGTAGAGGAATAGGCTGCTTGAGGGGAAGTAGACTTTCTCGAAACCTTTGGTGTGGCAAGATAGAACTCAATTCGGCTCCACATCCCCAACCTTTGCGGATAGTCTTACCATTTGGATCAATAGTAGTTGCTTTGCTATACGCTAAAACTATAGAAGGATCTTGTTCTAAAACCTGAAAGCATTTTTCTAAAAAATTAGGGTCATGCAAATCATCATGGGCAATCCATTTAAAGTATTCTCCCGATGAAAGTATGAATACTTGATTAAAGTTGCCTGAAGCCCCCAAGTTTTCCTGATTTCTAATATAGTGAATACGCGAGTCTTTTGCCAAATAGTTGCGACATATTGCTTCGGTCTGATCTGTCGAAGCATTGTCAGAAATAATTAATTCAAAATCTACAAATGTTTGAGACAGAATTGAGTCGAGAGCCTGCCCCAAAAAAATGTCCCCGTTATAAAGAGGTAATCCAATACTAAGCTTAGGTACAGAACGATTGCTCATCTGACAGCCCTTCAGCTAGTTAAGTCTTGCTTGTGACAAATTTTTAATATGGTCAGCTAGCCTTGCTGCCAGAGCCACAATCGTGAGCGTCGGGTTAGCGTATCCACCTGTTGGGAAGACGGAACAGCCAGCAATGAATAAGTTCTCCATACCATGAACACGGCAGTTCGCATCAACTACCCCTTGCTTCGGATCATCGTGCATCCGGGTTGTGCCCATATGGTGGTGTGCGCCCTCAATGCGGGCCTCATAGCCACCCCATCGGGGCTTCAAAAACCCTCCATAAGCATCGCTGTACTGCTTAGTGTAGACAACACCAACACCGGCAAGTTGCAGCTCTTCCTGGATAATTTGTTGTCCGCGAATCAAAGTACGAAAGTCGATCTCTGACAATTGCCAATTGAGGCATGGCAGATTAACACCATCTTCACCGATTTGATCAGACAATGTGACTCGACTGGCTGGATTGGGTGCCTGCTCGCTCATAAAGGAGATGGCATAAAACTGAGGCGCCTGGGCAGAATCTTTGTATCTCTCCAGTTGCCGTCGGGCAAGGCCAGCAAGGTCGTCAGGCATCCACTCTGGCTCTGTCGGCCAGAGAGCAACATTGTATCTCAGCAACTGCTCATTTCGCAGTTGCTGGTCACTTAAGGCAAGATGCCACCTTGACCACGCTCCCTTCAAGTTTTTATGCAGTGAATAAAGACTTAACCTTTTTGCGTTGTAGGGTTCTGCAGGGATCAAAAAACCGGTAGGTCCGTGGGGATGTTCCATAAAGAATCGCCCAACCAAATTGTTCTCGTTACCAATTCCGTGTCCCGATTTTGAAGCCAAGAGCAATCGGGCATTTTCAATACCTCCACAGGCCAGAACAAAAGTCTTGGCTCGTACTAGCCAAGATGCACCGCTCGGGGCTCGTATCGTAACCCCTACAACCCGAGAATTTGACTCATTTGTTTCTATATTGGTGACGCTAGCATAATAGTAAAGATTGGTATTGTTAACCTCCTCTAAGGCACTTTTATGTGCTGTTAAAAATTGCGTGTTAGCACCAAAATGGAACACTGCTGGCTGCAAGCAAGTTGAGTCCAGTTGGCTTAAGAGTGAGTTGCCTTCATTGACTTCTTCATCTTCAACAGAGTAACGGGAAGGACCAATTCCACATATCTCATTAGCCATACTGTAATAAGCGTGCAACTCATTAGATCCGAACGGCCAGCCGCTATATGGAACCCATTCTCGTTTAATAAAATCTGCTTCATCGAGAGGACGCATATGGGCATAGGCACGATTCTCTATTATGGATTCCCACTCTCTAGCAGTTCCCCCAAAAGCACGCACCCGTGTAGATTGGATTGGACCATATGGCACTCCAATCACTTTCCCAGCAGAGAGCGATTGGATCTTCTCGTCTAACTCCAATCCTCCACTTTCAACCAAAATGACATCGAGACCAGAGTTCTTTAAACCTAAGGCAAGAGTTATCCCGGCTGGGCCCGTGCCTACAACACAAACGTCCGCAGCAATAGTTGAATCAGGAGAGAGTGAGCGAGCATCAATAAACATGATTTGTGATAAATTTTGAAGGCAAACGGAGATTTTAAGCGATCGTTGAGTGAACTATGAGGGAAAAAGCAGAGTAGAAATAGTTTATTTCAGCATCGTGTATTTATTATGCATTTCACATAAACGTTGACTTTAAATAGATATATTTAACTCAAAGACAACGATGCGGCTATTGCTAAAAAGTTGTCGAAACTTCGAATAAATATACTCCCGAAATCCCGAGTAGTAATCAAGCCACCAGAACGCTGGCCAAGCAATGACCATAAACTTTGTTCCTGATTCACGCATTCGTTCCAGTTCTTGAATAGCGATCGCATCATTGGGAGGAGCACCCCAATAGCATCCGTCCCTTTCTAGAAAAGGAATCAGATGATGAGTGGAGAGAACTTCGCAGCCCCACTCATTATTGTCAACTAGGAGAACCGTTTGCCCTGATGAGATGAGGGTTATAATTTCCTCGATCGCAACTTCTAACCGTTCTGCCCAACTTAAATTCAGGCCAGGAACAAGTTCAGATGTCAACTCACTACGACGCATGTTGAGATGTAGTAGGCGATCAACAAGCCAATGTCGGTAAGAATCGTCTTTGGCGCGCTCAGATCTTAGTAAATAGGCGATCGCATCACAGCGCTCTGCAATAACAGCAAGTGGTGCAGGTCCTCCGGGCATGATTCTAAGTTGTGTATCTTGTCCTTCATGATGTCTAATCGAAACGAGTTCTTTTGGTAAAAAAATAATATCAAAACGTGATGTTATTCGGAAATACAAATTAAAATCAATTGAAAACTTAGAGTGGAGAGTATCAAAAGGCCCTACTTCTTCTAAGACTGAAAACCGCATCATGACTGAGGAAGGATGGATGGGCCAATTGCGTCCAGCAGCAATTCCATGAAGATATTCTAATCCGGATGACAACCCTTCAGGCAATATATCATCAGGTAATGTTAGCAGATTATCCATTATGTCAATTACTCTGATGCCAGCAACTGATAAAGCCGCACTCGGATACTTTTCTAACTCTAAAATGGATTCTTTAATGAAGCCTGAGAATAGCTCATCGTCATCTTGTAAAACCGTTAAATAGGGGCTTGAATTTAGTTCAATAGCACGATTCCAGTTGCGGAATAGCCCAATATTAATTTCGTTTTTGACATAAGTGACTCGAGAGTCCGAAAGCGAATAGACAAGAGCTTCAGTTTCATCAGAGGAGGCATTGTCCAACACTAAGACACGGAAGTTCGGATAGTTTTGTGCTAGTGCACTCTTAAGGCTTTTCTCCAATAGGCTACAGCGGTTATAAGTTGGAATTGCAATGGTTACTTCAGGTTTTGGTGCCATGGTGAGATCATTCTCCTAAGCCAATCTCGATTAGTCGAGGTAACACTACTTTGTAATTGAACACTTGTTCAGCAATGTTTTTAGCAGCCGCGCAGTGGTCCAGGTAATCTACATTAACTTGTTCGATGCGCTCTACCGCTTCTTCCAGAGAGGAGAATGCTAATACACCTTTTCCTACAGTTAACCACTTACTAAAACCCGTATCTTGAAGAACTACGGGTCGTCCGGCACCTAGGTAGCAAACTGAGCGATCGCTAAACCATCCACTATGGGTTTTCACGTAGGCTTGTTTAGCTACGCTAAATTCTCCTTGGGAACTAGTGATGTAAGCTTGATAAGTTGATAGATCTTTGCTAACTTCACCTGCATCTCGAATAGACCATCCTGCGGCTAGTAATTGTTCTCTTGTTTCGGTATCAACTCCGGAAAGCGCTAATTCCAACCTTTGTGAAGTATGGCTCGGTAGCCCCAGCAATCCGGAAAATTCTTCGTTTTTTTGGCCATAATATTCGCCTTCATAGACCACTCCGCCATAGGCACTCCAGTTTGCGATTGTGGTTAGGGAAGTACGCAACTTGGCCTCTGTCGCTGGCGGCTCAGTAAGCGTAGCCCCTTGCCAGATATCGGGGACCACGGGAGGCACCGTCGGATACCAAGTAATGCCATTGGTTGGAATGGTACAACCCACCTGTCCAATATTCGCTCCATAGCTGAAGTACGCTTGATATTGGTGCAGATCTTCAACCGCAAAGCGCCCAATTTGTGTGAAGAAGGGATCTAGATCAATCAAAACTCGACGCTGGCACGTTTGAAACTCAGGTAACCAACATACTCCGCCAATGTTTAAAAGCAAGTCTGCTGTTTTCAAAGCCTGCTTTAAATCATCCCAAGTGATTCCCCAAATTTGACCAGAATCACGATTCACGTAGCAGACTGGAATTTGTAACCCGAAATTTGACATCAAGGTTTGAACTATTTGAAGCCCTGATTGCGGATCATCGCTATGATTCTGGCGATTTGGGTCGTAGCAGGATTGAGACCAACCACTTTCCTCCAGATACAAAACCTCGTGTCCTAATCGGGACAACCCTAACACATAGTGAAAAAAAGCAAAAAGCATTCCTATTAGGGGGTAGCGAATCATATAGCCGCAGACGATAATTCGCGCCATACTACAACCCTGCTCGCTCCATTAAACTACCAATCACTTTTTCTGCCGCAAAATACTCAGCGGCGATTTCCTGTGCAGCACGGCAGTTGCCCTCGTAGTCACTTTCGATCTCGTCTAGTGCTACTAAAACATCCTCCATAGTTTGAAACGCAAACAACCCTTTACCAGTAGGAAGAAATTTGCTGAATCCTGTTTCTTGAGTGATAACAGGCCGACCTGCCGCTAAATAGCAGGCAGAGCGATCGCTAAACCAGCCAGTACGAGGACGAACGTACTGATCCTTCGTAACGGTGAACTCGCCTAGAGAATCACAAATATAGTTACGGTAGGCAAGTGGATCGGATAACGCCCTAGCAGAAATAATCTGCCAGCCGCAAGCAATCATTTCAGCCTTATCTTGAGCATCAATCCCATCAAGAGCAAGCTCAATCGGCAACCGGGACTTTGTTGGAAGGTCTATGAAGCGCCTGAATTCTCGGTCCTTGCGCCAGTAATAGTATTCTCCCTGCCATTCAATATTATTCTCCCAGTGTTTCCAGTTTGAGATAGTCGTGAGTGCTGCTTCCGAAGGTAGTGGGCTACTGGTGAACCACCAATCCAGGTTAACTGGTGGTCTTGTCGGATGCCACTGATACCGCTCAACGGGGACAAGACAGTCCGGTGCTCCTAGATTCTCACCATAGGTAAACAGGTAATCGTAAGCATCGAGTTGCTCAATTTTTTGAGCATCATTCTTGGCTACTTTGATCTGATCAACCATCGGATCAGTCTGTAAATAGATCAGGCAGCCTATATCCCCATGCTCAGTACCCAAGGGATGGTATCCACAGAGATTAATGACTGCGTCCGCTTCTCGATATAGTTTTGCCAATCCGGCTAAGTCACGTGCTCCCAAGCAAGCATCTCGCACCCCTGGCGGACGAAAGATCCAGCGATCGCCTAAGCCCAAACTGTCCATATACTTGGCAAGATAGCGTACGTTTGCTGAGTATTCTGACGTATGCCAGCAAAAGGTAATAGGATCTAAGAGTTCGCTGTCAGTATCTTCCACATACCAGACATCAAAACCTATCTTCCGCAGACCTACTAAATAGTGGAGAGCTTGCCAAGTCATGCCCCCAAATGGAAACGATGCCAGCATACCCCAAACGACGATTTTTCCACGAGTAGCAGGTGGATAGTTAAGAGCACTGATCATTGGTCACTCCAGCTATCATTTAAGGGCAAAATTTAGAATGCGTTCCAAAGTTGGCTTAGCTTCAAAGTAGGTTGCCGCGATTTCTCTCGCTGCTCGACAGTGCTTCTCATAATTTGCATTTATCGTCGCCAAGGCAGTAGCAGCTTCACTTAGGGTTGAGAATCGGAACATCCCCTCACCATTAGGAAGATAAGAACTGGTCCCGGTGTCTTGAACAACAACGGGTTTTCCAGTAGCCAAATAACAGAGTGTCCGATCACTGATCCAAGCGTTTTGAAACCACATGCATGAAGGCTTAGCACAACTGAACTCACCTCGGGAGTTCTGGATATAGGATTGATAACTCTCCGGACTGCCAGCCACGTGGTAGGCATGACGAACCCGCCAGCCATAGCTTTTCAGCACTTCCTGGTCTTCGGCGTCCCCTTTGTAATCAGTGACGTTGAGGGGCACAGGCTTGGCAGCTTGCCAGCTTTGCTCCTGCCCGGTTGAGTCACCTTCCATGTCTCCCTCACCTAAAGCAAGCGCCAGCTCAAGCACTTGGTCAGTCAGGCGCGGAAGTTCTACAAATTCCATGAAGGTAACTCGTTTGTTGTTCTCATAGCAGATGTCCTGACCGTCTGTAATCCATTCTCCTTTGCCATCGTTCCCCCACCAGCCAGAAACAGTCGTAAACGCTTCACTGTTGGGGGCATAAATGTACGGCCACAGCTCAAGACAAACTATGGGACGAATTCGAGTCCAAGTTAAACCACAATCCGAAAACTTAGCGTTGGGCGTTCCAACGGTTTCGCCAGTGCTGAAGTAATAATCGTGTGGAGACACGACGAGTTGCCCAACGGTTATCCAAAACTGTAATAAACCTGGATCAATATCTATCAGGGCAGTTCGGCGGAAGCACGAAAGTAACTCTGGATGAATTTTGTAGTGAAAATTGAGTAAAATTTCTGCTTGCCGAAAAATTGTCTCTGCTTCCGAGCGGCAAAGTCCCATGTACTCATGCTCAACTCCTTCATCGGATTTCGGCTCCTGGATTGAGTAAAGGATGACCTTTCCATCAAACCCGTAACGTTCCATTCGCTGGTAAAAGGTTGAGAGCACAAGTTCATCTTGCTCTCGATTACCGCTACTCTGGAAGTGCTCTAGCCAATAAACCTCATATCCCAGCTGACGTAAACCCTGCACGTATTGCATATAAACCCAGAAATGACCGCCTCCTTCTGGAAAGGTCACGACGTTGGATGGGGAGATGACAACAACAGACATAATGCCCCTCAACTAGCCCGGTAGATTTGCTAGACAATCATTGAGTTCTCGAAAACCTATAAGCTGAATCTGGAGCTCTACGAGCTTACTTTTGATGATCGGGCTGCAAAGCGTTTGCAGTTCCGCTTCCCGCTCGATCGCGTAGGTTGATGAAAAATCTGGATCAACATAGCCCGGATGGCAACTCAATTCGGTGAAACCTTCCTCAAACTCAGTCCCCAGCATTTGGATTAAACTCTCCACGCTAATTTGTTTCAGGTGCATTTCTCCATCCCATTGACCATAAAAGCTGGGGAAATAATGAACTGGAGAGTGCTCTCTCAGTGGCAAGCAATATTGATGCGCCAAGTTAAGGAAGTGAGGTAGTAATTGAGGAGAGCGGTGGATATTGTGATGTGAGTCAAGATGGGTTGGTAAACAGCCCATCAGATCTTGAAAGCGTTCGTGCTGACGATGTAGTTCAGCACGGCATTCATCAGGAGCATTTAGATCGACTACTAATTCACCATCTTCAGTAGTGAGATTCACATGCAAGCCAATGCTTAATTTAGGTAGGTCACGACTTAAAATCGCTGCTTCCTCACTTGCTGGCATGTTTACCATTAAGCTCGTGCTGGTCAATACCCCATGACAGTGGGCTTCAACGATACCACGATTAATTCCTCGACTAGCTCCAAAGTCATCTCCATTAACGATGCAATACTTCATAGCTCAACCCCTTTGAACAGAAATCCTGGTGGTTTTTCAGCAACCCTTAGCGAACTTTACTACCCGTATCTCAAGAGACAAAACTGCCCTCTCCTACAAAATCACTAAAGGAATTGTGACTATGGTGGTGCTGCATCGTATGCAGTCGAGCATAAAGGCCTCCGGCAGACAGCAATGTTTCATGACTGCCAACCTCAAGAATTTTGCCCTGCTCCAAAACCACAATGCGATGGGCTCGTCTAACAGTGGATAAGCGATGGGCAATGATAAAGGTGGTTCGCCCAGTAATCAACCGATCTAGCGCTTCTATAATAGATGTTTCTGTCTGAGAGTCTAGTGCAGAGGTAGGCTCATCTAAAATCAAAATAGGAGCGTCTTTAAGCACGGCTCTAGCAATAGAAATGCGCTGTTTTTCTCCCCCGGATAGAGTCGCTCCATGTTCTCCAATTTTTGTGTCATATCCTTGGGGCAATTGCTGAATAAAACTATGAATGTTGGCAACTTTGGCCGCTTGAATAACTTGACCGCGAGTAGCATTAACAGTTCCATAGGCAATGTTATCGGCAATGGTTAGGGGTAAGAGGAAGGGCTCTTGGGGCACTAGAGCTACCTGAGATCTCACCGCCTTAATTGTAAGTTCGCGCAAATCGATTCCATCGATCAAAACTCGTCCTTGATCGGGATCAAAGAATCGAGGAATTAATGAAACTAGAGTACTCTTCCCTCCTCCGGTTGAGCCTACAAAGGCAATGGTTTCGCCAGAACCTACGGCTAGGCAAATGTTTTTTAGCGTAGGTGAATCTGTGTAATAGCCAAAACTGACTTGATCGAAACAAACTTCTCCTCTTGCCTTTATTGCTGGAAACGTAACCGCATGGGCACTTTCTTTAACCTGTTCATCCACGGTTAAAACTTCAAATACTCGTCGTGCACTAGCGGCAGCCGCGGCATAGCCAGAAGAGCTATAGGCCAAGGTTTCCATGGGTGAATAAAGAGCTGCTAGGTAGCTGATAAATACCAGCAAGCTACCCACTGATAGGGTTCCTTGCAATACTTGCAAACCGCCTATTAACATTAAGGCTGTTGTGCTTAAGGCGGTAATACTGCCGACCCCGACTTTAAACTGAACCTGAGTTAAGGTCATTTTCTGAAAAGCTTTCAAAGTATGACGGGCCAGTTGATTAAATCGCTGATCTTCTAAGTCCTGTCGATTAAAGGCTTGAATTACTGGAATAGCGGATAAAGTCTGCTCACTGAGAGCCATCATGTCACCTTCTAGTTGCTGGTGACGATAGCTCCATTGGGCCATTGGTCGATTGAATAACTGTATTAATAACAAGAAAAATGGCATCGCGACTAAAGCCGTCAAGGCTAAGGGGGAGCTAAGCTGCCACATCACAATAAACATGACGGCTAAATTTCCTAGAGCTGTCAAAATTGTTAGAAAAACGCCAAAGGTAAGGCTACTAATACAGTTGCTGTCAACAAGCACCCGCCTGGCTAAATCTCCAGTGCGCTGCGTGGTGTGAAATCTCAAGGATGATCGCTGAAGATGATCAAACAGATTGCTACCCAAGTCATATTGCATACGCCGCCCTATGCCTGCTTGCAGGTAACCTTGCAGCAGGTTAAGACCTTCGGCAGCTAGAAAGATCAGAACGGTGCTACCCGCTAACCAAGCTAACTGGCTTGTTGTAGACTCTGCGCTTGGCATGTGTTGGAACCAGGCTAGCGAGGAGGGCCAAGGCTTGTTGTCAATAACATTGTCAATAATTAGCTTTAGAGGCCAAGGTTTAAGAACATTAATACCTATTGTTGTTAAGGTCAGCGCCAAAATAGCCCCAAGCCCACCCCAGTAAGGCTGCGCATATTGACTGAGCCTTAACCACCATAGCTTCATCGCATGACCGTTCCGAACGTTTTTTTAGCTTGCAAGTAGTGCAAGCGCGCATAAAGCCCCTGCGCATTTATTAATTCCTGATGAGTACCTGTCTCTACCAAGTGACCCTGGTCTAACACTAAAATACGATTGGCTTGCTTAACCGTGGATAGGCGATGAGCAATGATAAAGGTGGTACGCCCAGCCATCAGCCGCTCTAATGCATCCATTATGGATGTCTCGGTTTGAACGTCTAACGCTGAAGTGGGCTCATCTAAAATTAGGATTGGCGCGTCTTTTAGGAGTGCTCGAGCAATCGAAATTCTCTGTTTTTGGCCTCCTGACAAGGTAGCTCCTCGCTCCCCTATTACAGTGTCATAGCCGTGAGCTAGTTGACCAACAAAGCTATCTACATTAGCTATTTTTGCTGCCTGTATAACGTGTTGACGGGTCGCGTTGGGTCTGCCATAGGTAATATTGTCAGCAATGCTTAAAGGCAACAAAAAGGGATCTTGTAAAACTAGGCCAACTTGCGATCGCACCACACTTACAGGCAGATCCCTCACATCGATGCCATCCATTAAAATCTGGCCTTGCCGAGGATCTAAGAAACGGGGAATAGCGGACAGCAGCGTGCTTTTCCCGGCCCCACTAGGCCCTACAACGGCAATGGTTTCCCCAGCCTTAACTGTAAAGGATATATTCTTTAGAATTGGCATACTGGGTTCGTAGCCAAATGTAACTGAGTTAAAGCAAATGTCTCCTCGGGCTCGACTGCTAGGGAGACTAATGGGTTTTAGTGGCTCTGGAATTTTGTCATCAGAATCGATAATCTCAAAAATACGATCTATATTGACTTCAAGAGATTTTAGCCTGCCATAATTAGTAAACAGCTCTTTAAATGCGGTTTGAATAGAGCGCAAGTAGTCTAAAATCACTAACAGGCTACCAACAGTGACTACGCCAGCTATTGCTTTAGTACCGCCAAAAAATACGACGATGGCTGTAGATATAACAGCAATAGAACCATTGGTAGTGTTAAGCAAGCTGCCGAAAAGCCGATTTCTTTGTGATGAAGCAACTGAACGGTTAGCTAGCAAGCCAAAATAGCTTTGGTTAGTATCTTCTGTACCAAAAGCTTGAACAATAGGTATGGATGTCAACGTCTGATGGACAAAACTCATCACCTGCGCTTGATCTTGGCGTTGATACTGCATTAATCTTTTGAGCTGGGCTCTACAAGCGAGAGCAACTATTACCATCAGCGGTACTACCGCAAACGTGATGATAGTCAAACCAGGATCAAGTTGCCAAGCGATCAATCCTAGGGTGCACAGTAAGACACTTTGACGGATTGGCGAAACTAGAAGAATGTTAGTTAAGGTATAGGCGCTATAGGTATCTACCGATAGGCGATCAAGAAAGTCTCCAACGGCATTGTGACGATGAAACTGAAGCGAAAGCCTTTGCAGCTGTGAAAATAGTGCCGCTGATAGCTCGTATACGGTCTTTTGACCCATGGTTGCCCATGCCAAGCTCAAGGCTGCGTCGAAGGCTGAATTGATGCAGTAAAGACTAAAGCTGCTTAAGGCTGCTAAGACGATTAGAGCAACCGCTGACTTTTCTTGATGTAGGGCAGATAAGAGTGCGCTTAGGGCGTGAGGTAAAGCTGCGTCACCGAGGGCATAATCTACCAAAATCTTCAAAGGCCAAGGTTGCAGGGCCGCTAATAAAGACGCCAACAGTGTAAAAACAACGATAAGCACCAGCAGCGGCCAATGACGCAACAGGTAGGGTAATAGACGCCTATAACGAATTAGGCTCATTGAACTAATTCACAATTTCTAGAACTGACCAACCGACTGACTGATTGAAGATAGGTTGAGGCCGCAGTTGAGCAATCCCAAGCGATAGTTGCACCTACGGCAAAGGTCGCACAACCCAAAATAAAGGCTGCAAAAAATGATTCATCACTAGCGGCTGCCGCTGTTAGCAAAATCATGATTATTAGGGTACCGATGGCAGCAGGGGCGATCTTGGGCCAAGAGCGTAATCGAACGACCTGTTTGCCGTTCCCATGCTCTTCAATTGCCATTAGTATCCGAATCGACCCGGTAAGCCCACTCCTGACTTCTAAATCCCAAGGGTCAAAGTCACCACCCTGAATTGCGATCGCACCATGCCGACTAAACCCTTGATAGAAGTCTGACAACCAATCTTCCGACGAATGCCACTCCTCGCTCCACAAAGCCTTGTATTGGTGTCTTGGCCACTTGAGTGACGTCTTACCTCGTCTACGCCAAGGCGTGAGGCCATTATCTAAGCGTCCCCAGAGGCGACCCAGAGGCTGAATGCAATATAGCCATGTTGTCAAGCTATACAGCTTAATGAGAGTCAAACGGCTACGGTTGAGTGTCGTAAATTCAGCATGGGAGGCACTCCAAATAGCTTGCAAAATCGGCACAGCGATCGCAGCTGTGAGCAGTGGAATGGCCCATAACGCATGGGGCCAAAAGTAGCCAAGGGTGGATAGCCCAGCCAATAACAGCGTTAGCAAATACCACTCGGGCATGGTCGGAAGAGAACTGAAGAGATCTGAGGCAGGCTGATAGATTGATTGAAAAGGAGCGCTTCCCCAACTCCCAAAATAAACTCGTTGCTTTTGAAAAGACAACGCTCGCACTAATCCTTTGCCATACAATCGACCAGCCCAGCTAAGGTGCCCAACAGCATTATATTTCTCCGGCCATTTTTCCTCTAGCAACGCTTCGGCCTTCCCATAGCCTTTTTGTTGCCTCCAGTAGGTTTTCACACAGTTCCGACGGTGATGCCAGACTACGGCTGCTGCATTAAAGCCTATTTTCCAGCCACGGTTTTGCAAACGCCAGCAAATATCAACATCGTCTCCAGCCGACCGAAACCGTGGGTCAAAACCACCAATTTCCTTCAGTTGGTCAACCCAGAAAGCCATATTACAACCGGGGATGTGTTCTGCCTCTTGATCAGATACCAGTACATGAACAGGGCCTCCGGGAGCATTGGCGACACAGTCTGCAATCGGCCCATCGCCGGGTGGCGGTAAATTTGGCCCTCCAACCCCGACCCAGTCGGCTTGCAGAAAGGCTGCTGCTAAGTAGGTTAGCCAGTCAGGATCGGGGTAAGCATCATCATCTATATAAGCAATGATGTCTCCACTAGCTGCGTTTAGAGCCGTGTTGCGGGCAAAACTCAGCCCCTCATTTTGACAGTGGACAATAAGATGAACACCCTTATACTGCTGAGCAATTTGGGCCACCTCATCGGTCGAGCCGTCGTCTACTACTATGACCTCAAAGTTTGGATAATCGACATTTTGTAGGGCCGACAGCGTGTCTTTAATGGTACGGGAACCGTTGTAGGAACAAACAGCTACGGAAATTTTAGGCCACTCGGTACTGCTAGGAAAAGGCGTTTCCTCAAAAGCTCGGCAAATCGCCTGAAGGGCAAGCTTAGGCTGACGATTACGGTCCGTCAGCCCAAAATCCCAATCCTCAATTTCAAATCCGCCTCTATACCATTCATCTGTCCAGGCAAAGACAAAACATCCAGCACATCCACTGCTAAAAATGGATTGAATTTGCCAAGTCAGTGTTTCGGCCTGCTGGACTTGACCGTTTTTCTGGCTGTCCAGACCAATTTCCGCCATCACTAGAGGCTTGTCCTTGGCCAAGTTTTGCAAACGTGCCAGGTAGGCATCTAAGCGGTCTTGGGATTCCAAGTAAACGTTGAAACAGTAAAAATCTACAAAGGATGTCTGTAGATATTCTGTGCTGGGGTAGTTAACGTAGGTTACTAAGCTATCAGGGTCTTCTGCTTTAACAGCCCAGTAAAGGCGTTTGAGAAAGGCTTCTACCCGGCGTGGACCATACCAGCGCACTATCGAAGCAGGAATTTCGTTGCCAATTGCAAAACACAACAGTGCTGGATGCCCAGCACAGGTTTGAACTTCAAGCCTGACTCGTTGTTCAATATCTGTAATTCGTTGGAGATCATCTAAAAAAGCGATGTGTTGCTCCCAAGGAAGCCCTACCATTACCCAAAGACCGTGCTGGTGGGCTAGGTCCAACAACCATTTAGGGGGAACTGTATATACCCGCACAGAGTTAATACCCTGTGACGCCATTTGAGCAAAGTCATAGGCAACTATTTCAAGTTTCGGAAACTGCTCCTGCTGGGAGTTAGGGCAAAATGTACCATAGGTAACTCCTTTGATATAGAGCTTTTCTCCATCGCAGAATAAAAATTTGCCCTTGACAGTGAGACGAGAGATTGAGCTTTTAGATTCAATAGTAGGCCTGTCTGAGCCTGCTTCTAAACATTCGTCATTTAACCGTTGATCTCTCAAAGAATGGCGCACCCCAAGACTTTCCATGAAAAATTCCATAGTAATTCTACGGTCTCCTCCAAGCACTAGAGGAAAAGGAGCGATCGCACTAAACCCGACACAAATCCTAGCCCCTTAAGAAAAATTCTTACAGGTAAAGATTGTTGCCAAATCAAGATATATCAATCGCCCCAGCCTCTGTACAGCAGTAATCGTGCTGTAGGTTATCTAGTCGACAATAATAGGCTTAGATAAACAATCTCAGCCAACCCACAGGCTTACCGACTTTTTCCAAAAGCCATGATTTTTATGGTTGGATAATACGTCTTTTATACTGATTTAGCAAGCTTATTTACTGATTTACCGAAAGCTTCTTTATGAGAATGAATGTCATTAAATTTCTCTGTAGTCAGTCGGTCACCACCACTAAAATCCGACTTTCATTCGAATTTTCAGGCCTGTGGCTTCTAGGCTCTTTAGTTTTAGTGACTTCTCTTCGCATTAAGAAAATTCATTTATTATTTGGATGGAGCATGATTCAAAAGATTTTTTTGGAATTAGATTACTCATCGGTCTGCTTTTTTTAAGTGAAACGCTTTGCAATTACCTTGCGAATCTTTATCGACTCAACCTTAGACAGAGTTAAGATGTGGCCTATGGATGTATAATCCGTCTGCTGATTTTGCTGGCTACCTCTCATTCAGCTTTTTCCAAGGCTGGGATTGGGGAGAGGTATTCACGATGTGCCTTTGCAGAAGAATTGCTACTTATGGTGAGCAAATAATTGAAGCGTTCATGACTGTGTCTGAACCGTCGTGGTAGGTTGACATAACGGGTAATTAGGCATAGGCTCTACACCCGTTTTGTTAGACCGTAGGTTGAGAAGGCGATTTAAAGTATGGCAACCCTATCAGGATTAGCTGGCCAGCACACTGCCCTAGTCTGGTTAGGAGTAGCCCTAGGGTTGGGTTATGGTGGTGCAATTGTTTCCCCAGCCCTGGCAGAATCGCAACCATCGGTGGAATTCCCCTCAGGAGCTGACTTATCTTCACCGTCGGATGAAGCGTCTGAGCTAGTCATTCTTACCCTGACCGATTTACTCAACCTGACCCTGGAGGGCAACCGCGAGCTGCGCAACCAGGCTCTAGGGCGCATTGTGCAGCGGCAGCAGCTCGCCGCCGCCGAGCAAACCTTCAACCCACGTCTAACGCCAACATTGCGGGTTGATGCCACCCGTAGCCGCTCTAGTAATGGCGGTGATGCAGAGTCAACTCCGGGATCGGTGCTGCTGGGAGGCAGTGACACCGACCTTGACCAGCAAATACGGCTCGACACTATCCTCACCACTCGTCTAGGCACCAGCTTTGAGCTGGGGCTAACACCCTTTGAAGACGGACAGGCGGTACAGTTTAGAGTCAGCCAACCCCTGCTGCGGGGCTTTGGCACCGCCGTCAACGAAGCCCCGATAAACCAGGCCCGCCTAGGCGAAACCCGCAATCAGCTGGCCCTGCGCAGCACCGTCATCGACACCCTCACCACCGCCATTCTTAGCTACAACGACCTAATCAACGCCCAGGCCCAGGTCGACATTCAAACCCAAGCCCTAGAGCGGCGGCAGCAGCAGCTCGACATTTTGCAAGCTCTGGTAGAGGCGGGGCGGCGGGCCCCCATCGATTTGTTTGACCCAGAGCGATCGCTAGCCGATGCCCAGCGCAGCTTAGTCGATGCCCAAAACCAGCTCGATCAGGCTAACAACACCCTACTCAACCTAATTGGCACCGATCGCAATCTGCGCTTTGTAGCCTCTGTGGAAACCATTGCCGAACTGTTTACTGCCGCTGCCGCCCAGTTGGCCACTTATCAAACCGAGGCCCTGGTAGCCTTGGCCCTGGCCCAACGCACCGACTATCAGCAGGCCCAGCTTCAACGGCAGCAACAGGAGCTTGATCTGCTGGTGGCCCAAGATAACCTGCGCTGGCAGCTCGATGCCGTCGCCGATGGCACCCTGGGCGATGACTCGCGCAGCGCTGTTATGGGGCTAGTGGCCACCCGCACCTTTGGCGATCCCCAACCCGAAACCAACCGTCTGACTAGCGACATCACCCTGCAACAGCAGGACAACACCCTGGCTCAGCTGCAAGACCAGATTCGCAACGATGTCGTTGCCGGGCTCAACGAGGCCCAGGCTAGCCTGAGCCAGGTGGTCGCCGCCGAGCGAGCTACCCTCAACGCCCGTCGCCAGCTTGAGGCAGCCCAGGAGCAGTTTCGCCTGGGGCGGGGCAACATCACCCTGTTTCAGCTGATCAATCAGGAAGAAGCTTTGGTGACGGCTGAAACTAACGAGCTGGAAGCCCGCATCGCCTTCCTTAACAGCGTCGCCCAGCTAGAGCAGACCGTGGGCATTACGTTCGATCGCTGGGCGACGGAGTTGGAGATTGCCCCTGAGCTGCAAGGGTAGGTAAGGGGACAAACGTAAACAGCAGATACCTCTCGTTCTTCTACATCGCTCCCATTAAGCTCAAGTCAAGCTCCTGCGTGGTCTCACCTTGCTACACCTGACAAATCGGGAGTGCCCCCTTTGAGTGGACTGTTCCACCAATCTCTGCCCTGAAAACCCATCGTGGGATAGACGGTCTAGCGAGCAACATCCGTGAACATACTTAAATAACGCGTTCTCCTACCGCCATGCTAGATGTCATAAGTTCCACAGTTAGGCCGTTGCTGCTGGATGATCAAGTGCTGGAGGTGGCTTACCGACTTTATATGACGGCTCCTCGGGGCGGCTCACCCGCCATTAGCCTCAAGCGTCTATCAGAACTGACCGGCAAAACGCCCCTAAAATGTCGCAATGCCATTGTGGAAGCCAATGGATTGGGTCGCTTTCCCGACTGCGAGCTACATCCTTAGCAGTCCGAATACAGGCTACACTTTGGGGTAGTTAAGGGAAGACTGCATCGAGTTAGGTTTTGCCCCTTTCTCTTGATTTGGTCTACCTTATCCCTGTAATGATGCCGCCCCTGTGATGTTGTTAAAGCGCCTGGAACCCTTGCTGAGCCGCAAGCGGGTAGCCATTGTCGAGGCGTGTGTCATTGGGGTGGTGTCTGGGCTAGCGGCGGTGCTGCTCAAGCAGGGAGTCGAGCTCCTTACTCTATGGCGCACCTCCAGCACCTTACCGCTGTGGCTGGCGCTACCCACGATTGGTTTAGTGGGCGGTTTGCTCTCAGGCTGGTTGGTCGAACGATTGGCTCCGGAGGCGTCGGGCAGCGGCATTCCTCAAGTCAAAGCAGCGCTTGGATACGCCAAAATTCCGCTAAACCTGCGAGTGGCGCTGGTGAAGCTGGTCAGCACTCTCTTAGCGCTGGGGTCGGGCCTTTCTCTAGGGCGGCAGGGGCCGACGGTGCAAATTGGTGCCGGCTTGGCGGCGCAGCTCAGCCGTTGGGTGCCAACCTCACCCGAGTATCGGCGGCAGCTAATCTCTGCTGGGGCGGCCGCCGGTCTGGCAGCAGGCTTCAATGCCCCCATTGCTGGGGTGCTATTTGTGGTCGAAGAGCTGCTGCAAGATTTTTCTGACCTCACCCTGGGCAGCGCTATTTTGGCGTCGTTTATTGGGGCGGTGGTGTCGCGGCTGCTGGGGGGACAGGGGCTCAATTTAACCATGGATGCCCGGCACATCAGCCTGTCGATGCACGATCTGCCCTTTCTAATCATTTTGGGCTTGATGGCTGGGCTGCTGGGGTCGCTATTTCGGCGGGGCATTTTTGGCAGTTTGGCGTTCTTTCGGCAGTTTAAGGGTGTGGGATTGCCGGGGCGCATTGGCCTAGCGGGGCTAATTACGGGTCTGGTGGGGGTGTTTGTGCCAGTGGCGTCGATTGACAACACCGGACTACAAGAATTTTTGGTGACGGGCTCGGCTGGGTGGCAGATGATTGCGATCGCCTTCGTCGCCAAGTTTTTGCTGACGCTGCTGGCCTATGGTTCAGGGGCCCCTGGGGGCATTTTTGCCCCCTCCCTGGTGCTAGGGGCGGCGTTGGGATGTCTGGTGAGCTTCTTTGCCCAGGGCGTCTACACCGGCTTTGGGGCCTGGCCGGCACCGGCCGATTTAGCCACCACCACCACCTACGCCCTAACGGGTATGGGCGCTTTCTTTAGCGCGGTGACGGGGGTGCCAATTACGGCCATCGTGATTGTGTTTGAGATGACCGCTAACTTCAACCTGGTGCTGCCCTTAATGATTGGCTCAGGGGTTGCCTACCTAATTGCCGATCGAGCCAACGACGGCTCGATCTATAACCGCCTGCTCGCTCTCCAGGGTATTCATCTCGAGCCGGTGCCCCAGGCCAACAACCCCTGGGGACATCTCAAGGCGGCAGATTTAATGCAGCGTCGGGTCGAAACCCTCTCTAGCCAGATGAGACTGCCCGAGGTGGTGCAGGCCTTTTCTCGATCGCACCATCGCGGCTTTCCGGTGCTCGAAGACGGTCGCCTGGTGGGCATCGTCACCCAAAGCGATCTGAGCGATTCCACTACTCAGGGGCTAGATGACTCCGCTGCCCTGGCCGACATTATGACCCCCCACCCGGTCACCGTGGCCCCCGATGCCACCCTGCCCCGAGTGCTGCACCTGCTCAACCGGCTCAAGCTCAGCCGCCTGCCTGTCACCCAGGGCAACAAGCTGATCGGTATTATCACCCGCGCCGACATCATTCGCGCCGAGTGTGACCAGGTCAGCGGCGATCAGCTCAAACTCGGCCCCCAGGCCGAGCCCTCCTATGTAGTGTTTCAGCAGCAGGCTCCTGCCACTGGCCAGGGACGACTGTTGCTGCCCCTGGCTGACCCACGCACCGCGCCCGATTTGATCAAGATCGCGGCAGCGATCGCCCATGGCTTGCACTACGAGCTGGAGTGCATCCACGTCGTCCCCGTGCCCCGCAGCGTTGCCCCCGCCGAAGCTAAGGTTGACTTGCAAGGGGTAGAGCCCCTGCGACAGCTCGCCCTCTCCTACGCCGAAAACAGTGGGCTGTCGGTGCATTTTCAGGTGCGAGCAGCCCACGAAATTGGCCGCACCCTGCTCGAAGTGATCAAGGAGCGCCACATCGACCTGGTGCTAATGGGCTGGCACCATCCTAGTCTCACCCCCGGTCGGGTGATCAGCGGCGTCGTCGATACTCTGATTCGCCAGGCTCCTTGCCAGGTAGTGGTGGTGCGTCCCGGCCGCAATCTCACCTTTAACCACTGGCTGATTCCCACCGCGGGCGGCCCCAATGCTCAAAGCGCCCAGGCCCTACTGCCTGGCCTACTCACCCTAGGCCATTCCCCCGAGATTCAGCTCTGCACCATCTGTCACCCCGAAAAGGGCGAGTGCCTTACTCCTCAACACATCTCCGAAATGGCGCATGAGCTAGAAGCCACCCTGCGGCGGCCTGTCTATACCCAGGTGCTGACTCACCCCTCGGTTTCTGATGCGATCGTTGATATGGCAAATCTGTGTCACAGCGACGCCATACTGCTTGGCGCTTCCCGCGAAAACTTGCTCAGCCAGGTCATCAAGGGCAATGTGCCATTAGAAATCGCCCAAAACACTCACATCACCGTCATCCTGTTGCGTCAAGTCGAAAGCTAGCAAACTTCCTATGACCAGGTATAGACGCAGAGAAGTAATTTAAGTTTCCTAACCAGAGAAAAATCCGAGTAAATTGCCCTTATTGATATTTATGCTTAAAGCTGAGATAAACCAGCAGGGGTTGGGGAGCTATTTGGGCTTAATGCAACTCTATATCTCCAGGTAAAGCAAAAACACGTTTAGAATTGCACCCCGTGCCTAAACCTGTTTTGCAGAATACATCTACCGAGGTTATGAGCGGCTCGCACGTCATCAGGCGATCGCGATTGAGGAATCAGGGATAACTTCTACCACAAGTGCACTACTAACTACTGGCTTAACCGCAAATTTTGTTTTTAAGCCTTATGCAAGTTGGTATTCATTCACACCCACAAGGTAGATCCAGATTATGAGTTTTAAAACTTTTGGCTTAGGCCTAAGTGCTGCTGCTGCCTTTTCCGCAGTAGCTGTTTTGGAGGCTCCAGTTCAGGCAGCAAGCATTGCAAACCAAACCCTGAGCTTTACCGGCTCAGCTCGCCTAGAAACCCCAGATGCTGTTACTAGCTTGCTAAACTTCTCAAGCTATGACAATACAACTTCGGGAACTGTAACTCTCGCAGACGCCAGTGCTGATGTCTTCGGTGCTGCGGGTTCGTCTTTCAGCCTAGGCGACCTATCGCTAACAAAAACCAACGCCACCACTTGGGAGTTGACGCCTGGGTCCACCGACAGTTGGCTGACGGGGTCGGCCGACGGCATTGGGTTTACCCTTGAGCAGTTTATACTCGAGCAAGTCTCTGTAACTGCTGGGCCTGCTACCATACCCCTTTACGTAGCCTTTGTTTCGGGCTTCTTTACGCCGTCTGGCTTGGCTGGCAGTGGTGCACTAACCGCTCAAGGCAATCTGGTGTTCGATAGTGGTTCGTCGTTCTCGGCTGACATTACCGCCGTGCCAACTCCGGCATTGTTGCCTGGGTTAGTTGGTCTGGGTGCTATGGCGCTCCGTAAGCGATCGCAAGACAGCGTTGAGGAAGAAGCTTAATATCAGTGATTCTCTTGCTTCACGCTTAAGAAGCTAGTTGACAAAGCTCTGGAATTTAATTCCAGAGCTTTTCTATGAATAAAGGCAGAGTAAAATCTCGGCTTAAAAACTGTACCAATTTTTATGGATGCCTATAGCCTTCCACAATGCTAGGGAGATGAGACGAGAACCTATAATCTGAATCTGTAGCGTTAGCGTTGAAATTGGTATTATTTGATTTTGTCGAAATAAATCATCAAACGGAGTATGGCATATCAAAAGGGCAAAGCCATTCTGTTAACAATCAATAGTGCAAATAAAAAGTCGCCCGTGAAGGCGACTCTTGTTAAAAGCTACTGACTACACAGCAGTGAAATAGCTGAGCCCTAGAGCAATGGCCAACGCACTGCTCTAGAAAACTAGGCGTTTTCTTTGGCTTCTTCCTTCTTACGGCGTAGCGCCGCAATGCCCATACCAATCAAACCAGGGAGAAGCGCGGGAGTAGGCACTGCCTTGATTGAGAGCGAGTAACTGCTGGGGTTAGCAATATCGAGTTGAGATGTAAACCGTCCCACAGCCGCGATAGAGTCAGATCCACTGACAAAAACACCGCGCAGGTCGGCTTCACCTGTTGTGCTATTCCAGATGAAGGAAGTCAGGTCAAACCTTACGCTAGAGGGAGGGAACCCATCGGCAAGATTGGTTCCACTGATGAACCCTGTGATCGGCCCGCTAATGGCAAATAGAACAGGACTTCCTGTAGCCACCAGCGCTAAATCCCGAATAGTAGGCAGGGGTGGAAAAAGGCTAGCAATATTAGAGTCTTCGAAACTACCAGTGCTGTCAGAAACACCAACTCCTTGCCCTAAGTAAACCCTATTACCAGTGAAAGGGTTTGTACCGGACAGGCTATAGAAGTCAAGCGTGTTACCAACCCGTCGAATCCCTCCCCCAAGAACATCTGGGTTACTGAGATTGAGAACGCTACCGGCAACGATAGTAGCCGCTTCAGCGGGGGCTGAGACTACCATTGTTCCAGTGATCAATGTGCCTGCGATCGCAGTCGTTGAGACAAACGCCTTAAATGACATAGCTTAAAACCCACCTAAGTTTTCTGAAACTGGGGCTAATTTTTCAGGCCTAATCTTTAGAGCACTGACCAAGGCTTAGTCAGCGGCAGAATAGGTGCACCACAGGTAGATTAGGCAGCAAATGCACAGAAAGCTTTTAGAATCAATTCCCTCAGTTATAAGCAATTCCACTAGGTGGGGACAAGGTTGCCTAAGAAGCTTTATGGTTTCTACAAATATTGCTGGCGAATATTTCTATAGGATGTCAAGCCTTTACAAGATATGGCTTAGACAGGCAGCAGAGCCAGCTTAGTTGCTGCCTCTTTGGCAATCAACCCGATCAGTGGAATCTTAGAGATCCAAAGTTTTTCGAGAGCCTGTTCTAGTTGGGCAGTCTTCACCGTGCCCAGGTGCGACACCAGCACCATGCCGCTGCTCTCTGCCGATAGTAGGGCAGCATCAGCATATTCTGCAAAGGGGGGCGAATCGTAAATCACCAGGTCAAAGTAAGACTCGGTTTTGGTGACAAACTGCTTCATCTTTGTAGATGACAATAGTCGAGCTGGATCAACGTTTGTGGTGCCAGTAGTCAACACAAACAGGTTGGGCTCGGTGGGCGATCGCTTAATCACATTCTTTAGATCTAGCTCTCCGGCCAAAATGTTGGCAAAGCCCTGGTTATTAGGCAGATCTAAAAAGTTGTGCAGGTGGGGAAAGCGAAAATCGGCATCGATCAGCAACACTCGGTTGCCCAGTTCAGCGGCGGCCCAGGCCAAATAAGCGGCGGTGGTTGAGTCAGCCAGCTGGTTGTCGGCAGAGCTAATCACTAACGACCTGAGCGGGCGATCGGCATCGAGCCGCTGTAGGTTGGCTACCAGCGATCGAAACGCCTCGCGATAGGCGTAGAGATCATCAATGGGCAAATCCCCCTTTTTAGGCCCTTGGCCATTCAACATCTCATCGACGACCTGATAGAGCGACAGCAAATGCTGCTCGTCATAACCCCGTTCAACGGCTCCATTGTGGGGAATCATCCCCAAAATCGGTACTGGCGTAACCCGCTTGAGATCGCGGGCGGTGTAGAGCACATCTTTTTGAGAATCGAGGGCGAGTGCCAAACCGACCCCGAGCAGCAGCCCAAGTAACCCCCCTAGCACCAAATTGTTTGACAGATTAGCAACGTCGGTTGCCACCGTAGCAGGAGTAATCAGCTCCCAGGGTAGCTCGCGCTGAGCCGCTTCAATTTGAAGAGTTTCGCGGCGCTGGAGCAGCTGGCTTAAACTAGCGTTAGCAATGGCCAACTCTCGATCTAGATCGGTAAACTCGCGGCTAAGCCCAGCCAGCTGGCCTACGTCTACGTTGAGGTCGGCCAGTGTAGACGAGAGGGCCGCCTCTCGGGCCGCCAGTACGTTAATTTGGCCCATTAGCTCTTGCTGGGCGTTAGCCCCTTCGCGGGCCATGAGTGCCAGCAGATTTTGGCGCTGCTCTTGTAGCACCTGCATATCGTCGCTGGTGCTGAGAAAGATTGTAGAAGCTTGGGCAATTTCGCTATCTAGGGCTAGCAGTTGCTCCACTAGAGCCTGATAACGGCTGTTGCTGCTGAGCACCGACGATACCGAGACATCCTGGGGTCGCTCGGTTAGCTGGCGTTCTAGCTCTTCGTAACGGGTCATGTTTTCTTCTAGCTCAACTAGCACCGCGCGATATTCGTTTTCAAAGGTAGCGATTTGCTCAGATAACTTGTCACCTTCAGCATCGGGAGTGATTAAATTCGAGCCCTGGCGCAGACTTTGTAGCTTGCCCTGGAGTTGGTCTACCCGTTTATCAGCATCAGGTATTTTGTCGTCTAAGAATTTAAGCCCCTGCTGTAGGTCGCGCTGGCGCGAAGCCAACCCGTAATCTAAAAAAGTTTGGGCAATTAAATTGGCTACATACTCCACATCTTGAGACGATGCTCCACGGTACGTTGCCCAAAAAATTCTTGAGTCTTTAGTAAGCTGAATGCTTAATCGGTCTTTGATCTGGCTGTAACAAATACGGTTTAACTCTTCTTCGGACAAGCCGATTGAGGCTGCCTGAGCTGGAGGCACACAGCCCTCTATACCCTTGGTGCGCAGATCGGCCACTACTGGTTGCAGTACCCCAGGGCTGGTTAAAATTTTGGTTTGGTCGGCTAGAGTTAGCTCTCTCTCCTGCTGATTCACAGGCACTTCAGACAGGGAAGAGATTACCTCGGTCTCAGCACTTTGGGGCTGGATTAAAATCTCAAAGGCGGCAGAGTAAGACGGCGGGCTGAGGTAGGCCCGCAGACCCGCGGCCCCGGTCAGGGCAGCGGTTATGCCAGCAATTAAGAGCAGTCTGCGCCTGATGGTAGATAGCAAGCTGCCCAGATCTAGCCCACCTTCTGAGCCAGAGTCAACCCCCGCAGCTATAGGGAGCGTGGGCGAAGGTTGGAGATTGTGAGCTTTCATCCCTGATTCCTAGATAAATAGTAGTGTAGGCGGTGAAGGGTTACTCCGGTAGCCAAACGTGCGCTCCGTGTTGAGCAAAGGGTAGAATGAGTCTTTGCTTCGATAGCCTTAGTCAAATAAGTTGAGGAAGCGGAAGGGCGCAGACAAGATATTTAGGAAGTTGGCGAGCGGGTTGGCTACGCTGCCCAAATTGTCTGAAAATGCGGCTAACCCCGATCGCCCGACGATAATAATGTCGTTGTTTTGCAGGGCAGGGTTGTCGGCGTCGCTAATGCCCTGGGCAAAGTCGATGTCAATTTCTCGCTGGGTAACGGTGCCGTCTGGATTGAGTCGCACTAGCCCCACTGTAGTTGCTCTAGCTCGGGTGTTAAAGCCGCCAGCGGCCAAAATACCCTGGTTAAGGGGCGTATTGGGGGGTACCTGTACTAGCCCAGCATTGCGAACCTCGCCCACCACATTAATCCGAATTGTATCTGGCGCAAAGCTAGATTCGGCCAGGCGCGACGATTCTGCTGCGCCTACCGCTGCTGTCGCAGTGGGAATAACCACCGTATCACCGTCCTGTAGCAGGGCATTTTGCTGGGTGGCCCCCACCTCTAGCAGGCTCCACAGGTCAACATTAAAGGTCTGCTCGCCTCCACTACGAGTCAGACGACGCACCTGCACTTGGCGAATGTTGGCCATCGGCTTAATGCCCCCCGCAATTTGAATAGCATCGGTTATCTTTTGGGCCGTGCCCCCTGCCCTGCTTCCGCCTTCTCCCCCCGGTATGCCTGCATCGCCAGTGCGTGTGACGCCTCCCTGAAGGGTATATGGCCCAGGGCGAAAAACTTCGCCAATTACCGCAATGTTGATCGGTGAGCTAGTAGAGGGAGCAATGCCGGCCTCAGCTAACAACTGAGCTTCTTCGAGGGGTACCAGGGTAGAAGGAATAAAGATGCTGTCGCCATCGCGTAGGGTAATGTCTTGGTTCACGTTGCCGCTACTGACCAAGTCCCATAGGTTGACGCTAAACATTTGAGGCTGACCATTGCGAAGCCGCTGCACCTGTACCTCTCGCAGGTTGGCGCTACGGGTAATGCCCCCAGCCTGAGTGAGCAACTGAGTCAGCTTTGGAAAGGTGGTGCCTTCATTGCTCAGGGTATAAGAGCCGGGCCGGTTTATTTCGCCGGCAACACCAACTACTAGGGGGCGGCGGGACAGCAGGTTGAGGGTAACCCCAGGACGCCGTAAGTACTGATTGTAGCGAGCCGTAATCCGCTCTCTCGCAGAGTCTAGGGTAAGGCCTAGTACATTGACATCGCCCACTACAGGCAGAGTGAGAGTGCCGTCGACTTGAACTTCAAACTCGCCGCTGTACTGGGGCAGTTGAAAGAGGGTCAGCTGCACGCGATCGCCTGCGCCCAGCGTATAGGGTCTCTCAGGCTGCTTGGGCAGCGGTGCTGCTGGGGGCGATGGCCGATAGGGCTGACTAGAAGTTTGGGATAACGGAACTGTGGCTGGAGTAGAACCCGCAGTGCTGCCCGACATGGTTTGAGCCTTGCCCTCGCTACATAAAAGCAGAGTCAGGGTACCGGCCAAAAAGAGGGGTACTTGAACTAAGGATACACGTTCGAATGTGATGAACCAAAAGCCCATACTATACCTCACAGGATTACCATCATGCTCTGCGGCCTAATTTATCTACCTAGCGCATTTGTTATTGATCCGTACAGACGGGGGAATATCAGGTAAATTACTGAGCGGTTCATACAATTTTCGTGAACGGAGGATAAATGCGAAGATGGCTTAAATAAAGCTTAGTATTTCTACGTATATAGAAGTAGTGTGCCAAACTCTGTCTTAAGTTGCTACGGTTGGGCGGTGTTCAATCTAAGGGCGTGAGAGTAGCGTCCCTCCAGTGTTATCTTTCATACCTGAGATAGATGTTTATATCTATTAGTTCTGCTTTTTTAGGTGGGCACTGACCTAAATCCGGAGTTGAGGCCTACTCAAGCGCATAGTCTGAATTGGCTTAACAGGCCTAAAGACAAGCGTTTGAAAGCTAAAGTTCCTGAATGCAGGTCTGTGGCTGCCATAGAGCGAACTCGGTATAAACTAAGGGCTCGTCCAGTGAACTTTAATAGAGTAATTTTCGTCACTTGCCAGTGTGAGGCGGCTAAGGGCGGTGCCATAACTGACTTTTAGCTTTAGCTTCAACCTTTGTCGTAAGGCTTACGAAAAATTTCCCCTGGGACATCTACTGTAGATTTACCCATCAGAGCTTTTAGAACCATGTCAAACAAGTATGGCCTTGCTTGCAAGTCTAGTCTTGCCTGTGAGGATATTCTCGGGTTTTCGATTGCGACTCAGTCGTTTGTCGACCAAATCGAATTGATGATGCACTGGGCTCAGCAACGGCTCAGCCGAGTTATCTGCGTCGCCAATGTTCATATGCTCATGGAAGCCCAATGGGATCCCTCGTTTGCAAGCGTTTTACACGGTGCCGACCTGCTAACTCCTGATGGAATGCCCCTAGTATGGACCCTGAATTTGATTCGCAAAAGCCGTCACGATCGCGTGGCCGGAATGGATATCTTATTAGAGACCTGCCGTCAGGCCTCAGCCTTGGGCGTAGGAGTCTATTTCATTGGCAGTGATGCCGATACCCTAGGCAAAATGCGGCGGCAGCTAAAACAAGATTTTCCAAATCTGGTGATTGCAGGCATGCACCCCCTGCCCTTTCGCCCGTTAACCCCCGAAGAAGACCGCCAGGTGGTAGAGCATATTAATCAAAGCCAGGCAGGTTTTCTGTTTGTGTCTCTAGGCTGCCCCAAGCAGGAACTATGGATGCACCAGCATCGACATAAGGTTAAGGCTGTAATGGTAGGCCTGGGCGGTGTGTTCCCGATCTATGCGGGTTTGCGCAAACATGCCCCAGAATGGGTACGTACCTCGGGGCTAGAGTGGTTGTATCGGCTGGTGCAGGAGCCAGGGCGGCTATGGAAGCGGTATGGAACGACTATTCCACCGTTTGTGTATTTGTCGGTTAAGCAGGTGATTACGACGAGGGTTAGCCGACGGCTAAATCGCATGTTTGGCGATCGCATTTCCCAGGTTTAACCCGACGTTGTCCTCGGGATGCCTCTTTCTTAGGATGTCAACTTGAGGCGGGGACGCGTTATTTGGTAGCAGCGCATTTGATTATTTTCTTGAAAGTCGTACCTGTTGACCAGATGATCTTCCTACAGCTAAGGATGTAACCATGGTGCAGCCACGACGCAACCGTAACCGGTCTAGGCGACGGGCCATTTATTGCCCCAGCCACAGTTGTTATTTAGATAGTGTGAGTCAAAAATATCCCCTCCACACCACAAAGCCCGAACATCTACAGCAGCGGGGCATGGGCCGCAGGCAAGCCCTCACAGTAGTGGCAGAGTTGGGTACTGTGCCCCTGCAAGGGGAGTGGCTAGAGGCATTTTGGTGCGACCACTGCCAGCATACCCAGTGGTACCACGTGCGCAAAACGGCGACCAATGGCTATGCGCTTAGTTTAGCTTCTGAGGATCTCTGGCTACAGGCTTCAGGGGTGATTTTTCCGGCGGGAAACCCGACGGTGGGAGAGTTTACTCGCCGGGTAGCCCAGCAAACGAGGTTTAACGGAGTAAAAGATTTTCACCGGATTGGGTGATAGAGCTGTGAATGTTTGACCTGTAGGATTGCTTCAGTTTCGTTGTTTGTTCATTAAGTGGTCTCTATGACTATTATTAAAAAGGCTCTCATCACGGGTATTACCGGACAAGATGGCTCTTATTTAAGCGAGCTGCTATTAGAAAAAGGCTATGAGGTACACGGTATTGTGCGCCGCACCTCAACTATTAATACCGATCGCATTGATCACCTCTACGAAGACCCCCACAGCGATTCGGCTCGACTATTTTTGCACTACGGCGATCTCACCGATGGCACTACCCTGCGGCGTATTCTCGAAGAAGTGCAGCCCATTGAAATTTATAATCTGGGAGCACAGTCCCACGTGCGGGTGAGCTTTGACTCACCCGAATATACCGTTGACGCAGTGGGTATGGGCACGCTGCGCCTGCTCGAAGCCATTCGCGACTACCGCCAGCGCACTGGCATTGAGGTGCGCTACTACCAGGCGGGCTCTTCAGAAATGTACGGCAAGGTGCAGGATGTGCCCCAAAGCGAAACCACCCCGTTCTACCCCCGCAGCCCCTACGCCTGTGCCAAGGTCTATGCCCACTGGCAAACGCTCAATCACCGTGAATCGTACGGCATGTTTGCCTGCAACGGCATTTTGTTTAACCACGAGTCACCCCGTCGCGGCGAAACCTTCGTCACCCGCAAAATTACTCGCGCCGTGGCCCGCATTGTTGCTGGGCAGCAGAGCAAGATCTATATGGGCAACCTCGATGCTAAGCGCGACTGGGGCTACGCCAAAGACTATGTCAAAGCCATGTGGCTCATGCTGCAACAAGAGGAGCCCGATGACTATGTAGTGGCCACGGGCGAAACCTACTCGGTGCGCGAGTTTTTAGATATCGCCTTTGGCCGCGTTAACCTCGATTGGCAAGACTATGTGGCCTTTGATGAGCGCTACTTGCGCCCCGCCGAAGTAGAACTGCTGATTGGTGACCCCACCAAGGCCAAGACCAAGCTGGGCTGGGAACCTTCGGTAACCTTTGAAGAGCTGGTGCACCTGATGGTCGAAGCCGATCTGCAAGCGCTGGGCTTGGTGACGCTCAACGGCAGTGCGGCCACTAGCGTGCTCGACCGGGCCACCCTACGGGCTGGTAGTGGAGAAAGATTGGTCTTTGGGTAGAGTGAGTTTCGTTCTCTTTTCCCTATCTCAATCTATTTCTTGAAGTCAGGGCTTTTAGGAATTGAGACTGAGGCGATCCTTTAGAGGTCTTCTGGCTAAAGAAATTGAAGCATGGGTTAGAGAATATAGCTGATGGCACTCAATGCTAGCTAGCGAATATTGAGTGCTATTGGCCCGTTTTAAAGCAGCAACTCTGGCATTAAAGGTTGTTTTAGCTGTCAGAAATCTTGTATTAGGATTTAGGTATGGCCCACCTCAGGCGAGCTATTTCTTTCCTCAATGGAGGAAATGCTAGGGTATTTAAAGCTGTACTTATCACGGCATTCTTTGTAACGCTGATCAGGCTTTTTGGGCCTCTGCTAGTTAGCTGGGATCTCAGCATTCAGCTAGAGGCTGCCCATCGCATGGCTCAAGGCTTGGGTATAACAAACGCATTCTCTTCACAACTAGACCTGAGTCAGCCTCCGATCGCAGAAACTTTAGTTCATTTTCCACCTGGAATTTCGGTTTTAGTAGCAGCCTTTCTTTACCTCGGTATTTCTCTTGCTGTTTCTCTTAAAATAATTTATACCCTGACAACAATTGTTGGCTGGGTTGCCTGGGCTGCGATCGCCTCTCAGTGCCTTAAAAACTCTATAAAAATTGGCAGTAAAACGCTACCTACCAATTTAATTATTGCAGTCATACTGCCCTTGATATACACGCCATCTTGGACAATTCAAGGAACAGACATTTTTCTATGGGCAGGCATACCGGTGGTGACGCTGTTACTACTCTATACTTTGAGAAGTCCTTTTTCTCTTGGCACCACTGTTTTATTAGGTCTAAGCGTCGGCATCCTGGTTTCTTTTAGATATGCCAGCGGCTTTTTGCTAATAACAACTTTTTTTATAATATTCTATAAATTTTTTCCTAAAATAAAGTCCATATTTGCCTCTTGCAGCATATTTATATCATCTCTTTTAATCATAATTTTTCCAATTTTCCTTTTCAATAATGAGGCAAAGGCTCAGGCTAGCGTAAATTCTTTTGGCAAGCTGATTTACGATCATGGAGCAAGGAACTTAAGTGAAAGTCACAGCAGCTGGATATTTGAATCCTTAAATAAAATTTTTTCTAGCTTCTCCAGTTTGTTTTTTCTGACTGGAATTGATCCACGCAGAATTCAAGATTTTTTGGTATCTCACACACTTCTAAACAGCATTTTCGGCCTGTCTTTCTTGCTCTTATTTTTCTCTTTACCTATTTTTCTGGTTCGCCATAGGAGTTTGACTTACCAAAGCAGAGGCAATATTAGCAGCTATACAACAGACCTTTCCCTTCTGCTTTCCTTTGTGATTGTGTCTTTCATCGTGTTCTCGATCGCAATCACTCCTATATTGGCGTACAGCCCCCTCGTGGTCGAAAGATACTATTACCCGTTGAAGTCATGCTTAATTTTAGCGGCCTATGGAGTCATAACTGTTCCTGGGTTCTCTCGGTTAGGCAAGGCAACAGCAAAAGTATTTATCATTATCTTTGTACTGTTCCATATTTTTGCTCTAGCCTACTATAGTCATGCCTACGGCAGCAAATCTCTAGTAACGTTGCCTTTTGGGTTAGAGCCGAGCATAAGCTTCAATGTTCCTTACCCCAGCAACCAAATAGTTACTGAGCGTAAGGAAACCCTGCGATTTTTGGTAGAGCTAGAGGAGCAAAATCCAGATGCTCTATTTTTTGCTCAGCACTACCCTAGGTATATAGGATACGCGAACTTTAAACACCCTTTAAAGATTCGACGGATACCTGACCATTTGTTCTGGGAGAATGCTTATTTGAGCAAGCCCACTAAGATTTTTTGGGTTATTGAAGGAGATTGCCCTTTAATTTGCGCTTCTTCTGGATTTTTTAATTCTGATAGCGATATACAAGCTATTCCAGCCCTTAAATCTTTACCCAGCCTTAAGCCTATCTTCTTTAGTGAAAAAAACAGAACAAAGGTAATGGTCACCGATTTGCCAGCAGGCTATCGGTTTTCAAGCCTGTAAAACTTGTCAAGATTACAACCAAAATCTAGCAATTGCCAGATGATCAAAATCCAGTTTAAAGAGCCTAGAAATATGTGGATTTTGTTGAAACCTCTAGACGCTTAGGGCGTCGATATAGTTATCTACTGCATCTATGGGCCAATTGAATAACGCAAAAAATTGAGATCTGGCCTCCGCGTACTTTCAACTTTCGGCAGACCTATGGTTCTTTATTTATGTTCGCTCTTGAGCCCTAAAGGGTCTGATCTTCAGGCAGGTATAACAATTCCAGAAAGCGTTGCCAGGTTGCCCGTTCATCCCTCAGCGACGTCATTCTTCAAACGGTGTCTTGACCTAGTGGGAGGACTAATTGGGATCCTAATAACGTTGATTTTGCTAATTCCCATTGCCGTTGCAATTCAGCTCGACAATCCAGGTCCTGTTTTCTACAGCCAATTTCGTTGTGGTTATCGAGGACAACCCTTTCGCATTTGGAAGTTTCGATCTATGGTGGCCAATGCGGATGAGTTGAAACATTTGGTTGAAAATCAGGCTGAGGGTTTCATCTTCAAAAACGAAAATGACCCTCGTATTACCGGGGTGGGCAAGTTTTTGCGCCGCACGAGCCTAGACGAATTTCCCCAGTTCTGGAATGTGCTGTGGGGCGACATGAGTTTAGTAGGCACTCGCCCGCCGACCCTTAATGAGGTGCAGCAGTATAAGCCTCACCATTGGCAGCGGCTCAACGTTAAGCCGGGGCTAACGGGCAAGTGGCAGGCTCAGGGGCGATCGAGCATCAAGGACTTTGAGGCGATCGTCAAAATGGATATCGATTACCAGCTGCGATGGTCACTAGGGCATGATGTGCAATTAATTGTAGAAACCATTGGTGCGGTAGTTCTCAGCCGAGGAGCTTGCTAATCAGTCATTGTCAAAATCTACTTGCCAAGAAAGACTCTAAGGAGCACCCTACCTTTCGCAACGTACTCAACGAGTACCTTTGAGTTGCGTAGTCCTCTCCCCGTGAGAGAAGAAGGGCATGAAATGGGATACACGCGAGACACTGGAACTAGGAGGGTGTAATCATTTGTGAAACACCGCAAGCTATTCACTAGGCGCAAAACCCTCAACCAGCATAAGTTATGCCGCGTTAACCCAACCTACCTACTTAGCGTGCGATCACTAGCCCGATAGCCTAACGAACCTGTGAGAAGTAAGCTATATTCCCCATCTCCTTAGGTAGAGGTGAAGCAAAAAAAATAGAACCTTACCAAAAACCCTCTCCTAGAGCAGGAGAGGGTTTTAGAGGAATATAAACCTTGTGCTACAGCGGATAGGATTTTTGAATCAACCTCCTAACTACGCCAAAATGCTAGGTGACAACTACCCATCTATTTGCTTCCCCGAGGTTGACTATATTTAAGATGGCTTGAGACATCTTCTTCAGGGGCAAACTTAAGCTTTAAGGCATAGCTTTGCTCAGAGAGATATAGCAACAGAGTGTAGATAACGATGACAACGCCCAGCATTTCGAGGGTTTCTTCAACTAAAACACTTAGGCCTGTACTTCTTGAATGGTAAGACAAGTAGGCCTGCACCATTTCAAACCCGATGGATCCACCAAAATAGACGAAGGCTGATAAAACAAACTTTGATGAATATCTAATGGGCAAGTGCTTCAGAAAAGGTAGGTACAAAAACCCCAGTATTCCAAGTACTGGAATGTAGGCTAAATACCATTTGTAGTAAAATATCCCCTCACCTCGTTCTACATAGAAGCCCAGTATCGAGCCAACAATACCTTCATGAATTTGGGCCGCCTCATCAACACTTAGAGTTAACAAGCAAGCGGCTAACCCCCACCAGTGCCAACCATAACGTTTTCTCAGGCTTGACTCGCAGAAAGCTATGAGCCCACATAGTAAAGCTGCCATCAACAGATTGATGGCAGAAACATATGTCGGGAAGTTGGCCTCAACGCTCATATTGAAAAAGTTATAGATTCCAGCCAATGGCGTTGACTCAATATCTACCAAAGAAGACAGTTTGCGCACTACTATGTGGCCTAATGACGCAAACATCACAATGCCCACCAAAGTTAAAGAGATTTGGCGAGGGTTAATGGCGATCTCTGCGTAGAAAGGATTGGACTTTTGCATGATAGCGAAGTGGTTTTAGTTTTCGAAGTTTTGGAAATTTTCTAGCAATGTAGCGATGCTAGATCAGCGGCAAAGCTCAACCGTGGCTTCAGAGCCTTCCTGCTGGGTTAGACGAGAGAAGCAAGATACTCATTGGTCAAGACAAAACTGTTTGATTAGCTTTCTCGATTGAGCCATCTCTGCTTTGACTGCTCAATCTGCGTCAGAGATGGGGTTCATTGAGGGAAATAGCCTTGAACCGGAAGCTAAGGTTAAGGTCATATTTGTGCTCAGACAAGTACAGCAATAGCATGTGAATGAGAATCACAATGCCAAGCATTTCGAGGGTTTCCTCAAACAAAATACTAATGGCGGTGTTGATGCCGCTATATTTCAAGACAGACTCAACCATCTCCATGCCAACGGCCCCGCCCAAGAAAACCAATGCGGCTAAAACAAAACGCGATGAATAGCGCAGCGGCAAGCGCTTTAGAAAAGGAATGTATAGCAAGCCAACGGCAACAACGATCGGAATATAGACGAGATACCAAAGGTAGTAAAAAATGCCTGTCCCTCGACCTATAGACATTTCTAAAAAAACGCCAATGATGCCCTCATGAATTTTTGCCGCTTCATCTACGCTCATCAGCATCAGCCCAGCCGAAAGGCCGAGCCAGTGCCAATTTACGCGGTTTCTTAGGTTTGATTCATGGAAGGAAATTATTCCACACAGTATTCCAGCCAGTAATAAATTGAGTGTTGAAATATAGGTAGGTAGGTTAGACTCTTGGCCCATGCTAAAGAATGTAAAAATGCCAACATACGGTGTGTTGGTGATATCAAAAAAAAAAGATAAAGCATGGACGATGATATGCCCTACTGCAACCAGAGCCACAGTGAATCCCAGAAATAAGGTAATTTGAGGTAGGTTAATCGCTACCTCTAAAGGACGACTTAAAGTTTTTTTCATTGCTCCCATGTGTTAAAGGGTTTAATCAGGCATCCCTCTGAGGCGCGTTTGCATACGCTTTAGAGTCAAACTACCGTTTAACCGTTAGTTATAAAGACGAGAACGACTTCTTTTACCTTCTCTTTACCTTTCATTAACCTAATGTCCAGATAGTACTTCAGAACTTTTCAAATGGGTAGTACTAAAGGGAAATAATGCGTTGTAGTGGTGAATAAAATTCCACAGCAGGCCAATGTGATTGCGTAGACTCTTGGAAAACGCCAAATTGTGCCTCACAAAGCGTGAAACCCGCTGTGTCAGAGTATTGTTGAACCGTTTTGCTGCGCAACGCTAGCACAAACGATATAACTCGTCTTACCGCTCGACTTGGTGACGACTCGGTGACGGTGGCGAGGTAACACCTGCTGGTACGCCTCTCAATCATCGGTATAGATGACAGCACACACCGATAGACCTTGATTAAGGAGTCCTAGAGCCGTTGTGCCTCCTGGCAGAGCGGTCACCGACATGAACGCCGATAATCTCATAGGTATTGGCATCAAGCGCTAACCAGACCCATTGTTTGTTGCCCTTGTGGTCGAAAAAGGATTAAAATCCGTCACATTGCACCGTCAATGGGCTTTTTTTAGGAACGGACCGTAGCCTGAGTGGGCATCTGGGCGGCTTATAGGTAACATAGTCTTGCAGCCCTTGCTCGGAGCCCTGAACCGCCCGAGCCATTCCAGCTATCGAGATGCGTTCTAGCAAGAGCCGGTCAGTCAGTTCCCGCGTGGGGGTATCGATGGTCTTATTGGTTGAATTTTCGACAAACTGACGACCGTAGTTGCGGCACAGGTACCGTTGCGGCGTTGCTTAATGCAAGTATGATTTGCCCCCCGCCCCCAACCCTGGGGGTATAGAGCCTCAAAGTCCTCCAGAATTGGGGAATTTAGGGGGCCAGGCAAGTCTAAAGTTCTGCCGGTTCATTCCTCAATTCAGCAATGCCCCGTTGCTTGCCCGTGTGGATGCGGCCATTTTTGACGGTTCGCTCAGAGGTGCAATCAGGGCAGCGAGGCATGAGCATCATTGTGTAGCTTCATGACCACCCTAGCAAACTTATCATTACCTCTAGAGTTCTACCTTTAAATCATCCATCCGGACATTTTCAAGATTTTTATACATATTTTATCAAACGCTTATCCATCCAAGAAGCTTAGCGTAAGTCACAGACATTCCCGGATGGGCGCTTTAGCATTATAAAGAAAGATAACAACTACGATTCTCTCCTCCTTCGGAAGGGGGCTTTGCAGAGGGGCTTTGATGGTCGTCTTGGATCTCAGGCTCTTTGCTCTGTTCTTGAACGCCTAGAAGCGATCGGGCAGTATGCAGGATAGGTATGTCTGTCGTCGATGGTGTCGGTTGAGGCAGAGCTAGATTTTGGCAATAGGCGAACGCTGGAGATGTACTGGGAAGCCATTAACGCTATCCGGGCTAAGCATCAGAAGTATAATGTGCTGCTGTCAAATGTATATAGCCTATATAACGAACTGCTGGCATAGGAGCGGCTCTGAGCGAGGTGTCGGAGCACATGCTGAGTGGCGTAAAGGTGAAGTTTGGCCGTGACAGCCACAAGTATAAAATGACGGGTGGTGTATGGCGCTCTGATCGCAAGCGATCCTAGCGGAAGACGGCTGCGGTGCTTGAGGTTTAAAGTTAAGAAGAAAGTGACTCTAGCAGCGCGAGCTTATCTCATCCTTAGACAAGCTCGCGCTGTTCTTTTGGGAATTGGTAATCGGATGACGTTATAAATTTTTTTAGAACGCTGCCCATAACATTGTTAGAAAATTGAATCGCAGTTTCTCAAAAATGGAGTATCTATGGGATTGCATCAACAGGCAGTTAAGGGAGCCTTCTGGTCCGCAGTAGAAAGTTGGGGAAGACAGTTTTTCTCGCTGTTTACTTTTTTCCTGCTTGCTAGGTTGTTAAGTCCAGAGATATTCGGTCTAACCGCACTGGCCAGTATTTTTATTGCATTCATGCAGCTATTTCTGGACCAAGGTTTGGCTCAAGCAATTATCCAGCGCAAAGAAATAAGCGAAGAACATCTCAACACCGCTTTTTGGATTTGCGCAATAATTGGATTTTTCCTGACTATTTTTAGTATCTTATTGGCTCCTTTTGCTTCCTCATTTTTTGATGAACCTAAACTAACATCAATTATTCGAGTTCTTTCCTTAGGGTTTATTTTTGGATCTTTGAGTAGTGTTCAAGATGCAATCTTAAGTCGAAACTTGGAATTTAAGCCCTTAGCCCTTAGAACCTTGATAGCAACTGTGGTGTCAGGTTTAGTGGGGGTCGCAATGGCATTAAATGGCTTTGGAGTTTGGAGCTTAGTAGGTCAACAGCTCTGCAGCAATGTCGTTAGCACAGTTATGTTGTGGAAGGTAAGCTCATGGCGTCCGGCTTTTCAGTTTTCCCTCCAGCATGGTAAGGAACTGGCAAGTTTTGGCATTAGCGTTGTTGGTTTCAACGTCTTTAACTTTTTCAACAAGCGCACCGATGACTTACTAATTGGTAAGTTTCTTGGAACAGTACAGCTTGGCTACTATTCTGTCGCCTATCGCCTGCTGCTGATATCGTCTCAGATGCTTATCAGCATTATATCGCGCGTCGCTCTGCCCACATTCTCGAAATTGCAGCAAGAGCCAGAACGAATGAAAAAGGCATTCTACGAAGTCACTAATATTTCTAGTGCCATTTCTTTTCCCATCTTTATAGGTGCCTCTGCGTTAGCACCGGAGATTATTTTAGTTGTCTTCGGTGCTCAGTGGGAAAACAGCATTCCCGTGATGCGGATTTTGATGCTCATTGGCCCTGTACATACTATTTTGATTTATAACAGCTCAATACTTATGGCAATGGGCAAGCCAAACTGGCGACTGGCCATACAGGTTGTCAACGTTCTTGTCAATGTTGTAGGATTTTTTATAGTTGTACGGTGGGGAATTATTGCTGTTGCATCAGTCTATGTAATTCGAGGATATTTATTATTGCCGCTATCAATTTGGGCCATCGATAGATTATTGAAAGTTGATTACAGGTCTTATATGGCGCAATACTTTTCACCATTATTTTGCTCTCTATTAATGACTCTGGCGATGTTCTTGACGAGATACTTCTGCACTTACCTGAGCCTAAACAATTTTCTGACTCTTGCTGCCTGCATAGCAATTGGTACAGTTTCTTATGTAGGCTCGATAGCAATCTTTTCACCAGTGCTCTTTGCCAAATTCCAAAAGATTATTCAGGTATTCACTAGATCTGCTTCTAAAGCTTGATCATATCAATTTGTGTAGTAGTTAATTGAACACCTAAGGAAAAAATGAAAATAGGAATTTTAACTTTTCACCACGTAGATAACTACGGTGCAGTTCTTCAAGCATATGCACTGCAAAAATTTCTTCGAGATGCCGGACATAATGTGGAAACCATTGATCGTCGTCCTGTTGGAGCAATTAAATATTATACGAAGGGGTTGAGCCCTTTGAGCAAAAGCCTAAAGGTGAACTCTGACTTTTTGCCTAAAATTACTAGAGCATGGAAAGTTAGACAATTCATGCTAAAAAACCTTCGATTAAGCAAAGGGCCAATTTACAGAAAAGACAGTCTTAAGAAACTAAGAAATCACTACGATGCTGTTATTGTTGGTAGCGACCAAGTTTGGTGCTTGGAATCATTTAGAGGCTTTGATCCGTCATTCTTTTTGGATTTTGTCGATAACAGCAAGCTTAAATTAAGCTATGCTGCAAGTTTTGGCAGCACAACAAGCTTAGGCGCATATCGTGGTCGGGTAGAGACTTTAGTTCAAGCATTCGGAGACATTTTAGTTCGCGATGCTAACAGCAAAAATATTGTTTCTAAGGAACTTGGCTGTGACTCTAAGGTCGTCCTAGACCCAACGTTTTTAGTCAACTATGGCGAGGTTGTTAAGCCTACTAAAATAGCAGAAGATTTTCTGCTGATTTACAATCAAGCCTCGTTAACCAAAGAGCAGGAGGGTTTTGTTCAAAAAATCTGTGAGAACAAGAACCTAAAAATTGTATCGGTTAGAAATCCTAATTCAATCGCTGATGAGAATTTCTTGACTGCCGATCCATCAGAATGGCTGGGGTTATTTGAGGCCGCTTCTTATGTTGTCACTAACACCTATCACGGCACCATTTTTGCTCTTATTAATCAAAAGCCTTTTACTGTTCTTCACTCTTCTAACAAAACCAACAAAACTGCTGATTTGTTGAGAGGGATGGGACTTGAAAACCGCATTCTTCTTGAACCTAACAATCCTGAACGATTAAATGAGCATCTGAGTGCCATAGACTACGTTGAGGTGCAAAAAACCATAGCTTCAAAAGTTCGCTATTCAAAAACTGCCCTCCTGACTGCTTTGTCAAAATATTCTTAATTAGAGTTTTAGGACTCTTTATTACTATGACTAAGAGCATATCTATGCCAAAGCTAGACCAGGACCTTCTTGGTATAAAGGAATTTGAGTCAAGTCAGCTGTCTCACTACCGGACGTTCCATGTCTTTCAAAATTATGCAGAAATTACAAGCCAAAATGACTTGGCTAAGTATTGCAGCTGGTCTAAAGACAATGGTTTAGAGATATATATCTTGGGTAATGGCTCAAATACTTTGTTTGCTAAGCGCAAAGTCAAGACACTCATTCTGAAGAATAAAATACCAAAGTATATCAAACCTATTTCTGACTGCCGCATAGAAGTATCTTCGTCGGCGCAGATTATGGACGTCTTAAAATACTGCTATGACAACTCTCTAAGCTCGTTTTACTATCTTGCATCAGTGCCGGCTAGTATTGGGGGCGCATTGGCTATGAATGCAGGGCGAGGGGAATCACATCAATGTACAATTTATGACTTTGTTGAAAGCATCACCTTTATTGAGAATGGCGAAATTAAAACACTGGCACGTCAGAATATTGACGTAAGCCACCGGCAAACCATATTCACTGGAAAACATTCAAGGCTGATTTTGTCTGCAGTTCTTAGATTTGAAAAGGAAATTTTTGATTTCAATCCAATTCAAGAGAGGCAGATATGGGCCAAAGATCATCAGGATAACGTAGGCCCGAACTGCGGATCTGTCTTTAGGAGCGCTAATTTTTCATTGCTTAGAAAGCTTCAAGGTCTTAACTTCAATCAAGCTAGTTTCTCTAGGAAGACTCCAAACTGGATATTGAATCGATCGAAGGGCAGTAGCTCTATCAAAGCTTTAATATTTTTGGCAGGTGTGCTGCACCTGATTAAAGGAGATAGGAAAAAACTGAAGCTAGAAATAATCTTAGTTGATTAAACGTGGCGTTTAGAAGATAGAGCTAGAGGCTCCTTTGCGAGCTTTAGAAGAAGCAGAGAGTTTTACTGAGGTTTTGTTTGTATTGTAGAGCCAGCATGAATCACTCAATCAGCAACGAACCTTTAGTCAGTGTTCTAATCAACAATTATAACTATGAGCAATTCTTAGCCGATTCTATCGATAGCGTTTTGGGCCAAACCTACTCAAATATTGAAATTATTGCCGTAGATGACGGCTCGACGGATGGATCAAGAGAGGTCTTAAAGCGGTATGGAGACAAGATAACTTCAGTCTTTAAAGCAAATGGCGGTCAAGCTTCCGCAATGAATGCCGGTTTTGCAGCAAGCAAGGGTACTATCATCTGTCTTCTTGACGCTGACGACTTATTTCTACCAGAAAAAGTTGCTCAGGTGGTCAGTTTGTTTCAGCTTCACCCCGGCATCGATTGGGTATTCACTGAGTCGGCTCCGGTTGAAACCTCTAACATTGATAGAGAGAGATTTGAGACGCTGTTCGATTCGATTAGACAAAGTAATCCTTCAGACGCTGTAGAAAGCATTGATTTTACGGATCAGATTTTGAAAGGCAAGTCACCTAGCTTTACGCCTTCAACGTCGAATTTATGCTTTTCTCGAAAATTGCTTGAAGTGATATTTCCACTACCAGAAATTAAGGGCCTTTCTGGGATGGCAATCACAGACCTGTATATTAAAACTTTAGCTGTAGGGTTTTCGGGAGGATGCGTAACCAAGCAGAATCTAGGAATTTATAGATTTCACGATAATTACTATAAGAATGTAGATTTAAGCAAGAAAAGAAGGCTCTTTGGCGAAATTTATACTACTACAGGGTACTGGATTCAGAAAAATTTTCCAGACTTTGGAGTTATCGGCGAAAAGCTTTTGGCAAAAGGCTTTGCAACATACCAGAGCAGTGAGTATTTCCCGGAGACGCCCGAGAATGCCAACTGCGATCGCATGTTTACAACTTATCTAAATTCACTGTCGCCCGTGGGCAAGACAAGACTGTGGTTAATCTATAGCTACTTTAAGAGCCGACTGCTGTTTAAGCAATTTGTTTAGCACTGTTTTGTTGACCATCTCCAAATTAAAGCCATGGAATCTAAATCTACCCCCTTTGTTTCCGTTATTATTCCTGTCTTTAATGACAACCACTACCTTGGTATTTGTTTGAGTTCTCTTGCATCTCAAACCTACCCATCAGAGCACTACGAAGTAATCGTGGTTGACAATAACTCAGATGAAGATGTTCGAACTGTCACCAGTAGATTTGACTTTGTCACTCTACTCCGCGAGCCTATACCAGGTTCTTACATTGCTAGGAATCGTGGAGTCAAAGCCTCAAAGGCGGGCATCATAGCCTTTACTGATGCAGACTGCATTCCGGCAAAAGACTGGATTGAGCAGGGTGTTGCGGCGCTTTGCAGCGAGGAAAATGTTGGTCTAGTCGCCGGCCATATTGATTTGTTCGCTAAAGATAACAATAAGCCCAATCCCTTTGAGCTATATGAAACCATCGCGCTATCGTTTCCTCAAGACCAGTTTTTAGCAAACGATCGCTTTGGGGTAACCGCCAATCTCTTTACATTTAAACATGTTCTTGATAGGGTTGGCCTGTTTGATGAGACGTTGAAATCTGGGGGCGATCGAGATTGGGGGCAGCGTGTCTATGCTGCTGACTATCGCCAAATTTATGGAGAACAGGCCTGTGTCAAACATCCGGCGCGGGATAGCTGGGAATCCCTGCGGAAGCGGTCTGTTCGCATAGTAGGAGGGAAGTTTGATCTACTTAAATCAGGCGAGATATCTGATCTAGATTTGCTGAAAGATTTTATTCTCTTTCTTAAACCACCGTTTAGATTTTTCTTTCGGGTGTGGCAAGATAGCAGGCTGAAAAACTTTTACCAGAAATTCCAATTTACGCTGATAATGCTCCGTCTTCGCTGGGTTGCTATTCAAGAGAGGTTTTTCCTTCAGTTTCGTGAGGGAGTTTCGAAACGGAGCTAGCCTTGAAATACTCTTAGTCAAAGAAATAGCTCACAAAATCATGCAGAAAAACCTCGAATTTAGCATTATTATTAATAACTTCAACTACGATCGCTTCCTCTGCCAAGCTATCGACAGTGCTCTGGCGCAAACCTATACTCACGTCGAAGTCATTGTCGTAGATGACGGATCAACCGATAGCTCGCGCCAGATTATTGAGAGCTATGGCGATCGCATCACCGCTGTTTTTCAGGCCAACGGCAAACAGGGGGCTGCTCTTAACAACGGCTTTGCCCACAGCAAGGGCGATAACATCATTTTTCTCGATGCCGATGACTACCTATATCCCACAGCGGTGGAGCAGGTTGTGGCCGCCTGGCGACCCAATCTGACCAAGGTTCACTATCGTCTCGATGTGATTGATTCGGAGGGGCAGCCTCGGGGTTTCTCCTATCCCCAGGGGAGCATCCTCAGTCGGGGTGATGTGGCTCCCTACGTGCTGAACCGGGGCACCTATACCGGTGTGCCGACCAGCGGCAATGCCTTGAACCGCCAGGCTCTAGCTAAGGTCATGCCCATCCCCGCTGAGTTTTACACCTCCTCTGACGACTATCTCTCGGTGCTGATGCCCCTCTACGGCGAGGTCAGTGCGGTAGAGACGCCTTTGGGAGCCTACCGCATTCACACCAGTAATCAGTGGGCGCTGACCGAGGTGACCGGCGATCGCTTTCGTCGCTTTATTCGCCATGATCTACAACGCTGTGAACTCATTCAGCAGCATGGCCGTCAGCTGGGCTATGTGGTGCCTGACGATCTGTACATGCGTTTCTTTGGCCGAGCATGGTCGCGGTTGGCCTCGCTGCGCTTTGACCCTGCGCAGCACCCGGTGCCCAGCGACCATGCCCTCTGGCTCACCTATCAGGGCATTCGGTCTATCTGGTTGTATTCGGGGTTCAACTGGCAAAAACGACTCATTTTTAGCCTGTGGTTTCTGTGGGTGGGGTTAGCCCCTCGACCCTTGGCTAAACCCATGATCGTCTGGCTGTTTGCGCCCCAGTTTCGGCCTAAGGTGGTGGGGCAAGGGCTGGGTTGGCTCAAGCGGTTGGTCAATCGGTCTAACCCGTCCCCGCCCGCTAAAGCTGGCTCAGCTAGTGGGGTACCGATGTCCTGAGTGGTGTGTCTCCAGCTATTTGCTTAGTTGCTTTCATCGGATTCTTTTATTTGAACCTGCTATGACTAAATCATTTCGTCTGGGGGTGGTATTTACCCATCCGACCCAGCATCACGCTCCTCTCTGGCGAAAGCTCAATGAGCAACCGGGGGTTGAGGTTAAGGTGTTTTATCTGTGCAATGAAAACCAGTCGGGGGGCGATCGCGCCCTGGGCAGTAGCGAGCCCTGGGATGTGGATTTGCTCAGCGGCTACCCCTATGAGTTTTTGAAAACTTGGACCGGTAAGACTGCCACTGCTACGACCAAGGGATTGCTGACTCCAGCCTTGGCTAACCGCTTGACCAAAGCCCATGTAGATGCAGTGTTTTTGCCCAGCTTTTATACCCTGTCCTACCGGCTGACGGTGGCGCTGTGCAAGCTGCGGGGCATTCCGGTAATTATGCAAAACGATGCCACGGTGATCACCGATAGCAGTCAGTCGGGCAGCCGTCGTTTAGCCAAGGCACTCCTGTACCCCTGGATGTATGGCCTAGCCGATCGCTGGATTAGCAGCGGCGACCACAATGAGATCTACCTGCGCCACTACGGCGTCAATCCCAATATTGTCGTGCGGGGCTGCTACCCGGTTGATCGCGATCGCTGGGAGACCACCATGGCCCAAAATCAGCCGGAAATTTTGCGCCTGCGCCAGACCCTAAGCTGGGATGCCGATACCATTCTCTACGGCTTTTGCGGCAAGTACATTGAGCGCAAAAACCCCTTTGAGTTTATTGAGGCGGTGGCCGAGGCCCATCGGCAAGATCCTCGCGTGCGCGGCATCATGATTGGCGGTGGCGAGCTGACCCCGGCCATTGACCGGCACCTCGCCACCCTCAACGGTGAGGTGGTGAACGTGGGCTTTGTCAATCAGAGCAAGCTGCCCCTCTACTACGCCGCGCTGGATGTGTTTGTTTCGACCTCTTTGAGCGATCCGCACCCCCTAGTCATTTCTGAAGCTATGGCGGCGGGCACACCGCCGATTTTGAGCGATCGCTGCGGCAACTGGGGCTACCGCGACACGGTGCAGCATCGCTACAACGGGCTGGTTTACCCCTGCGGCGATCGGGCCGCCCTGACTGCGGCGCTCGTAGCCTTAACCGATAGCGATACCCGCCAGCGCTACAGCCAACGATCGCAGGAGGTGTTTGCAGGACAGGATCTAGACTGCGAGCTACGAGCTTTTCTCGCAACGTTTCAGCAGCTGCGCCCGGAGGGGATTATTCCTCAACGGGTGCCGCAGCCGGTTCCTATTCTTGCACCCAGTACTACTAAAGGGTGACCCCATGCAAGTTGCCATTGTTCGCCGAGCCCTTGGTGCCTCGTTCAGCATGGATGTCCACGCTGATGGCCTGGTGCAAGGATTGCGGCAGGTGCGCCCGACCTGGACTTTTCATGAGATCACACCGTCATTCAAAGAGTTTCAGGGGTCGGCCCTGGCAGGTTTGGTCAAATACTACCGCCGCTATGGGCAGTTTCCGCGTCAGGTGGCCCGTCAGCGCCAGATCGACCTATTCCACGTTATTGACCATAGCGACGGGCATCTATGCTACGCCCTGGGCCGCACGGGTCGTCCCGTCGTGGTCACTTGCCACGACCTGATCAATTACATCCAGCCCGAAAATATTAGCACCCAGGCCAAGCTGCCCTGGTTAAGCACTGGGTTGTGGCGCTACGCGGTGCGGGGGCTAGCCCAGGCCGACCACATTGTCACCGTGTCTGACCACACCGCTAAGGATGTGATGGCTACCTTTGGCATTGAGCCAGCCCGCGTTACCACGGCCCACAATGGAGTAGATCGGCTCTTTCAACGATTGGGTGCAGCGCAGGTGACAGCAGCGCGATTGCGCTACGGCCTGGCTCCTCAGACTTTTTGTCTGCTTAACGTCGGCTCTAACCACCCCCGCAAAAACCTCGTTGCCCTACTCCAGGCTCTGGCGCTGCTGCGCCAGCAGGGGCTGCCAATGTATTTGCTCAAGGCTGGGGCCGATTTTACCCCCGAGCAGAAAACCTATCTTCAGCAGCAAAACCTTACGGACTGTGTCGCTTATGTTGGTAAACCTAGTCAGGCAGAGTTGGTAGAGCTTTACAACGCCGCCGACGGGCTAGTGGCCCCTTCCCTTTACGAAGGGTTTGGCATTACGCCCTTAGAGGCAATGGCCTGTGGTACTCCGGTGGTGGCGGCCAACACTACCGCTCTGCCCGAAGTGGTAGGTCAGGCAGGTCTACTGGTGCCGCCAGAGGATATTGCCGCGATCGCCGCCGCCATCCAGCAGCTCTACGAGCAGCCCGAAACCTATGGCTACCTGGTCAAAGCAGGTCGCGATCGCGCCCAGAGCTTTACCTGGGCCGCTCACGCCGAGCGTGTTGCTTCGGTTTATGAAACCTTGCTCAACCCCAGCTAAACTCTATGAAACCCCTCAATATTTTAATTTCGGCTTACGCTTGCCAGCCTAATATGGGTTCCGAGCCGGGGGTAGGCTGGCACTTGGCGCAAGAACTCGCCAAATACCATCGGGTTTGGGTGCTCACCCGCGTCAGCAACCGAGCCGCCATCGAAGCCGAACTAACGCAGCACCCGGTCGATAGGCTGACATTTCTCTACAGCGATCCACCTCTGGTAGCTAAGGAACTGCCCCCAGCCCATGTGCCCCACTATTACTTCTGGCAGGTAGGAGCTTATTTCGCCGCCAAGACCCTACTTAAAACGGTGGATATCGACTTGGTGCACCATGTGACCTACGTGCGCTATTCCACCCCTAGCTTTTTGGCCCTGTTGCCGGTGCCTTTCGTGTGGGGACCAGTGGGCGGTGGCGAGATGGCCCCACCGCCTTTCTGGGGAGATTTTAGCCGCCGAGGTCAGGTATACGAAGTGGTACGCAGCCTGGTGCATCGTATCGGTGAGCTAGATCCGTTTACTCAAATCACTGCTCGACGAAGCCTTTTAGTAAAAGCTACCACTCAAGATACCGCTAAGCGTCTTAAAAAAATTGGTGCAACTAATGTTCAGGTATCTCCTGCCATTGGTATGTCTAAGCAAGAGTTGGAATTATTAGCTCCCGTTAATGGTGTTCAATCAACGTCTCTACATAGCTCATTTCGGCTGATTACTGTAGCTAGACTTCTACATTGGAAGGGGATTCATTTAGGGCTACGCGCATTTGCCCAAGCCAGTCTTCCAGATAACTCTGAATATTGGATTTTGGGTAACGGCCCAGAACAGGCAAATCTTCAGCAACTTGCTCATCAGCTTGGTATATCACAACAAGTTAAATTTATTGGCAATCTACCGAGATCAGATGTGTTGGAGCATTTAAGGTACTGCGATGCATTGGTTCACCCTAGCTTGCATGAGTCAGGAGGCTTTGTCTGCTTAGAGGCCATGGCTGCTGGTCGCCCGGTAATCTGTCTTGATTTAGGTGGACCGAGTATACAAGTAACATCAGAAACCGGTATTAAGGTGTCTGCTACTAGTCCAAGCCAAACCATTCGCGAGCTGGCTACTGCCATGGAAAAGCTTGCCTACGTCCCGGATATGGGTCAGCAAATGGGGGCTGCAGGGCAGCGACGAGTGCAGCAATTCTTTTCATGGGAAGCCAAGGGTTTAGAACTGAGCCAACAGTACGCCGCGCTTTGTCAGGAGGTGACCCCATGCGCATCCTAAGTATTCACAACGCCTATCAAATTCGCGGCGGTGAAGATGAGTCTTGCGCCGCCGAAGAGCGCCTGCTTGAAAACCACGGCCACCAGGTCGATCGCTATACTGCCACCAACGACGACATTCCCAGCTACAGCCCCTTGCGGCTGGCGGCTAAAACTCTGTGGTCGCAGACAGCCTACCGGGAAGTGCGCGTTAGGTTGCGATCGCAGCCCTATGACATCGTCCATGTGCAAAACTTTTTTCCCCTAATCTCGCCTTCGGTATACTACGCAGCCCAGGCCGAGGGGGTGCCCGTGGTGCAAACCCTGCGAAACTACCGCTTGATCTGCCCCAACGGACTATTTTTTCGCAATGGCCAGGTGTGCGAAGACTGCGTGGGGCAGGCCGTGCCCTACGCGGGCATTGTTCACAAATGCTATCGCCAAAGTCGCCCCGCCAGCGCTATGGTGACGGCGATGATTACCACTCACCGGCTACTCAAAACCTGGGATCAGCAGGTGAACATATTTATTACCCTCACCCAGTTTGCTAAGCAAAAGCTGGTGGAGGGTGGCATGCCCGCCGACAAAATTATCGTCAAGCCCAACTTTATTGACCCCGACCCAGGGGTGGGCAGCGGCAACGGCGGCTTTGCCCTATACGTCGGGCGGCTGTCGGTCGAAAAGGGGCTCGATACTCTAATCGATGCTTGGAAACAACTCTCCACCCCCTATCCGCTCAAGATTGTCGGTGACGGCCCCCTAGCAGACCTGGTGAGAGACGCCGCCCAGGCTCTGCCTAACATCGAGTGGCTGGGTCGCCGCCCCATCGGCGAAGTTCACCACCTGATGGGGGAAGCCAGCTTTTTGGTCTTTCCGTCTAAATGGTACGAGACTTTTGGTCGGGTGGCAGTGGAGGCTTTTGCTAAGGGAACCCCTGTGGTAGCGGCGAAGATTGGGGCGATCGCCGAACTGGTTGAAACCGGCAAGACCGGCCTGCACTTTGAACCCGGCAACCCCCACAGCCTGGCCCAGCAAGTACAGCAGCTGCTCGACCACCCGACTCAGCGGTTTGCCATGCGCCATGTTGCTCGCCAGACTTATCTGGAACGCTACACCGCCACTCAAAATTACACCTACATCAGCGATATCTACGACAAAGTGACATTTAGCCAGCGATCGCGATGAACGTTCCCCCCCTCAGTGCCTATAAAACCACTCAGCAAAAGGGGTTTATCTCCAGCTCAAAGCTAATTTTGATCGCCTTTGCCACCGCCTTTTTCCCCCGCATTATTGAGTCGATCGGGGTGCCGGCACCGATTAACTTTGTGCACTTTGTGATGGTGCCTATCCTCTGTCTGCTAGTGTATTTGCGCAGCCGCAACGTCAGTCGTCGCCAGCGGCAGCTGATGCAAGCGATCTTAATTTGCCTTTACCTCTACTTTGCGGTTAGCACGGCCAGCGCTTTGCTAAACCGAGCTGGAGCCGTGAATATTTTTCTGAATTTTATGATTCAGTCGGAGCCATTTTTGATTTTGGCAGCGATCATCAGCATTCCCTTCACGGCTGAAAAGCTGGGGCAGTTTCGGCGCTGGGTATTGGGCTTTGGACTGCTGCACCTGGTGCTGGCCCTGGGGCAATTTGTTGGCCTTCACACCGGGCTCCTATCCTACAGCAGCATGACGCTGGATGACAATATCCAGGGGGTTTTCTATCTATCCAGCGGTGGGCACGTCGTTGGGGCAACTGTAGCTTTCATATACGGAATTTTCTACTATGTGACGGCCAAGGAAGCCGGATTTACGCTACGAGCCTTGGTATTGTGCGCTGGTGTATTCGAAGTATTAGTTACTGATGCCAAGCAGGTGCTATTGGTAGGATCTATAGCTTGGGTCGTGCTGATCATCAGCCGCACAGCAGATATTAAAAAAACGCTTAAGTACACAGTATTAGCCACCGTGGTAATCTACGGCTTTTATTGGTGTGTTTATAACGTTGATATCGAGTATTTGAGCTCTTTTCGCACCTGGGTACGGCCTGAGATTTACGGCCCCGAGGGAGATGCCACTGTACAAAAGCTGTTTCCGCTGCGCACTATTCCCGAGCACTACACCTCGCTACTCAACTGGTTTCTGGGCTTGGGGCCAGGACACACCGTAGGCCGCATTGGCGGCTGGATGATTCGCGATTACAGCAGCTTGCTTGACCCATTGGGTGCGACTCGCCACCCGGTAGTGGAGTCAATTTGGAAATACTGGAACAACAGCTACCTCGACTCCAGCTTTTTCTCTCCCTTCTGGGGGTTTGCCGGTATTTGGGGAGACTTGGGGTTTCTGGGGCTGGGGGTCTATGTGGGCTTGTGGTGGCGACTGTGGACTCGTGTGTGCCTAGATGACCTGTCGCGGTTTTTGCTGCTGAATGTGCTTGTCAACGGGTTTATCTTCACCACTATGGAAGAGCCTGGCTTTATGTTGACCATTGCGGTGCTGTTGGGACTGCGGTGGCATGAGCTCAACCCCCGCTCCACTGTAAATGCGCCTGCGGCTCCTTGGACTGGAGCCAACCCCTACCTTAACTAGGGCTATTCCCCAGTTCATAGGAATCCGTAAAGGTTTGATATTCTACGCTAGCCAAGATTAAAACTATCCGGTTAAATTCTGTCGGGCTAGAAAAGTGAACCCAGAGCCATGACCTTCTTGCTCAAGGTGCGCTCTGCCTCCCAAAAGTTTAAAAGCATTAATTAGTTCTAACCTCTACGGCAACTATGACTAGCTTTCCTCAGAACCCCCTGACTACTCCATCGCGATCGCAGGCTCCGTCTGCCAGCACCATTTTTTTTGTGGTTGGCTTGGCTTGCATAGTGGGGTTTGTCATGAATCTAATGGCGATCGCCATTCCCCCTGATCCAATGGCCTTAGAGTGGCGAGTTGGGTTCATGCAGCAGGTTAGTGGGCGCGGCATTTTATTTTTTTTAGGCTTGGCGATGTCGGTCTACGGCAGTCTAAATCGGCCTGGCCTGTCCCGTTCTCTGGCTTTGATTTGCCTAGTCATAGGTATCCTATTTGCGTTGTCTGGGGTGCTTGTAATCCGTGATGGACTGGTGCTACAAAATCAGGCCGTGCGCAATATCGAAGGCGAAGCCACGGAAATTCGCTCTCAGCTTCTAACTGCGCAAGATAACCCCAACCTGCCCGCCGAGGTTACACCCGAGCGTATCAAAACAGCGTTGGTGCAGGTCGAAACTCAAGCCCAAGCCCTGCTCGAAAATGCCCGCGGTCAGACGACCAAATCAATGATGTCGATGTTGAGTACCCAAGTGGTAATTGGTGTGGGGCTCCTGGCATTGGGACGGTTTGGCCTCAAACATAGTCGCTAGAGTCGCCCTGGTAATTTTGCGACAAATACTCGTTCCGAGCCGGTTCCCGTTTTTAGAACGCCGTGGGCTTTACGCCTTGCGAATTGAACTGATATGCCAATCCATTAAAAACCATGGCAGTCCCAACCCTAAATCTCAAGTTTCACCTGCAAACTATTCAGGGCTGGATAGTCAGCCTAGCTAAAGACACCCACGGGCGCTTTGTGCTGCTGGGGCTAACGGTTGGGCTAGTCTACCTGCCAGCTTGGCTAGGCTACTTGATGCCTAGGGCACTGCGGGGCAAAGTGGGCTGGTTTTTGGTGCTATGTATGCTGGGGATAGCCGTCGCCGAGTTGTGGAATCGCCGTGTGGTGCTGCAAAAGCTCTCGGCTTCAGAAGAAGATCGCCTATTGGGGCATCTGCTGATTGTCTGTGCGGCGGTCCTGTTTCCGTTTTGCCGCTTTGCCCTCTGGCCCCAAGCCTTTTTGTGGCTGATAATTTTGGCAGGCATTGCCTGTAGCACCTGGGGCGCTATCTTTTTTACCCGCTTTATAGTGCCAACGTTTTTAATTGGCCTGACTACCTACCCGCGCATTGGCTTTGTCTCTCGCTTTTTGTGGGACTTTTTTGCTCCTTACCAATTTCTAGAAATCAAGATGGCCGAGATCAGTAGTGCGGCTATGCGGGCGATCGGCTTTCCAGCAGTACAGGAGGGGGTTTATATTACCTTTCCCAAAGGAGCGGTTGAGGTGGGCTGGGGCTGCAATGGTTTAGACATGGCTCTATCGATCGCCGCCACCGGTTTTATTATGGGCATTCTTTATAAACAAAAACCTCGGCAGATGGCGTTATTAATTTCTGTTGCAGTAATTATTTCGCTTCTTTTTAACATTCCCCGGCTAATGCTGGTCACTATCGCTCACGTTTACTGGGGCGAATGGTGGTTTAATTTTTGGCACGGCTTTTGGGGCGGCCAGATCTTTGTGAGCTTATTACTTACAGCGTATTACTACGCCATGATGGCGATGGTTGAGCGAGCAAACAATAATTCTAGGCATAAGGTACACGACATTTCTTAGAAAAATCCTTTAGGAAAACACAGATTTAGAGTTTTTGTAAAAAATAAAAAAGAGCCTAGTATTTATACGTAGAACATTCTATGCTTTTGGAGGGTGTGAGATCACGCATTTATATGTGCAGCAGGTCATCAAGGTTTACTTAAGCGTTGATTTCCTTAAATAGGGTACTACCAAATTTTGACGTTATTTCGTCTATAACGGTTAATGCGAAACTTGATAGTGTTTAGTGCTTTTGCGGTAGGCACAACTGCAAGCTTTTTGATCAGTGAAAATCCTGCTCAAGCACTTGGTATTGCCTGTCCTGCTACTATTCAAAGCTTGGCATCACCGTTAGATGCTAAGGTGTCTACCAAAATGGCTGTCAAGTTGGAATAGGCAATGGCGGAAATGACAGCTTAGATGCGTTCAATGATCAGGAGTTTTTTGGTAGAAGTGACTGGAAATTTGCAGGGAAAGATGACAATAATACGCTTCTAGAAAATCGTATTGGTGTCAACTTTAATCCTGGAACATCTCTTTCCGGAACTTGGGATATCTCTGGCCTATTTGATGGTAATGTTATTCCTGATGATTGGACTGATATTGCATTGGTGTTAAAGGGATCGGGCAGAGTTCCTGGTGTTAGTGGAACAAATAGTTTTGTGGCCTATCTACTCTCAGGCGTTGGATCAGATGGTCTCTCTGGCACTGCCGATGATTGGACTGGGTCTTGGAGCTCACCTTTCGTCAATAATAGCGGTAGGACTCAGGCTGTGTCTCACATCTCCCTTTACTATCGGAGTGGTGGTAAGCCAATCCCTACTCCAGCTTTATTTCCAGGTTTCATTGGTATGGGTGTAGCGGCCTTACGTAAGCGCCAACAACAAGATAGTGAGCAAGAAGCCTAAGCTTTTTCTTTATCTATAATAGCTTTCAAAAGCGCTGTCAAAATTTAATGACAGCGCTTTTCTGTGTTTTTAAAAACACTTTTCTTATACTTTATGACCCAATGCCTACTGAGATTATTGCTGTTTATAAATAGAACTAATCGAAAATTCTCTGATTATAATTTTTTGATGAGTTAATCTTTTTTCTATGGTGCGTAATCAATTGAACGCTTATGCTTTAGTTACAGGCGAATGCACACTTTAAGAGGTTGGTATTCCTGCACTACCAAAGTTTACTTCTATTGGGTTTATAGGGGCATTCCTATCATTGTTAAACCTTTACTGCTGGAGTGATCCATGTCATTTTCATTTTCTAAAGCTTTTTCGTTAAGTGCCATTGCGGCAGTTTCCGCTATGGGCGTTTCGGTCGCCCAGCCTGCCCAAGCTCTCACCATGACCCGCACTACACAGGCTCCTCAAGTTGTAAACACTGGATTTAGCACCGCCTCTCTTGACTTTTCAGGCAACGTAAATGCTAATATCTTCAACAACTCTTCGACAACCCTTGGCCCTGCTGGAAATACGGTGACTCTACGCGGTTCCGCGGGTGGTAGTGTCCCACAAGGCCCCAGAATTAATAATGGTGTACTGGAACTTCGAGGCAACGCCAGTCCCGCGGTCACGTTTCAGTTTTCTGACTACCTGGCATACCTTAGCGTTCAATTTCTGAGCTTTGGGCCTTCTACCAACCCAGTTATCCAACTCTTTCGAGACAACGCCTCTGTAAAGTCGTTTACCAGTGCGGACCTGTTGACCTTTACCGGCTCAGGAAACTACTTTAACTTCAGCGAAAATGCCGTTTCGGATCGCTTTAATCGAGTTGTGATTTCTGGCACCAATGTCAGCGTTGACAACGTGGCATATCGTGTACCAACGCCCGCACTGCTGCCCGGTCTAGTCGGCATGGGTGTGGCAGCCCTACGTAAGCGTCAGCAGGAGGAAGGCGAGAGCGCATAGTAGTGTCTTTTGCTTTAGCTTCTGATTGATTGTTGAGAGCGCTATCTCAGTTATCGAGATAGCGCTCTTTTTGACCTCTGGGTTTGACTAACATTAGCCTTTGGCAAAATACAAGTAGCATTTTGCACACTTGCAAGTAGCCATTTGCGGAAAATGCTGGGTAAGTATACGGAAGGCAATAAGGATTCACAAAGTTAGTCTAAGGTAGTTGAGGGAAGTAAGTGATTACAAATTTAGACCGTTAAATCACACCCTAAATCGTGCGTTATCTCAGGGCATTTACCTACCAATTTTGTTTGTCGCCTTTGCCTTTTGCTAATATCAATTTGTCTCTACGGATCCAGCTAGTCACTACTAACTGATCCCCATCTAAAGCTTTGAATTGTAGCCACGCGAGTCATCACATTCCTACCAACGGAGACACGTAAATGTAAGAGCCTTAGACTACCATCTGAGACTCTAGAAAAGGCATTGAGACGGCATTTATCCCCTGTAGGTTGGAGAAAAAATGACGACTCAAACTCAAAGTGTTCCTAGTTTGATTAAAGGCATTGTCTTTGTAGATGACTCAATCGCCGATGCCAATACCTTGATCAAAGGCCTCAACCCTGGCCTAGATGTCGTGTTTCTCGACTCGGCTCAGGATGGTATTGGCCAAATTACAGAGGCGCTGCGATCGCGCTCTGGCCTGGACAGTATCCACCTACTCTCCCACGGTGAAGCGGGCGGGCTGACGTTGGGCGCAACGGCGCTTAATGCCAACACCCTCGACAGCTATGGTTCGCAGCTAAGCCAGTGGCAGCGATCGCTCAACGATGGGGCTGATTTTCTGCTTTACGGCTGTAATGTAGGGTTTGGCCGCAGTGGCCTGGATTTTGTCAATCGTTTCAGCCAGTGGACCCAGGCCGATGTAGCGGCCTCTGACGACATTACAGGTGGTGGCGGTGACTGGGAGTTTGAAGTGTTCTCAGGCACAGTAGAAGCGACTTCGGTCTTTAGCACCGAGGCGCAAGCTAACTATAGTGAGAACCTGAATATTGTCACGGTTACCAGCACCGCTGACAGTGGCCCCGGTTCGCTAAGGGCCGCCATTGCTGCCGCCCCCGTTGGCAGCGTGATTAAATTTGCCACAACCCTGGCTAACACCACTATCAAGCTCACCAGCGGTGAGATCTTTTTAGACCGCAACATTACTATCGACGGCAGCGGGGTGTCTAATCTAACCCTTAGTGGCAACAGCAGCAGCCGCATTTTTCAGGTGGGTACCTCGCAAACCCCTGTGCAGGCGACTTTCAAAGGGTTGACCTTAGTCGACGGCAACGGCCAGGGTGCTCAAGTTCCGGGTATGGGGGGGGCCATCAACGGTGCTAACTTTGTCAGCGTCACGCTGGTTGACACCTTGCTTAAAAACAACAGGGCGGGCCGCGGTGGGGCGCTGCAGGTGGGTTCTGGAGCTCAGGTCACCATTCTGAACAGCGTCTTTGACAGCAACGACGGCACCTTAACCAACAACGGCAAAAGCGGTGGGGCAATCTCCACTAACAGTGCGGGCGGGCCAGGCGGGCTAGGCTTTATGGTGATTGAGAACTCTCGCTTTACTAACAATCGAGGGTTCAATGGAGGTGCTGTCTACAATATTTCGTCACCCGTTACGGTTAAAAACTCGACTTTTCTAAACAATACTGCCATTGGTGAAGGCGGTGGCGCATTATTTAGCGATGGCGCTGGTCCAGGTGGCCCAGGCACCACCTCAGGGGGAACTATTCGAATTGAGGGCAGCAGCTTTGAGGGAAACCAAGCCAAAGGCGGGGGTGGCGCGCTGTATATCTACAGCTATGGCACCGATAAGCTAGTGGTCGAAAACAGTACTCTGCTGAAAAACGCGGTGTCTCTCAGCAGCCAAAATCTGGCTCGCGGTGGCGGGCTAGAGGTCAACGGCGGCACCGTTACACTGCGTAATGTAGGTGTGGCCAACAATGTTGCAGAGAAGCAAGGCGGAGGTCTCTGGGTTCAGACCGGGCAGTCTGTCACTATTTCTAACAGCACCTTTTCTACCAACCGGGTCAACAATGATGCTGGGGGGGCAATGTTTCTAAATACCAGTGCTGCTGCTCCTGTTAACATTACCAACTCCACCCTTGTCAACAACTTTGCTGGACGCGCTAACGGAGCACTGTGGATGAACAGCAGCAATAAAGACTCGATTACCCTGCGTAATTCGATTGTCGCTTTTAATAGGGCGGTTGATGCGAGGCAGAACCAAGTCGGCTACACCCCCCGCGATGGCGGCGGCAATATTGAGTTTCCAGCGCCAGTAAATTCTGGCCCGCGTGTGGCTGCTAGTAGTCGCATTGTCGATCCACTACTGGGTCCGCTAATGAAGATTGGCGATGATTTGGTACATCCGCTGCTGTCCGGTAGCCCAGCGATCAACACCGGAGTGAAAGGCACTGGTATACCTACCCAAGACCAGCGACAGTTTACTCGTGACTCTTTACCCGACGTGGGGGCTTTTGAACGGGGCGGGTTGCTGACTTATGGCGGTAGCGGTAACGATCTGCTTTTGGGCAATTCAGCAATCAATAGCTTTTCTGGGAGCAGCGGCAACGATACCCTTTTGGGTCTAGGTGGAGCCGACATACTAACTGGCGGTCCTGGAGCCGATCGCATTGTTTACACCGGCCGATCGCAGGCCGAGGCTTTTGGCCAGTCAACCCTAGCGGCGCTCGATCGCATTGTGGGCTTTGATGCCACCCAGGGCGATCGCATTCAGCTCGACTACAACAACAATTTGCTCACCTCTGAGCGGCCAGGGGGCCTATTTAATGCTGGCTTGAAGACCGGCACAACTTTAGAGCAGGCCGCGGTGGCTGCCTACCAAGATAAAAGTCAAACTTCTAGTGGAGCACAAGCTATGGCGGGTTCCCAAGCGGTATTCTTCCGCTGGGGAACCCGCACGTTTCTATCGGTCAACGACGGTAACGCTGCTTTTTCTAAAGGCACGGACCTAGTGGCCGAAGTCACGGGCATAGGGATGGCCGGGAGTGACTCTACCGCTGGGACTTTGACGGTGACCAACTACTTCGCGTAGAACGGCGATCTTTATACAGTAAGCCTCTAAAGCCCTGGCCATACGGCCGGGGCTTTGCAGATCAGGGCGGCCTACTTATGAACATCCAGTGAAGTTAGATAAAACTGGGCGGAAACCACGGTCATTTCCTGAATAGGGTTGAAGTAAGCCTGTACCCTAGCAGTAGTGTGCGTGCGCTCCACCCTAGAACTAAGTATTTATAGATCAGGAATTTTATCTATGGTTGGTGCTTCAAATCCGCTCTCTTCCCCCTCTCTCAGTGGTCAGGCGATCGCCCGCATTGTCGGCCTGACTTGCATTTTTGGCTTTCTTGTCGATATGACCGCCCTTACCTTTCCCCTAGAGGGGGGAACAGCTTGGCGGGTGGGATTGTTGCAGCAAATGGGCGATCGCAGCATTGTGCTACTCATTGGCATAGCCCTACTGCTCTACAGCGCTTGGGAAAACCAAAGCTTGCGGAAGACGCTGGGCCTCTTGGCCATAGGACTAGGCACACTTTTTCTGCTGATTTGCATGTTTGTAGTGCGCGAAAGTTTTCTACTTCACTCTCAGGCAATTGACAACATCGGCAACCAAGTTTCACAGTTGCAAACGCAGGTTGAAGCAGGTCGCTCCAATCCGGAAGTTACGGCTAATACAACAGAGGATGATTTCGCCAATGCCCTACGGGCTATTGACACCCAAGCTGAAACCCTGAGGCAAAATGCAAAAACCACCATTACCAGAAGTGCTATTGCCAGCACCAGTAACTTCGCGGTAGTAGGCATTGGTCTATTGAGCTTAGGCCGTCTAGGCTCGACGGGGAAATACAGGGGCCGAAGCGCTAAAAAGACGCGGGAATAAGTTGCCTTTCACTTTGCCACAAAAATTGGTGTCAAATCAACCGGCACTAATTTGTCGGCTTCGCGTCCTTAAAGAATGACTCTCTTTGCTTACCCATGGCCAGCCTTTCTGAGATTACGAATCAGCAATTAACCAACCTTTTGCAGCGAACTATATGAATGATTATCCCGTTGTCATTATTGGGGCAGGGCCAGCGGGCTTAACTGCTGCCTACGAACTGCAGAAGCATGGTCTCAAGTCTGTAGTACTTGAACAGGCAGATCGAGTAGGCGGAATTTCCCGTACCGAGACCTATAAAGATTATCGGTTTGACATCGGGGGTCATCGCTTTTTTACTAAGGTTGATGAAGTTAACGCGCTCTGGCAAGAAATCTTAGGTGATCAATTTATTCGGGTGCCCCGATTATCACGAATTTATTACGACGGTAAGTTTTATGACTACCCCCTTTCTCTTTTCAAAACCCTAAATAATTTGGGGCCTCTGCGCAGTTTGCTGATTTTGCTCAGCTATCTCAAAGCCAAATTCAAAAAATATCTACATCTCAACATAGAAGCCGAAACTTTTGAGGAATGGGTTGTTGACTGCTTTGGCAACCGGTTGTATCAAACTTTCTTTAAAACCTATACCGAAAAAGTCTGGGGCATCCCCTGCAATCAAATTCGGGCCGACTGGGCAGCGCAGCGCATTAAAGACATGTCGCTCAAGCGGGCCGTAATCAACGCCCTCTTTGGTAGCCAGAACGCCAAGAGTTTGATTAAAGAATTTGACTACCCACTCTTAGGCCCCGGCATGATGTGGGAACGCTGCCAGGAAATCGTTGAAGCTCAGGGCTCCCCTGTTCATCTCAATACTAAGGTGGTGCGAGTTGAGCGAGAGGGCCATCGCATTACTAAGGTGATTGCCCAGCAGGGCAATGAAACCCTTGAGCTGACCGGCAACCATTTCATTAACTCTATGCCGATCGCAGCTCTCGTTCACCGTCTGCGCCCCCTGCCTCCGGAGGAGGTGCTGGCCGCAGCGAGAGGGCTAAAGTATCGCGACTTTTTGATTGTCTCGCTGATTGTTAACCGCGACCAGCTCTTCCCCGATAACTGGCTTTACATCCACAGCCCTGACTTTCGAGTGGGGCGCATCCAAAACTTTAAGAACTGGAGCCCGGCGATGGTACCTGACCCCAGCAAAACCTGCCTAGGTATGGAGTATTTTTGTAACGAAGGCGATGACCTCTGGGACATGTCGGAAGCAGAGCTAGTTGACTTAGCCACTCAGGAAATTATCGGTCTTAACCTGGGAGTGAAGCCCGGCAATGTGGAAGATGGCTGTGTGATTCGCCAACGCAAGGCTTACCCAGTTTACGACGGGGAGTATCGCCAACACTTGCAGGTGCTGCAAGACTACGTGATGACCTTTGAGAATCTGCAAACGGTGGGCCGTAATGGCATGCACCGCTATAACAACCAAGACCACTCGATGCTGACGGCACTGCTGGCAGCAAAGAATATTTTGGGCGAAGACCACGACATTTGGAATGTGAACGTGGAGCGATCTTACCAGGAAAACTTTACCGATGAAGAGTGGAATCGGCGGCAGCGGCCTAACAGCCTGTCCACTGAAATCAACGTATCTAGGCCGGGTATTGCTTCACCCACTCTGTTTTCCTAACGGATCAGATCGAGATGGCTTATGAATTTCTTCAGACCGCGTTTATTCCTGATAAGCCTCTAGTCTCAGTCATCATTCCAGCCTATAACGCCGAAAAATTCATTGCTCAAACCCTACTTTCAGTCCTTAACCAAACCCATAGCTCAATTGAGGTACTGGTAATTGATGATGGGTCTTTCGATCGCACCCCCGACATTGTCAGGAATTTGGCTTTGGAAGACGATCGAATCAAGCTAATTCAACAGCCCAATTTAGGAGTGGCAGCGGCCCGAAACCAGGGCATTAAAGAAGCCCGTGGAGAGTTTATCGTTCCCCTTGATGCAGATGATATATGGTTCCCAAATGCCATTGAAAAAGCTATCCTCAAATTTAGGGCTAGTTCGCCTAGTACCGGTGTAATCTACGTTTGGACATTGGATATTGATGAGTATAGTAAGCCAACGGATGGTTTCCAAGCAGCCAAAATTACTGGCAACGTTCTTAAAACGTTGATATGCCACTACTTTTTAGGTAATGCTAGTGCGACTATGATTCGTAAGAAATGTATTGATTTTATAGGCGGATATGACTCAAATCTGAAATTAAATAATGCTCAAGGCTGTGAAGATTGGGATTTATACTTGCGGTTGGCAGAACATTATGAGTTTGAAGTAGTGCCAGAATTTCTGGTTGGGTATCGCAAGATTTTTGGCACTATGTCTAAAGACCTTAACCAAATGGCTAGATCTCAACAATATATTTTAAATGCAGTAAATCGGCGCCACCCCAATTTCCCTAGTTACCTTCTAAGTCTGTCGCGCAGTAGCTTCTATTTATACTTAGCCAATCAATCTGATTGTGTTTCATCTAAGATTTTGTGGTTTAAAGAGGCAATTAAAGCTTATCCAGCTATTTTTTTAATGAGACCTCTGACTATACTATTAGTAATCAAACCAATTCTGTTTAGACGCACTTTAAAGTCTATTCCTGCCCTAAAATCAGATAGCGATTTTGGAAGAGATTTGAAGAGTGGTATCTCAGAAATAAACAACTTAGTTTATACGCCTAGGAAAAATAAGATAAAAACTTTTTTGAAAGTCTTATTAGGACAAGCATTACATCAAGTAATTTCTAAAGTTTAGTAAGGAATGGTTTTCAAATGCATCCCATAAAAGTTGTAGAAATTGAATTAAGTCAGCCTATCCCTACATTTGATGATTTGGAAGGCTATGCTGCGATACAGGGGTTAATTCGTTTGTATGGTACGCCTTTAGGATACGTAAAAGCGCCCGTTTCTTCACGGCGTTGCACTGCTACTACTTTGAGGAAGATAATCGCAGAGCAATATTCAAGCTCAATTTTTACGAGCATGTTGGAGCAAGGTAGAGCATCAGCTTCAGAATTGACTAATCCAGTCTTAAAAACATTGTCTAGCCTTCCTCGTGTTGAAGATTTAAACGAGTGGCCCTCTGTGACAGTAGCTGTGTGTACTCGTGATCGCCCAGATGACTTGAAAATGTGCTTAGATGCCCTTTGTCAATTAGACTATTCCAACTTAGACATCTTAGTTGTTGATAATGCTCCAAAGAATGAGCTTATAAAGGAAGTTGTGGAAACTTATCGTTCTCTGGTGCGTTATGTATCAGAACCAAGACCAGGTTTAGATTGGGCTAGAAATAGGGCAATTTTAGAATCTCGCAGTGAAATTATCGCTTACACCGATGATGACGTGCTAGTTGATCCAGCTTGGGTTAAGCAGCTTGTAAGAGTCTTTTCTGAAGATGCAGAAGTAATGGCTGTAACAGGTCTGATTGTACCTTACGAACTCGAGGCAAAAGCCCAAGTTTTATTTGAAATGGGGGGAGGATTTGGGAAAGGATTTGAATATCGACGTTTTCATGTTAAGCGAGGGGATAAATTACCTTGGTGGTATTTAGGCGCAGGCAATTATGGCGCCGGAGCTAACATGGCCTATCGACGCAGTGTTTTTAAGGATGTTGGTTTCTTCAATCCAGCTTTAGATGTGGGCACGCCAACCAACGGCGGTGGCGATCAAGAAATGTTCTTTAGAGTTATTAAAGAAGGCCATGCTTTAGCATACCAACCTAAAGCAATGGTTCGCCATCGACATCGAAAAAGCTATGAGAAACTTCGATCACAGTTAGCAGGAAACGGTGGATCCTACTCCTATATGCTTGCTGGAGTTAGGCGGTACCCAGATGAATCATTATCCTTTTTAAAGCTTGGCATAGTTTGGATGGTTTCTTGGCATCTTCGCCGACTTTTGACTTCCTTAATACGTCCTGGTCAATACCCTCGGGATCTTATTTTAGCTGAAATCAAAGGATGTATTGGGGGCTTTAGGAATTATAAACTAGCTTTAGAGAGAGTCAAGGAAATTGAAAAAGATTTTGGTCACCAGACCACTGTAATGCCGTCTAACGATAGTGAATTGGAAATCGCTCTTGCTCCTGAAAACTCTTCTGGAGTAACGGCAGATACCCTAGTCGAAATCATTGATCTCGACCAGGATTTTTATACTTTATCTCATGCTTCAAACTATTCTAAAACACACATATATGTTCAGAAAAATCGGCATTTAATCAGTGACCTGGTTGTAGAAAATAACTTTCAATCTATTCATGCTAGCCGGCTAAGACGGCTTATCTTTGATCGCCTATATTGCGGTTTTTTAGAGGAAGAACCCGCATCCATTCATAACGCAAAGAGCGAATCTCTACTCCAAGCAGTAGCTAAAAATGATCATGCTTTGTCTCTCAACTTCAAAGCGGTTGGCATTCTGGAGGAACCATTCCCTGGCGACCTCCGATTTTCTATTCTAATTAAAATTGATACAGAAGATAACTATCTAACTTTGCTCTTAAGCGAAGTCAGTAATCAGATTTCAAAAGTTAATTTTGTTGATCAAGTTATTATTATCAAGCGTGAATCAGTATTAATTCAATTGAGTGAGCTTCCTCGTAATTTCCCTAATCTGGTTATAGAAAATATATGTGGAAATGAGAGCTTCTTGCAAAAAGGGCTGAAAAATGCAGTTGGAGACGTTCTAATTACGGTGGGTAGCAATATCGCAAGCCTGCCTCAGCATTGGCTAGAAGAAATAGCAGCTCCATTTGCCAGATCTTCTATCGGTGGAGTAGTAGGCAACATATTACCTTGTACTTTAGAAGATAGAGATCAGGTATATCAGGAATTGAGCCGGTATGACAAAATTCATCTAGGTTTTGCCCCCTGCGTGCTTGATGCTGACTGGCTTGAAAAGTACTGGTTTAAGCCTTCACCAGTATGGTGGATAGGAGGTACCGACAACGCGGCCTTTAGAATGGATGCTCTAAGGAGCTCTGGGCTAGTAAATCCTCTACCTGTAGTTAGCCGCGCTCAAGGTCTAGCCGAAGATGGATTTTTCTTTTATAAACTAATTAGACAAGGCTTTCATATCCAACATGTCTCCAGCTGCTATGCTCAGGCTCAGACATTATTCAACGCAAAATCCTTAAACCATCTAGTGAGCCAACGCTCTAGACAGTATTCTATCTATCACCTCGCTCTATTTGTTATTGAGAAAGACTGGCGGAGTTTAGCAGAATTGTTTGTTGGGCTACCAAAGTCAAAGATAATGAAAATGAAAGACTCTATTCTGCGCCGGACACAATATCCCGTGATACTTATATTTTTAGAAATTTATAATCACTTGATTGGCATAATTGAGTTTTTTTTATATTTATTTACTGGGTTAATTGAAAGAAAAAAACTGGATATGTGTGGTGAGTTTAATGCTTCTCAAAAATCTCAATTAAAGACAAAACCTTAATAAGTTTGACTTGAGACGAGATATTTCTGTATCAACACAACTTTTACCTTGATGGCATTCATTCGATTTCGTCGCCGCAGTACTTTCAGTTCATACCAAAAACCTTTGAAGTACTACCAGGACTTGCTAAAATGCTTAGTTGATAGAGAAATTAAACTTCTCTACAAGCGCTCTTTTTTAGGTATTGCCTGGACTTTAATCAATCCTCTTTTACAATTAGCTGTTTTCATCTTTATCTTTCAAGTTGTTTTACCTGTAGATGTACCTCAGTATTCTTCATTTGTCTTCACAGGCTTATTGGTATGGACTTGGTTCCAGAACAGCCTTTTTCAGGCTACAGGAGTAATCATTGCCAACATTTCTCTAATTAGACAGCCTGGATTTCCAGTTGCCATTCTCCCGGTGGTCATTGTGACAACTGGGCTTATCCATTTCACGCTGGCACTACCTATTCTCTTATTATTTCTAATATTTGATGGAGCTATTTTCAGTATTCACTTGCTGTGGGTGCCTGCTTTACAGCTTATTCAGTTTTTGTTGATTATAACCTTAGCCTATTTTTTGGCATCACTGAATGTTAAGTTTCGAGATACACAGCACACTCTTGGAGTCGTTCTACAGCTTTTGTTTTACCTAACTCCTATTTTTTATGAGGTTGAAAGTATTCCGCTAGGTTATAAATCTCTATACTATCTAAACCCCCTGGTTCATCTTGTGAGTTCATATAGAAATATCCTGATGTATGGAGAGTCTCCTAACCTACTAAACCTCATGATTGTTACTTTGATGATTGGTTTATTTCTGCCTATTGGCTATAGGCTATTTAAGGAAAAAAGCTATAGCTTTGTCGAAGAACTTTGATCGAGCTTAAAGAAAACTTTTGATCTGTATTTCTATGAATTTTTCTCAGCGACCCATTGGGATTTAGAGAATAACTTTTTAGATACCGAACTTAGAAATGGATTTTCATGTCAAAAAAAAATGTCTTTTATATAGGTCTTAGATATGCTCATCATGCCAGTTATTCTGGTTATGAAGGGTTTTGTCAATATACCGGAAAAAACTTAGAATCTCCAGTTCAGTTTCGCTGGATGAAGGGCCCAATAGGCTGGAATATCACCCTAGCTGTAAATTTTCTTGCTGGCCACGCCTGGTATTCTCCAGGAGCATTTTTGACAGAGCTGGCTTCCCTTAAGCATATGTGCTCGAACCAAAAATCGATTTACCATATTCTTTATGGAGACTCTGATCTGTTACTACTAAACTACTTGACTCGACTAACCAATAACTTACTAATTGCCACCTTCCATCAACCCTCTCCGGACTTAAAAAAGCATCGTATTGTCGAGAAATTTGCACAACACTTAGATGCCGTAATTTTGGTCTCAGAATCACAGAGATATTACTTTGAAACTGTTTTTCCTAAGGAGAAAATATTTGTAGTTCCTCATGGAATAAATACGGATTTCTTTTCGCCGCCTTGTGACTATCCTCTAAACCCTGTATGCATTACTGTAGGCTCTCACTTAAGAGATTTTGATACGTTGGGAGAAGCAATTAAGCAGGTATGGGAGAGCAAACCAGATGTAAATTTTGTTGCTGTCGGAGCGAGAAGCAATAAGAAATTCTATTTTGGGAATATAGATGATGAGCGAATCTTATTCCTTGATCGAATTACTGATGAGGAACTTCTAAAAGCTTATCAAACCTCTCAAGTTGCTGTTTTCTCATTTCAAGAAGCTACAGCTAATAATGCAATTTTGGAATCAATGGCTTGTGGATTACCAATAATAACCACTAATATTGGCGGAACTCCAGAATACGTTGATGAAGCCAATGGGCTTCTGGTTCCGCCTAAGACTTCTGACGCGCTAGCGGATAGCATATTACTTTTGCTAGATGATCATGAAAGATGTAGGAAGATGGCTGAAAACAGCCGTAGTAAAGCCTTGAATTATGAGTATAACATTGTGGCTAATAAGATGGCTGATATCTACTCTAAAATACATTGCTTGAAGTGGGGATAAGGATTTTCATCGCTTTTGATAGTGAAAGAATGTGATATCTCTTGTAGCTTATATTATTTCATGTTTATACAGCGCTTATGCTTCCTGCAATACGAGTTAAGAATCTAAGTAAAAGGTTTGCTAAAAGCTCCTTCAAAAAACCGACAACTCTTATGGAGGCAGCTTTAGGAGGATTCAGAGATTTACGTAAGAGACAGTATTATTATGCGTTGAAAGATATTTCATTTGACATCTTTTCGGGCGAGATGGTCGGTATCGTTGGGCATAACGGTGCTGGAAAGTCTACCCTCTTGCGGTTACTTGGAGGAGTTGGAAGACCCGATCAGGGTAGTATTTGTATTAATGGGCGGATAGGTGCCTTGTTAGATTTAGGTTCTAGCTTTCATGGAGACTTAACTGGTCGAGAAAATACTTTTGTTTCCGCTATTGTATGCGGTCTATCTCGACAGGCAGTTTTGAATCAGTTTGATGAGATTGTGGAATTTGCCGAACTGGCTGACTATATTGATAATCCTATTAGAACGTATAGTACTGGCATGCAAATGCGTTTGGCCTTTGCCATTGCTGTTCATAGTCATCCAGATGTGATGTTAGTAGATGAGTTTCTGTCTGTAGGGGATCTGGCTTTTCAGGCGAAGTGCTTACGCCGTATTACTGAATTAAAAAAGCAGGGGTGTGCGATCGTCTTGATCTCCCATAGTCCTGAGCAGATTAAAGAACTCTGTGATCGAGCAATTTGGCTGCGGCACGGTCAAATTGTTGCGCAAGGAGAGCCAGAGGTGGTATTGGGTCAATATCAGGTAGAAATGCATGCTGAAACTGAACGTCGTACACCCAATTGTCCCCCAGTGAAGGCCTCTTCTGGTATTTTATTGGAGACTAATCAAAACCGCTTTGGCTCCCTAGAGGCAGAAATTCAAGCTGTACGCTTGCAGTCCGGGGATAAGATTTCTTCTGGAGATCCACTGCATATTGAAATTGACTACTTTGCTTCTCAGCCTATTCTTGCCCCAGTAATCAATGTCAGCATTACTCGCTATGGAGATGGCCAGAATTGTCTAGATACCAACACTAGTGCTATGGAGTTTGCTATCGAAAAACTTAATGGCTCTGGCACTATTGTTCTGGAATTAGACCGACTAGATTTGGTTCAGGGAAAGTATTTTGTCAATATTGGTTTGTTTAAAGAACATTGGGAATATGCCTATGACTATCACTGGGAAGCTTATCCGCTATTAATCACTTGTAGCGTCAATACTCAAGGAACTATGAACCCGCCTGGACGATGGCGAATGGTCCGTTAATTAGTCTAATTTATAAACCTATTGAAGATATTACTCTATGAATAAGCCTATTACTCCCTTGATCTCCGTTATTATTCCTGCTTACAATGCTGCTAATACCTTGGCCAAAACTGTTGAGTCATTACAATGGCAAACCATCGGGAGTTGGGAAGCTATTGTCGTAGATGACGGTTCTCAGGATGGCACTTTTGAAGTGGCCAAAAGACTCGGTATAGAAGACAGCCGTTTACAGGTTATTAAACAAGAAAATAAAGGGGTAAGTGCTGCTCGCAACACCGGGGCTAATATAGCTCGAGCTGATTGGCTTTTATTCCTGGATGCTGATGACTGGATTGCCCCCCAGTACCTAGAGCGGATGTTGGAGAAGATAGTTGATGATCCAACCCTTGATCTCGTTCATTGTGGTTGGGTGCGAGTGACACCCTGTGGCAATTATGTGGGCGAAAAGCACCCTTCCCAATCACCTGATTTGTTCGCTGATTTTGCTAGTCACTGTCCATTAGCTATGCATTCTTGCATAGTACGGCGATCCATCTTTACTGAAATTGGTGGTTTTGACCCATCTATGCTCACCTGTGAAGATTGGGATTTGTGGCAGCGGCTTGCACGGTGCGGCAAGCGTTTTGGAGGAGTTCCGGAGGTTATGGCCTTCTACCGAATGCGGCCTAAGTCTCTTTCTGGTAATGGTAAACAATTTTTTGTGAATGGGCTACAGGTATTTAACCGAGCTTATGTTCCTGATCCTCGGGTGTCCAATCCGAATCCTGCTTACGCCAATGGTTTGGTCGTCCATGATTTGAAAACTCGTCGTTTTCAATGGGCGATCTGGCCAGCCGGGTTGGTATTAGGGGCTGGCCAAGATGTTACACATCTACTGAACTTATTAGATGGCCCGGCACCAGGGTTGGATGCTTGGTGGGTGGCCAAGAATTTATTTGAGTCGGTACTCTTACCAAAAGCCTGTCCTCCTCAAGAAAGCTTGCCTGTGTGGCTGGAACTGTCAGAGCCGATCAAACAATTTCTTGTAGATTTAGAACTAGCATCTCAAGTATCTCAGTTAGCCCATCGTTCAAACCTGATTTTAGAGCGAATGATTTTGCAGCATATTCAAGCGACTGAATTGATTCAGATGGGGTATCACTACAGTGTTCCCATAGAGATAACAGAGCCGATTGCAGACATTATTTCTCCAGCAGGGATTAATCGTTTGTGTAGTCCCCTTACGCTGACAGGTAAGCCGTTGGGTATGGTTGATTTACCGATTTGTGAGGGTTGGGTATCCCAGCATGTATTGCGCGATCGCATAGCTAGTCAATATGCTTGGCCAATTTTGGGGGATTTTCTTACTGCTTCGGTATATCGTCACCATTCTGATATGACTGAGGAGCAGGCCCGAGGGGAATACCATGATCGCCATGGCTGGGAAACCTTCCTGCAGCAACTGTGGGATCGCCCCGACTGGTCGGAGGAAGACTTTTATAATGTCAAACGGCGAGAGCCTAACGCCTCAACGGTGAAAGTCACTGAAAACCGTATCACCCTAGAAATCAGCAAGCCCCTACCCCACTTAAAGGGGGTGGGCCGGGGGGTAACAGCCCTGGTGACAGTGGCTGGGATTCCTTTAGGGGAAATTATTGTTACAGGCAAGCTAGGTCGCATTTCAGCGGCAGTTCTTCGGGTGACAATCCTCTTAGAAACCGGTATGGAGTTGTGTCGCGTTGTCGTTCGGGAAACTTTGATCGGGCAATCCTGGATGGATGGAACTCCTCTTCGCCAGCGGTTAGTGCAGGCAGCTCAGCGGCAGGCTCCTTTTCTCTCTTGGGTCACCCAAGAGCTTTCTAATCCTTCACAGGTGCTGGTCCTAGGGCGACGGCCTACGCCTATTGGCTCTAGCGGTTCTCGCTGGGCCACCTTGCCTACGGCAGCTTCGGAGACCTTGATGACTATGGCCAAAGTCACCCAGGAACCCATCGCTCAAATTCCAGAGGCACAACAGCCAGTGATTCGAGTGGTGTATGCTCCTAACGCAATTGCCCCAGCCGGGGTTGGGACCTCAGATGCCTTGAATCCAAGTTCAGTCTTAGCCATAAAGAAGCAAACCACCTTTAATAACCGTGACCACTTTGAAACCCTGTTTGCGAGTCAGCCAGATCCATGGAAATACACGACTGACTATGAACAGACCAAGTATGAGCAAACTCTGCAACTTCTGCCCGACAAACCTCTAAAGAATGCCCTGGAACTGGCTTGTGCAGAAGGGCATTTCACAGCCCAGCTGGCACCAAAGGTGCAGTCATTGCTCGCAACCGATATCTCCGAAATTGCAGTGGAGCGAGCGGCTAGAAGGTGTGCCCTCTTTCCTCACGTGCGTTTTCAGCAGTTGGATATGGCTGCAGATCCCTTGCCGTCTGCCCTAGATTTGATTGTCTGTAGCGAAGTGCTGTACTACATTGGTGGCTGGAAAGCGCTTAATCGCTTTGCTCATAAGGTGGCTTCAGCTCTAACCTCTGGCGGTTACTTTCTGACAGCCCATGCTCATCTCGTTGTAGATGAGCCTGAGCGTCCTGGCTATGACTGGGATCATCCTTTTGGGGCTAAAGGCATTAGCGACACTTTTTCTAAGGTGAGTTCTCTGCACTTGGTACAAGAACTCCGCACTCCCCTGTATCGCATCCAACTATTTCAAAAGCAAACCGGGTCTCGTTTCTTCAACTTGTCGTGGTCGCAGCCGCCTGCCCCGATCATTCTTGAGCAGCCCCAACCCACCCCGCCACCAAGTCGGGTTGCTGAAACTGTGCTTTGGAATGGAGGAATACCCAATCGACAACCTAACATTCCAGTTACTACCGATCGCCTTCCTATCTTGATGTATCACCGTGTTGCTCCGGAGGGAGACGCTACCATGGGTCAATGGCGGCTGACGCCAGAGGCTTTTGCTGAGCAACTGCGCTACTTGCGAGATGCCGGTTATTACAGCGTAACGCTGGAGGTTTGGCAACAGGCAATTGCCGATAGGCAACCTTTACCGGGGAGAGCCATCGTGCTCACCTTTGATGATGGCTATCTAGATTTCTTTACCTATGCCTTTCCACTGCTGCAAGAGTACGGGTTTTCTGCAACGGTTTTTTTGGTGGCGGAGCGAGTTGGACAAACCAACGCCTGGGATGCTCAATATAGTGAACTGGTGCCCCTGATGGATTGGGAACACATCCGCCAACTCCAAGTGCAAGGCGTCGAATTTGGCTCTCATAGTGCTACTCACCGCCCGCTTACAAGTCTTTCTCTGACCGAAATTGTTGAAGAAGGGGCGCGATCGCGTACGATCCTGACGCAAAAACTGGGCTGCCCTGTCAGAACCATAGCCTATCCCTATGGCGATGCCGATCCTGCTGTTACCTTTTTAATGGGAGCTTGTGGCTATACTGCTGGGGTTACCTGTCATACAGCAATCAGTCAATTAAGCGATGATCCCCTGGCGTTGCCCCGTGTAGAAATTTTTGGTACTGACAGCTTGCAGAGCTTTATTACCAAGCTCAATTCTGGACAATAATCCGCTCCCTTAATATCGCTTAGAGGCAGAGCCTGCGTTGCTGAAAGTACTTAACCCATTGTCAGCGTAAAGATAGCTTTGATTTAAATTGATAATAGCTGGAATGTTTGTCCTGTAGCCCTTATAGCTTCGTTGTTAAAACTGTTTGGAGTGTTGTGAGTAGTTATTTTAACAAAGCTATATGTCTAAAGGTTTTCTAGGGCATCTCATTTCTCATTTTTTTGCTAATAAAAATAGTCAGTATATTCCTGTCTCTATCATTCTTCCAGCTTACAATGCTGCATCTACTCTTGGGCAAACAGTAGCTTCTGTACAGGCTCAAACAGTTCCTGATTGGGAGGTAATTATTGTTGACGACGGGTCTGATGACAACACACCTGCTCTAGCAGCTCAGTTTGCAGCGCAGGATGAACGCATTCGTACCGTAAGCCAACCGAATCAGGGCGTTAGTGCTGCCCGTAATACTGGAATAGCGATCGCGCGGTACGATTGGCTGTTGTTTTTAGATGCAGATGATACGCTTGCGGCTAGTTATTTAGAAAAAATGACGGCACCGCTAAACCTCATGCCCGGTTTAGATGTAGTAGTCTGCCGTATAGAGAAAGTCACATCTGATGGAGTTTTGATAGGCGAAGTTACTTATAAAGGGCTTGATAGTCTCTTTGCAGAGTCAGCGCAGCGCTGTCCCTTTAATCTCATTGCCTGTATTGCTCGGAAACAGTTGGTTCAGTCTGTTGGATGTTTTGATGTTGCTTTGGAAAAACTGTAACGACTGGGACTTGATACAACGCCTAGCTCCGAGCGGAGCTCAGTTTAAAGCAGTTGATGAGGTTTTGGGGTACTACAGGAATTATCCTAGATCGCTCTCCTCAAGAACGCGATCCAATTTTGTTGATGGTTTGCGGGTAATTGAGCGAGGGCATACGGCTGATCCTCGCGTGCCCAATCCACATCCTGACTATTCCCAAGGAGCGCCGCCTCACGGGCGGGCAGCAGCAAAGCTACATTGGTTGGCGTGGATTTCTGGACTGGCCCTAGGGGTGGGTGAGAATCCGTGTTCTCTGTTGGATTTAGTCCGTGAAGAATATGCTCCTAATATTTGCCCAAGTGTGGTGGCTTATCACTTATTTTATGGCGTTCCGTCACCTGCAGGGCATTCATTAACGACCTGGACGCAGCTATGGCCGGCGTTGGTAGCCAAAGTTTCGGTTTTCCTGAATGCTCTAGAAGTTCAAGCTCAGGCCCAGGGTTTTGCTAAACGATCGCAAACCGTTTTAGAGGACCTGGTGCGATCGCACTGGCAGGGTTCCCTTCCTGCTCAAATTGGGTCGTTGTATGTGACGCAGCTGGAACTTTCAGTACCGTTAGCTGATTTAATGTTTGAGGCACAGGTAGAGCGCCTGTATGCAGATATTACTTTAGAGGAAAACCCTATTGGTGCCTTAGAACTGCCTATTGAGGGCAATGTTTTGCACTCAACTGTGCTGGCAGATAAGATAGTTACCGATAGCCGCGCCTGGTGTATTTTGGGTCATTTTTTTGGCGCTACGATTTACAGCCAACGAGGAATCGACCAACCTCAGTGCCATGACCAGAAGGGCTGGCTAATTTTTTTGCAGGAACTGTGGGGTTTACCCGATGCCTCACTCAATGGCTTTTATAATTCCAATAGCGCTGAGTTCGCCGTGCTTGAGCCTGAGATGGTAATCTTTCAGGCGGCTCACCAACCTCTCACTGTAGAAGTGAGCGAAACTTTACCCACTATTATTGTTGTGAAACCTGCAGATAAAGACACCTTACTAGAAGTTATTCCTACCGTAGCAGGAACGGCGCTGGCCCCCGTTAAGGTACCTGTAGTTAATGGAATTGTGACGCCGCAAGCTTTGAGGGCTATGGTCACTCAAGCTAGTGGTTTTGAACTGTGTCGAGTCTGTGTACGGGAAGGGCTCCTGGGACAGTCCATTGAAGCATTTGACTCTTTACGAGCTCGCTTAGCTGAACGGGGTCGATTTAAATCATCAGCTGCTCTTACTTAAGTGAGGTGGGCTGAAACTTCAGCGTAGCCCAAGCTCTCACTGTTAAGCCCAGAATGTCTAGCTCCTCTCAATCGCATCTTTGAGCGACCAGTTCAATTGTAAAACTCTGCTAAAGTTTCACAAAACCAAACGGAACCTGTGGCTCAGCAATTGCAAATGTAGCAGGTTGCTGAGTCGATGCCTGCCCTCAAACCTGTCAAGCGTTACGTTGGGCATTGCTTTATCAACGATCGCCCCTTCATCGTACTTAAGCAGGAAAAACAATATTATGGTTAGCGTATTGCCAGCACTAGCAACCTAGTAGTGATGGGTATTGGCCTGCTAGGTCTAGGACGAGTTGGCATTGGTGGATCGGGTGGCTCAGCTCTGGGCGATAGCAAGTCTCGCAAACAGCGCCGCGTTAACGCCTAGCCGTGTCATTTCAGGCATTATGCCATTGGCAACTGGTCTAGGTTCTGAGAGGGTCTTAGGGGGTGGAGCGATTCCCCAAAAGGGACGCTTCGCGATGGTCAAAGACCAGCCTTTATAGGCGATCGCCCCGCACCCGGCACCAGCGAAATCAAATCCTCGATGTTTTGCTGCATGGTGCGGCAGATGGTGTCGAGGGGCAGGTCGTTGGGGTCGTGGCCAAAGGGGTTTTCAATCTCGATGCCGATCTCTTCGATGCCAAACACCGCAAAGCTGATCAGCCCTACTAAAAAAGGTGTAGCCCAGCCCACCGAATCCACCATTTGAAAGGGCAGGGCTAGACAGTACAGCATCAGTAGCTGCTTCAGGTGAATGCTGTAGGCCACCGGCATGGGCGTTTTGAGGATACGCTCACACCCTCCCAAGGCATCCACCAAGTCATCTAGCGTCTCCAGGCAGTAGGTGAGCTGGTGGGTGTTGAGGGAGCCTTGGGCCTGCTGGGTTTGCAGGTAATCGGCTACCCAAAAGGCGATCTCCAGCGGTGGGTTATTCATCTGACGCAGTTTGGCGAACCGGTCGGCGCTGAGTAGGCTGGCCAGTTCGGCATCGGGGGGTTCACTGCGCAGGTGCAGCTTCATGGCGATCGCAAAGGCAGGCAGCTGGCGCACAGCTGCCATTTTAGCCTCGTAATCTCCTGGCTGGGGCGTCTCGATCGCCACCCACATCTGTCGGGCTAGGTTGCGGGTCAGGTTCACCACGCTGCCCCACAGCTTACGCCCCTCCCAAAACCGCTCATAGGAGGTGTTGGTGCGAAAGACCAGCAGCAGACCCAGCACCAGGCTAGGCACCAGCGACCCTAAAATGGGCGACGCCAGCGGCCAGCCCCAGCTGTAGAGCAGCAAAATGCCCAGGGAAAAGGCCGCGCACAGCAGCACTCGGGGCATGACCGCCGGTATCACCGACCCCCGAACGCGAAACAGCAGCTTAAACCAGTCTTGTTCAGAGCGGCGAACGCTGCGTTTGATGGTTTGTTCTGGCACTGGCTCGTTCCCCTGCACAATCTCGCTTGACCTAACCACCGTGGCCATGGCCACGGTGGTTAGGTCAAGCTGAAGATAGCAATTTTGAAGTGGCAATGGCGAGCCAGGTAGCGCGTCAGTTTTTGGCCTTGTTAGATTCCCATGGGCTGAGCTATCTAGCAAGCGCTACTGCTGCTGGCTGTAGAGGCTTTAAGTCAAGTCTGCGGTTTGGCCCACCGTGACAATCGTGAGGGGTTGAGAGTCAGTCTGAACCATGATGACCTCACCGATTTCTGGTTTTCTTTACGCTATACCGTGACGGCATAATCGACCAATTGCAGTAGGCGCGATCGCAGCGTCTCTAGCCCCAGCCGCTCGGTGGCGGAGATAAACAGAGCCTGGGGGTACTCTTCTTGGGCGATCGCCAGCACGTCGCTGCTCACCCGGTCGGCCTTGTTAAACACGAGCAGCATTGGCCCCGGCACAATCGGCATGTCCTTGAGGATGCGCATCACCCAGTGAATTTGGTCTTGCCAGGCGGGGTGCGACACATCTACCACATGGAGCAGGGCATCAGCCTCGGTGACCTCTTCGAGGGTGGCGCGAAAGGCATCCATCAGCGAGGCAGGCAGCTCTTCAATAAAGCCCACCGTATCGGTGACCACCAGCTGGGTAGTTTTACTGGTGGCGGGGTCGGTGATGGCCAAGCGGCGGGTGGTGGGGTCGAGGGTAGCAAACAGCTGATCGGCGGCATACACCTCAGAGTTGGTCAGCGTGTTGACCAGAGTTGACTTACCCGCGTTGGTGTAACCCACCACGGCGATGGAGGGCAGATTGTCGTCCTGACGGCGGTGGCGCAGGCGGGCGCGGTGGGCCTGAAGTTGGTTTACCTCCTGCTGGAGTCGTTGAATGCGCCGCTGAATGGCGCGGCGCTCAGTCTCTAACTTCGTTTCCCCCGGGCCTCGGGTGCCAATGCCGCCCCCCTGCCGCGACAGGGACTGACCGCGCCCCTTTAGCCGAGGCATCTGGTACTCAAGCTGGGCCAGTTCCACCTGGAGCTTGCCGGCACCGCTTTTGGCCCGCTGGGCAAAAATATCGAGAATCAGCTCGGTGCGATCGACCACGCGCAGGCCCACCATATCTTCCAGGTTGCGCACCTGCATGGGGGAAAGGTCGCGATCGAACACGATCAAATTGGCCCCTACGGTCTGGGCCGCTAGGGCCACCTCCTGCACCTTACCGGCCCCCAGCACGGTCTGAGGGTGGGGGCGAGGGCGTTTTTGAAACATGGTTTCCATCACCTCACCGCCTGCGCTATCAACCAGGCGCTCTAGCTCTTCGAGACGGTGCTCAAAGTGCTCAGGGGTTTGATTGTTGGTAAACAGGCCTACAACTAAGACGCGATCGCGCTCATCCTCCACCTGCAAAGCCGTAAAGGCGCGGCTAAACTCAGCCTCTAGCCCCTCGGCCAGGGCGAGAAAGTCTTGCTGGGCCAGATCGTCTAAGTCAGTGGGGGCCGACACCAGCCAACGCTGCTCGGGGTGGGGCACCAGGTGGGCCAGATAAGTGCTTTGAATGTAGCCCGTGGCACCGCCACCGCGACGGGTGAAGCCAGTACCCGTCAACGCCACTACCGCCAGCACGTCTAGCCGCTGTAGGGCCATGGTGGTCAGAATGACGTCGCTAGGTGGGTCGGGTTCGAACTGGGTGGTAATACAGCGAATGCCGCTGAGGCGCTCGGCCCCATAGCGAGGCAGCTCTGAAGGGGGAATTTGGGTCTGCCGTAAAGTGCCCACCCCCACCCGAATCACCTGACCACGCCGGTTGACGTAAGCACATAGGGGGCTGTCGATGTCGGTACTCACTGCCGCTAGCCGCTGGGCAAACTCGGGGGTCACTACACAATCCCCCGGTAGCCGCTGGTGATAAATGCGCTGTAGCTGCTTGAGCTGGCTGGGCTTGAGGCCCTTTAAATTGCCATAGATGGTTTCGATAAGGTCAACCTACTCCTGAACCAAAGACGCTTTAACCCTGCTGAGGAGGTGCAGTTTTGATACTGGGAAATCTATCTCTCTCATACAGGCTGAGGATATAAATTATATAACGTTTAACTTTGGCTGCTGACCGATAGATGAGTGGGAGGATTGAAACTTTCTTATCGAGAAGTCGTGATGGGTTGCCCAACCGAGAGTTCTCCAGCAGAAGCTGCTGCCAAAAGTTTTAGCTGTGTTGTGTAGCCAAAACGAGCCAAAGCCCAAAAGAGGACGCTATATCAGCGTCCTCTTTTGGGCTTTGCCTTTCAGGCAGCAATGGGCAGTAAGGCTGCTTCAATTAAAACAGACCCAGCCAGTGGAAAAACCCTTGGCCAGTGGTCAGTTCAACGAGCAGAGCGCCGAGAAAACCGATCATGGCGAGACGACCGTTCCAGAGTTCGGCACTGGGGTTAGACCCAAATTCGAACTTAGTCCCGTACTCACCATACTTGCGGGTAAATTGACCGTCGTAGGTAACTTTGTCTTGTGGGTTAGTCATCGTGAAAATGCCTCTAGTTATTACGTTACAGCTGAGCAGTTGCCACACCAAACCACGTGGGGTTTAAGTCCAGTGGCAAACTCTTGAGTACACAGAGTCGTAAGTGGTCAAGAGCTTGCGGCGTGTTGTTACTTAACTTAACGATGCTGGCTCGAGCCGGCTATCTGTAGTTGGGTAGAAGACTTAGGAAATTCTTGTGCTACCAACAGTTGTACTTGGCTGTTCACCAGGTTGAGCCGACGGGCCAATGTCAGGTATTAAGCCAGTGGTAGGGGCTAGAAGGGTCATAGCTCACAATTAAGCACTTTCTGTAGACCTGATTTGCCGTTCCCCAGTCTCATCGGGTCAAGCATGTCCGTTGGATTGCGTGAATGCCTTAGCTTTTGGAAGATACAGGATTCGGTATAGTACTAAGGCTGATTTTGAGGGCATACATGGCCAGACAATATCGGGCAGACCGTGAGGATGGACAGAGTTTTATTCGGTGGCCTTCAACGTCAAAGTCTTCAAATTCCCGCTCCAGGTCGTCGTCTGATCCAGACCTGGTCGTTGACCGGCGGCGGCTTTACAACTATTTAGATTCCCTGGAGGGCTTGTCGGGAGAGTGATGCTATAACCTTTGGGTCTTCCAATGAAGTGGTTGGGACACTTACGTCCTAAGGAACATGGAAATCTCCGGGATTAGGTTTATAACGCTTTCAAGAAGCAAAGCAAGTTAAGCGAATTAGTGTATTCTTGTTTCGTAATTCTTGACTTCTACTGCTAACTAAGCCCTTGGGACCATTAGTCATGAGCGATTTTCAGTCAGACACCACTTACACAGAGTTTACGGAACCGGAAGACCCTACGGTTATCATTGACAATTCAGACTCCGCCTCTGCGCTGGGTGATGAAGCCTCTCGTCAAATTCAGCAGGTGTGGGATAAGGTCTCTGCACTGTTGGGCAATCTCCCTGACTATGTGACTGAGTTCATTCAGCGCTATCGGCGACCGATTGTCACCGTTGGCCTGATTGTCGCGGCGTTTATCGCAGTCAAGCTGGTGCTGGCGCTGCTGGGAGCCGTAAACGATGTTCCCCTGCTGGCTCCTACCTTTGAGCTGATTGGGCTGATCTACAGCGGTTGGTTTCTCTACCGCTATCTGCTCAAGGCTTCCAACCGGCAAGAGCTGCTGGGCGACATTGCCGCCATTCGCGACCAGGTGCTCGGTAACGGGGTTCGTTAATGAGTAGGGGGTAGGGAGTGGGGGGTGTACAGTGAAAGCCTCCAAAACCTGATGCCTATTCTCATACTCCCTACCCCCTAACCCTCACACTCCTTTTCGGTTAACTTCCCCTGTGATTTGCGATCGCGCTTTCTATACTGGTTGTAGATGCAACTGGTGGTTGTGCGATCGTTAAAACCCAGGGGTTCGTTTATTTATGGCGCAGACAAAAACAATTACCCAAGCTGTAGAGCGGTTGGGCTACCGAGTTACGGTGGGGGATGTGGCCGCTGAAGCTGGTCTGCCCCTGATGGAGGCTCAGCAGGGGGTCTTGGCTCTGGCCTCTGAGGTGCAGGCCCATCTCCAAGTGGCTGAGTCGGGCGAGATCGCCTACGTCTTTCCCAAAAACATTCAGGCGGTGCTGTGGAGCAAATCCTGGCGTCTGCGCTGGCAGTCGACCTGGGAGAAGGTATGGCGGGTGCTGTTTTACCTGATCCGCCTTTCCTTTGGGGTCGTGCTGATTTTGTCGCTGGTGTTGATTGTGGTGGCGATTACGATTATCGCGATCGCAGCCAGCAGCGCTGGCCGTGAGGACAATGACAGCGGTGGCGGTGGCGGCATGATATTTTTGCCTCGGGTTTGGTTAGGGCCCGATATTTTTTGGCTGTTTGACCCCCGGAGCGATCGCCGCCGTCGACCCCGCACCAAATCAGAGCTGAACTTTTTAGAGGCAGTTTTCTCCTTTTTGTTTGGCGACGGTAACCCCAATGTCGACCTCGATGACCGTCGCTGGCAAAGCGTTGCTCAGGTAATTCAGGCCAACGGTGGGGCCGTGGTGGCTGAGCAAGTCACTCCATTTCTAGACGACTTGGGCAAGGGCTGGGACAAGGATTTGGAAGACTTTATGGTGCCCGTGCTTAGCCGCTTTAACGGCCTGCCCCAGGTCAGCCCCCAGGGCGGCATTGTGTATCAGTTCCCTGAGTTACAGGTGACGGCCAAGGCGCAGCGCACCATCAACCCACCCCCATTCCTGCGAGAGTCGCCTCGTAAGTTTAGTCAGGCGACGTCTGGGCAGATTATTGGGGCCATTGTTTTGGGCAGTGCAAACCTAATTGGAGCACTGGTGCTGGGGAGCATGCTGCAAGATCAAAGCCTAGTCGCTGAGCTTGGCGGTATTGTCGCCCTGGTCAACTCGCTCTACTGGCTACTTTTGGGCTACGGGACAGGCTTTTTAGGCTTGCCCCTGGTGCGTTACTTCTGGGTGCAGCAGCAAAACAACCGCATTGCCGCCCGCAATGCCGATCGCGAGCAGCGAGCCGAAGTCTTGAGCCAGCTCACCGACGACCAGCGCGAAAAGCTAGCCTTTGCCCAAACCCTCACCCTTCAAACGGTGGTGGGTACTGACAACCTGGCCTACACCACGGAGAGCGATCTGACCGAGCAGGAAATTGCTCAAAAGGACAAGATCGATTCCGAGTGGCAGCGGTTATTGGAGCAGAGAGGAGGGAAGGGATAGGTAGGAGAGTGCGCAGTGGATGGGTGGGCGAGTGGGCGAGTGGATGAGTGGATGGGTAAAGCTAAATTCACCTACCCATCCACCCGCTTACTCATCTACCCGCCTACCCATCTACCCACCCACCCTCTAACGCGGATCAACGATCGCTCCGACAAACAGCAACGTGCCCGTGTTGCGATCGCGAATGGCGGCTAAGAAGGGTCGATCGACTACCATCTCGAAGGGCGCATCGGGCGGTAGGGCAGCAGAGGTGGTCATGATGCCGATCGCAGTGCTGGCGGCGGCTTCGGTGCCGGCTTCGTTGACCTCAATAAAAGTTTTGTGGCGCACTTGGTTAATGAAGGCATTCAGCTCGGTGAGACCTGAGAAGTCGGCCTGGTCTTCCTCAAAGGCAATGCCCATACCCAGGGCTTGCAGGGCGGGGATCAAGTCGGCTTCGTACTCAAACTGAAATTTGGGCAGCTGAATCCCACCGGGGCGCGATTGCATTTGGCTCATCCAGCTCTCCCAGGTTTCAGGGGTGAGCTGCGCCGATAGGGTGTCCAGGTCAGTGCCGGGGTCGGGCAAGATCACCTCAAAGCTGAGCGCGCCGTTGCCGTAGGGCAGACTCACCGCCTGAAACTGGTCGGTTTCCAAATACAGATAGTCATCCTGCTGGGCCATCAGGGGATGCTGGATGGTTTCGCCGCTGGCTAGGGTAAAGGGTCGCTCCGTGGTGCGGGCGCGGTCAAAGGCTTCGCTCCAGGCTCCTTTGAAATAGACGGCGTTGACTAGCACTAAAAGCTGGTCGGGGGGCAGCTGATCGACAATGGTGGGGATGCGATCGCGAGTTTTCTCTTTGACCCAGCGGTTGATGCGATCGATGGCGGCGGGCTGGCCAAAGTTGAGGGTTGCCACTTCGGCGGCGTAGGCAGTCTGCATGCGCTCTACATAGTCGGGCCGCACCGGCAGGCTTTCGTTTATCCAAAGGGAATTGGCGATCGCTAGCGCCGCCTCGGGGTCGAGCTGCGTCAAATACTCAGTTAGAGCCTGGTTGCCTGCGTTGAGCTGATCGATGTCTAGACCCTGAACCTTGAGCGTGTTGGCGATCGCCGCCTGAGTTTCCCCGCCTGCGCCGTTGTAGGCCATGGCCATGGCCAGAGCCACGCTGGTCGGCGACACCAGCACATTCTCATCGGGTGTCGCTTGGCGCAGCTGCTCAAATAAAGCAAAGCCAAAATCTAAATGGGCCTGGGTCAATTCTTTGTCCACGGTGGGGGCCTGGGCTAAACGGGGGGCACCTGAGGTGTTGTAGGGAGCCGGTTCGGGGGCAACAGGGGGCTGAGCCTGTAGCTGAGCACAGCCTAAGGCCAGGGCGGCCAGCCCGCTCGAAAGCACAGCCCGGCCAATCCATCGGTGTTCCATGGGGGTATTTGTTAACGCTGCCCCCACCTTGCCATGACGACAGGGGGAGGGAGGCGTGGTTGCAAGAATGGAAACTGATAGTTGGGGGTTTCAGGCTCTATCCCACTGAATTCTATGACTGAATCGCTTTTGCGATCGCCACACAATCCCCAAAGGCCGCACTGGTCTTCACTCCCTGCCAATCCATCGATGGAATTGCCGCCTGGTAGCCCTTCGTCTGTAAGGCCGCAATTAAGCGATCGCGGTTGGGAATATCCATCTGCCCGTGCCGTCCGATGTCCCCGAGAGGGTAGTAGTAGGGCGGCAGATCGATTTCTCGGGCCATAATGGCCAACAGCTTTGCCTGGGAACTCCATCCCCAGCTGTCGGCTAAACCCTGCATCTCCGCTAGCATAGCCCCATCATGGAGCGGACCTAGCCACATTGGCCCGCTCACCACGGGTGGGGCTTGCGCTCTACAAGGGCAATTCACCCGGCCCAGGTGCCGCCAATCTACAGTTTGAAAGTGGCCACAATGGTGACAGTAGGCCACGAAGCCATAGTTATTCCCTGTCAGCGTTGGTTTGCTGACTAATCGGACCATGACCCGATGCACCTGACCCGTAAACAGTGAAAAAACTGGCTCTACGCCCACTCCCCGCGCCGCTGCGGTCTGGGTGGCATGGCCGATAATCAGCCGCAATCCCTGCTCGTGGGCGGCAGGGTGCGATCGCCCGTAGGCTCCGTAGGTTCTCAAACATCGCTCTGGGTCATGGCCACTGGTGGCCCGGCCATCGGTGCTGGTCAGGTACAGCAGCCCTCCTAGGTGCGTGGCCCACAGCCCCGTGCTCACGTAGGGGGCGGGGCTACCGAAGTTGTCGATATCTACTAGGTCGTAAAAGTCGCGCTGCTGATAGCAGGTGAAGAATACCTGGTGGGCATCCTGGTGGGTGATGCGGCAGGCATTGGCGGGCAAAGCCGCTAGGTTTTGGGCTAAAACGCCCGCCAGGTCTGGGTTGCCCTCGTTGGCCCAGATCCAATCGGCTCCGGCCTCTAGCCCATAGCGTAGGGGTCGCACGCCACAGCCGGTCATGGCATCAAGCACCCGCAGGCGGCCGTGGCGCTGCCGATAGATAGCTGCTGCCAGCACCGCCAGATCGCGGGCGATCGCGCTTTGGGGTCGGTAAAAAGCCGACCCTACAGTAAAAGTGGCTTTACCTTCCTGCAATACCGGCGGGGGCGACCCTAGGGTCACCGAGCCGCCTCAACAGCCTTGGCGATCGCGCCCTCTAGCGCCAACTTCTCCAGTTCTGTGAGCACAAACACCTCTTGTACCGTCTTACCCTTGCGGGCAATCAGCTTGAATCCGCCGCGAATGGGTACCGACACCTTCACTCGCATCTCTGGGGAGTGGGCTCTAACGTTTGCAATTACCCCCGGGGTGACGGTGCCTATGCCAGGCTGCTCTAGGAGCCGTTCGAGAATGGGAATTAGCCCGGGCAAGTGGGTGGAGTGGTTCCAAACTAGGCGACCGTCCGAGGCTTGTGTCATTGGGGTAGTTTTAAGAAAGATTTAAGAAAGACTACTTGGATTATGCTTTTTCAAGGGGGGCCATCGTCAAGCCAGCGCGGGTGAGCTGGGTGTGATACAGCTCCGCTTGCTCTAGGGGGCCAACCCACACAACCGCCTGACCATCGTGGTGCACCTGGTTAGTCAGCTCCCAGGCGCGATCGCCATCTATGCCCGGAATATATTTCATTAAGCACTCCGCCACGTGCTGAAACGTATTGAAATCGTCGTTGAGCACGATGATTTTGTAATTGGGATATGTCTCGCGTGTGGTTTGGCGAGTCTTTGCGGGGGCAGCGGCGGGGGCTGAGGAAACTGCTTGGGGCAAAACCGGAGTCATAGGAAGTGAACCTAAACCTATTGTCCTGCATACAGTTGCTAGAAGCTCATCTGACAGCGATCGCTGATGCGATTGGCCGTTGCACAGTCGATCGATCCCCAAATTTAGCTCACAGCTAGCAGGTAACCGCTATGAGCCCCTCAAGGGTTCTCAAACAACTTCTAAGCAAATTTTCTCCCCTAGTGTATCGAATTCTGGTCGCCCCAACCTGCGCCCAGCCATTGCCCCCGGTGCGGGCTCACCTCAACTCGGTTCTAGAGCCGCCGTGGCCCCATCTTTCCACTGCTAAAGCGAGAGCATGCGCTCGAGTTTAGGAATAGTTAAGGGCAGATCAATGTAGGCATCGGCGCTGGATAAGCCGCCGGCAGTTGCATCTTCCGGGAGCAAAATAACCACTTTGATGGGCTGAGGCACTAGCGGCGGCTTCAACTGCTGCAAGTGGTTTTCCAACGCTGGATTGCAGGCTTCGCGATCGCCCACAAGCAGCAGATGGGGCTGGTGCTCTTTGAGGTGTTGGTGTACCTCAGCCCAGCTGCGACAGCCGCTGACCTGCCAGCCGCAGGCCCTGACGTAGGCCATCAACGCCCGGTGGTGATCAAGGTCAGTGTCTACTACCACTAGGCGCTGGCCACCCGTGCCCACCGGCACCGGCCTCACCGCCCGCACATCGGCAAGTGAACTACCCTCTGGCCCATGGATTGGTAGAGAGAGCACAAAGCAGCTGCCCTGCCCCACCGCCGACGTCACCCGCAAATGGCCGCCGTGGAGCTGGGCCAGCTGTCGAGTGAGCGCTAGCCCCAGGCCAGCGCCCTCGTACTGCCGATCCAGGCCGCGATCGATCTGAGTAAACGGTTGAAAAATCTGCTCCAGTTGGTCAGCCGGGATACCAATGCCCGTGTCCTCAACTTTAAATTCCACCAGGGCCTCGCGGCTATGCACCGTCAGAGTAACCCGGCCCTGGGCCGTAAACTTGATTGCGTTAGTGAGCAGGTTGAGCAGCATCTGCCGCAGACGACGCTCGTCGGCAATGCAGGTGGTTGGCCCTAGCTCGGCCAACTGGTAGGTCAGCACCAGACCCTTTTCGGCGGCGCGAGGCTGCATCATTGCTAGGCAGGCCTGACAGAGTTCTGTCAGCGACACTTGCGACAATCGCAGGTGCTCTTGGCCCGCCTCCACCTTAGAGAGATCGAGAATGTCACTGATGATTGCCAGCAGGTGTTCGCCGCTGCCGTGAATATAGTCGAGGTATTCCGCCTGCTTAGGGTTAAGCGAGCCCACCACCTGCCGAGACAGCAGCGCCGACAGGCCTAAAATAGAATTGAGCGGAGTGCGCAGCTCATGGCTAATCATTGCCAAAAATCGACTTTTAGCCTGGCTGGCCGCCTCTGCAGCCCGACGCTGCGCCTCTAGCGCCTGAGTGCGGTGGGTCTGGCGAGCCACATCGAGCCTGCCCTGTTCACTGCTGGCCTCTCGCTGATTCAAGACCTGTTTCAGCTGCTCAAAGGCAACGTCATCTCGGCAAAAGGGCCTCAGGTCTTCTAGGTCGTTGGCAGTCATAGGGTCATGGTAAAGCAGGCAAACAAAGGCGTGGATTAGGGAATATTTGGCCACAGGCTAGATATTCCCCAATTAAACCTCACATGGTTGGGGCCACAACAGCTTGAAAATATTACTTAGAGCGCAACAGCATGGGCACGATGGAGCTGGAGAAGCATTTAGCCAAAGTGCTGAAACCCTTGATTAAAGCTGAGCACTTCAGGGGCAGCCCGACCACTAAGCCACAGCTCAACCCCTGTCGCCACCGTCGTCTCACCCACGATCGCACAGCTATTCCCCAGAGCCGCCCGCAAGGCCTCGGCCTGAGGCCAGGGCAAACACAGCACCAGCTCGAAGTCTTCGCCGCCGTAGAGGCACCAGTCGAGGGCCTGCGATCGCCCCACCCAATCTACCAGCGCTCCATCGAGGGGAAGATCGCTCTCTTTCAAAGTGGCCCCGACCCCGCTGGCCTGGCATAGGTGCAGCACAGCGTTGGCTAGGCCATCGCTGGAGTCCATAACGGCAATCGCTCGGGCGTCTGCGCCTGCCCCCAACACCTGCCAGAGCGCAGCGATCGCATCCAGCCTCGGCTGGGGTTTTTGGTGGGCCGCAATCCAGCGATCGCGATCGACTAGAGCTACCCCAGCCCCCTGCTCAGGATGCAGCAATAGCTCTAGCCCCGCCCGCGACAGGCCGTGGGAGCCAGTCACCACAATCGCCTGCCCTGGCTGGGCCTTACTGCGGTACAGCGCTCGCTGGGGGGCGACACTGCCGAGGGCCGTAATGGCCACGCTTACAGCGCTGGCTCGGCATAGATCACCGCCAAGCACGACCCCACCCCAGCGGTTTAGGCAGCCGGCCATCCCCTGGTAAAGCCCCTCTACCCACGCCAGGGGCGTGTGCCCCGGCAGGCTGAGGCCCACGGTAATGCCCTCAGGGGTCGCCCCCATCGCCGCTAAATCTGACAAGTTGGCGGCTACCGCTCGCCAGCCTACGGCAGCGGCAGGGGTGGTGCGATCGCTAAAATGCACCCCCTCCACCAGCACATCGGTGGTCACCACCAGATGCCGTCCCGCAGGCAGGGCCACCACCGCCCCATCGTCCCCAATCACGTCTCCAGGGCAGTAGCAAAACAGCCGCTTCAGCAGCCCCAGCTCCCCCAATTCAGCAATGGTTTGCGGATTTTCCATGCAGATGTTCCCCTGGTGAACCCAGTCCTTCCCCAGGAGAACGAGTAGGTATCGGAATTTCCCTACCCTCTACCCATCCACCCGCCCACGTTCGACGACAGAATTCTAGGAGGGCTGTACTAGATTCTCGCCCCCAGACACCACCCGGATCGACTCAATGCGATCGCCCTGGGTCATCTGGTCAAGCGCCTCTTTGTTCTCCACCACATAGCCAAACACTGAGTAGCGGCCGTCGAGCAGGTTAAGGCCCGCTGGGGTCATCTCTGGCTCAAACAAAAAGAAGAAAAACTGCGATGATGCGCCGTTGGGGTCGGTGTTGGGGCGGGCCATGCCCAGGGTGCCAAAGGCCGAGAAGGGCAGCACTGGCGCGTCTAAAAAGCGGCCCAGCTCTTCTAGGGTGTTGCCATAGACCGGCGCGTCATCACCCTTTACCAAAATTTCTAGCGGGATCGCCCGGTAGGCCTTGGTTTTGGGGTCAATAAAGCCATCCTCGGGGCCATCCGGGTCGCCGGTTTGCAGCACATAGTTGTCTTCGGCGCGGGTAAACTCCATGCCGTCATAAAAGCCTCGCTGCACCAGATCGACAAAACTGCCGCCGGTGACCGGAGCGCTGTAGCCGTCGATCACTGCCTGCATGGTGCCTTTGTTGGTAGTGATTTCTACCGTGGCGCGCCCCTTGAGCTGGGGCAGATTGCTGTATTTTTCTGGCACCTCAAAGGGAAAGGCCTTCACCATCAGCTCTTCAATGCGGCTGACGTCGTCGAGCATGGCCGCTCGCTTGTCCTGCACGATGGAGCGATCGCGCTGCTCCACCGCCTCTTTGAGGGGCACCAGCTGCGCCTGAATATCGTCGAGGTAGGAAATTGCCGCCGCCCGCTTGCCGTCGGGCACTGCCGCCAGCATCGCTTCGCGGCCGCGCATCAACACTCGCTCCAGCTTGGTCAGGTCTTTGGCCATCGGCCCCCAACGCTTGCTCCGCAGCCACTCTGACAAACCCTCTAAGTTGGCCTGCACTGTGCGAATGTCAGTGTTGTCGATGGGCAGCGAGTAGCGTAGCAGGGCACGACCGTCGGTAATGGCATTGCCCGGCGGTAGATAGGCTACCAATGGCCCGGCGGGCAACGCCAGGGCCGGGGACAGGGAACCCAGCCACACCCCCACTACCAGGGCTAATCCCCATCCCAGCCGCACCAAGGTGGCCCAGCCCAAACTCTGCCGTTGATTCATCGCACGCATATCCTTGGCCATAACTCCTTGCTCGCCCCAGGCGGCCGTTCACCATAGGCGCACTGCGCCCTCAACAATCTTGTCATACTCTGGCGGCCCCTAGGCTGCAACTCAAGCCCGCAGTCCCCAGTTCAGGCGACAGCGGCAGCAACGCTGAGTCTTTGCTGGTTAGGGCTAAATCCTGCGGGAAATGGCCGCAGGGGGGTAAAATGAATTGCCAAACTTAACGACTGTCCCCGTAGCCAGCGCCATGATTTCCAGCAACGATTTTCGCACCGGTACCTCCATTGAGCTAGACGGCTCCGTCTGGCGCGTAGTCGAGTTTCTCCACGTCAAACCCGGCAAGGGGTCTGCCTTCGTGCGCACCAAGCTCAAGAACGTCAAAGGCGGTAACACCGTTGAAAAAACCTTTCGGGCTGGTGAAACCGTACCCCAGGCGGTGATCGAAAAGAGAGATATGCAGCACACCTACCGGGAGGGCGAAGACCTGGTGTTCATGGATATGGAAACCTACGAGGAAGTCCGCCTCACCGCCGGTGAAATTGGCCCTCAGGTGAAGTACCTCAAAGAAGAGATGAGCGTCAGCGTCGTCAGCTGGAACAATCAGATCTTGGAAGTTGAGCTGCCCAACTCCATCGTGCTTGAGGTCACCCAAACTGACCCCGGCGTTAAGGGCGACACCGCCACCGGAGGCACCAAGCCCGCCATTCTCGAAACCGGCGCCCAGGTTATGGTGCCACTGTTTATTTCCATCGGCGAGCGCATCAAAGTAGACACCCGCACCGACGCCTACCTGGGTCGCGAATAAGGTTTTTACTGGCTTGACGCCTGCGGCCCGTGCCGCTGACAAAGCCTGGCCCATTACCCCCTATAAGACCGTATGAGACTTACGCCGTGGAACTAAGCGTCACCGATCTAAGAGAGTTAGTTACCGCCTTGAGCCAGAGCGACATTGTGGAACTCACCCTCAAGAGTTCAGACTTTGAGCTCACCCTGCGCAAGCCAGGTGCCATGGTATCGGTGGTCGCACCGGCCCCCACCGCTCCTCGGGTAGAAGGCGTCCCCCCTAGTCCCTCACCGGTGACCGAGTCAGTATCGGCATCGCCCGCCGCTTCCCCTGCCGCCCCACCGGGCAAGGGTAGCGATCTGCTATCTATCACTTCCCCGATGGTGGGTACCTTCTACCGATCGCCTGCCCCAGAGGAACCGGCCTTTGTGGGAGTGGGCGATCGCATCAGCAGCGGGCAAACCGTATGTATCATCGAAGCTATGAAGCTGATGAATGAGCTAGAAGCCGAGATCAGCGGCGAAATCGTCGAGATTTTAGTGGAAAATGCCCAGCCTGTAGAATTTGGTCAAACCCTAATGCTGGTACGCCCCGTCTAGCTTTTGCCCCCGTACATCTGGTCCCCTGCCTATGACCGTTGACCAGCGCATCATCGTGCCCCTAGACCGGCCCTCGGCCTCGGCCGCCTTGGCCTTGGTGGATGCCCTGCCCCAGGTGAGCTTTTGGAAAGTGGGTCTGGAGCTGTTTGTCAGCAGCGGGCCGAGCCTGATTCAGGAACTGAAGGCGCGGCAAAAGCGCATTTTTCTCGACCTCAAGTTTCACGATATTCCCAACACCATGGCCGGTGCCTGTGCAGCAGCGGGGCGCTATGGGGTTGACCTACTGACCATCCACGCGGCGGCGGGACAGGAGGCAATAGAAGCCGCTCAGCAGGCGGCGATCGCTGGAGCCGAGGCCGTCGGCCTAGAGCCACCTCTGGTGTTGGCTGTTACCCTACTGACTAGCATTGACCCTCAAACCCTCGCCGTTGAGCTAAAAATTCCTCTTGACTCGAATAGCTACGTGCTGCAAATGGCTCTACTCGCCAGAGACAGTGGCCTGAGAGGCGTGGTCTGCTCACCCCAGGAAGCCAGCCAGCTGCGGCGCTTTTTGCCCGCCGACTTTGCCCTAGTGTGCCCCGGAGTGCGTCCCACCTGGGCCAGCAGCCAAGACCAGCGCCGCACGATGACCCCAGTGCAAGCTTTCAATGCCGGGGCCACCTACCTGGTGATTGGCCGCCCGATTACTGCCGACCCCGACCCCGCCACCGCCTTTGCGCGCATCTGTGAAGAATGTTCCACTGCGATCGCCCCCTAGTCCGCCAATCGGCGCTGGCTGCGGGCACCGTACTGCTGCTGGCGCTGGGTGGAGATCTTCAGGCTCAAGATCTGCCTGAGTCTGAGCCCAACTATCTCCGACCCGCTAAACCCTGTCCGAGCGACCTCCAAGTGCTCGCCACTCAACTTTTGGCCGACCTGCCCAGCTATGCCAACCGGGTGTCTAGCCGCAACCTAGATCTATCCACCAATCCCATTCAACCTGTAACCACTATCTTGGTGGCCAGTGCCCCTGATTTTACCCCCCTAGATCTGTCCCAGCTATCTCCTGCCGGGGCTGCGAGCGATCGCGAACCTGATGCAGATTTGCAGCAGGTGTTTTTTACCACCCTAGAGCGGCAGTACTGGCAAGGACGGCCGACATCCCTGCAACATCACCACTGGTTATTTCTTACCCCAACCCAGGACGGTTGGCACATGGCTCTGCTGTTTTCTAGCCTAGGCCCCTATCCAAGCAGTGGCACATTAGGCTCCAGCAGTCGCCCCCCCACTCCACCCCAGGAAAGCAGCGACGGAATTGTGGGTCAGGCGGTGAGACTTTGGCTGCGCGACTGTCGGGCTGAGGCAGTGTTTCCAGCCGATGCCGAGGTCGAAATTTCCCCAGACCCATCGACAAATCCGTAGAGGGTGTCGCGCTGACGGGCGGGGCGGTTGCAGGCGGCGATCGCCCCCCGCAGCTCTGCCACTGTCATACAAGTTCCCCCCTGGGCCCCGGCCATGGTGGTGATGTGCTCTTCCATCAGGGTGCCGCCGATGTCGTTGCAGCCCCAGGTTAGCGCTTCGGTAGCGCCGCTTAGCCCCAGTTTCACCCAGCTGGGTTGATGGTTAACAATCCAGTTGCCCAGGTAAATGCGCGCTACTGCCATCAGCAGCAGCGCATCGGCCAGCACCGGCTGGTCGCGCCCCACCCGGCGGCGCAGGGGCTTGGGAGCCTCCTGACCCACAAAGGGCAGCACGATAAATTCAGTTATCGCCGCCGTGTGGCCCGCCGCTAAGGACTGGCGCTGGAGTTGACGCAGCTTTTCCAGGTGAGTGATTTGCTGAGCGGGCGTTTCAATGTGGCCCGACAGCATGGTGCTGGTGGTGGGTAGCCCCACCTCATGGGCCAGCCCCACAATCTCCAGCCAGGTGGCGCTGTCAATTTTCTCCGGGCACAGCACTCGCCGCACCTCGTCGTCGAGCACCTCCGCCGCCGTACCCGGCAGCGACCCCACCCCGGCATCCCTAAAGGCCAGCAGTACGTCGCGATAGCTGATCCCGTCCTGCCGGGCGATGAACTGCACCTCTTGCGGTGAGAAGGCGTGCAGGTGCAGGGCCGGGAACGAGCCCTTGATTGTGTCCACTAGCTTTAGGTAGTAGTTCAAAGAGCGGCCGTTGATTTTGGCGTCAGGGTTCAATCCGCCCTGCATGCAGATTTCTGTAGCTCCTACGGCGACGGCCTCGGTGGTTTTTTCGAGCATGGGGGCAACGTCGAGCCAGTAGGCCCCCTCCGCTTCGGCATCGCGGCGAAAGGCGCAGAAGCTACAGTGTTGCTCACAGATATTGGTGAAATTGATGTTGCGGTTGACTACGTAGGTGACGGTCTCTCCCACCTGCCGCTGGCGCAGGGTGTCAGCGGTGCGGCGAATGGCCTCTCGGGCCACTGGGCCCTGCTGCTGCAAAAGCACTACGCCCTCAGTTGGGGTAATATCGTCCCCAGCCAGTACCTTTGCGAGAATCTGCTCAATTTCCATAGCTGCCAGCATCCACTGTTACAACATCACTTTCTTATTGTGGCGACGGACTGGGTTTCTAGCAGGCAAATTTATTGCGCCATCAAAAAGACCGTGTTTCCATCCTTGGGAACACGGTCTTGATAGCTCCAAGGCTGACAACCGACTAGCCCTGGGCGACAGGCTCTAGGGTGGGGGTCACAGGAGCCTTGGCCAGCATGTCGCTCAGTAGGCACTGGTCGCTGACGCTGCGATCGAGGGCGGCCTCCAGGGTGTAGCGGGGGGTCCAGTTCAGCGTTTTTTTGGCCTTAGCATTGGTGTAACGAAAGGGCTTCAGCCGCGCATCCAGGCTGGCGGGAATCAGTAGACCCGGCAGGCGCGCCTTGCCCTTGAGCAATTGCTGGTTCACGAACCAGGCCAAACTGGAGACGCCACGCATCATACCCCAGGGCATCGGAATGACCTGGGGTGGGTTCTCGGTGCGCTTCACTAGGGCTTTGGTGAACTGGCGGCGGGTGGGCAGATTGTCGTCTACCACGTTGATCACTTCGCCAGCGGCGGCAGCGCTGCCCACCGATAGCACAATGGCTTCGGCACAGTTTTCGACATAGGTGACAGGAATTAGGGCATTGGGCCCAATCAAGAGCCATTTGGAGCCAAAGTCTGCCCCGTGGCAGGCGTTCCACAGCGCTTCGCGGCCGTAGATCATGCCGGGGCGAATCAGGGTGACGATAGCGCCATTGGTGTCACCCCACTCGCGCATCATGTCTTCCTGAATCAGCTTGGTTTGGGCGTAGGCGTCGCGATACTCGGGTTCAGACTCGATGGGAAACGCTTCGTCGATTACCCGATTGGCCGAGGGTTTGAAGTAGTCGTACACCGAAAAGGTGCTGGTGGCCACTAGCTTTTTCACAGCGGCAATGGTCATAGCCCCCAGTAGGTTTTCGGTGGTGAGCACGGTGCCGGCGAAGCGATCGTAGAAATCGCCGCCCTTCACTGCCGCCATGTGAATGACGCAGTCTACGTCGCTGAGGGCTTCGGCGATTCCGCGACTCTGGCGTAGGTCAACGCGCACTAGCTCCACCGCAGGATGGTCAGCCCAGGCCAGCTTCGAGGTGTCGGTGGCGGGACGCACGACGGCCTTGACGGCATAGCCCTGTCGCACCGCCTCGGCCACCACGTACTTGCCTAAAAACCCTGACGCTCCAGTGATAAACAGCTTCATACTCGGTTCTCCTCTGCAAGTAGGGTCTCAATCAGCCGGTTAGTCTTATCCATATCTTCAAAGCTCACCGGCATGGGCTGATCGTGAAGAATGGCGGCGTAGGTTTGGTCGAGCAGGCGGTGCAGCCCTTCGTAGGCGGTGCGCTGCATGACCTTGTTGCGGAAGTTTTTGACGCTGGAGCCCATCAGATCCCACCCGTTGACGAAGTGGTTGATCAGCGGCGACAGTTGCTCACCCCCAGCCCGAGGAATCACGGTGCGCAGGTAGGGCTGAAACAGATCGGTTTCGGCGTAGCCCTGGCTGCCCCTGACAAACAGGGTAAAGCATTCGGGTTTGGTATAGCAGCTAAACCGCAGCCGGGCGTGCTGCTGGCCGTTGAGCAAAATGGCGTCGAGGTCGTCGTACTTGAACAGATCACCACCGCCGTGGTTGCTCCAAGCCGCAGCGACCCGGTCTACCTCGGGCATGAACCGCAGCAGCAGATAGGCCATGTGGGTAATGACATCGTGCACAACCCCGGCGGGCAGCTTGTGTACGGGGTTGGGCAGGTTGCGATCGGCAAAGCGCCCGCCTGCCTCGCGATAGCCTAGGGCCACGCGCACCTCAACCTCTTGCACCTCGCCTAGAGTGCCGTATTTGACCATGTCTTCGATTTTGAGAATGGCCTCATTAAACCGGTAGTTGTGGTTTTCGATCAGGTGCAGGTTCTTCTCCTGAGCCAGATGCCAGAGGGTTTTGAAGTCCTCGTAGGTGGGCGTAATCGGCTTTTCGCAAATGACGTGAGCCTGGGCATTGAGACAGTCAGTAACCAGCTTTTGGTGAGTATTCGGCGGGGTGAGAATGTGAACCACGTCGGGCTTGGTTTCTGCCAGCATGGCCTGGTAATCGGTGAAGGCTTGGCCAGCATGAAATGTCTCAGCGGCGTACTTGGCAGCGGCGGCAGATAAATCGCACACCCCAACTAACTCACTGTGGTCAGAACTGTCTAAAAAGCTTAAATGTTGTTTAGAAATAACGCCGGTACCAATGACCGCAGCCTTTAGAGACTTACCCATTGAAGATACCTGTAGCAAACCAGCTAAAACTAATCATAGAGATGTATCTAGGCTGAAAAATTCAGCTGTGCAGGGCTAAGTGTATCCATTCTTGACTACTGTGCAGGCTATACGGCTGAACTCAGTTGGGGGGAGAAGATCTAGATATATTGCTGAAAATTTCTAACCCCTGGCTGCACCGTGAAGCTGCTACAAACTAATAAAACTAAAACTTGGGCTTTGTCGCTGTACCTCTGGAGGGATATTGACTACGATCGCAGCCGCCACTGCCAATCATCTGCGCCCCTGTCCCTGTCCCACCGCCAGAAAAATGGGGCAAGATTGAGTATTCACAAACTGCGATCGCGTCCCCACGGTTAAGGCTATGGTTTTTTGTGGTTTAGCTAGATGCTGCAGGTCTGGGGCTGCCGCCGGTCGGCTAGGACGGTGGGGTGGTCTAACGGGCCTTTGGCTGGCGATCGCGATCGCCCCAGCCCCAGCCCAGACACCACCAGTGGCATTCCTGGATGTTCTCCCAGGTGCTGGCTTAAGGCTAGACTCCGAGAACCTAGACACCGGCTTTGATGACTACCGCTTGGGGCCTGGAGACGGTATTTTTGTCGGAGTGCAGCGGTTTCCCGACCTGAGTTTTCCGGCCACCCTAGATATTCAGGGCAACGTGGTGGTGCCCCTGGCCGGCACCCTCAATCTCACCGGGCTAACCCTAGAAGAGGCTCGCGAAACAATTTTCGATCGCTACAACCAGTACGTGGTCAATCCCGATGTGTCGGTGATTCTTACCACCCAGCGCCCGGTGGAAGTGACGGTGGTGGGTGAGGTACCCCGTCCAGGGTTTTACCCCTTGCAGGCGCCACAGCTATCGGTGGCGCTGCTGACCGCAGGAGGTTCTACTACCCTGGCGGATCTGCGTCTGGTGCAGGTGGATCGGCCCCTAGAGAGCGGCGATATCCTTTCGCGCACCATAGATTTGTTCACCCCACTCCTTCAGGGTGAGCCTATTCCCCAGGTGAGGTTGCAGGACGGCGATGTGGTCACAGTGCCCCGCCTGGCCCCAGAGGATGTGGAGAGCTACGATCGCGCCCTAGTGGCCAGCTCAACCCTGGCTCGGCCTGAGATCACCATTCGGATACTTAACCGAGCCGCTGGGGCGCGCGGCGGGGAAGCTCGCTTTGGAGCGATTAATCTGCGTAACGGCAGCCGCTTTTTAGACGCCCTGGCTGTGGCGGGGGTGAACCCTGATGTGGCCGCCTACAACCGTATTGCGGTGCTGCGATTCAACCCCGAAACTGGCTCGGCCGATACGATTACGGTCGATGCGGCAGCGGCGGTAAATGGCGACTTGAGCCAGAACATTCCCCTTCAGGAAAACGACATCCTGGTGGTTGACCGCAACCTGCTGGCGCGGGTCAGCTATGCTCTCAATACCTTTACTCAGCCCTTTCGCGATGTGTTGGGCTTTTTGCTCTTTTTTGACTCATTGACCGATTCAGCAGACTCGTTATTTAGACCCTAGGGTTTTGGACCCTGAGAACGGCGATGGTTTCTCCTTTTATTAAGCGCTATCTGCTGGCCCTAGACCGCTACAAGTGGCCTAGCTTGGCAACTCTGCTGGGCATTCTGGGAATTTCAGCGGTGGTGGCTATGCAGCCTCCTCCGCCCCCGCAATACCGGGCCGAGGGGGTGCTGGTGCAGAATGCGCCTGTCGTTGCCCTGACCACCACCGGTACCGAGGTGCAGCAGCGAGGACAGGGAATTATTTCAGAGGAATTTCTGCTGGCTGACGTGCTGCTTCAGCAGGTGTCCCAGGAGCTAGAGCGGCGCGGGATCTCAATGGATCCTGAAACCCTGCGCTACCGCACCACGGTCAAGCTAGAGGGGGAAGAAAATGTGGTGCAGCGGGTTACAGTCACCTTTCGCGGGGCCGACGAAGAGCAGACTCAGCTCACCCTCAGCCTGCTGTTTGAGGCCATGGTGGAGCTGAGCCGAGTCACCAACCGGGCCAGAATTGGGGCCATTGTGACTGCGTTAGATGAGCGTCTGCCCGCCGTAGAAACTGATCTGCGAGCCGCCGAACAGGCCCTCGAAGCCTACGATCGCACCGAAGGTCCGGCCATCCAGGCTGCCCTCGACGGCAGCCTGCTGGGGGCGATCTCGGGTGGGCAGCAGCAGCAGCGCCAGAACCAAATTACCCTGGCGGGGCTTGACTCCCAGATTCAAAGCCTGCAACAGCAGCTGGGTCTGACGCCGGGGCAAGCGTTTACCGCCTCGGCCCTGAGCGCTGACCCGATTATTGCCCAGCTGCGATCGCAGATTTTAGAGAGCGAAACCCAGCTCAAGCTACTGTCGGCCACCCTGCGCGAATCGCACCCTACGATTCAAGATCTGCGCCAAAACTTGACCGCCTACAACGCCCTGCTGGCCGAGCGCGCCCAGGAGGTGATTGGGGGGCAAGACTTAGCCGCCCTGCCCAGCGTTAGCGAAGTGCGCCAAAACAGCACCCTCGACCCGGCTCGCGCCGCCCTGGCTAACCAGCTAGTTACCCTCAGTGCCCAGCGGGCCGCCCTGGCCAGCCAGCAGCAGGTGCTCAGCCAGAGCGATGGCCAACTGCGTCAGCAATACTCCAGCCTGCCCAACAAGCAGCTGGAGCGCAACCGCCTAGCCCAGCAGGTAGCCCTCAACCAGGCCCTCTATGACCAAATTCAGGCCAAACGCATTGATGCCCAGGCCGCTGAGGCCGAGACCGCCAGCAGCCTCACCGTCGCCCAACCGCCCACCACGACGCTCCAGGCCGACCCACCCACTAGCCCCGTCGTGGTTATGGCCGTGGGCGGCCTACTGGGAATTGTTGCCGCCGGAGCCGTGGTCTTTCTGCTCGATCTACTCGACAGTACCGCCCGCACTCCCGAAGATCTCCAGGGCATTCTGAGCGATCAGGATGTGCCGGTGCTAGGGTTAGTTCCGGCACTGGCCGCCACGTCTTCCCAGGGCTGGCCGATTCTCTACCAGCCCCAGACTCCCGACCTCGAGATTTACGAGCGACTGCGCAGCAGCCTGCGGCGGGCGGGCAGCTTGTCTGAGGCTGGGACACCCCCGTGGGTGGTGCTAGTCGTCAGCAGCCGGTCGGGGGAAGGTAAAACCACCAGCGCCTTTAACCTGGGCATTGCCGCTGCTCGCGCCGGACGTCGGACCCTGATTGTCGAAGCCGACCTACGCCAACCCTCCTGCGGTCACAGACTGGGGGTTAAGCTCAACCCAGCTGCCATTTCTGCACCGCTGCACTACTACGCCGGGCGACAGCAGGAGCCAATTCAGCTTGCGCCCTGGGTCGAAAACCTGTACTTAGCTCCCAGCCCCGGCCCCCAGCCCCACCCGGCAGCCATTCTGGAGTCGAGCGAGATGGGGCAATTTCTAACCGATGCCCGCGCCCGCTTTGACCTGGTGCTGATTGACGCGCCGCCCCTGGGCAACAGCAACGACGCCCTGCTCCTCGGGGCCGCCAGTGATGGGCTACTGCTGGTGACCCGCCCCGGCTACACCGACAAAGCGGTGCTAGAGGCTCTGTTAGAACAGCTGTTGGAGAATGAAGACCTGCCGCTGCTGGGTGCGATCGTCAATGCCGCCGATCGCACCGCCGCCGCGTCTGCCACCCTTCCTGCAGACGATAGTGCCGCTATCACCCCTGCCCCCCAGCCCCTGGTTCGCTCCATCGACTTTTAGCAGAGTAAGCCGATAGGGTAGGATCGTATGCTGTAGCGTCTAGGAACGTTAAGGAGCGATCGCTTGCCTACCCTGGGAGTCAACATCGACCACATTGCCACGATTCGCCAGGCCCGCCGCACCGTTGAGCCCGACCCCGTGGCCGCAGCAGTGCTGGCCGAGCTAGCCGGTGCTGATGGCATTACCGTGCACCTGCGCGAAGACCGTCGCCACATGCAAGACCGCGACGTGCGCCTGCTGCGGCAGACCGTGCGCACCCATCTAAATTTGGAGATGGCCGCTACCGATGAAATGGTGGCGATCGCCCTTGATGTCAAACCCGACTACGTCACCCTCGTGCCCGAGCGGCGCGAAGAAGTCACCACCGAAGGCGGCCTAGATATCGCCGGTCAAACCGATCGGATGAAATCCGTAGTCAACACCCTTCAGAGCACCGGCATTCCGGTCAGCCTGTTTATCGACGCCGCCACTGACCAAATTGAGGCTTCAGCCCAGGTCGGTGCCCAGTTCATCGAGCTGCACACTGGCCCCTACGCCGAAGCCAAGGCCGAAGCCGACCTCCACCGCGAACTCGACATTCTGGCTCAGGGAACGGCCCAGGCGATCGCCCTCGGCTTGCGGGTCAACGCCGGCCACGGCCTCACCTACTGGAACACCACCCCAGTCGCCCGCATCCCCGGCATGGAAGAGCTGAACATTGGCCACAGCATTGTCAGCCGCGCTGTACTGGTAGGCCTAGAGCGCGCCGTCCGCGAGATGAAAGCGCTGATTTAGGGTGGAAAGGAGAATGGCGGAAAATTTTGAATGTTGAGTTTTGAATTCTGAGTTCATACCTTCACCGTCAACTCAAAACCCAACATTAAACACTCAAAACTCTCCCCTACCCATCCACCCCCTACCCGCCCACCCCCTTACCCCTACCCACAAAGGAGATTCCCCCATGACCACCTACTACTACGCCGTTGCCAGCCAAAAGTTTCTGCTCGAAGAAGAACCCCTGGATGAAGTCCTCAAGGAGCGCCGCCGCTACTATCAGGAGCAAGAGCAGGAGGTGAATTTTTGGCTGGTCAAGTCCCCCGCTTTTCTAGAGGCTCCTGAGCTAGCCAGCATTAAAGCCCGCTGTCCCCAGCCTGCTGTAGCTCTAGTTTCCACCAGCAAGCAGTTTATTACCTGGGTCAAGCTGCGGTTTGATTACGTAGGCACCGGTGAGTTTGAGGCTCCCTCCGCTGCCATCCCCGACCCCCTCGCATCTTTAGATGCCGTAGCGTCCTAAGCTGAAGGCAGGCGCGATTGCGATCAAAACCTAGAATCTCTGCCCGCGATCGCCGCTTTAGGCTAGAATCGCTGGCAGATTACGGCGGTAACAAAGAGCAATGGTAAAGGGTTTGAAACGGAGCAGCGCACAAGTATCGCTTAGTTGGATGACACTGCCCCGAGCGGGAAGCATTGCCCTGGGGCTATTGCTGGCACCACTAGCTGGGCTGTGGACTGCTGCCCAAGCTCAGTTTCCACCCTGCCCGCCCCCGTCCGCCAACGAGTATTTGCTGCTGGTCCGCAGCAACACTGAGGCCGAGCGCACGCGGGTACAAGACCTGCTGCCCTCTAACAGCACCGTCCTAGTTTGCGATTACCTCAACGACACGGTTGTGCGGGCTGGCGGGTTTACTAACCTGGAAAACGCTAATGCCTGGGCTCAGTACATGACTGAGGTAGAGGGTTTCCAGGCCTTTGTAGCGCGTCCGGCCACCACCGCAGCCCAGCCTGCGCCTCCCACAGGTGGCACAACTCCGTCGGCGAGCACAACTCCGCCTGCGAACAGCGAGACTCCCCCCACCAATGGCACCCCGTCCGGCAACGGCACCCCTGCTACAGGTACTCCCCCGGCAACAAATCAGTCAGCGCCGACCGCCTACGCTCCTCAGCCTTTGGGAACGGGTTTTGCGGTGCTGGTGGACTACCAGTATCAGCCTGAGTCGGCGATCGCCATTCAGCGTCAGGTGGGCCAGGCCGTGGGCCTAGCAGTGCATCGCCAGCGTTCCTACCTGCTCATTGCCCACAGCCCCGATGTGGCCGGGGCCGCTTCTACCCTGGCAGTGCTCACCAGTCTCAACATTGCCGGCTTTATTGTCGATAGCCAGGAAGTAGTAATGCTGACTCCAGCGGTGGCTCTCACCGCTCCTTAGGATTTCCTTCTCAAAACAGTTAGAAAATAGCCGGTAGCTGCGACTTCGCTGCGCTACCGGCTATTTTCTTAAAAGTTAACCCAGTAAAGCATTAGCTCATACAAAATCCGTATTGAGAAACCCCGATTCAGAACAAGAATCTTGTGGGGGCATTGCACTGCAATGCCCCCACAAACCAGGTGCACCCGAACGGGATTCGGCATCAGTAGGCAGGCGCAGCCAGGCAGGAGATCATCGCTCCTAAAATTGACCCGGCGATCACCTGAAAAGGCGTGTGTCCCAGCAGTTCCTTCAGCCGATCTTCTCTAATTTCGGGCTTTTCTTGAAACAGCTCATCAATAATTTGGTTGAGCACCTTGGCCTGCTTGCCCGCTGCTTGGCGCACTCCCGCCGCGTCATACATGACAATCACCGAAAACACGGCGGTGGCTGCAAATATCGGGCTGGCCCAGCCTAGGGTTTGGCCAACGCCGCCCGCCAGGGCCGTGACCAGAGCCGAGTGGGCGCTGGGCATACCACCGGTTTCTACCATCACCCGCAGATTGAGCTTGCGGTGGCGCACCAGCTCAATGACAGCCTTGAGCCCCTGGGCTGTAAAGCAGGCAATTAACGCCACCACGAGCACATGGTTGTTGAAGATGTCGCTAAAACTGTCCATCGGCGCAGGCAAACCTAGTAGGTACGGGCAACAATATAATCGGCGATCGCCAGCAGAGGTCGGTTCAGCTCCCCAAACCCAGCCAAACTTTCCTTCGCCTCTTCAATCAGCTGGTTGGCCTGGCGACGCGATTCTTCAATGCCCCAGAGGCTGGGGTAGGTCACCTTCTGGGCAGTAATGTCTTTGCCGACTGACTTGCCTAGGGTTTCAGACGTTGAGGTGATATCGAGAATATCGTCCACAATCTGAAAGGCTAGGCCAATGCGCTGAGCGTACTGGCGCAGGCTTTCAATCGCCTCTTCGTCAGCCCCGGCCAGGATGGCTCCGGAGGTCACCGAAATTTCGAGCAGAGCCGCCGTCTTGTGGTTGTGAATGTAGTTGAGGGTTTCTAGTGTCACGTCGGGGTTGCCCTCGCTGGCCAAATCCACAACTTGACCGCCCACCAGACCTTCACCCCCCACCGCTTTACCTAGCCCGGCAACTACCCGCAGCACTCGCTCAGGAGATGCCCCCTGGGTTTGGGTCGCCACATGTTCAAAGGCGTAGGTCAGAAGCGCATCGCCCGCCAGAATCGCCACGTCGTCGCCGTAGACCTTGTGGTTAGTGAGGCGGCCCCGGCGGTAGTCATCGTTGTCCATCGACGGCAGGTCGTCGTGGATCAGCGACATGGTGTGGATCATTTCCAGGGCACAGGCCGTGGGCATGGCCATCGCTATGCTGCCGCCCACGAGTTCACAGGTGGCCAGGCAGAGAAGGGGTCGCAGGCGCTTGCCTCCAGCCAGCAGCGAATAGCGCATGGATTCGTAGAGGGTTTCGGGATAGCGCAGGGCCAGGGCCTGGTCGAGGGCCGCTTCTACCTGAGGGCGGCGCTCTTTTAGGTAGGCTTCGAGGTCAAAGGGGCCAGCAGCAGCGGGCCTAGAGTCGAGGGAGTTGGTTGGCACCATGGCGGCAGGCAGGTTGAAAGGCGACAAAGATGAGTTTGAAACTGGATAGATCCCGCGTTTAGAGGCGGTTGCGGTAGCTGGTTATGGTGTTCTCAAGCAGCATGGCTACGGTCATGGGGCCAACGCCCCCCGGCACCGGAGTAATCGCCGCAGCCACCGGCTCCACCGAGGCAAAATCGACATCCCCTACTAGCCGAGCTGAGCCGTCGGGCTGCTCGACTCGGTTAATGCCCACGTCGATGACAACGGCGCCGGGCTTAACGTCGGCCGCTGTAATCATACCGGGGTGGCCTACCGCCGCCACTAGAATATCAGCTTGCCGCATCACCGCGGCTAAATCGGGGGTGCGCGAATGGGCCATAGTCACGGTAGCGTTGGCCTCCAGCAGCATCAGGGCCATGGGCTTACCCACGAGAATGCTGCGCCCCACTACCACAGCCGTAGCTCCAGCGGGGTCAATTTTAGCGGCCTCTAGCAGCCGCATGACGCCGTAGGGGGTGCAGCTGCGCAGGCCGGGTTCGCCGCGCACTAGCCGGCCTAGATTGATGGGGTGCAGTCCGTCGGCATCTTTATCGGGGTCGATGGTGTGGAGCAGAGCCACGGCATCGAGGTGGTCGGGCAGGGGCAGCTGCACCAAAATGCCGTCTACGTTGGGGTCGCCGTTGAGCTGCTGAATCAGGTCGGCCACCTCCTGCTGGGAGACGGTGGCGGGTAGGTGCTTGCCGTAGGAGGCAATGCCCACTCGACTACAGGCTCGCTCTTTGTTGCGCACGTAGGCGGCGCTGGCGGGGTTGTCGCCCACCATGATTACGGCCAGCCCAGGGGGACGGCGGCCTTGGGCGATGAAGACCTGAACAGCAGCAGCCAGGTCGGTTTGAATTTGGGCCGCTAGGGCTTTGCCGTCAAGCAGTTGGGTCATGGCCGGGTGCGCTAACCTGTATCTCGGAAACGATCGCAGTTGAAACCCTAGGGCAAGCTTTGCCCAGATTGAGGATTCGACGCCTTCTCAGTGTCTCAGATTTTGATCCTCTAAACGCCTGCGATCGCCGCTCAGCGCCTGAAAAAGCTGCTATGAACTACTTAAAGCGTCAGTTTACCTACTACGGAGTGGTTGGGTTGGCCCTAGTGGCGGTCACCAGCTGCGGGGCCAGTGTCGATGCCACCGTGGGCTATTCCCTGCGCAATCGCCTCAGCACCTGGCCCGGCCTTGCCTGGCTTGACCCGGTTACCCCCATCGGTGAAGCGAGCCAGAGCCCTCGCGATACGGTCTATCTGGCTGGCACCGTAGGCCGCCATCTGCCCCTGGTGGGTCAGGGACTGTACGAGTTGGTGGATGATTCAGGCTCGATCTGGGTGCTCAGCGCCGCTGCGCCGCCGCCAGTGGATGAGCCAGTCACCCTGCGGGCAGCGATTCGGTACGAGCAAGTTTTGCTGCGCGGACAAGACATTGGTGAGTATTACGCTGAAGAGTTAGAGCGCCTGCCCCAGGAATCTCGATGAAGACTACAGTAACGGCCCGATAGCGTTCTTCTCCGTTGTGGGGCCTGGAAAATGGTAGTCTCTTAGAAATGCTGTGTATAGTCATTCACACTGGTAGGAGAGGATTAGGGTAAATGAAACAACTGGTTGGCCTACTCGTTGCGCTGGCAGTGCTGTTGGGTTGGGTGAGTAGCCCCGCTGTGGCGCAGCCTATCTCTGGGGCAGACCTCCTGAGCGCCCCCATTGTGGCTACGGCCTGGCTGGCAGAATCGCCGCAGAATTCGGTAGACGCCAAGCTCAAGACAGAATATGGGGCTAAGTTGGACCTCAACAACGCCAACGTACAGGGCTTTAGAAAGTTTCCTGGACTGTACCCCACCCTGGCGCGCAAGATTCTGCTCAATGCTCCCTACGAGAGCGTTGACGACGTGCTCGATCTGCCCGGTCTGAGCGAGCCGCAGCTTGAGATTCTGCGCAAGAACCTGGATAACTTCACGGTTACCGTGACTGACTCCGCTCTTGTAGAAGGTGGCGATCGCTTCAACAACGGCGTTTATAAGTAGACAGCGGGTCGTCCCTCTGTTTGGCTTAGCTGCCGCCCTTAGTAGCCCTGGTTGGTCAGGTTGGCCCAAGGTCAACGCTGGTTAGCCAGGGTTTTTAGCACTTTACTATTTGAATCATTCTTGGGAGTCGTCTTTGACCCAGCCTGATTTATCGCCGCTTGCACCGCCCCTCAACAACCATTTCGACGTGCTGGTGATTGGGGGAGGCGCCGCTGGACTCTACGCGGCGCTGTCGATTCCGTCCCAATGGCGCATTGGGCTGGTGACCAAAGATACGCTGTCAATTTCCGCCAGCGATTGGGCCCAGGGGGGCATTGCCGCCGCCATTGGCGTAGACGATGCCGTCTCGCTTCACGTGGCCGACACCCTGGTGGCCGGAGCCGGGTTGTGCGATCCTCAAGCCGTAGGGCACTTGGCTAGTAAGGCTGCTCCCTGTATTCAGCGCCTAGTGGATCTGGGGGTCGCCTTCGATCGCACCGAGGGTCAGCTGGCCATGACCCTAGAGGCCGCCCACTCGCGCCGTCGCGTGCTCCACGCCGCCGATACTACCGGCCGGGCGATCGTATCGATTTTGGCGGAGGCGGTGCTCCAGCGCCCCAACATTGAGGTGTTTGAAAGCGCCTTTGCCCTCGACCTGTGGATGCTTGAAGGCCGCTGCCGGGGAGCGCTGGTGGCCCACCGTCAGCAGCTTCAGTGGCTGTCGGCCCAGGCCACGGTGCTGGCCACAGGGGGCGGTGGTCAGGTCTATGCCCAGACCACAAACCCCGCCGCCAGCACGGGTGATGGCGTGGCCATGGCCTGGCGGGCTGGAGCCCAGCTGCGCGATTTAGAATTTGTCCAATTTCACCCCACGTCCCTAGCGGAACCGGGGGCACCGCCCTTCTTGATTAGTGAAGCGGTGCGGGGAGAAGGCGCGCATTTGGTTGATCGGCAGGGCTACCGCTTTGCCTTCGACTACCATCCCGATGGCGAATTGGCCCCGCGTGATGTGGTCAGTCGAGCGATTTTTCACCACCTGCAAAAGACGGGGGACAGCCGCGTCTGGCTCGACATGCGGCCCATTCCGCCCGATCGCTTGCAGTATCGCTTTCCCAACATTTTGCAGGTGTGCCGCACCTGGGGCTGCGACCCTCTCAGCGACCCCGTGCCGGTTTCCCCTGCTGCCCACTACTGGATGGGCGGCATCACAACGGATCTCAGCAGCCAAACCACGATTCCGGGCCTCTATGCTGTAGGCGAAAACGCCAGCACCGGGGTCCATGGGGCCAACCGTCTAGCCAGCAACTCCCTGCTGGAATGCTTGGTCTACGGCGCTGAGCTCGCTAACCTGCCCCTGCAAGCGGACAGTAATGATTCTGAAGAAGTGAAAGGAGCGGGCTCAGCAGTTTCAGCCCTGGACGAGGCCGCCTTGTGGTCCCAGAACACCGCCAAAGACGCCCTGGCAACGCTTCATCAACAGCGCGAGCAGCTGACCCAGCTGATGTGGGATGCGGCCGCCATTAGCCGTGAGCAGGCACGGCTAGAGGGGGCGATCGCCACCCTGAGCCAGTGGCGCACCGAGTGGCAACAGCACCCGTGGCAGTCTTTGCACCAGCTGTCGCCCGGTCAGACCTATCCCCTACCCGATACCCTCGACTGGCCGTTGGTGCGAGCCTGGGGCGAATTGGGCAACCTCTACGACATTGCCTGGCTAATCCTCAACAGCGCCGCCTTTCGCACCGAGAGCCGGGGCGGCCACTTTCGTCAAGACTATCCCCAACCCAGCCCCCAATGGCAGGTGCATACGGTGGTCGAGGGCGATCGCTGGGAGAAGTCGCCACCAGTGGAGGGGTAGATGGGCAAATGTGAAGTCAGTTTTGAGTGCTCAGTTTTGAGTTTTGAATTTTTGGTGTAGGAAAAACACTCAAAACTTAAAACTCAAACTTCAAAACTAGCTAGGTATTTTGTCACTTACCCGCCGCTCCACTACCGCCGCTTCCGCTTCTTGGATCGCTTCCGCTTGCCCTTAGCCGCGGAGGATATCCAGTCGGCTACATAGTGGCTCAGGGCCCCGAGTTCTAGCCCCACCACCAGGGCCAGCCACCAGGGCCAGTAGGTGACCAATCCCCAGCTCAGCCCGTTGGCCAGGTCTCCCCAGGAAAGGGCGGTGCGCTGGGCGCTGTTGAGCAGATTGACGAGCAGCAGCCCGACAACGCTCACCCATAGCGACAGGTAGAGCACCCGCACCACGGTGCCAATAATCGGTCCGTGGGACCAGTGCGATCGGTGGCGAATGCGGCTTCGGTAGGGGAGCCAGATCCACCGCAGCCAGCCCCAGCGTTTGTATTGCACCGAGTGAATATCGAGGTCAGGGCCAAGCATCCAGCCGCCCAGCAAAAAACCCAGACAGACCACTGCGGTTAGCTGGCCGCTGAGGGTGACGCGAAAGGCAGCCAACACCACCAGGGGTAAGGCCCAGAGAGTAATGCGATCGTGAGTGCGGCCTGAGGACATGGCACAGATGTACCAAGATTTAGCCCTTCTGGCAAGGGGTAAGGGCTCAGCCGATTAACTAGGGCGCCATTGCCCCGGTTACCTGAAGAATCGTGTGAATGAGCATTTCCGCCTCCACCGGCTTGGGCAGGTGCCGTTGAAATCCGGTGGCCAGGGCTTGTGTTTGGTCAGAAATGCGGGCATGGGCAGTAATGGCGATCGCCGGAATCTGAGCCTGGGGAGTGGGCAGCTGCGTTCTAATTTTTTGTATCAGAGTGTAGCCATCCATATCGGGCATGCTGATGTCGCACAGCAGCAGCGCCGGCTGGGTTGTACTCAATAGGTGAAAGCCATCCTGCGCGGTGGCTGCTGCCGTGACAACTGCCCCCTGAGAGACCAGCAGAAAGGTCAAATAGTCGCGGGTATCGGTGTCATCGTCAATGACCAAGATAGACATATTCGTCAGGGCATGGGGACCGGCCTCGGCAAGCTTGGTTTCTGGCGGCGTGGGAGGCGTGGGGGTGAACGGGGAAGGCACCAGCGGCAGGGCCACGTTAAAGGTGGTGCCTTGATTGACCCCAAGGCTTTCTGCCCAGACGTAGCCCTGGTGCTGCTCTACCAGGTAGTAAACGATCGCCAGCCCCAAACCCAGCCCTCCCTGGGCGCGGGTGGTGCTGCTGTCGGCCTGGCGAAACCGATCAAAAATGTGGGGCAAAAAGTCGATGTCAATGCCCATGCCCGTATCGTTGATGCGCAGCTGGGCGTAGCCCGGCGCATAGGCAACTGGGGGATTTGCTAGACCGTCAGGCAGGTCGGTCACCACCGAGAGATGAACGTCTACTCGCCCCTGCTGAGGGGTAAATTTAATCGCGTTGGTGAGCAAATTCCAGACGACCTGCTGCAACCGCAGGGCATCTCCCACAATCTCTAGGCGGGCGGTGTCTTGAACGTTGTCAACCAGGGCGATCGCCTTGGCTTCTGCCGCTGGCCTCACCGTCTCTAACGCCGACTGGGCGATCGCCGCCAGATCTAGCGGCTGGCAGTGGAGCTGTAGCTTGCCCCGCACAATCTGGGACACGTCGAGAATGTCTTCAATCAGCTGTTTTTGGGCAACGGCGTTGCGCTCAATGGTGGCGATCGCGTAGGCCGTCTTTTGTGGGTCTAAGTTGCGCGATTGCAGCAGCTGCGACCAGCCCAAAATTGAATTGAGCGGTGTCCGCAGCTCGTGGGACAGTACCGCAATAAACTCGTCCTTCATGCGGTTGGCCGTCTCTGCCTCTTGGCGGGCCACCTGCTCGCGAATTACCTGGGCGTTGGCGGCCTCGGCTCGCTTGCGCTCGGTAATGTCTTCAACGGTGCCCACATAACCGAGAAACTGCTTTTGCTCCGACACCAGACGGGCCGAGCGAACCGAAATCCAGCGGGAGTCAGCATCTTTCGCCTGAACTCGAAACTCCTGGGAATATTCCTGCCCGTTAGCCATGAAGGCGTGCCAAGTCGATTGGGCGATCGCCGAGTCGTCGGGATGCACGGAGCCCAGCCAGCTCTGCTCGGGGACAGTCTCGGCTGAGCCACAAATGGATTGGTAGCGGGGATTGGTGTAGAGACAGCGGCCTTCAGTATCGGTGACAAACACCCCCAGCGGCGAACAGGTGCTGAGCAAGCGAAACCGCTCTTCACTCATCTGTAGCTCAGTATTAATTGCTTCTAATTGAGCGGCCTGCCGCTGCAAAATTTCTGTTTTTTGCCGCAGGGCTTCGGTCTTTTTAAATAGCTCAATAAAAATGGTTACTTTTGACAGCAAAACATTGGGCGCAAGTGGCTTGATTAAATAATCTACAGCCCCCAATGCATAGCCCTTAAACATAAACTGTTCGTTGCTGCTAAAGGCGGTCAGAAAAATGATTGGTGTATCGCGCGATCGCTGACGCTGGCGAATGAGCGTGGCTACCTCAAAACCATCCATCAGAGGCATTTGCACGTCCAGCAAAATTACCGCAAAGTCGTCCTGCAGTAGACAGCGCAGCGCCTCTTCCCCCGAGGTTGATTTGACTAAATTGGCCCCCAGTTGGCCCAAAATAGCCTCTAGGGCCACCAGGTTTTCAGGCTGATCATCGACGAGGAGAATGTTGACGGTTGCCTCGGTTTGCATCACTAACCTCCCGTCGCCGCGCAGAGATGAATTAAGCGGGGCGCAATTTGCGAGAGGGGCAATATGGCATCGACGGCGATCGCCGCGATCGCGGCCCTCGGCAGCACTGGGCTTTCTGCCGTGTCTGGGTCTTGCACAATTGCGACCCCGCCCCGCGCCTTCAGGGTGGATAACCCTTTTACTCCATCCTGGTTGGCTCCGGTCAAAATTACACCAATCACACGTTCGTTATAGCTGTCAGCGGCCGACTCTAGCAGCACATCAATTGACGGGCGCGCGTAGGAAACCGGCTCATCAATAGATAGAGAAAAATATCCGTATTCTACCAGTAAATGATAGTCGGCCGGGGCGAGATAAACATGCCCCGCCTGGATGCGTTCCTTATCTTCAACCTCGTGCACTGGAAGCACCGTAAACTGTTGCAAAAAATTACCCAAGCCCTGATCAGACTCGCGGTGGCGATGTTGCACAACGGCTAGTGCCGCAGAAAAATCTTGGGGAAGGGCACCAAGCAGAGTTTTTAGGGCCGACAGTCCGCCCAGGGAAGTGCCGATTACAATCAGTTCATAGGCCACTAATTGCGTCTCCTATACAGCTTTTCGGCTTTTGCCAAATCGTCGTAGGCGGTTTCATATTTGGTGAACCGAATAGTTTCCTGCTTGCCCAAACCAAGAATGCCAAACTTACACAGGCTGTTATAAAACAGTCCGTGAACCTGATTTTGCAAGGTTGGATTGAAGTAAATCAGCACATTGCGACAGATGATCACATTGAACTCGTTGAATGAGCCATCGGTCACCAAATTGTGCTCGCCAAAAACCACCCGCTCCCGTAGGGCAGGCCGCAAAATAACGTTGTTATATTTGGCCGTATAGTATTCCGAAAATGTGCGCTGGCCGCCGGCTTTTAAGTACAGCTGGGTATAGTCCTGCATTTGCTTGTAGGGATAGATGCCCTGTCGCGCAATTTGCAAAACCCGGCCATTGGCATCGGTGGCATAGATGCGGCAGCGGTGGTAAAGCCCTTCCTCCTGCAGCAGAATTGCCATGGAGTAAACTTCCTGCCCAGTGGAGCAGCCCGCATGCCAAATGCGAAGAAAGGGATAGGTGCGCAGTAGCGGCACCACCTGCTGTCGAAAAGCCACGTAGAAGCTTGGGTCGCGAAACATGGCCGTGGTGTTCACCGTTAACCCCAACAGCAGCCGCTCCGCACAGGCGCGATCGGTCAGCACCTGAGCCTGCAACTCGGCTACGGTGGCGATTTCTTCGGTTTTGAGAAAGCTTTGAATGCGACGCCTGAGGGAGGCAGAAGCATAATTGCGAAAATCGTAGCCATACCGATGATATAGCCCTTCAATGAGTAAGTGAACGTCTAGATCGTCTGGTTTCAAAATCGTCGCCAGCACCCCATAACCCGTTCAAACCACCTGTCCAAAGCTGTTGTCAAACCTGTGCCAATCTCCAGCTCAAACCGCTCTCCTGGGCTGGCCAAAGCTTGCCCCATTGTCGCCCAATTTCCCTCCCGAACGGTACGTCAAAGGGGGGATCTTAATGGCGATCGCCACTACTTAGTACAGCCACAGGCGCAGCAGCGTCAACAGCTGCTCGGTATCGACGGGTTTGGTGATGTAGTCGGAGGCCCCAGCTTCGATGCACTTCTCGCGATCGCCTTGCATGGCTTTGGCGGTCAGCGCAATGATTGGCAGCGATCGAAACTGCTCCTGTTTGCGAATTAGTCCGGTGGTTTCGTAACCGTCTAGCTCTGGCATCATCACATCCATCAGCACGAGGCCGACATCGGCATTGGCGCGCAACGTCTCAATGCCTTCGCGCCCGTTCTCGGCAAACACCACTACCATCTCGTACTGCTCCAGCAGGCTGGTAAGGGCAAAAATATTGCGCACGTCATCGTCGATGATCAGCACTTTTTTGCCGGCCAGGGCTGGGTCGCTGTGCTGCAAGCGCTCTAGCATTTGCTGCTGGGGCGGCGGCAGATTGGCCTGTACCCGGTGCAGAAACAGGGCCGTTTCATCCAGCAGCCGCTCGGGCGATCGCACGTCTTTAACAATGATGGTTTCGGCCAGGCGGCGCAGCTGGGTCTCCTCTGCCTCGGTCAGGTCTTTGCCGGTGTAAACAATAATCGGCAGCTTCACCAGGGCCGGATCCTGTTTGATCTGCTCTAGCAGATCAAACCCGTTCATATCGGGCAGGCCCAGGTCGAGCACGATGCAGTCGCAGGGTTGGGTGCGCAGGGTCTCTAGGGCGGCAGCACCGGTGTGCACGGCGGTGCTGGTGACATCGCCACCGCCAATCAGCTCAATAATGCTCTGGGCCTGCACCGGGTCATCTTCAATCACCAGCAGATAGCGCACCCGACGTTCTACAAACTGTTTGATGTCGATCAGAGTCTGGGTCAAAATTTCCGGCGCTACAGGCTTTTGAATGTGGGCGATCGCTCCCATCTGAAATTCCTGCTGCTGCTCGTCGTTGACCGTCAGAATGTGAACTGGAATGTGGCGAGTAGTGGGGTTGTGCTTTAGCTGTTCAAGCACCGTCAGACCGTCCATATCGGGCAGGTGCAGATCGAGGGTAATGGCGTTGGGCACAAACCGCTGGGCTAGGGCCAAACCGGTCTGCCCCTGGAGCGCAATCAGCACCTTAAATCCCTGCCCCCGTGCCATATCTAACAAAATGCGGGCAAAGTTTGGGTCATCTTCAATCACCAGCAGCACTCGCTCGGCCGAGTCTTGCCCCCCTGGCGACAGCCGTGAGCGATCATCCTCCAGGTTGGCTGGTAGGGGCGGCAGCGAGTCCCGGCTTGGGGAAGAGGTCATGACTGGGGTTAACTCAGGGGCGGCAGGGCGGCGGTCTTGGGAAGCTAGTCTTGCCCCCTGACGCTGGGCCCTGATTTGCAGCACCTCCCCATCGGTCGAGGGGGCGACGTAGCGCAGCGGCAGGTACAGGGTAAAGGTGCTGCCCTGGTCAGGCTCACTTTGCAGCTCTAGGGTACCCCCTAGCAGCTGGGCCAGCTGTAGGCTGATCGATAGCCCCAGCCCAGTACCGCCGTAGCGGCGGCTGGTGGTGCCATCGGCCTGCTGAAACGCCCCAAAAATGGTGTACTGCTTTTGGGGCGCGATGCCAATGCCGGTATCGGTAACCGCAAAGGCCACCCGCTCCTCGGCAGCCGGAAAAATATCCACCGTGACCCGGCCCTGCTCCGTAAACTTGATGGCGTTAGAGATCAGGTTTTTGAGCACCTGCTGTAGCCGCCGAGGGTCGGTGGCCAGGGTGGTGGGCAAGCCCTCATCCACGACCACCTCAAACCGCAGCCCCTTGCTGGCCGCGGTGGGCTGAAACGTGCGCTCTAGCTCAAACTGAATCGCCGTAAAGGCCAGCGATTCAATGGTCACCTCCATTGTTCCCGACTCGATTTTGGCCATGTCGAGAATGTCGTTGATCAGCGAGAGCAGGTCTGCGCCGGCAGAGTGGATCGTGCGGCTATAGTCAACCTGCTTCTCGGTTAGGTTGCCGTCGCTGTTGTCGCTGAGCATCTTGGCCAAAATCAGCAGGCTGTTTAGAGGTGTCCGCAGCTCGTGGGACATGTTGGCCAAAAATTCTGACTTATAGCGCGACGACTGGGCTAACTGGGCAGCCTGCTCCTCCAACTCCTGGCGGGCTAGCTCAATTTCGCTGTTTTTGCGCTCCACCTGCTGCTTTTGGGTTTCTAGCAGCTCTGCCTTCTCTTCTAGCTCCTCGTTGAGCTGCTGTAGCTCTTCATTCGACTGCTGCAATTCTTCCTGCTGCTGCTGCATCTCCAGCTCTGACTCCTGCAGCGACTGGGTGCGCTCTTCGAGCAGCTGATTGCTCTGCAACAGCTCTTCCTGCTGCTGGCGCAGTTCTTCGGTCAGCACCTGCGATCGCTCCAGCAGTCTCTGGGTTTGCATATAGGCGGCGATCGCGTTGATCATCACCCCCGTCAAGTTGCTGGCCTCATCCAAAAAGGCCAGCTGTAGGTCGTCAAAGCGGTGAAAAGAGGCCAGTTCTAGCACCCCCTTCACCGCATTCTCAAACATCAGGGGCAGCACCACAATCGTCAGGGGCGGCGCCGAGCCCAGCCCAGAGCGAATCTGAATATAGTCCTCCGGCACCTGAGTTAGCACAATGCGCCGCTTTTCTAAGGCGCACTGCCCTACCAGCCCTTCCCCCAGTTTAAACTCGTTCGACAGGTGCTTGCGCTCCTGGTAGGCATAGCTGCTCAACAACTTCAGCCGAGGTGGTTTTTTGGCAGGGTCCAATAGGTACAGCACCCCCTGCTGCGCGTCTACCAGGGGCGCCACATAGGTCAACATCAGCTCTGCCAGGGTTTCGAGACTGCGCTGCCCCTGCAACTGCTGAGACAAATCTGCCAGGTTAGACTTCAGCCAGCGCTGCTCTTCGTTCGCGCGAATCGTCTTCCGCAGGTTAGTCACCATCTGACTGAAGGTGCGGGTCAGAATGCCGGTTTCATCTTGGGAGTTGCTGTCCGGTAGGGAGACGGACAAATCGCCGTCAGCCAGCCGTTCTGCGGTGTTAGAGAGTCTGCGCAGGGGTTCAGAGATATTGCGCGATAGCCACCATCCCACCAGCGATAGCACAATAAACGAGATTGGAATGCCAAAGGCGATCGTATAGAGCGTCTGCTGCGAGGAGATCTGGGCCTGGGTAGCCCGCTCCCCCAGCATGCTCTCCTCTTGCTCAATCAGCTCCGCAATCAGGGCGCGGATCTGGTCCATGAGCAGCTTGCCGCGATCGGTCAGAATATAGGCCTGCGCCGCCGCAAACCCCCCCGTATTTCGCAGCTCAATGCCCTCCGCTAGCCGGGCCAGCCTGGCGTCAATTAGCGGTTGCAGGTCAGCTAGGCGACTTTGAAGCAGCGGGTCGTCGTCGGTGAGCAGCACCAGGGACTCGTACTGGTCATCAATCTTTGTCAGCGCACTGTTATAAGGTTCTAAATAATGAGGTTGGCCGGTAATGAGATAGCCCCGCTGGCCAGTTTCGGCGTTGATCAGCTCAGTTTCTAGCTCGTTGAGATAGCCCAAGATTTGGTATGACTGCTTTTCCCGCTCGGCACTGCGAATTAGGCTAGTAGTGGTGCGGTAAGCAATGGCACCTAGCACAGCCAAGAGCGTCAGCCCTAGGGCAAACCCTGCCCCAATGCGTGTGCCAATTTTGAACCGATTTGCCATAGCGTGTCATTACCAAGCTCATGCATCATTTCAAGGAATTGCCGGAGGGTGCTGTGCGTTTTGGGCCAAGGCCCAAGCAGTCCTAGGGTTCAATTCACCATCCACACTGTAATCTTCGCACCCCTTAACCAGGCATCCGCTCTTTAGAAACCGTCCCTGAATCTGCCGAGCCTGCCTTTACCTCACCCGACTAGGCCACCAATAGTTAAAGGCTCCAGGGCTTCTCTAAAACCCTGGAGCCTTGATTTAGGCGATCGCCTCCATCCCAGAGACAGATCCAGAATCCTTAGCCCAATAGCGCCTTGGCCCGGCTGACTACGTTCTCGACCGTGAAGCCAAACTTCTCCATTACCAGGTCGCCAGGGGCAGAGGCTCCAAAGCGATCGACGCCAATCACGTCGCCTTCGCCGCCTACGTAGCGGCACCAGCCCATGGTGATACCTGCTTCTACTGCCAGGCGCTTGGTCACTGCCTTGGGCAGCACCGACTCCTGGTAGGCGGCATCCTGGGCGTCAAACAGTTCCCAGGAAGGCATGGAAACTACACGTACCTTGGTGCCTGCGGCTCGCAGTTCCTGAGCGGCATTGACGCAAAGGCTAACTTCGCTGCCCGTGCCGATCAAGATCAGGTCGGGAGTGCCATCGCAGTCATCGACGGTGTAGGCTCCTTTAGCAACGCCTTCGATCGAAGAGCCAGGTAGGTTAGGCAGGTTTTGACGGCTAAAAGCCATCAGCGTGGGGGTCTTGCGATGCTCCACGGCGATCTTGTAGGCCCCAGAGGTTTCGGTGCCGTCGGCAGGGCGAATCACGATCAGGTTGGGAATGGCCCGCAGGGAGGCGATGGTTTCTACCGGCTGGTGGGTGGGACCGTCTTCGCCCAAACCAATGGAGTCGTGGGTCATGACGTAGATCACCCCGGCCTGGGAGAGGGCCGACAGGCGAATGGCCGCCCGCATGTAGTCGGCAAACACCAGGAAGGTGGCGCAGTAGGGAATCAGGCCCGAGTTGTGCAGGGCAATGCCGTTGCAGATCGCGCCCATGCCGTGCTCGCGCACACCGAAGCGGAGGTTGCGGTTTTCGTAAGCCCCTTTCTGGAAGCTACCGGAGATTTTTAGCTCGGTCAAGTTGGAGTGGGTGAGGTCGGCAGAGCCACCAATCAGCTCAGGGATAGCCGGAGCCAGGGCGTTAAGGGTAACCTCAGAATTTTTCCGAGTGGCCAGTGCCTTATCTTCGGGGGTATAGGTGGGCAGGGCATCGACCCAGCCGTCGGGTAGCTGGCCGGAGAGCATGCGCTCAAACTCGGCGGCCTCGGCGGCGTACTTGGTGCGGTAGGTGGCGAGGGTTTCTTCCCACTCGGCCTGAAGGCTGGCACCGCGATCGATCGCCTTGCGCATGTGGCTGAGGGCATCTTCGGGAATTTCAAATTCGCCGTAGCTCCAGCCCAGGTTTTCGCGGGTGAGCTTGATCTCGTCACCGCCTAGGGCCGCACCGTGTACACCAGCGGTGTTTTGCTTGTTAGGGGAACCGTAGCCGATGGTGGTGGTGACTTTGATCATCGAGGGCCGATCGCTGACAGATTTAGCCTCTTCGATCGCCTTGGCCATGGCATCCAAATCCGTGTTGCCATTCTCCACGTGCAGTACGTGCCAGCCGTAGGCCTCAAAGCGCTTGCTCACATCTTCGGTAAAGGAGATGTCGGTGGAGCCGTCGATGGAGATGTGGTTGTCGTCGTAAAGGGCAATCAGCTTGCCCAGACCTAGGTGCCCTGCCAGGGAGCAGGCTTCGCCAGAAACCCCTTCCATGTTGCAGCCGTCGCCCAAGATCACATAGGTGTAGTGATCCACCAGGGTGGCATCGGGCTTGTTGAACTTGGCGGCTAGGTGAGCTTCGGCCATGGCCAAACCTACGGCGTTGGCAATGCCCTGACCCAGCGGGCCAGTGGTGACTTCGATGCCAGGGGTTTCAAAGTTCTCGGGGTGGCCGGGGGTGCGAGCGCCCCACTGGCGGAACTGCTTAATGTCATCCAGCGTCACGCTGTCAAAGCCACTCAGGTAGAGCAGGGCGTATTGCAGCATGCAGCCATGGCCTGCCGACAGCACGAAGCGATCGCGGTTAAACCACTGGGGGTTCTTGGGGTTGACCCGCATGAACTTATCCCACAGCACGAAGGCCATGGGCGCAGCTCCCATGGGCAGACCGGGGTGGCCAGATTTGGCCTTTTCCACCGCATCAATCGCTAAAAAGCGAATGGAATTAATACAGAGTTCTTCCAGGGATTGGGTTGCAACAGCCATAGGTTCAACAGCTTAACGACGGTTTTTTGGAGCAGCAGCACACAGCACTAGGACTAGCCCAGGGGCTAACAAAGTTATCGGCCTAAATCGATCAAGACCCCACACACAGCCTTGCCCTTCAGCAGACCCCGCAACCAGACGATTGTCAATACCCTCTGGCTAGGCAAGGCACAAAGCTCAAGTGCCAAACGGCACATTTTTAGGTCATTATACCTATCAATTGATTCAACCTGTAGCTCTAGCTACGGTATTTCTTAAACACTAGGGTAACGTTGTGGCCTCCAAAGCCAAAGGAGTTGGAAATCGCCACCTCAATCGGCATGGGGCGACTTTGGTTGGGAATATAGTCGAGGTCGCAGTCGGGGTCAGGGTCGTGAAGGTTGATGGTGGGCGGGGCGATGTCATTGGCGATCGCCAGACAGGTGGCCACCGCCTCAATCCCTCCAGAGCCTCCCAGCAGGTGCCCGGTCATTGACTTGGTCGAACTCACCGCTACCTTATAGGCCACATCCCCTAGAGCGGTTTTGATCGCCTGGGTTTCAGTGGGGTCATTGGCCCCCGTACTGGTGCCGTGGGCGTTGATATAGCTGATCTCGCCCGGCAAAATCTCTGCATCCTTGAGCGCCAGCTGAATGCAGCGGGCCGCCCCGGCCCCACCGGGCACCGGTGCCGTCATATGGTAGGCATCGCAGGTCATGCCGTAGCCGACAATCTCGCCGTAAATCGTCGCTCCCCGGCTCAGGGCATGCTCTAGCTCTTCAAGAATTAGAATGCCGCAGCCTTCGCCGATCACAAAGCCGTCGCGGGTTTTGTCAAAGGGGCGGCTGGCAGCGGCGGGGTCGTCGTTGCGGGTGGAGAGGGCGCGGGCCGAGGCAAAACCCGCCACCGACAGGGGCGTGACCGCTGCCTCGGTGCCACCGCAGATCATTGCTTGGGCATAGCCGTGCTGAATCAGCCGAAAGGCATCGCCAATCGCGTTAGATCCAGCGGCACAGGCGGTGACAGCACAGGTGCTCGGCCCCTTGGCCCCCGTATGGATGGCCGTTAACCCCGCCGCCATGTTGGCGATCATCATCGGAATCATGAAGGGGCTACAGCGGCTAGGGCCCCGGTCGAGATAGATCTCCTGCTGGTCTTCTAAGACTTTGAGGCCACCGATGCCAGAACCAATACAGGTGCCGATTTGCTCGGCGTTGAGATCGGTAATGGTCAGTCCCGAGTGCTGAAGGGCGCGCTGACCAGCAATCACCGCAAACTGGGAGAAGCGATCCATGCGCCTGACTTCTTTTTTGTCGAGAAAGTCGCTTGGGTCGAACCCTTTGACTTCCGCAGCAATTTGCGACGCGTGCTGAGAAGGGTCGAAGTGGGTAATGCGAGCTGTGCCGCTACGCCCAGCCACTAGCCCAGCCCAGTACTCCTCCAGGCTATTGCCAATGGGGGTAATGGCATCCATGCCAGTCACCACAACGCGCTTTGAGTCAGAGTTTGCCATAGCCAAATTTCAGGTGAACCAGGTCGAGGTTAAGGGGGGCCGGGCGGGCCAGCTATAAAACCGATGGCATGGGGGGCACCCCTCGGCTTCCCCCCACGTCTGCTAACACAGGCGTTAACCCTACTCCCAAGCCAATTCCTGGGATCGGAGACGGCCTAGGCGGCTTTCTCTTCGATGAAGTTAACGGCATCCTGCACCGTGGCAATGTTCTCTGCCGCTTCGTCAGGAATTTCGATGCCAAATTCTTCTTCCAGAGCCATAACTAGCTCTACAGTATCGAGAGAATCGGCGCCCAGGTCGTTAGCGAAGCTAGCTTCGGGCTTAACGTCTGCCTCTTCAACCCCTAGCTGCTCGCTGACAATCTTTTTGACCTTTTCAAAAGTCTCTGCGCTCATGGTTCTCCAACGCCTCTTTGTACAGATTAATCGACAACAAAAAACCTTATCACCCTGCGACCCCATCGAGACGAATATCTGACGTCAAGTCCCAGCATAAGGCCGCTCAACTTTGGCCATCGTCCCCCGAGCAAAGTCGGAGGGGAAATGTTCCAGAATTTCTGACCTCGACGGTGCTTAGCCAGCTACCGTCACCAATTTTGAGCATCCCTTCATGATATCGGAAAAAGAACCCTACCAGAAATCCGTCGCCCGATAGCCGAGTTCCTCTAGCATGGAGCGCAGCAGAGGCAGGCTGAGGCCAATGACGTTGGTGTGACAGCCCTCGATTTTTTCGATTAGCAGGCCCCCCTTGCCGTCAATGGAAAAGGCCCCGGCGCAGGCTAAAGGCTCCCCCGAATTGACGTAGGCCACGATCGTGGTGTCGTCAACCTCAGAAAAGTAAACGCGGGTGACGGCACTGCGCACCAGCGTTCTCCCCTGGGGAGCAATCAGGGCGTGGCCTGTGTGAATCTCGCAAACCTGGCCCCGCATCGCTTGCCATCGGGCGATCGCATCCTCTTTATCCTTGGGTTTGCCGTAGATTTTGCCCCGAAAGGCCATCACCGAGTCGCACCCCAGCACTAGGGCACTGGGAAACTGGGGTGCAACTGATTCAGCCTTGCAGCGGGCCAGAGTGGCCACGTAGTCAGGCGGAGCGGTGATGGCAACTTGATCTTCATCAAAGTTGCTGGGGTACACAAAGGGCTGAATGCCTGCCCCTACCAGCAGCAGGCGACGGCCCTTTGAGGCTGAGGCGAGAACAAACTGAGGTCGAGGAGAAGTAGGCATAGCTAACCGTGACGGCAATTGAAAGGGGTTATTCCAAGATAGAGACCAGGTAGGGCTTTCATGCTGAGGGCGTTTGTCGTCGAGGTTCCCCCTTACAAAAAAGGGAGGGACTAGAGCGCCGCTTCTACAGCAAGAACGAGGGGAAGATAAAGAGCACTGGTAATCGCTCGGTTAGAGCATCCCCGTTGACCGGTAGCCAAGCGCCTTGTTACGCTTTATCAGATAGAGACTAGATCTAGGACACCTTGAACGAGGCTACCGACTGCTTCATCATGTCTCGGACTTTGTCCCAGCGGCCTTCGTCGGTGGAGGCGTTGAAGGTGTAGAGCTTGCCCCGACGCACAATGGCGCTAGCCAGGTTGTGGCGTTGCCCAGCAGGCAGGTCGGCCAGGTACTCCAGAATGTAGTAGGTCTTATCGTCAGCGGTATCGATGCGCTGGGCGCTAAGCAAATCGACGCTGCTGTCATCCCCCGCTAGGGCGCTGAAGCTTTTGGAGAGCTTGTAACCCACTTCGGTGGGGGTACCCAGGGCATCAAGATCTTTGCCTTCGGGGATCTCGCTAATCACCACGCTGATGTTCTCGGTCTCGTGGATGATGTCGTGAAAGACGATGTCGGCAGCGCCGGGCACGTTTACTTCAACCCAGCCGGTGGGGTACATAAACTCGTAGCCCGAATATTGGTCAGCGTAGGCCTGAAGACCACCGCCGCCACCCATGCAGCCCTGGAGGGTGACAGCAAAAACAATCAAAAGCACTGTGGTCAGCCGCTTCAGCATGGGTCAATATCCTTGAATCTTTATAATCAATAATAATTAATTGTCTCACACGGGCTGCTTAAGCCGGCTCTTGAAAAAACAGCAGATGCTGCTCGGGTAGGCAGTCATCGGTCTTGACCCAGTCCAGCCCTACGGCGGCCATTTCGCGGCGCACCTGGGCCACGCTCATCTTGTGCAGTCGCTTGATCATGACCCTGGGGTTTTCGGCTTTGTACTCGGCCAGCACGACCCGCCCACCGGGCTTGAGAGCAGTCACAACGCCCTCCATTACCTCGCGGGGGTTGGCAAACTCGTGGTAGGCGTCGACCATGAGCGCCAGGTCGACAGAGTTGGGCGGTAGGTTGGGATTGTCGGGCTGCCCCAGCACCGGCTCCACATTCTTGATGCCCTTAGCCTCTAGCTCGGCTTGGAGCATGGCCAGCATTTCGGGCTGAATATCCACCGCCAGCACCTTCCCTTGCGGCACAAGAGGAGCAATGCGGCGGGCAAAATAGCCGGTGCCAGCGCCTACATCGGCAACGGTATCGGTGGGGAAGAGGTCAAGGGCAGCGATCGCCGCCTGGGGCCGTTCTTGCAGTACTCGACTAGGGCGATCGAGCCATCCAGCGCCCTGGTGACCCATAGTCTGCGCAATTTCTCGGCCTAGGTAAACCCGGCCAATGCCGTCAGCACTGGGGGATACCGTTTGATACTCAGTACTGACCTCAAACGTCGTCGTGCCGCAGGCACTTAGCCCCCACAGCACCGCGACCAACACCAGTCGGCGCAGGGTGAATACCATTTGGCTGAGAAACTTGTGCCCGGTGGGCTCGGCTAAAGAAGGGCGACCCATTATAAAACAGCTACTGAACTACAAAACCTATCCAGCCAAACATCCACCGATAAAAGACTAGTACTTGACCAAGCTGATTGGGACAATCTTTAACAGCTTAGGGTGTCGGGTTCAGGGTTTAGGGTCCAGATAGGACGTGAACCTGAAACCCCCATTCATATCACCTTTGGCTTGGCCGACTACTAAGCCTCTACTGGAGCGGGAGCAGGCTCTAACAGGGTCACCAATGCCAAGTTCACCTGGTCTTCGGTGGGTTGGCTGAGTTCGGCGCGCACGTTGGGGCCAAAGAACGACTCAATTTTGGCTTTCTTTTCCACCCAGGTAGAAAAGGGCACCATAGACGAGTCAAACTCCAGCACTAGGGCATAGTTACCGTCGATTTCAGTCTCATGCAGGCCGCTGAGTTCAGGACACTCTTGCCCCGAGGGGCTCAGCCCCAGCTTCTGTAAGGCAACATCGAGGTGGGCTTCCTGGCCATAGCGGTAGCGGGTCACATCGAGACGCACCTGGTTTTGGGTGGAGGTGGCCTGCTCTTCGCGCAGTTTAAGCACCTCAGGCGAAGTGGGCTGAGTGTAGGACACCGGCTCTAGCTCAGCAGCCCGCAGCGCTAACCCGCCCAGCAATACAGGAATGCCGTAGAAGAAACCGACCAGATTGAGGGTGGAATTATCTTGAAAGTAGGCAACGAATCCGACAATAGTGAGCACCCCACCCACTGCCAGCAGCACCAGACTCAGGTTGATTCGCCCTAACTTAATTCGCCCCAGCATACGACCCTCGGTGGAAAGATTACTTCTGACTATCATGCCGTCTTGTGGATGAGAAAGGTAGGGAGTGGGGAGTGAGGGAGGTGATGAGGGTGAGGGAGGTGGGGAGGTGAAAGTTCAAAATCGCTTCCTCATCCCCTCATCTTCGCCATCCCACTCAATGCACCTCGCTACAAAGTTGTTTATGCTGTCGAAGGAAACTCTAGGCCACACTCTCCAGGGGGACGCTATGGAACTGCAAATGATTCGCGATCGCATTGCCACCATTCGCTCTAAGCGAGAGGCGCTGATTCAACTGCTGGAGCAGCCTGATCTGGGCACCCTGCGCATTGATGTCAATCAGGCGATCGAGGAAATGGACGATCTGCTAGAAGAATTTGACCGCACCTTTCCGGTGGGATGATAGGTTGAGATTTGGATTGCAATTCGCCCAATCCCGGTTTGAGACTGAGTTTTGCCAGTGGGAAAGCTCAAGGGTCTAACTTGGACTGGCGACTGTTCTTTCAACTACTCACCTAAACTTCCGTCAACTCGCTATGGCCACTAGCTACTCCGTCGAAATTCACCACCAGGGCACTACTCAAACCATCACCGTTCCGGAAGACCAGACTATTCTAGCGGCGGCTCAGGCGGTGGGGCTAGACCTGCCGACCTCCTGTGGGGCAGGGGTGTGTACGACCTGCGCCGCTCTGGTGCTGGAGGGCGAGGTCGATCAGAGCGAAGGCATGGGGGTGAGCACCGAGCTTCAGGCCGATGGCTACGCGCTGTTGTGCGTTGCCTTTCCGCGCTCAGACATCAAGCTAGAGACCGAGAAGGAAGATATCGTTTACCAAAAGCAGTTCGGCCAGGGCTAGACCGTATGGTGGGCAATGCCCACCATCAAATAATTTTTGGCAGACAGGCGTCCCAATCAGGTTCGCGATGCTCCAGCGGTGGGCACTGCCCACCCTACACCGGGCAGAAGTTGCTCTTTTTAGTGGGTAAATGATGGCGTTGGCCACTCACTTTATTACTCTCAATATCAATTTGGGAGATGCTCAGAGAGATTTGGTTGGGGCGATCGAATCGGCTCTAGCTGAGCAGGGAGAACCCTTGCGCTGGGCAATTACCCAGGTGAACTCTGACAACCAAACCGCTACGGTCGAAGCCGTGGTGACGACGCACGTCAATTCTGAGCTGCTATGAACTCGGCCAATCCTAGTCGGCGTCCCTATACTGCGGTGCTGGTGGTGCCCACTGGCATCGGGGCAGCAGTGGGTGGTTACGCGGGGGATGCGCTGCCGGTGGCGCGGGCGATCGCCTCGGTGGTCGACACCCTAATTACTCACCCCAACGTGATGAACGGGGCGCAGCTTTATTGGCCGCTGCCCAACGCCTGCTACGTGGAAGGCTATGGGCTGGACCAATTTGCCGCCGGGCGCTGGGGGCTGCGCCCTGTGCACCGCAACCGCATTGGCCTGGTGCTAGATGTGGCGATCGAGGATGACCTGCGCTGGCGACACCTGCAAGCGGCGGATGCGGCTCGAGCCACTCTGGGCTTAGATTTGACCGATTACGTCGTTACCGATGCGCCCCTGGGGGTAGAACTGCGGACGGCGGCATCGGGAGCGACCTGGGGCACGATTCAGCGGCCCGACAGCTTGCTGCGAGCCGCTGAGCGGGCGATCGCTGCCGGAGCCAATGCGATCGCCGTTGTCGCTCGTTTTCCCGAAGATACTGATGCTGAGACCCTGCAAGACTATCGCCAGGGCCACGGCGTAGATCCGTTGGCGGGGGCCGAGGCAGTGATCAGCCACCTAGTGGTGCGCACTTTGCAAGTGCCCTGCGCCCATGCTCCGGCCCTGAGCCCGCTGCCGCTAGACCCATCGATTTCGCCAAAGTCTGCCGCCGAGGAACTGGGCCACACGTTTTTGCCCTGTGTGCTAGCGGGACTGAGCCGAGCTCCGCAGTTTGTGACTGGGCCAACCCTGGGACAGTCCGGCCCCACGCTCTGGGCCGATCAGGTCGATGCCATTGTGGTGCCTGCCAGCGCCTGCGGGGGCAGTGCCCTGCTGAGCTTGGGGCGGCGATCGCTGGCGATCGCCGTCGAAGCCAACTCTACCGTCCTCGATGTTAGCCCCGAAGCCCTCGGCATACCGGCGGTGCGGGTGTCGTCTTACCTGGAGGCGGTGGGGCTACTGGCGGCCCATCGGGCAGGCGTGCATCCCCAGGCGCTGACGGCCCGGGTGCCGCAGATTCAGGCTCTGCGGTCTTCCCATGCGGGTTCTTCCTTTGGGCGGATAGAAAACATCTCGCCGGTGCCTACAATTTCATCTGAAGGAGGCTGATTAGGCCAACATCCTACCGTCAACCTATTGTGCAAGAGTGGGGCCGCAGATCGCCCATGGTATTAACCCGTTAAGGGCGTGCCCTGGTGCTACTGCTGATGTGATCGAGCCTCTGCTATCGTCACAGGAGAATGCTATGGCAAAGCGTACCGTTAACGTTCTACTCGTCGAAGACGATGAGGTGGATGTAATGAACGTTCAGCGGGCCTTTAAACGCAACCGCATCGAGAATCCTCTGTACATTGCCAACAATGGGCTAGCAGCGCTCGATATGTTGCGCGGTAGTGACTCCGATCCACCGTCGGTGCCCGAGCATCGCCGCCTTGTGCTGCTCGACATCAACATGCCCAAAATGAATGGGCTAGAGTTTCTTCAAGAGCTTCGCCAGGATGAATCGCTGAAGTCTACGCCCGTCGTTGTGTTGACGACCTCCGACGCCGACCAAGATCGCCTTGAGGCCTACCGGTTAAACGTAGCAGGCTATATTCTAAAGCCGGTCACTTTTGCTACCTTTGCAGATGTAGTGGCGGCCCTCAACCAGTACTGGGCGCTGTGTGAGATTCCATAACCAGACCCACTGGAATCCGCCGTGGGTAGCAGAAGCAGGTACTGAGCGGATGGGTGAAGCGCTAGAGCTCTTGTTAGTGGATGACGATGCTGTCGATCGTATGGCCATCTGCCGCGCTCTAGCTCGCGCCGACTTACCGGTTGAAGTCACTGAGGTAACTAGTGCTGAGCAGGCGATCGCCAACCTCAAAAGTCGCACCTACGACTGCGTTTTTTTAGATTATCGCCTGCCCGAGCAAGACGGCCTGTCGCTGATTCGTCAGTGGCGGGCTGAGGGCGTGAGCATTCCGCTGGTGGTGCTGACCGGCCAGGGCGACGAGCAAATCGCCGTCGACTTGATGAAAGCTGGTGCTAGCGACTACCTCGTCAAAACTCGCGTGTCGCCCGATCGCCTAGCGCTGCTGTTGCGCAACGCCCTGCGCATGTACGAAGTGGAGCGACGGGAGGCCAAGGTCATGGCCCAGCTTCAGCAGACCAACAAGCTGCTCACCCAGCAAAACGAAGAGCTAGAGCGCCAACGGCGCTATATCGAAGACCAAAACCTCAAGCTGCTAGAGGCCTACCGGGTTAAGTCTGAGTTTTTGGCCACTATGTCCCACGAGCTGCGCACACCGCTGAACGCCATTTTGGGGTTTTCGCAGATTCTCGACAGCCAGTCAAAGGGGCCGCTGACCTCCCACCAGGCCGAGATGATCAAGCGCATTTTCACCAACGGCAAGAACTTGCTCAATCTGGTGAACGACATTCTTGACCTATCTAAGCTAGAGGCCCAGCGGCTGACGCTGGACTTGACCCAGGTCAATCTCCACAGCCTGGTGCAGACTACGTTGCTAGATTTGCGATCGCTGGCTGACGGCAAAGCCCTCATCCTAAAGAGCACCCTCCAGCTCAACAACCCAATGGTGGTGAACGACGAACACCGGCTGCGCCAGGTGCTCACCAATTTGGTCTCCAACGCCATCAAGTTTACCGATCGAGGCCAGGTGCACATCACCGTCACGGAGACCGTCTCTGATCAGATTTCTCTCACCGTGGCCGACACCGGCATTGGCATTGCCGAAGAGCAACTGCCCCACATTTTTGAGGCTTTTCGCCAGGTCGATCAAACCATTCGTCGCCATCGCCCCGGCACCGGGCTGGGGTTGGCCATTGTCCAGTCGTTGGTCAGCATCATGGGCGGCACCATTGCCGTCAGCAGCCAGCAGGGGCAGGGGACGACCTTTGTCGTCACACTGCCTCGGCAGATTTCGCCGTCGCCAGGAACCTTTAGCCTAGATGCCGATCTAGCGGCTCAACCGCTGGCCCTGACCCTGAACACGGAGTAGGATGGGGCCAGGGCTGCAAAAGAGGGGTTTATAGAACCGGCTGTCCCTAGCGACCCGGAATCTAGGTCACCTCAGTACCGTCTATCCACCCCGAGTAAAGCCGCCATCCATTTACGGTGGCAACGTGGGAAAATAAGTTTCGCATTTTTGGAAAATTGCCTGTGAAAGCTCTTGTGGTCGGCAGCGGTGGCCGTGAACATACCCTGGCCTGGTCGTTGCTGCGATCGCCCAAAATCACTGAGGTGGTCTGCGTACCAGGCAACGGCGGCACCGCTACCCTGCCCCACTGCCGCAACCTGGCGATGGCCCCCACCGACTTTGAGGGCATCGCTCGTTTTGCCCTGGTCAACAACCTAGAGCTGGTCGTGGTCGGCCCCGAGCAGCCCCTGGCCGAGGGAATTACCGACTATCTGCAAGAGCAGGGGCTTAAGGTGTTTGGCCCCTGTCAGGCAGGGGCGCAAATCGAGGCCAGCAAGGCCTGGGCCAAGGCGCTGATGGTTGAGGCGGGCATTCCCACCGCCAAAGCCGCGGTTTTTGAGGAAGCAGCGGCCGCTTTAGCCTACTTAGAGCAGCAGGGTGCCCCTATCGTGGTCAAGGCTGATGGGCTTGCAGCGGGTAAGGGCGTCACCGTGGCCCACACCCTAGATGAGGCCATTCAAGCCGTCAAGGATGCGTTTAGCGGCAAGTTCGGAGTCGCCGGTCACCAGGTGGTGATCGAAGAATTTATGACCGGCCAGGAGGCATCGGTGCTGGCCATCACTGATGGGCAAACCATTCGCCCCCTGGTGCCCGCCCAAGACCACAAGGCCATTGGCGAAGGCGACACTGGCCCTAACACTGGCGGCATGGGAGCCTACGCCCCTACGCCAGTAGTGACCCCTGCCATTATGGAGCGGGTGCAAAAAGAGGTGCTAGAGCCGGCGATCGCCACCCTACGCGGCCGAGGCATCGACTATCGCGGCATTCTCTACGCTGGGCTGATGATTACCCCCGAGGGCGAGCCCAAAGTGGTGGAGTTTAACTGCCGTCTAGGTGACCCCGAGACCCAGGCCGTGCTGCCTCTGCTCGAAACTCCGCTGGAGGAGGTGATGCTGGCATGCATCGAAGGGCGGCTCGACACCTTAAAGTTGAAATGGAAGCCGGAAGCCGCCGCCTGCGTGGTGGTAGCCGCCGAGGGCTACCCCGACAAATATCCCAAAGGCATGGAAATCGTTGGTTTTGAAGAAGCCGCCGCCACCGGAGCGCTGGTGTTTCATGCGGGCACTCGCCGCCGGGGCAACAGCATTGTGGCCGATGGCGGACGCGTGCTGGGGGTGACGGGTTTGGGCGAAACCTTTGAGGCGGCGATCGCCAATGCCTACGAGGCGATCGACAAAATTTGCTTTGAAGGCATGTATTACCGCCGCGACATCGGCTACCGGGTCAAAGGGCTTTCTTCAGACTAGAAGGTGGGTTTGGCCGTAGCAAAAGAACGAAAATAGAAGAGCGAAAACCAAAAAAACTCGCCAGGCTTAAGTTCATGCATTTTGGGCTGTCCTGACCCGAACTTTAGCGATTGTAGTGTTTCGGTTGAGCAGGGCCGTTTCCACAGCATCTATGGATGGAAAGCTACTAGGGTCACTCTATGTCGGGGAAGACTGAAGACTATACTTTTTGTTCAGTTACGAGGGTCAGGCTTTCCCAAGTGCCTTGGGCATTGTAGGTGCGAATTAGTCGCTGTCGCAGGGTGGGAGTAATTAGCCAGCCAGCCTCCAAAAATAGCGGCTGCCCCGACTGAATCTCGGTGGGAAAGGTAGCCGAAGCCCCCCCCGGTAAGAGCAAGACGGTAACTGGCTGGCTGCCCTGCTCAAAGGTCAGGGTTGAACCAACCAGCTGACCCTGAAACTGGATGGCGGTGCTGTTGCCAAAGGTGAGGGTTTGGGTAACAGGGCGATCGCCCTCCCGCTGAATCTCTAGCTGAGTCGTCATCGATCGCTGGGGCTGCCAGTCAGGAAATACCGTGGTGGCCTCTCCCACCCAGGTGCCGATCAGCTGACCCACTGTGAGCGTGGGGCGCGGAGTGGGTTCGGTGCCGGCCAAATGCTCTCGAATCAGGGTCAAACTGCCAAGGGTGGGCTGCCGAGGAAAAACCTGGGCCACGCGCAGGCGCTCGCTGCCGTGGATCAGCCCTAGCTCGGCCCCAAACTCGCTCACCGGGCTACGCTGAATCGACCCCTGAGAAAAGGCACCTGTTTCGCAAAACAGCACTCCCCGCCCCAGGGAACTGTATTCCAACACCGTTTCGCTGGGGGGCTGGCCGGGAGGGCGCTTGCGAATTTCCTGGCGCATCGTATTACCCCCGTTGAGCGGGCTCAGCGCCACCTCTGAGGGCGTGTCTTGCAAAATTTCCCCAGTCGGAGATACCTGAGTAAACGACCCGACCCAGGTGCCCTGGTTTTTGAGTAAACGCGCCCACTGAGTCGAAGTTGCTGAGGCCATAGTGCGGTGAATAGAAGGAAACGTCAGTGCCGCTAAGAAGGAAAATGACAGTTAATACATTAGTTGGCAGGTCGGGAGTTCAAACCTGCTAGCTGGCTGACCGTTTCACCCGCTCACCAAAACAGCCCCTACGGTTCGTTGAGGTGAACCTAGGCCGTAGCCAATCAGCTCTGCATCAGGCTAACCAGATGCGGCAACTCCGGCAAAATCAGCGCCTCCATGGCTAGGGTCACCGCTTTGCTCGACCCCGGCAGCGCAAAAATTAGGGTAGATTGATAAACCCCGGCTACAGCGCGGGAGGCCATGGCGCGGGAGCCAATTTCCTGAAAGCTGAGATGGCGAAAGATTTCCCCAAACCCCGGCAGGGTTTTCTCCAGCAGGGCTGCGATCGCATCGTAGGTGGTATCGCGCGGGGCAATCCCTGTCCCCCCGGTGAGAATAATGCAGTCAACCTGCGCTGCCAATGTCTGGCACAGCGGGCGAATCTGCTGCGGCTCGTCGGGGACGATGCGGTAGTCGCTTACCTGGTGGCCCGCCTCAGCCAACAGGGTTTGCAGGAGTTGCCCGCTGCGATCGCTCTCGACGGTGCGGGTGTCGCTCACAGTAAATACCGCGCAGCGCACCGGTCTGCCTAACGCCGGGGGATGGGCCATGGTTGGGGTGGCACCTAGCTCTTGGTAAAGCCCAACCCGTTTTGCTCGGCGTAGCGATTCATAAACCGCATAAAGCGATCCCACTCGGCTTCGCTTTTCATAATGTAGGTGGCCTCAATGCCAGCGGGTTCGCCGTTGACAAACCGACCGTTGACCTCACGGCTCATCAGTTCGCCCTCTTCATCGACCAGGTACATACCGGTGATTTCCACCCCTGCCTGCTGAGAGAGGGCCTGGGGATGGTCAAAGTAGAAGGTGGCCGTACCGTCGGAGCCATCCTTGGCGCGGGTGAGCCGCACGTCGGGAATCACTGGTTCTGCAACGCCACGGGCAAATTGAATCTCGGCCATGCCAAACGTCCTAATCTAAGATTGCCATTTATAAAAATTCATTCTCGCACGATACCGGAACTGGATCTGACACGGGGATCAACTCCACCACCGCCGCGGGATCAGGCCGCCCCACCCAATATCTTTAAGGGGCGCTGCCGGGGGGCTCAGCCATCGGATCGGCGGTCAGCACCGTGAACGATTCGGCCAGGGCTACGGCTTCCTCGGGGCTGACATCTTCGCAGGCCTGGAGCGACTCAAACAGGTCGCCAATGTAGGTCGCCCCCACCAGCCGGTAAGCGCCAGAAGCCCCCAACATCCAGTCGGTGGACAAGTTGGAGTCAGGAAACTCGGCCCGCAGATTGGCATCGGTAAAGGGGCCATAGTTGAGGCCATAGCCCTGGTCACCAAACAGCGGCGGCTGAATGGGAATGCGGCTTTCGGTGGCAGGGGAACTGCCAATGCCCTCAGCGGCAAACTCGACGGCAAAGCACTGACTGCCTTGGCCAGCGGCCGCTCCTTCTGAGGCATTGCTTTGGTAGACCACCAGATAGCCAGGGCCGGAATCGCTGGAGTCAACCCGCATTTCTACGATCGCAAAGGACGGCGGCACCTGCCCCGGCACCACCACCTCAATTCCTAGACTGGTGAGCTGGCTGGTTTGGGTGGGCGACATTTGGGCCAAAAAAGCGCCTTCGGGGGGCGGCGGTGGCCCTTCGGCGACAGGGGTAGTGAGGGGGGCCGAGGTAGCGGTCGGGGGTTGGCGATCGCAGGCACTCACCAGCCCCACGACCAGCAGCAGCGCCGTCGCAACCTTTGTCTGGGTTGTCATGGTGGCTCTATCACCCGCTAAACAATGTCGCCGCTATCTTATCGCGTTGCCCGATCGCCGCAACTGCCTAAAAACTGCCATCCCAGTTAAACCTATGGCATGATAATCCCCTATTCATCTGGAGTCCTGTTCGTTGGCTAAGCTATCGCCCCTGCCTTTTTCGGTAAAAGTGTTTTACGGCGTGGGCGAGTTAGCGGCAGCGGTGCCCGCTAGCCTGTCGGCATTTTTTGTGCTGTATTTCTTTACGACTGTGGCGGGGCTGAGCCCGGCTCTGGCAGGCTCGGTGCTGCTGTTTGGCCGCGTGTGGGATGCCATCAATGACCCGATTATTGGCTGGATGAGCGATTGCACCCAGTCGCCCCTAGGCCGCCGTTTTCCCTGGATGCTGGGCGGCGTGATTCCCTTGGCGATCTGCTCGGTGCTGCTGTGGGTGGTGCCGCCCTTCCCGACTCAAATGGGGGTGTTTGCCTACTACATTGTGCTGTCGATTTTTGCCTTTGCGGCCTTTACGGCGGTGCAGCTGCCCTACACAGCCTTGGCTGCTGAACTGTCTGACGACTACGACGAACGCACCGACTTGATTGGCATGAAGTCGGCGTTTAGCATTGGGGCCAGCATTGTGGCCCTGGTAACGGCCCAGATCGTGTTTGCGCGGGTGGCCGACCCGGCCCGCCAGTACGCGCTGTTGGGAATGCTTTCGGCCAGCTTGGCTCTAGGGGTGATTGGCATTTGTGTGGCGGGCACCTACCGGCGCTACTGGCAGGTGCAGCGGGGCCGCCCCTCGCTGGCGGGCGATGTGGCTCCTCCGGCGCTGCTCAACCAGCTGCGCACCGTATTTCGCAACAGTGCGTTTCGCCAAGTTTTAGGCCTCTATCTCTGCGGCTGGATGAGCGTGCAGGTGACCGCCGCCATGCTGCCTTACTTTGTCGGCGCCTGGATGGGTTTGCCGGCGACTCACTTTGCTCAGATGGCCCTAGCGGTGCAGGGAACCGCGATCGCCATGCTCTGGTTATGGGATTGGGTGGCCAAGCGCACGGGCAAGCGAACGGTGTTTTTGACGGGGGCGCCTCTGGCGGCGATCGCCCTTGCTGGTCTAGCCACGGTGCAGCCTGGCCAAGTGGTCTGGATGTACACCCTGGGGGTGATTGCGGGCATGGGGGTGGCTACCCTCTATATGGTGCCCTTTGCGATGCTGCCCGACGTGATTGATCTAGACGAACTCAACACCGGCCTGCGTCGGGAAGGGCTTTACTTCAGTGCCCTGGTATTTCTGCAAAAGCTGGGCTTGGCCCTGGCGCTGTTCATCTCTGGTCAGTTGTTGAGCGTGACCGGCTACACGGCCAACACCGATACTCAACCCGTCGCTGCCCTCAACGCCATTCGCCTGCTGATTGGCCCTCTACCGGCGCTGCTACTGATGGTGGGGCTGTGGTTTTGCTACCGCTACCCGATTAACCGCGATCGCCATCAGCAAATCTTATTAGCCCTCCAGGAGCAGCGCCAGCAGCGATTTGATAACGAGGCCGCCCCTGGCCCAGACGTCCCTGCCCCAGGGGCTTAAGCGCGTTGACCAGCTGTGGGGTTGGTTATTTTTCCGCCTGGCGTCATCGCTCTTGGGATGGATTGTTGGCCGCCGCTGCCAGGGTTCGTTTCTACCTATTGGGGGAGGGAGCGCTTTGGGAGCACCGTTAAGGTGTGTTAAGTGCTTTAAGGCGCTGTGCAAAGGCGCTGCCTTCGCCCTAATAATTTCGCACGAACGTGCATGCAGTTTTGAGTGTAAGGATTGTTTTCAATGGCTATTATGCGTTCCTCTAAGACAAAGCGGTGGATGATTGGTTTTGCTAGCGTGGGCGCTGCGGCTATGCTAGCTGCATGTGGTGCTTCTGAGCCTACAGCCGAGACAGAAGTTGGGCAAGCCCCCACCACCACTGAAGAGCCCACTACTGCGACTGATCCCATGGCTGGGAGCACTGCTGCCGAAGGCGACACCGTAGTTGATGTGGCCGCTAGCGACGAAGATTTCAGCATTCTTGCAGAAGCCATTGAAGCTGCTGACCTTACCGAAACTCTCAGTGCCTCTGGCCCTGTGACCGTGTTCGCTCCCACCAACGAAGCTTTTGAAGCACTGCCTGAAGGCACCTTAGACAAACTGCTGCTGCCCGAAAACCAGGACTTGCTGCGTCAAGTTTTGACCTACCACGTGCTGGAGAATGAAATTCCTGCTGCTGAAGTCACCACGGGTGAAGTGCCCACCGCCGCCGGCACTTCTGTTGCCATTGAGGTGGACGATGCTACCGGTGAAGTCATGGTCAACGACGCCATGGTGGTTACCCCCGACATTCAGGCCAGCAACGGCATCATCCACGGCATTGACAAGGTGATTTTGCCCCCCGGTCTGACTCTCTAGGGTCAGTTAATCGGTCAGATGCTGATGCTGGCGTCTGACCCAACCCCGTCAACTCTCTGACTCCCTAAAGAATCCCTAGAAGCAACTTTTAACTGAGTTAGCTCCTAGGGATTTTACTTGTTGGGCTAGCCGCCTTGGTCGGAGGATTGCTGCCCTAGACGCGGTTCGGTACCAGCCAGGAGGCGATCGATATTGCTGCGGTGGCGCAGAATTACGTAGAACGCTCCCAGCGCTCCTAGCACCGCGTAGGGTAGGGGCTCGCCAGTGACGACCATGAGAATGCCCGCCGCGATCGCCGCCACTATTGAACTCAGCGACACAATGCGGCTGAGGGCTAGAGCGAGGCCAAAGGCGATCGCTGCCCCCAGGGCAACTGGCCAAGCCAAGCCAATTAGCACCCCCAACCCCGAAGCCACCGATTTGCCGCCGGTAAAGTTGATCCATACCGACTTGCTGTGGCCCACCAGGGCCATCAGCCCGGCCCCAACGGCCACCCACGGCTGCCAGAGGGCATCTAGGGCGGTCAGAGCCGTCACCTGAGGCCAGACCAACGCTACCAGCAGCACCGCCAGCAACCCCTTGAGCAGGTCGATCAACAGCACGGCGATCGCCGCGCCTTTGCCCACGGTTCGCAGCACGTTAGTTGCCCCTGTGCCCCCCGAGCCATGCTGCCGAATATCAATCCCCTTAATCGCCTTGGCGACTAGGTAGCCAGTGGGCAGTGAGCCCAAGAGATAAGCCGCTACTATCAGCAGCACAATTGCTAGAACCGCCAACGCCCTATCTCCTTAAATACGTGGTGTAATCCAAATACACGGTGTGACCCGGAGCATCCACCCTTGCGCCTGCCTCCAAAGGGCCGTGGATGTTGCTCACCAATTCCAGTCTAGGAGGATTGGGGCGCTACATTGGGGGACGGCAAGAAAATGTCTAAGGCCCAGCAGGCTAACCCCAGCTGGGTTAGGCACTCAAGGCACATCTGGTGCTTGGCCAGCGGGAGCACATAGGCGTTCAATCACCTGCTCAGCCGTAATCAATCGCTTCAGCACCACCTGCCCGATCGGTTCGCTGGTGACGCCCTCGGGCTTAACCTCGATCATCAGCACTGTCTCTTCGACTTGGTAAAGCCACAGGGTTTCCCCCTGTTCTTGAATTGACAGATTAAGGCGGCGTATATGGGGCTTGCGCTGCCAACCCAGCTCGTTCCACAGGCCACCAAACTCCCATACCCGGCCCGTTACCCAACCATCCGAAAGAAAAAAGTATTTCACCGCTCACTCTGCCACACCGTATATCAATGGCATTATGCACCGTGACGACCCACTGGCCGCAGGCTTCACCTATTTAAACGCCAATGATAGTTAAATCGGTTAGCCCATGATACAGATTGCAGCGCTCGACCACCTGGTGCTCACTGTGGCCGATATTTCCCGCACCCGTGAGTTTTATCAGGCTGTGCTGGGCATGGTAGCGGTGACTTTTGGCGGCGATCGCCAGGCTCTTTGCTATGGACAACAAAAAAATAACCTCCACCAAGCTGGCGCGGCCTTTGCCCCCACGCCCTGGCACCCACACCCGGCTCGGCAGATCTGTGCTTTCTCATTACCGGCTCCTTAGATGCGGCTCTGGCCCACCTCCATGCCTGCGAAGTGCCTGTTGTCGCCGGGCCAGTGCAGCGCACCGGGGCCACAGGGATGCTGCTGTCGATCTACATTCGCGACCCCGACGGCAACTTGATAGAGCTGAGTGTACTGGTAGATGCCTAGGCCGGGTGGATAGCTCGTCCGACTGGCCCAAACTTTTTGGCAATTTTCCGGATGGAGGCTACCTGATTCGTATTAGAGAAAGGTAGATGCACCCTGATTGTTAAGCCCTAGGATACCTGGAGGGATCCTAGGGCTTTTTTTTGCCTAAAACTATGGGCCAGTTATGGAGCCTCGCTGCTGTGATACCCTATCCGCAATTGGCGCGATGGTGAGGTTCACATGGCAATAACGGTAGGGCTGGTGTTTGGCGGCTGCTCAGGGGAGCACGAGGTATCGATTCGTTCGGCCCAGGCGATCGCCCGCGCCCTGACCAGCGGCAGCAACGCCCAAAAATACACCGTGCTGCCGGTTTACATTCGCAAAGACGGCGTTTGGCTGGCTGGCCCTACTGCTGAGTCGGTGCTGACCGCTGGTGTGCCACCCCAGGAAACGCCCGATACGCCAGCCACCACCGCCCGCGATCGCCTGCCTCACTTTGATCAAATACCCGACATTGATATTTGGTTTCCGGTGCTCCACGGCCCCAACGGCGAAGACGGCACGGTGCAGGGCCTTTTGACCCTGATGCAGCAGCCCTACGTTGGGGCTGGGGTGCTGGGCTCAGCAGTGGGGATGGATAAAATTGCCATGAAAACGGCCTTTGCCCAAGCCGGGCTGCCCCAGGTGAAGTACCTGGCGGTGAGCCGGGCAGAGGTGTGGTCTAATCCCTGCGTGTTTCCGAAGCTGTGCGATCGCATCGAAACTGAGCTGGGCTACCCCTGCTTTGTCAAACCCGCCAACCTGGGCTCGTCGGTGGGCATTGCCAAAGCCACCACCCGCAAGGAGCTAGAGGCCGCCCTCGACAACGCCGCCAGCTACGATCGCCGCATCATCGTCGAAACCGGAGTGGTCGCCCGCGAGGTCGAGTGCGCCGTGCTGGGCAACGACAATCCAAGAGCCTCGGTGCTGGGCGAAATCACCTTCCAAAGCGATTTTTACGACTACGAGACCAAATACACCAGCGGCCAGTCGCAGCACACCATTCCAGCCCAGGTGCCCGAAGCGATCGCCCGCCGCATTCAAGAGATGGCGATTACGGCATTTCAGGCGGTGGATGCTGCGGGAATTTCGCGGGTCGATTTCTTTTATGTAGAGGCTACTGGGGAGGTGCTGATTAACGAGATCAACACCCTGCCGGGGTTCACCGCCACCAGCATGTACCCGATGATGTGGGCGGCCAGCGGCGTCGGCTTTGAGGAACTGGTAGACACCCTGATTCAGCTGGGGTTTGAGCGCACCGGTAGCCACCCAGCCGAGAACTAGGCGTTTACGGACTTAGTCGAGACTAGCAACAACGGTATAGGTATAGGGTTCAAAGCCAGAGAGCACATGAACCTTGAACCCTATACCCTGCTTCATCTTCACAGAAGTTGAAGATTAGCGGCTTGCACCAGGAGTCATGCCGACAGCAGAGACTTTTGTATCAAAAATAACAATGAAGGGGCATTGCCTGGGGCAGCATACCCTTTGGGGGTGCCTAAAATGGGCACCAGGACTAACCTCATGCGTGTTTTGCTGGTAGAAGATGACGGACGGCTGGCCGACTCCCTGGCCGAGATTTTGCTGGCCCAGCGCTACATAGTTGATTTTGCCCGCGATGGCGAAGCCGGATGGAACCAGATCAGCGCGATCGCCTACGACCTGATTTTGCTAGATGTCACCCTGCCGAAGCTCGACGGCATGGGGCTGTGTCGGCGGATGCGCGATCGCGGCCTCACCACCCCTGTGCTCATGCTCACCGCCCGCGACACCAGCTCCGACAAGGTCATGGGCCTCGATGCCGGGGCCGATGCCTACATGGTCAAACCTTTTCACCTAGAAGAACTGCTGGCCCAAGTGCGCGCCCTACTGCGGCGGGGCCAGACCAGCTTTACCCCCGTGCTGAACTGGGGCGCCCTCAGCCTCGACCCCAGCAGCTATGAGGTCAGCTACAATCGCACCCCCATTCACCTCACACCGAAGGAGTTTGCCCTGATGGAGGCGCTGCTGCGCTATGGGCGACGGGTGCTGAGCCGCAGTGCGATCGTGGAGCATATTTGGACTTGGCAGGAAGCCCCCAGCGAAGACACGATCAAGACCTACATCAAAAACCTGCGCGCCAAACTCAGGGCCGCTGGAGCCCCTAAGGATGTGATTGAAACGGTGCACGGGCTAGGGTATCGATTGAGGGCGATCGAGTAGAGGGCGATCGCCATAAAGCTTTCGGCTTGGCTACGCCAACACCTCTACAAAGCATTCCTGGTAGAGGCGAACGGCGTTCGCCCGAGGCAAGGTCTACAGCGTGCATAGAGGGAATTGGCCTCGCCGCAAGAATTCACCATAGCCAGATCCAGGGGTTTTCATAACCTCTGGGTTTTTTAATAAGAATTATTGTTGTGAGGAATTGCTCATATTCTCCCCGATTCCTTCACCAACTAATCCTTAAAACCTCCCCGTTGGGTCTGTAAATTCAGTTCCCAAGTTCTAACGGTTTAGGCATCAAGTTATTTCACGGATTAGAAAGTATTGCTCATTTTCTGTATCCGTTGATGCAATCGTATCGCAGTTTTAGGAATTTGTGGAACCATGGTGAATATTCGTAGGCGACATTTTCTTCAGCTCAGTGTAGGGGCAGGGTTGGCTGTGGCCGCCCATGCCTGTAGCCAGCCCCAGGCAAAGGTTACTCAGGGGGACGGCAGCGAATCTCCGGGTAAAATTGCGATCGGTTTTTGGCCGGTAGCCTCGGGGCTGCCACTGTTTGTGGCCGTCGAGAAAGGCTACTTTCAAGCAGCGGGCCTAGAGGTGGAAGCGGTCAAATTTGCCAACCCCAACCAGGTGGCTGAGGCACTAATTGCCGGACGGTTGCAGGGCACAGGCAATGGTGTCGCCAGTGGGGCATTAGGCTTGGCAGAAATCACCTCGCCGGGGCTATTTAAGATTCTGACCTCTAACCCCAGCAACGTCGATTACGTCCTCGATCAGGTAATTGTGCGGCAGGATAGCGATATTAAATCGATTCAAGATCTCAACGGCAAAGCCTTCGCTACTGGGCCAGGGGCGCAAAATTTGGCGATCGCAGAAGCCATTCTCAGCGCTGCCGGTGTGGCTGACCCCAAGGTGCAGCAGCTTGAGATTAGCCAGCACGTGGCGGCGATCGAGTCGGGGCAAATTGCCGCCGCCTACACCCTAGAGCCCACCGGCACCGTGGGAACCGTCAAGGGGATTACCCGCGTGCTCGAAAACGGCGTCGTGTCGAAGTACATTTTGGGCGATGCCAAAGCGCCCTGGTTTGGAGGTTCCGCCGCCCTCAGCAGCAAGTTCGTAGAGCAGTATCCCGAGACTACGGCGGCCTACGCCGAAGCCTACCGCCGCGCCGTGCAAGACATTCGCGACAACCCCACTGAGGTGCGTCAGTATCTCACGGGCTACACCGCCATTGAGGGCGAGCTGGTGGAAAAGGTGCCCTTGGTGGGCTACACCATGTACGACGAATTCACCCCCGAAGACATCGCCTATTTCCAAAAATACTTCGACTTCATGACCGAGAAAGGCATCTTCTCGCGCCCCATTGATGTGGCCGCGCTGATGTACAAACCCGCTTAATCCAACGATCTACAGCAGATTTAGAGCAACTTAAACTCTTCAGCAATCGGAAGACCACCCATGATGCTCGATACTCAACCCACTCAGGCGATCGCACCGCCAGAGCACTTTGTCTCGGTCAAAGGGCTCTGCAAATCCTTCGGCAACGCCGTTCTATACGACAACTTTAACCTCGATCTGGCCAGCAACCAGCTGGTGTCGGTCTTTGGCCCCAACGGCTGCGGCAAATCGACGCTAATCAACATGATCAGCGGCCTCACACCCTTTGACTCAGGGGAAATATTGATCCACGACAAGCCGATTCGCCGCGCCCGGATTGGCTACGTGTTTCAGAACTACCGAGAGGCGATGCTGCCCTGGCTCAGCGCCTTTGACAACATTGCCTACCCGCTGCGGGTGAAGGGGATGCCCGAGGCGGAATGCCGCGATCGCGTCGAAACCCTGATCCAAACCTTCAATATTCAGCTTGATCTGAAGCGCTACCCCTACAGCTTTTCGGGCGGGCAGCAGCAGCTGATTTCCATCCTGCGGGCGCTGGTGGCCGACCCGGAGGTGTTGTTCCTCGACGAGCCCTTCTCGGCGCTGGACTTTGAAACCACGCTATTTGTGCGCGACAAGCTCCAGGAAATTTTTGAGACCACCAAAATTCCCATGTTTATGGTGGTGCACAACCTGGAAGAGGCGGTGTTTTTGGCCGACACGGTGTTGCTGCTCAGCAAGCGCCCCACCCGCCTGGTGGAAATGGTATCGTTCCCTGCCTCGCGCCCCCGCACCCTCGATACCCTGTCTTCGCCAGAGTTCATTGAGACCAGTCGCCACTGTTTAGATATTTTTCGCCAGGAGATGCGCAAATGACTGCTACCCTCTCAAAGCCCCAGCGCCGCGCTGCGGGCCGCCCATTCCTGCAAAACCTGGATCGATTGTTGCCCCTGGTGGGGGTGGGGGTGATGTTTGGCCTGTGGTGGCTAATCGCCGTGTCGGGCTGGGTCAACCCGGTGCTGCTGCCCACCCCTTGGGCCACCCTCAGCGCCCTCGTCACTGCCATGACCACTGGGGATATGTTCATCGACTTTTTTGCTAGCGTGGTGCGCACCTTTAGCGCCTTTTTGCTGGCGGCAGTGGTGGGCGTACCCCTAGGGGTACTGCTGGGCAGTTCTGAAAAGCTTTACCGCAGCGTCGAATTTTTGATCGACTTCTTTCGCTCGACCCCGGCCAGCGCCTTGATTCCCATGTTCATCCTCTTCTTTGGGGTGAGCGATTTTTCAAAGGTGATTATTGCCGCCTTTAGCGCCCTGCTGCTGATTGTGTTTAACAGCGCCTACGGGGTGCTGAATGCCCGCCAGTCGCGCATTTTGGCAGCCAAGGTGATGGGGGCCAACCGCTGGCAGGTATTCAAAGACGTGCTGGTAATGGAGAGCCTGCCGCAGACCTTTATCGGCCTGCGCAGCGGCATCAGCATTGCCCTGGTGATTGTGATCGTGGCGGAAATGTTTATTGGCACCGAGCAGGGGTTGGGTAAACGGATTATTGACGCTCAGCAGGTGCTGAATGTGCAGGACATGTACGCGTCGATTTTGATTACCGGGCTGCTGGGCTACGCGCTGAACGTGCTGTTTTTGCTGGGCGAAAAGCGCGTGATTCACTGGAGCGGTAAGTAGAAAGATTGGATGGGCGGGCTGCTGGCGATCGCCCTGGCGCTTGTGAGCAGGCCCATCTGGGGATACTAAGTTTAGCTATTGAAACAGTCCTTCAACACAAAAGCAGGGGTCGAACGGCCCCTGCTTTTCTTTGGTAGACTGTGCCGACAGGCTACGACGGCGATAGGAATAGGGTGAGGGCGCGGTGGTCAAAGGATTGCACCTTACCGGCATTGTTCAGGTCTTCTACCACCCGGTTCAGCAGATCGGTGGCGCGATCACGGTGCTGGTGTTCTCGTCCCCGCAGCCGCACTAAAAACTTGACCGAATCCCCTTTACTTAACCACTCAGTGGCTCGGTTGATGCGCAGGGTATAGTCAGATTCGCCAATATTGGGGCGAAACTTGACCTCTTTGACGGAGGGGCGAGAAGTCTGTTTCTGGCGCTTATTCTGCTGATACTGAAGCTTGCCGTAGTCCATGATTTTAGCCACGGAGAGGCCATCTTCACTGGGAGAGACGACCACCAGATCGAGCTTGCTCTCTTTGGCCATTCTGAGGGCCTCTCTGGTGTCGGTAACGCCCAAATTTTCGCCAGTCTGAGTGATCAGTAAAACCTCAGGGTCTCTAATGTCGCGGTTGACAATGGCTTTCTGTTTTTTAGCGATAGGTCAAATCTCCAAATTCTGCAAGAAGTACGTAGGGAGCATCTCTGGAATGAAGCTTGTCCCAATAGCCCTCATGATCCTCACGTGAGGAGGTCGAATAGACCTGAGACAGCTCAACCTTAGATACTCTCAGAGCTTAGCCTGTAGGTATTTCAGCTAGCCTATGGTTAATGTACTCTTAATGTCTACACTACGTTGGGCCGATTCCAGCCACATCCCTCTACCGATGGGTTCCCTCACTCTAGCGGCAATGCCACGGTGACGGTAGTGCCCTCGCCCTCAATGCTGTCGATGTGCCAGGTGCCTCGGTGCAGGGTGACAGCCGCGTGAACGATCGCCAGCCCCAGTCCGCTGCCAGGCCTGTCGCCCACATTGCTGCCCCGCTGAAAGGCTTCGCGAATGGAGGCGAGGTCGGCGGTAGGAATGCCCCGGCCAAAATCCTGTACCGTCAGCGTTGCCACCTCTCTATCGCTGTTGAGCGAGATTTGAATGGAACTGTCGCTGGGGGAATAGTTGGCGGCGTTGAGCAGCAGATTGGTGAGCAGCGATCGCCCTAGCCGCCGATCCCAAAAGGCTTTGATCGGCCCAGCTGGGTGGCTAAAGCTGAGAGGCTGACTCATCTGGGGCTGCACCTCATCAATCACCTGCTGGCAAAATGAGACCGCATCTAGCAGCACTGGGTTAAACTCCAGCTTGCCCGCCTCGGCTCGGGTGAGGGTGAGCAGGTCGGCGATCTGCTGCCCCATGTGCCGAGCCGTGATTAAGATGCGATCGAGTTTGGTCTGGGCCGGGCCTGCCTGCGATCGCGCTACATCTTCTCGCAGCGACTCTGCCGACAGCAAAATGGTGCTCAAGGGCGTGCGCAGCTCGTGGGAAGCCATGGAAAAGAACCGCAGTTTTAACTCTCCCAGCTGCCGAGTGCGAACCAGCTCGGCCTGCAGGTTGTGCAGGAATAGCGCCAAACTGCAGGTTAGCAGTAGCCCCGTCAGCAGGGTGAGCGGTGCGCCGTAGCTGCGGCGCAGGCCGTAGGCGGCAGCGGGGGCAAATACTACCTGCCACTGGCGCTGGCCCAGGGTCAGCAGGCGGGTGCAGTCTTTTGGGCGAGGGCACATGGCTGGGTGTGGTTGCACCAAACTGGTCGGCCCGGCCACTACGGTTTTGCCCGCCGCCTCGTACTGACCTAAGAACTGCCGTTCTGGCGCAGCATTTTGGTCATAGAGGGCAAAGTCAATCTCATAGCTCAGCGGTTGCAGCACCTCCTCAACCACATCTGCCACGCGAAACACTCCCAGCAAAATGCCCTCAAACTCGGCCTCGCGGGTCGGCTGATCGGGCGGCACGACCCCGCTGGGGTAGAGCGGCAGCACCACCAAAAAGCCAAACTGGTCGCGTGGCTCCTGCACCAGTCGAATGCGCTCGGTGGCCATAATTTTGCCGCTGGCCCGGGCGGACGCAATGGTAGCGGCTCGCGCCGCGTCGGAGCTGAGGTCGTAGCCCAGCGCTGCCTCGTTGCTGAGAAATGGGGCCACGTAGGTGACTGGCAGGTACTCTCTGCGGTTGCTCGCCCGCCGCAGCTGGTTGTCTGGCGAAAGTTCAGTAATCTCAAATTTGGGATAGCCCTCGGCCTGCACCCTGGCCTCAAAGGCGGCGCGCTCGCCCCGGCGTACCAGTGGAGCCCACTCCAACGCTTGAATGCCGGGGTAGCTGACCAGCGATCGCGCCACAAACCCAGCAAATGTCTGCCGCGATACGGGTTCTTCCGCCACCTGATAATAGTCATGCAAAAACGTCAGTACGTCGGTGTAGCGGTTGAGGCTGCGTTGCAGAGCCGTAGATAGGTTCTCGATCTGCTGCTGAAACTGAGCCTGGCGTTGCGAGGCCTCCCACTGACTGACCAATAGAGTCGCCGCCACCGACAGCCCTGCCCCCAGCCCCAGGGTCAGCCCCATCATCGCTGAGTAGCGCCGCGAGGACTTAAGCAAAATATCTTTCAAGGCAGCATCTAACCGCAGAGTAGTGCCCCATTATCCTTGGCTGAGCCTCCCTAGGCCTGCTATGACGGCTACGCCCAGAGCAATCCACAGCAGGAAGGCGTGGCGGGTAAGGGCCAGGGCCGCGAGGATGCGATCGCTTGTAATTGGCACCACCGCATCCCCCAGTAGCGGCTTTTCTTTTACCTGCCCTCGATATACGTTCTGTCCGCCCAGCTGCACCCCCAAGGCGGCGGCGTAGGCGCACTCGCTCCACCCCGCGTTGGGGCTGGGGTCTGCCGGGGCATCGCGGCGGCATAGCGCCCAAACTTGCCGGGGCCGACCCGAAAGCAGGGCGATGGTGAGCACCGTCAGGCGGCAGGGTAGCCAAGTCAAAGCGTCTTCAAAGCGGGCGCTAAACCAGCCCAGATGGGTGTAGGGCGCTTCTCTGTAGCCAATCATTGAGTCCAGCGTGCTCGCCCCTTTATAGGCAAAGGCCACGGGCACACTGCCCACCAGCAGCAAGGCCCCCACCAGAGCATAAAACAGCGGCGCCATCACCCCATCCGTAGCGTTCTCGCTCACGGTTTCTAGCACCGCCCGCAATATTTCAGGCTCGTCTAGATTTGCGGTGTCGCGGCCCACGTAGAGGGCCAGACGCTCTCGCGCCAGAGGGATATCGCCCGACTCCAGCGGGGTCAGCACATCTGCTGCCGCCCGCCGCAGGCTGCGTCCGGCAAAGCAGCTGGCCAAGAGCACCACTTCGCAGCCCAGCCCAACCACAGGATGAACCATCCCGCTCAGGCGCACCAGGCCCCACCCGGCAACTCCACTACCGAGAATGACGCCTAGCCCCAGCATGACGCCCAGCGATCGCTCCCCCACGGGCGGCAGCTTCAGGCGAAAAATGCTTTGCGAGCCCCAGCTGATCACCTGACCAATCGCCTGCACCGGATGAGGCCAGCCCCAGGGGTCGCCGACGATGCGATCGAGCGCTGCCGCCAGCACCACCACTGCGGCCCGATCAGCCCAGTTAAACCACAAAACTGACATCATCCCCCTGGGCCGCCTGCCAACTGCGGGCATCAAAATACAAGTCTTCCAGGGAAATACTATAGAGGGCTTCCTTCAGCTTTTGGGACAGCCGGTTCCACACGGCGAAAGTAACCCAGTCTTCGGCCTGGTCGGCCTGGGGGCTGTGGCGAGGTAACGGATCAACCTGTTCGCCGACGGCTGCTAATATTTGGCCCAAAAAAATTTGGTCAGCGGGTTTGGCTAATCGGTAACCACCCTGGGGGCCGCGCACCGATTCCACAATGCCCGCCCGCCGCAGTTCAATCAAGAGTTTTTCTAAGTAAGGCGGCGGGAGCCCCTGCCGCGTTGCAATAGTGTGCACCGAGACCGGGTGGCGGGAGGGATGCAGCGTTAGGTCGAGCAGTGCTTTAACACTGTAATGTCCGCGAGTTGTTAGTTTCATTTGAGTTAAATCACCCGTCGGTTATCACTATTCTACGGTGTTCATGGAGGACAAAAATACGGCTTTTTTGTGCTCTAGTGCTACACAATTAGGGGGACAAAAAAAGCGAATGCAAAAAACTATTTCGCTGTAGTATCATTTTGCGTGTTGTCATTAAAGTAGAGCCAGGTAGAACAGTTTTGCTGTTTCTGCCCAAATTGTTTGGAGCAAACCGTTGTGAACGAGAATAAAGTTAATGGCTAACGCAACTCAGATAGAACCACTGATCGGCAAAGAACTACTGCAAAAGGTCAAAGATCTTGACGAGCTCAGTAAAGAAGAGAAGGCTAAAGCCTGCGGCTATTACACATTGACCAAGGCGGGCAACCCCCGGGTCAACATGATGAAATTTCTCAACGCCCTGATTGAGGCGGAGGGCATTCAGCTGGACAGCACTCAGAATGGCAACGGGCGCGGCGGCCGGAGCGCCAGTTTTCGTATCACGGTGCAGTCTAACGGCAACCTGCTAATTGGCTCGACTTACACCAAGCAAATGGGGCTAAGACCCGGCGACGAGTTTGAAATTACCTTAGGGCGCAAGCATATTCGCCTTAAGCAGTTGGGAGAAAACGGTCTTCTGATCGCCGACGAAGACGAATAAAAACACAGGCGGTCAGTACTCCCCTTGGCTTTCGAGCAATTGTGATCCGTTTTTAGGTCGCTTGAGTACAATGGGCGAACCAAGTCTACGATAGGTTGGTTCGCTCTTTTTTAGTGCTCTCTAGCCACCGAACAGATTTACTATTTGCTCGCCTTTGCAGAGTTTAAATAGCCTGGGCGGCTATTTTTTGCTGTTGAGGTTCAGGACATGGGCAGGTCGTCAGTATCGGGTAGGTTGGAGTTTAAAGATGCAGAATTGTGCGGTTAGTCCATGAACTTTCCTATAGTTTTAGACATTGCCCTAGGGCTCGTCTTTATCTTTTTTGTGCTGAGCCTGCTGGCCAGCGAGGCTCAAGAAATTATTGGTACGCTTTTGCAGTGGCGGGCTGAGCACCTAAAGCAGTCAATTGAGGTGCTGCTAGCGGGGAATGACCGAGATCGAGAAGCGTCGGCCCAGGCCTTGGCTGATGCCCTCTACGAAAGCCCTTGGATTCGCAGTTTAGACCAGGAGGCGAAGGGGTCGATCGCGCGATCGTTTCGGCGCATTTCGCACTTTATTGGCCGCGTCTACCGCACCCTTACGGGCCAGCGCAATGTGTTTGGGGTGGGCAAAACCAGTGGCCCGTCATACATTCCGCCCGAGGCGTTTGCCAACAGCCTGCTAGAGCGCATGCAGCTGGGCAACCTGTGGCAGGTGCTGGCCAACGATCGCATCCACAGTTTTGCCCGCGATCGCGTGCTCGGCCCCGTAACCAACATTCTCAGCGACCTCAAGGCCAGCACCGGCAACGAGTTTTTGCTCAACACCGAGCTCCAGCAGCTGGAGCTCGGCATTCACACTATTATCGACGACTTTCAGTCGGGCATTGTCTCGCTGCCCGAAAGCCTCGATCGCGTCGTCAACCGCCTAGATGAGTTTGGGCTGATGGCGGCGGACGTGTTACCCGACGGCCACCCCCTCACGGAAACCTTTTTGCGCCGTCTGGAGTACATCAAGCGCGGGCTGGCCAGCACCCCTACCGAGCGGGCGGCGATGCTCAGCAAGCTACGCCCCAATGTGGCCCAGCTGCTCGACGTTTTTGACGATAAAAGCCACGCCTATAGCGAACTGAGACGCCTGGCCCAGGGCGGCAACCTCGATGCCCAGGCTCTGATCGATCGCCTAGCCCAAGCTCCCATTACCCCGGCCTTGCGCAGCAGTCTAGCGGCGATCGCCCGCAAGGTCGAAATCACTGCCGACACCGCCCGCGACGATGTCAAACTGTTTGGCCTCGAGCTCGAAAAGTGGTTCGATCGCGGCATGGAGCGGGCTACCGGAGTCTACAAGCGCAATGCCAAGGCGGTCGCGCTGCTGATTGGTATCGCTACTGCGGTCTCCATTAACGCTGACTCGTTTCACATTGCCACTCGCCTGGCCGTAGACCCCATTCTGCGCAACTCGATTACCCAAACCGCCGACCAGCTGGTCGCTGAATCGCCCGGCGATTTTAACCAAAACATCGGACAGGTGCAGACCGCTGTCAACAAGGCTCTCGACAAAATTCCCTTTCCGCTGGGCTACAACGAGGTGGTGGTGAAGCAGCAGCTGGAGGCTGAGGGGTCGTGGCCGGTTCCCTTTGTGCCGCGCCGTCTACTGGGCTGGCTGGTCAGCGGGTTCGCCATCTCTATGGGGTCGACCTTCTGGTTTAACGTGCTGAAGAAGGTGGTGAATGTGCGGAATACGGGGGATAGGGGGGAGTAGATGGGGAAGGTGAGGGAGATGGGGGAGTGGGGGTGACTATGGATTTGGGTGCGGCATCCTCTGGTCGAGAAGCGTTATTGGGCTCCTTGGGGCAGGAATATGTCTGTGAGCGGGCGCTTGACCTCTATAAAACTGACGGGTTGGAGGGGTTAGTGACCCAGGCGGCGGTGGGAAGGCATCTGCGGCTGGTAGAGGCCTCCCCCCAGGGCTATGCGGTGATACTTTGCGAAGACGACTATCCCGGCTGGATCAGCGCTGCCGATAGGGATGCGCTCAAGCCCGCTGAGCAGCCCTATCAGCCTGTCTACCTCGATCGCAGCGCTATTGAGCCTCGCCTGCCGGGGGCGATCGCCTTTACGCAGCGAGCCATGGCAGTACCGAATACTTACCTCTGGGGCGGCACCATTGGCCCCAACTACGACTGTTCGGGGCTGATGCAGGCAGCATTTGCCTCGGTGGGCATTCGTTTGCCCCGCGACTCATACCAGCAGGAAGCCTTTACCCGACCCATCAGCTGGGATGAGCTACTGCCGGGTGACCTAATTTTTTTTGGCACCCCGGAACGCACTAAGCATGTAGCCCTTTACCTAGGGCAGGGTAACTACATTCACAGTTCAGGGATTGACCAGGGTCGCAACGGCATTGGCATTGACTCGTTAACCGATCTGTCGCACCCCGTGAGCGCGGCTTATCACCAGCAGCTGCGCCGGGCGGGGCGGGTGATGACCAGCTACTGCTCAGGCGACACGCTATAGTCCAAGCAGCGTTTGCCTGTTTGAGGGTTGCCCTTGTCGTTTTTGAATGCTGCTGGGCTAACGCGACTGAAGCCCCTGGCTCGCTGGGTAGTGGTGGGTGTGGCGATCGCCTTCTTGCTCCACACCCTGGTGCGCCACTGGGCCGACATCAGCGCCCTGCGCATTGGCACCCAGGGCTGGAGCCTGTTGGTGGTAGCCCTCGGCGTGACGCTGCTTGCCCACACCTGGGCCGGCTGGGTGTGGAGCTGGGCTCTGCAAGCCCTGCAACAGCCCATCACCGGCAGCTGGAGCGCCCCCGTTTACCTGCAAACCAACCTGCTGAAATACCTGCCCGGCAACGTCTGGCACTTTTTTGGCCGAGTGCGTGCTCTGCGTAATATAGGGATCGACAACGGCTCCGCTATTATTGGCACCGCCCTAGAACCCCTCCTCATGGCCGCCGCCGCCCTAGTGGTTGGCATCGCCACCCCTACCCAATACTGGCCCCTTCAACTTCTGGGCCTAGGTATTGTACTCGCCACCCTTTCCCCCCGCTGGCTCAATCCCCTAGTCAATCGTCTCAGCCGCTCCAAAACCGCCCACCAACCCATCGAAGACTCCTCCCCATCTCCCCCACCCTCCCCATCTTCCTCATCCCTCTCACTTTCAGTCGCTCCCGGTCTCCACCACTACCCCCTCAAACTCCTCCTCGGCCAGCTCGGCTACATCGGCCTGCGCGGCCTGGGCTTTTGCCTAGTGCTCAGCGCCGTAACCCCCCTGGCAGCCAGCGATTGGCCCAGCACCATCAGCGCCTTTAGTCTGGCCTGGCTGGGGGGGCTAGTGGTGCCGGGCGCACCGGGCGGGCTAGGCGTGTTTGAGGCGATCGCCCTCAGTCTGCTACAGGGGCAATTCTCCGCCGCTGTTGTACTCAGCGCCGTAGTGCTCTACCGGGTCGTCAGCACCCTGGCCGAGGCTCTGGGTGCGGCATTGGCCACGTTTGATCAGGGCCTTTCCAGTACACTCAAATAAATCGCCTTCCAAACGGCATAGATTACGGTCTTTGCCGGTCTTACCCGTTGTGCCGAAGCTCCCATGACTACCCATTCCCCCTCGGTTTCTGCACTGCCATCCCTTACCGCCCCCATCGACATTTCGGTAGTGGTGCCGGTATACAACGAGGTCGACAGCCTACCCACCCTCGTCCAGGCGATCGCCGGGGCGCTTGACGGGCTGGGCTACACCTACGAAATTTTGGGGGTAGACGATGGCTCCACTGACGGATCGAGCGATCGCCTACGCGAGCTAGCCCAGCAATATCCCCAGCTGCGCGCCGTGATCTTGCGCCGCAACTACGGCCAAACCGCTGCCATGGCCGCCGGGTTTGACCATTCTCGGGGCCAGATCGTCATCACCATGGATGGTGACCTGCAAAACGACCCCGCCGACATTCCCCGCCTGCTCGATCGCCTCAACGAGGGCTACGACCTGGTCAGCGGCTGGCGCAAACACCGCCAAGACAACACCCTCACCCGGTTGATTCCCTCCAAAGTTGCTAACTGGATAATCGCTGGGGTCACAGGGGTTGAGCTGCATGACTACGGCTGCTCCCTCAAGGCCTACCGGGCTGAGGTGATCCGCGACCTCAACCTCTACGGCGAGCTGCACCGCTTTTTGCCCGCCCTAGCCTTTATTGAGGGGGCCCGCATCACCGAAATGCCCGTCACCCACCACCGCCGCCGCTTTGGCACCAGCAAATATGGCCTGGGCCGCACCCTGCGCGTGGTGATGGACATGCTCACCGTCTACTTTATGAAGAAGTTTCTCACCCGGCCCATGCATGTCTTTGGCAGCCTGGGGCTGGCGTCGATGGCGCTGGGCATTGCCCTGGGGGTTTATCTCACCCTGGTAAAGATTTTGGCTGATCAGGACATCGGCGATCGCCCCCTGCTGATACTGGTCGTTGTGCTGTTGCTGGCGGGCATTCAGCTGTTTAGCTTTGGTCTGTTGGCTGAGCTGCTCATGCGTACTTATCATGAATCGCAGCAGCGCCCTATCTACCGAGTGCGTGAGGTGGTGGGCCCAATACTAGCCCTTCCAGCCAGCCCAGGATCCAGTGGCCCCTGAACATTTGCAGATTGTTGATTTTAAGCAAATGTGCTAAATTCGCAGTCAATTCAACGGTTACGCGGCCTAATTCAGCGCTCGTTAAGGGCGAGCTGATGCGGAGGAACCAACTTTTGGGGCTTATCTCAGGGCGAAACGCATCGCCAGAGAAGGGGATCTCTCACCCCTCGCCCGTCAGCTAACTCCGTCGGCCTTGGGAGAGAACGTACTGGAAGCTTTTTCTAACGCTATCCGTGGTTCTCCTACGACAGTTAACGCTCTCGATGAAGTCTTCATCGCAGAGTTTCGTTTAGCACCACAACAGGAGACAGGCTATGGAAACCTGGTCTGAGATTACCGCATCGGTAATCTTTTTTGGAGTCTTGGCCCTGATCGCCACCGAGCGCATGCACCTTACTGTTGCGGCCTTTCTAGGCGCAATGTTGCTGATATTTTTTCATGTGCTAACCCTCGATCAAGCCATTGGCTACATCGGCAACAGCCACGCTACCCTGGCGCTGTTCTTTGGGGTGATGGTGATGGTGCGCGCCTTTGAACCCACCAAAATTTTTGAATACCTGGCCACCCAAATGGTGATTATGGCGCGGGGCGAAGGTAAGCGTCTACTGCTGGGAATTGTGGCCATTACCACCCCGGTCTGCGCCATGCTGCCTAATGCCACCACCGTCATGCTGCTGGCACCGCTGATTCCGCCCATGGCGGCAGAACTCAACATCAACTTTGTGCCCCTGCTGATTTTAATGGTGTTTGTGGCCAATAGCGCTGGTTTGCTGACCCTGGTGGGCGACCCGGCCACCTTTATTGTGGGCGACGCGATCAACATGAGCTTTCTGGACTATCTCACCAAGCTCAGCCTGGGGGGTGTGGTGGCGATCGCCACTATTGTCGTCATGCTGCCCGTCCTCTTCCCCAACACCTGGAATAAAAAGCTGGCTGACCTCGACCACCTGCCCCACCCGGTGGTCAATCATCCCCGTATGCTGGCCCTGGGTGGCCTGATTGTTGGGCTAGTGTTGGTGCTATTTGTAGTGGGCGACACGTTGCCGGTGCCAGTTTCTCCGGCGGCGATCGCCCTGCTGGGGGCCGCTCTCTGCCTGCTGCTCACCCACCACAGCGGCATTGACACCGTGCACAATATTTTGCGCGATGTCGATTGGAGCACGCTGATCTTCTTTATGAGCGTCTTTGTGCTGATCGGTGGCCTGCAAGAAACTGGGGTGATTAGTTCGGCCTCGGGTCTGTTGGGGATCGTGATTGGCCAAAACATTGCCCTGGGCTCAATGCTGCTGCTATTTATTACTGGCATTCTCTCCAGCCTAATTCCCAATATTCCCCTGGTGGTGGCGATGGTGCCCCTGCTGAAGGAATACTTGGTAAACGTGAATTTGGCGGGGCCAGACCTGCTGTCGCCCGACTTCGCCGGGCAGATTCCGCCCGAAATTCTGCCCCTGTTTGCGGCCATGATGTTTGGGGCCACCCTGGGCGGCAACGGCACCCTAGTCGGCGCATCGTCAAACATTGTGGCGGCGGGAATTGCTGAGCAGCACGGCAAGCCAATTTCGTTCCGACAGTTTTTGAACTATGGCCTGCCGCTGATGGCATTACAGTTAATGACCATCAGTGCCTATGTGGGCATTCGATTCCTGCTTTAAGCGAGGGCTAAAATCCATCCCGCTTTAATGGCAGTCTCATCCAGTGGCTAGGGGTAGTTAGGGCGATCGCTCACAGGTCGCCAACTATAGTGATTGCGCGTTACCCCATTAGGTGACATGCCCTTATTACTAAAGCTTCAGAAATAATCAAAGGGCAGACTTTTGCTGAGAGAGTTGTATGCGCTTAAAAGAAAAACCTCTTTTTATGCATGTGATAAATAACGTTAGGGAGAACTAAAGCAGACATACTGGATAGCCATTATCAAAGGATAGATCTAGCTAACGGCCGACCGGAGAGGTTCCGCATTGCTCCAGATGACCAGTGCATAGGCCAATGCCTTGTCCTATGTTTTGCCAGTGGTAGTCGCGAGTTCCCCAGTACAGCAGCTATTACTATATATTTTTCAGGCGATCGCCACAGATTTTTCCAGTAATCAAATAGTATTGTTCCGGATTTTCAGTCTGAATATAGATCTACCAAAGTTCTAGGGATCATCTCCTCCCTAAGAACGACATCACTTTATAAAATTATCCTTAGGTTGGATTGAGAGCTTGTGAAGCTTAGAGTTTGATCTCTTGCTTTTTCGATCTGGTTTTCTAGGTTCAAACCTTCTCAGCCTAGAGAAAACCATCGGGAAATCGAGGGGCGCAGATTTCTGGGTCACAAGCCAAGATTCTTTCGCCGTCAAAAAGCCATCGCGAATCTTGTACAAGATCCAAATTTGAGGTCCGTCATGAAAAGACTATCCATAGGAACGATTTCAGCTCTCTTTCTAGCTGGGGCAGTTGCGCCTGCTGTCCTTGCCGATACCCACGGGACTTTGCAATCTCAAACCCCCAGTCAGGGCCAAACTCCTGGGCAGATGCAAACTCCTCGCCAGGGCCAAAATCCTGGACAGGCTCCCACACAAGCGCCTGAGCGGGTACCTGGGCAAAGTTCAGAAGCTTACCCCAACGAAACTCCGGGCAACCAAGTTCCTAGACAAACTCAAACCCCTCGTCAGGGCCAGAATCCTGGGCAGATGCAAACTCCTCGCCAGGGCCAAAATCCTGGGCAGATGCAAACTCCTCGCCAGGGCCAGAATCCTGGACAGGCTCCTACCCAAGCGCCTGAGCGAGTACCTGGGCAAAGTCCAGAAGCTTACCCCAACGAAACTCCGGGCAACCAAGTCCCCAGACAGTCCCCGAACTCTGGGCAGGGCCAAAATCCTGGACAAATGCAAACTCCTCGCCAGGGCCAAAATCCTGGACAGGCTCCCACCCAAGCGCCTGAGCGAGTACCTGGGCAAAGTCCAGAAGCTTACCCCAACGAAACTCCGGGCAACCAAGTCCCCAGACAGTCTCCGAACTCTGGGCAGATGCGGACTCCTGGGCAAACCTCTTCGCCCAGCGCTGAGTTTGACAGCATGGGCATGGGTTCCGCTCTCCCTACTGATGCGGTTACTCCGTTTCAACTGGCATACATGGCCGTTAGGGGTGAGCTAGACGCAGGCAGCGACGAAGGCTACTCGGTCTACAAGGCACGCCACGGTACTGCCGAGGGTCGCAACATTGTTGAAGCTGCTATCAACCAGGGCTACATCAGCAGCAGCCTCATGGAAGACCAGGGCTACATCAATAGCGTCAACCAGGTTCTGAGAATGCAGACTGAAACCTGGAGGGACTAACAAGTTCCAACGAGTAGGGCTTTAGAGCCATTTGCTACCCGTAGGCCTGCCCTGTCTGGTTCGATCGCGATCGAACCAGACAGGGCAGGCCTGTTTCTAAGGACGCTAGGGGTTAACTGGATAGAAACTCGCCTGACGGCAGCGGCTGTGTCACCGATCGCTCAAAATGTTTCAGGCTAAGTCGTAGCGATTCCGACTTTGTGCCGGTAGAATAGTTAGAACCGATACATTTGCCTGATCTGTTCCAGAGCCGGATCGCCTTGCGATGGCTAGCTTCTGGAAAACGATCTACTGTCGATCTAACACCCTCTATCGTCTACTCCGTGGGAGTCACCATGAGCAACCCGCCTAGCCCCGATCGCATTCTCATCTTCGACACCACCCTGCGAGACGGCGAGCAGTCTCCTGGGGCCACCCTCAATGTCGAAGAGAAGCTAGTGATTGCGAAGCAGCTGGCCCGACTGGGGGTTGACATCATCGAAGCGGGGTTCCCCTTTGCCAGCCCTGGCGACTTTGAGGCGGTGCAGAAAATTGCCCGAGAAGTCGGCACCGAAAATGGCCCTACCATCTGCGGTCTGGCCCGCGCCACCAAGGGCGATATTGAACGAGCGGGGGAAGCGATTAAGCCCGCCGTGAAGGGACGCATCCACACGTTTCTGGCCACCTCCGACATTCACATGCAGTACAAGCTGCGCAAGAGCCGGGAAGAGGTGCTGGCGATCGCTCCGGAGATGGTGGCCTACGCTAAGACCTTTACCGACGACATCGAGTTTTCGCCCGAAGATGCGGGCCGCTCTGATCCCGAGTTTTTGTATCAGGTGCTGGAGGCGGCGATCGCGGCCGGAGCCACTACCGTCAATATCCCCGATACCGTCGGCTACCTCACTCCCACTGAGTTTGGCGACCTAATTCGCGGCATCAAAGCCAATGTGCCGAATATCGACCAGGCCGTGATCTCTGTCCATGGCCACAACGACCTGGGCCTGGCGGTGGCCAACTTTCTCGAAGCGGTGAAGGCTGGAGCGCGCCAACTCGAATGCACCATCAACGGCATCGGTGAGCGGGCGGGCAACGCTGCTCTGGAAGAACTGGTGATGGCCATGCACGTGCGCCGCGCCTTCTACAATCCTTTCCTGGGTCGTGCCGTCGAGTCGGAGGAACCGCTGACTAACATTGACACCCGCCAGATCTACAAAACTTCGCGTCTGGTGTCGAATTTAACCGGCATGTTTGTGCAGCCCAACAAGGCGATCGTGGGGGCCAACGCCTTTGCCCACGAATCCGGCATCCACCAAGATGGCGTGCTCAAAAACAAGCTCACCTACGAAATTATGGACGCCCAGTCCATCGGTCTGACCAACAACCAGATCGTACTGGGCAAGCACTCAGGCCGCAATGCCTTTCGCACCCGCCTGCAAGAGCTAGGCTACGAATTGGATGACCAGGCCCTCAACCGCGCCTTTTTGCGGTTCAAAGAGTTGGCCGACAAGAAAAAAGAAATCACCGACTGGGACATTGAGTCGATCGTCAACGACGAAACCCAACAGGCTCCGGAGCACTTTCACCTCGATCTGGTGCAGGTCTCCTGTGGCGATAGCGCTAAGCCCACCGCCACCGTCACTATTCGCACCCCTGATGGGCAAGAGCTGATGGATGCGGCGATCGGCACAGGCCCGGTGGATGCAGTTTACAAAGCCATTAACCGAGTGGTGGATATTCCTAACCAGCTGATCGAGTTCTCGGTGCAGTCGGTCACCGAGGGCATTGACGCCTTGGGCGAAGTCACTATTCGTATTCGCTACGAAGACCGGGTGTTTTCGGGTCACGCGGCGAATACCGACATTGTGGTGGCTTCGGCCCACGCCTATTTGCACGCCCTCAACCGGCTGCATACGGCGCTGAAGACCGGGCAAGCCATTCACCCCCAGCGAGAAACGGTGACAGCTTCGCTGTAACACTTACAGCGCAAGTGGAGGGCTGATTCGCTGTGGAGGGAAAGAATTCTAATGGAGTTTCAGCTTCCCGCACCCAATCTTGAGGGGCTGGGCGAAGGTTATAAAGTCTATGGCTAGGCTGCTCAAACGCCCCTAGGTTATGCCTTGTGAGAATTAGGGCAGTGTGATCTAGATTTGATAACGGTTTGGGTCAGTGGTGGCCAGATTCTTTGCATCTTACCCAAGTGGTTTCGGTCAATCTGCTGCACCCAAGTTGTCAGATTGCTGTAAGCTCGCCTCTCATTAACCGAAACTCTTCCAAATCCTGATGTTTTCCTCTCAAAACCCATATCTAAGCTAATCCAGGGGGGTATGCCTACTCTTGTATAAAAAACAACTAACAAACGATAAATGACAAGCCTCAAGTAATAAATGTAAGATCCACTGGGAAGTAGTTTGGGATAGATGATAGTTATGCGACTACCCATTGGCAAACTAATCGTCAGCCTTGGCGTTATCCTAGCGGTCGGAACGCTACCAGCCCAGGCACAAGTTTCAGAACGCCAAGTTGCAGCATTGGTCGAGGCGCTTCGTCAAGCAGCCCCTCAAACGGGACGTGCCGATGACGGGCTCTATAGTGACTGGCAGATTATGCCAGGAAACATCCCTCGGTGGTCAAGATCGTGCATTGGTCGAGAGCTTTCACCGACTGAGTTTGAGGCTAGCCCAGACGTTGCCCGTTCGGTTGTGACCTGTGTGATGCGGGATGTAATGAAAGAGGAGTATGGCGCTAGCGGTAACAATGAAATGCTGGCGGTGCGGCGATCCGCTGCCTGGTGGATGCGGGGTGACCCGTCTCAGTACAACAGTTCTGAAATCGCAGAGTATGTGCAGAAGGTTGTGACTGCCTATGAGGGGCAGCAAGGGACGGCGGCAGCAGCGGCTACGCCTGCGCCTCAATCCTCCCCGTCTTCGACACAACGGCCGCCCCAGTCATCCGAGTTTGATCGCTATATGGCGGCAGGGTATGCGGCCACAGAGCAACGCGATTATGAAACCGCGCTGCTCTATTTTCAACGAGCATTAGACGAACGCCCTGATAATTCCTTTGCTCAGCAAGCCATCCAAAATGTTGAGCAGTATCGCACGCGCACTTCTGAAGATGCGCCTGATACTCAACCTGAGCCTAATCCTTAGTAGCCTATGAAAACTTTGCTTGTTGGTTTGGCCGTGATTACTTCTGCTATCGGTGCTTCTGGTGCGCTAGCTCAGTCTACTCCAGTAGACTGGGTTGAGGTAACGCGCAATGCTGTGGGCGATCGCTTCCTGGTAGAGCGTAACTCGATTCAATTTAGGGATGGAGCTGTTTGGTACTGGGAACATCGCAGCTTCCCTGAACCGAACAACGCCTTTGTCGGGGTTGAGCTGGAGCAACCAGTTCATGGTGCCATGCTGTATCGCTCTGTCGATTGTGCAGGCGGTGTTTCTCGGCTCAGGCAAATCATTGCTCGCAACCAGGATGGGCAGGAGATTCAGCGCATTAACTATGGGGACGCTGGTCAGTTGACACAACCTCAGGCAGGCAGTAGCGCAGCAGCCGTCTTGCGCTTTGTCTGTGACCAACCTCAGGCAGCGCCACCTGCATCCTCATGATGGCGCTATAGTGCAGCCTACAAGGGGATTTTGTCCGTCCGCTGTCGTGATGTGTTAGCCTGCGCCACGCACTTTAGCATACATAAACGCATCTCTAGGAATTGCTGAAATGTTAGGGCGAACCTGATAACAGCGCAACCTACCTTCACACACTAAACCACTCTTTTCTAAAACTCGTGCTGACGCAAGGTTTTCTGTATCACAAGTTGCCCAAACCCGATAAATTCCTGGCTGGCTGATAGCCCATTGCACTACAACAATAGCCGCTTCTGTTGCATATCCTTGTCCCCAATATTTTTGATTTAGCAAATAACCAAAATCAGCCGCATGACCTTCTACGCAACAAGCGATTGTACCGATGGGTCGGTCGTCAGGTTTGATTGTAAGAACCCAAGAGAAATTGCCTGATTCCCATTGTTTAAACTTATCCTGAAGAGATTTTATAACCTCACTGACATCAGTGCGTGGGCAGTAATCCATGTAATGAATGACTTTAGGATTGCTGGCGTACTCAAAGATTGCCTCTGCATCTGAGAGATGAGGGCGGCGTAAAACAAGCCTTTCCGTTGTGAATCTTTCAGAAGTTGTTAACACATCGGCCCTCAACAACACCTTTTATACAGCTGATGCCGAGCGATCGCACCTATCACCCCTCCAACAGTCGGTATACATAGGTTGAGGTCTGAAGCCACTCTATCCTTCACCTATTCTTGCGACACAACCACCAGTTCTGCAACATCAACTCTCTTTTTGCACCAGCGTCCAAATTGTTTTTAACAGTGTTTCTGGCTCAATCGGTTTGGTAATGTGTTGCTGAAATCCGGCTGCTAACACTTTCTGCTGATTACTTTCTCCGGCATAGGCAGTAATGGCAATCGCCAAAATGTCTTTGCCCTGGTCGGGCGATTGCTCCCTAATGTGGCGAATCAATCCGTAGCCGTCCATATCGGGCATGCCGATATCGCTAATGAGCAAATCAAACTCTGATTGCTGCAACTGATTTAAAGCTTCATGGGCCGACTCTACCTGAGTAACCTTTGCACCCTGCTGCTCTAACAAAAAAGCAACTAGCTCTCGTGAATCTCTTTCATCATCAGCAAACAGCACTCGCAATCCATTGAAATGTAGCTCTGAATGATTGTGAGCCGAGGGATGATCTGAATGCGATTTTGAAGCATCAATAACGGGAAGCCTCACAATAAAGGTTGAGCCTTGCCCTTCTCCTAAACTCGCAGCCTGAACGGTGCCGCCATGCAGTTCAACCAGGTGGCTGACGATCGCCAACCCTAACCCTAGCCCCCCAAAATTTCGAGTCGTTGTGCTGTCGGCCTGCCGGAAATAGTCAAAGACATAGGGCAAAAAGCTAGCGGTGATGCCTTTGCCGGTGTCACTGACCGTAATTTGAGCGTGGCTAACAGAGCGATGTGGGAATGCGTATTCTTCAACTTCCTCAATTTGCTCTAGCCGCACCTGCACGCTGCCACCCTGGGGAGTGAATTTAACGGCGTTGGAGATTAGATTCCAAATCACCTGCTGTAGGCGACCAGAATCTCCTAGAACTTGCCCAACCTCGGGTTCAAAGATAGTCTCAATTTGAATGGATTTCGCTTCAGCCGCGAGCTGCACAGTCTCAAGCGCAGATTTAATCGTGAAGGGTAGACTAACCGGAATTGTGTTTAAACTCACCTTGCCCTGAAGGATGCGAGAAACATCGAGCAAGTCTTCGATTAGTTGCGCTTGTAATCGAGCGTTTCGCTCAATTGTTTCCAGCGCATACTGCGTTTTTGCGGCGTCTTGTTGTTTCGTTTGCAGTATTCTTGCCCAGCCGAGAATGGGGTTCAAGGGCGACCTGAGCTCGTGAGATAGCACGGCTAAAAATTCGTCTTTGATACGATTGGCCTGCCGCAGTTGATCTGCTTGCTCACGAGTTGTTTCATAGAGTGCATCTAGGCGTAGATTGCGCTCTTTCAGAATAATTTCTGCCTGCTTGCGTTCATCCTCAATCGACTTGCGGTTTGTAATATCTGCCAGAGTTAGAACGGCCCCGGTGAAGGTGCCAAACTCATTTAGAACCGGGTCCATTGTTTTAGCAAACCAGCGTCCTTGACTTTGCAGTTCTAACATTTGACGCTGGTGCGTTTCTTTAGCACTGTAAAAGCAGGTGCCGTCTCCCACCCCCAAAATGCCATTCATTAACTCATAGTGGACGTGCCCTAAAATCTCTTCAGCAGGCTTACCAAAAAGCCGCATTATTGCCTGATTACAGCGCAAAATTTTACCCTGCTGATCGAGCAGGCAGACACTATCGTTAATGGCATCAAAGGTGGTTTGCCACTCCCGCGCTGAAATCAGCGCTAGCTCCTCTGCCTGTCGAACTCGGAGGAGCGATCGCACCGTCGCCAGGAGTTCAATCGGTTCGACCGGCTGGGCCAGGTAACCGTCAGCACCGCTGTCTAACCCTTCTGCCTTATCTTGACTTTTAACAAAGCTGGCGGAGAGATGCAGTACCGGCACGAAGCGCGTCTGCGGGTCGGATTTGATCTGCCGACAGACTTCAAAGCCGTTTAGATCCGGCAATCTTACGTCTAAGATGACCAGCACCGGTTGATGTAGAGCGAGCGCTTCTAACCCTTCAAGTCCCGTGGCCGCCTCGACGACGGCAAACCCTGCATTCTGCAAAATCCGCCTCACGATGTAACGATTGGCTTCGTTGTCGTCAATATGCAGGATGGTTTCGCGGGGCTCAAACATTACACATCCTCAAGCATCTAAAACGAGTCCGGCTTTAGCGAGTGCTTCTCGAAGGTGAGAGGCGGCTTCTGCTTGAGATGTTTTCTCCTTCGAAAGGATAGCGACACCTTGTTGAGCTAAACGGCTCCGGGTTTCTAAATCTAACTGGGTCGATGAGTGGATGATAACAGGGATGGACTGGGTAGCGGGGTTGTGCCGCAGCTGCTCAAGCGCTTCAAACCCGCTCAGCTCTGGCATTTCCAAGTCAAGCAGAATTGCTGTGGGTTGTTCACTCTCGGCCACGGCCAGCCCTTCCCGTCCACTTGCCGCTTCTAAAAGCTGTAGCGGAATATTGGTCAACAACTGTTTAATCACATACCGGTAGGCTGGGTCATCATCAATAAGTAAGAGTTTCTGAGCTTGGCCCTGGCCCACTAGCGTATTGAGCTTGGTGAGCAAGGACAATTGGTCTACAGGCTTAATCAGGAATCCATCGGCTCCTAGGGCAACGGCCTGTTTCTCGTTATCCACGACCGTAATCACCAACACGGGAATATTGCGGGTTGCTTCATCGCTTTTCAGCTCGCGCAGGAATGTCCAGCCGTTTTGCCCTTCTAGCAGGATGTCTAGCACGATCGCCGCTGGCTGAAGCTGCTCTAAGGCCTGTCTGGCCTGAGCCAGGGTGCGGGTGGCGATCGGCTGATACCGAGACGCTTGCAGGTGTTTCTCGTAGATAAAGAGTGTTTCAATGTGATCTTCGATCGCCAGAATGGGCAGGCAGGCGGGGTTGAGGGAGGTGATCGGTTGCAGTGAGTCTGGCAGCTCTGTCACTTCGGGGTAGGCGATCGGAATGCTGACTGAAAAGGTAGACCCTTGACCCAGTTCACTTTGAACGGAAACGCTGCCCCCCATTAGCTCTGCTAGCTTGGCCGATATCGGCAAGCCTAGCCCCGTCCCTTTCACCTGCTTTTGCAGGTCAGACTCAATCTGCACAAAATCCTCAAAGACGCGCTCCTGGTCGTCGGGTGCAAGACCAATGCCGGTATCAGACACCGAGAGCTGAATCATCTGACCGACTTGCTCGGCGGTGACTCGCACCTCTCCCTGCTCCGTAAATTTGAGCGCGTTCGAAATAAAGTTTCTGAGGATTTGAGCGATTTTTCCCTCATCGCTATAGAGCGAGGGCAGGCCGTCGGGTTCTTCAAACACGAGCGACACCGAGGAACCCTGCACCAGCAGCGGACGCAGCATGCCCCGCAGGGTGGCAAACAGGTCACTCACTTCAAAGGAACTGGGATTCACCTCGGTTTTGCCCGCTTCCACCTTGGCTAAGTCCAGTAAATCGTTCACTAGCTCTGACAACCCATCGGCCGCCTTTTGAATGAACGTCAGCTGCTTTTCTTGCTCCGAGGATAGATCCCCATCTAGCCGAGACAGCAGCATGCGAGATAGGGACAAAATCGAGTTGAGCGGCGTGCGAAACTCGTGGCTCATGTTAGAAAGAAAGCGAGTTTTTAGCTCATTGGCCTGTTGCAGGGAGCTGGCTTTCTCGTCTAGTTCGGCGTAGAGGGCAATTACGCCGCGATTGGTGTCTTCTAGCTCGCGGTTTAGGTGGGTGAGCTCTTCCTCTCGCTTGCGGAGTTCGGCCATGGCCCGCAGCAGTTCCTGGTTTTGCCGCTGGATTTCGTCGTAGGGGTTTTGGGGCGATCGCCCCGCGACGGTATCTCGAATCTGTTGCAACTGGGCGTCTGTGAAGACGGGCGATCGCCTGGGTAGGGCTTTGCCGATGCTTACGGTGGTTCCCTGCTCGGTCGATGCGATCTCAAAGATATCCATCAGCCGGCGCGTGCCCACGATGCCTAGCCCCATGCCGGTAGAAGACGGATAGCGTCCCGCTAAAACATCGCCCAGATGCGGAATGCCCCCGCCCTGATCTTGCACCTGAATCAGAAAGGTCTGCGGGCTTTTCTCTAAGCCAAACTGCACCGTTCCACCCTGGGCGTACTGAAACGCATTGCGGGCAATTTCTGAGACAGCCGTTGCCAGCCGCGCCTGATCTTGCCCGTCAAACCCCAGTTGTTCTGCCAACTCGCGGGTGCGCTGTCGTGCCTGCACTACATCCTGTTCGTAGTGAATTTCCAGGGTGAAGAGGGTGGTCATGCTCCGGTTCCTTTCGCCGCCAACATGGTGACATCATCGCGCTCACGATGAAAATCACGGTGCAGCACACCAGCAATCAAGCTGGGATGCTTTTGACTTAGGCCGGGGTAGCGATCGAGATTCCACTGGGTACTGATGCCGTCGGAGTGCATCGTCAGCAGCCCGTTGAGGTACCAGGGGTAGGTAAACTCCTTAATCTTGCGAACCTCATGGCCCACGGTGCCGTTGTAGGACATCAAGTTGTGATGTTCGGTCGCAGAAGTAATGCTGGCCGCAATATTGCCAATGCCCGCAAAGCAAACGGTCTGCTGCTCAAAGTTGATTTCGGCGATCGCCAGGGCTGCCCCTCGGGTGCTGCGTAACGCCGCATGGGCCGCTTCGACAATGCGTTGGGGCGACTGATGATGGTGATCGTGAAACACTCGAATAGCGGCTGAGGCCGCACTGGCTGCCGCAGGACCATGCCCCAGCCCGTCTACCACGAGAAACAGGCGACGGTGAGCATCCCCTTCCCAGGCACAGGCATCCCCTGACACCTCCTCGCCCAGCTTGGGTAACGCTACTACACCAATTTCAATAATTTTGGGTGACGCATGAAGGGAAGATTTTGCCCAGATATGGGCAAGCAGCGCTGTTCCCTTGTTAGGCTGCGAGTAAATTTCAAAGAAGTCAGAGAGGCGGCGAATGGCGCCCAGCCCGTTGCCTGATGTTCCGGCGGTAGAAAAGCCATCTTGCAGGCATTCCTCTACATCCACCATGCCAGAACCTTGGTCTAGCCCCAAAACTTCGATACCAATGACGTCGTCTTGGGCGATCGCCCGCAGCACAACCACTCCGTGACCGGCGTGCCGAATGAGGTTGTTGGCCACCTCGGTTACCAAAAGGCCCACCTTGCCCCGTTCGGTTTCTTCAAAGCCAAGCCGCATGGCCAACGCTAGAGAGGCTCGCCGTGCCTCCCCCGTTTGACTCTGCTCGGTGACGGCGATCGCCATAGATTCATTCAATTGATGCCCTCATATTACTTCCAGCGTACGATGATTATTCGCGTTCCCTCTCCCACCACAGACTCAATTTCAAACTCGTTGGCCAGCCGTTTTGCACCCCCCAACCCCATCCCCAGGCCGCCACCGGAGGTGAAACCATCCTTAAGCGCCAGTTCAATATCGGGAATGCCCGGCCCCTGGTCTTCAAAGGTGAGCCTGAGACCCCGCCGCCCGCCGTTCTGAAGCGTTTCTAACGTGACGGTTCCCCCGCCTCCGTAATCCAGGGTGTTGCGGGCAAGCTCGCTGGCAGCGGTGACAATTTTGGTTTGGTCTACTAAACCAAAGCCCAGCTCAATGGCAAACTGGCGCACGGCTTGCCGAACTAAAACTACGTCCGAAGAAGATTGAATTTCCATCTCCTCAATCTTCTGCATCGTCCTCTAGGTCCCATTCTGTAGCAGTGAACTGAGCATTGGCGGAGCTACCAACCGTCGCCTGCAACAGTGCCATCCCCTTTTCTACATTCAATGCTGTGCGAATGCCGGTGAGGGACATTCCTAGCTCCACTAGGGTAATGGCGACGGCAGGCTGCATGCCAACGACCACCGTCTCAGCATCCATAACCTGCGATATTTTGGCAATGTTGCCTAAAATTCTGCCGATAAAAGAATCGACAATATCTAGCGCCGAAATGTCAATTAAAACCCCGTTTGCACTGGTTTGACTAATGCGATTGGTGAGGTCATCTTGTAGCGTCATGGCTAGGCGATCGTGCATGTCAACCTGAATGGTGACGAGCAGAAATTCGCCCATTTGAAGGATGGGAATCCGTTCCATCAGTTTTTCCTCTAACCTACTTGCGGGTGATGGTGGTTCCCTTTCGCTTTAATGCCATGAGAAAGGCATCGGCTAAGGTTGCTTTTGTGGTCACATCAGTCAAATCGATGCCGAGATAGACGATCGTTTGAGCAATTTGAGGTCGAATGCCGCTGATGATGCAGTCGGCGCCCATGAGGCGAGCGGCTGTAACCGTCTTTAGCAAATGTTGAGCGGTCAGCGTATCGACGGTTGGCACCCCAGTGATGTCAATAATGGCCACTTCTGACCCGGTTTCAACAATCTTTTGCAACAGCGACTCCATCACGACTTGGGTACGGGCACTGTCGAGGGTGCCAATGATCGGCAAGGCCAAAATGCCGTCCCACAGTTTGACCACTGGCGTAGACAGTTCCATCATTTCTTCCTGCTGCCGCAGAATCACCTCTTCTCGCGACTTCTGGTAGGCTTCTACCGCCATCAGCCCCAGGCGATCGAGCAGGTCGGTGGCTTGCCAGATCTCGTCGCCGATCTCGGTGGGGTCGTGCAGCAGCTGCCGCAGACGATCAAAGAGCGGTCGCTTGAACGAAAAGATAAAGGTAGCCGTTTCAGTGGGGGTAAAGCCTTTGTGGGAGCGCGATCGCGAGATGCTAGTCAGCATCTCCCGCACCTCTCGCCATTCGGATGCCTGAATATTGCTCAAATTGCCGGATTGAGCCGCAATGCGAAGCAGCTTGAGAAATTCCCGGCACTCTACTTGTAGCTCTGCTTCTTTGATTAACCCTTTGCGGGTGTTTGTCGCGACAAGCTCCTGATTCCACTCCGACAGCAGTTCTGCCTCATGAGTTTTCAGTATCTCGGGTATTTTGCTGCTGTGAGTCATTTCCATGGGGCATTTCCCTTCATCCGTCCAGACCACTGTGTTGCCTAAATCTGCCATTCAGGGGCGCCAAGCGCCCCTGAATGGCAGATCTCAAACATCATCACCAGTGTATGACTATTCCCAGTAGTTCTTAGGGAAATAATTGTGCAAGGCGACGGCTGAGGTACATTCAGGGTGGAGGTGCATGACGGCAGCGCCGTTCCAACAGCAAGCTCAAGACACAACTATCTTTTGTCCGGTTGATGAGTAGCGATCGCCCCAGTGCACTCATCTATTGAGCTGTTTGTGTAGAACGGTCACCAGGCAGAGCGCTCTCACTGAATGTAATGGCTTATGTAGCTCAACGACAAATTACTTTCGTTCTAGTGCAGTGAAATTGTTAGACATCAGCATTTCGTCCTTGACTGGACCATAGACGTTAACGAATGCACCTTGCAGATTGAGCTTAATAGTATCCATAGCTCTGCCTAAAATCGCTGCGATTTTAATGGGTCAGGTTGAAACTATTTTGTGTAAACAGGTGCATTCGGTATGATGAAGCCTTTTATTAGTGGACGCGCAATAAAAAGACACAAGGATTTTAGCCAAAATCTACCTTAAAGCATAATTCTCAATCCCTCTTTTTCCCTACAACAGAGTGGGGTTCAATTGATGCAGGGTGTGAATGATTGTAGACGAACCGACTCAGGCGCCTATCGAGGCAGATGTTTTTGTCTTTCCCGCCTCGTTTGCCCAACAGCGTTTGTGGTTTATTGACCAATTACTTCCGGGAGATGCTCTCTATACGAGTCCTCTGGTGTTTCGGCTGAGCGGTGATTTACAGCGATCGCACCTCCAGCGCAGTATGCAAGCGATCGTGCGGCGGCACGAAATTTTGCGAACCTCATTTGATGTCGTCGATGGTCAATTAATGCAGATCGTCGCCGATCAGGTGGACGTGCCACTGCCGTTGATAGATTTGCGATCGCACCCTGCCCCCGAGCGCGAATCCATAGCGTTACAAGACATCTGGCAAACTCTCCAACACCCGTTTCACCTCAATCAACAACCACTCTTTCGGGTGCAACTGTGGCAATTGCAAAATGACGAACACCTGATGCTAATTGCACTGCATCACATTATTTTTGATGAATGGTCAAGTGGTGTTTTGATTCGAGAATTGGGTGAAGGATACGCCGCTTCAGTCGCAAACAAATCTACCGCACTACCCGAATTGCCGATTCAATACGCAGATTTTGCTCACTGGCAACGGCAATGGTTGCAGGGTGAGGTGCTGAATACTCAGTTGAGCTATTGGAAACAGCAGTTAAAAGACGTCCCAGTTCTGCAATTGCCGAGTGCATCGCCGCCTACATCGGGACAGCCATTATCCCAAGAGTCTCAGGGCGCGAGTCACTTTCTAGAACTGCCCCAGCGATTATTGGAGGCGTTAGAAAGCCTGAGCCAACAGGCAGAGGTGACGCTGTTTATGACCCTACTGGCGGTATTTCAAACCCTGCTGCACCGCTACACCGGACAAACCGACCTAGCGATCGGCACTCCCATTGCCAATCGGCATCAGAGCGAATTAGAGGGGCTAATCGGCTTTTTTGTGAATAGCCTAGTTTTGCGGACTAACCTAGAGGGCGATCCAACATTTTTGGAATTGTTAGAGCGAGTACGAGAGGTCACCCTAGCCGCCTACGATCATCAGGATTTGCCCTTTGAAAAACTGGTCGAGGAGCTACAGCCCGTTCGCAACCTCGGCCAAAATCCTCTATTTCAAGTAGTGTTTGCCCTGCAAAACTCACCCATGGCACAACTAGAACTGCCGGGATTAATTCTTAGCCCGGTGAATCTGGAGACTAAGACATCTCGCTTTGACCTGGAATTTTATGTTTGGACCTGCGGAGATAACTTTAGGAATTTGTGGGGTAAGGGTTGGCAACACTCAGACGGGTTGCGGGGCATGGTGATTTACAACACCGAGTTATTTGAAGCAAGCGCGATCGCATCGCTTCTCAAGCACTTTCAAACCCTGCTAGAGGGAATTGTTGCTAACCCAAACACGCATCTTTCTGCCCTGCCATTACTCACAACTGAAGACCAACAAAAATTGCTCCATCGCTGGAGCAGCAATCAATCCAGCAATCCTAATGACTGTATTCATCATCTGTTTGAAGCGCAGGTGAGAGAACGACCTGATGCGATCGCTATCCAATTTGGCAACCAACAATTCACGTATCAGCAGTTGAATCAGGGCAGCAACCAACTGGCACGATATTTGCAACGGTTGGGCATTGGTGCAGAAATGCCCGTCGGCATTTGCCTAGAACGGGGGATAGAAGCGATCGCCGCCATGTTGGCGATCCTTAAAGCGGGAGGGGCGTACGTGCCTCTCGACCCCAGTTATCCGGCAGAACGGTTGCGCTTTATGGTGGAGGATGCGGGCATCACTGTCATTCTCTCCGAGGCAAACTGGGCAGACGAGCTGCAAACAGCGACCACCAACGTAATTTGCTTGGAGCAATCTTGGGACGCGATCGCTCAGGAATCAGAGCAGAACTTATCCACTCCCTGTACTGCCGATCAGCTGGCCTATGTGATTTATACCTCTGGCTCTACGGGAACCCCCAAAGGCGTTATGGTGCCCCATCGAGCGGTCAATCGGTTGGTGTGCAATGCCGATTACGTGCAGATCAACGCTGGCGATCGCATGGCGCAGGTGGCCAACCTCGCCTTTGATGCCGCTACCTTTGAAGTGTGGGGTGCCTTGTTAAATGGCGCACACCTGATCGGCATTGAGCGAGAAATTACGCTGTCTCCTTCTGATTTTGCGACCACGTTGCAGCAGCAGCACATTAGCATTCTGTTTCTCACCACTGCTCTGTTGAATCAAACTGTCAGTCAGATTCCCGATGCCTTTCGATCGCTCAAGTATCTGCTGTTTGGCGGTGAAATGGTGAATGTTGATCAAGTGCGATCGCTGATGCAACAGGGCAAACCTCAACATTTGCTACATGTGTATGGTCCCACAGAAAACACAACCTTCTCGACCTGGTATGAGATTCAGGGGATTCTGCAAAACGCCACCACAATCCCTATTGGCAAGGCGATCGCCAATACTCAGGTGTATCTGTTGGATGACTATTTGAACCCGGTTCCCGCAGGGGTAGTTGGTGAAATCTATTTGGGCGGGAGCGGTTTAGCAAAAGGATATTTGAATCGCCCTGACTTGACGGCTGAAAAGCTTATAGATTGCTCATTTAGCAATTGGTCGCAGGATTGGATAAGAGAAACTATCAATGGGCTTTTGTACAAAACAGGCGATCGCGCGCTTTATCACCCTGACGGCAATTTGGAATTTTTAGGGCGAGCGGATAATCAGATCAAAATTCGGGGATTTCGAGTAGAGCTAAGTGAGATTGAACTGGCGATCGCGCAACATGCATTGGTGCAAGCCGTGGTTGTTGTCGTGCGGGAGATCGATCAAGATCGGCAGTTGGTTGCCTATATTGTTCCCAGTGCAGCGGCAGCCCCGACAGCACGAGAACTGCGATCGTTACTAAAAAAACAGCTCCCTGCTTACATGATTCCTGTAGCCTTTGTTGTTCTAGATGCGCTTCCCTTGACGGCTAACGGCAAAGTAGACCAGAGAGCATTACCCCCACCAGCGCTACACAGAGCAGAATCCAATCCGACGACGGCTCCTACAACGTCTTTAGAAGCAACATTAGTGGAGATTTGGGTGCAACTGCTGGGACAACAAGTAGGCATTGACGACAACTTTTTTGAACTAGGAGGACATTCTTTATTAGCCACTCAGTTCGTTTCACGGGTACGCGATCGCTTACACATCGAGTTGCCCCTGCGAAGCATCTTTGAAACCCCTACCATTGCTGAACTAGCGCAGCAGATTAGCGCTCTCCAGGCAATGCTTCAACCCGACTTCACCGCATCAACAAGCGATCAGAGCGGAGTCAATTCTCAACGACGTGAGGAAATAGACCTATGACCAACCGGGCGATCGCTGACTTTATTTCCCACCTCCACCAACTAGACATTAAGCTCTTTCTCGAAACCGATCCTACCGTTGCAATCAATCAGATCCGGCTCCGCTGCAACGCCCCCGAAGGAACCCTCACCCCCGCCCTCCGCCAAGAATTAACCGATCGCAAAGCCGAACTCATTACCTACTTACAAACAAACTCAAATGGCCGAGAACCGCAGCTAAAAGGTAGCCACCCATCCACCCTCCCACCCTCCCACCCATCCACCTCTTCCCCCCTCTCCTTTGCCCAACAGCGACTATGGTTTCTTTATCAGCTCGCCCCTCACAATCCCTTCTACAACGTACCTGCCGCCATTCATTTAAAGGGAACGCTCAATCGATCTGCACTAGAGCGATCGCTCCAGGAAATTGTGCGTCGTCATGCTGCCCTGCGCACCCGATTTACAACCGTGAATGGGCAACCCGTTCAAGTTGTTGAACCCAACGCCAATATCGAACTTGCTGTCGTGAATTTACAGGCGGTTGGGATTAGTGAACGCGATCGCATTCGACAACAATTAGCAACGGCCGAAGCCCAACGCTCATTTAACCTGACGACCGACTCTCTGTTGCGCGTGACATTGCTGTATTTTGATGCAGCGGAGTCCGTGTTGTTGCTGACGATGCACCACATTGTTGCCGATGGGTGGTCTTTAGGAATACTAATTCGAGAATTGGGATATTTCTACACGGCATTTGTGGAGGGGCGATCGCCAACCCTGCCTCCCTTGCCAATTCAATATGCTGACTTCGCTCGCTGGCAACACAACTGGTTGCAGGGAGAGGTTTTAGAGAAACAATTGAGTTATTGGCGGCAACAATTGCAGGACTTGCCTGTGCTGGAATTGCCAAGCGATCGCCCCCGTCCTGCCGTTCAAACCTATCGAGGCGCGACCTATCCTATACATATTTCTCCTGCCCTTTCCCAAGCATTAGAGACATTCAGCCAGCAGTCTGGAGCGTCTCTGTTTATGACGCTGCTGGCAGTATTTCAAACCTTGCTCTACCGATACACAGGGCAGGAGGATATTGCGATTGGATCTCCCATTGCTAACCGTCATCGCAGTGAGGTGGAGGGGCTAATCGGCTTTTTTGTGAATAGCCTGGTGATGCGGTCGGATTTGTCGGGCAATCCCACCTTTCGTGAATTGCTGGAGCAAGTTCGCCAGGTTGCCTTGGGAGCGTATGAGCATCAAGACTTACCCTTTGAGAAACTGGTTGAAGAATTAGACCCCGATCGCGACCTTAGCCGCAATCCCTTGTTTCAGGTTGCCTTTGCCCTGCAAAATGCCCCTATGCAGCCTTTGGAGCTACCAGGACTGACGCTAGAACCTGCCCCTCTAGAGTCTGCCAGCACCCGCTTTGATCTAGAGGTGCACCTATGGGAACCCGCCCATGGATTGAAGAGCTTGTGGCGATCGCAAGACGGTTTGAGCGGCTTCATTTCCTACAGCACTGATCTATTCGATCGCGATAGAATTGCGCGCTTGGTCGGTCACTTTCAGATGCTTTTAGAAGGAATTGTCGCGAATCCAGATGCCCGATTGTCAGACCTGCCGTTGCTCACATCTGAGGAATGTCAGCAGATTTTGCATGATTGGAGTGGATGTTCCTTCGATAGATCTCATCTAGCCCTCTTTGACGATGAGGAAATTGGAAGTGCAGTCGAAGGTTCTCATCAGGAGCAAACCGGTATAAAAGATTCATTGACTAAGAAGCCAGATCTCTACTTCCATCACATTGTTGAAGCCCACGTAAAACAAGCTCCAAACGCGATCGCTTTGGTCACCGAGTCTCAAGCCCTCACCTATCAAGAACTCAATCACCGTGCCGATCAACTAGCAGAAATCCTCAGACAAATGGGAGCTCAAGCTAATTTCCTGGTGGGATTATGTGTCGATCGCTCTGCCGACATGGTGATTGGCATTCTCGGCATTCTCAAAGCAGGAGGGGCTTATGTGCCGCTTGACCCAACTTATCCAAGCGATCGCCTCCAATTCATTCTCAGTGATACACAAGTTTCCATTCTGCTAACACAGTCCTGGCTTACCGAATCCTTACCCGCAACTTCAGCAACCCTTGTTTGGTTAGATCAGCCGTTGTGCCCTCATTCCCCAACCCCTTCTCCCAATCAGGGAGAAGGGGAGCAAGAACAGGCAGAAAGTAAGGAATTAGGGGAAGCCTTATCGGCTCCGTCCTCCCTCTCTCGTCACTGGAAGAGGGGGCTAGGGGGTGAAGGTTCCCCCGACCTCGCCTACGTTATCTATACCTCGGGTTCTACAGGCACCCCCAAGGGAGTTTTACTCTCTCATTGTGGCTTGTGTAACGTTGTACAGGCTCAACAACAGGTCTTTCAGCCCAACCGCACCAGCCGAGTTTTGCAATTTAGCTCTCTCAGCTTTGATGCGTCCATCTTCGAGATTGCCCTTGCCCTGGGCTCAGGCGGCACACTGTATATTCCGCCTGAGTCTGCCCAACTGCCGGGAATGGCACTGATGCAATTTCTGCAAGAGAATGCCATCACTCACGCCCTAATTACGCCAGCCGTACTCGCTGTTTTACCCTTTGGGGAACTGCCTGACCTTCAAGTGTTAATCACGGGGGGAGAAGCCTGCTCCAGCCAGGTAATCGATCGCTGGGCTGCCAATCGCCGCTTCTTCAACGCTTACGGCCCTACCGAAACCACAATCTGGGCAACCGTTGCCGAACTTCACCCAGGAGACAATCCCCTTACGGTTGGTCGCCCTATTCTCAATACTCAAGTCTATGTTTTGGATGCTAACTTAAATCCCGTTCCAGCAGGCATTCCAGGGGAGTTGTATATCGGGGGGGCAGGAGTGGCCCAAGGGTATCTCAATCGCCCGGAATTGACGGCGGAAAGGTTTATCAGTGCTGACTTAAAAAGTGCTTTCTCCACACATAATAAACAGCAATCAACTCTCTACAAAACCGGCGATCGCGTCCTCTACAACCGCGATGGCACCATCCAGTTTCTCGGTCGAGTAGATCACCAGATCAAGGTCCGGGGGTATCGAGTTGAATTGGGTGAGATTGAAACGACTCTACAGCGTCATTCCGCTATCCAAGATGCCGTTGTCATACCCTCTGCTGCATCGTCTCTTGTCGCCTACTTCAGTCTTGATACTAAATATCTGCAAGAAACCAGTGTGCGATCGCTCCAAACTCAACACCTGCAACACTGGCAAACCCTATACAACCAAACTTACCAATCAACAGAACCCACTCAGCACCCAGAACCCAGCAATCCACAATTCAACATTACTGGATGGAACAGCAGCTACACCGGAGAACCTATTCCCCTTGAGCAAATGCAGGAATGGGTGAGCGATCGCGTTCAGCAAATTCTCGCGTTGAAACCTAAAAGGGTTTTAGAGATTGGGTGCGGTACAGGATTGTTGTTGCTTCAAATTGCACCGCACTGTCAACAGTATGTAGGCACAGACTTTTCGGCTGTTTCGCTAGCGTCAGTTCAAACTCAGCTAGACACGCTCAACCTTTCTCATGTTGAGCTTTTACATCGCATGGCAACCGACTTTGAAGGAATTGATCTAGGGTCATTTGATGTTGTGATTTTGAATTCGGTTGTGCAGTATTTTCCAGATGAAGCTTACTTAATGCAGGTCTTGGAGAAAGCAATTGCAACCGTAGCAGAGAATGGCATTTTATTCATTGGAGATGTACGAAACCTAGCTTTGTTATCTGCATTTCATAGCTGGATGAAGTTTATTCAGGCAGATGATAGTGTAGAGCGATCGCAACTCTGGCATCAAGTTGAGCGATCGCAATTTGAAGAGCCAGAATTAGCAATTGAGCCAGCAATCTTTTATGCCATGCGATCGCAGTTCGCCCAAATTCGACAGGTTCAAATTCGACTGACACGAGGGCGCAGTCAGAATGAAATGACTCAGTTCCGCTACAACGTTTTGCTGCGAATGGGACAATCCCGCAATGTTGGGTTAAGGCCCGAAACCCAACCTACGCTAGCTATCGAAAAAAAGAGGGAGCAATTCAACTGGAAACATCAGCCGGTGACTGTTCAAGAAATACACCAGCAGCTCCTTACTACTGAGCCAGAGATTTTAAGAATCACAAACGTGTCTAATCGCCGAGTGAATGCCGCTATTGCAACAGCAAACTGGCTTCGGACTAAGAAAGCGCCCAAAGCTGTTGGACGAATGCGGGAGCTATTGCAAGATACTGAAAACTTAGCAATCGATCCACAAGACTGGTGGAATTTAGAAACAACACTGCCCTACACCGTAGAGATTACCTGGTCAACATCTAGTGAGGCTGGAGATTATGATGTGGTGTTGACTCGTCATGGGGTTGATGCAGCGGATGAGGTATTGCAGCACAACGAGCGATCGCCCGAGCAGTTCACCAACCATCCACTTCAGGCGAATGTCGCCCGGCAACTCATTCCTGAGCTTCGGCAACATCTCAGCCAGACGTTACCCGACTACATGGTTCCTGCGGTGTTTGTGCCGTTAGCCACCCTCCCGTTGAATTCGAGTGGTAAGGTCGATCGGCGTGCCCTTCCCCCGCTTGACCACACTCAGCACAGCGATCTACCTTCGGCGGTCGCACCCCAAACCTCAACCGAGATAGCTCTTATTGAGATCTGGCAAGAACTATTACAACTCAAACATGTCAACCGTCACGATAACTTTTTTGAGTCGGGTGGGCACTCCCTATTAGCCACTCAAATGACCTCTCGCATCCGCGACACCTTTAAACTAGAACTTCCGCTGAAGAATGTCTTTGCAGCTCCTACCATTGCCCAACTAGCACCCATTCTGGACGCACTACGCGATACCACCCCAAACACTCCTCCTCTCGTCCGGCTCGATCGCACCGCTTATCGGCGCAAACAATCGACTTTACTCAATCAGCCCTCTCAGGCCATTTCTGTTCCTTCCCAAAAGGAACCTCCAGAACACAATACGATTCCCCCTACTTCACCACTAGTGCCCCTCAGCTTGGGCGGTAGCGAGCCTCCCTTTTTCTGTGTGCATCCTATGTTTGGGGTCGTATTTCCCTATTTGGAACTGGCTCATCACCTAAAGAGCGATCGCAGTTTCTATGGGTTGCAACCTCTAGGATTGGATGGCAAATCTCGCCCCCTAAATCGAATGGAGGCGATCGCTGCCTATTACATCCAGGCGATTCAAACCCTTCAACCCCACGGACCATATTACCTGGGGGGCTGGTCTTTTGGAGGGTTGGTTGCCTTTGAGATGGCGCAACAACTGACTCAAGCAGGCGAAAAAGTTGAACTACTGGCAATTCTCGATACAACTGCTCCTTGTACCAAACCCTCTTTTTCTCAGAGCTTCAAGTTTTTGGTAAAAACTGCCCTCTGGTCTACCCTGCCATTTTTGGTAGACATCAGCACCCTGGCGACCCAGCGCCTACACCCTAAAAATCCCTGGTTCTCTCGCTGGCAATGGTCAGCCATCACCCGACTCATTCCTGAAGAGTCCCGATTGCGCCTGTTGGATGAATCTGCCATTAACGCCATGCTGCCTATTGTTTATGCGAATAGTCAGGCAACATACGATTATGTGCCTCAGCCTTACTCTCAAGCGATCGCGCTATTTAAGGCAGCAGAACAATCAGATGCGAATCGACAGGATGAAACATTGGGCTGGAGTGAATTAGTTAAGGACATTCAACTACACGAAGTTCCTGGCAATCATTTATCGTTGTTGAAACAACCTCATGTGCAAGTGCTGGCACAACAACTTAGACATTATTTGACATAGATAGACTAGATAATAATTGCGACCAATTAACCAGGTTAGTACGTTCTAGATCAGGGCGTTGCTATGCCGCAGATCCTTGTCGTTCAATCATATATTCTAAGTATTTCAATACTTGAGGAGCTATATCTAATACTCTTTTTATTTCTTCTACAGTAGGTGGATGACCAGTACCCCATTCAAAGAAAAAAGTTATGTATCTAATAAAGTTGAGATCATACGCTAATTGATCGGTAATTAAACTCTTCTCCTTCATGAAATTAATCATGCTAGTTAGTGATGGCGAATCGCCCAGTTGCATCCCTTGAACCTTACATATCTGTCGGGTTAATGCTCTCAGCGCCAACCTGTAAATTATAAGTTTTGACCAAACATCACGATCTGGGCTGTTAACTCTTTCAAGCAGCTCATCTATATATTTTGTGTTGCCAGTTTCGTTAATTGACTGAATATCTTCTGCATCTTTCTTGATTTGAAGAACTTGTACATCAATGCTTTGTTTCAGGGTTATACCTTCCTTCCCTATAATTAGCTCACTTATCCGATCTCCTAGTATTGCGAAAGTCAACAATCCTAAAATTGATACAAGTTGCCAGTCTAGAATTGCATCGCTGTGATTAAAGATCCTATACATCACATCAAAAATAAGAATTATGTATACAAAATAAATAAAGGCTTGTTTCGTGACAATCATTTGTCTGGCTTTGTTCATGAATCAATTACCAACCTTAGAAGCAGTATCTTGTTATGAAGTCCTTAAATTTTCTAAACACTTCATTTTGCGCACAAGATGTTGAAGGGTTGAGATGATAATAATCTTTTAGTCTATCTTTCAGCAAAAATTAACTAAATAAAAACCATATTCTCACTAAAAACCAAGCGACACAACTATGTATTAAGTGCCAGACATGCTAAAAAGACCCCATCCCCGTACCCCTCAACGGAGCCGAGACAGGATTATCTGGTGGAGTCAGAACTTGGATGGTAATCCTCACAAAAACCTTGCTACTGGAGCAGCGTCCCCGGCTCGGTGGCCAGTTACTGGCCGGGTGGGGGGTACCCGGCCAGCCATACCAAGCCCCTACCAAAAAGCACACCCGATAAAATAGTGACATCGAGCAGCAGGTGATCGCCCGTGGTACAAGCCCAACCCCAGCTCAAAACCTTTAGCGACTTTCTCACCCACGCCCAGGAGGTCGAGGGCTACTACGAACTCACTAATGGAGACCTGGTTGAGATGCCGCCGGAGTCATACGACAACTTGCGTCGCGCCCTAAAGCTTTACGACATATTGAAAACGCTGGTAGATGTTGCTCAAGTTTGTCCCCAAGGTTTGGCTCTGGCTGTACCGGGGCAGCCTAGAAATCGGTACCCTGACCTGACGGTGCTGCGTCCCGAGCATCCCGAGCAGATGCGCGAGTTGGGGCAGGCCGCCATCACGCTGGAAATGGCGCCCCCTTTGCTGGTAGTAGAAGTGGTCAGCCCAGGGGCTGAAAATCGCCGCCGCGACTATCTAGAAAAGCGCAATCAGTACGAGTGGCGCGGCATTGGTGAATATTGGATTCTCGACCCGACGGTGGGCGAGGTGACCGTTCTGAATTTGACCTCACAGGGCTATAGCGAAGCCACATTTGAAGGTGAATCTGTGGTCGAATCGCCTACGTTTCCCGATTGGGCAATAACCGCCGAGGCTATGCTGGCAGTAGGTTAGCGGTGAGAAAAGCTTGTATTGGCTAAGCTGCATTCAGCAACCTGCGTCCACATTCGTGCCTGTTTGAGATAACGTTGCGATTCGTGGAGTGTCCATTCCGGAATCGCCCAAAAATCCTTCACTTAACCTAACAGTGGCAGTTTTGCCTCTAACCTTGGAGTAAAATCTCGGCACAAGGTTGAGGCTGAGCCAATGCTAGATCGCTTCTGGGAAGTGCTGGGCTACGTGTTTGCTCTCAACGACGAGGCCTTTCGTATTGCCACCACCGTGCCAGCAGGGAGAAGCCTGGCGCTGTTAGTGGTTTTGCTGGCAGGGCTATCCCAAGGCATTGGGCAGAGCATTATTCTCTTCGTTAACCAAGTGCGGCCCGCCCGGTTTGTGCTCAGTCTGGGCATTAACGCGGTGCTGCTTGCCTTTGGCTTTTTGGCTCTGGTGTTAAGCACCTGGCTAATCACCCTGGCTCCCTGGTCGCAGAACCTTCCTCTGGGGCAGCTAGTGACGGTGCTGGGGTTGGCCTACGCCCCACTGCTGTTTAGCTTTTTGGGAGCACTGCCCTACCTAGGGGTGCCCATTCTCAACTTGCTGTCGGTGTGGCATTTGCTGGCTATGGTGGTGGGCTTTGGGGCGATCGCCAACCTGGGCATTAGCCATGCCTTTAGCTACGTTGCCCTGGGCTGGATTTTGCTGCAAGTTTTGCAAAACACCGTGGGTCAGCCCATTGCCAACTTGGGCAAGCGCATTGCCAACCGGGCGGCGGGGGTTGATCTCGTCACCAATCGCCGAGATTTGACTGAGTCGTTTCAATCGGGGTTGGCCGAAACCTCTACCCGCTGGCACGAAGAGTTTACCCAGCGATTTAGCGCCCTCAGTCAGGGGGATGCGATTGTTACTGGGGAACCTCCCGCTTTAGCCTTGGCCGGAGCCGGGGGCTCGACTGTCTCTGTCGATGCCGGCCCCAACAGCGATCGCCTTGATAGCTTTAAGACACTGCTAGGCCTGGTCGCCATGGCGGTGCTGACGGTGGTGGTGCTGGCGCTGCTGCGGCCCATTCGAGTCTGGTGGTTTGGCTGGTTGAGCGGCCTGCCCAGCCTAGCGCTGCTGGTGCTGAACTTTGCCTGGATTGGCATTATTGCCTTGGTGGTGGCCGGGCTGCTGGCTCCGCTCGAAACCCTGGGCTGGTGGGCCGGCTGGTATGACGACGAGGTCAACACCACCGTCAACGCCGGAGAACTGGCCGAACCCGTGGCCGACCCCAGTAAAATCAGCCGCTACATGGTCTATCTCGACGGCATTGGCATCTCCAGCTCTGAGTACCTGCCCGATATTGAAGAATTTCTCGACACCCTAGCCCCCACCCTGCCCAAGGGCGTGGCGCTGATTCGCGGCATCATGCCCTACTCGGTGATGAATGCGCCCCTGGATGAAGATCGGCCCCTGTCGTTTCTGTGGCGCTACGCCGACAAGCTGCGGTTTGCCAACCCCATGAGCGTGCTGGGCCTGCTGGTCAACATTCGCAACATGCTAATTGTGGGCGTGTCGGCCGACAAGCGCTACGGCCCGCTCTATAACCAGGGCATTGCCCAGGTAGTGTTTAACGGCTTGATCAAAAATGGCTATCGGGTGGGCAGCGGCACCCCCGTCACGCTGATGGGTTACAGCGGCGGCGGGCAGATGTGCTGCGCCAGCGCCCCCTACCTCAAGCGGGCTCTGGGTGCTCCCATCGACGTCATTTCCCTGGGTGGGGTGATGAGCGCCAACATCAACCTACTCCAACTGGAGCATCTCTATCACCTGTCAGGCGAGCAGGATGCGGTAGAGAAACTGGGGCCAAAGATCTTTCCGGGGCGCTGGCCGCTGTTTCCTCTGTCGTTCTGGAACCGGGCGAAGCGACGGGGCAAAATTTCGTTTGTTTCCCTAGGTCCAGTGGGGCATCAGGTGCCGGGGGGCATTCTCGACCCCAAGCTGGTGCTGCCCGATGGCCGCAGTTCCCTCGGTCAGACCATCGATACCATCAACGCCATTCTGCGGGGCGAAATCCTAGAAACCGGGCTAGAGCGGGGCGGCAAGGCAAATAACTACGACATCTTTCGCGCCAACCCCCTGGTGCAGTACCAGAGCTATCCGCTCGACCAGCGCCCTAACCCAGCGCTCTACGTACCGATTGCTGACTGGATTGGACGGCTGATTTTGCCCGCCAAGGCCGAGCGCTTTGGCGGCGTCTTCTATGAAATTCACCACGCGCCCGACGACCACCGCAAGCTGGTGGGTCAGGTGGTGAAGCTGCGTTGGTCTGACCACCCCCTCACCCAAAAGTTGGTGCAGGCCGTCACCCACGATGTGCACTTTAGCGCTGATGCTGAATATGCCAGCCGCTCTGGCGGAGTGATCAACCCGGTGCGGCTCAACCACTGGTTGCGGGTCGACCCTTTAGAATCTCTGGCTGGATCGCTGCCAGAGGATGACCTAGTAGTGGTGGTGGAAGATCCCCAGGTGGTGCTGGATCGGGACGGGGTAACGCTCTTGATCGCGGCTCAGCCGATGGAGGTGACGGGGCGCTATTACGGCCTGGTGCAGTTTGTGGGGGCAACGGGCGACCAGTGGCGAGTGCGGCATTTTAATAAGGTCAGCCGCGCCTTTGACGGCCCCGGGGAGGTAGTGAGCTTGCCCCCGGTGGCCCCAATGGCGATCTACGGCAGCAGTCCCTCTACCACGCGGGATCTGGAGCGATCGCCCTACAACGAGACCGGTTGGTACATCTACGGCGCGCCGAATGCCAGCGGCACCTTTGTGGTGCAGGCTCTGGGACCGCGCGCCTTGTTTCGGCTTCAACCCCAGCGGGTAGTGTTTGGCGGCGCTAAGGCGGCCTACCGCTACATTCGCAAAGAGTCGTGGGCCGACGTGGCGGCCCAAAAGGGCAAGGTCAGCTCGGTGCTCTGTACAGTGCGAGATAATGGTCGGCCCGAGGCGATCGCAGCGGCGATCGATGAGTGGCAGGTGGGCGATCGCGCCCTCATCCTCCACACCTACGGCGGCATCGGTGGCAACCACAAAGAACCAGCCGCTGCTACCCCTATTTTCTTTGGCCACTTTGCCTACGGTCGGGCCGAGGTGGTACACGACCCACTAGCAGATGAGCGGCGGTTTGAGATTCGCTACTACCAGGTCTACGCCCACAACATCGATGGGCTGATTGCGGGCACGATTCACTGGTCGCGGTATCAGGGCGATCGCCAGCGGGGTTGGTTGGGCACCCGCCCCACCTGCGACATCCTAGTCAAGCTCGATTCTTTTAACCGCAACTACTATTTTGACGACGAGCGGCGGTCTCCCCTCACCCGCATGGAAGCCCACCTGCAAGCCATGACCGCCCGCTACCGCATCGGCGACGGCACCGGCAGCACCTTTGTCGGTCCGTCAAACAACTGCTCCCAAGACTCTAATCAGGCGCTGTTTGCCAGTTTGCAAAGCATCGGCATCAGTCTCTACCACCATGCCGACGCTCTGATCGATCAGCACCCCGACCAGGCCGAGCCTCTGTATCAGCTCGCCCTCTTTGGCAAAGACCTTAAAGACACCCTGCAACCCCTAGGGGGCCTGCGCCCCACCTGGGAAAAGAACGAATTTAACCTGGGCAGCTCGATCGAAGACGAACCCCTGCGCAACCTGCTGATGGGGCTGGGCAGCTGGCGCACGGTGTTTCCCCGCAAGGCCAGCGACGTGGTGGTGCACAAGTTTCTCAAGTACGGCGCGTCGGCCTGGGTGCTGCGGACCAGTCAGGTGGGCGGCCACAACCCCGATCTTGAACCGATCGCGCCGATGACGTTTTAAGACCCCTACCGACGACAGTAAGGACATTGGTTTGCCCTAAAAACCTAGGGATGGGATAGGCATTCCCGCCGCTAGGGCACCGGCGATCGCGGCTGTCGCTGCTGCTGGTATAGCTACAGCCATATGGTTTAGGACGTAAGTTATAGGCAGAGACATTTTCCTCCCAGTGCTATGCCCAAACCCTACAGCCTCGATTTGAGGCAAAAGGTCATTGACGCCATCGAGCTCG
>JAESFY010000025.1_pt1 | contig 288385 bp, 257 predicted proteins | sample 9266201 | NCBI WGS metagenome assembly JAESFY01 (sample SAMN14515071, study PRJNA621656) | algae metagenome | isolation source: Nodosilinea sp. WJT8-NPBG4 and co-occurring heterotrophs from soil, lower... | place: USA: Pinto Basin, Colorado Desert, California | collected 2006-05-27 | reverse complement strand
CGTTGTAGCGTCTCAAAAGTTTGTAGATCCGGTCACGGCTGTAGCTCGTTAGGGCTGATACGTCTGATGGAGAGCGGCCTTGAGCTAGAAACCAGATGATTTGGTAGTGGGAGCGCTCGATGCCCCCTTGGATTCTCGGTAGCGACGCGCTAGCTCATCTACCGACAGATGCTCCACAACGTGTACTTGCTTAGGCATTGCACAGTCCTGATTGCAATCCCTCTAATTATGCTCCTCCAGGCGGACTTGATATAACAATGCTGCTGCAACCCCTCAACCTTTTAAGTTATCAATACACAACGTTATTGTCATAGAGCAACTTCGAATAGGCAGCCCTCACACCACTGCCTGTTCTATTCACAATGCTACTGTCATTGATGTAAATCGATCATTCAAGCTCTGCTTCAAAGTTGCTATTCCAAAACTCATTGCAACGCGATGCAGCATTCATTTAGGCTTCATTAAAACCTTTAGTGTCTGGTCACAATCTTTCAAATTGGGGCTGCGATCTGCTTCTTACACCGGGCAATCTTGGCAATAGGTCCCTCTCACCCCCAGCCCCTATCCCTTGGGGAGAGAGGAGCCAGAAACGCTCAAAGTCCCTCTCCCTCAGGGTGAGGGATTTAGGGAGAGGGTCAAGACGGAGGCATGGCGTGTACAATGCTTGGCTTATCCCAAACCCATGTTGGGTTAACAGTCTTGGATTACCAGTGGCAGCATTTATGACAGCGACAAGCCTAGGGGCAGCCGATGACCGTCTGAAATCGGCAACCGGGTGGCAGGCTCCCCTAAAAGACGTGCTAGATGTGCTCCACGCTCCGCAACTCCCCTACGTGTGGACGGCACCCACAGGAGAGTATTTGCTGCTGGCCGATCCGGTGCTCTACCCTCCCCTAGCCGAACTAGCTGCGCCCATGCACAAGCTGGCTGGCATCCGGCTCAATCCTCTACTCAACGACCACCACGGCCGCCATGGGGGAACCAGCCCTCGCCTAGTTCAAGTCGAGAACGGAGCCACAACCCAGCTCGACCTACCTGAGGAGACCGAGATTCTCGGTGTGAAATGGACAGCGGATGGCCAGCGCTTCGCGCTCACCGTCAAGCATAGCGATCGCATCGGGCTATGGGTAGGCTCAGTGGCAGGCGACGTGGCCGAGATTGAGGGGCTGGCACTCAACCCACTGCTGGGCAACGCCGTGAGCTGGCTACCCGATCAAAATCGCCTGCTGGTTCGCCGCATTCCGTCGCGGGGGCCAGCGCCTGAACCGTCGGCCATTCCGCTAGGGCCAGAGATCATGGAAGGAGCGGGGGCCTCGTCGCGATCGACCTACGAGGCTCGCAACCTGCTTGAGACAGCCCATGCCGACGCCCTCTTTGAGTATTACGCCACCTCTGAGCTGGCGATCGTTGACCCGGCGACTGGCCAGGTCAATGTCATCGGTGCCCCTGCGCTTTATACCAAGGCTAAGTTCTCACCGTCTGGTGAGTATCTGCTCGTCAAGCGTTTGGTTGGCCCCTGGTCTCACGAGGTGGCCTGGTGGCGCTTCGCGAACGAAATCGAAGTGTGGAATGACCGGGGCAAGTTTGTCGCAACGATCGCGTCTCTGCCCGTAGCCGACGCAGTACCGGCTCACGGTGTACCGATCGGCCCGCGCTCGGTGACCTGGCGTTCCACTGCGCCGCATACGCTCTTTTGGGTTGAGGCGCTTGATGGTGGCGACCCTGTGGCCAAGGTGCCCCATCGCGATCGCCTCATGCGTTTAGAGGCTCCCTTTACGGCACCGCAGCTGGTTTTCAAAGCTGAGCACCGCATCCAGCCCCAGCGGAGTGGTTGGACTGCGGAGGGCGGCACGCTCATGCTCACCCAGCGCGAGCGCATCCGCCGCTGGCGCCATGTCTGGCTACTAGACGTAGACAACGGCACCTCGCGCCTGTGGTTCGATTTAGACGAGGGCGATCGCTACGGCAGCCCGGGCCACCCCCTGTTTCGCACCTTGCCCAACGGTCGCCACGTGCTGCGTCAGCAGGGAGACGCGGTCTACTTTAGCGGCAGCGGTGCGACCGACCAGGGCGATCGACCGTTCCTAGACCTGCGCCATCTCGTTACCGGGGAAACTGAGCGGCTGTTCCGCTGCGAGCCGCATCGCTACGAGTATGTTGTGGCCTTTGCCGGTGACGACAATCGCGTCGTGTTGCGCTCCGAGTCGGCGGTAGAGGTACCCAACTACCAGCTAGCCATCTTTGGCGAACCGATCGAGGCGGCTGAGGGCGAAGCCACCCGCGCCCTAACACGCCAACCGATTACACAGTTCGAAGACCCCACCCCTCAATTGCGGGCGATCGAGAAACGCATTGTGCGCTACGAGCGCAACGACGGCGTTCCGCTCAGCTTTCACCTATATCTGCCCCCCGGCTATCAGGAGGGCACACCGCTGCCCACGGTGCTCTACGCCTATCCCCTTGAATACTCTGGTGCAGCTACGGCTGGCCAGGTGAGCGGCTCGACCCAGCGCTTCATGCGGCTGTACGGTGCCTCCCACCTCTACTTTTTGCTCCAGGGCTACGCCGTGCTCGACCAGACCGCCATGCCGATACTCGGCGATCCTGAGACCGCCTACGACACCTTCATCCCTCAGCTAGTGGCCGATGCGGAAGCTGCCGTAGCAAAGGCCGTCGAGATCGGCGTGGCCGAGCCTGAACGAATTGGCGTCATTGGCCACAGCCACGGCGGGCTGATGGTGGCGAACCTCTTGGCACACACCGATCTATTTCGAGCCGGCATTGCCCGCAGCGGCTCCTACAACAAAACGAATCAGCCCTTTGGCTTCCAGGCCGAGCGTCGTTCCCTCTTTGAAGCGAGGGAGGTTTACGTTCAGCTCTCACCGACCTTCTTCGCTGACCAGGTCAACGCTCCGGTTCTACTCATCCACGGTGACGACGATTCTAATCCGGGTACTCCCCCGTTCCAGTCCCAGGTCTTCTACGAAGCGGTGCGCGGTGCGGGAGGCACTACCCGGCTGGTGCTGCTGCCCTTTGAGGACCACGGCTATCGAGCCAGGGAGAGCATAGAGCACGTGCTCTGGGAGCAGTTCCGGTGGTTCGACCAGTATGTGATGGGCAAGCCTGCTAGATAAGGCCGACCCTTGCTACATTTCGCTATCTCGCCATCATCCCGCCATCTTTAAACTAATCTTAAATTGTGCTCTAGGCCACACGGTGCGATCGCCTAGTCTCACTTGATCAATAGAGTCACTCACTACACCCTGGCCCAGGATCGATCACCTATGGATACTCCTTCCCCTGTAGACGTTGCTGTATCCACTGCCTTAGATAAGGAGCGCACCGCCACCGATATCGAGAGCATTAAGCGGGCGTTTCTCAACAATCTGTTTTATGTGCAGGGCAAACCGGCGTCGCTGGCAACCCAGCACGACTACTACGTGGCCCTGGCGTATTTGGTGCGCGATCGCATGCTGCACCGCTGGAATGGCACCGCCGAGAGCTACACCCAGCACCGCGCCCGCACGGTCTGCTACCTGTCGGCAGAGTTTCTCATGGGGCCACACCTGGGCAACAACCTGATCAACATGGGCATTTACGAGCCGGTCAGGCAAGCGATGGAGGAGCTGGGGCTAAACTTTGACACCCTGCTGGCCCAGGAAGAGGAGCCGGGTTTGGGTAACGGGGGCCTGGGACGACTGGCCGCCTGCTACCTCGATTCCCTAGCGTCGCTGGAGGTGCCTTCCGTGGGCTACGGCATTCGCTACGAGTTCGGCATTTTTGAGCAAGACCTGCGCGACGGCTGGCAGGTAGAGCGCACCGACAAGTGGCTGCGCTACGGCAACCCCTGGGAGGTGGTGCGGCCCGAGTGGTCGGTGGAAGTCAAGTTTGGCGGCTACACCGAAACCTACACCGATGACCAGGACCGCTACCGGGTGCGCTGGGTGCCCGATCGCGAGGTGCTGGGCGTGCCCTACGACACGCCGATTTTGGGCTACCAGGTCAACACCGCCAACACCCTGCGCCTGTGGAAAGCCGAGGCGATCGAGTCCTTTGACTTTGCGGTGTTTAACCAGGGCAACTACTACGGCGCGGTCGAGCAAAAAGTCGCCTCAGAAAACATTTCGAAGGTGCTCTACCCCAACGATGAAAAAACTGCCGGTAAGCAGCTGCGCCTCGAGCAGCAGTTTTTCTTTGTCTCCTGCTCCCTGCAAGACATGTTTCGCATTTTGAAAGGGCAGGGTATGGCCGTGGAGCAGTTCCACGAAAAGTTTGCCCTTCAGCTCAATGACACGCACCCGGCGATCGCGGCCCCCGAACTCATGCGCCTGCTGCTCGACGAGCACGGTCTAGATTGGACCCTGGCCTGGGAAATTACCCAAAAGACCCTGGCCTACACCAACCACACCCTGTTACCTGAAGCGCTAGAAAAGTGGCCCGTCAGCCTGTTTGGCCAGTTGCTGCCCCGGCATTTGCAGATCATCTACGAGATCAACAACCGCTTCCTCGACCTGGTGCGGATGAAGTTTCCCAAGGATGCGGATCGTTTGGCCCGGATGTCGCTAATTGATGAAAGCGGCGATCGCTACGTCCGCATGGCTAACCTGGCCTGCGTCAGCAGCCACACCATCAACGGCGTCGCTGCCCTACACAGCGAGCTGCTCAAAGAGACTGTGCTGCGCGACTTCTACGAACTTTTTCCCGAAAAGTTCTGCAACAAGACCAACGGCGTCACCCCCCGCCGCTGGATGGTGCTCAGCAATCCGCGGTTGAGTACCTTGATCACAAGCCGAATTGGCGATCGCTGGATCAAGCGCCTGGATGAACTCAAGGCGATCGAACCCCTAGCCGACGATGCCAGTTTCCGCGCCGAGTGGCGGGCGATCAAGCAGGCCGTCAAGCGCGATCTGGCCGGCCGCATCCACAGTCAGCACGGCATCTTAGTTGACCCTGCCTCGCTGTTTGATGTGCAGGTGAAACGCATTCACGAGTACAAGCGTCAGCACCTCAACGTGCTGCACATCGTCACCCTCTACAGCCAGCTGAAGCAAAATCCCAGTCTGGATATTACGCCGCGCACCTTTATCTTTAGCGGCAAAGCGGCCCCCGGCTACCACATGGCCAAGCTGATGATTAAGCTAGTCACCGCCGTGGGCGACATGGTCAACCGCGACCCCGACCTGCGCAACCAAATCAAGGTGATCTTCTTACCCAACTACAACGTCACCAATAGCCAGCGCATTTACCCGGCGTCGGACCTCTCTGAGCAAATCTCCACCGCGGGCTTCGAGGCCTCGGGCACCGGCAACATGAAGTTTGCCATGAACGGAGCGCTGACCATCGGCACTCTTGACGGAGCCAATGTAGAAATTCGCGACGCCGTCGGCGCTGAGAACTTCTTTCTCTTTGGCCTCACCGCCCCCGAAGTGGTGACCCTCAAAGCCGAAGGCTACGATCCCTACAGCTATTACCACCGCCACCCCATGCTCAAGGATGCGATCGACCTGATTGCCTCTGGCCACTTCTCCCACGGCGATGGTGAGCTATTTAAACCCCTGCTCGACAAGCTGCTGTATCACGATCCGTTCATGCTGCTGGCTGACTACCAGGCTTACATTGACTGCCAAGAAACGGTGGGCCGTGCTTACAGCGATACCGATAACTGGACGCGGATGGCAATTCTCAACTCGGTGCGGATGGGGAGCTTTTCGAGCGATCGCTCCATCGCCGAATATTGCAGCGACATCTGGAAGGTCACCCCCTTCCCCGTCGGCCTAGTGGACTACGGCGAAATCGGTGGTGAATCTGACGGCAAGCTCACTTGCAAGCTAAGTTAGGTCTAACGGCCATCCTATGACTCACCACTTTCCTGTAAGAGTTGAGCCCGCAACGCTGGTGCCACCCAAAAATTAGCCTCTTGCTGTAAACGGTCGATCGCGGTTTTGAGGGAAGGTATGCTTCCTTCGTATTGCCCCCTGATCAAGACACCTAAAGTTCCTGTAACGCCTAGCCCTAATGCTCTAGCCGCTCGGCGAGCCTCTTTCTCGTCGAGTAGAATCGTCTCGGCAGTCAGTTTAACAGCGAGGGCAATGGCTTCAGATTCACCTTGGTGCAGGTCTTGCTTCAGCAGGCTAACCAATGCTCTGTTTTCTAAAGTTTGGAGGATCAGCCAACCATCATTAACGGCAGTTTGTAGGGCCCCAGAACCGGGTAAATTATCATTGACCTTCAGCTCTGAGAGAACGGCTGAGGGAATATAGACCTGCCCAAATTGCTGAGGTAGCAGGAATAGATGATCAATGATTGCCAGGTTTAAGAGGGGCGAGGTGTTACTGACGACGGGCATAATCCAGATCTTCTTCGAGTTCAGATGCTGAATAATGTCGGACGATGTCGCGATCGCCTAGAAGTTGGCTGAATTGGCGATGATCAAGGCTGGCAAGTTCACGGGCTTTGCCAAAGGACAGCAGCTCTTGGGCATAGAGAGCTAGAGCCAATTCTTTCAAGAGCTCTGCCTCAATACGGCTTTTGGGCAACCGGATGGATTGAATAATGGATTCGGGAATGGATAACTGCATGGCACGAATCTCCATCGTGGGCACAACGGGCTCAGGTAAAACAACTCTAGCGCGACAGGTCGCTCAGCGCTGCCTACTATCCCATGTTGAGCTAGACGCCTTACAGTGGGAGCCAAATTGGACCCCTGGGGAGCCTCAAGTCTTTCGCGATCGCGTGAGGTTGGCGTTGAGCGGCGATCGCTGGGTTGTAGACGGCAACTACAGCGCCGTGCGCGACATTGTTTGGGAAAAAGCCGATACGGTTGTATTTCTGGATTACCCGTTTGGGCTGGTGATGGGGCGGCTTTTGCGGCGCACTTGGCGGCGATCGCTCCACCAAGAAGAGCTTTGGAACGGCAATCGCGAGACGTTTCGCCAATCGTTTTTCAGCCGCGATTCAATTTTGGTCTGGCTGTTGCGCACCTACTGGAAAAAGCGCAAGCAGTATCCGGCCCTGTTTCAGCAACCGGAATATGCCCATCTGTCTACCGTGCATCTGCGATCGCCCAAAGCAGCCGAGGAGTGGCTACTCTCCTATGATCTATATTCGGTGTGAGCCGGGACAATTCATTGATCCGGCTCACACCGAATTGAGAGCCTACTCCCACTCGATGGTGCCAGGCGGCTTCGAGGTGATGTCGTAAACGACCCGGTTAACCCCTTCCACCTCGTTGACAATGCGGTTTGAGATTGTCTCTAGCAGGTCATAGGGCACCCGCGACCAGTCGGCGGTCATGCCATCTTCACTGCTGACTAGGCGCAGCACAATCGGGTAGGCGTAGGTGCGCTGATCACCCATCACACCCACGCTGCGGACAGGTAGCAGTACCGCAAAGGCCTGCCAGAAGTCGTGGTACATGCCCTGCTTGGCAATCTCATCGCGCACCACAAAGTCTGCATTACGGAGAATTTTCAGCCGCTCTTTGGTGATTTCGCCAATGATGCGAATGGCCAAGCCCGGCCCAGGGAAGGGCTGTCGCCGCACGATCTCCTCGGGCAGGCCGATGGAGCGACCGACCTTGCGCACTTCGTCCTTAAACAGCTTGCGCAGCGGTTCTATCAGTTTGAATTGCAGATCTTTGGGCAGACCACCGACATTGTGGTGGCTCTTGATTTTCACGGCCACCCGCTCGCCAGTTTTGGGGTCTACGTTGGTATCGGCAGACTCAATTACGTCCGGATATAGCGTGCCCTGGGCGAGGTAATCGAAGGGGCCGAGGCGCTTCGACTCTTCTTCAAACACGCGGATGAACTCGTGGCCGATGCGCTTGCGTTTGACTTCGGGGTCGGTGATGCCCTCAACTTGAGCCAGGAAGCGATCGCGCGCTTTGACGTGAATTACCGGAATGTGAAACTGCTCGGCAAACAGCTTCACCAGTCGCTCGGGCTCATCTTTGCGCATGAAGCCCTGGTCGATAAACATGCAGGTGAGCTGGTCGCCGATCGCCTGGTGCAGCAAAAAGGCCAAGGTAGACGAGTCTACCCCACCGGAGAGGGCCAGCAGTACCCGCTTGTCGCCCACCCGCGCCCGCACCTCGCGAATGGCGTCTTCCACAAAGGCTTCGGTGGTCCAAGTGGGCTGACACTCGCAAATGTGGTACACAAAGTTGCGAATCAGGGCGATACCCCCTTTCGAATGCACCACCTCGGGGTGAAACTGCACTCCATAGAGCTTGCGGGTATGGTCGGCAACGGCGGCGACGGGGGTGTTATGGGTGTGAGCCAGCACCTCAAAGCCGTCGGGGAGACGGGTCACCGAGTCGCCGTGGCTCATCCACATGGTGGTGGCGTCTTCGACATTAGTCAGCAGGTCGGTGGGGTCGTCAATGAAGAGATCGGCCTTGCCATACTCGCCTCGGTCGGCGCGCTCGACTTGGCCGCCGAGCTGCTGCACCATCAGCTGCATGCCGTAGCACACCCCCAGCACCGGAATGCCCAGTTCCCAAATGGCGGGGTCGCAGTGGGGAGCGCCGTTGTCGTATACCGAGTTGGGGCCGCCGGAGAAAATAATGCCCTTGGGGTTGAGCTGCTTAAGCTGCTCGGCGGTGGTGCGGTAGGAGAGCACCTCTGAGTACACCTCGGTTTCACGAATGCGGCGGGCGATCAATTCAGAGTATTGGGAGCCAAAGTCTAGAATCACCAGCATTTGGCGGTTGAGGTCTGGGAGCGAGGCTTCCCCAAGATTGGCAGTGGATTCGGTTTGAAGGGTCACGATGGCTTAATCCTGCGGGTGATAGTGAACTTGGGTGCGGTGCGATCAGGGGGTAGGTGTCTACTGGCCTAAAAAATTGAGGGTACCTAAGGATGCCATAGGATACGCATTCTACAAATGCTGCTGGATGAGACGGATTACCAAGCCAAGGCCGGCTTGGCTCTTAGACAACTAAACTGAACAACCCTGAATGTTTTTTGGGTAAGAAACGTCCAGAAATGGCAGCCGCGCCTTGCCCTAGCACGGCAGGAAGAATAGATAAGTAAACGACTGCTATAGGATTTTTGTAAAAAAATATTCCTTCTAGTCTATCAAAACTTGATTGAACAGAGTCTGACCGCGATCGCTTCTAGCCACGATCTGCCGCTGGCGATCAAACACCATTGACCCCACCAGTAGGGAGCTGCCAGTATGGGCGTGAACGTAGGCGGCAGCCCGCTCGTCAATGCGCTCCACCATGTACTGATAGACGCGCTGGGCCAGCTCACCATCCTGACCTCTCAATATCTCCAGTCCGGCCTCCACCGTTTTGGCGTTAAGAATCTCTTGAATGATGGGCAGCGGCACATCTTGCTCAGCGCAGCAGGCGGCGAGAATCTCCTGACGACCGTCGGCGACATGGTGGTGGGTGTGAAAGATTCCCCCAGCCAGCTTGATCAGCTTGCCGTGATATCCCAGCAGCAGCACTCCGGCCACCCCTAGCTGCCCTGCCTCCACCAGCATTGGCCCCACCCAGTTGGCAGTTTTCACCCGACAGTCGGGGTTGATCCCCACCTTTACCGCTAGATCCAGCCCGTTCTCGCCCAGGCAAAACACTAGGTGAGAGTGCTGGGCGGCTTTGCTCCGCAGAATTTCTCTCGACTGCTCAAGCTGCCCCGGTGCGCTCAGGGGTTGAGAAATACCGCTGGTGCCCAGCAGCGAAAGCCCTTCTACTACACCAAAGGCAGCGTTGGAGGTGCGCTCTGCCAGGGCACGACCCTCGGGCAATATGATCGTGACGCGGAGAGTCTTTCCCGGCGGCAGCAGGGGTGTTAGGTGATGGGTGATTAACGCTTGGGCGTAGCGATAGATGGCTGGTGCCCCATCCCGGTCGAGCTGCTTGCCGATGCCCTCGCCCCCCTCTAGCTGGATGGGCTCAGTCTGAGCCTCATCCCCCCAGGCCACCACTGACCAGAGCGGGGTATAACGGGTGAGATCTAGATTGTCGCCGGGATCGCTGTGGGTAATGGCCAACACCGAGCCATCGGGTAAGGGGGCCAGTTGAGCAATGGGGATATCGGCGAGTTGGGGTGGATTGAGCAGATCGAGGGTAATGATCTGGGGGCGATCGCCTGCATCGAGCAAATGCCTTAGAGCCGCGATCGCCCCGGCACAGGCAAATACTGGCAGCGTGTGGCCAGGGCGGGGGGAGGACGAAGCAAAATTCATGGAGCACTGTCGGTCATCGAGTCGGGCCAGAGGGGTAGAGCCTGAACCTGCTTTAGGGTGAGGTCGAGGTAGGTAGCGCCTTGGATAACGCTACCCTCCACGGGGTCTTGCCCAAAGTAGCCGCGATCGCCGTCGTGGGCATGGGGGCCGCTGGCGATCGCCTCATACTTACCGGCTCGCAGCGCCCGGTTATAGGGCGACCCCACGGTCCAGCCCCAGCGCGAGGGAAACAGAATTAGCCCCAGGTTATCAATGCGATCGCCCTGACCGTGGAAGTGATAGACCTGCTCAACCGTATCAAAACCCTCCTCACCGTCAAAAACACCGCCAAAGGAGAGCACTGTAATCTCAACCGACAACCATTCTTTTAGGTAGGGAGCCGCCCCGAGGGCGACCTGAGCTCCACCGCTAGAGCCTGCCAGCACCAGCTGAATGGGTTCCTCGCTCTCCAGGGAAATGGCCTCTGTTGCTGCCATACGCTCTAGAATCGTGGCCGCTGCTCCCCGGTTGTAGGCCTGCCCGTAGCGGTTATCGGCGGAAAGGGCCAGCCGCCACAGGTTGCGGATTTTTATAATCAGGCGGGCTAGGCTGTCTTCCTGGCCGGGGCGCTCGCTGAACTCCCACAGCCAGCGAAAGAGGGGCTGACTACCAACATTGTCGCTCACCGCCGAGTAGGGGAACACCCCTCGTACCACGACGCAACCAGGTACCGCTGCCGCCATCTGGTTCAAAAAAGCCTCTTCCCCTGGATCGAGGTCAACATCGGCGACATTGCCCACCCCAGCCAAAAATACTAGATAGCACTGTGGCCCTGCCTCGGTCGTCGTTGCCCCGGCAGGCAGGCTGGGGCGCTGCTCGGTCAGGCCGTTGCCATCCCGCAGCCACCACGACAAGGTGCTAATCGGAGAGATCGTCCCCCAGGCCAAAAAGAATATGCCCAGGGCAGTCAACAGTTTACTGGTGTCACCCAGCGATCGCGCGATCAAAGTTTTCAGCAGAGATTTCATTGGCAGCAGCCCCAGGGGTAGACTGGGCCAGGCGATAACGGACACATTGTATGGGTCAGCGGCAGTCAAGCAGGGAGCTACGGCGGGTGCTAGCCGATGCCCTAACGCTAAACCAAGATTTTTATGAGCACAGCCACCGCTACCCAAAAGCAGAACGGTTTGCCCGGGGCATTGTTGGGCTCGCCGCCCTCTCCCACGGGCTGGGCAGCGGCCTTATTTTACTGCTTTACCACCCTTCCCTGCTGCAGCTATTGGCCGGAGTGGTGATCAACACCCTGACTGTGCTGGCTGGATACTATTTTTGGACCTACGCGCTTTGGAAGATCAACACCTACCTAGCACCAACCACACCCCCCTACCGCGAACTGTCGATCGCGGTAGGGTTTGCCTACACCCCACAGGTGCTGAACCTGCTGACAGTGATTCCGCTGCTGGGGCGACCGATTACGCTGGCCCTGGCAGGATGGACGCTGCTGGGGGCGATCGCCGCCGTCCGCGCCGGGCTCAACATTGGCCTAGTCAAAGCGACCTTGCTGGCGGGCACGGGGTTCACCCTGGTGCAGGTGGGCATTGGCCTTGTGCAGGCGGGCGTGCAGAACTGGGTAGCCTCTTAGCCTTCTCCAGTAATGGATAGAGCATCGACCCAGATGCGCGGGCATAAGCCGCCGGGGGTAATTTCGGCCTCGGGCTCGATATGGACGATCGCCTTGAGCAGCTCGCGGAAGTCACCCGCTACGGTGGCCGACTCAATGCTGGTGCGATCGCCGCCATTCACCAGCCAGCCGTCAAAGGGCAGCGAGAATGACCCCTGAAGCGCATTCACCCCAGCGTGGAGCGCCTGCAAGTCATCGATAAAGATTACGTTCTTGGCATTCTCCAGACTGAACTCAGTCGAGGCCTCGGCCCCCGGCAACACCTGGTAATAGCTGGGGCCGACGGAAACCTTCGCGCCAATACTAGCGTGGCCCGTGGGGCTGGCCCCCATGCGCTTGGCCGTACCCGCACTGTGCAAAAACTGGGTGAGCACGCCCTGCTCAATAATCGGCACTCGTCGAGTAGGCGTGCCTTCACCGTCAAAGGTTTCGGCGCTGACATTCTCGGGGTGCAAAGCGTCGTCATACACCGACAGCAGCGGCGAGGCCACCACCGTCCCTAGCGAATCCGCCGTAGACAGGCTGCGGTTATCCAGCACGCTTTGGGCGTTGTACATGTTCGAGAATGCCCCCAGCAGACTCAAGAACGCCTCCCCGGAAAACACCACTCGGTACTTGCCCGAGGCCACTTTGTCGTAGTCGAGGTGGCTGATGGTTTTTTCCGTAGCTTCCTTTAGGCAGCCTTCAATATCGAGCAGAGGCAGGCCCCGATTGACCCGCATAGCCCCGGCAGAGCGGGGTTTGCGCCCCTCCTGCTCAGTTTTGCTGTAGAGATACAGCGAGGCATAGGAGCGAGCCTCCTGGCGCAGTGCCCCAGCGCTGTTGAGATAAAAGCGATCGATCGCCCGCTGGGCCAAGCCGTTGTAGGGCACACTGGCGATCGCCGGATGGGCCGCTAACAACTGCTTCTCTGCCTCTACCAGGGTCGAAATTAAGTCTCCCACGGGGGCAGCCGGCACCGTTTCCACCTGCACATCGGCAGTAGGAGCCACGGCTTCAGGGCTAAAGTCGGGAATGTGGTCATCGACCCCAAAGGCGCTCGCCTCCTGGGCCGTTTGCAGCGCCAAATCCATTCCCAGCGGGTCGACGTCACTGGTGGAGGTCACCCCCACCTTTCCGTCCGGGTTCCACACCCGCACAATCACGCTGGAACGGTTCGAGGCCTTGACCTGCTTAGGGTCGCCCTTGTCGACCTGTACGCTGGTCTCGTCTACAGAAGACCCGTACACGTCATATTTAACGATGCCGAGCTTCTTCGCGCTCGACTCGGCGTAGGCGGCGATGTCTTGGATGGTGGGCATATGGGAAAAAGAGTGGATGGGTGGATGGGTGGATGGGTAAAGGGTGGATGGGTGGATGGATAGGTGAAGGAGGAAACCGTTTAACTAGGATAAGTGGATGGCTTTGGCAGCTTGCCCAACCCATCCACCCTCTACCCCCTTCACTCATCCACTCCCCTAGCGTCCACCGACGGTAATCGAGTCAACCTTCAAGTGCGGCTGCCCCACGGTGACGTAGATGCTGCCGCTGATCGAGCCGCAGAAGCCCGCTGCGAGATCTAGATCGTTGGAGCACATGGAGATTTTGTCCATGATCTCGGTGGCCTCGCCGATCAGGGTCGCGCCCTTGAGGGGTTTGGTGATTTGGCCGTTTTCGATTAGGTAGGCTTCGGATACGGCAAAGTTGAACTGGCCGGTGGGGCCAACGCTACCGCCGCCCATCTGCTTGCAGTAGATGCCTTTTTCTACCGAGGCGAACAACTCCTCTACCGAATAGTCGCCGGGGGCGATGTAGGTGTTGCGCATGCGGCTGGCGGCAGCGTAGGTAAAGCCCTGACGGCGACCGCTGCCGGTGCGGGGGTGGCCAGTGCGCATAGAGCCGGCGCGATCGCTCAAAAAGTTCTTTAGAACGCCGTTCTCGATCAGCAGGGTGCGCTGGGCGGGCATGCCCTCGTCGTCCATATCAATGGTGCCAAAGGCGTCAGTCGTCAGCCCTTCATCCCAGGCAGTGAGATTTTCGTGGGCGATCTTCTGGCCCTTTTTGTCGATGAAGGGGGTGGTGCCCCGTTCAATCTGGGTGGTCTCCAGCAGGTGTCCGCAGGCTTCGTGGAAGATCACGCCGCCAAACTTGTTGGCCATAATCACCGGATAGCTGCCCGACTCGACGTAATCGGCGTAGAGCATCTTGCCGGCAGATTCGGCCACATCGGCGGCGGCGGTGGAGTAATCCCACTGGCGCAAAAAGGCCGGGTCACTGGTGTCACCCGCCCGCTGACCAATGGAAGAGCGGTGCTCGCCGTCGGCGCACAGCAGGTTGTAGCCCACTGACTGGGTGAGGCGAATGTCGCGGGCAAAAGTGCCGTCGCTGGCGGCCACCAGCACCTCTTGCCAATCGCGGAAGTAGACGGCGCGGCGCGACTGCACGTGACTAGCCTTTTGGCCCAGAGCACCGTTGGCGGCCAGCAGCACGTCGCCCATTTCCTGCATCGAGCTGCACTGGCCCAGCCAGTTGTCTTTGCCTTTGGCAGTAGCGTAGTCGCGCAGCAGCTCCAGGTTAATTTCGGCCAGGTTGGTGTGGGGACCGGGCAGGGTGAGCCCCATAATAGCGAGGGCTTTGTCGAGGGCAGCCTTGAGGCCATTAAAGGTGAGGTCGTTGGTGCTGACGTAGCAGTCGGCCTGGCCGCGAAACACGCGCACCCCGGCTCCGGTTACCAAGCGGGGCGACAGGCTGGTGATGGCGTCGTCTTCAGCCTGGCAGCTAATGTAGTTATTGCGCTCTAGAAAAAATTCAACGAAGTCGGCCCCAGCGGCGCGACCTAACCCGAGCAGAGTCGATAGGGTGGCCTCCCAGGCGCTGTCGAAGCGATCGCGAGGGGCAGCATAGTCCCGCTGGAGCAGGTCATTGGTCTTGAGCAGCGGGGTTGGGAAGGGTGCAACCGTCATGCCAGTGAATCCTTGGTGGGGTGAGGGATCGTCCCATTGGAACCTTCACAGTCTAACAAACCTGCCGAATTGAAGCCGAGTCGCACTGCTTGTAGAGGGGCAGAGCGAGGCGGCGTCGGCTCAGTAGCCTATGCAACTGTTAACCTCTGTTGCCAAAAAATTAATTGTTGTTGAAAGCTGTATCCATAAAATGGCTGTGTTAAGATGGCTCAAAGATTAAGAAAAACAAAAGTTTTTCAATTTCCCCAGCTCTGCTACCCCTCGCCTCCAGATTTCGTAGGCTAGGTTTTGAGCAGACCTCAAACTACTCACTAAGCCAATCCCTTTACGTGCTCTGTTGACCACGAACGGAATGCCTCTCTAGCAGCTTCTAGTGTCGACTAGTTTGCACCTTTAGGCCCTAACAAGGAGATAGTCCTGTGGTTGTACAAACAACAGCTACTGAGTCAAACCCTGTACAGTCTCAAGTACCCCTGGTGCTAGTTGTTGACGACGATGATGATAGCCTCACGCTGATGGCCTACATTCTAGAGCAGCTATCTTGCCAGGTCTGCTTTGTTGCCGATGGCTTAGCCGCTCTGATGGCGGCGAAGCAACATCATCCAAGTTTAATCCTGTCCGACATCCACCTGCCTGAGGTGGATGGCTACAGCTTGCTGCGTCAGCTGCGAGCTGACGGCAATACCCAAGATATTCCGGTGGTGGCCGTGACTGCCTTAGCGGGTAGCGACAACCGACGCAAGATTTTAGCGGCTGGGTTCGACGACTACATTAGCAAACCCTTTTTGGTGCAGTCTGTCGAACAGCTCGTCAGTCGCTTCATCGGCCTAGGACAGCCCGTTGGCTGAGCAGAGCTAAGACGCCTTGGTAGCAGGGCGAACATTAGGCGGGCCAGACAAAATCATCACGATGCCGGTGCGTCCTGTCTCCAGGGTTGCATCGGTCAAAATATCGACTACCTTGCGATCGAGGGCCTGCTCAGTAATTTCGATGATCTGAGGGCGCAGAGCCGTCACTAGGTCAGCCCGCACCTGTTCGGCAAGGGCTGTATCTCCAGTTTCAACCAGCAGCTGTTCGGGCTTGGTCACCGAATCTTCAAACACTAGCAGCAGCTTTTCATCGATTAGCTGACAGGTGATTTTGCCGATCGCATGGTTAAGCTGTTCACGGTACAGCCGCTGGAATTGCTGAGTTAAGTGCCGCTGAATCTGACCAGCCGTGGGTAGCAGAGTAGAAGGGGTGGTGTCCATAGAGTGCTTTAGAGTTGACAGTTGGCTGTAGGCCTTGCTTCAAGGGTATAGCCAACTGTAAAACTATTAAAGCAGGTCTCAATTTGCTAAAGGTACCGGGCATGCCCAGGGGCGCTACCTAGGTTACAAGCCCCGATCGCAGGGCGCGGACGGCAGCTTTTGTGCGATCGTCTACCCCTAACTTATTGAGAATGCTGCGCACGTGGGTCTTAACCGTGCCAACGGTGATGTAGGAGCGCTCAGCAATTTCAGCATTGCTGCACCCACCCACAATCAGTTCTAAAATCTCTAGTTCACGCTCGGTCAGCGGGTAGGATTCTAAAATTTGCTCAAACTCAGGCTCGATCGCCTCAATGGAGACAGTGCGATTGCCAATTGCCATAGCCCCTGCAGGGGTTTTGCGCACCTGGCGCAGCACCACACTGGCCACAGCAGGGTCAATCCAGGAATTCCCTTCGTGGGTCTCACGAACCGCCACAATCAAGTCGTCAAGCTCGGTCTGCTTCATGCAGTAGGAGTCAGCGCCGGCGGCAAAGGCAGCCATGACGGCGGCTTCGCTGTCGTGCATGGTGAGCATCAGCACGCGGGTAGGGTCGCCCTCAAGGCCGCTCTGGCTCTGGCGCAGGCGCTCTACCAGCTCAATGCCGTCAATGTCGGGCAGGCCAATATCGACGATGGCAATGTCGGGTCGCTCGCTCTCAAGCAGGCTCAACCCGCGAGCACCGTTGGCGGCTTCGCCCACAACCGTCATGTCGGGTACCCGCTGCAGGGCTGCCTTGAGGCCTAGTCGAGTAAGGTCGTGGTCTTCAATGAGTACAATGCGAATGTCTGTCATTAGATGGCCTCCTAAACGAGGCATTAGAAACGGTTGCGGGCGGCTCGTCTTCGCCCAGAGTGCCATGATTATGGACTAACTATAAGGTATCAGCACATACCCCTAGGCATACCTAGGTTCGGCAGGGGCTATATCCCCAGACAGACTTTGCTCTGTCAAAGGGCGGTGAGTCAAAATCATCGGCCAAATCAATACCTCTCACGATAGGGATAGGGCCATGGTTGAGTACTGGCAGTCTTTGCGATTGGGGCCATATATTCCCCATGGGCACTGCTATCTGTGGCAGCCTGTTCTGGTGTGGCTGCACCTGTTATCAGACGCGCTGATTGCGCTGTCGTACTGGATGATTGCGGGAGCCTTGATTTACTTTGTGCAGCGGCGGCCCGACGTTCCCTTTAGACCTCTGTTTTGGCTGTTTGCGACCTTCATTGCCGCCTGCGGTGCCACCCACCTGCTCGCGGTGTGGACGCTGTGGTTTCCCACCTACTGGGTGTCGGGGACGGTGAAGGCCCTGACGGCGCTGGTATCGCTAGCCACGGCGTTAGAGCTGGTGCCTCGGCTGCCGCAGGCGCTGGCCCTGCCCAATGCCACGCAGCTCATGGATATGAATCGGGCGCTACAGGATGAGATTGGCGATCGCAAGCAAGCCGAAGCCAGCCTGCGCACCGCCGAGCAGGAGGTGCGCCAGCTCAACCAAACCCTAGAAGACCGGGTGCAGCGTCGCACCGCCCAGCTCGAAGAGGCGAATCAGCAGATCGAAACGCTGCTAGAGCAAGAACGCCAGGCTCGCGTCACCCTGCAAAGAACCACTACCAACCTGCAAGAGACGGCGGAGCGCCTCAATTTGGCCCTCAGTGCCGCCCAGATGGGCTCTTGGGATTGGCAGCTCGACACCAACACTCAATTTTGGTCGCCGCAGACTGAGCGAATTATGGGCTTTGAGCCTGGCACAGTTTCCCCCACCGCTGAGGTTTGGGCTGAGCGGGTGCACCCGCAGGATTTGCCGGAAATCCAAGCGTTGGTGGATGATGCGATCGCCAGTCAAGCCGAGTTTGTGGGGCAGTATCGCATGCACTGGCCCGACGGCAGCTGGCACTGGGTCAGCGCCTATGGTCGAGTGGTATCGGTTAAAGATGGACACGCCCAGCGCCTGGTAGGCGTAGTGCAAGATATCACGGTCGCTAAGCAGGCCGAGCTCGATTTGCGGGCCAGTGAACGACGGTTTCGGGCTGTCTTTGAGCAGGCGGCAGTGGGCATGGCCCGCCTTGATTGGCAAGGGCACTGGATTCAGGTCAACCAAAAGTTCTGCGATATTTTGGGCTATCGGCCCGAGGAGTTAATCAGTCGCTCCTTTCAATCGATCACCTATGAGGGCGATCGCCAGCAAGATGAGTATTACTACCACCAGCTACTCACCGAGCACACCCCCTGCCAGTTTGAGAAACGCTACCTCCGCAAGGATGGTACTCCCCTCTGGACACTGGTTACCGCATCGGTCGAAAGCGACGCGGCCGACTGCCCCTCAGCGTTCATTGCCATCGTCGAAGATATTGAAGACCGCAAAGCGGCCCAAGAAGAGCTGCTGCGTCGAGCTGACGAGATGGCCAACACCAACCTGATGCTGGCCCACACCACCGCCATGCTAGAACAGCGCAATGCTGAGCTGGATCAGTTTGCCTACGTGGCTTCCCACGATCTGAAGGCACCGTTGCGGGCGATCTCTAACTTAGCCGACTGGATCGGCGAAGATTTGGAGGGGCAAATCCCAGCCGAAAACCGCCGTCAGCTCGAGCTGTTGCGCAGTCGCGTCCAGCGGATGGAGGGCCTGATCAACGGCCTGCTGGAATATTCGCGGGTGGGCCGTCGCCAGCGCAGCATGGTGGCCGTAAACCTCAATCAGCTGCTAGACAACGTGATCGATTCTCTCGACCCGCCGGAGCAGTTTAAGGTAGAGGTGCCAACCGATCTGCCCACCCTCTATAGCCACAAAACGGCTCTGGGGCAAGTATTTGCCAACCTGATCAACAACGCCATCAAGCACCACCACTGCGCTGGCGAAGCCTGCCCGGAGGGCAATCGCGGCACCGTGCGCATCACCTGGCAAGACCAGGGCCAATGGCTCGAATTTGCGATCGCTGACGACGGCCCCGGCATTGCCCCTCAGTATCACGACAAAATTTTTACCATCTTTCAAACCCTCAAGGCCCGCGATGACTTTGAAAGCACTGGCGTCGGCCTAGCGGTGGTCAAAAAAATCGTTGAAGCCGAAAACGGCCGCGTGTGGCTCACTTCTGCCGTGGGCGAAGGTACGACATTCTACTTCACCTGGCCCTTCATCAAAACGCCGTCCACCCAGGACAATGAAGACCCTACAGCCCCTAACTCATAGCTGTGGAGCGCCTAGCCCACACCGGCGACAGCGAAAGGAAGCCGTTCAGCGATCGCCGTGTACAGCAGAATGCAACCCGTAAGCTCATGTCTTGTGGCCGATCAATTAAAACGAGTTTCTGCGATCGCTTCGTTAAGATAACAATGCCCTCAGCGTTGAGATCTCTGTGACCCAGCCGCCCCCAAACCCAGACCCGCAGCCCGATCCCCAGCTTGAGCCCCTGACCCGAGTGCAGGTGCTGGTGGCGATGGGCGTCACAGCGGTGGTGCTGCTGCTGATTTCCAAAGCCTGGCTGTACTTTGACCCGGCAGAACTCATGCCGGTGCAGCTGACTTGGGCAGATGGCCTGTTGGGAGTGGGCTTGGGGTTAGCAATCACCCTGGCTAGCGGCTTGGTCTATCGCCTGTGGCCCGCCTATCGCCAAAGTGCTGACACCTACCTGACTCTAGTGCTTCAGCCTTTGCAATGGCCCGACCTAATCTGGCTGGGGCTACTGCCGGGGCTAAGCGAAGAACTACTGTTTCGGGGAGTGATGCTGCCCGCCATCGGCATGAACACCCTGGGCATCGTCGTGTCGGCGGCCAGCTTTGGGGTGCTGCACCTCAGCAGTTTGCAGCAGTGGACCTACGTAGTGTGGGCCACAGCTATTGGTCTGGTGTTAGCGATCGGAGCGGTGCTGACAGGTAACCTGCTCGTGCCGATCGTGGCGCATACGGTGACGAACTTGGTCTCTAGCGTCGTGTGGAAGCTGCGTCAGCAGAGCTCGACAGCGTGATTGAGGGGTTTGGGTTATAGGTATAGGGTCTAAGGTTTAGGGTATAGGGTCTAAGGAGCCCCCTTGAACCTTGAACCGTTCCCGAAACCCCTTCTGCATGCAGTTGTCAGGGCTTCTTGGCAATGTCAAGAGAATTCGAGTTTTGGTATACCGTTATTCAAAAATTCTGTTTATTCTGTCTGAAGAGCATAGCGCTGGGCGCACCCTCGACTTTGCTCCCGCAAATATATAAGCCGGTAGATCTTGATTCTGCTGTGAGTTGTCTACCCTGGCAGGGGGTTGTTCGCTAGCTAAGCGACAGAACCAACGTATTTTTTGCGATTAAGCTAACCCACTGAACCTTAGCCCTAATTGGGATGTGAGCAGGTTGCCGATGGATTGCAGCGCTATTCAGTTCAAGTACGCTAATCGGTTTTCTACCGCTGATTTAGACCAGCTGGTGAGGCTGTTTCGGACAGCGGCGTTTTGGGCCAAAGATCGCACACGGGACGATATGGAAACGGCGATCGCCCATAGCTACCCCGTTGTTACCGCCTGGGATGGCGCTGCGCTAATTGGCTTTGCCCGCGCTACCTCCGATGGGGTGTTTCGGGCCACCATTTGGGATGTGGTCATCTCGCCCGACTACCAGGGCGGCGGGCTGGGCCGCAGGCTAGTGGAAACCCTGGTAGCCCATCCCCACATGAGCCGGGTTGAGCGAGTATACCTGATGACGACTCACCAGCAGGGGTTCTACAAGCGCATTGGCTTTGAAGAAAACGCCTCCACTACAATGGTGCTCTATAACAGTGCCGAAATTGAGATGCTGCCAGCCCTAGGTGCTCCCGCTGAAGAGCCTGCCGAAATCACGGTTGGTTAAAAACTCATCTCCGGGTCATAACTCCTCCGGGAGGTAAGGTAAGCTACCATTTTATTGGCGGCTCCGGGGTGGAGCCGATATTTATTAGGCCAAAAATTCAATGCACCAAACCCAGGATCTTCACGTTGTTGAGACTCGCCCTCTAGTCAGCCCAGCGCTGCTGCACCACGAGTTTCCGATGTCGGCAGAGGCGGCAACGCTAGTGGCTGAGGCGCGCGATCGCATTCGCCACATTCTCTACAATGAAGACCGCCGATTGCTAGTCATCGTTGGTCCCTGCTCGGTACACGACATTGACGCCGCCTACGAATATGGCCAAAAGCTGGCCAATCTGCGCCATGAGCTGTCGGGTCAGCTCGAAATCATCATGCGGGTCTATTTTGAAAAACCCCGCACCAACGTGGGCTGGAAGGGCCTGATCAACGACCCCCACCTCGACGGCAGCTACGACATTAATACCGGCTTGCGCCTAGCCCGCAAGCTGCTGCTCGACCTGGCCCACCTGGGACTGCCCGCCGCCACCGAGCTACTTGACCCGGTGACGCCACAGTACATTGCTGACCTGATTGCCTGGACTGCGATCGGCGCCCGCACCACCGAAAGCCAGACTCACCGCGAGATGGCCTCGGGCCTTTCGATGCCCATTGGCTTTAAGAACAGCACCGATGGCAGCCTACAGGCCGCCATGAATGCCATGGTCGCCGCCAGCCGTCCCCACCACTTTTTGGGCATTAACCAGAGCGGTCTGGCCAGCATTGTCACCACGACCGGCAACCCCGACGGGCATCTAGTACTGCGGGGCGGCAAAGATGGCCCCAACTTTAGTGCCGACCATGTGGTCAAAGCCGCCGAAGAAATGGCCAAGCTCAAGCTCAACCACCGCATGATGGTCGATTGCAGCCACGCCAACGCCAACAAAGACCACAATCGCCAAACCAACGTGCTAGACGACATTGCCGCCCAGGTGCGCGACGGCTCACGCCACATTCTCGGGGTGATGATTGAGAGTCACTTGAAGGCAGGCAGTCAATCTATCCCCGACAATTTGCGGCAGCTCACCTACGGTCAGAGCATCACCGATGCCTGTGTTGACTTCGACACCACCGCCGCCATGCTGCGAAAGCTGGCCAGCGCAGTAGAGCCATCGCTGCAGACTGCGCCTCTCAGCTAAGCTCAACCATCCATAGGTTGGGTCAGTGCCCTGATTAGCTGACCCGACGTGCAAACCCGTGCAACTGCGTCAATGGCATTGCCAAATTAAGGCACGAGTTTAGGTAGGGGCGAACGATCGTTCGTCCCCGCGCGCGATTATTTTTTAGATTTATACCTGTACTTAGCAACCCCACAAATCGTTCACCTACTCTAATAAGGTGTTTGAGCGGGCATCTTAATCTGCGTAACCCAGATTTAACATAATGAACAGGAAAAGGCTTGTGGTCAGAGCTACTGAACCAATGCCGCTGCCCAGGGAGAGAAATTTTCTAATGGATTGATTGGTGTATAGCTTAAGCAAAATAGCAGCGGCAACTGCTAGAACAATCGAAATAGCTGTAGCCAACCACATCAGTGGATACCCCTGCTGCACCAAAGCATTGTCTGATAAACCGAGGAAAGAGAGCACGTGGTTTGAATTCCACATCAAAGACCGCCAGCAGAGACTAAAAATTCCGGCACTGATACTAATGCTAATTAGTATCCTGGTGAATTGATTCAATCTTTTCCAGAGTAGAAAAGCGGTGGCAAGAGCCGTTCCGGCACCTAAGACGATCGCTCCTCCATTGACAACCCAGCCCCAAGTGTCAGGCGTAAACCCATACGGTGTTACCCAGTCGTACTGCACACGACCAAGGAAACCCCAAACTAAGTGATATACGCCAAATCCACAGGCAAGGCTTGTAAAAGCTTTGCTCAATTTTCCTGGCTTCACCCAGGTTAAAAAAGCAGCAACAATGCCTGCTCCAAGAGACAGTGCCGCGCTAATCCACATTAGACGCAGTTCACCTAGCTGCATGAGGGCATTAATACCCCAATAGTCTTGCTTGACAGCCTGTAGTTGCTGAGAGTTTAATCCTAGATTGGTAATCTCGTAGATATCTGACAATATAGGAGCATAGGTTTGCCCTGTCCTCTGACAGTTAACCGATCGCCCATCGTACAGAGCACGACAATCACTGAAATAGTATTGACTGTCGCTTCCTTTGGTTAGGCTAAGGTCTAGCAAACGATTTTGAATTTTTGTTTGGCACTGAAATTGCTGGGCTGTCTCTATGCAAGTAAAACTCTTATTGGGCAAGTAAACGACAGCGCTATCTTCGCCTTTAATTGATGCACTGGCAAAGGGTGTGGTGCTGGGTACACTTGGAGCATTAGACAGTAGCAGAAATAGAAAAGCACCGGCTAGTGCTATCCATAGACTGGCCATAAATCTTGATAGAAATAACACCGCTCTACGCATTGCGAATTTCCTAGAGGTTTGGCTGCTTGTATAAGTAAAAAGCCTTAATTAGACGATGCTGAAGGATGGGTTGTGGCGATGGTCAAAGACCGGCCCGAAGCCACCGCCCGAGACACGGCTGGGGTTTAGCTTCAGCGCGTCACCCGTGGCGATGACGCACCATAGGAATAATTAGGTCTGCCTAGATAGATGTTCCCCACAATCCAGAAGTTTCAAGCAATCAGCCTGGAACGGGCTACTTCATTCAATCTTTAAAGCTGTGAACTTCTAGGTTAAGCGAATCTATCAGGGCTCAGGAATCGTGGCCCTGTCTATACCGCCAAACATTAGTTAGTGGCCAAAGGAAACTGGTCTCTGAGTTGGCAACCGAACGCCAGCGAGGGCGTTACCCCTCGAAAGAGCTGAGCATCGCCAGAACAAAGACTGTGCCGTAGAGCCACGGCAGCGCCACCAAGCCGAAGACAACCAATTGCGGCACTCGTTCATAAGCTATCCACACACCAACCCCTGACACGATAAACATGACGGGAACCAAGAGCGCGGCGATCAGGAGTGCCCCGACCCAGGGCACCTTCATGTTCGCGATGCTAATAATGCTTGCCACAGCCAACAGAGCGCCAAGAATGGTTCCCGCTACACAGACAAGGCTGTTGATAATGACAGGTAGGGGCAACTCAGAACCTCCGGGCGATTGCAGCCTGTGATCGAATGGCCGCAAATTGCAGCACAGGCATTATCCCAGCTCAGGTCTCTCGGGTCCATGCCCATGCTCACGCTGGAGCTGCACAGTGAGCCTGCGGCGCTGCTGCTCTTGGGGTTTTAGCACGGCCACTGTGCCATTGCGACAGGCCCCTTCTAAATCAGAGGGCAGAGTTGTGCAGGGTTCTACCACAACCACATAGTGGCCTTGCCACCCACCAAAACTTTGAAACATCCACACGTAGGGAAAGTCGGCTTGATCGAACGTCATCAACAAAGAGGACTGGCTGCGCCGATGACGAATGCCGCAAAACCCCTGCGATAGCTCAGACGTATAGTAAAACTCTTGCAGTTGAGACGAGGGTGGTGGCACAACTCGCAGATCGACCGCTTCGCCACTGGCATCGATCGCGTGAGGAAAACGCGTTTTGCCCGGCTGGCCAATGACTTTGCTGAACTCTAAAAACGCCGGTTCGACCCAACAGTCGGGCAGCAATATCTCATCGCCAGCTTCGATCGCGATCGCGGCATGGTGCTTGAACAAAAACGGAATCTCGGCCTCAGACTGATTTTGAAACGAGTAAATCAGGCTGGCCTCTGGTCGCTGTGCATCAATTTGAATCGTTTTTTCAACCCACACAGGCACTGTCTGGCATTGGTACCCCAACTTTAGGCTGAGGGGTGAGCTGTCTAAAACCTGCCATTGCTGCGACCACAGCTCGCCGTGGTCTGCCAAATTTCGTCCCCGAAACTCTCCGGCGGCATCGTTGGGAAACACCTCATCCCAGCCGCCCGTCCACTGGTCATCAAAGCAGGCTCCAACGGGCAGCGATCGCGTTGTTTCAGACGTGTAGTGAGAGGGGTGCCAGAGCCATGCATGCCCCGTTTGCAAGTCTTCTAGCTGGTCGATCCGCCCTCCTAGGTCGGGGCGTATCGTCAGCTTAACGTCAGAATTTTCTAGGGTTACAACCTGGGCTTGCTCTATCGTTTCCAGTGTCATGCCTACACTGAGTCCTTATTGGCTTGCTGCCTATAAAGGCTACAGGGCAGCTCCCAGCTGCTCACTACATCTGAAGAGAGATTTTGCACCGTTTGGTAGAGAGCGCTCACTTAGGATTTGTAGATCAAATCTAGGCTGGTCGCACTGACCTGACTGGTGGGGCGATCGAGCACTAGTTTCCCAGCCTGGATGCCGAGGATGCGATCGCCATATTTGAGCGCTAGATCGACCTGATGCAGGTTGCACACCACGGTCAGACCTTCGTTGCGACAGAGCGATCGCAGCAGCCCCAGCACCGTGTGGGCCGTTTCGGGGTCCAGGCTAGCCACCGGTTCATCAGCCAGGATCAGGCTGGCTCGCTGGGTGAGGGCGCGGGCGATCGCCACCCGCTGCTGCTGTCCGCCAGAGAGCCGATCCGCCCGCTGAAAGGCCGCATCCAAGAGCTGCACCCGCTCCAGAGCTGCCATGCCCTCCTTCAGCAAGGCTGGAGGAAACTGGTTGAGCCAACAGCGCCAGAGAGGAAGCTCCTGCAAGCGCCCGCCCAGGCAGTTTTCCAGCGCTGTGCGTCGCCGCACCAGGTTGAACTGCTGGGCAATGGTGGCAATTTGGGTCCGGGCCTGCCGCAGTTCACGGGCTGAGCAAGTAGACAGGTTCCGCCCGTGAAAGCAAACCTGACCTTGCGTTGGTTTGATTAGCTGAAGGATGCAGCGCATCAGCGTCGTTTTGCCAGCCCCGCTCGGTCCTAAAATGGCGGTGAAGGTGTGCGGCTCGATCTGAAAGCTAACGTCGTCAAGGGCAGTGCGGTTGCGGTCGTAAACTTTAGAAAGGTGTTCAATGCTCAGCATGGTCTCATCCTAACCGCTGCCGCAGTCGGGCACTCAGGGCATCAATCAGCGTGACCATAGCCAAAATCAGCAGCAAAATGGTGCAGAGCCGAGGAAAATCCAGCAGCTTCAGGCTGACCAGCAGCTCGTAGCCAATGCCGCCCGCGCCAACAATGCCCAAAATCACCGACGATCGCACGTTAAACTCCCACAGATAGAGGCTAATGCCGATCAGTCCTGGCAAAGCTTCGGGCAACACGGCAAAGGTGAAGGTGCGAATGCGATCGCACCCCGTCGCCTCTACCGCTTCGATCGGCTCGGGCGGCAGGGTCTCTAACACCTCAGCGTAGAGCTTCGCCATCGACCCGGTCGTGTGCAGGGCCACCCCCAACGCCCCGGCAAACGGCCCCAGTCCCACAATCGAGACAAAGAACAGAGCAAAAATGGCCGTGTCAATGCCACGCAGCAGGTTGAGCAGGCTCCGCAAGGGCAGCGATAGCAGTTTAAACGGAGTGACGTTGCGGGCCACAATCACCGCCAAGGGCAACGCCGCAACTATGGCAACGCCTGTACCGATGATGGCGATCGCCAGCGTCTCCCAAATCGCCCCTAAGAAGCTGGGCAGCTCTGAGAAATCGGGTGGAAACAGCCGCACCAGCCAGTCGCCCAGCTGAGGCAGCCGCGCCCAAAACTGCTGCGGATCGACCTCGGCTCCGTGGGCACTGGCGATCACAACCGCCACCGCCAGCACTCCCCAAAAGCCCTGCTGGAGAACTCGCCAAATTCCACCCTGGCGCTGCCGCTCGCGCTCTAAGAGCGCATCAAAATCAGTGACAGGGCTGCTGCCGTTATTGGAGGGTGGCTCCATCACTCCAGCTTGCCTACAGATTTTCCAGCCGCCTCAATGGGGCTGTAATTGCTGCCGTCGGAGACGTCAAAGCCGGTGTAGTTCTTGGGCAACAGGGTTTGGGTCTGCTCTGGGGTGAGGTTAACCAGCGCATCTTGCAGCCTGGTTTTCAACTCGGCGGGGAAGTCGCCCCGCACGACGATGGGGTCATTGGGCAGCGGCTCAGATTGCCAAATGATCTTGAGCTGGCTTTTGTCGATCTTGCCCTGATCGGTCAGCACGTCCAGGTTGCGATCGTAGTCAGAGGCAATATCGGTCTGATCGCTCAACACCGCAATCGCCTGAGCGGCATGGCTGGCCCCTTCGTTGTAGTCAAACACCGCTTCGGGATCGAGTCCCCGCTGCTTGAACTCCGCCTGAGGAATCAGCCAGCCCGAGGTTGAACCCACGTCTGCCAGGCTGAGTTTGAGCTTTTGCCCCTGCTGACTTAGGGCAATGGCCTCATCCAGCGTGTCAAAGGGCGCATCAGCTTTGGCCATTAGCACCGAGTAGTAGGTCGGTTTGTCTTTGTACTTAACGGTGGCGATCGCCTCTAGCGCCGGCTCGTTGTGGTGGGCCAGCACATAGCCCCAAGGTCCCAGCCAGGCGACATCTAAGGTGCCCGATCGCAGCGCCTCAGAAATGCCAATCCAGTCGTCGGCCACGGTCACATCAGCCGGTAAATCGAGCTGCTTAGCCACTTCCTCAAACAGCGGCTCAAACTGCTTGCGGTTCTCGTTGGGGGTGGGGAAGTAAGGCCCGACGCCAAACTTAAGCTCTGTCAGCGTCGCTTCAGGTGCAGAGGCTAAATCCGTAGCCGTTGGGTTGTCGGATTGGGGCGCACAGGCCACGACAACGACCAGAGCCAGCAATCCGACAACCCAAGCGCTGAGCCAGCTTTTAAGGCGAAATCTATTCATACGTATCTTCTTTGGGGACATTTTTAGCTTGCTAGAGACTATTAAATCGCTCAGTGACTGCTTTTAATTAGAAGAAAATGCGTAGGTTGAGCGCAACAAAATGTGCCCCTACCCCAAAATAGGGCAGGGGCAACTAGCTGTCGGCTCCAGTGGCAACACCTTATGCAACCAGCGTTAAGCCTGATCGCGGCCATGCACCACAGCGGGGGGCGTTGTCACCTCAACGGCGGTGAAAGGTTCCAAGATTTTATAGGTGTGAGATGCACCCTCAGGGACGACCCAGGAATTGCCGGGTTCTAGCACAACCATCTGACCTTCCAGGTGTAGCTCAGCCCGTCCGCTAATCACGTAGCCGATCGCCTCGTAGGGCCGCTGGGTCTCAGGTTTGGCCTCGCCAGGCTGCTCATTCTCCCATAGCCGCATCGCCAGTTTTTTGCTGAGGGCCAAATGCTTTTGCCCCATGTCACCGATTGGTGCAGTTTCAGAGGTGACTTTAATGACAGTTGTATCGCTCATGATTTTTGTGTTTTAGCGGTTCGAGCTAGGTAACGGGGGTGCAGGCGGTCAAGGCCACAGCGTTGGCGCTAGTTGGGCGCTGCTGGGTAAACCTAACAAATTAACCTGGTATCTACCTAAGCCCTTTACAACCGCATCCTAAAAGACTCAGGGTAAGGCAACATCTTTCTAATGATGGAGCCTGACATTGGCCGCTGAGCAATTCACCGTTAAGCCAAGATTTTTCCAGTCTCCTTTGAATAGGAGTGGATAAAAGACTCTGTGCCGCCTAAACGTTATTGCTCAACTAGGCCCGTCTCGCTGAATGCGGTGAGTGTGCAACGTCATTATCATCTGAATTCAAATTGACTTTCTTGTTTCATGCACACCCTGCAGTTTGACATAAATCAGAATAAAATCGCGAACGCAATCAATATCAGACCGTTTAGTTAAGGCTGAAAACTAAGTAGTGCCCAACCTAAAAAGTTTCATTTCTAACCTCAGAGGCTTGTGCCTGTTTAGCTCTCCCCTTAATCTCGTACACGTTGCCTTAGAAAATTGAACTCTGCCATGTTCATGCCCCCCGATTTTTTGTTGCGCTTGCTGTCTAATCTTGGAGCAGTTACCCTGCTTGGAGGTGGAGCTTACATTCTCTATCAGTGGTACGAAGGTAGCTTGGTCAGCGATCGCTGGCTATATCTGAGCATAGGACTATTGCTGTGGTCATTTTTAGGATTTCTGCCCATTTTGCTGGCCCATCGTCCTGGAAAGGATGAACCTTCACCGCTTCGCAGCAAACGGGTGCAACGTTTGGTTCGACCAGATGGTAGCGAAATTGAAGTCGAATTTTACGGACCCGATCGCGCTCCAACCCTGATTTTGACCCACGGTTGGGGACCCGATAGCACAACCTGGTATTACGCCAAAAAGCAGCTCACTGATCAGTTTCGCGTGGTTGTTTGGGACCTACCGGGTTTAGGAAAATCTCAAAAGCCGAAGAACCGAGATTATTCCTTAGAGAAGTATGCCCGTGACCTGGAGGCAGTGTTGACTCTAGTAGAAGACCAACCGGCTATTTTGGTGGGGCACAGCATGGGAGCGATGATTCTGTTGACTTTTAGTCGCTTGTTTCCAGAACGTTTGGAGCAGCGGGTTGCTGGCTTAATTCTTGTCGATGGAACTTATACTAATCCGCTCGAAACCACTACTTTTAGCAAGCTGCTAATGGCACTGCAAAAACCCCTGTTAGAACCGTTGCTTCATCTGGCGATCGCGTTCTCTCCTCTGCTATGGATCACCAGCTGGTTGAGTTATTTCAACGGTTTGACATTGCTCACCACGAAAATATCTGGCTTTACAGGCACAGAGACTCGAGGACAGCTTAATTTTTCTAGTTTAGTTGGTATCAAGTCATCGCCAGGCGTTTTGGCACGGGGTGTTCTAGCGATGTTTAGATTTGATGAGACAGCAACGTTACCTAAGATTTCTGTTCCCACACTTGTTGTGGTTGGAAAATCTGATATTGCTACCAGACCTTTTGCCAGCAAACGTATGAGTGCGGAAGTCCCTCAAGCAGAATTGAGTGTGCTGTCGCCAGGAGGGCATATGGTGCTTATGGAGCGCAATCAACAATTTTCAGAAGTCGTTCGGGCATTTAGTACGGCCTGCTTGAAGTTAAAAAAATGAGCCAAGCCGGTGCAGCGAAATTCTGCTGCACCGGCTTGGCTTGTTTTTTAGTAGAAAACACAACCCTTGTCGAACGAGCAGAAACGTTAGGTCAAGATTGTCCCTGTCTCCTTGAGATAAACACGGCTAAAGGGCTCTGATCCGCCCAAACGGTATTGCTCAATCAGCCCCTCACGGCGAATTGAGACATTGCTGCCCTCGCGCACTACAACGGTTGAATGGGGCAAGACATCGCGGGTCAGCAAGGTCTCTGTTTCGGTTGGATTATCTAGAACGACCATGTCGCTGCCCGAGTAGAACATGCCGTCCTGCTCAAAGATCTCGCCTCGATATTCGGCAATCAACATATCGAGCCTAGGGTTGCGCAGCAGGTTGCGCACATTGACGTTGTAGTTGGGGCTCAAGGCCTTTTCAGAACGGTTGATGAGCACGCCTTCTCGACACACCGCACCAATCACCCAGTTGGGATACTGCAACAGCAGATGGTCAATCAGCTCTTGCAAATCGCGCATCGAAACCCGATTGAACGTGATGATGGGAATGCGGATTTTGGTGTCTTCAGGAAAGAAGGTTTCGAGAATGGGGGAGGTGACATCGACGCGATCGCCCACCGACGGGTTGAGGTGCATCGAAATCCCCGGCGCGGAGTTGATTTCAAGAATGCCGAAGTTCCCGTCCCTCCACGATCGCGACAGGTCACGGGTAATCACATCAATGCCCAAACAGGTCAGGCGAAAATGTTGGGCAATATCCTGGGCCAAAACTACATTGTCAGGGTGAATGGTGGGCGTGGCGTCGATGCTGACCCCTCCGGCAGATAGGTTCGCCACCTTGCGCAGATAAACGGTTTGATCTTTCTCTAAAACGCTCTCCAGGCTAAAGCCCTGCTCAGCCAGGTACATCTCCATGGCACTGTCGGCTTTGATCTTGCCCAGCGGAGACATCGGGGTATCGCTGCGGTTGGCGGCTCGGTTAGCGTCGCGAATCAGTTCGCTAACGGTCGATTCACCATCCCCGGTGACGGAAGCGGGGCGGCGCTCCATGGCGGCCACAAATCGACCGTTGACGCACAAGATCCGAAAATCGGAGCCTGCAATACTCTTCTCGACAATGACTTCCACCGGCTGGTCTTCAGGAATGGCCTCAACGGCGCGATCGAAGGCGACTTCTAGCTCTTCGTCGTCGCGCACGTCTGCGGTTACCCCTTCACCCTTGTGCCCCGTCACCGGCTTCACCGCAATCGGATAGCCCACTCGGTCGGCAGCGGCTAGGGCTTCCTTACGGGTCGCAACAATTTCTCCGTTGGGCACGGGGAAACCCAGGGTGCTAAGAAAGGCTTTGCAGTCGTCTTTGCGGGTCGTAAAATCTGAGTCTAAATGGCTGTCGGTATCAAAGGTGGTCGCCACGCCGCGCACCAGCTTTTTGCCATAGCCATACTGCATCAGTCCCTCATCCCACAGATAAAAAGCAGGAATTCCCTTGTCGTGGGCGGTGCGCAAGAGCGCATATACGGTAGGGCCACCGTAGACCGACTGCCGAAACAGTCGTTGAAAGACTTCAACCTGGTCTTCGATATAAAACTGGTGGTCTTGGGTGATGGCCTCAAACCAGTCCCACACAGCGTAGACAACCGACCGCGTCGTCCGCCCATGGAGGGCTTCGATCGCGATGCAGCAGCGATTCCCAGAGGGATCGCTACGCGAATCGCCCCGGTGGGTCACGCTCCAGCGGTGCAGGTATAGCCCGATATCGAGCCGGTTGACCTCAGCGGCCACCTGGGCAAAGAGGTGGGCAAAGGAGTCGTAGGTCTGCTCTTTAAGGTGAGGGTAGCGATCGCTCACCGCCTCGACATAGGCCTCAATCGGCAGCGGGTCGCTGTTTCCGGAAAGGGCAAAGTCGAAAACGAACGCCGCTGTATTCAGGTAAGGATTGCTGCCCTCACAAAACCGACCGTTGTGAATATCAAAGGCGTCGGTGCTACGAGCGTTCACGCGGGATACTGGAAGTTGATCGATAATCACCTATCTCCTCCAAAGCAAATACGCCCCATTTTAGGCAGAGTTCTCTTCCTCACACCTGTACCGTAAGCATGAGAAAGCCTTAGATATTGCTATACTGCATCCTCAATTTGAGATAGTGCGGCTTGTAATTGGCCAGTTGCCCGCTGATTGCATTACACCACTGAACCACTTCGCTTTACTGCTGTGCCAGTACGCTTCACTGCGGCTCCAATATGCTTTGCCACTGCTCAGTAAGCTTCTTTGCAGCGTTAGTAAGCCTCATTGCAGCCACAGATTGTTAAACGGGCCGCTCAATATGCTAGGTGCGGGGCCAGTAGACTTTGTGCTGGCGATTTTATTAACCAATTACCTTCTAGCCTGCAAATCCCAGATCAAGAAGAAGATACATGAATAGATGGGATGCTAAGGCGATCGCACCAAAACCGCTGCCAAGACAGAGAAATTTGCGGATGGATGAGTTTGTGTATGTCCAAATCAAAATTACAGCCGCGATCGCCACAAGTAACGAAATGGTTGCAAAAAACAACGCCAATAGATGCCCTTGCTGTATCAACGGATTCGCCCACCCAAATAGAGGCAGCACATAACCAACATTCCAACTAAATGCCCACCAGGCAAGGTTAAAGATTCCGGCACCTGTAATCAGGCTAATTAAAATCCGGCTAAAGCGATTTACTCGACGCCATAGCAAGAGGGCTGTAACCAACATTGCGGCAATACCGGCGGCGATCGCGCCTCCCCGAACAACGTCAACCCAGTCATCCGGCGTTAGTCCATAGGGGGTAACCAAATCAAAGGGCACCCGGCCGAGGAATCTTTCAACTAACTGATACACCCCAAATCCACAGGCAAAGCTAACAAATCCCTTGCCCCAAATTCCAGGATGAAGCCAAGTGAAAAGAGCTGCACTTATCCCTGCGGTTATGGAAAGTCCTGCGCTGATCCAGATCAGCCAAATTTCACCCAACTGCATCAGGGTGTTGATGCCCCAATAGGTTTGTCGAACTGTCTGAATTTGTTGCGGGCTCAAGTTCAAATTCGTAACTTCGTACAGTTTTGCCAGAGTAGGCGCATAATTTTGTCCCGCCTCCCGACAACCAACTGCTTGTCCACCGTAGGATGCTCGACAATTGCTCAAGTCGTAAGGGTACCCCTGCCCTTTAGTGAGGTTGAGCGTCAACAACTGGTCTTGAATGTCAATCTGGCATTGAAACTCCTGCTCCGTCTCGGCGCAGCGAAAGCTCCGATTGGGCAAGGGAAGCAGCACACCCTGTTCAGTGTGGATAGATACCCCGGCAAAAGGGGCGTTGTCCGGTACATCAGGGGCATTGGGAATGAGCAACCATAGAAATGCCGCAGCCAATACAATCCATAAACTGAGTAAAAATCGTGAGAAAAATAGTGTAGGTCGACGCATCACAGTTATTTTCTGGATTGGCCAGGTGAAGTGATGCGTTTGAGCCGCCAGAAGTTCCAGCAAAAGGGGGTAGACAGCGGTGCCCCAGCTCTGTGCTTACTGACCTCGTGCTGGTCTTCGTCAAGAATCCTGGCGTAAGCTCTCTACGTAAGCCTTCTGCATGGTGGCAGGTCTATTTAAGCGGCTTAAGGAAAGAGAATATCGTACAAAATCTCCCCTTCAGCCGTGGAGGAGAGCTAATCTGTAAAGGAAAGTCGAGAAATTGAAGTTTTTAATGGAGGGGTGGTTATCTAATTATTTCTACCTAATCACCCATATAGGGGAATTAGGCTGACGTATTTCCACCTAATCAGCTCCACGGGGGTATTAGGCTGCCAGATTTCCACCTCATCTGCCGTATGAGCGTGTTAGGTGGAAAATTTCCCTCTAATAACAAGTTATGCGGCTCAGTCCGTTGATGAGGGTGGTAGTTGCAAGTCTTTGGTGGGACAACTAAAGTTAAAATGGTGTTAGGCTCAGTTGTTGTTGCAGCAAGTTTTTGATGGTGAAACAACTTGAATTAAACGATTACAAGCAAGAGGTTGCGGATTCTTACGATCGCAGAAGTCAAACCTATGACAATAGCGATTGGCACGTTCAGATTTGTCGTCGTCTGCTTGAATATTCGCAGGTTAGTGCTGAACAAACAGTTTTAGATATTGGAACAGGAACAGGTCATCTTGCGATCGCGGCGGCTCAAATCGTTGGTGGTCAGGGGCAGGTGATTGGAATCGATATTTCTGCCAGAATGCTAGAGCAAGCACAGAGCAAAGTTAACGCATTGAGACTCAGTAACGTAGAGCTCCAACTTGCAGATGCTGAGGCATTCGATTGTCCAATCAATCACTTCGACCATATTTTGTGTGCAAACACATTTCCCTGGATGGAAGATAAAGAAGCGACTTTATGGCTGTGGCAGCGATTTCTCAAGCCTGGTGGTCGAATCGGTGTTCATACTCCTGCTGATACAGCGTATGTTGGGGCTGTTGTCCTACGAAAAGTGTTTGCAAAATATGGCGTTTCGCTAGAAGCTAGCAATCGGATCGGTTCCGTTGAACAGTGCCAAGATTTATTTGTCAATGCTGGTTTTGAGTCAGTTGAATTCAAAACAGAGCAGCACGGCAGCTACACGAACCTAGAGAGTGTAAAAGCAACTTGGGAGGGGGTTGTTGTACGTCCTTCATATACCTCCCTCAAGGTATTAGGCAATGGGTTGTCGCAACTTTCATCAGCACAGTTGGCGCAAGCCAAAGTAGAATTTGATGCAGAACTAGAATCTCTCCAAACTGAGGAGGGAATCTGGGATGATCTCACTACTTTGTATATATTGGGTCGTAAAGCTGGAAATAGAAGTAGTCGTTGATTGCCGCATAACAATCCCAATGCACCGGAACAATGTCAAGCGATCGATGAGTTGCAAAAGTTCTTGGTTCGGTGATTAAACCGTTAGGCAACAACTGACAATTTGAGAAAGTTTATTCACCAGGAAGCTTATTTACTGCTTCTTTGAACCAGTCCCTAGGGCAATAACGGCCTATCCCTGAGGTTGGAGCCGTGGCGCGGCACTCTCTGGGGTGCGATCGCCCACACCAGGCAGAGGACGAGCCCGTTGGGTTTTAATCATGCTCAAATTAATCGTTAGCAAAAAGCTGGTCAGGCTGGCAATCACAATCACCGGCACCATCGCCGTATCCGACAGCACGCTAAGAATCACCGTGGTGCTGATCGGGGTTTTGGTTATGGCCACATTCACTGCCGCCATCATGCAGACCATGCCAATGGTGGGGTGCACTTGGGGAAAGCCGAGAGCGATCGCCAGCCCCACCGCCGCGCCAATGTAAAACAGCGGAAAGATAAAGCCACCGCGAAACCCCGAGTGCAGCGTGCAGCTGATCGCCAGCATTTTGGCCAGGCCAATCAGCAGCAGCATGGTAACGCCAAAGGTCGAGCCAGTAGCGATAATGGTTTCGATTTCACGCTCGCCAAAAAATAGCGTTTGGGGAAACACCAGGGCAATCAAGCCGATTGAAAGACCTCCCAAGGTAGCCAGCAAAATCGTGCGATGCTCCAGAGGCCGCGTCAGCCAGCCCACCGTGCGAAACACCAGCACAAACAGCGCCGCCACCGCCGCCCCGATCGCCCCCAGCACTGCCCCCTCCGCCAAATTCATCAGCGTCAGCGGTGGTATCGAGGTGAAATGATACATGCCACCAATAGAAAGCCCCGTGGTCAGGCGAAACACCACAAAGCTCAAAATCGCCGCCAGAGTAGCCGGAATCAGCGCCTCGTAATACTCCAGCCCCCGCCGATGGGGAATCTCCAGCGCGAACAGCGCCCCACCCAGGGGCGCACCAAAGAAGGCACCCAGCGCCGCCGCCATACCGCAAAAGGTGAAGATCCGCGTGGTGCGCAGGGTAAGGCCAAGCTTTTGGGCCATCCAGCCGCCGACGCTGCCGTTGACCTGCACCAGGGGGGCCTCTGGTCCGGCACTGCCCCCCGCCACAATCGAAAATAGCGAGGCCACCACCATCGCCGGGGTCTGCTTGATATCGATGCGACCAGGGTCGTGCACCTTCTCCACTACAAAGGAAACCTCACCGGGCAAGCCCATCAGATACAGCGTCAGCCCCACCAGCAGCCCGCCCACGCTAGCGGCGATCCACACATAGTTGGTGGCGGGAAAGCTATTGGTAAAGAAGGGCTCTATTTGTTCAGGTATGGTGTGCCACACCAGGTGCATAAACCCCTCCAGCACCAGGTAGTAGGTGGTTGCAACGATGCCACCCACAATACCGATGACAGCGGCGGCCAGCATGGTTTGGGCATAGTCGAGTTCGCGGAGGGCGGTCTCTTCAACAGCCACGCCCTCAAAATCCATAGATGCCGTCATAACCTGGCCTCACGAGTCTGGGACGGAGGACGATTCCTTTACGAGGGCGCTGTGCGATCGCCTCAAGATTTAGATGTGTAGGGCTGGGTAGGGGCGTAGCATGCTATGCCCCTACGGGGATCGTGGTTTGATTCAGCAGAAACTACCGGCGATCACGCAGCGTCCCTCTTGGGGAATCGCCCTGCTCCACCGGCACGCCTGCGGGTATCGGCACCCCATGCTCGGCGTGGGACCCGACCACCTCTTTCAGGGTGAAGGCATTCAAAAAGGCCACGATCAGCGCCACACAGCCCAGCATTTGGAAAAACAGCTTGTCGCCCGCCACTCCCTGAGGCAAAAGGCTGTACACCGTCAGATAGACCACTGCTCCAACATTGCCGTAGGCCCCCACGTTGCCCGCAATTTGCCCGGTAATGCGGGGTTTCACCAGTGGCACAATGGCAAAGGTCGCCCCCTCGGCGGCCATCACAAAGAACGACGCCACCATGGTCATCAGCACCACAAAGAGGATCGGCACGCCCTGGCCAAACATGCTGAACAGCAGGTAGCCAACACCTGTGCCCGCGATGGTCACAACCAGAGTCAGCTTGCGGCTGCCCAGTTTATCCGACAGCAGACCGCCACCCGGTCTCGCCACTAAGTTCATGAAGGCGTACATGCCGGCCACAGCTCCAGCGATGGCGGCGGTGAGCCCAAAGCCGCGTTCAAAGTAGGTAGGCAGCATCGATACCACCGCTAGCTCAGAGCCAAAGCAAGCCACGTAGGCCATTTCCAGGTTAAACACCTGAGAAAATTTGTAGCGTTCCTCGGGAGGGTAGCGCTTTGCGCCGGTCATCAGGGGCTTGTTAGCCTGCCAAATGTTGTAGGCCTGAAACAGGTATAGCCCGACGAGTAACACCCCAATCACGACGAGGACTTCGATACCGATAAAATCAACCTTGGTCAATCGCCAGGCAATCAGCCCCAGCACTCCAACTAAGGGAATATTCGTTGCTAGCAGAAGCCAAAAGTCGCGCTGACTGGTGACTTCCATCCCGGCGCTACTGGGGGGGCGCTGATAGACCTTACCTGGGGGCGTATCGGTCACATTGAAGTAGTAGACCACGCCGTAGCAGGCGGCGGCGATGCCGGTGAGGGCGATCGCCAGTCGCCAGTTCACCTGGCCAGCGGTTAAAAAGCCCAGCGCGGCGGCGATCGACGGTAGCGTAAAGGCCGCCCCAGCCGAGCCAAAGTTGCCCCAGCCGCCGTAGATGCCTTCAGCCAGACCAATTTCGTTTTCCTCAAACCACTCGGCCACCATGCGAATGCCGATTACAAAGCCGCAGCCGACAATGCTCAGCGCCAGGCGGGAGTAGACCATCTGCTCAAAATTTTGAGCCAGGGCAAAGGCAATACAGGGAATTGCTGAGTAGATCAGCAAGCAGGAGTAGGTAATGCGTGGCCCAAAGCGATCGAGCACCATGCCGATAATGATGCGGGCGGGCACCGTCAGCGCCACGTTGCAGATGGCGATGGTGCGCATTTGCGGATCGGTTAATCCCAAGTCGGCCTTGATAGCCGTAGTCAAGGGGGCAAAGTTAAACCAAATCACAAACGTTAGAAAGAATGCAAACCACGTCATGTGCAGGATTTTGTGCCTGCCGCTAAATGACCACAATCCAGCCATAACTACTCAACTCCAGATAGATGATTGCCCCAAAAACCCGATTTAGCTGCATTGATTTGCGGCAGACTCAGCTTTAGAAGCCGATGCCTATTCACAAGCGCACTAATGGGTAAAAAACCTAGGAACTTTCGTCAGCATTAGGAAAAACTTAAACGCGGCCAAGCCTGAAACCAGTGAGCTGAAATCACCGAGAAAAGGGTTGCCTACAAATAAATCTTTTTCATAGGCAAAGATTAATATCGAACTCATCGGTGCTTTGTGTAAGTGCTTACAAAACACCTGCGCTGATGGCTTTTTTGCGCTGCTGCGATGCGTTTGCTGCAACAGCGCAGGGCAACACGAGCGAGGGATTACCGAAGATTTCTGTATCTTTAGCTACAGAAACAGTAGAATAAAAGACGATTCTCCTTCCCGTGCCGTCTGATGAGATTTCAAGATCCTCAAGTTGCGATCGCCCTTCACCGCCTAGAGATGCTTGCCACTGTGGCTGCTGTTTTGGCCGCCGCTACCTTTGTCGGTGCTGCGACGACCCTAGTTGCGATCGAGCAAGCCGAAACGTCAGGTCAAGGTTTGGTGATGCCCAGCGAAGCCGTGCTTTGGCAGGGGCTAGGGCAAAAAGGCGAGTAGCTGTACAGTTTTGACCGATAAAGGGCCCTCCCCTTGGTTGCCAACGGCCTTCTAGTTTGTGGTTAAATTTTGGCAGCTACTCAATTGGGTGAGTCTGTATGGCTAGCCTCATTCCGATCTCAACTTTGTTTATTGGCTTGCACGGCCTTATTGCTCTGGCCCTGTCTTACCTAGTAGTGATAGAGCGGATCAGCACCCGAATTTGGCACGGAGCATCTCAGTCCGATGTGTCAAACCAGCCAGACTATTTAGAAAACCCAAGTAAATGGGCTGCCTTTGTCGAAGGCTACGCGCAAAAATCAGTAGCCCCCAAGACTAGCGACGACGGCTTGTTGCAGCGCAAAGTCCGCGCCTACGGCAATTTTGTCGAACACGTTCCCCTCGCCCTGCTGTTCATTCTGGCGCTGGAATTAATGCAGGCTTCAACCTGGTTAGTGTGGATGTTGGGCATTACCCTGACCGTGGCTCGCATCGCCCACGCCTGGGGACTGATCAAAACCTATGGGCCATCGCCGGGTCGGGCAATTGGGTTCTTTCTGACCTGGTTTGTCTACCTTGTTGGTGCCGGAGCCTGCGTCTATACGGCGCTGCTGGCGTTAAGCCAGGGGTAACCTAGGTGGCGTCTTAAACTTCTAGGGACAGCTGCACATGGTCGGGCTCTCCGGTCGGTTCTAGGTTAGAGAGGGTGAGGCCAAACAGGCGTACAGGTTGGCTGCGATCGCAGTGAGCTAAGAGCATTTCTTCGGCCCAGGGCAAAATAGGTGACTCAGCGCCAATGGCGGCGACAAAAGTGTGGCTGCGGGTAATCTGCCGATAGTTGGCGTACTTGACCTTGAGGGTGAGGGTGTAGCCTCGGCAGCGCTGTTCTTGCAGGCGGCTGATCACTTCAGCGGCGACACCCTCTAGCGCTACGGTCATATCCACCAGATTGGTGAGGTCGGGCGAGAACGATCGCTCCGCCCCCAGCGATTTGCGAATCCGGTTGGGGTTGACGGGGCGATCGTCCTGGCCCTGGGCGACGTGGTAGTAGAAATGCCCCACCTTGCCAAAGTGCTGCACTAGGTCAGCTTCGGTCCGCTGGCGCAAGTCGGCCCCAGTAGCAATGCCCAGGGCGCGCATTTTGCGAGCGGTTACGTAGCCAATACCGTGAAACTTTTCAATCGGCAACGCGGCGACAAAGGCCTCGGCCTGCTCGGGCAAAATCAGGGTGAGGCCGTCGGGTTTATTTTGGCCGCTGGCCATTTTGGCAAGAAACTTGTTGACCGACACCCCCGCCGAGGCGGTGAGCTGGGTGGTGTTGTGGATGTCGGCTTTAATGGCGCGGGCCAGCACCAGAGCCGAGGGCTCCTCAAAAGCATTGGTGGTGACATCCAGGTAGGCCTCATCGAGGGAAAGAGGCTCAACCAAATCAGTGTAGCGGTGAAAGACAGCTCGAATTTGCTGGGAAACGGCTTTGTAAACCTCAAAGCGCGGGCGAGCAAAAATCAGGTTGGGGCAACGCTGCTGGGCGATGCGGGCGGGCATAGCGGAATGAATGCCGTACTGGCGGGCCTCGTAGCTGGCCGCCGCTACGGCCCCCCGCTGCTCAGGACGACCGCCTACCACCAGAGGCTTGCCTCGGTACTGAGGAAAGTCTCGCTGTTCTACGGAGGCGTAGAAGGCGTCCATATCGACATGGATGATTTTGCGCATCAAGACGGCGGCGATCGCGACATGACTAACGAGGCATGGCGGTTATACCACCTTAGGACAGGGGGCTTTCCTCCCTGCGGAATAGCGGGCTTGCCGCGATGATTTAAGTATAGAAAGCAGAGAGTTAAGGCTATGGCCACTTGGCAATCATCGTCTCAACCACCAAATACCCAATCCATGTGGAGCTTGGGGGCAGCCCAAGCCCAAATGCATGCGATCGCCGCGGCCTTGATGCCCGTGGGGCTTTCCCCTACGGGCCGAGTACAGTTGCCCTCAATTGAGATTGAGGACACCGCCAACGCTCTGGTGGTAACGGCCTTTTTGCCGGGAGTAGAGCCCCAAGCCGTGCAGGTGCGGGCCACCAGTAAGTCACTTACCTTTTCCGGCCAGCGGCAGTCGGGCTATCGCAGCCCGCTGATCCAGAGCCTGGGGATCAATTATTTTCAGCAGACGGTGCCGCTGCCCGAGCGCGTGCTCAATCGCCAGGTGCAGGTGGCCTACCAGGGCGGGGCGATCGTGGTGACATTGCCCAAGGCCAAAGGCTGGGGACAGCGGCTCATGCAGGGCTGGCAGCGGGCTCGGCTGGAGTTGGGGCTAGCGCTCAAAGCCTGGGGGCAGCGTCTCTTAGAAGATCGGTAACAGAATCTAAAGCCTAGGTAAGAAAAAGAGTTGGGTGTCAACATCTGATCGACACTGGATCTACGATGAGACCTAGGACTGATTCCATTTATGACTGACTTCGACGATTTTCTGCGCCACAAGTACGCCTACGTAGCCATTGGAGAGTTTAAACCCGGCTGTTTTAGCGAAGCCCGCCAGCTCTACGAAAAGGCGGTATCGACCTACACGAAAGGCTTTCAGGGAGCTTACCTGCTGCAAGAACCAGGCAGCGATCGCGGCATCGCGATCATTCTCTGGGACAGCATTGAGGATATGGACGACAACCAAAGCGAAGTCTATCAAAAGACCCTGGGCAAGATTGCCCACCTGTTTGAGACGCCACCTGTGACCTCGTTCTACGAAGTGTGTAGCGAAATTGGCCTGCCCCAAATTTTGGCCGCCGCCAGTGCTGCGGCCAAATAGCTTAAATCCTACTGGAGCTGAGTGTCTTGAGTGCCACTCCAAAAGGCGCTCAGCTCTATCCTAATTGTCTAAACCTAGCTGCCCATGGCGGCCCATGACCAATTGGCTGTCGTTCAGAGATACGATCTTCAACTTGGTTGCTGGCCTAATGAATACGATCTTGCAGAGCTGAGGTTAAAAACGCTGGTTGCACGACAATACCAGCAAGGTAGGGTTGTGGATTGTCAGCGATTTTACGTAGGGCCTATCCGCCTAAACATTCGGCTAGTCGAGCAATGCCTGAGCCTTGGGTGGCTTTTCGGCAGACTTTAATTCCCAGAGGGAAACTCCGAGAACGACATGGCTAAGGCCCGCTGTCCTAACTTGCTGGAGCTAACTGAAACCCCTCGCAGAGGTGTAGCGAGCCAGCCTTAAATCTTTTTATTTTCATACAGTGATCGACGAATGAAGCGCAAGCAGCTGGCTGGTCTGTTTAGGACTATGCCGATTTTGTGCCAAATTCGAGCCTGTCCATCATTTCAATCAAAGCAACACAGTCGGAGCATCGGCGTGGCCAAGCAAAAGGCTTCGCGGTGTTCGCATAAACGCATCAGGGGGCGCAAAGAGCATCGACATTATGGCCCTCTCAAAAGCTGAGTACGGCTTGTGTAAAGCTGTCTAGCCCCTTTAAAGCTGGCTGTCCAGAGAGCGTTATGCCAAATTTTTCTCTGGTCTCAAAGGTTGGGTTGAGTCAGTAAATTTACGGGGCAAGGGTGAAGTTTTCAGAGTCAACTCATTCACCCTAAGGAATTTCTCCCATGCGTCAATTGATTTTGGGCCAGCTCAAGTGCAACGAAACCGAAGACTGGGGCGCAGACGAGTGCCGTCTCGAAGTTTTCGTTGATGGTGCGCCGCAGCCTCACCTCAAGCGCAGCCTCAACGACGGCAATACCTGGTCTTTGAACCAGACCTACACCTTTAACGACGGTGTGGAAATCAAGCTCTGGGATGAAGACTCCCCCGATGCCGATGACTTTTTGGGCTCTGTTCACATCACCGCTGGGTTAACCTCAGGCGCAACCGCCGCATTTACCCGCGATGGGGCCAACTACCAATTGCGCTTCCAGGTCATCGATATACCTGATGTTGACCCGGTTGCCGATGCGATCGCCGCCTTTGAGCAATCCGCCCAACCGGGAGTGTGGCCCCAAATCACCAAAGTCGAGCTGATTCAAGATATTCGCGCTACGGTTGCCAACCCGCTCAACATCAACCAAAACTACACCCCCTTCTGCGGTCCGACTGCCATTGTGTTTGAGCTGGTGTCTAAACAGCCCGCTCGCTACGTCGAGTTCTGCCGCTCGCTCTACGAAACCGGCCAGTTCCGCGGCCGCACCAAAACCGTACGTCCCTCCGACGGTCTCCGGCAGAGCAAAATTCGCTCCGGCATGTCTGCCGCCGACTGGATGTTGATTGCCACCCTGCGCGATGCGGAAAATCTGATCTTTCCGGTCACTGGAGACTCCGGCAGCCTCGAAAACAACGTTGCAGGCATCACCACCCCCTGGGAAATGAAGGGCTGGATTTCTGAAGTTTTGGGCTACAGCCAGGTCGATTTTGAATCCACCTTTGTCTACGGCGAATTTGACGCCATGAAAAGCGCAGACGCCGCCCGCCGCCAGGGGGGTGTGGCCTTTGTGCTCATTAACGCTGCCATGCTTGGCGGCAGTGCGCCCACCGTGGCTTTCCCTAACCACTGGGTTGCCTACCAAGGCGATCTCAGCATCGACAACGGCGTCTGGTATAAGCACGACAGCGGCCACATTCGCTTCAAGTGCTACAGCTGGGGAAGCATTTACTCCGTAGATCGAGGCGAAGGCTCCTTTGAAGACTATATGTGGGGCGTTGTGACGGGGCGATAAGGGTGGAAGGGTAGGGGGTGGATGAGTTGGGGGTAAAGGGTAAAGGGCCAAGGGTTTAGGGTGCAAGGTTCGCGGCAGGACTTAAACCCTAAACCTTGGACCTTGAACCCTTGCTTCCCCCTTAACCTGTCATCTTTGGCTTGGCGGACTACTGATCAAAAGGCTGCGGCTTACCCCCTCACTTTCCCGCTTCCCCTTCCTCTAGATCTTGATGCTCGTGGGCAAAGTAGTCGTTAAAGCCTTGGCCAAAGCAGCGGTGATACTTTTCTTCGACAGCAGACTTTGATAGCTCAAATTGGCACATCAGATCCATGAGCATCGCCCGGTGCAGAATGTCATCTTGGCTCAGCACCGCACCACGCTCCAGAGGCAAGCCATTGGCATCCACGGCTTTGTAGAAGCCGCGCAGATCCTCAATGGTTTTGACAGTACACGCAGCTGGTCTTAGGATTGCGCGATCGCCCCTTCAGTAGCGTTCTAAAATTTCAACCGCAGCCACGGGTACTCGCAGCAGAAACACCCTCGCAGTGTACTGTACGCAGTCCACCTCAAGACCCTGTGCTCAAGGCTTTGTGAAGACTCCGAAGATATACCTAAAAAGCTATGAACTTCGTGGCTTAGCGCCAACGTTTTAGAGTGACCTATGCCACTATCAGAACTATCCCAGGGAGAAAAAGTGTGACGGTCACTACCTGCCATTACGCAGCGATCGAAACAACATCTATCTGAAATTCGTCACTAAAAATCTGTTATTTAGCCATTACCATCGCTACTCCGTGTTTTCTTCGACCCCAGCGGCGGGAACTCTCGGAACTCATCGATGGTAATGGCGTGGCATTAGTCCACAGCAGCTCTAGCAATAACGTTAAGCATTTGTACTACTCAACGTCCCAGGCCGATACGACGGGGCGAAGGGGTGGTGCGGCTGTTTCCCGTCATGCTTTGGGCCCCGAGTAGCCTGCCCAACAGGGTAGCTCGTTAGCCCCAATGGGTAGGCCATCAATGCCTACCAGCAGTCTCGTTCGGGAGAAATATTCTCCCGACGGCAACTGCTTTTTGATACCAAGACTACCGTAAACCACTACTGGAAACTGTAGGTTAAACATGACTGTCGCTAAAAATCGTACTAAGCAATCTGTACCCGCCTCCTACCAAAACGTTGCGGCTCAGACTGCCCCTCAAAATCACTCTATAAATAATCTAGATATTTCTGTAGATAGCCCACCCTATTGTCGCGTGACCAACAACATTAAACCCCTGCTAGAGAAGGTTTATCCCTCGGAAACAGCCGAGCGGTTGACCACCGAAATCTTTGCTCTGATTAAAGACACCCTGTGCCCCTCAGGCCGCGAAGATCTTAAAAAGTGGAATCACAACAATGTTCTGCTAATTACCTACGGCGATACCATCTGTGATGGCGATCGCCCCCCGCTGTCGGTGCTGGCTGAGTTTCTCGAAACTCACCTCTACGACACCATTACCGGCGTTCATATTCTGCCCTTCTTCCCCTACAGCTCCGACGATGGCTTTGCCATCATCGACTACCTTCAAGTCAACCCCGAGTTGGGCAGTTGGGCAGATGTCAAGCGGATTGCTAGTAATTTCAACCTGATGGCCGACCTGGTAATTAACCACATCTCCAGCCAGCACGAATGGTTTGAGCAGTTTAAGCAAAACGAATTACCCGGCCGCAACTATTTCATCACTGCCGACCCCAGCGAAGACCTGTCTCAAGTGGTGCGGCCCCGCAGTTCGCCACTGCTGACTCCTGTAGAGACCACCGCTGGGGAAAAGCACGTCTGGACAACCTTCAGTGCCGACCAAGTCGACGTCAACTTTGAGAACCCCGACGTGCTGATTGAGTACGTCAAAATTATCCTGGCCTACGTTGAGGCTGGGGCGCGCTACATTCGCCTTGATGCGGTGGGCTTTTTGTGGAAAAAGCACAACACTAACTGCATGCATCTGTCCGAAACCCACGCCATCGTGCGCCTGTTCCGCGAGATCTTACAGTTGGTTAATCCCGGCATTTCGCTGATCACCGAGACCAACGTGCCCAACCGCGAGAATCTCAGCTACTTCGGCAACCGCAACGAAGCCCACATGATCTATAACTTCAGCCTGCCGCCGCTGCTGCTGAATGCGCTCATGCAGGGCCGCGCCGACCACCTCAAAACCTGGATGATGAGCATGCCGCCTGCCCCCATCGGCTGTGCCTACTTTAACTTCACCGCCTCCCACGACGGCATTGGTATGCGCCCCGCCGAAGGGCTTCTAACTGGCGACGAGCATGAGCAGCTGATTACGGCCATGCGCAACTTCGGCGGCAAAATCAGCATGCGCTCTCGTCCCGACGGCACCGAGTCTCCCTACGAGATCAACATTTCACTATTTGATGCCCTCAAGGGTACCGTGAAGGGCGAAGACCAGTGGCAGGTAGAGCGGTTTCTCTGCTCCCAGACCATCATGATGGCGCTGGAGGGCATTCCTGCTTTCTATATTCACAGTTTGCTAGGCACCCACAACTACACCGAAGGCGTTGAAGAGACTGGCCACAACCGCACCATCAACCGCTATAAGTGGGATCTCAAGACGCTGGAAACCGCCCTAGCCGACCCCACCACCTCCCACGCCAAAGTACTGGCGGAGCTCAAGCGGCTAATCAAGATTCGTCGCCAGCAGACCTCATTTCACCCCAACGCTACCCAGTACACGCTGCACCCGATGAATTCGGCGCTGTTTGCCTTCTGGCGGCAAAGCCTGACCCGCGACCAGAGCATTTTTTCGGTGCACAATTTGAGCGACCAGCCTCAAGACCTACAGCTGAGTGATCTCAACCTAGTCAGCACCGACGACTGGTACGACCTCATCAGCGGACACCGTTTTACTGACGATCGGGCAGCCTACGAACTAGCTCCCTATCAGTCGGTATGGATCACCAACAAGCCCAACTCCGCCCACGACGACACCATGCCAACGCTGCTGTAGCCTAATAGTCTTAAGGGGGATCTGTAAGAGCATGGATTCCCCTTAAATTCAGGTTGGAGTACTCTGTAATCGCACGAAAGTAGCTGGTTGTTGTTTGAGGGATGCCTAAGAAAGTTGGAGAATTAAAATCATTACTTCGCCAAGCTGGCTTCGAGCGTAAACGGACTAAAGGAAGTCATGAGCGTTGGGTACATCCGACGCTACCAGAGTTGCCTATTACCCTTGCGGGTAAAGACAGCAAAGATGCCAAAGTTTATCAGGAAAGACTGGTTCAAGCAGCTTTGCGTAAGCTAAAGGAAAAGGGAGAAGGCCAATGACATCACTCAAATATCGAGTTAATATCCTTTGGTCTGAGGAAGACGACGCCTACTTAGTCGAGCTGCCAGAATTTGCTACGGAAACGCAGCGCTACTTCACCCACGGGGATACCTACGAAGAAGCCCTTAGCAATGCTCAAGAAGTATTAGAGCTATTGATCGAAAGTTATCAGGCTGAAGATAGGGCCTTGCCCCAGCCTCAAATCCTACAAGCAGCTTAGTTGACTAAGGCTAGGCTAACTCTACTCAAGGAAGTTGCGATCGTCGTCAAGGCAAGCGTCCCAGCTGGCGGAGAGGGCGTCAGCGACCATGGCCTCAAAGGCGGCGGTGTTAACCGATCGCGTAATGTGCTCGTGCATCGGGTCTGACAGCGGGATCAGGCGCAGTCGTCGGTTGTCTTGCACCAGGTCAAAATGGTTGCCATCGGCATCAGTTTTGCCAATTTCTAAGCAATCGAAGCTGTAAACGTTGATATAGAGTGTATGATTGGCCACGAGCGTAGCCTGCTGCCCGTCGGCGAACACTTCCATGACCAGTCCTTGGCCCTCGGAGAGCGTAATGCCGTCTTGAAAGTGGCGGTACTGCACCTGTCCCAGGTCTTGCAGTAGCCTGAGCATGTCGTTTTTGTTGACAACGACCCCGCTATCGATTAAACAAGGAGCGGGGATGCTTAAATTACTAGCACGCTCGTGATTCATGGGTTTTTAACCACGCTACGTTTGCGGGTGGAGCAAGGCCCGTGGCGATCGCTCCTGTGGGTCTATATCCACGATACTCGATATCGCTGGGAATGATCTGCCCGGCGATCGCTTAGCTCTGTGGAAAACCCTGAGATAATTCTGCCAAAGGTCCAACAGCTAAGCATTCCGCCAGAATGCTAAAGTCTCCGTAATTTTGCCGAAATGTTTTTCTACAGCGCAGAGGTGGATCCGTGACCCCATTGCCCCCCGCGCGACCCGGTGAAACCTCCCCTCGCCCCGGCTGGTTTGCCCGGTTGGGAGGATCCATCTTGTTCTACACAAAGCTGCCTTTGCCGCCGGGCTGGGAGCCTCGCTTTGAGGGTATTGCCCCGTTAGCTCCGGTGGTGGGCTTGGGCATAGGACTCGGTTTAGTCGCAACCGATTTGGCCCTGGCTCAGCTAGGTATGCTGACGCTAACCCGCAGCGCCTTAGTTATTGGGCTGGGGGTGTGGGTAACTGGCGGCCTGCACCTCGATGGCGCGATGGATACTGCCGATGGCCTGGCGGTGATGGACCCTCAGCAACGGCTGACGGTAATGGCCGACAGCCACAGCGGAGCCTTTGGCGTGATGGCAGCGCTCGCCATTCTCGGCCTCAAAACCCTGGCCCTGGCTGAGCTAGCTACCGGGCGCGGCTGGGTATTGGTGGCGGCGATGGTGTGGGGTCGCTGGGGCCAGGTAGTAGCGATTGCCCGCTACCCCTACCTGCGCGCCGAAGGCAAGGGAGCACTGCATCGGGAGCATTTGCGATCGCCCCAAGACTGGCTGCTAGGGCTAGCGCTAGCCCTGGGAATACATGGTCTTTGGATCTGGAGACAGCCCAATCAAATTTTGCTTAACGGTATCAGCCTGGCGGGGGGACTGGTCTTCTCTCTTCTTATAGGAGCCTGGCTAAATCGTCGTCTAGGGGGGCACACTGGCGACACCTACGGAGCCACGGTCGAATGGACTGAAACCCTGCTGCTGTGCCTAGCTACCCTGCCATAGAGCTTGCCGTACCCGTGGTTATCGAATCGCCCCCAGGGTATTCTTCCAGCTCAGCTCTTTACCCAGCACCATCAGCGCTTTTTGATCGGCCCCGGTGAACAGACCACTGTCAACTAGCTCAGCCAGTACCTGCTGGGCCAGCTGAGCGGCAAACACGCCTCCCGACCTGAGCAAATGGCTGTAGTAGCTAAACTGCGTCTGCCCATCTTCGTTGCAGTGGAAGCAGTGCACCTGCTCTGGCGTCAGGCCATAGACGGGTGTATTGGCGGGCACCACCACCCGAGGAATGCCGTGTTTCCCATAGCGCTGGTTGCTCTCGCCCTCCAAGGTGCCTACAAGCACCACTCCCAGCAGGGTGCGAGTCTCTTGCACCAGATCGGGGGTAAATAAAGGATCAGGCTCACTAGAAAGCCGTGGCCCACTGTTAAAAAAGAGCGGGTTGAACAGTTGCGAGTTGTATACCAGCCCCACGGCCCAGTGGCGATCGTTGTCAAAGCTGACAAACTGGCCAAAGCCGCAGTCTTCCGGCGTTGGTGGCGAACAGACATCCTGGGCGTCGTCAACTTGCACCACGTAGTCGCAGTGGGAATTAGACTTCACCACTTTGCCAATGCGGCAGGGGGGTAGGGCCGTAGAGAACAGATCCATAGAGTGCTCTAGGGTGGAACATGGGTACTTATTGTAGACCGTTCCGCAATAGGTGAGCACTTTAGCTTCGGTTACGCTCTGCCACTGTCACGATTCCGGCAGCTAGGCCGAGGCGAAAGCTTTAGAACTCTTCTATAGTCCAAACCCTTCGTCAAAATCGCTGCGGGTCATAGGCTGACTGACCTCCAAGCCCTCGCCCCCTATCATTGTCAAGGGCTTGCCATCCACCGAAATCCACACTGGGGCAGTGGGGTCAAAGGCAGTGGCGGTGTAGATCACCTGGCCTAGGCGGCCCATCATTGCTGCGCTGCCACCGCCGGCCTCAAAGTTGCTCGACAGATCGACATGGACCCCGTCTGCCTCTACGGAAGCCTCAATTAGCTGAGTCTGTTCGGGAATTGTAGTGAACGCTTGCTGGCTCGGGTCGCCCGACTTAGAGAGTAGGTCGCTAAATGCGGCGGTGACTTTCTCCGAGGGGGAGGCATCAGCCGTGATAGTAATGGGCTGGGGCACCAGCGCAAAGCCTGTACCCTCGTCCTTTAGCCAGTAGACCTGGCCAGTAATTTCTGCCGGGGCAGGCTGGCTAACTGGGTCTTTTGGGGGGGTGTCTTCGACCTTGGGCGGCGCGGCAGGAGTGGTGACCTCCGGCACGGTCATGATGGGGTCGGGGTCAATGTCGAGGCTAGGAAACTCTGCCACCGGAGGCGTGGGGTTGATGGCACGCCAGGTAAACCACGCCACAGACCCACCCGAGGCCACTACCAGAGTGGTTAATCCGGCCAAAACGCCGAGGGGAACACGCCTTAGCTTGCTTTTGAGATCCATGGTGGGGGTCCAAATGGGGTCACAACTTTAGCCTAGGGTAGTCCAACTTTCTCTAGGGTGGGGGTGGGACAGCTTCTTGAGCTGTCTGCCGAGTTAAGAGCGGGGAGGTTGGCTCTATTTTGGCAAAGATGGCAACATCTAGCTCATTGTCTCGGACTTTAAAGTCGATGACGCGGGCTACCACGCCCAATGCCTCTAGCCGCCGCAAGGTAAGGCGCTCTTGAGCGCCCTGCACAAACGCTTCGAGTAGCTGGGGTGGGGTGTCCTCACCGTCGACGGTAATGGTGGGGTCAACCAGAGCAAACCGATGGCCGTTGAGGATGTCCAGTCCTAGCTCGACCACGATCGCAATATTCTCCTGGGTCACCCGGTCTTGCAGGTCGACCACAACGCGAAAGCGATCGCCCTCTAGAAACTCCAGCGATGGGTTGGCCAGGCCATAACGGTTTTTCTCTCGCTGGCCTGCTGCCCCAGGCAGAGTAAATTCTAGGGTGTCGAGCCAGCCCTGCGCCAGGGACGACTGCAAAAACGCATTGAGATCGTCGTCGTTGAGACACAGGCGCAGGGCGGTCTGGGCTGGTTCATCGAGCACCAGTGCCCCCTGCTGCAAACGGCCAAGATCCACATCTACAGCGTCGGTTTCGATATCTATAGAGTCGATGCGGAGGCCAGGCAGCTGACGGGTTTCGACCCCCCGAGCGGCAATCCAAGTGTGCTCAATGCGGCCGCTGGCCAGCTGATAGTTGGGCACATTGTCAATGCGCACCTGCAACGTCTCGGCCTCGGCAAGCTGGTTGCGCAGGGCGGCCTCGGCCAGGGTGTCAACCACTACGCCGCCGCTACCCGCTACCCCCAGCAGGGCCGAGAGAAGAATGGTGATCAGTTCCATGGTTCCTCCTGGGGAGTAAGTGGGGGCTGGCCCTAGCGGCTGGCCAGCAGTTCATCGACAATCCAGCCTTTGATCAAGGGAACGACCTCGGCCAAGGCCACCTCCTGCACAATGCCCGTGGCCCGATCGACCACCTCTACTTTGCCATCCCTCAGAGCTCGCCCGGTGACAACGCGGTAGGGAATGCCAATTAGATCAGCGTCTTTGAACTTGACCCCGGCTCGCTCGTCGCGATCGTCGAGCAGGGCCTCGACCCCTACTGCCAGCAGCTCTTTGTAGATCGCCTTGGCGGCTTCGACCTGCAAATCATCGCCCATGTTGGGAATCACCACGATCGCCTGGTAGGGCGCGATCGCCACCGGCCAGACAATGCCGTTTTTATCGTAGGACTGCTCCACTGCTGCCTGGGCCAGGCGCGACACACCAACTCCGTAGCAGCCCATCACCAGGGGCAGCTCAGCCCCGTTTTCGTCGGTGAAAGTGGCCCCCAGCGCCTGGGAGTATTTAGTACCTAGCTGAAAGATATGGCCAATCTCAATACCCCGCGCGGTTTGCAGGGTTTGACTGGGGTCATGCAGGGCGCGATCGCCAGCCACCGCCTTGCGCACATCCACCACCTTTTTGGGCAGGGTAAATTCCTTGCCCCAGTTGCCGCCCACCACGTGGTAGCCCGCCTCGTTGGAGCCGGTGACGAAGTTTTCGAGGTCGGTGGCGGTGCAATCGACTAGGCGCAGAAACTTGGGCTCCACCTCTTTGCCGCCATTAATATAGTCATCGCCCAAATCAGGGGCCATATAACCCAGGGGCAGCGGTTGGGCGGCCCACTGGCGCTGGGCGTCTTCGTCGGGCACCCCTAGGGAGATCACGGCAGCACCACCGTAGTCGGCGGCCAGCTTAGTCAGCTCGTTGGTCAGCTTCACGTCGTTGACATCCTGGTCGCCGCGCAGGCTGACCAGCACCAGCACCACCCGGCCGTTGTCGAATGTCGCCTGATACAGCACGTTCTTAACGATCTGGGTGGGCGAGCACTTGAGAAACTTTGCCAGCGATTCAATCGTGGGCGTGTTGGGGGTTTCCAGCTTCTCAAATTTAGTAAAGGTAGAGGGCACCGCCTCCACCGGGCGCGACACGGCCTTTTCAACGTTGGCGGCATACTTCCCGTCTTCGGTGTAGAGCACCTCGTCTTCGCCTGCCTCAGCCAGCACCATGAACTCAGTGGAGCCCGACCCACCGATCGCGCCAGAATCCGCATCCACTGCCCGAAACTCCAGCCCGCAGCGGCGCAAAATGTTGCTGTAAGCCTGGTACATCTCCTGATAGGTTTCCTTCAGGCTGCTCTCGCTGGTGTGAAACGAGTAGCCGTCCTTCATAATGAATTCGCGCCCGCGCATGAGGCCAAAGCGAGGCCGAATCTCATCGCGAAACTTGGTCTGAATCTGATAGAGGTGCAGGGGCAGCTGCCGGTAAGAGCGCACCATGTCGCGAGCGACGGCGGTGATCACCTCCTCGTGGGTAGGGCCAAGGCCGACCTCCTGCTGGCGGCGATCGATCAGCGAGAACATAATGCCCTCCGCCTTAGTGTAAGTATCCCACCGGCCCGACTCGCGCCAGAGTTCAGCCGGTTGCAGCTGGGGCAGCAGGCATTCCTGCGCGCCCGTGACATTCATCTCGTCGCGCACGATATCTGAAATCTTGTTGAGCACCCGCCACAGCAGGGGCAGATAGGCATAGACTCCGCTGGCAACACGACGCATGTACCCCGCCCGCAGCAGCAGTTTGTGGCTAGGAATCTCGGCCTCTGCCGGATCTTCTCGTAGGGTGACAAACAGCATTTGGGATAGACGCATGGGGGGCTCCAACGGTGACTGGGGAGGGCTCATAGGCCATAGTAAACGAGGACGGGCAGCCCTTCCATTACCTGACAGGTGCAGCCGGAACTGTTTACTGCTCAATTACCGGTTGGTGCCTATCGGGAATGGTAAAGAAATCCGCTACAGTGTCTAAGCAGCCGTTCTAAGATTGGCGTGGGCGTTGGCCTCTGGCCTGTCTTTGACCATTGCCCCTAACTCACCCAGAATTGTTGCACTGCAAGGGAAATGGCATCTGCCCACCGTTCCTGAAAACAGCCTTACCGAGAGACTGACGCTGCATATCCTGCATCCTCAAGGTCTGGGTTAGGCGTACCGTCTCAACTATTCCTCCTCTATGAAAAAAGTTTTCGTCCTCGATACCAACGTATTGCTTCACGATCCGATGGCAATGTTCAGGTTTGAGGACAACGATGTGGTGTTACCCATCACCATTATCGAAGAGCTCGATCGCTTCAAAAAAGGCACCGCCGACACCGGCCGCAACGCTCGCTACGTATCGCGCACTCTAGATGAGCTGCGCCAGCAGGGATCGCTGGTCCAGGGCATTCCGCTAGAAAAGGGCGGCACCCTCAAAGTGGCCCTGTGCCACCGCGACACCCTGCGGCAGTTGCCCGCCGAGCTGGAGGGCGACCAGGGCGACAATGCTATTCTCGCCGTGGCGATGGAGTATAAGCACCACCACGACATGCCCGTGGTGCTGGTCAGCAAAGACACCAACCTGCGCATCAAAGCTAATGCCGTCGGGCTGGTAGCCGAAGACTACGAAACCGACAAAATTGACTACGACGACCTCTACACCGGCACTCTGGAGGTGATGACCTCTGCCGAGGCCATGAGCCAGCTCTTTGGCAACGGCCACTTGAAGCTCGATGTGCCCCTACACCCCAACCAGGCAGTCACCCTAGTCGATGAGACGAACCCAAACCACACGGCGCTGGCCATGGTGCAGGGCAGCAGCGGCAAGCTGGTGCCTCTCAGCAAGCTGCCCCACGCTGGGGTATCGCGGGTGTTGCCCCGCAACCGTGAGCAGCGGTTTGCCTTTGAGCTGCTGCTGCAAGACTCGATCGCGATGGTGACCCTGGTGGGCAAGGCGGGCACAGGGAAAACGCTGTTGGCGATCGCCGCTGGGGTGCAAAAAGTCGCCGATGAGCGCCTCTATTCGCGCCTGCTGATCGCTCGCCCCATCGTGCCCCTGGGTCGCGATATTGGCTACCTGCCCGGCGACATGCGCGAAAAGCTCAACCCCTGGATGCAGCCGCTTTACGACAACTTCGACCTGATTTTTGGCACCCAGGATATGCGTGGCCGCCCCGAACACTGGCGCCGCGGCCACGAAGAAATGATCGACCAGGGGCTATTGCAGATTGAGGCGCTGACCTACATTCGGGGGCGATCGATTCCCAAGCAGTTCCTAATTGTGGATGAAGCCCAAAACCTCACCCCCCATGAGGTTAAAACCATTCTCACCCGCGCTGGGGAAGGCACCAAAATCGTTCTCACTGGCGATCCCGACCAGATCGACAACCCCTACGTTGACGCCTCTAGCAACGGCCTGACCTACGTCGTCGAGCGTTTTAAGGACGAAGCCTTAGCTGGGCACATAACGCTCAACAAAGGGGAGCGATCGGGCCTGGCCGAGCGGGCAGCGATGCTGCTGTAGAGCTTGCTGATTTAATGCTTCAAATCTAAAGCCGCTTGCCTGCAACCGCATGGTTTGGGTGAATTAAACACAGCGCTGACTAGTTCGCTAGGACAGTACTAATTGCCTTAGCAGAGGCTGGAGCGGCGAGCTAGCGTATAGCCATCGCCTATGGGTTACCGATGAAAACGTTTTAACCTTCGTGGCGACGGTCAGATCCTATTTTTCTCCGAGCTATGAGACCTGACCATTGGGGAAATTAGCCTTGCGATCGAACTCTATTGATAAGCGATAGGCAATCTTTATGAATAGCCTTCATATTCATTCATTAAACACTACTTAAATCAACGCTAAACGGCATTGACGATAGCAGAAATACCTTCAAATCATCAGAATTCCCTAACCATTATTGAAAAGAAATTAACCTTTACCTTTGCGCCCCATAGCTCCTTCTTAACTTGTTAGGATCACCACCAAATCTAGCAACGGGAGATTTTTATGACTCGATTCCTTGTGGCTGTAGTAGATGGTGCCAAAGCTAAGTTTTTGACCCTAGAGCCCGTGGCAGTGCCAGAGCTAGAATCTGGCCCCGATCTGATTGAACGCTGCCAACTGCTGAATCCGGTAGTAGAAATGCCCAGTCAAGACTTAGGGGCCAACGCTAAAGCCAGCCGCAACCGGGGCAGCGGCAGCCGTGGCCACAGCTACGACGATCGCCGAGGCAACTACCTAGTTGAATTTGAGCGCCGCTTTGCCCAGGCCATTGGAGCACAGATGGAAGCGTTGATTAATGCTCACGATCTCAACACTCTGGTGCTAGTGGCCGAGCCACAGATTTTAGGCACATTGCGCAACTGTTTAGCGGGGGTGAGCGGTCGATTGCAGGTGCAAGAATTGGCCAAAGATTTATGCAAAATGAGGCCCCAGCAACTGCAAGATTACCTGGCCCAGAAGGGCGTGCTGCCGACTCGACAGATAGCGTTGGCAACAGTGCGATCGCGCTACAGCAACAGCTAGCGAGTTCTCGATCAAGCTTACCGATCTAGCAAAGCCAGGGCCTCAATCAGCGGCAGGGGCCGGCTGAATAGGAAACCCTGGCCAATGTCGCAGCCCATTGATTTTAGGGCCGCCATCTGGGCAGGGGTTTCAATTCCCTCAGCCACGGTAGGCAGACCCAGCTGACGGGCGATATCAATAATCGAGCCGACTAAAATTTTGGCGCGATCGCTGCTGCACAACTTTTGAATAAACGACTGGTCAATTTTCAAACAGTCGATCTCGCAGCGCTCTAAGTAGTTGAGACTAGAGTAGCCGGTGCCAAAGTCGTCGAGGGAAACCTCAAATCCGGCGGCGCGGCACTTGCCTATGGAGTCAATGGCCTCAGCCTCATTTAAAAATATCCGCTCCGTCACCTCTAGCTTAATCTGCTGGGCGTCTACACCATGGCGCTGAGTGCAGTCAATTAATCGCTCAAAAAAGTCAGGCTGCTGGAACTGACGCACCGAAATATTGATGCTAATAAAAAAGTCAGCGTGGCTCTGCCCTCGGCTTTCTAAGTGCTTCTGAAAATGGCGTAGATCGGCACAGGAGTGGTCTAAGATCCAGTCACCCATAGGCAAAATTAGCGAGGTTTCTTCAGCTAAGCTAATAAACCGTTGGGGAGTCACAGAGCCACGCTGGGGGCACTGCCACCGCAGCAGCGATTCAAAGCCCACAATGGTTTCTGTGGTGAGGTTCAAAAGAGGCTGATAGACCAGCGATAGCTCATCGTTGTGGGCGGCATTTTGCAGGTCAGACTCTAGCTTAATGTCCTCTAAAATTTGCTGGTGTTGCTGACTTCTAGCGTAGGCTTTCTCAGTTATGGCGGGGCTGGGCAGACCCATGTGAGGGTTTGCCAGAGTCTTGATGTACGTGTTGTAGGCTCGGTTACGGTGCAGCGACATAGAGATAAACAGCCGCACCATAGGCGACGACGACTCAATGCGCTCAGCTACCCGAGCCGCCGATACCACAATGCAGCGGCAGGGGCTGAGAGCTTTAGCCGAGGCCGATCGAGGCGAGGCGTCAATAATGCCCATTTCCCCAAAAATATCCCCTGGCCCCAGCACATTGAGCTGGATCGAATTGTTGCCAGAACCCACAAAAATCTCGACGTAGCCCGACTCAATGATGTAGGCTTTATCCGCAGCGCTGCCCTCAACAAAAATCGTTTCGCTAGCTACAAATAGTCGAACGTTGCAGTCAGGGGCGATCGCCATGTCGGCCACCAGGCTAATACTGTCGTTGTCTTCGAAGGCGGGTTCCATAGGAGGCGATGGACCGGGGGATATGGGGCAAGACAAAGCAGGAAAGATTTTCATGGCAAGCACGATTTTTCAGGGGGTTGCTCTAGCATCTCCCATTTTTAGAAGGGCGTTCATAACCACAGTATGAAGTGTCGGTGAGCGTTTCTAAAAAGCCTAGCCAATCACAGCTTCATCATGTAGCTGTCACCCACCGCTATGATCTAAATCACAACAATTGCAGAATAAATTAACTAGCATCCGCCAGAATATGGACGGTGTCTTAGGCCTATCGAAGCATCCTTAGGCCAAAGACACCACAAGGGGCCAGCCCCATACCCTCCTTCGCTGCGTTGACGCTATGACTGCCTTTTCTACCCCCTCTGCTTGCAATTCGGTTGGCCAGGTCACTGTAGTGGGGGCAGGCAACGTGGGCAGCACCCTAGCCCAGCGCCTGTTAGAGCGCAACCTAGCCAACGTGGTGCTGGTCGATATTGTTGAGGGTCGCCCTCAGGGGGTCGCCCTCGACCTGTCCCAGGCGGCAGGCTGCGAAGGGCACAATCGCACCATTGTGGGCACCAACGATTACCACGACACCGCCAACTCAGACATTGTGGTGATTACCGCTGGACTGCCCCGCCGCCCCGGCATGACCCGCGACGACCTTACCCAGGTTAACGGCAAGATTGTGATCGACACACTGCGCCAGGCCCTGGCCGTATCGCCCCAGGCCAGCGTGGTTGTGGTCACCAACCCACTCGATGTCATGACCTACCTGGCCTGGAAAGCCAGTGACCTGCCCCCCCAGCGGGTGATGGGCATGGCCGGAGTGCTCGACTCGGCCCGGTTTCAAACCTTCATTGCGTGGGAACTGGGAGTGCCTCCGCGAGATGTTTCGGCCATGGTGCTGGGAGGCCATGGCGATCTGATGGTGCCCCTGCCCAGCTACACTACCGTCAACGGCATTCCGGTGGCTGAGCTAATTCCTGCGCCCCGTCTACAGGCGCTGATCGATCGCACCCGCAACGGTGGTGCTGAAATTGTGCAGCTGCTCAAGCAGGGGGGTGCTTACTACGCACCAGCCTCCTCAGCTTGCGTCATGGTGGAGTCAATGCTGCTCAACCAGCGGCGCATCTTACCCATAGCCACCCACCTAACGGGCCAATACGGCCTGAGTGATCTCTATCTGGGAGTGCCCTGCCGTCTGGGCCGGGGGGGAATCGAAGACATCCTGGAGCTATCGCTTACGCCAGCCGAGCAGGCAGCCTTGGAGCAGTCAGCAGCCTCAGTAAAGGAGCAGATACCGCTGGCCCTGGCCTTGTTAAATCCGTAATTTCTTTGGGAGATCCTGACTGTTGGAGCCCTAATTTATGAAGCTCGTGGGAATGTAGCGGGCCACGCCCCTGCGGAGTTTGGGGCTGTGCATCAGGACCGCTAAATTTTAGGTTTGGTGTTAGCTTGATCTGACGCATTTAGTGCTGCCCTTTCAGGCCAGTAGAATCACTAGCAGCAAAAAACCGAAGACGGAAGCACCAGACTGCCAGAAAATTTTGGACGCTGTGTTGTCAACCATGACGTTTACCTTACAGGTTAAGGATAGAAACACTGTGTGCTCTAAGCATTCCCGAATCTAACTTTAGAATCTTGGGGTTTAGACTCTCAGGCCCTAATCTCACTGTAGGTTAGTAGGGCTGAAACCGCCGTGATGAAAGCTCTATACCTCGGTGATGCCGAAGCCCTGCGGCGGTGATCTCGATCAGCTGTTTAGTCAAGTGCTATGAATTCAACCGCCTTACCCCAGTTTCTGCAACAGTCTCCAGCCCACTACTGGCTCCAAAATGCTCGACTGCCCCTGGCCTGCGTTGACGAATCGGTGACTTGGAATGCGATCGCAGCTCTAGCCGCCCCTCCGATATCAGAAGACTTAGTCGCTGCCCACCTGGAAATTCAGGATGGTCGCATTGCGGCGATTATTCCCGCCAGTCAGCCCATTGATTCTGAATCGCCTAGCTGGGATCTGCGCCAGGGCATGGTGTGGCCCTGCTTCGCCGACTGCCACACCCATTTAGACAAAGGCCACACCTGGTTTCGCAACCCCAACCCCGATGGCACCTTTGCCTCGGCCCTGAAGGCTGCTGAAACCGACCACAGCCACTGGAGCGCCGCAGACCTCTACCCCCGCATGAACTTTGGTCTACGGTGCAGCTACGCCCACGGCACTCAGGCTGTCAGAACCCATCTGGATTGTTTGAACGGGCAGGAGGAAATTAGCTTTGCAGTCTTCGATCGGCTGCGGCAGGAGTGGGCGGGCAAGATTGCGCTCCAAGCCGTGTGCCTAGTGCCGATAGACCACTACGCGCGCCCCGAGGTCGAACACCTAGCAGATATCGTTGCCCGGTACGGCGGCATTTTAGGCGGGGTAATCTATCCCCAGCCCGGCATGGAAGACCAGATCGATCGCGCCTTTGCCCTAGCCGAGGCCCGGGGCCTAGACCTCGATTTCCACGCTGATGAGAGCCTCGACCCCAAGGCCGAAGGCCTACGGGTAGTAGCCGAGACCAAACTGCGGCGTGGCTTTGCCGGGCGGGTCAACTGCGGCCACTGCTGTAGTTTGTCGGTGCAGGCGGGCGATCGCGCCCAAGACACCTTGGCTCTGCTCAAGCAAGCCGACATCAGCGTCGTCAGCCTGCCAATGTGCAACCTCTACCTGCAAGATCGCCAACCGGGCCGCATGCCCCGTTATCGCGGCGTCACCCTGCTGCCCGAGCTGCGCCAGTTTGAGGTGGCAGTGGCCCTAGCCAGCGATAACTGCCGCGACGCGTTCTTTGCCTACGGCGACCACGACATGGTAGAGGTGTTTACCCAGGCGGTGCGCATCGGCCAGCTCGATCGCCCCATTGGCGACTGGCCCCAGGCGGTGACCCGCACTCCAGCCCAGATTATGGGCCTAGAGGCGGGGCTAATTGGGACAGGCCGCCCAGCGGATTTAGTGGTGTTCAAGGCTCGCAGCTTTAGCGAGCTGCTGTCGCGGCCCCAGGGCGATCGTGTCGTCTTGCGCCAGGGTAGCCCCATCGACACCACCCTACCCGACTACGCCGAACTCGATGCAGTGGTGGGAGTTGCCTAATTTGCCCCGCCCCAACCTGGAAAACCGAACTTTCCTTGGGCATGGGGTTTGCTACGCTAAACCCAGAGGTAGACATGGGTCTGGCAGAAGCGGCGGTGCCCTTCCGAGCTCAAAGCTGACTACAGGCCTATAGTTACCACTTGAGCGCGGGTTTTTAGGAGGATAGGAATGGCTGCTACGGGCTTTAAAGACTACTACGCGGTGCTGGGGGTCAGTCGCACGGCAAGTGCTGACGAGATCAAGCAGTCTTTTCGCAAGCTGGCCCGCAAGTACCACCCCGACGTTAACCCCAATGACAAAACCGCCGAGGCCAAGTTCAAAGAGGTGAGCGAAGCCTACGAGGTGCTCTCCGACGCCGACAAGCGCAAAAAGTACGACCAGTACGGTCAATACTGGCAGCAGGCCAGCCGTGCCGGTGCCGGCACCGCCTATGGCAGCCCCGGCGACATGGGCGGCTTTGACTTTAGCAACTACGGCAGCTTTGACGAGTTCATTAACGAGCTGTTGGGTCGTTTTGCTACCCCTGGCGGCGGCAGTGCCCGCTCCTATCCCTATGGGACTCCGGGGGGTGGGGCCGGTAGCCCTGGGTTTGGCTACGAAGCCGCCCCCAACCAATCCTTTGATCAAGAGGCCAGCATTCGCCTCACCTTTGGCGAAGCCTTCCACGGTGCCCACAAGCGCCTGCGCATTGGCAACGACAGTGTGGAGGTGCGCATTCCGCCCGGGGCCAAGCAGGGCAGCAAAATTCGCCTCAAGGGCAAGGGGCCGATGAACCCCTACACCAAGCAGCCCGCCGATATTTATCTGGTGGTGCAGCTAGAGGGGCATAGCTTCTTTACCCTGGAGGGCGACAGCCTCACGGCCGAGGTGCCCATTACCCCCGACGAGGCGGTGCTGGGGGGCAAGATTGACGTGCCTACCCCCGATGGCAGCGTGACCATGAACCTACCCGGGGGCACTCGCTCGGGTCAAACTCTGCGGCTGCGGGGCAAGGGCTGGCCTCGGCCCAAGGGCGATCGCGGCGATCTGCTCATCAAAGTCGTGATTACACCTCCGGCGAGCCTCAACGATACCGAGCGCCAGCTATACGAAAAAATTCGCGACGGCCGCACAACTAACCCACGCCAAAGCCTGACCAACACTCGCCTGTAAATTGCTGAAACCGAGAACAATTAAAAGCCCCCTGGTTCTTCCCTATCGAAGAACCAGGGGGCTTTTGAGCAAAGATTAACCTGAGCTATAGCTCCTCAACTCGGCTGAGGTCACCGTAGAGCAAGCTAAGTAGCGCACCACAGCCCAGCAGCTTGACGGCCTCTAAGCCAAAATACAGCCCGTGCATCTGGTTCATTGCACCGGGCACTTCAACGGTGGCGGCAAAGGGGTCTAGGGAGGCACCTAGGGCAGCCATAGCCGGGGCGATCGCATAGGTCAGCACTAGGGTGAGGGCCAACAAGCCTAGCCCGATCTCTACGGCCCAGCGGCTGCGCAGGCCGCTGGCCACCACGGGACGCTGGGGGCGAGACTGTCGAGCAGCCAATAGACCGGTCAAAATAACGCCAGCGCAGAGCAGCTCTAGACGGTTAAACACCCAAAACATGGCGTAGCCCGCTGAACCAAAATCGGGTTGGCTCATCATGCCGCCAACAAACAGCCCAGGCATGATGACAAAATCCATTAGCAGGCTGCTGCTGAACCAAAACATGAGCGCAAACACAACTGCCCCAATCCAGGGGGTGGGTTTAGCGATGGGGTGAGATAGCGAATTCATGAATATATGCCTAGTGAAGGATGACGGGTGAAGCGCCGGGTCAGGAACTCGGGGTTTGGGGCTGAGTTCCTTGTTTATCAATGATTTCAGCCTAACGAACTTTATTGGCCGTCAGTGTGAATTATTCTTTCGGCAATGCTGTTATCGCCCGGCCGTTACGTTGTGACATAAAGAGGAAAGCTTCCACTGTTGTGGCTTTGAGGCGATCGCAGGAGTCCAGCAACAGCAACCGCCAAGAAAAAACGTAATCTCCTGTCACAAGCGGTAATGTCTCAATCACCCCTGATCGACTCACAAATATTTAGCCTAGACGCCCTCTAACCCCGACCTCAAGCACTGCACAAAAGCGAAGCGAGAGCAAAGCCCGGTAAGGTAAGGCTGGTCAATTTCAGCGGAGCAACGACGATGGCCATTACGCACATTGTGTTTGACATGGGTGGGGTGCTGATCGAGCTACAGTGGCTCGAGCGGGTAAAAGACCTGCTGGGTCGCCCCATCACCATTGAGGAAATCCACCGCCTCTGGGTCAGCGCCCCCTGCGTCGTCGATTTTGAGAGCGGCCGCACCGACTTCGATGCCTTTGCCACCGCCTTTGTGCAGGATTTTGGTCTGGCGATCGCCCCCGCAGTCGTTCAGCATGAGTTTTTAGAGATTGTGCGGGCACCGCTGCCCCAGTGCAACGACATGCTCGCTGCCCTCAAACCCCGCTACCATCTGTCGCTGCTGTCAAACACTAACCCTGCCCACTATGAGCGACTGCGCGATCGCTACGACTTTTTTGATTACTTCGACCAGCTATTTTTGTCCTACAAAATCGGGCTGATCAAGCCCAGTACAGCCGTCTTTGAGCATGTGCTGTCGGTGCTTGATGCCCCCGCCGACAACGTAGCGTTCTTTGACGACGGGGCCCGCAATGTGGAAGCGGCCCGCGCCCTCGGCATTCATGCCTACCGCGTCGACTCTCCCGCCGAAGTCATGGCCGTTGTGAAAAGCTTCTCCTAGCTCCACTCCCCCTCAGGGCAGCCGGCAGACGACCTGACCCACTAGTCCCACCCAGGGCACTAGGCCAAACTCGCGGCTGTCGGTGCTCTCCACCACGTTCAGCCCTCGCAAAAAGCAGCCGTCGGCATCGATATAGACCACCCACTTAATTAGCAGCAGCCCCGGCTGCCGCGGATGCTCGGCCACCACTAGATCGCCTGGCTGGGGTCGTTGCTGGCCATAGGCGAAGGGGTTGATTAACACCTCCATACCCGGCTCTAAAAGAGGCAGCATCGAAGCCCCCACAATGCGAAACCGCCGCCGCTGGCGCAGCAGCCAGAGCACCAGATCGGTGAGCTGACTGTGGCGCAACTGCGACGGCGGCTGTGGGGAAATGCCGAGGTGGTTTTCCAACAGACTCAATTTAAGGGTGAGGAGATAAGGAAGATAAGGAAATGGGGAAGATGAAGAGCCTTCGCCCTGCTCATCTACCTTATGCGCCTCATCTCCCTCACCTCCCCCATCTCCCTCTAGCTAGCGGTGTACCAAGACACATCACGGTTCTTGGTTGCCCAGAAAATGCCGTGGATTTTCTGCACGGCTTCCATCAGCTCGTTGGCATGCTGCACGCTGACTTCGACCTTGCAGGCCGAGCAGAGCTTAGCGGCTTTCCAGAAGGTGTCATGCAGGTCGGGGAACTGCTCTAAGTGCACGGGCTTGAAGTAGTCGGTCCAAAGCACCAGCAGCTCATCTTTGGTAATTTGGGCTTGCTCTTCTTTGATGGCGGTATAGCGGGCGAAGGTATTGTGGTAGGCAACAGAGGCAGCTTTATCGCCACCAGCAGGCACCTCAAGGTCGACCAGCTTTTTGGTCATCGACAGCACGGCTTCGGCGGCAATGCGAGCCGAGGAGGGGTCGTAAACGCCGCAGGGGCCATCGCAGTGCGCGTGGACGGCGGCGGCGGGGAACCATGCCTGTAGCTTAGCAATTGCTTGGTTGAGCATAATCATCCTAGTAATGAATAGAAATACGGGCAGAAAACGAGAATTTTCTTGCACTTAGCCCGAGCAGTAGCCCCGCACCCGATGGGGTGAAACATTCCTATGCCAGGCGGGGGGATAAGCCAGGCCACGTTTCACATTGTTAACGCTATTGAGCCCTTCCGCAACCTCCACCCCTGCCGTTGACGATAGATCAGCCAGGATTGGCGAGACAGGCGTTGCGCTCGGGCATGATTTCAGTACATTTGTATGAATATCTTTAACGGGATGGCCGCTTAACCATGGGTCGATTGGCAATGACGTTTTCTCGGCTGCGTCCCTGGAGCCGATTATCGCTGGTGGCCCTAGTGCTGGGGCTAGCTGGCTGTGGGAATCTGCTGTTGTCGGTGACCAATTGGGTTGCCCCTGTGGATGTATCAACCCTGCCGCCCTGCGTTGATGACGACTGCAACTGTGGCGACTTCGCTAGCCAGCCCCAGGCTCAGACGGTGCTCGATGCCTTTGGGGGCGACCCCTATAGCCTTGACGGTGACGGCAATGGTAGAGCCTGTGAACTGCTGCCCGTCGAAACACCGAGTGCCGATCCACCAGCTCCGCCCTCTAGCAACCCCCACCTGGCACTGGGGAACCCCAGCCAGGCAGCGACCACCAACCCTAACAACTATTTAATTCAGCGCAATCAGTACGCACTTAGCTATAGCCGCGATCGCAACGGGCTTAACTGGGCCAGTTGGGAGGTCGATGCCGCTTGGTTAGGCTCCACCGATCGCCAAGACAACTTTCGCCCCGACGGAGCGCTGCCCGCTGGGTTTTACCAGGTTACCCCCAACGACTATCGGGGCAGCGGCTACGATCGCGGCCATGTGGTGCCCTCGGGCGATCGCACCGGCAGCGTGAGCGACAACGCTGCCACCTTTTTGATGACCAATATCATTCCCCAGGCCCCCGATAACAACCGTGGCCCCTGGCGAGAACTAGAAGAATACGGGCGATCGCTGGTCTACCAGTACGACCACAGCCTGCACGTGTTTGCTGGAGCTTACGGCAGCCAGGGCAGCATCGGCAACCGAGCCATTGCCATACCCTCTCGCCTGTGGAAAATCATCGTGATATACGATCGCCTCCCCAACGGCGGTTTAGGCATTGGCAGCGACAGTCAAATAATTGCCGTTGACCTGCCCAACAGCAACCAGGTCAGCCCTGACTGGCGTCGCTACCAAACCTCAGTCCAGCGCATTGAAATAGCCACTGGCCATAGCTTCTTTGAGAATTTGCCCGCCGAGCTTCAGGCCATTCTCAAGGCCCGCACCAGCGATGTGCCCCTGTGAGTGGGCCACCTAATTCCAGATCCGGGGTTGGCAGTATACTATAGGTAAAAGATAAAGTTAATTTTAGGCTTAGTTCAATATGATATTGAGTTTAGTTATTAAAACTGCGTTAGATCTATTCTGCAGGTGTAGCTAGTTCAGCCGGGCGGTTGTTCTTTAATGCAACTGCTAAAAATAAGGTAGATTTCGGCTTTGTTTTGTCAAATTTACATTATCAATTTGACAACGTGCGTTTACTTCAGGTGCAAGCAGTAGAGCCGAGCATTTTTAGGTTTAATAATAGGGTCGCGGTGCAGTCTAAGCTGTTGAACTCCTTCAACTTTTACTTCAGAAGCTGTAAGATTAATTCCTAAAATTTTGTTAGTTTTGGCAGCGCGAATCAGCTCATTTACCCCTTACCAAACGGACTTTTCTACCTTTAAGTCTAACTGATCTCTAGATTTTTTTGATAGAAACGGCTACACTCTTAGCCTTGTTCTCTATATAAACGCTTTGGCTAGGCCTAGTTTTCTCGAGTCAGACCTCACCATTGATTGAGTGATTAATCTACCGAGTTAACTAGAATCAGCATCTACACTGCTTACAAGATAGATAACTCGTTAAGTTGATTATTATTCATATTTATGGCAAATAGATACGGCTTGAAGCGTTTGTCGATTTTCGTAGACGGCAATAATATGTTCTACGCCCAGCAAAAAAATGGCTGGTTCTTTGATCCCAAGCGGGTACTTGAATATTTTCTTAGCCTTGACGGTGGCGCTACCTTAGTAAACGCCTTTTGGTATACCGGGCTGAAAGATCCCCAAGATCAGCGTGGTTTTCGAGATGCGCTGATCAGCCTCGGCTACACTGTGCGAACCAAAATTCTCAAGGAGTATTACGACGATACCTCTGGGCGATACTCCCAGAAAGCCAATCTCGATATTGAGATTGCCATCGACATGTTCAACACCGTAGATCAGTACGATGAGGTCGTTCTCTTTAGCGGCGACGGCGACTTTGAGCGGGCCATTGAGCTGCTGCGCTCCAAAAACACCCACATAACCGTTGTCTCGACGGAAGGAATGATTGCCCGCGAACTGCGCAACGCCACCGATCGCTACATCGATCTCAACAGCGTTCGTAAGTATATTGAGAAAGACTAGGTGCCAGGCTAGCCCCAGGGTCGTGCTGCTTTGCCTAGCCTCGCTGCCCTGGGAAACGACTCGATCGTGCGATCGCCCGACCCTGTTATACTAGCTAACTGTAAATATCCATGCCGATGTGGCTCAGTGGTAGAGCACTCGATTCGTAATCGAGCGGTCGCGGGTTCAAATCCCGCCATCGGCTTTTAGCAAAAACTGTCCTTTTGCGGACCTGGATCCAAAAAGATCGCTTTTGACTGGCTAGCGGCTCCCCTGTCCCATCAATGCGATGGTGATTCGGTCTGACAGACGCGATCGCACTCCTGCTGAGCTAGCGCCACCAATTCCTAGCACTTAGCTTCACCGGCTCATCGCCCAGGTCACCCCAGCTTCCGCTATTTCAGCAACCTTTTTGGGTCAGCTAAGTCACTGGCAAAGGATATATCTGTCTTTAAATTAATAAACGAGCACTGCCCACTCCGTGAAGAGCTGATTCCCTTTCACCAGGCGCTAAGCCACTGACCCGCCTTGGCGAATTAGGGCCTGGTTCTTCTATCTCCGTATTCTCACGGAAAGACAGCCTCCTCAGGAATTTCTGGAGGTGCTACCAAGAGTCAATCCAGGTTATGGAGTGAAATAACTGCGAGAATAGAGATAGTTAAGGAGTGCTAAGAGGGCATCCTTAGAGCAGCAGTTTGAACACAGGCAGTTTGGTTATACACCCCCATGAATTTCTTCGGTAAATGTCTTGAAGAAGAATATCCCTGCGACTTAACCCCCACCCTACAGGCGCAGGCAAGCTCAGGATACCCCCGTCCTCAGCTACAGCGTTCTCAGTGGACTTCCCTGGATGGCACCTGGAAGTTTACCTACGATGACGAAGGGCACTTTGCACGACCCAGCGATGTTACATCGTGGAGTCAGAATATCGAAGTTCCGTTCGCTCCCGAATCTATCCGCAGTGGTATTCATGACACGGGGTTCCATCCAAATTGCTGGTATGAACGAGAGTTCGAGGTGGCAGCGGAGGGCGATCGCGTCCTTCTCCATTTTGGAGCTGTCGATTACCGAGCGCGGGTTTGGGTAAACGGCCAGTTCATGGTTGACCACGAGGGCGGGCACACCCCCTTCTCGATGGATATTACCTCCGTGTTGCGCCCAGATGGCAGGCAGACGGTAACCGTATGGGCCGAAGACGACCCCACCGACCTGGCAAAACCACGAGGTAAGCAGGACTGGCAGCGGGACCCCCATAGCATCTGGTATCCCCGCACTAGCGGCATCTGGCAAACGGTGTGGTTGGAAAAAGTTCCCGTCACCTATATCGATCGCATCAAATGGACACCCCATTTTGAGCGCTGGGAAATTGGCTTTGAAGGGTTCGTCTCCGGCGACCTGCAAAAGGAAATGCACCTGAAGGTGCGGTTGACAGTGGGCAAGCAGCTCCTCGTCAACGACATGTATGAGGTGCTGAATGGCGAAATTCACCGCCGCATTGCCCTATCCGACCCTGGTATCGATGACTATCGCAATACATTGTTGTGGAGTCCTGAGAAGCCGACGCTGATTGATGCTCAGATTCAACTCTGGTGTCAGGGGCAGCTAGTGGATGAGGTGAACTCCTACACCGCTATGCGGACGGTGAATATTCAGCGCGACCGCTTCATGCTCAACGGGCATCCCTACTATCTGCGGCTGGTGCTCGATCAGGGCTATTGGGAAGACACGCTGATGACGGCCCCTTCCAATGAGGCTCTGCGCCGGGATGTGGAACTGGTCAAGCAAATGGGCTTCAACGGCGTGCGTAAGCACCAGAAGATTGAAGATCCCCGCTTCCTTTACTGGGCCGACGTACTGGGGCTGATGGTATGGGAAGAAATGCCCAGTGCCTATCGCTTTAGCCCCAAGGCGGTAGAACGGTTGACGAAGGAGTGGACGGAAGTGATTGAACGGGATGCCAGCCATCCCTGCGTTGTGGTCTGGGTGCCCTTTAACGAGTCCTGGGGCGTCCCCGACCTGACCGCTACCCCGGCCCATCGTCACTGTGTCCAGGCGTTGTATCACCTGACCAAAACCCTCGATCCTACCCGTCCGGTGATCGGGAACGACGGTTGGGAAAGTACGGCTACCGATATTTTGGCGATCCACGACTATGACACTCAATCCCATAGTTTGGCAAAACGCTATGGACCTGAGGTGAAGTTGGCGGATCTGTTCGATCGCCAGCGGCCTGGCGGTCGGGTGTTGACTCTAGACGGCTACCCCCACCAAGGCCAGCCGATCATGCTGACGGAGTTTGGCGGCATTGCCTGTACTAAACCCGAAGAGCAGAGCAATACCTGGGGCTATGCGCGCTCGGATAATGCGCTGGAGTTTCAGCGGCAGTATGCGGAGCTGCTGCAAACGGTGAATCAGGTGGAAATGTTCAGCGGTTTCTGCTATACCCAGCTGACAGATACCTTCCAGGAGGCAAACGGGCTGTTGTATATCGATCGCACGCCAAAGTTCCCCATTTGGGCGATCGCATCTGCCACTTTAGGTAGGGGGATGGGAGAGGATGCCCCGTCTATGCTGCAAGAGCCTGTAAAAGTAGCCCAGGCCCACATAGAACATGCACTCTCAGACGCTCTTGAAGCCAGATGGGCGCAACCTCACCCTGTACAGCCGATCACCCATTGCGGCGGGAATAACTGCGCCTAGTCCGAGCAGCGACCCGGTCCAGGCCAACCCGCACCTCCGCTGGCATCCGCTGCGGGGGGAGTGGGTGGCCTATGCCAGCCATCGCCAGGGGCGGACGTTCATGCCGCCGCCGGAATATAATCCACTGGCTCCCACCAAGGACCCGCAGTTTCCCACCGAGTTGCCCGAGGGCAACTACGACATTGCGGTGTTTGAGAATCGCTTTCCGTCGCTGACTCCGTCAGCGGCGGATTCCCCGCGTGAAATTGTGGATACGGTGCCCGCCAACGGCGTCTGCGAGGTGGTGGTGTTTACCCAAGATCCCCAGGCGGCGCTGAGTTCGCTACCGCTGGATCATATTGAGCTGCTGTTTCAGGTGTGGGGCGATCGCACCCAGGCCATTAGCCAGCACTCTCAAATTCAATACGTCCTACCCTTTGAGAACAAAGGGGTCGAGGTGGGGGTGACGCTACACCATCCCCACGGACAAATTTATGCCTATCCCTTTGTGCCCCCGGTCCCGGCTCGGATGGGGACGTGCCAGCAGGAGTATTATCAGCAGCACCAGCGGGGACTACTAGAGGATTTGATTCAGGCTGAGATTGAGGATAATCAGCGAATTTTGTATCGGGATGAGTGGGCAATCGCCTTTGTGCCCGTGTGCGCGCGGTATGCCTATGAGGTGTGGATTGCGCCGATTCAACCCGTGGCAACATTTATGGATCTAACCGCCGACCAACGAGCGAGCTTAGCTAGAGCGCTCAAAACGGTGACCCTGAAGTATGACGGATTGTGGCAGCGTCCATTTCCCTACTTGATGGCCTGGTTTCAAGCCCCTGTGAATGGGGAAGCGCATCCAGAATGGCACCTTCACGCCCAGTTTTATCCACCCTATCGAACGTCGGACAGGCTTAAGTATTTAGCTGGAACAGAACTAGCGGCGGGCATGTTTGCTAACGATGCACTGCCGGAAGAAAAGGCTAAGGAATTACAGGCCGTTAACGTTGAGCTTGAACAAATTACGCACGTTTAAGTCGAGAAGCATCACTGACCACTGAGTAAGGCAATTCATGCCATGAATCGATCAGAAGAAATTTCTGAAAAATTAGCTGTTCTGCGGCACACGCTTCAAGAAACGGACGCCGCCGGAATTTGCCTGCGGGGAACCGACTGGTTTGCCTGGGCAACGGCTGGGGGTTCTAATACCGTGCTGCTGGCCGCTGAAACGGGGGTAGCTGAGGTACTGGTGACGCCCACCGATGCCTGGGTGTTGACCGATGAAATCGAAGCTCAGCGGCTGAAGGATGAGGAACTGCCAGAGGGTTCTCCCTACAAACTTCAGGTTAGTCCGTGGGCACAAGGTTCTGAGCGCCAGGCCTTTGTGCAGGAGGCGACCCAGGGCGGCCAGGTGTTGAGTGACAGGCCATCGGGAGGCTCGACTGAAACGGCCCTGCCGGCATCGCTCGTCCAACATCGATGGGTAATGTTGCCCAGTGAGCTGGATCGATACCGTCAAGTGGGACGGCTGTCCAGCGAGGCGATGACTGAGGTTTTGACTCAAGCTCAACCGAGTTGGACGGAGTATCAGCTAGCGGGGGCAGGCGCAGAAGCGATGTGGGCTAGGGGGTTACATCCAGCGTTGACCCTGGCAGCGGGCGATCGCCGCCTTCCCCTCTACCGCCATCCCTTACCCAGCGGTGAAACCTTGGGACGACAGGCAATGCTGGTATTTTGTGCACGAGGTCATGGATTGATTGTCAGCCTGACCCGTTTTGTTTTCTTTGACAAATTATTGGAAGCGGATCTGCAACGCCATCGAACCATTGCTGAGATTGAAGCCGTTGCCCTAGATCATTCCCAGGTGGATACGCCGCTGAATGCCGTTTATCACGCGTTGGCAACGGCCTACGAACAACAGGGGTATCCCAACGCGATTCGGGAACACCACCAGGGCGGAACCGCTGGCTATGGGGCACGGGATGTAGTGGCTACGCCAGAGACGGGCGATCGCCTCGCGGCCCCCACTGCACTGGCCTGGAACCCTAGTATTCCGGGGGCAAAAATTGAGGACACCTTTGTTTTGCACCCGGATAACAGTTTGGAGAACCTGAGTTTCGACCCTCAGTTTCCCCACCAAGACGTTGCTGGACGACTCCGGCCGATTCCCCTGGAGCGTTAACCATGGACTACAGGCAAATTTTCAACACCGCCCCCGAAGTTGAAGCCCGTGCCCCCGGGCGGGTGAATCTGTTGGGTGAGCACACCGACTACAACGATGGGTTTGTGCTGCCGACCGCTATTCCCCAACACACCACCGTTGCCATCGGCTTTAGCCCCGATGATCGCCACCATTTCTACTCCGCTGAACTGGAGGAGCAGGTTGACTTTGACCCCGCCGGGGCCACTCCCCAAAGCTTTGCCAGCTACGTTGACGGCTGCATTCGCGTTTTGGAAACCGCCGGACACAAAATTCCGCCTTTAAATATCTTTGTCACGTCGTCGGTCCCCATCGGTTCGGGGCTATCCAGCAGTGCAGCGCTGGAAGTGGCAACTTTGCGGGGATTGCGATCGCTCCTCCAACTCCCCTTAGACGACGTGCAAATTGCCCAGTTCGGCCAGCAGGCGGAAATCCAGTATGCCGGGGTCAGCTGCGGCATTCTCGATCAGATGGCCTCCAGCTTGGCTGATACCGAGCACATGCTGTTCCTCGATACCCGCACCCTCGATCGCCAAATTTTGCCCTTCCCCACTGGTGCAGAGATTGTGGTGATCGATAGTGGCGTGGCGCGATCGCTAGCCACCAGCGGCTACAACCAGCGCCGAGCGGAATGCGAAGCCGCCGCCGAACATCTCGGCGTCAAAGCTTTGCGCGATATTACCGATCCCCAGCAAGCCGAGTCATTACCTGACCCGCTCCGCCAGCGAGCCCGCCATGTGATCACCGAAAACAACCGGGTGTTGAAGGCTTTAGAGGGCATTACCCCAGAAGCCTTCGGAGAACTAATGAACGCCTCCCATGCCAGTCTGCGAGACGACTACGAAGTTTCCGTCCCCGCCCTCGACGCCCTGGTCGACATTCTTCAAACTACCCCCGATGTCTTCGGCGCCCGCCTTACCGGAGCCGGATTTGGCGGCGCCTGCGTTGCCCTCGTCGCCAAGGGAAAAGGGGATGCGATCGCCCACTCCACCCTCGAACGCTACAACCACACTGGACACAACGGCCGTCTTCTCGTTAGCTAAACCGCCATGAGCAGCGAACCATCCCAAAACCACCTAGAAACTGGGCATCAGTTCATCGAAGGGGCCATCGAAGAGGCCATCGAAGAAGCTGATCTGTTCCTTACTTTCCTAGAAGAGCAAATCAAACTGGGGAGCTTCATGGCTCCAGCCAAAGCCGAAATCATGCCATCCGACGAGCAACCATCGCCCCTCGAAGACGATACCTTCCTAACCGATTGGCTCCAACCCCACCAGCATTCACCGACTGCGAGGACCACCATGGCAACTGTTCACGGCAATCTTCAGGGGATCAAATCCAGCCATATTAAACAGTTAGAAAAGCTTTACGATCAGCGCTTACCAGGCGACCGCTTACTTACCCCTGACCTCGCCGAGCAACTTACCACGCTCAGCCAGACCATTCACCATCCCATTAGCGGCTACGTCAACCGACGAGGACAAATCATTCGGGTGGGCGTCGGCACTCCCGCGCAAACGCCGCTTTCTGAAACCGATTTGCCCCGTCGCAGTGGCGATCGCCTCAGCGGCATCCGTTGCATAACGGTCCAGTTTCAGCCCCCAGACACCCGCGAGTTTGTCGCCCTGATGCGGCAACGATTAGATGCCCTGGTGGTGCTGACCGTAGCCGACCCCAAAAGCAACGGACGCCGTAAGGGAAATACCGATCCCGCCATTCAGCAGGTACACCTGGCCCACATTATCCCCGATTTAGAACAGCCGTGGACCGTAGAAACGATCGCTCCCGACACCCTGTTTGAAGAAGACTTTGGCGATCGCATTCACGAATGGGAACGCGACATCCAGCAGGCCGGATTTGACCTATCCAACGCGCCAGCGGTGCAAGCCGATCACGATCGCGTTTTGCTGGTGGGTGTGATGGCCGATGGCATGACCGAGCAACAGTTTGAGGACAGTATTAGCGAACTTGTGCGTTTAGTGGAAAGCGCCCAGGGGGAAGTGGTTGGCATGGTGCAGCAAAAGCGATCGCGTCCCGATCCGCAAACAGTGATTGGCCAGGGCAAAGTGGAAGAAGTGACCCTAGAAGCCCAGCGTTCTAGAGCCAATTTGATTGTCTTTAATCGGGATATTTCTGCCACCCAGGCTCGCAACCTGGAAGAACAGATTGGTTTACTCGTTGTCGATCGCACCGAGGTTATTTTAGATATCTTTGCCCAGCGGGCGCGATCGCAGGCGGGCAAACTCCAGGTAGAACTGGCCCAGCTGGAATATATGCTGCCCCGGTTGCGGGGGCGCGGCCAGGCCATGTCGCGCCTAGGGGCAGGCATCGGTACCCGTGGCCCTGGGGAAACTAAGTTGGAAACCGAACGGCGCACCATTCAACGGCGGATTAACCAGCTCCAGCAAGAGGTCGACCAGCTTCAGTCCCACCGCGCCCGCCTGCGCCACCAGCGAGAGCAGCGGGATATGCCGGCGATCGCCCTTGTTGGCTACACCAACGCCGGCAAATCTACCCTACTCAACACCCTCACCCAGGCCGAGGTCTACACCGCCGACCAGCTCTTTGCCACCCTCGACCCCACCACCCGCCGCCTGACTGTTATGAATCCCGACACGGGCGATCGCCGCGATCTCCTCCTCACCGACACCGTGGGCTTCATCCACCACCTGCCCCCTGCGTTGATGGATGCCTTCCGCGCCACGCTGGAAGAAGTCACCGAAGCCGACGCCCTCTTGCATGTCGTCGATTTATCTCACCCCGCCTGGGAACGCCATATTCAATCGGTCCAAAACGTTCTAGACGAATTACCCTCACCCCCCGACGATGTGCTGCTCGTCTTCAACAAAGTCGATCGCGCCAACAGCGAAACTCTAGCCCTGGCCCAACAGATCTACCCCAACGCCCTCTTCATCTCCGCGACTGAGCGCCTGGGCCTAGAAACCCTCCGCCAACGCCTCGTCCAATTTATCGACGCCCACGGTATAGCACCGCCTAAACCTGAGGACCTTACCGATGCGGAGCAACCCGACCCGGCTCACCGATAGCCCTTAGGATGGCTGGGGTGATAGCCCGTCCCCCATTCGGAGAGTTTTCGGGGTAAAGCGCCCTCAAGTCGAACCTTTCGCAGAAATCCACATCGCCAAAACACCCTCGTTTCAACTTTGTGAACAACCGGAGGAAAAACTTATGCGCATTCATCACCTCAACTGTGGCTGCATGTGTCCCCTCGGCGGCTCCCTCTTCGACGGCTTCAGCCGCAGCCTCACCGCCCATCTCGTCTGCCACTGTCTGCTAATTGAAACCAATCGCGAACTGGTGCTAATTGATACCGGTTTTGGATTACGCGATGTGCAGGCTCCCTATTCGCGACTCAGCCCGTTTTTCATCCATTTCAACAACATTCAGTTTGACCGCAAATACACCGCCATTGAGCAAATTCAGCGCCTCGGTTTTTCTCCCAGCGATGTCCGTCACATTGTTCTAACCCATCTCGACTTTGACCATGCCGGTGGCCTAGAAGACTTTCCCGAGGCGACCGTTCATGTGATGCAAAGCGAAATAGCAACAGCCCGCGATCGCCAGGGCTTCATCGCCAGTCGGCGCTATCGCCCCAACCAGTGGGATGAGGTCAAGCACTGGCAATACTACACAGCGGCAGGAGAACCCTGGTTTGGTTTTGAGGCGGTTCGCGATCTGGCCGGGCTTCCTCCAGAAATTTTGCTCATTCCCCTAGTGGGGCATACCCACGGCCATGCAGGAATTGCCGTTCAAACCGCTGAGGGCTGGTTGTTGCACGCCGGCGACGCCTACTTTTATCGGGATGAAATGAACCCATCGCAGCGGCACTGCACCCCAGGGCTGCGCGCCTATCAGTGGATGATGGAAGCCGATCGCACCGCCCGATTACAGAATCAAGAGCGGTTGTGGCAGTTGTCGTGCGATCGCCACAACGACGTGCGCCTTTTCTGTAGCCACGATGCCGTTGAATTAGACGCCTTTAGCCAATCTTCATCCCAGGAACTTTCAGCACGGCAGAAGTTCTAAAAGCAATGCCTCTACCGTAAGAGGACGTTTGAAAAGTCCTGTTTCTCGTAGCGAAAGTGAGGATCCCCCCTGACCCCTAAAAAGAGGTCAGGGGGGATCCTCACTTTCTAAGGGGTCAGTGAAGATTAGCGGGTGATTAAAGCTACAGAAAATCGCTTTTCAAATACCCGCCAAGCAGTCTAGGAGATAGATTTTCCGTAGAGGAATTTGAGATTTTTGAAGAATTGGTAAAATCGCAGGTATTTCACCTCTGTCAATGGGGAGAATAGAAATATATCGAAGGATATATTTTGCTCAGCTCACCGACCTTCAGCAGCAGAATGTCATCCCTACTTCCCATGTAACGGATTGCAAAATGGTTCAGAGCATTCAAAGAACAGCGTTTAACACGACCGACGTAGATCAACTTGCAGAAGACTTAAACCGAGACGGAATTTGCATCATTCGCGGATTGTTCGATCGCGCCCTGATTGACGAGTGGAAAGCCGCCTTTGATGCCTTATTTCAGAAGCGGCAGCAACAACCCGGTGGTGTTGCCCCCAGAGGCACCGCCCGCGGCTATGTGACCCTGCCTTGGGTTGCCCCTTTTGCCGACCCTAACGTTTTCGCTAACCCAACCATTCTGGGCATCCTCGATCGCGTGTTTTATCAGGAATACAAGCTGGTACAGCTGGCCGCCGATATTCCCATGCAGGGGTCTGAATATCAAGATATTCACCGCGACTTTCGGCCCCTATTTTCTGACCAGATTGTGACGCCGCTCTATGCCCTAGCGGTTAACTTTCCCCTGGTCGAAGTCACCGCAGACAATGGCCCCTTTGAGATGGCGCGGGGCACCCATGTGATGTCTCGCGAAGAAGGGCTAGTCAAAGTTCGAGCGGGCGAAATTGCGATGGAGCAATTTTATATGCAGCCAGGGGACGTGATGGTGCGATCGCCCCTGGCTCTCCACCGGGGCACCCCCAACCGCACTCCCGAACCCCGCCCCATGGTGGTGATGGGGTATGTCATGCACTGGCTTCACACCCATAAGGTAGATTTAACCCTGGAGCAGGGCTATTACAATGGGTTGTCACCGCAGCAGCAGCAGTTGCTACGGTGTAACACCGTAGAACAGTTAGCCGACAACGCTACGGAAAGCTACGTGAAGTTCGAATATTAGTCACGGGAAGCGCGAGTTTAACGACCGGAGGAGGTGGTTGCTAGCGCTACCTCCTGCGATCGCTAACCTTAGCCCCGGTTCAACAATGGCTCCGCAAACCTACACCAATCCGGTCTATCCAGAGTATTTTGCCGATCCATTCGTGTGGCAGTACCAGGGAATTTATTATGCGATCGGTACGGGGCCAGCAGAAGCGGCTGGAGAGGTGGATGAGCTGCACAAGCGGCGAGTCTTTCCACTACTGACATCCAAGGATTTGATACAGTGGCAACCTGCCGGAAATGCTTTGCTGCGGCCTGATCCCGCTTTGGGGGATAACTTTTGGGCACCGGAAGTGGCTTACCATGAAGGCATCTTCTATCTTTACTATTCCGTAGGGCATGGAGATAAAAACCATCAGCTGCGGGTCGCCACCAGTATTGACCCCCTCGGGCCTTATCAGGATGTGGGCGAGCCGTTAATCAATCCCGATTCCTGTGCATTTGCTATTGATCCAAGTCCCTTCCAGGATGATGACGGGCAGTGGTATCTCTTCTATGCCCAAGATTTTTTGGATACGGAGCAGGGAGTGCGGGCGGGCACAGCCCTGGTAGTCGATCGCCTCTCAACCATGACCACCCTCGCCGGAGAATCCAGAGTTGTTCTGCGAGCACGCCATGACTGGCAACGGTTTTTGGCCGATCGCCCCATGTATGGCGGCACTTACGATTGGCATACCTTGGAAGGCCCCTGTGTGCGTAAACAGGGCGATCGCTACTACTGTTTTTACAGTGGTGGACGGTGGGAAACGGATAGCTACGGGGTTGACTATGGTGTTGCCGATCACGTTCTGGGGCCATATTCAGATGATGGGAATGACCAGGGGCCGCGGGTATTGCGATCGCATCCCGGCTACGTTTTAGGCCCCGGCCATAACTCGATCGCCGTGCATCCTGACGGCTCCACTGAGTACATGGTTTACCATGCCTGGGATCCAGCGATGACAGCACGGCGGATGTGCATCGATCGCTTGCTCTGGACAGCAGAAGGACCGCGCTGTCATGGGCCAACCTGGACACCACAAGACACTGTTGGTGGGATTGTGCAGTGAGCGTTCTATACCCTCACACAGTTCAACCAGGAATATTAGCCAGGGTATTGGGATGCTAAGGAACGTAACCACGGGCAACGCCTATAGCGATGGGGAAGAACGGCGAGGATGGTTTGTTGGCTCGTTTATTAGCCCATCTATCAGTCCCCGCTCAAGTTCGACTGTAGAAGTGAAATGGGGCGTCCATAAGGAGGGCGATCGCCGCTCCGAATGGACAGAACCCGCTGAAACCACGACTCTCTCCGTTCTGATTAGCGGCCGCTTTTGCCTACAATTTCCCGATGGCGAGATGATGCTGGCGACCCAGGGAGATTATGCCCTCTGGCTGCCCGGCATTGCCCACTGCTGGCGAGCAGAAGAAGACTCCGTGGTGCTAACCGTTCGATGGTAAATGGACGGGCCAGAGGCCCATCCCACAAGATAGTCATTTGAGTCTTGAGGGATCTCTAGGGAAACTCTTGTGGGATAGCCGTCCCGGCTGTCCACTCTCCATCAACGGTGGCAATCAGGAGCGATCGCTCCCGTGGCGTTTCTGGTGCCATTGCCACGCATGGGTAAGAATTTTGTCGAGATCGGCATATTTTGGTTGCCAATCCAAAACACTGCGGGCCTTATCGCTGCTGCCAACCAGAATGGCGGGATCGCCGGGGCGGCGATGGCGCTCCACCACCTGAATCTTCCGCTGCGTCACCTGACGAGCCGCTTCAATTACCTCACGAACAGAGAAACCGCTCCCGTTCCCTAAATTAAATACGTCGCTGTCGCCACCATTTTGCAGATATTGCAAACCCAAAACGTGAGCCTGGGCTAAATCCGCAACATGAATATAGTCGCGAACGCAGGTACCATCAGGAGTTGGATAATCCGTACCGAAGATGGCGATGCTTTCTAGCTTACCTAGCGCCGCCAACAGCACCAGCGGAATGAGGTGAGTTTCTGGCGCATGGTCTTCGCCCAACCGTCCATCCGGATCAGCTCCCGCCGCGTTGAAGTAGCGGAAACGAACCGACTTTAACCCATAGGCTGCATCAAAATCCGCCAGCATCCGTTCCACCATTTGTTTACTGGTGGCGTAGGGACTCATGGGTTCTTGGGGATGCTCTTCGGTAATGGGCACAAACTTGGGAGTGCCATACAGCGCACAGGTAGATGAAAACACCAATTGCTTTACTGAAGCCGCCACCATCGCCTCTAAAAGCGTTAATGTCCCTGCCACATTGTTGCGGTAATACTTGCCGGGATCGGTAACTGATTCCCCGACAGCAATGTAGGCAGCAAAGTGCATCACAGCGGCAATGGGGTAGGTAGAAAACAGTTGGTCGAGGAAGGGGCGATCGCTAATGTCGCCCACCACCACTTTCACCTGCAATTCCTGCTCCACAAGCTCTTGGTGCCCATTCGACAAGTTATCTAGCACCAACAGGTCATACCCCGCCTGTTGCAAAGCTAGGGCCGCATGGGAACCAATATATCCCGCCCCTCCTGTCACTAAAATCATTGATTGCTCAGGCATGGTGTCCCCTACATTTAAATGATGGTAAATGGCATTTTCAATCGTACTTTAAAGTTCTACACCTAAAAAGCATCTGTTTAGTGTAACTAAGCCCAACTTAATCTCCAAAAAAATCAGGGTTAAGAGTGGCAACTAACGCACAAATGTTTTGCGTTCATCTTTTATATTTAACCAGTCTAAAGAAACTGATTAAAGTCTTTTAAAAAACGGACATGCTATTAATGTTTATCAATCATTGTTAAAGATTGCCAACCAGGCCTTGGGCTTAGCTCAATAGAGTAATAAAAAACAGCTGCTTATTCCTCTAACTCTAGAAGTAATTGCCTAATGCAATAGCCAATCAGCCTGTGGTGGGGTAAGGGGCACGACAAAAGTCATCAAAAGCAAGGGAGCCTTGCCTTTTTGACAAGCGATCGCATCTGAGCGAAAAGTCTAGCTCCTCACTGGGAGCGAAAAACCATGGGTCGCTTTTCGGCAGATTACGCTCTAGCAACTGCTGCAATCGTTGATAAATCAGCGCATCATTATATTACAGATCTGTCGCCAAATTCCCCAAAAATGGCAACTCTCGTCAACCAAGTTGAGCAATTACCTCTAAAAATAGCAGCTCAAATAGTGCAGAACATTACTTTTGGTTTTTCAAACTTCTACCGAAAGGGATGTTCCTAATGGAAACAAACCCCCTACTCTGAAGGTGACAGCCCCCACTGGAGATCCTTCGCGATACCTGAAGTGGCGGCTAGGAGCGAAAATTTTTCAAAATTGAGAAAAATTGACTGTTGTTTCCAATGGATAGCTGCGCAAGCCATAGAGTTTCACCTGAAATTCTGCCTGTATTAGCTCCAAGAACAAACCGCAATTTTGAAAACACTAGCTTGTTGAATCTGTGAATCGGGAGGTGAAGATGTCAACCCACTATATTTCGGAGAGCTATTCTAATAGAAAGTTATCAGAAAAGAAATCGGTAGAAGATCAACCTTATTTAGGGCAAAGCACCGCATCTCTTAGTTTACGGTGGCCTGAAGGAACGGAGTTAACACCCCCAGTACCTGGAACACCAGATTTAGTTTGCTTCTCCCATCTGCGGTGGGATTTCGTATATCAGCGGCCCCAGCATCTGCTCAACCGTTGTGCTCAGACCCGCCGCGTTTTTATCGTGGAAGAGCCGATCGCCGTTCCTGACGAGACTTCCTGGCTCGACATTAGCAATCGTGATTGTGGGGTGTGGATTGTTGTTCCTCATATTTCCGAAAGCCTGAGCGACGAGGAATTTACGCTCTCCCTACAACAGTTGCTGAATGACCTGTTCGCGGAGGCTCAAATTCAACAGCCGATCCTCTGGTATTACACGCCGATGGCGGTGCCTTTTACCCACCATTTGCCCGCGTCCGCTGTGGTGTATGACTGCATGGACGAGCTTTCTGCATTCAAAGGCGCTCATCCTCAACTGCAAGCGTGGGAAGCCCGTTTGTTTGAGATGGCCGACCTCGTGTTCACCGGTGGACACAGCCTTTACGAAGCGAAGCAGCACCAACATTCGAGTGTTCACGCCTTCCCCAGCAGCATTGATGCGGCTCACTTTGCCCAAGCTCGACAGCCCGAGCCCGAGCCACACGACCAGGAAGAGATCCCCCATCCCCGTATGGGATTTTATGGGGTGATCGATGAGCGGCTGGATCTGGAGTTGTTGGATGGGATTGCCCGGGCTCGGCCTGACTGGCATTTGGTTATGGTTGGCCCAATCGTCAAAATTGACGAGGCATCCCTCCCCCAGCGTCCCAACATTCATTATTTAGGGGGCAAATCCTATCAAGAGTTGCCTCACTATTTAGCTGGCTGGGATGTGGCTCTGCTGCTGTTTGCTCGCAACGAGTCTACTCGTTTCATCAGCCCGACCAAAACGCCGGAGTACCTGGCTGGTGGAAAACCTGTGGTGTCCACCTCGATTAAAGATGTGGTGCGGCCCTACGGCGACGAGAAACTGGTTCATATTGCCGATACGGTGCCGGAGTTTGTGGAGGCGATCGCCGCTGCACTCACCCAGAGCCAGACCCCGTCTGACTGGCTCGACCGAGTTGATGCCCGGCTGGCTCAAACCTCTTGGGATTTGACCTGGCAGGCCATGAATGACCGGATTGAGGCTGCGATCGCTACCAACGTCCGCAAGTCCACATCGTCCAAGACCAAATATCCAACGGCGATCGCAGCCAACGTTGACCAGCTCGCGATCTAATTTTCACTGCAAGGAGTGCCCCCATGTTTGACTATTTAATTGTTGGTGCTGGCTTTGCTGGCAGTGTTTTAGCAGAGCGCTTAGCGACTCAGGAAAATAAAAAAATTCTGATTGTAGATACTCGCAACCATATTGGTGGCAATGCCTACGATCACTACAACGAAGACGGGATTTTGGTCCATAAATATGGCCCTCACATCTTTCATACCAACTCCCGTGATGTCTTCGAATATTTGTCCCTATTTACCCAATGGCGACGCTACGAACACCGAGTTTTAGCCAGTGTGGATGGTCAATTAGTCCCCATTCCCATCAATCTGGACACCATTAACAAGCTGTACGGACTGAAGCTGACCGCCTTTGAGGTTGAGGAATTTCTAGCCTCCCTAGCTGAGACTAAGGAATACATTCGCACCTCTGAAGATGTGGTGGTGAGCAAAGTGGGGCGAGAGCTCTACGAAAAGTTCTTCCGCAACTACACCCGCAAACAGTGGGGCGTTGACCCTTCCGAGCTTGATAAGTCCGTTACCGCTCGCGTTCCCACTCGCACTAACCGGGACGATCGCTATTTCACCGATACCTACCAAGCCATGCCGCTCCACGGCTACACCCGCATGTTTGAGCAGATGTTGACGCACCCCAACATCAAAATCATGCTCAACACCGATTATCGGGAGATTCAGGATGTCATTCCCTACAAGGAAATGATTTATACCGGCCCGGTGGATGGCTTCTTTGATTATTGCTACGGCAAGCTGCCCTATCGCTCCCTCGACTTCAAGCATGAAACGCTGAACCAGGACGTGCATCAGCCCCAGGCCGTGATCAACTATCCCAACGAACACCTCTACACCCGGGTCACCGAGTTCAAATACTTGACCGGGCAGGAACACCCAAAAACCAGCATCGTCTACGAATATCCCCAGGCCGAGGGCGACCCCTACTATCCCGTACCGCGCCCTGAAAATGCCGAACTTTACAAGCAGTACAAAGCTTTAGCCGATGCTGAACCGGGGGTTCACTTTGTGGGACGGCTCGCCACCTATAAGTACTACAACATGGATCAGGTGGTGGCTCAGGCACTGGCGCTTCACGCCCAACTGGCCAACCGCTCCAGCTGGCATCCCAAGCAAGAAAGCCTACCGGCGAAGCAACCCGTTGCCCCTACCTCTAATGGAAATGGCAATGGCAATGGTAACGGCAATAGCGCCTTCAAAACCGCTGCCAGCAACGGCAATGGCCGGTCTGCTACTCCCGTAGCGGCAGGCAAATCTGAACAAAATGGCAAATCTCATTGAGCAAGGTGAAGGTGTGATGAGTACAAATCAGGTTTCCCCCAAGCTGGAACTGTGGGGTGGCATTGAATGTACCGTGAACCGGGTGGGCGATCGCTACTTTGATCAGCTCCAGCGCAATGGTCACGATACCCGTATCGAAGATCTCGACTGCTTTGCCACCCTGGGCATTCAGGCTATCCGCTATCCCATCCTTTGGGAACGCACAGCCCCCAATGGCCCAGAGCAGGCCGACTGGAGCTGGGCAGACCAGCGGCTGGCCTACCTAGACGATATCGGCATCCGTCCCATTGTTGGGCTGATCCATCACGGCAGCGGCCCGCCGCACACCAGCTTGTTAGACCCGGAGTTCGCCAACGGCCTGGCTCAGTTTGCCGAGGCCGTTGCCACCCGCTATCCCTGGCTGGAGTATTACACCCCAGTCAACGAGCCCCTGACCACCGCTCGCTTTAGCGGGTTGTATGGTCACTGGTATCCCCATGCCCAGGACGATCGCAGCTTTATTCAAGCTTTGATCAATCAGTGCCGTGGGGTCGCCCTGTCTATGCAGGCCATTCGTCGCATTAATCCGGCGGCGAAACTGGTGCAAACCGAAGACCTCTGCAAAACGTCTGGTACGCCGCTGTTAAGCTACCAGGTTGACTTTGAAAATGCGCGGCGCTGGCTGTCCTTTGATCTGCTCTGTGGGCGGATAGACCAGAACCATGAGCTATGGAACTATTTGCGTCGAAACGGAGCCGAAGAATCAGACCTATACTGGTTTCTCGATCATCCCTGCCCGCCGGATATTTTTGGCATCAACCGCTACTTGACCAGCGACCGCTTTTTGGATGAACGGCTCGATCGCTACCCGGCTCACTTCCACGGCGGCAACGGCGAGCACCAGTACGCCGATGTGGAAGCCATTCGGGTCTGCGCGGAGGGTATTTGCCCCCCCGATGTCTTGCTCAGGGAAGTCTGGGAACGCTATCACCGGCCCATTGCCGTCACCGAAGTGCACCTGGGCTGCACCCGCGAGGAGCAGTTGCGCTGGTTCAAGGAAATTTGGGATGCCGCTCAACATTTGCGCCAGGAGGGGGTAGACCTACGGGCTGTTACCGCCTGGTCACTCTTGGGGGCCTACGACTGGAACAGCCTCGTCACCCGCAACGCAGACTTTTACGAACCGGGCGTCTTTGACGTGCGCCCTCCCTACAGCAGCGTTCGGCCCTCACCCCGCCCCACGGCGATCGCCACTATGCTCCGCCACCTCTCCCAGGGCGAGTCTTACGATCACCCCCTCCTGGACGTCCCCGGCTGGTGGCAACGGAGCGATCGGCTGTTTTATCCGCCTGTTTCCTGTTTCAGTAATGCTTCCCACCCGTTAGAAGCATCTGCTGATTTCCCATCCACCCGCCCACTCACCCACCCATCCACCCATCACCCCATCACCCCATCCCCCCTCCTGATCACTGGAGCGACCGGCACCCTCGGTAAAGCCTTTGCTCGCATCTGTGACGTGCGGGGCATTCCCCACCGCCTGCTGGGCCGCCAGGAGATGGATATTACCAATCCAGTCATGGTTGAGCAGGTGCTGGCGGAAATGCAGCCGTGGGCCGTGATCAATGCAGCGGGGTATGTGCGTGTCGATGATGCGGAGCGGGAGTCTCACCTGTGCCGCAGCATTAATGCGGATGGGGCCGCTATTTTGGCGGAGAGTTGTGCCCAGCGCAATATTGGGCTGATCACGTTTTCCTCGGATCTAGTGTTTGATGGCGATCGCCAACTGCCCTACCTGGAAAGTGATCCCGTCGCTCCGCTGAATGTCTACGGCCACAGCAAAGCCCAGGCAGAACGGCAGGTGCTACATCACCATCCCGAGTCGTTAGTCATTCGCACTAGTGCTTTCTTTGGCCCCTGGGATGATCACAACTTCCTGACTGTTGCCCTGCGCACCCTGAAGGCAGGACAGCCCTTTTTGGCGGCGGAAGATGCGATCGTGTCCCCCACCTATGTGCCCGATCTGGTGAATGCCAGCCTTGACTTGTTGATTGATGGCGAGCGCGGTATTTGGCACCTGGCCAATCCAGGGGCGATCGCCTGGTCTGACCTCGCTCGTCAGACGGCGCAGCTTGCCGGACTAGATGCCTCCGCCATTCAATCTTGCTCCATCAACAGCTTTGGCTATGCGGCACCCCGCCCGGCCTATAGTGTGCTCAGCAGCGAGCGTGGGATTTTGCTGCCGGATCTGGATCGGGCGATCGCTCAATATTTGCATGAGTGCGATCGGGTTCAGGTTTAGGGATCTCGGCTTCGTCTCTTGATAGACCAGTGCCCTAGCGTCTCAGTAAGGTAATACTGAGACGCTAGGGCTTTTTAACGATGGGTCAAAGCTACTTCCGCTAGGGCACTACCGGCCAGCAACAGTTTGATATCTATCGTCTTGCTCTGAAGAAACCACGTAGGCATTAGTGGCCAGGTATCCATCTTTAGTCGCGATCACGGCCGAGCCGGTGGTGCTGGCTTCAGCCTGCTCTTACATCCGCTCAGACAGGCGGGTGACGTAGGCCAGAAGTGATCTAACCCAACACCAGACGGTGGGTTTTTTGCTGAAAAGAAAAAGGCAGCAATCCCTCAATGGTTCAAGGACGCTCGGGCGATCGCTACCATCCCCCTAGGTTGCTGTTGCCATCAGCGTCCGACTAACCTGAAACCTTGCGATCGCCGCTCCTGACCCCACTGCATCTCTGGAGTATTGTCCATGCGCCTTGCTAAAAAGCCATTGCTGCCTCTCTGGATTGGCGTAGCAATTTACTTCTACGCCTTTATTGCCATTGGCATTGCTGAAGTAGGGTTAGGGGTTTTGCTGCCCTCCATCTTGACGGCCTATAGCCTGACCCCGGCCACCGTAACGCTGCTCTTTGTCAGCCAAATCACCGGTTACATTACGGCAGCCCTCACCAGCAGCCTTGTGAGTCATCGGTTGGGGCTGGGGCCCATGCTCTTAGGAGCGGCTAGTCTGCTGATGCTAGCCCTGCTTACCTATGCCTTCGCTCCGTTTTGGCTGTTAATGGTGGCGGCGGGCACCCTGCTGGGGCTGGGCATCGGGTTCATTGATGCCGGCATCAACACGGCCATGGTGCAAGATGCTCGCAGCGCCCACCTGATTGGGGCCCTGCACGGCTTCTACGGCATCGGGGCATGCTCCGGCCCAGCCATTGCAACTACGCTGTTGGCGGTGGGCCTCAGCTGGCGGCAGGTCTATGGCGTGCTGGCCAGTCTCACCAGCCTGTTGATGATGGGTGTGTTCGCTGCCCTGGTTTACCGTTACCCCTCGATGGTGAAACGACCCGCCGAACAAGATTCCCTGGCGGGAACGCACTTAAAGCGAGCGCTGCGCACCCCCATCGTCTTTCTGTTTGCAGCGTTTCTGTTTGTCTATGTCGGGATTGAGGCCTCCCTCAGCAACTGGGCCTACAGTGTGCAGGTGATCGCTCGCTCGACGCCGCCGTTGCTGGCGGGCTACAGCGTTAGCGCCTATTGGTTGGGGCTGACAATAGGGCGCTTCGGGCTGGGCTATTTGCTGCGATCGCTGGGTGCTATCCGCACCATCACCCTGTCCCTAGGGTTACTCCTGGTCGGGCTGCTGTGCTGGTGGCAGTTGCCCAACCCATTGATTAGCTTGCTACTGGTTGGGCTTGCCCTGGCGGCCATCTTTCCCACCATTATTTGGCTGATTCCCAGGCGCTTGCCAGAAGCCTTAGTTCCCGCTGCCGTGAGCTTTGCTACCAGTGCCGCCAGTGTGGGGGCGGCGCTGGTTCCTGCCGGGCTGGGCTGGGTAGCCAGTCGGTCAGACCTAGGGGTGATTCCCCTGTTGATGCTGCCTTTGGCAATCGCCATGGGTGGTTTACACTACTGGCTCACCCGAGCCCCCCAAGAGGTAGCCGAACGGCCTTAAGACTAACGCTAGGGCTAGCCGCCGGTGCAACTCAAGGGGGATACAGTTCGCTAGAACAGGCTGCCCATGGCGCGCAGCATATTCTGCGGCTGCATGGCCGCTTCTGCTGCTGTCGGCTCGTAGCCGCAGTGCACCATGCAGTCAGCGCATTCGGGGTTGCCGCTCTTGTGGCCGTACTTCTCCCAGTCGGTATTGTCGAGGAGTTCTTGAAAGGTTTCGTAATGGCCTTCGTTCAGCAAGTAGCAGGGTTTTTGCCAACCCAGCACGCTGTAGCTGGGGCTGCCCCAGGGGGTGCAGTCGTAGTCTTTTTGCCCCGTCAAGAAATCTAAGAAGAGCGGGTTGTGGTTAAATTCCCACTTTTTTTTGCCCGCCGTAAACGGGGCCAAGATTTCTCGAAACAGCGCCTTGGTCTGGTCACGCTTGAGGAAGTGCTCCTGGTTAGGGGCCCAGTCATAGCTGTAGCCCGGCGAGACCATCATGCCGTCTACTTTCAGCTCGGTGAGATAGTCAAACAGAGACTGAATTTGCTGGGGATCAGTACCCTCAAACACAGTGGTGTTGGTAGTGACGCGGAAGCCCCGCGCCTTGGCGGCCCGGATGGCGCTGATGGCAATATCAAAGACGCCATTGCGATCGACGCAGCGATCGTGCAAGTCCTTCATGCCGTCTAGGTGAACGCTGAACGAGAGGTAGGGCGACGGTGTAAATTTATCGAGACTTTTTTCGAGCAGCAGGCCGTTGGTGCAGAGGTAGACAAACTTTTTGCGCGCTACCAGGCCCTGCACAATTTCGTCAATCTGAGGGTGCAACAGCGGCTCTCCACCGGGGATCGAAACCACCGGGGCACCGCATTCTTCCGCCGCCGCAAAGCAGTCTTCGGGCGACAGGTTCTGCTTCAAAATTTCTTTGGGATGCTGAATTTTGCCGCAGCCCGAGCAGGCCAGGTTGCAGCGAAACAGCGGCTCTAGCATCAACACCAGGGGATACTGCTTGCGCCCTTTGAGGCGCTGAGTGACAAGATATTGCCCCACGCCCAGGGCCTGCTGCAGACTGATTGACATTTCTCTTCACTCCTCGGTTGGGGAGGATCCGTCAGCATCATCGTTAAACCGGGCGGGTTGACCTGGTCACAGCGATTGTAGATGCTTCGAACCCTGATGGTGATTACCCAACTACCGTAATTCATTTTGGCAAAAACGGCTGTCTCTGGCCCCATCCTGAGCCCGCCTAGACCCTGATCTTCGCTAGGGGTTTTAGCCCAGGGCACGCCGCTGGGGCTGACGGTGTAATATGCGGTTAACTTTGCCCGGGGCCAAGTAGCCACCTACAGGTACCCTAGATGCTTAGTAGCCCCAGATACCATCCATCCGAGTTGATTCATCGTTAATGCTCTGTTAAAGCTTACAGAATGAAACTCAACCAGTATGGTTGAAAGCCAAAGCAACGTGAGGAGAGCGCTCAATGCCATCGATTAAATCTGCGTTGGACTTGCTAAAGGAGACCAGCCGAACATTTTTTATCCCGATCAGCTTACTCCCTCCTGGGCTTCAGGAAGCGGTGGCATCTGCGTACCTGTGCATGCGGGCGATCGACCAGATTGAAGACCATCCAACTCTAGACGGCAGTACCAAGATCAGTCTGCTGCGCCAAATTAGCCTCAATCTGCAGGCGGGCACAGAATCCTCAGCGGTGGCAGATTTTGCGACGGGGCTAGAGGGCTACAGCGACCAGCTCGAAGAAGTCACCCTACGCATTGGCGAATGGGCCTTGCTGGCCCCCGACACGATCGCCCCCCGGATCTGGGATGCTACGGCCGCTATGGCCGATCGCATGGCCTACTGGGCCGAGCAAAACTGGCGGATCAAAACCGAAGCCGACCTCGATCGCTACACCTTTAGCGTGGCTGGGGCCGTAGGGCTGATGCTGTCTGACCTCTGGGCCTGGTACGACGGCACCGAAACTAGCCGGATGGAGGCGATTGGCTTTGGGCGCGGCCTGCAATCGGTCAATATTCTGCGCAACCACCTGGAAGATAAAGATCGCGGCGTAGACTTTTTCCCGGAGGGCTGGACGGCGGACGACATGCAGCGCTACGCCCGCCGCAACCTCAAAATGGCCGATGCCTATACCCAAGCTCTGCCCACGGGGCCGGCCCTGCTGTTTTGCCGCATTCCCCTTGCTCTGGCTACAGCCACCATCGATGCTTTGGCCCAGGGCCGAGAGAAACTTAGCCGGGCCGATGTGATGGCGATCGTGACGCCGCTGCTCGGCGTTGGCAAATCGATCGAACTTATGACTAAAGTCTAGTTAGATCGACTACTGCCCCTCTATTACCCCGCTAGTGAATGAACATTCTGGATCGCATCGCCGAGCGGCAGCGAGACAATTTCTCGCTGCACGCGCAGTACCTCAACCCGCAGATGGTCAACGTACTCAAAACGATCGGGTTCGATCGCCACTATGTGCGGGCGGAGGGGCCTTACCTGTTTGACGACCAGGGCGATCGCTACCTCGACCTGCTCAGCGGGTTTGGCGTCTTTGCTCTGGGGCGCAACCATCCCAAAGTGGTGCAGGCGTTGCAGGAGGTGCTGAGCGCCGACCTGCCCAACCTGGTGCAAATGGATGTTTCAATTCTGTCGGGGCTGCTGGCCGAGCGGCTCCAGCAGATCACGCCGCCGGGGTTAGACCGCATCTTTTTCGCTAACTCCGGCACCGAAAGCGTCGAGGCGGCGATCAAGTTCAGCCGCCACGCCACCGGGCGCAGCAAGATTGTCTACTGCGCTGGCGGCTACCACGGCTTGACCATGGGGGCGCTGTCGGCCACGGGCGATCCCCACTTCAGGGCGGGGTTTGGCCCCTTTTTGCCCGACTTCATCGAAATTCCGTTTGGGGACCTAGCCGCGCTGGAGCGGGCTCTGTCGCGCCACGATGTGGCCGCCTTTATCACCGAGCCTATCCAGGGCCACGGAGTGTGGATTCCAGAGGCTAGTTACCTACCGGGGGCGGCGGCGCTTTGCCGCAAATACGGCAGCCTATTCATTGCCGATGAGGTGCAGACTGGGCTGGGCCGCACGGGCAAATGGTGGGCGGTCGAGCACTTCGGCGTCGAGCCCGATTTGCTTTGCATGGCCAAGGCCCTATCGGGCGGGTTTGTACCGGTGGGGGCCGTAGCCTGTCGGTCCTGGATTTTTGACAAAGTGTTCAACCGTATGGATCGCGCCGTGGTTCACGGCAGCACCTTTGGCAAAAACAACCTGGCTATGGCCGCTGGTCTGGCCACTTTAGAGGTGCTCGAAACCGAGGGCTGGATTGATCATGCGGCGCAGATGGGACGGCAAATTGTGGCTGACTTGCAGCCTTTGGTGGGTCAGTACGAGTGCCTGAAAGCGGTGCGGGGCTTAGGCATGATGATGGCGCTGGAATTTGGCGAACCCAAGAGCCTGACTCTAAAAATGTCCTGGAAGATGCTTGAAACCGCCAACCGGGGCCTATTTTCTCAGATCATCACAGTGCCACTGTTTACCCGCCACCGGATTTTGTCGCAGGTGGCCGGGTACGGCATGAACGTGGTCAAGTTTATTCCGCCCCTGACGTTGCAGGAGAGCGATCGCCGCTGGATTGTCGAGGCTGTCACCGATGTAGTGGCCGACGCTCACCGGGTGCCGGGGGCCGCCTGGGAATTTGGCAAAACCCTGGCCACCCAGGCGATGAAAACTAAAGCCGGAGCCCGGTAGCCCCAGCCATGGCCAGCCTGTTTCATCCGCTGTGCGGCAGCAACCCACCAACCCTGCTCAGGCTGCTGCTCGAAAATGGATTTCCCGCGGCTAACCGCTGCCCCCAGGTGGCCCTAGCCCTGGCAGTGTCACTGGCCCGATGGCCCTTTTCGACCGCAGAACAGGTGGCCTTTGCGCTGTCTCCCCAACGGCAGATGCCCGACCCTGTCTTTATCGTGGGCTATTGGCGATCGGGCACCACTCACCTGCACAACGTGATGGCCCAGTGCCCAGCCTTTGGCTATATCACTCCGCTGGCAACGGGGATGCCATGGGATATTTTGGGCATTGTGCGATCGCTGGAGCCGATGCTAGAACAGGCTCTGCCCCAGGATCGCTATGTCGACAATGTAGCGGTCACGCCCACCTCTCCCCAGGAAGATTCCATTCCCCTGGCGACGATGGGGGCAGCCTCCTACTACCACGGCATGTATTTCCCCCAGCAGTTTGAGACGCACTTTCGGCGGGAGGTGTTTGGCGGCGCGCCCGCCGATGTAGAGCGGTGGAAACGCCTGCATCGCCTGCTGCTGCGGAAGGTTTCGGTGCACCAGGGGCACCGCCCGCTGCTGATCAAAAACCCGGTTTATACGGGCTACATTCGCCATCTGCGGGAGCTGTGGCCGGGGGCTAAGTTCATTCACATCTACCGCAACCCCTACCGGGTGTTTCCCTCGGCACGGCACTACTTTACGCGGCTGCTGCCCGAATTGGCCCTGCAAGACTACGACGAGTTACCCATTGAGTCGCTGGTGTTAGAGAGCTACCCATTTCTGTTGGAGGCGCTGAAAACCGATACGGCAGATCTGCCTCCGGAGCAGTTTGCCGAGGTGCGTTTTGAGGATTTGCAGACCGAGCCACTGCCGGTGCTAAAACACCTGTTTGAGCAGCTAGAACTGCCCGATTTTGAGGTAGCGCGCCCCTATTTTGAAACCTATTTAGCGGGTCTAGACGACTACCAACAAAACCAATATTCTCTGGAGCCCGAGACAGTTAGCAAGGTTGAACACCATTGGCAAGCTTATCTTCAGCGCTGGGGCTATGACTTGAAGGATGCGGGGCTCTGCTCAAACTCGATCTGACCGTAGTCAAGCTTGAGGATGCGATCGCCCACATAAAAATAATGGTCGTCGTGGCTAATCACAAACACTGTCTTTCCCTGGGCCTTGAGGTCGGGCAAAAACTGGGTGTAAAACACCTGCTTAAAGGCGGGATCTTGATCGGCAGCCCATTCATCAAACAGGTAAATGGGGCGATTTTCCATGTAGGCGCTGAGCAGGGCTAGACGTTTGCGCTGCCCCTGAGATAGGTTCACCGTTGAAAATCGGCCCTGGTCGATGCTCACCTTGTGGCTGAGCTGTAGTTTTTTTAGATAGTCTTGGGCTTTGCTGTCGTCGGCCTCGCCACTCAGCCCCAGCAGCCGCTCAAACAGGTAAAAATCGGCAAACACCACCGAAAAATGCTGCCGATACCACTCCTGATTTTGCTCATCAATGGGCTGTTGATCGAGCCAAATTGTCCCTGCTTGCGGGCTATAAAGCCCCGTCAGCACCTTCGCCAGGGTCGATTTGCCGCTGCCGTTGCCGCCAATAATAAAAATCAGCTCGCCGGGATGCACAGTCAAATTCACCGGTCCCAGGGTGAATTCGGTGCCCTCTTGATCGGTGCGATAGCTGTGGGTGACCCCCTTAAGCTCTAGCCGCTGCCAGCTCGGATCGATGGGCGGCACGGTGGCAACGGCGATCGGGGCATCAATGCTCAGGCCCAGGGCTTTGAGCTTGTCGAGGGCTATGCTGGCCTGGCCCAGCAGCGGCAGCTTGTTCACCAAGTTTTCCATCGGCCCCAGCAGATAGGTAAAGGTCAGCACGTAGGCAACCCGAGTATTGGGGCTAATACCCACCCAGTTGGGCAGGGCAAACAGCACCAGCCCCACCGCAAAAAAGTAGATAAACTTGCCCCAGCTGTCGAGCACGGCAAACAGGCTCAACCCCTGCTGGTTGTAGCGCCTCACCTGGAGCGCGGTGGGCTGGAGGTCGAGCGCGAAGAAGTCTTGGCGGCCCAGACGGTGCAGTTTTAGCTCCTTGATGCCGTCGATCAGACTGCGGAAATGCTGAAACAGTCTCTCTTGGTGGTCGCGGGCAGCGGCTAGACCGCGTCGCCCCGCCACCAAAAACCAGCGGCAGCTGAACGAGGCTACCAGGGTAATCAGCAGCACCAGGGCTAACACCTGCCACGACAGCCACGACACATAGACCATGCAGCCGACGGTGCCCGCAATATTGATCATCAAAACGGGCAAGACCCCAGCGGCGGCGGCGATCGCCTGAATATCCTCCGTTAGCAGCACCAGCAGGCTGGGCAACCCAAGGCTTTCTAAGGACTTCAGCTCAGCCGCTAAAATTTGGCGACAGAGCTGGAGCTGAAGCTCCACCACCGCCGCCTGGGAAAAGCGCACCAGCAAAATGCGCGACACCATCGCCGTGGTCAGAGCGATCGCCCCCAACCCCACAAACGCCGCTGCCACCATCCCTCCAGTCACCCCCTGGGCGATGGTGTAGCTGATCAGCGCAATCAGCGCGGCACTACAGCCGCCGCTCACCAGGCCGGTGACCAGGGCAATCCCCAGGGCTGGCCCAGAGGTCTGCAAGAGAAATAAAACTAAGCTCATGGCAGTCTCGCAAATGGTGGTGCACCCAAAGTTTGGGAGCCTGGATGGCGATCGGTCCTGCGGGCGACAGACCCAGGCCCGGGCTGATCAACCGGTTGAACAAGCTATGATATCTGCGTTTCTCTCCTACTAAAGCGATGCCCCGCCCCAACCTAAACCAGCTGCGAGAACGATTAAATCTCTCTCGATTTGCCCTGCGCAATAAGGGGCTGACGCTCTTCTGCTGGATTGTGATTGGGGTGGCTGGGCTGTTTGCCTTTAGCTCTTTGAAGTATGCCTTGTTTCCCGACATCACCTTTCCGGTGGTGCTTGTCAACGCCACCGCTCCCATCGAGACGGCAGCTGCAACAGAGACTGAGCTCACCGTGCCCTTAGAGGCCCAGCTGCAACCTCTGGCCGGGTTGTCTCGCCTCGACTCAACGACCTCGCCAGGGCGGGCGATTCTGCGGCTAAATTTCAAGGTCAATGCCGCGCTGGAGGAGACCACGGCTGCAGTCGAGCAGGCCATTGGCCAGACTGATCTGGCGGCCGGGTTTGACTATGAGATCATTCCGCTCAACTTGAATGAGGCGACGGCGATTAGCTATGCCCTGACCAGTGAGGAACTGCCCCCGGCTGAGCTAGCGGCACTGGTTGAAGCGGAGATCTTGCCGACGCTGCGCGATATTCCTGGGGTGCTGCGGGTAGACCTGCGTGGCACCGGCAGCCGAGCCGCCGCCAGCGGTGAGGGCAGTTTTTTAGCGGAGCTACAAAACCCGCCGACGCTAATTCGTTTCAACGGCGAAGCGGCGCTGGCGGTGCAGGTGGTGAAGCAGGGCGAGGCCAACACCCTGGAGGTGGTCGATCGCGTCGAGGCGGCGATCGCAGAGATCCGCGAGCAGCAGCCCCAGGTCGAGATTGCCCTAGCCGCCACCCAGGCCGAGTTCATTCGCGCGTCAACCGAGGCCACTATCGATGCGCTGGTGGAGGCGATCGTGCTGGCGGTGCTGGTAATTTTGGCCTTTTTGCGCAGCTGGCGGGCCACGGTGATTACGGCGCTGTCGATTCCGCTGTCGCTGCTGGGCACGGCGATCGTCATGGCCATCTATGGCTTTAACCTGGAGACCATTACGCTGCTGGCGCTGGCGATCGTGATTGGCATCATTGTCGACGATGCGATCGTTGAGGTCGAAAACATCATGCGCCACCTGGAAGCGGGGGCAACTCCGCAACAGGCGGTCTTGCAGGCAACGGACGAAATTGCCCTGACGGTGACGGTCTCGACGCTGACCATTGTGGCCGTATTTTTGCCCGTGGCGCTGATGGGCGGCACCGTAGGACAGTTCTTTAAACCCTTCGGCCTGACGGTGTCGGCGGCGGTGCTGTTTTCGCTGCTGGTGGCGCGCACTCTGAACCCAGTGCTGGCGGTGTATTGGCTAAAAGCCTCTGGTTCGCCCCAGGCCGTTGCCCCCGCTACCTCTGAGGCCGCTGACCCCGCAGTTCCCACGCTTCTGGCGGAGAGGGTGGGAACTACCTGGCTAGAGCGGCAGTATAGCCAATTGCTCGCCTGGTCGCTGCGCCATCCCTGGATTGTGGTGGGGCTAGCGATCGCCAGCCTAGTCGCAGGCATTGCGATTATTCCGCTGATTCCCCAAGGGTTTATTCCCCAGCTTGACCAGGGGCAGTTTTTGCTGAACTACCGGGTGCCCCTGCCCCAGCGCCCCGGTGGAGCCCAGCTACCACCGCCCGGACAGCTACCGACGAGTCTGAGTGCACCACAGGCAGCAGCAGCAGAGGCGGCAGAGGCAGCAGGGCGATCGCAGCTCTTGCAGCGAACCCTTCAGCAGGCTGACGACCTGGAGGCGGCGGTGGCTCAGCTGCCCGAGGTCGAGTCGGTGTTGACCACCGTGGGCGGCCGGGGGCGCCCCAACGAGGGCAGTCTATACATTCAGCTGCGGGAGGAGCGCGATCGCGACACCGCTGCCGTGCAGGCCCAGCTCCGCCAGGATTTGCCATTTCAGGCGGGCCTAGAAACCAGCGTTGAAGACCTTCAGTTTGTCGATACCGGCGGCGAAAAACCCCTCCAGGTGGCCTTGGTGGGCGACGACCTGACGGCGCTGCAAACCGCCGCCGCTGAGATTCAGGCCCAGGTGAAAGCGCTGCCCGGTTTTGCCGATGTGCGCATTTCGGGGGCCGAGAACACTGCCGATGCGATTGTAGAGATCAGTCGGCAGAATGGGGAGCGGGTCGCCATCGTCAGCGCCAACCTGAGTGACGGCAATGCCCTCGGCGACGCCACCGCCCAGGTAGTAGAAATTGCGGAATCGGTGGTGCCCCCCGGTGTGCGCATTGACTTGGCGGGTGATTCGGCTAGGGCCGGAGAGGTGCTGGGCAGTTTTGGCCGCGTCTTTATTTTGGCCGTGATCTGCATGCTGCTGGTGCTGCTGGTGCCTTTTGGGCGGCTGCTAGAGCCGGCAGTGGTGGGGCTGTCGCTGCCGCTCTCGGTCGTTGGGGCGACGCTGGCTCTGTGGATTACCCGCAGCGACTTTGGCATTGTCTCGCTGTTGGGCCTGCTATTTCTGCTGGGATTGCTCAGCAAAAACGCGATTTTGCTGCTGGATTACATCAACCAGCTGCGCCGAGCCGGGCTTGAGCGCACTGATGCCATCAAACAAACGGGCTTGGTGCGGCTGCGCCCCATTCTTATGACCACCGTTTCGTCAGTGCTGGGCATGGTGCCAATCGCCCTCGGGTTTGGAGCGGGGGCTGAGCTGCGGCAGCCCATGGCCGTGGCCATTATTGGCGGGTTGCTAACCTCAACCCTGCTGAGTCTAGTGGTGGTGCCGGTGCTCTACACCCTGCTCGAAGATGGATGGCTCCGACTCACCAAGCGGTCAGCCTAATGCCAATTCAGGTGATTCTCGTGCCGGCAGGAGCCGAATATCAGGCGGTGATGCGGGGCCTGAAGGCAGTTCCCCATGCGCCCCCAGTAGTTGCGGTTCCAGCAGGGCCAGCGGCGTTTCGAGCGTTCTTAGAAACCTGGGAAGACCGATCGCGTTTTGAAGACCAGGGAATTCTGTTGATTGGCCTAGGCGGCAGCCTGTCGCCCCAGCATTCGGTGGGAGACGGGCTGCTGCTTGAGCAGGTTTGGGATGCGTCTGCGGGTGATGGTGCGAAGGGCTACCCCTGCGATCGCACCCTCACCGACGAGCTAGCCCAACGTCTTGGAGTTTCTGTAGAGAGGGGAGTGACATGCGATCGCGTCATCACCACCGTGGCAGAAAAGGGGAGGCTGGGCAATCGCTACCAGGCCGCTGTGGTGGATATGGAAAGTGCCGTACTGCTGGAGGCCATGCCCCAGGCCAAAGTCGCCATTCTGCGGGTAATCAGCGACGACTGTAGCCACGATTTGCCGGATATATCGGGTGCGATCGGCCCAGACGGCAAACTTCGCGCTGACACTCTTGCCCGCAGCTTTTTGAAACGCCCGGTTGCGGCTTTAAAGTTTATTAGCGGCTCACTCCAGGCGCTCAAAACCCTGGAGCAGATCACGCTAGTCCTATTTCAACAGTGAAGACTGCTCCTAAGGTAGAGGAACCAAAGATGGTTGTTGCCAATGTCTATACTGCCGAGTTAGCAACCTCAAGGCTGAAACAGGAATGGATTCGCTGCTTCAGCTAAGCAGCGTTAAAATTACTAGTGAAAGTGTCTCAAAAGACCTATGACCTTAACCCTAGATCTTCCCTTTGAACTGGAGCAGTACCTTTTGCAGGAAGCCGAGCAAAAAGGTCTATCGGTTGAAGCTATGACGCTGCAACTTTTGACCCAATCAATTCTGCTCCAACAGAAAGGGGCCGAAGCTGTCGACATACTTCAGTCCTGGCTCGAAGATGAGGATGTTGAAGATCAACAAGCTACAGATCAATATTTGCTCCAGGTATTAGATGAAGATCGACTTTCCGATCGCAAGTTGTTCCCACTTGAGATGAAAGGTATTACTTGGTGAATCGGGTTGTCGTGTTAGATACAGGCCCAGTTGGGCTAATTACTAATCCAAGGCTCTCCCCTCAGGGTGTCGCTTGTAATCAGTGGCTTCAATCTCATATCAAAGCGGGAAACCGCATTATCGTTCCAGAAATCGCGGATTATGAAGTTCGTCGTGAGCTACTGCGAGCGAATAAAAAGAAAGGGCTTGCACGGTTAAATAGTTTATCTCAGCTGCTTGAATATCTACCAATTACAACGTCTTCTATGCGTCAAGGAGCTGAGCTCTGGGCACAGGCTCGACAGCAGGGACAGCCGACAGCAGGCGATAAAACGATTGATGGTGACATGATTCTGATCGCTCAGGCTATGACATTAGGCGTTTCAGATGTGGTGATTGCAACGACAAACATAGGTCATCTGTCTAGGTTTATCACAGCTAGTTTGTGGCAGGATATTTCCCCTACTTAACCATATCCAACATCCTAAGCGAGTAGTTTCGACCATCGCCCTGCATAAACTACCGAAGCTAACCCCTACCCCAGATCGCTATAAACCCGTCCCTTCCAAGCCCCGCCTTGCCCCGCCCAGTGCCGCCGTGCCGAATCTAGCGTCATCAGCGTGTAGAGCAGGGCAATTAACGGCAGAGCCAGCGCTAGCGATCGCTTGCCGCCATAGAGTTTCAGCGTCGGCCAGTAAGCTAGAGCCATCAGCAGCCACCCCGCCAACCCCGTTAGCGTCAGGGCGGAGTCGCCCCAAATCACTCCCAAAACCACCCCTAGAGGAGCGACCAGATAGACCAGCAGCATGCCAAAGACCGTACCGAGCAGCAGCCACGGCGAGTAGTTGAGCTGGGTGTAGGCGCTGCGCGTAATCATCGTCCAAATGCTATGCAGATCGGGGTAGGGGCGGAGGCTGTGGATAGTGGTGCTGAGGCCGAGCCAGATGGGTCCGTTGGCTTTGACCGCCGCTCCTAGGGCACAGTCGTCAATCAGGGCCTGGCGAATGGACTGAAGCCCGTTGATCTGCTGAAGGGCGTTGAAGCGGATCAGGGCGCAGCCTCCCGCTGCCGCTGCGGTCTGCTTTTGGGGGTTGTTCACCCAGGGGAAGGGATAGAGCAGCTGAAAAAAGAAGATAAACGCCGGAATCAGCAACCGTTCCCAAAAACTCTCACAGCGGAGCTGCACCATCAGCGATACCAGGTCGAGCCAATCGCGCTCGGCCTTGGTCACCAACTGTTGCAGGCTAGCAACATCGTGCTCTATATCGGCATCGGTAAACAGCACATAGTCGGGTGGGATAGGCTGCGACGCCAGGTAGCGAAACCCCTGCTCCATTGCCCAGAGCTTGCCAGCCCAACCAGCAGGGAGGGCTGCACCTGAGAGCACCGTGAGGCGATCGGATTGGTTTACCGCAATCGCACTTTTCCGCGCCACCGCTGCCGTACCATCGTTGCTCTGGTCATCCACCAGCACTACTTGTAGGCTGCCGGGGTAGGTTTGTGTGAGGTGCGATCGCACCGCCACCCCAATCAGCTCCGCCTCATTGCGGGCTGGAATCACCACTGCCACCGTTGGCCAGGTGGCTAGGGGCTCCAGGCTCTCGGAATCAAGCCGCTGGTCAGCCCGCCAAAACTGGCCCCAAAACAGCAGCATCCCAATCCAAATCAGGAGCGCTAGACTCGTCAGGCTCAACGCTAAGATTGCCATCGGCTTTGTGTACACTGATTGGTCTTCCGCATCATAAATCAGTTGCTAAATGCGAACCTACTGCCAAATACGGTCAGAATTCATACCGTCCACGTCAGCTATCTTTCCCTGGCGGGAGCATTTGCATTATGCTGCCCCAGTGACCATAGCGTTTTGACCGTGAGGGGTGCCCATGCAGACTCAAGAACCGCAGCAGCTAACCGGACTTGATTCGGCGATCCCTGAGGGAATCGCCGCCGCGCAAAATTACCTGCTGGCCCTACAGCACCCCGACGGCTACTGGTGGGCAGAGCTAGAGTCTAATGTCACCATCACCGCCGAGATCATTCTGCTGCACAAGATTTGGGGCACCGACGGCGATCGCCCCCTGGCTAAGGCGGAACACTATTTGCGATCGCACCAGCGCGACCACGGCGGGTGGGAACTGTTTTATGGCGACGGCGGCGACCTCAGCACCTCCGTCGAGGCCTACATGGCGCTGCGCGTGCTGGGCGTACCCGCCAGCGATCCGGCCCTGCTAAAGGCGAAAGACTTTATTCTCAGCCGCGGCGGCATCAGCAAAACCCGCATTTTCACCAAGCTGCACCTGGCCCTAATCGGCTGCTACGACTGGCGCGGCCTGCCCTCGCTGCCCGCCTGGGTCATGTTGCTAGAGTCGCCCTCGCCCTTCACCATCTACGAACTGTCGAGCTGGGCGCGGGGCAGCACCGTGCCGCTGCTGGTCGTCTTTGATCAAAAGCCGGTCTACAAGATTGAGCCCGCCGTCAACTTAGATGAACTCTACGCCGAGGGCATCGGTAACGTGCGCTGGGAACTGCCCAAAGCGGGCGATTGGAGCGATGTTTTCATCTGGCTGGATGGCGCGTTTAAGTTTGCCGAATCAATTAGCTTCACCCCGTTTCGTGACGAGGGCCTGCGCAAAGCCGAGCGGTGGATTTTAGAACGGCAGGAAGCCACTGGCGACTGGGGCGGCATTATCCCCGCCATGCTGAACTCGATGCTGGCCCTGCGCTGTCTCGGCTACGACGTGAACGATCCGGTGGTGCGGCGCGGCCTGCGGGCGATCGATAACTTCGCGGTGGAAACCGACGACACCTACTGGGTGCAGGCCTGCGTCTCCCCCGTGTGGGATACGGCGCTGGGGATGCGATCGCTCACCGATTCGGGCCTGGCCCCCGACCACCCCAGCCTAGTGCAGGCGGGCGAATGGCTGCTAGAGAAGCAAATCTTAGACTACGGCGACTGGATCGTCAAAAATCCCCAGGGTCAGCCGGGGGGCTGGGCCTTTGAGTTTGAGAACCGCTTCTATCCTGATGTGGACGACACGGCGGTGGTGGCGATGGCCCTACAAGACGTCACCCTGCCCGACGAGGCCCTGAAACGCGAGGCGATCGCCCGTGCCGTGCGCTGGGTAGCCACCATGCAGTGCAAAACCGGGGGCTGGGCCGCCTTCGACATCGACAACGATCAGGATTGGATCAATGCCGTTCCCTACGGCGACCTCAAAGCGATGATCGACCCCAGCACCGCCGACATCACCGCTCGGGTACTGGAGATGCACGGTCGCCTCTGCCGCGAACCCGACCTCGCCAGCCACTACGCCAGCGACCTCAGCGCCCAGCGGCTCGAACGGGGCCTAGCCTTTCTGCTCAATGAACAGGAGGCCGACGGCAGCTGGTTTGGCCGTTGGGGGGTCAACTACCTCTATGGCACTAGCGGAGCGCTATCGGCCCTGGCTTTGATCGCGCCAGAACGCTGTCAGGGGGCGATCGTCCGCGGAGTAAATTGGCTCATCAGCTGCCAAAACCCCGATGGCGGCTGGGGCGAAACCTGCCGCAGCTACGACGACCCCACCCTCAAAGGCCAGGGGCCGAGCACGCCCTCTCAAACCGCTTGGGCGCTGCTGGGGCTACTCGACGCCGGTGGTTCTGGAGCCGCCGCAGAGTCGGCGATCGAGAAAGGCATTCACTATCTGATTAAGACTCAGACGCCCGAGGGCACGTGGGAGGAACAGGAGTTTACCGGCACTGGCTTTCCGCGCCACTTTTACATTCGCTATCACCTTTACCGCCACCATTTTCCGCTGATGGCGCTGGGCCGCTATCAGCTCAGCCATGTCCCTAAGGCTTGACCAAGCTGACTGTGACAGGCTTTAACAGCCACGGTTTAGGGTTTGAGGTGTCGGATTCAAGCCAAGTCATGAACCTGATATTAATACCGAATCTTATTGGGTTACACCCGGTTTGTAGGGGCATTGCACAACTTTGAATCCCCACTAACCGGTCACCTTTGGATTGGCAGACTACTACTCTCCCTTTGCCGGGTGCAGCCACTGGGCAGCCGCCTCTGTGACTAGGGGCGGGGCAAACCAATAGCCTTGACCAAATTCGCATCTCAGCTGTTTGAGAATGGCGAGTTCGGCAGCGGTTTCGATGCCTTCGGCAACCACGTCTATATCTAGGCTGTGGGCCAGGGTGAGAATCATCTGCACCGTCTCCAGGGAGGTTTGGCTGTCTGGCCCGGTAGGGCTGAGGCGCTGCACAAAGGAGCGGTCGATTTTGAGGGTGTCGATGGGAAACTCGTGCAGGCGGCTGAGGGATGAGTAGCCCGTGCCAAAGTCGTCAATGCAGAGCCGCACGCCCAGGGCCTTGAGCCGCTTGAGCGACTGAGCCTCGCAGGTGAAGGTGTCGAGGATGCAGCTTTCAGTAATCTCTAGTTTGAGGCAATGCCGAGGAATTTGGGTGGCCTGTAGTACAACCTCTAGCCGCTCGATCAGCTCAGGCTGCTTCAGCTGCATGGCGGACAGATTGACGTTCATGGTCAGCAGCACCGCAGGGGAGACCGCCTGCCAATGCATGAGCTGCTGACAGGCGGTTTCGAGCACCCACCAGCCGATCGGGCCAATCAGCCCGGTTTCTTCGGCCACCGGGATAAACTCTAGGGGAGAAATTAACCCACGGGTGGGGTGTTGCCAGCGCACCAGGGCTTCAAAGCCGCGCACCTGGCCGGTAGCTAGAGAAACGATCGGCTGGTAGTAGAGACAAAACTCTTGGGCCTCAATGGCTCGCCGCAGGTCGCTCTCCAGCTGGAGCCGCTGGGTGATCTGAGTTTGCATAGCGGGGTCAAACACCACGTACTGGTTTCTGCCCTTGGCCTTGGCCTGGTAGAGGGCAATGTCGGCATCGCGCAGCACGTGGGTAGCTATCTGATAGTTGAGGGTGCTGTAGGTAATGCCGGTGCTGGCGGTGGAAAAGACTTCGTAATCGCTCACCCGAAAGGCCAGCGAAAACTGGTCTTGAATGCGCTGGGCGATCGCCAGGGCATCATCGGGGCACTGCAAACCTTCGAGCAAGATGGCAAACTCGTCGCCGCCAAACCGCGCGACCACATCGGCAGAACCTACACAGCATTGCAGCCGTTGACTGGCCAGTTTGAGGAACTCGTCGCCGACCAAATGGCCCAGGCTGTCGTTGATGTTTTTGAAGCGGTCGAGATCCATAAACAGCACCGCGTAGAGCCGCTTGGGGTGTTGGGCGCTCATCTGAATGGCGTGGTTGAGCAGATTGAGGAAGCAGGCGCGATTGGGCAGGTTGGTGAGGCCGTCGTAGAGGGCGTCGTGCTGAAGCTTATCGGTAGCCTGGATCAGCTGCGCCTGGGTTTTTTGCAGATTCGTCAGCGACTGCTGCAGCGTTCGGTTGCTTAGTTCCAGGTTTTGGTAGAGATTGGCATTCTCAAAGGAAATGGCGGCCTGGGCACAGAGAATGTCTAACACCTGGATGCGATCGCGGGTAAACGCTCCCGTAGTCAGACTATTCTCCAGATAAAGCACGCCCATCGTCTGGTTTTTTTGAATCAACGGCAGCCCCAACACCGATTTGGGTGAGTGGTGCACCAGGTAAGGGTCGGTGGCAAAGCGCGGTTCGACCCGCATGTCGTCGATCACCAATGGTGCAGCGGTGCGATCGACAAAGTGAATCAGGCTCACCGGCAGGCGGCGGCTGGTTTGCAGGGGCACCAGATCTACCCGGCAGGTTGCGCCGCTGAGACACTGGGCTACCACGACGAGCTGATCGGCCTGGCGTAAAACTAAGGCCCCGCGTTCGGCCCCGGCACTTTCTAGCACCAGCTGCATCAGGGTGACGATCAGCTGATCGGGCCGCAGTTCTTGGGAGATGGCCTGGGACGCCTGAATCACGGCGGCCAAATCAAGGGCGGCGGTATCGCTAGTGCAGCTGCTGATCTCATCGCTAGCGCTGAGCACCCCCGGCGCGGGCAGCCCCGCCATCGCCTGCAATGCCTTGGGGTAGAGGGCTTCGAGCTGTTGAGTTTTGGCTTTTGCCCCCCAGTGGGCATAGGCGCGGTAAGCAGCATGCAGATAGGGCTGGGCTAGGTTGGCTCGCCCCCAGGCCAGGTAAAACCGAGCCGCTAGTTCATTCGCCAGCCCTTCATCCTGAATAAAACCATTGGTTTTGGCGGTGGCGATCGCCCCATCGTAGGCATCCATCGCCTCCAGGTATCGCCCTTCGACTCGGGCCATTTCGGCCTCAACCAGCTGCCAGCGGTGGCGGTGGTTGCTGGGCGCAGAGTTGGCCCACTGGGTCAGCTTTTCCTGCTGCTGCTGAATGCGCTGCCACTGGGTGGCGTGGTCAGCAGCGCTCTGATCCCCGAGCGCCAGCTGAATTAGGGCATCGTAGAAGGCGTAGAGGGCAAAGGGAAACTGGGCCCGCCCCCCATCTAGATAGGCAGCCGCCTGATCGGCCTGCTGGGCCGCCTGCTCAATCTGCCCAAACAGGTAGTAGAGCACCGTCTGGTTGAAGTGGTAGTGGAAGAGGGAGGTGCGATCGCCGTGCTCCAGGTGAAACCGCACCGACGCTTCGGCCTCATACACCGACCCGCTCAAGCACCAGGGATCCCCTTCCCCCAACAGGTTGAGCACTGTCTGCTGCACAATTTCTAAACACTTCAGCGACACCTGCTTGAGCTGACGCAGGGTTTGCCGGTAAGCGGCCATCTCCGCCGCCAAATCCTCCAGGGGCTGCCCGGCGAAATAGGCATAGTGGCTATAGGCCTGGGCGTTGAGCACAACACATTCCAGATCGCCCGTCGCCAACCCACTCTGGTAGGCCTGCACAAAGGCAGGCAGGCTTTGTCGCAGGGGGTCGCGCCAGTGGCAGATGAAATTGTGCACCAGATACCCGGCCCGGCTCTCACCCGTAGTGGCCCCTAGTTGCTCTAGCAGCTTCAACGCCAGCTGGCCAAACCCATAGCCCAGTTCGATCTCGCCCATGCTGCACAGCGCCATGCCGTAGCCCGCATAGGCAAAAATTGAGATTGGGCTGTTGCCAAAGCGGATAGAAAACTCTACCTGCTTTGCCATCAGCATGGGCATCAGGGCCGGTAGCGCCCGGTAGGTGGGGGCGGTGAGCTTGGTCATAATCTGCATGGCCGCCAGCCGCTGCACCGCCGCCATCCTCGGCAGAGCCAGCAGGCTGAGGGGGGCCTGCCCGGCCCAGAGCTGGCGTGTGTTGGCCAGAGCCTGCTGCACCTCAGCCGGAGTGGGCTGTTCTGCAAAGTCAACGTCTAGAATACGCAGCACCTGTAGTCCGGTGCGCACTGCGGCCAGATAGTTGCCCTGGGCTCGATCGGCCAGCAGCCGCATCTCGTAGACGGGCAGCTGATCGAGCAGGTTGTAGGCGTGGCGAATAGTGAGGTCAGCCCAGTGCTCCATCTGCTCAAAGTCGGTGCAGAGGTAGGCGACTTCGGTGATCTCTTGGTGCAGGGCCAGGGTCAAATCGTACTGCTGCCCCCAGGTATTCGCCGGCAGCAGGGCAATGCCCTGGTGCAGATAGTCCAGCGCTGCCGAGTAGGCCGTAGCCGTTTTGGCCCTGCGACCCGCCTGCAAATTGAGCTGGGCCAGCTGTTCCCGTTCGGCGGTGGCCGTCAGCAGCGCCTGCCCCTCGTTGAGGTGGTTGACGATGGTGAACAGCTGCTCTTCGCGCTGGGCCGAGGATGATTTGTGCCACAGCAGCTGGCCGATGGTGAGATGGGTCTGGGACCGCTGGTCAGCTGGAATCAGCGAATAGGCAGCCTGCTGAATGCGATCATGCAGAAATCGGTAGCTCAGCTCTGGTCTGTCTAGGGGTAGCAGGGCTGGCTCTAGGCTCCCTTCCGACTCTAGAAGGGTGTAAAGCTCGCTTTGGGGCAGCACTAGGCCCAGTTCTAGGGCGCTCCAGAGGGCGATCGCCACGTCGGTTTCGGGCAGCTCCGACACCAGCGCCAGCGTGCCCAAATTAAACGGGTTGCCGATGCAGGCCGCCAGCTTCAGCACTGCCTGGGTGGCGGGCCCCAGCTTTTGCAGCTGCTGGGCCATGAACGCCACCACATCCTCGCTTATGGCCGCGCGGCGGGCCTGCCCCAGATCGCACTGCCAGGCCCCCTGCACCGGGTCAAAAACGATGATGCCCTCTTGGTGTAGGACCCGCAAAAACTGGGTGGCGAAAAACGGGTTACCGCCGGTCTTTTGGTAGACCAAGTCGGCTAGGGGCTGAGCCAGGGTCACTGGGCAGACCAGGGTATCGGCCACCAGCTGGTTGATGCTCATGGCCGACAGCGGCTCTAGGGTAACGGTGTTGATGGTGGCCCCGCCCTGGCGCAGGGTGTCTAGGGTCAGCATCAGCGGGTGGGCCGGGCTCACCTCGTTGTCGCGGTAAGCCCCAATCAGCAGCAGGTGAGGGCACTGGAGGTCGCCGATCAGCAGTTTCATCAGCTGAAGCGAGGCCAGATCGGCCCACTGCAAGTCGTCTAAAAACATCACCAGGGGATGCTGAGGCGCGGCAAACACCTGAACAAAGTTCTGAAATAGCCGATTAAAGCGATGCTGTGCCGCCTGGCCGGAGAGGTCTACCACCGGGGGCTGAGGCCCAATGATCTGTTCCAGCTCAGGAATGACGTCAATCAGCAGCTGGCCGTTGGGGCCTAGGGCGGTCAAAATGCCGGTGCGCCAGGCCTGAAGCTGCGCCTCAGGTTCGCTGAGTAACTGCTGCATCAGCGCTTGCAGAGCGGCCAAGAAGCCCACAAAGGGGGTGTTGCGCTTAAACTGATCGAACTTACCCTGAATGAAGTAGCCCTGCTGGCGGGCGATCGGCCGCTGCACCTCATTGACCACCGCCGTTTTACCCACCCCCGAGTAGCCCGCAACCAGCACAATTTCGCTATCGATCGCCCCAGCCATACTGACTCGCTCAAAGGCGGCCAGCACCGCCGCCACCGCTTGCCCTCGACCGTAGAGCTTTTCGGGAATTAGAAAGCGATGGCTGCGATCGCGCTGCCCAATCGCAAAGGCAACAATCTGCCCTGTCTGCTCCAGCTGGTGGCGGCACCGTTCGAGGTCGTGGTGTAGGCCCACCGCGCTCTGATAGCGATCCTCCGGATTTTTTGCCATCAGCCGGCTAACTATGGCCGCCACCACCGCCGGTACTCTTGGGTTCACACTCGCGATCGGTGGCGGTGCCTTGGCGATGTGGCAGTACACCAGGCCCATCAGGGTGTCGGCGCTGAAGGGCACCCGTCCGGTCAGCAGTTCGTAGAGGGTGATGCCGAGGGAGTAGTAGTCGGTGCGGTAGTCGACGCCGCGATTGATGCGCCCGGTCTGCTCAGGCGAAATGTAGGCCAGGGTGCCCTCTAGCATGCTGTGGCGCTGTCCCAAAATTGCCTCGCGCGGCAGGCGAGAGGCAAGGCTAAAGTCGGTCAGCTTCACCTGCCAGGTTTTGGGATGAATCAGCAGATTGCTGGGTTTGATGTCTTTGTGAATGATGCCCTGGTCGTTTAGATGCTTCAGGATATCGGCGAGCTGCTGGGCAATTTCGAGAAACTCCAGCAGTTCCAGTTCGCCTTTGCCCTCATCCCGGCGGTGCTCCAGCCACTGCTTTAGGGAAATGCCGCCAAAATCTTCTAAAATCAGCGCGTAGCTCTGGCGGTAGGGCCGCAGCTCGTAGGGCCGCACAACGTTGGGCGCGTACAGGCTGCGGGCGATCGCAAACTGATGACGAAACTGCATCAGCTCGTCCGGCGTTGGTCGCTCACTGCGCAACACCTTGATCACCACCATCTGGCCATCGGCCACCCGCCGCCCGCGGTAGACTAGGCTCTTAACCCCGACGTGCAGCTGATCTAAGACTTGGTATCCAGGCAGCTCAATCATCGGACGAGTCAAATTGAATGCTCTTCCTAGTCTTCCCGGTCTTGTCTACCGTGAGGCGATACCAGCTAGGGTGGAGCTCATTCGCCCTCTGATTTAAGCTCATAGTCTTGACTATCGCTCTTAAATCACTCTTGCTAGATAATTTTTTAATATTGATTATTGGTTAGAAACCCTGCTCGTTATTAGGCAGTCGAGAACAAGGGATGGGCGTTTCAAATAACCTCTAGCGAGAGTTGTTAAAGAGCACGACTTCAAGTGATCCCAAACCCTATCTGTGTACCCCGTAGGAGCGTTACCGTGCAATGCCCCTATGGGGTATCCGTAATGAATCGGAGTTTCGGGAGCCGGTGTGCCGCTTTGGGTAGGACAGCCCAAAATGCTACGCTTCACGCCTATCGGTTTTTTCCCTTTTTCGCTCTAAGGACTAACACGCCGCCTTTAGGACGCCGATGCGCTCGCCTCCTGCCTGTAGGAGGCGAGCATTGCCCTGCCACGGCGGTGTAATCCTCTAGTTGACTCTGAGGCACAGTTCGTCAATTGATCAGGCTAGCGATCGCCGCCACCAGCCCAGCGGGCTCCACCGGCTTGCTAAAGTGGCGTTGAAACCCGACCGCCAGGGCTTTTTGCTGATTGATTTCGCCGGCGTAGGCCGTCAGGGCGATCGCCTTGGGCAAGGGATAAGCCGTTGCCTGCCCGCCTGGCTCAGCAAACTGAGCGGTCATGTGCTGTAGCAGCATGTAGCCATCCATGTCGGGCATGCCAATGTCACTGATCAGCACGTCAAAGGTTGACTGGTTGAGGGCTTGTAGCGCTTCGACCGCAGAGGCCACGGCCGTCACCGTTGCCCCAGCCTGCTCCAAAATAAAGGTCAAGATCTCGCGAGAATCGACGTCATCGTCCACGGCTAACACGCGAAGGCCAGCGAGGGGCGCAGTGCCCAAGGGCGCGGGCCGACGGTCATCCGCTGGCCTGCGCGCCTCTGCCAGTAGCGGCAGTTTCACTCTAAAGGTGGCTCCCTGGCCGTCGCCGGGGCTCTCGGCATCTACGGTGCCGCCGTGCAGTTCAACCAGCTGACGCACGATCGCTAGCCCCAACCCCAACCCCCCAAACTGGCGGGTCGTTGTGCTGTCGGCCTGACGAAAGCGATCGAAAATGTAGGGAAGCACCTCGTCGGTAAAGCCCTTGCCAGTATCGGTGACCGTGATTTGAGCGTGGCCCTGAAGCGGGAGAGGGGGTTCGGATTCAGCACTCGTACCCGCCTCACACTGTAGGGTGACCTTTACCCGTCCTCCATCAGGGGTGAACTTCACCGCGTTGGAGAGCAAATTCCAAACCACCTGCTGCAGGCGACCGGCATCCCCTGAAACGTACCCCGCCTGACCATAGTCAACCTGAATTGCGATCGCCTTGGCCTCAGCCGCTAGCCGCACCGTTTCCAGAGCAGCCTCAATGACGGATTGAAGATTTACCGGCGCGGCTTCAAGGCTGAGTTTGCCCTGCAAAATTTTTGACATGTCGAGCAGGTCGTCAATTAGCTGGGTTTGCAGCCTGGCGTTGCGCTCAATGGTCTGGAGACCACGGGTTTGGGTGGCCAGATCGTGCCGCTGCTGCTGAAGGATTTTTGACCAGCCCAAGATCGGGTTCAGGGGCGACCTAAGCTCGTGGGAGAGCACTGCCAAAAACTCGTCTTTAATCTGGTTTGCCCGTTCGGCCTCGGCTCGGGCCTGGCGCTCGGCCTCATACAGCTGCGATCGCGAAATGGCCTGGGCACACTGACGGCTCAGGGTCAGCATAAACTCGCGATCGTCCTGGCTGAGCTGCTTAAACTGCTTAAACGACAGCGACAGCCCGCCCACCGGGTGGCCTTCTACCATTAGGGGCAACGAGATCCAGGCCTGATAGGGATGGCGCTTGTAGACATCGGCCAGATGGGGATAGCGGGCCAGCCGTTCCGCCAGCGGCTCTGACCAGGCGGGCTGACCGGTCTTAACCGCCTTTGAGAGCGGAAATGCCGCATCAATGGAAAACTGCGGCTGAATCTCCTGGGGATTGATTTCATACCCAATCGATTGCACGATCTCAAGGGTGGTTCCATCGGGGCTGAGCAGGGCGATAAGGGCGGCATCGGCCTCCAGGGCCGCTACACTCTGCTCCACAATCACCGCCGCCACTTGAGCGGGCGTGAGCAATTCGGAGAGTGCCGCTGTCACCGCCTGCAACCGAGCGGTGCGATCGGCGGCGGTTTCGGCGGCCCGCTGGGCCTGCTGGGCGGTTTGATAGAGGCGGGCATTATCGATGGCGATCGCGGCACGACGGCCCAGGTCTTCAGCCAGGGTTAGATCAGATGGGCCGTACTGCTGCTCAGACTCGGCAAACACAAAGGAAATGCTGCCCAAAACCCGGCCCCGCGCCTGCAAAGGGGCAACAATGCAGGACCTCAGGCCCACCCCGCGCAGAATCTCTAGATACTCAGGGTCAGGGACAGTCGCCGCCAGTTGCTCATCGGTGATGGTAACGACAATTTCGCTCTGCCCGGTTTTTATCACTCGGGAGATGCCGTAGCCATCGTCTAGGTGCCGGGGAAAGCGTTGGGCCAACTCCCAGCCCAGCTGAGCCTTTTGAGGATCGCAGTGGGCGACGGCAACGCGGCTAATGCTGCCGTCCTCATTTAGCAGATCTACTGAGCACCAGTCCGCAAAGTACGGCACGGCTAACTGGGCAACACTTTGCAGCGTCTGTTCGTAGTCTAAAGACGCGGCCAGGGCCGTACTCACCTCCACAAGGAAGGTCGAGCGCCGCTGCTCAGTCTCAGCCTCTAACTGAGCCGCCTGCGCCCTGGCTAATTGGGCTCCTTCTTCTGCCAAGCGCAGACGCATGGCTTCGGCCTGTTTGCGTTCGGTGATGTCGTGCATAACCACCACGGCCCCCTGCCGTTTGCCCTGGGCATCAACGATCGCCTGCCCGTTGACCAGCAGCGTGCGGGCGGGGCCAGTTTTAGGCGCAATGACGATCTCGGCATTTTCAACGATTTCGCCCTGCAAAGCTCGAAAGAGGGGAATTTCTTCCAGCGCCAGGGGCGTTTGGCCATCGGAGCGGTACAGGTCATAGCCCTCGGCCCACTGCTCCGGTGGCAGGGGTTGCTCGGGCAGCCCGTGGAACTCGCGAGCCGCCTGGTTAAACAGGGTTAAAACGCCCTCGGCATTGCAGGCCACAATGCCAGCCTGCAGGTTGTCAAGCAGCACCCGCAGCATGTTCTGCTCGGTTTGCAGGGGGGTTTCGGCCTGCTGCCGGTCAGCAATTTCGGGGTGGAGGAGCGAGTTGGCCTGGGTGAATTCGACCTGCTGGTTGAACAATCGCATCAGCGCCTGCTGCCGAGCAGCCTCAGAGGCCGATAAAGGCTGCGCAGGTAACGCCGAGTCGGAGTGAAGTTCAGCCATGAATCGATTCAGCAGGAATAGCTAAGCGGGCGGATAGGCTAGCAAACCTTAATCCTACCCAGTTTCTTAGGCAGAAGAGGCATGGCCGAGGTACAGGGTGGCGATCGCTCCAATTAAATCCTCGGGCTCTACAGGTTTGGCCAGGTGCAGCTGAAACCCGGCAGCTAGGGCCTGCTGCTGATCGAGTTCGCTGGCGTAGGCGGTCAGGGCGATCGCTGCAATGGTGCCTCCCTGCTCGGGCGGGAGAGCTCTAATTTGCCGCATCAGCTGGTAGCCGTCGGTGTCGGGCATGCCGATGTCGCTCAGCAACAGATCGGGCTTGAGCTGAGGTAATGCCGAGAGGGCCGCCGCCGCCGATGCCACCGCCACCACCTCGGCCCCGGCCTGTTCGAGCAAAAACGAAAACACATCGCGGGTGTCAGATTCATCGTCGACCAGCAGAACTTTGACGCCCTTTAGCGAAGTAGAGTCAGCGGGCTCAGGAGTCAGGGGCAGGTGGTCTTCGGTCCCCAGCCCGATCGGCAGGGGCAGCCTGACGACAAAGGTTGCCCCCTGCCCAGGGCCGGGGCTGGTGGCGGCGATCGTACCCCCGTGCAGTTCTACGATGTGGCGGGCGATCGCCAGCCCCAGCCCCAACCCCCCAAACTGCCGGGTGATAGCACTGTCGGCCTGCCGAAAGGTGTCAAACACGTGGGGCAGAAACTCCGGAACAATCCCCTGGCCGCTGTCGGCAACTCGAATTTGGGCAGAGTGAGCGGTGGGCAAGGAATTTCCAGCCGGGGCGGCTGCGCTCCAGGGCCAGGGGCTGTTGCTCAACACCCGTTCTAGGGTGACCTCAACTTGACCGCCGGCGGGCGAGAATTTGACCGCATTGGAGAGCAGGTTCCAAACCACCTGCTGCAACCGATTCGGATCGCCAGACACCCTACCCACGGCAGCGTCAAACACCGTTTGGATGTGAACCGCCTTGGTGTTGGCCGCCAGCTGAACTGTCTCGATGGCAGCCTGAATAGTGGCCCTTAAATCGACGGCATGGTCATCTAGGCGCAGTTTGCCCTGTAGAATCCGTGAGACATCGAGCAGGTCGCCAATCAGCTGGGTTTGCAGCTGAGCATTGCGCTCAATGGTTTCTAGGGCACGATCGGTCGTTGCGGCGTCGTACTGGCGCGATCGCAGCAATTTAGACCAGCCCAAAATCGGGTTGAGGGGGGTGCGCAGCTCGTGGGAAAGCACCGCTAAAAACTCATCCTTGATGCGGTTTGCCGCCTCCGCCTCGGCCCGAGCGGCTTGCTCAGCAGCCAGGCTGCGAGTCAGCTCAAGCTGGGCTTGGCGCTTTTCGGTGATGTCGCGGACGGTGACAATGGCCAAAATGATTTGCCCTTGCTTATCTCGTACTGGGGTGCCGCTGTAGCTGCCAATCCAGGTCTTGCCAGTGTCGCGACGGTGCACCTGAATGGCGTAATCGCCAAAGGTTTCGCCCTGCAACGCCTTGGCCATTGGCCACTGCCCCAAGAGAAGGGGGCTACCCTGCAAATCTTGGGTCTCAAATAGGTCTGCAAACTCGGGCAGGGACTGCTGTACCTGCTCGACGCTATCGTAGCCGTGCAGAGCCAGTGCCACGGGGTTGAACGTTATGATGTGGCCCTGGGGGTCGGCTATGACCAGGCCCTCGGTCATGCTGTTAATGACGGCTTCGAGCTGGCCCACGCTGATCTCTAGCCGATGCAGCAGTTGTTCTCGTTCAAGTTCGGCCTGTTTGCGATCGCTAATATCTAAAAAGGCCGCTACCGACCCGCGCACCTGACCCTGGTGGTTAAGCAGCGGTTTAGCGTAGCCAAATAGGTTGAACCGGGTACCATCGCCCCGCACAATATCGACTTCTGTGCCTTTGACTTCTGTGTTGTGAATCGCGGCATGGCGCAGGGGAAATTCATTGGGAGTGAGTTCTCGGCTCCCCCTAAAGAGTTTGTAGCCTGGCGACGGGGTCTCGACGCGGGTGTAAGACACATTCTCCTTAGGGTCAAGCCCTAAAATTTGGGCAAAGGCCGGGTTAGATCTGACCTGCCTAAACTCGGCGTCTTGGGCGATTAAGACCCCAATGGGAATCACCTCAAAGAGGGTTTGCATGTCTTGGTTGAGCGCCGCGATCGCCTGTTCTCTGGCCTCAAGAGCCATGGCCATGTTGTCAAACGCCCGCGCCAGCTGACCCAGCTCCCCAAACTGGTAAGACAGCTCGGTGCGAGTTCCCAGGTTGCCCTCCTGAAGCTGGTGGGCGGTCTGCACCAGAGACTTGACCTTGCGCGTCAAAAAAACATCGCCCCCAATCCAGGCGGCCGCTAGGGCTAGCGCCGTCACCCCAGCTAGAGCAAACAAATTTTGCAGCAGCAGCCGGTTGCTTTGGGCCACGACAAGGCTTTTTGGCACTCCAATACGAATATGTACCGCCTGATCGGCGGCGCTATCGCCCAGGGTTGTGAACCCGTAGAGCCGCTCGACGCCATCAAGACCTCGGGCCACTGCCGTACCCTCTCGTTGCTCTAACGTGATCTGGGTCATGGGCGCATCTGGCAGCGATACGCCTACCCAGCTTGAGAAATTTGGGTAGCGCCCCAGCACAGTTCCGTTGCGATCGGTGATGGTCATGATTGCCCCCGGCGGCAGGTCCACGGCGGCGGCCAGCTGATCGAGCCAGGTCAAATCGAGTGCGGCCATCACCACCGCTTTCACCTGCCCAGTAGCATCCAGAATGGGATAGCCAAAACTGAGGTCGGCCTGTTTTGTAATTCGCCCAACCTGATAGTTGCCAATGGCAAAGTCTCGGGTGTCGCGGGCGAGCTGAAAGTACGGGCGATCGCCAATGTATACCGGCTGAGTTGGCGTGGATGTACTACAGATGGTGTAGCCTGTCCGGTTAGCAACGGCCAGGGCCACATAGGTTCCGTACTGCTGGATAAGATTGGCCAAGAGCTGATTACAGGCCTCTGCATTGCCCTCGCGCAGGTCAGGCATTTGGGAAAGCGCGATCAGCAGTTGTCGAGCCCCCTCACTCGTCTGCCGCTGGTGGGCCGCCGCAAATTTAGTTAGCCGCAACAAATTTTCTTGTGCCTCGACGGCGGCCGTGCGACGCTGCACCGCTGCTGTATAGAGAATCAGCCCCAAGGCTGGAATTACGGCCAGGAAAACCAGCAACACCAGGCGAGCACGGAGACTAGATATTTGGTAGCGGAACCTGGCCTGCATTGCGATAGCGCTTGCCCTCCCGTTGCCTGAATTGAGGTTGCTTGAACGAAGGTAATAACTGCGCTCCTATGCACCTCAGCCTAAACTAAACCCTGCTAGATTCCATCGGGATACGCCGAGAATCCTCAGGGGCCGCTAGGCCAGAACAGGAGAACTTCGACATACTCTATTAACTAACCAGCGATCGCCTGTTCCTAAGCCCTTCGTTGACGTCAAACCCACCTTTACTGTACTGCTACCGGAAAATCTAATGCGACTAACTGCAGGGTGTGAGCTTTTGTTTGAGACCACTGAGCCTTCGCCGCTCATCCTCATGCTGCGCCCGCTTGGTGGGGCCGCCCAGCAGATCATCCAAGACAACCTAGAGCTTGGGCCCAACGTGCCCGTGGCCGACTATGTCGATAGCTACGGCAACCTCTGCCAGCGGCTGCTCGCCCCGGTCGGGCAGCTGCGGGTGCGCAGCACCTCTACCGTCGAGGTCGCCGACGCCATCGATGTGCAGTTTGGCGCTGAGTTTGTGCCCGTGCAAAACCTGCCCGACTATGCGCTTCAGTTTTTGTTGCCCAGCCGCTACTGCCAGTCTGACCTGATGGCCAATTTAGCCAGCGATATCGTGGCCAACACCGAGCCCGGCTATGACCAGGTCGAGGCGATTCGCCACTGGATTCACACCCATATTGAGTACCGCTACGACACTAGCGATGCCTCGACCTCGGCGATCGACACCGAAAAAACCCGCGTGGGGGTGTGCCGCGATTTTGTGCACTTGGGCCTTGCCCTGTGCCGCAGCTTGACGATTCCGGCCCGCATGGTGGTGGGCTATCTGCACCAGCTCGACCCGATGGATCTACACGCCTGGTTTGAGGCCTATGTGGGCGATCGCTGGTATACCTTTGACGCCACCCAGCCCACCGCCAAGGGCAACCGCATCGTCATTGCCTACGGTCGCGATGCCGCCGATGTCGCTCTGGCCACCCAGTATGGGCCGATCAATCTAACTGAAATGAAGGTCTGGGTAACTCCGTCAGAGCGATGACTATTACAATAGAGAGTATTCCAGCTATGGCGCTATCCGTTGCGGGCATCCTTACTGGCTGCCTATGAAGGTTTAAGCCAATACCTAAAACGTCTAAAGCGTATTGGGCAGCGCCCATTTTCACCAACTAGCTCTTTATCGGTCAAATACCATGGGCAAGGAAAAGAAAAGCAACAAAGAAGTTAAAAAGCCTAAGTCTGATGCGAGTGGGGAAAAGAAACCCAAAAAAGACCCTAAACGCTACGACTAAATGTTCTGGCGTCATCAGGTCTTTCAGCTGCAATGATTACTGTTCACCACTTAAATAACTCGCGCTCCCAGCGGGTGCTCTGGCTGCTTGAAGAACTGGGCCTGCCCTACGAGGTTAAGCGCTACGAGCGCGACCCAGAAACCATGCTAGCTCCCCCCGCCCTGCGTCAGGTGCACCCCCTGGGCAAATCGCCGGTGATTACCGATGGCGATCGCACCCTGGCGGAGTCGGGAGCGATCGTCGAATATCTAGTCGATCGCTATGGCGATGGGCAACTGATTCCGGCCTCGGATACTCCAGAGCGGCTGCGCTACACCTACTGGCTGCACTACGCCGAGGGGTCGGCCATGCCGCCGCTGCTGCTGAAGCTCATCTTCGACAGAATTGAGCAAAGCCCAATGCCATTCTTTGCCAAGCCGATCGCCCGAGGCATCGCTAATGGGGTCAAAGACTCCTTCATTAATCCTCAAATTACTCAGCACCTCAATTTCATGGAGGCGGAGCTAGGCAAAAGCACCTGGTTTGCCGGAGAAGACTTCACCGCCGCCGATATTCAGATCAGCTTTCCCCTAGAAGCCGCCGCGATGCGGGCGGGGCTAAACGCCAGTCGTCCCAAACTGATGGCATTTTTAGATTGCATTCACGCTCGTCCCGCCTACCAAAAAGCGCTGGAGAGAGGTGGTAAGTATGAGCTTTTGAGTTGAGCGCGCGACTTCAGCTGTAACCAGCGGGCCTGGGCAGACTCTATGGGGCAAAGTAATTCGACAGTCCTACGAGCCGGGCGCTTCATAGCCCTGATGCTGGCTGCGCTCAGTCTCAGTTTGTCGATGGCTCACCTGCTACAGCTGCCCCAGAGAATGCAGTTTGACCAGCAGCTCTGGGTTGAGATAACAATTGCTGAAAAGGCTGATCGGCTCTTTGGCTCGGTGAGCGCGGTTTTTGAAATAGGGGCCATTTTAGCGGCGATCGCGCTGGCATTTTTGGTTCGCAAGCGCGGTGCAGCGTTCTATTGGACCCTGGGTGGAGCGGTGCTTCTGGGGCTGGCGTTCGTGAGCTGGCTGATCTTTGTTGCGCCCATGAATGCCGAGTTTGCCACCTGGTTAACCAATCCTATTCCCGCTGATTGGACGCGGTATCGCAACCAGTGGGAATATGCCCACGCTGCGATCGCACTGATCAAAACCCTTGGCCTAAGTTGCCTCGTCGTCTCTGTGCTCTTAGATGCGCCGAGAAAGTTAGCAGTTAATTCTGGGTTTGAGAAGCCGCACCAAAATATCTTGCCGGTAACAACTTTATCCTCCGCGCCTTCTAAGGCCAGTTCTGCTTGGTTATGGTCAGTGCGGCTGATGGGGGTAATCGTAGCCAGCGCAGCATTCTTTGGGCTCATAACCTATGTTTTTCACAGCGTTCTAGTGGGGACGATCTTATCGATCGCAGGCATTCTGGGGCTTGGCTCCTTCATGGATAAATAGTTGGGGCTGGCACAGCATGCTTCTCACACAATCACCTGGAGGCAATAATGACTAAACTCCTTTCCCTCAATACGCTGTGGGAACATGCGCTAGGGGAATCGGCAAAAGCTCAAGATCGCCGATTCAGCCCAGACGACTTTACTCATTTGCCAGCCGCTGCTAGACGGTATTTGGAGCACGCGATCGCACCCGGTACTGCGATCGCCTCAGCCGTTCGCCTCAAAATGCATGGCGAAATAAAACTAAAAACCTGGATTCCCTTCACGGCAGAGCAAGTGGTCTACTGGCACCGGGGCTTTATCTGGAGCGCTACCGCCTGGATGAACCGCTTACCTATAGTCGGATCCGATCGCATCATCGATGGCGTCGGGGCCATGCAGTGGAAGCTGCTGGGGCTGTTCCCAGTGATGACCGGCAGCGGTGCCGACATTACCCGTTCAGCAGCGGGTCGTTTCCATGCCGAAACCATACTGTTGCCATCGGTATTTTGTCGCGACGACATGACCTGGAGCAGCACCGATGCAGCGCACCTGCATGCCAGTTTTGTGGCCCAAGGTGAGCCGGCAGACCTCGACTTAATCGTTGACCAAACAGGGCAACTGCAAACCGCCCAGCTGCTACGCTGGGGCAATCCCGAAGGCGCTGAACACCACTACGTAGACTTCGGTGCGATCGCAGAAGCAGAGGGCACCTTCGGCGGCTACACGATCCCGACTCGTCTGCGGGTAGGGTGGTACTTTGGCAGTGAACGATTTGAGCCAGAGGGCGAGTTCTTCCGAGCCACCATCGACGATGCCATCTATCGGTAGTCGGTAGCAACCATTGTGGTAATCAACCAATCGACCCAGTTTTCGTCGAGGTTGGCACAGTGGGGTGATCTAAAAAAGTTCGGCGTTGACACCATCCAAATCATGCTCACCAAGGGGGTTTGCAGGCGATCGCTTCTGGGGGTACAACCCCGCCCGTATCTTTTCGTAATCAGCCCATCCCGTGATCTAGTTAAAATACAAGCATCCATTTCTCCCTAGCGGTTACACCGAATCCATCTGTGCAACAGCCCTCTTCTAAACAGCCCCATCCCGACTCAGCCTGGCGAGCAGAGCCCGGTCTACAGCGAATTATTACCCACCTCTCGACGACCCTGGAGAAGGATAGTCAGATCGTGGACACTACGCGCGACCTGCAAGAAAAACTTGGCGCTGACAGAGTGCTGTTGTATTACTTCTACCGTCCCTGGACAGGGCGGGTAACCTTTGAAGCCCTCAGCGATCCGCAGTTTTCGATCTTTGGTTCCACTGGGCCAGATGAATGCTTCACCGACGAATATGCGGCGCTGTACCTGGCTGGGCGGATCCGGGCGATCGCTGATATTGAGACAGAGCCGATTGCTGAATGCCACCGCAATTTTCTGCGCGAGCTGCGGGTGCAGGCCAATTTAGTCGTGCCGGTGCTGGTGAATGACGATCTCTGGGGACTGCTTGTGGCTCATCACTGCCAGTCTCCCCATGTTTGGACCGATGGAGATATTGCAGCCATGCTGTATGGCGCAGAGACCCTGGCGATCGCCCCTGCTATCCGGGGCCAGTAGCAAGTGAAATTTTGGCTCAAAACAGCCCAAGACGCCAAGATTCAAGTTTCTGGATCATTCCAATAGAAGACCAGATCACGGTTGTGTCTTAGGAACTGGACGATAGTGCTCAGCAGTTTTTCTCAAATTGGCCAGTTCTGGCTGCACTGGCAGCGACCCCGTTGCCGAGCACCGGCGCGGTCTGGGGCGGCATGATTGCGATCGCGCTCTAAGCCAGGCCCTTGACCATCGCCGACTAGCTGGCGATAGACAGCCTCGTAGCCATCGACCATGCGCTCAACGCTAAAATTGACCGCAACATGCTCTCGGCAGGCGCGGCGACTGAGGCGATGCGTCTGAGCCAAAACCCCAACGCAGTCGTCAACGCTGTGACAGAGAAAGCCCGTCTTGCCATCGACCACCACCTCTGGGGCCGGCCCCATGGCCATGGCCATGACTGGGGTGCCGCTGGCCATCGACTCAGCCATCACCCGGCCAAAGGGTTCTGGCCGGGTACTAGGAAACAGGGTGGCGGTGGCGTGGCCAAGCAGAGCTTTTTTCTGAGGCTGGCTGACCTTCCCCAAAAACTCGATTTGCTGCCCGTCAATTAGGGGAGCCACATGATGCTCGAAAAACGTTTGGTTTTGAGAGTCAATTTTTCCCGCCATTTTGAGTCGCCAGCCGCTGCGCTTGGCAATCTCGATCGCTAAGTGGGGGCCTTTCTCTTCCGACATGCGGCCTAAAAAGGCCAGATATGGCGGCTCTTGGGGTAGAGGACAAAAATCAAACTGGTCGAGGGCGATCGCGTTGTGTACGGTAGCTACATAGTTCAGCCCGATTTTGGGCCGCTGCTGCGACCTAGACACCGTGACTAGGTTTTGCCGTCGATACTGGCTAAAGATTTTCTCAAAGGTGGGGGTGAGCGATTTGTGCAGGGTGTGAACTACTGGCGTTGGGCTGAGATGGGCATAGGGCAGCGCCACCGCATCCACATGGGAATGAATGATGTCAAAGTCTCTAGCGGATTGAAAGACGCTTTCGAGCTGTCGCTGCTCGTAGCGGGCATACTCCAGCGGCAGTAAACCCAGGGGGCGCAGGGCGCGATAACAGCCCGGCACTAACCGAGCCTGGGTCTGAGAATCGCCTGAGGCAAATAGCGTCACCTGGTGCCCGCGGCGCACTAGCTCTTCGGTGAGCAAACTCACCACCACCTCAGTACCACCGTCGGCTAGAAGCGAGGCTCTCTCCCACAGGGGTGTAACCTGAGCAATTCTCATACAAACCCCTCTAATTTTCTGATGACGCTAGGTCATAAATCTTAATTAGTAAATCGTGAAAATGTATGGTTTTGGTCGCGTTATTTTACCCAAAATCTTTGATGCCAAATGGCTGTAAAACTCAGGAAAAATGCGTGACCAACGTATCGCTATCTTAAGGTTTTGCTCTGACTGTAGCCTATATCACTGTGACAATTGGCCTGCTCAATAATCTCTGTCTTAAGGCTGGTTTAACCTACACCTTTAGTTCAAAAAATAGATTTAATCTTGGCGAAAGCTAGCTGCGATCGCAGGGAGATCTGAGCGAATAAGTGAGTCTAAAACACAACCCTTTTAGGTCAGGTTCTTTGCCCTAAAAAGGAACTCAAACTGTCTCCTGTGTTGATTAATCTGCTGGGCAATACATCAAACGTACGCCCCAGGGAATCGTGGGCCTTGACCTAGCGCTCTAGGGTCTGATCGGCCCACGAAGCCGGATCTTCTAAGGGTTCTAAATGGGTAAAAACAAAGGTGCCAGGCAGCGATCGCGCGATCGACGCCTCAATGTCTTCACAGAGGTCGTGCCCTTGCTTAACTGTCCAGGCCCCCGGCACCAGCACATGCAGCGAGACAAACCGCCGGGCACCGGCCACCCGAGTTCTAATGGCGTGAAACTGAACGCCCTGGGCCTCAAACGGCTGCAACGCCTGGGCAACAATCTGACGGTCTGGCTTGGGCAACGCCGTATCTAAGAGGCCCAACCCGGTTTCGCGCATCAGCCTGAGCCCGGCCTACACGATGTTGGCTGCTACCCCCAGAGCAATAATCGGGTCGAGAATCAGCCAGCCCGTCAGGGGAATTAGAATCACCCCTACCCCCACACCCACCGATGTCCAAACATCGGTCAGCAGATGGTGGGCATCGGCTCGCAGGGTAATGGAACGCAGCCGACGACTGGCCCGCAACATGACCACGGCTAAGGCCCCATTGATGATAGTTGCCACCAGCGAGAGCACTAGCCCCAGGCCAACCTGCTCTATAGGTTGGGGGTCAAACAGGCGGCCCCAGGCGGCAAAGGCAATACTGCCGGCAGCCACCAAAATCAAGACACTCTCGGCCCCGCTCGAAAAATATTCGGCCTTGTAATGCCCAAAAGCATGGTCTTCGTCGGGCGGTTTAGCGGCAAAGGTCACGGCCCAGGTGGCAACGATCGCGGCCACTAGGTTCACTACCGATTCGGCCGCATCGGACAGTAACCCGACCGAACCGGTCAGCAGGTAAGCCGTTGTTTTAAGCAGGATAGTTAAAACAGCGGCTCCGATGGAGAGCAGGGTGTAAAACCGAGCTGAGCGATCGCCCATGGTCAGTCTGAAAAGCAGTAGAGAGGCTAGCCCTTTCGCTAGTCTACGGCCAGTTGTCCCTCGGTAAGCGATCGCTGCTGTTTTCGCTCGGCAAGGGCGATCGCCTTCTGAATCCAGCCAAGGGCCGCTACAGTCTGGCTTCTGGCTGGAGGCTGAGGCGATGGGGCTGATCCCCAAATCTTTTGCGCCTCTGCGCGTGCCCGGGCTAAGCCTGTCCAGCATCATCCCCCCATGGTTTCCGCACCCACGGGGGTATTGCTTGTGGCAACCTCAGCCCCACGTTTCAGTTCTTGTAACCGCCTTCACAACCCTTTAACCCCTGGAGAAAATAGGAGCTGAACCCTAAGAACCTTGCCTACCATGCGGAATTATCTCGCTGGCGGTTGAAGGTTCTGGAGCGATGCTGCGGCTTTAAGCAGATGCGATCGCCCCTAGAGGCTGTGTGACCAGCACTCTGCTCGACGTTCACTACCGCCCACCCTGCCCCCGACGTTGCGCCTACCCTCACCAGCTCAGGCGCAACGTCTTCCCCACCCGATGACCTATGAAACTCCCTACTCGCTTTCCAGCTTTAGTCGGCATCAGTTTACTCACCACAGCTCTACTGGCCTGTTCCGCAAGCCCTCCCGCCGCGCCGCCAGAAACGCCCGCCTCCCAAAGTGATGTGGCTACCCCATCCGGCTGGGCCGACATTCTAGGGCCAGTTTCTGCTCCCCCAAACTGGCAGGTTGAGCCCTGCGTCAACGCGGTGTTGCTGTGCGTTGAGGCCGACGGTGAACTCATTGGCACCGTAGAACGCTTTAGCCATCCAATCAGTGAGGTGCCCGGGCAGGGCGACTTACCGCTAGCTGAAGGGTCAGAACTTGAGTTTCTTCAGGCCTGGGTGAGCGACCATTACCGTGTCATCGAAGAAGACCGGCAGATTGCTGACCCCGCCCTCAAGTTTGTCGGGGAGACGCCGGTAGCCATGACCGTAGGAAGCCTGCCCGGGCTCCGCTACAGCTACACCATTAACCATCCCAACGGGGCGTTGTTTGATCGCGGCATTGGCTATGTGACCACCGACGGCACCATGATCCATGTGTTTGTCACTGGGGTGATCAGCGGCGACCCCAGCGGCTCGTTCTCTGACGAAGGGTTGGTAGAAACCTTTGAACCCCACCTCGACACCATCATTCAGGGACTAAGACTATGATGCGCAGCAACATGAAGCGACTCAAACGGCTGACCTACCTGGGCTTGGGTCTAGTGCTGGCGGTGACGTTGGGTTGGCCGGTAAATTCCCTCCAGGCTCAGGTCGACCCAACTGCTCAGCAAACGAACTGGGCTCAGGCCCAGGCGGTAGATGTGGGGGCGCTGCGATCGCACCTAGCCGCCCAAGACTGGCCCGCCGCCGATGCCGAAACCCGCCGTATTCTAGACCCTTGGATTCATCCGGGGGGTGATATTTTCGGCCCGCCGCTGGCGACCAATATTCCCCCCAAGGTGCTGCAAACCCTCGATCGGCTTTGGGTCAAGGCCAGTGACGGACGGTTTGGCTTTAGCGTGCAGCAGCAAATTTGGGCTGAGGTGAGAGCCGAAAACCCAGCAGATTCTGCGGTGGCGGCGAAGGCCTTTGGCGATCGCGTCGGCTGGACGCGCCCTGCCGGCATGGAAGACCCCACCTTCATCGCTGGGGAATGGCTAACCGAGCTAGAAATTAACCTGTCTCTGGACGCGCCCGTGGGCCACCTACCCTGGGCCGGGGTGAGCTGGGAGAAAATCACTGAAATTCTATCGGTCCAAAGCTGTGGCAGCTGCACCATCGACGCCATGTACCTCCAGGGCGAACGGTTCAACCGGTATCTGCCGCTGCTGTTTAACTGGGTCGAGACAGCGCTAGAGCTACCCGTGCCGGCGATCGGCTCCTGGCAGCAGCCTCAGTTGGCCAGAAGCATCGATCTAAAATCCCTCTACCCCGACTCCCCTTGCCCGATTTACACCGCGTCTTCAGCCATTAGCCCCAATGGGGCAGTGATTGCGATCGGCAGCTACAGCTACGAGCGATCGTGCATCCGTGGCGAAAGCGCCCTGGCTCTATGGAATGCTGAGCGCGGCAACCGCATCATTACCCTGCATCGGGGGCCAGCCCTAGAGGCATCTGCCCAAGGAAATCCGCCCCAGGAGCCGGCGGGGCAAGGCACTCGCATCGTTGGGGATGTCGCCAATGCCGTGGCATTTACTCCCGACAGTCAGGTTGTCGCGGCGGGCATGTCCTACGGTGTGGTTCGGCTCTGGTCAGCGACGACGGGCGAGCAGATCCGCACATTTCAGGGGCATCGATACGCGGTACGGGCGATCGCCATCAGCCCTGACGGCACAACGTTGGCCAGCGCCAGCGCTGACCAAACCCTGAAACTGTGGAACCTACAAACCGGGCAGCTGTTGCGGACGATGTCGATGAATGCCGCCGATGGCATGGTGCACACTCTGCGGTTTAACTCCAATGGTCAGCGGTTGGCCACGGCGACTGACCAAAACACGCTCCAGCTTTGGGATGCCACCAATGGGCAAATGGTGCGGACCTTGGTAAACCGAGCTGGCCGTGGTATTCCGCCTCTGCCCCTGGCTTTTAGCCCCGATGGGCAAATCCTGGCGACGGGCGATCGCGACAATAGCGTCAAGTTCTGGAACGCCACCACCGGTGCACGCCAGATCACCCTTACCGGACACACCGAGCCCTTGCGGCACCTAGCCTTTAGCCCAGATTCCCAGCGCTTGGCCACCAGCGATGGCAAAACGGCTCGCCTATGGAACCGGCAAACCTATGAGACGGTTCACACCCTCATGCTTAATCAGAGCGTGGGGCACCCCATTCAGCCGACCAACCTAGGCGAAGTGGCTTTTAGCCCCGACGGACAGACCCTCGCCATCAGCACCCTGCTGCTGCCCCTGGTCGAAAGCGAGCCGATTCCCCACCAGGGCATTACCCTCTGGTCGGTGGCGACTGGGCAGTCGCTCTCGCAACTCCACGATGTGGGCCAGTTTCAGTTCAGCCCCAATGGCCAATTTTTAATGGCCATTGGTCAGCGGGTGCAGCTCTGGCGTCCTTACCGTGGCTTAGTGCAGTAGCTAGTGTGCCGGTTGCGCCACCCCAGTTGCGGGGTGTATCCCAGTTTTGCAAGTTTGCCCACTCTGCGGGAAGAGCACAGCTCTACATCCCCCAACCCCTTCTCCCAAAACGGGAGAAGGGGAGCTAGAAGTCCCTCTCCCGCTCTGGGAGAGGGATTTAGGGTGAGGGTTGCAAAAATGGGATGGGCCCCTAGTTCCAGGCATTGGACTGGCGGGCTGAAGGCAGATGGTACCAGGGAAGATGGGGATATTCGTGGTGCTCCCAGTGGTAGCCGAAGTAGTAACAGGTCAACAGCGACAGCACGAGCGGATAATTGCTGCTAGTCGCACTGTGTGGGTTAACTTGCCCCGCGCGGTGGGGCAAGTAGGTGCCAAACAGAAACAGCTGCATCGAGCTCAAAACGATAGGCAAAAGCCAAAATAGGCCCAGGTTGATGACAGAAATTTGAAATCCAATGATGAGCGTTAGACCTATGGCAATTAGCTTTATCAGCATGACCACTTTTTCACGGCCGTTGAGATAGCCCGACATAAATTTCCAATACCAGCTGGCAAAGCTGCGGTGAATGCCGTCGTGAAAATCGGGATCTTGAGCTTGACCAGGATACCGATGATGTCGCCAGTGGTTGGTAGAGAGTTTCTGATAGGACAAAGGGGCATATAGGCTGACGGCCAGTCGCCCAATGCCGTGGTTTAAGCGGCGATCACTCGGCGCCACAACTCCATGAATGGCGTCGTGGGCCACAATAAATAGCCCAGTCTGAATGTAAGCACGCCCTAATATGGCCGCAAACATCCACAGCAGGTTGAGCTGGGCTATATCTACCAGCAAAAGTCCTGCCAAACTGCTCAGCCAGAGCGCCACAATTACTAACGCAACGAAAATACCCATTACAAAAAATGGCCTAAAAAACCAGGCTATAAACTTCAGTAATCAACAGTTAGAGCTATGGGCTAAACGCTGTCGCTGCGACCGAATCGAAAGTCGCTGAGGTTTTGCGTATAGTTCGGGTCTTGGGTGCCTAGCAGCCGATCCCAAAATGTGAAGTAAAGCCCATAGTGCACGGCATATTTGAGGTGATGAATCGAGTGATGGGCAGGGCCAATCACCCACTCACCTAACCAGTGGTGGGGAAACAGAGCCGGGAGGCGATCTGGCCCCAAGTGGTTAAGCACAGCCCACACTGTCATCGTTGTCAGCACGGCAACCACTGTGATGAAATGCAGCGGTAGCACAAAGACAATGCCGACTAAAAAGAGCGCCTGAACAACCGCCTCTAGGGGATCAAAGGCAAAAGAAGTCCAGGGGGTTGGGTAGCGCGATCGGTGGTGTCCCCGGTGGAGCCAGGCAAACAGCTTGGGGTGGTGCAACAGTCGGTGGGTGAAATAGAAATAGGTATCCTGCAAAACCAAAACTGCGCCATAGCTGCCCCCCAGATACCACAGTCCATATTGGCTTGGGTCGGTGTAGAGGCGGGTGGCTCCGTCTTGGTAGGAGGAGAGGATAAAACCAGCGGCCAACGCAAACACCAAAGCCGATAGCACCGAAAGATTGATGTCGTGACGAATCGCTGGCCAAGATGGCACCCGATGCCGCAGCCGATGGTTGATAAACGACTGACTAATTGGCGAATAAAAGACCCAGTAGGTGATGCCTGCTACTAGAAAATAGCGGAACATAATGATCCCTAAAAAGGCAATGCTGTAAAACTCAAAGGATTGTTCTCTCAAGTTGATTTAGTTCCTTTTTAGGCCCTTATGGTGCAGTGGTATCCGCCTGAGGTGCGCGTTAACGCTCTAGGCAGCTGGGGCTGCCCAATGTAGACCGAGTTTAGCAGCAGTCAGTCGTTGGGCCTGGCGATCGCACACCACCTAAGGAGTGGTTGCCGCCATTGCCAGGTCGGTTAAAACATGCCGTACACTCCTGGGTGGCGCTAGTGCGCCAGAGTGCTACCTCAGTTTTGCCGGTGGTAGGAACCTGTGCCTCAAGCGAGTTGGACAACCTACCCCATTAGCATTACCCTATCCTGCCGACAGCAAAAAACCACCCGTCGTTTGGGCGGTTTTTTAAGTTTTTATAAGGGCGATCGCCGGCGATTTTTCATGCTGAAAATCCTCCAGTTTACTGATGTAGCTAGCAGTTGCGTTGGCCCTATGAGGCCGGTCTTGACCATCGCGGAGTAGCAGCTACAACCAGTAGGATGATTGGAAATTGGCTTACAGACTAAAACTTGATTGTTGACGTTACCCATTGACATGGTTGCCTCGCCGCAAGATCTCACCCCTGAAGACTATCTTCAGTTCGAGGCCGAAAGCCCCATTAAGCATGAGTATTCCGCGGGGAAAGTCTATGCCATGGCTGAGGTTAGGGATGGGCATGTGACCATTGCAGGTAACCTTAGTGTCTTGCTCCGCAACCACGTGCGCGGTACAAGTTGCCGGGTCTATATTTCAGCCATGAAAGCTCGCATTGAGGCTCGCGATCGCTTCTACTACCCCGATGTGATGGTGACCTGCGACCCGCGCGATCAGAAAACTTCAGCCTACAAGCACTTTCCTAGGCTAGTGGTAGAGGTGCTTTCTAACTCTACAGAAGCTTTTGATCGGGGCGATAAGTTTGTCGACTACCAAACCCTGGAGAGCTTAGAAGAATACGTGTTGATCAACACGCGCCACCAGCGGGTGGAATGCTTTCGCCGCAATGAAGCGGGGCTGTGGGTGTTGCAATATTACACACCCGAAACAGCTACATTCTGCCTAGAGAGCATCGACTTTACAGCTTCCATCGCGGCTCTGTACGAAGACGTAACCCTGGAGCAAGCTGAAGAAACCTCTGACCTCTGATGAGAGTAGTCTGCTAGCAGACCGAGGGCAACACTGACAGGTCAATTTGAGATACTGCGGCCTGCATGGGCAATTTGTTCTCCAAAAACATTAAACTGCTGTGCCACTTTGCTTTACTGCTGTGCCAGTAAGCTTCACTGTGGGGTCAATATGCTTTACTGCGAAGTCAATATGCTTCATTACAAGGCAATATGCTTTACTGCTGCGCCAGTAAGCTTCACTGCGGTGCCAATATGCCTTACTGCGGGGTCAGTAAGCTTCACTGCTGAGTCAATATGCTTTACGCGGCGTCAATATGCCTTATTGCAGTGCCGATATGCTTCACTGCGGCCTCGGATTGTTAAACGGGCTGCTCAGTTTGCCAAGTTGTGGGGGCAATGAGCTTGTTTTTGGCGATCGCAGCCCCCGAGAGCAAAGAGTATGCCGTCGGGGGCGGGCGGTGGGCGTTGCTCGATCAGCACGGTTTTAGTGGCGATCGCCATCCACAATCCGGTTCCGCTGGAAGCTGAGCGATGGATGTCGCTGGTGGGCGGCACGGGGATGGGGTCGCTCCAGTCGTTGGGGTCGATGTAGCCGTGGGCGTGGAGGATTTTGATGGTGCGGTCTATGCCTGCGAGACTGCCGTAGAGCATGTGCCGCACTCGCTCGGGGCGAGGATGCGAATGGGTGGGCTGGGCAAGCGGAAGATTTGACGCGCCAGAGGCGTCGGGGTCGAGATATTCAAACATGGGTTCTGTCTCCGTGGTTGTTGAGAAAGACAGAACGCGAAAACCCTAGCCACCCGCTGAAGTGCAAATTGGGGTGGCTAAGGTACGATCCCCTTAGCCTCGCAATCTGACTGGTAGATTTGCGGGGTTAGCTGGCAGGCTCACCCTAGCCGTTCAACTTGCTCCATCAAAATGACAAACTGTTTCACGCTATTTCCGTACCCACCATGTAACCACAGCCGAGTTCGGGGTAAACACCCTGAAGAAGCTTGTATTGAGAAATTGAACCGCTCATCTGGCACATACTGTTTCTTATCATCGCTGTACCAGCCGACTAAGCTTACAAATTGACTCCAAGCTTGCGATTCAGTTGGAGGTGGTTCCACCATAGCGAATGGGTTGAACCGTGATCTTTTCTTTGGCTCCAGAACCTTCTGCCATAACTGCTGCTGAATCCTTAGTCCAAATTTTCCATCACTGTACCCTATCCAAAGCCGATCGATGCTATCGAGTAATTCTAAAACAAGTCCTCTAATTTTTGGAGCCGTCAAAAGATTGCCTTGGTTATCTTGCAGAACGATTTTCTTTGTTTGCTCATCTGCCTCTTGCCATTTCTGTGCTGACAACAGACTCTCTAGCTTGTCTAAATCACTACTGTTTTGAGTTTCAGGCTGATTTGGCAAAATCAATCCAAATTCGGACTCCAACGATAAAACTTCCTCATGAGTTAACCTATTTCCAGTCACTCCCCAAATTAATTGCCCAATTGGGTCGGGATAAGGTTGTCGAAAATCAACCCACGTTCGCCCTTGCAGGAAAAGAGGTAACTCTGGGGTTTGAGGTGCATTGGTCAGTAGTACTGGAATCAAGGGCCTATTATTGCGTGCAAACATTAATAGGAAAGCCTCAAGCTCTTGCTGCTGCCAGGGACCAAGCCCGTTGCTACCAACGAAGACTGCCGCCACATTAATCTGAGATATCTGCTCTTGCAAAACTTGTTGCCAACGAACTCCTGGTCGCAACTCCCACTCGTCAAACCACGGATGTATCCCCTGCTTTTTCAAGCATTCAGCGATCTGTCGTACTTGAGGCTTATCTTCGCTGTTATGACAGAGGAAGACATTAAACTCAGAAGAACTCATGGGCGATGAAACAATACTACTTCAGCAGGAAGTATAGCAGCATTCAAATTTTCCGAATTCAGTCTAAACCTCTACTCCAGCCACCTTTGCTAGTGCTTGAGCATATACTTCTAACTCAGCCCTCAACTTACTCAATTCTTGTCGCAACTTTGGCTCCTCAGTCCACTGCTGCTCATGCTCTTTGGGACTCGTTTTTTCTGGACGCTGCGCCTCCCAAACCTGCAACATCGGATGCCATTTCGTTAAAAACGGGCGTAATCCTTGATTCAGAACAGCGATCGCTAATCCACCAACAGATTCCCGTGAAGCTCCCACGTTTGGACCTGCTTCCCTCAAAATTTCCCGCGTCGTTCCAAATAATGTGTACAGCGAGTTCAGCACCTCTCGCACCAAGCCTGCATCAATGGCTAATTCCTGTACCGCTACCCGTGTCATCAACTCTACGTAAAGCGCCCAAGCTGCTCTGCTTTGGGTTGAATCCGCTTCCCATTCGGCAGACCCCAATCCAAAAGGTAAGCTAACCGTTACTGTTTTCAACTTTGCCAAATTACTCTTACTCATATTCTTCTCACTATCATTAATTTCAGGAGCATCATCAATTATACGAAATCAGGCTGTTTCTCTTCCACTAGTGTATTCATAGATACGTAACGCTTGCCAAATAGCACTTTCCAAAATTGGGGTAGATCGAGAAACCAGACGAAAATGTATAACAGACAACTTAAATAACGCAGGATGGCAACAGCGGGTGAGCGCCAATCTCCCCTGAAACCCTTTTGGACTTTAAATTTCTAGAGTGAATGGTACTGGCATGGCTGTGGGTCTAGGACGGCGGTGGATTCGCCAGTTGAGGTTGAGCCTGTGGTGCATGGTTCTGTTGGGGTGCGTGATGTTGGGGACTGGGGGATGCGATCGCTATCCCGTTCGCTCAAAAGACATCACGCCTTTTACGCCGGAGTTAAATACCAATGTACGTAGTTGCTGGGTTGACTGGGCTACATGGAGTTCTTATTGTTACAAGTGCTCTTAAATATCGCAGGCGAGCACAATCTAGTATGGGAAGCCTCCTCATAGAACTCAATTGTGCAGGCTTGCTCGTTCTGGCTTGTCTAATAATGCTGATGCATGTAGTGCTCAAAATAGCACCAGTTATCTCTTTTTTCTGTGGTTGTCTTTTAGCTGCGATCGCAACTCTACCCCTTGTTATTACAGGAGTAGTGAAGGTCATCACAGCAATTAGACGAAAACAGCACGTATGGCGAAAGGTATTAAGGCTGACACTAAATTGTTTTGCTCTATTAATCTATTTAACGTTCGCACTTTGGATGAGTATGCTTCTCGTGATGCTTTTATCAGGAGAGCATTATATGGGTAACTAAGAAGGACTTTCTCTAGCAAAGATGGTAGTAGTGAGAGTGCTCGTATATTGGCGAGTGCGATCGCAGATCTCCTGTAGGTTGGATTAACGAAGGAAACCCAACCTACGTCTGAGACCTTTTGGATTTTAGATTTCTAGGGTGAATGGTACTGGCATGGCTGTGGGTCTAGGACGGCGGTGGATTCGGCGGTTGAGGTTGAGCCTGTGGTGCATAGTTCTGTTGGGGTGCGTGATGTTGGGAACTGGGGGATGCGATCGCTATCCCGTTCGCTCCAAAGACATCACGCCACAGACCGGGCAACTATTAGTCAATCGCTGGTTTAATTCCGCCCATAGCTTTCACGAAGGGTTAGCCCAAGTCGCGCCAGTGTTTGATAAAGGCTATGGCTACATCAATCGCCAAGGGAAACTGGTTATCCCGGCTGAGTTTGAGCTGGCTCAAGACTTTTCGGAAGGGTTGGCGGCGGTCATGAAAAATGGGCTGTATGGGTTCATCAATCCGTCCGGTGAGATGGTGATTAAACCTCAGTTCCAGCGAAGGCCGTTGCCAAGGCCACAAACCATGAAGTTCATCGCCGACTACCAGTTTCAGCAGGGCATGGCCTCAGTCTATCAAAACGACCGCTGGGGCTACATCAACCGAGATGGACGGTGGGTAATTCTGCCTCAGTTCGATGCAGCAGATGGTTTTGTGGATGACCGTGCGTCGGTGCTGGTGGGCGATCGCTGGGGCATCATCGATCGCGCTGGGCAATGGATCGTCTCCCCCACATTTACAGACTTACACCCATTCCACGAAGGCTTAGCCGCAGCGCAGGACGGTGAACTTTGGGGCTTTCTTGATCTAACTGGAAAGTGGGTGATTCCGCCTAAATACCGCTCAGCAAATGCATTCTCCGAAGGGTTGGCAGCTGTATCAACTGACGAAGGCGGGGGCTACATCGACACCACAGGAGCCTGGCGTATTTCTCCTCGTCCCGCTCGGACAACGGCCTTTTCCGACGGCATTGCTGTTGTAGACTCCGAAAAATCTGGCTACATCAATAAAGGTGGAAAATGGGTCATCAAACCGCGATTCGATGGTGCGTCGGAGTTTCGGTTAGGCCTGGCGGCGGTATGGGTAGATAAAGATGAGCACGGGTTTGGAGGTCATTGGGGATTCACCGATCGCAAAGGTCGCTGGGCAATTCGTCCTGTGTATGATGATGCCTATTCCTTTTCCGATGGGTTTGCCCGCATCTGTTTTGGAGGCGATCACTGCAACTTTATCTACCGCTAAGTGCGATCGCAGATCTCCTGTAGGCGAGGTGACGAAGAAAACCCAACAATGTCGTAGGTTAGGTGACGCGTCAGCAGAACCCAACAAAGACTAGACGTAGGTTGGGTTTTCTCCTCGGGAGACGCTCCGCAAATAATCCGTTTCCCCCAACCCATGTCTAGTTAACTCCCCCTCAATTCATTAACATGCTCCGATGCCACCTAGAGTTAACGGACCCACAACCCCTTCAATATTGGAACAACGTTCTCCACTCTTTTGAAGCTCAATCACAACAGCTTTCGTTTTAGCCCCAAACACTCCATCTGGCGCACCTAGATTCTTTCCCATTGAGATCAATGACTTTTGCATTTGTAGAACTGCGTCGCCCTTGTCTCCTGCTCTTAAGAAATTTCCAGGTTGATTATCTGCCCAGCCGCCTCGATAGTCCATTGCCACCCAGGTTTTTGAGCCAACGATGCCATCTGCAAGAAGGTTTTTAGACTTTTGAAATTTCTTAACGGCTTCCACGGTAGCTGGACCAAACTTGCCGTCAATAGTACCTGGATCACAGCTGCGAGCTTTCAAGATGTACTGGAGATCAGTAACTTCTGCTCCAATGGAATCTTTTTTCAAAACAACAATTTTGGATGGCGTTGTGCTAGCCATTTAAGTTTTCCTGCTTTTTCTATACTAAAACAGCATAGTCGCTTCGACAGGAAAGTCGCCAGCCTGACCATTATGCTCACTGAAACAATATAGTTGTGTCGCAATGACGTCTTAAAGGCAAACAAAGGCTGAGTTGCAAATTTTTTTAGTAGCAAATGATGGTATTTTCCAACCTAACTAGAAATATTCAAAATTAAGCACGATAATCCCTTGATTGTTAAGTTTTCTCAATTTTATGCAGCAGTTTTCAAATAATAAAATTCTCGCTAGTTTTGAAATCGTTGGCAAAATTACTCGCAATACTGAAGTGCAGCGAGTTGATTTTAATTGGAGTAGAAGTGTAGGCCTCGCTCAGTAGTAGAGGCTAAATAGTTGGAGGCGATCGCTAGGACTATTCAGCTATCAAGTCGATAAAGCAGACCTTTGAGCACTGCTGATGGGATGGCAAAGACCTGGGCAGCCGCTAAACTTTCGTCGCCAGATATTTTCCCAGAGCGATGAGCAGCTAAAATGAGATTTTCAGTTTTGATATGAAAACTATCGGAACCGTCGAAAGCTTGTGGTGTTACCCAGTTAAAAGTATGCGCGGCGTGGAAATGCCCGAAATCTTTATGGGGTTTTCTGGCATCTACAGCGATCGCTGCTACGCCTTCAAAAGCTCCACTGCCCGCAAAGGCTTTCCTTACTTAAACGCGAATGTGCAGCAACAAATGTTGCAATATCAGCCGCGATATCGCTACCCAGAACGAGCCTCGAAACCGCCGAATCTAACCGAAGCAGCGAGCATAGCCCCTGGGGTGACACCCGCCAACAGCGATCCAGAAGACATGATTTTTGACATTGTTACTCCTGCAGGCAAAACTATTTCTGTCGATGACCCAGAACTGATCCAACTACTGGGGCAAGGACTCAACGAAAACACCCAACTGAAACTTGTGCGTTCAGATCGAGCTTTGACCGATTGTCGCCCGATTTCGTTAATCAGCTTATCCACGATTCGACAAATTGAATCCGAATGCTCAATCCCAATTGACAAACGGCGTTTTCGAGCAAACGTCTACTTCGATTTTGTGTCAAACGAAAGCGGATTTGCTGAAGATAATTTTGTCGGTCGCCGTCTACGCATTGGTTCAACTGCGACGGTCATGGTGCTTGAGCGCGACCCGCGTTGCAGGATGATTTCGCTCGATCCAGACACAGGAGAACACAACCCAGAAGTTTCACAGAAAGTTGCCCGAGCCAACGGCAACTTTGCCGGGCTTTACTGCGCTGTTTTAGTTGAAGGAGTATTAAAAAAAGGCGATTTCATCAAATCGGAAGCGGATTAATTTCAGTTATCGGTTGCGGTTTCTTCTGGCAGCATTTAACGTACTCAACATTAAGGCAGTCCTGTAAATTGGGTGGCGCGCCAGCAGAACCCAACAGAGTTTAGTCTGGTGTTGGGTTCCACTGCGTTTCACCCAACCTACGTCTAGCTGTCCCATCTCCACCTACCTCTTATGCCAGATCAACCTGCATCAGAAATCGAGCTGCTACGTGCAGCGTACGCGGCCTTTAACGCGCGAGATATTGATGCCGCCCTCGCCCTCATGACTCCCGACGTGGCTTGGCCCAAGGCGTTCAAAGGTGGTTTTGCCCATGGGCCTGAAGCAGTCCGCGCTTATTGGACAGAGCAGTGGAGCGAGATCAATCCCCACGTCGAGCCGGTTGCCTTTCACCCTGAGAATGCTGGGCAGGTCTTGGTTGAGGTGCACCAAGTCGTGCGCGATCTGGCCGGAGCTGTGCTGGCCGACGTGTTCGTCGGCCACCGTTTCACCATTGAGCATGGCTTGATTCAGGCGATGGAAGTCTGCCCACTGCCATCGCCCGACCTTGGTACCTAACTACGCCTATGGATTGGCGGCGCGCGGCATTTGAATGTAGCCCCACTTGCCACCCCGGAGCTGGCTGGAATAAAAGCAGCCATCACTCTGAGTACAGCCCGTTTGCACTCGTGTCCAGGTGCCGCCCACATTGACCCGTGCCATGCCATCCGAGACCCGATCAGCATCGATAAACTGAGTTGCGATCGCATATCGCCCCGTGCGGTCAATGAATCCAGCCTGTTCGCCCCGACGCACCATGGCAATGCCCCCCGAAAAGGGAGTTGTCACCGGGCCTTGATACTCTGGATGAGCAAAGAACTGCGGCTGAATTGCCGTTTCACCGGCGCGGTTGATGTAGCCCCAGGTGCGTCCGTCACCATTGAGGCCAAGAACGGCAGCCAATCCCTCAGAAAAAGGCTCGGCATCATAATACTGAGGCTCAATGACCAATGCCCCAGTGCGATCGATATAGCCCCACAAAGCACTAGCGGTGGGAGAAGAACGCACTTTAACAGCAGCCAACCCGTCTGAAAACGCTTTGACTTGCTCAAACTGAGGCTGAATCGCGATCGCCCCAGTTTTGTCGATAAAGCCAGATTGACCATTGACTGAGATCGCGGCGAGCCCTTCCGTAAAAGAGGTCACGTAATAGGGCTGAGGCTGGATTGCGATCGCACCCGTTTTATCAATAAATCCAGTCAGCTCACCCTCAATACGAATGGCGGCCAGGCCATCAGAGAAGTCGCCAGGGCGGGTCGTAAATTGCCGGGGAATGACATAGACTCCCGTGCGATCGATAAAGCCCCATTGAGCCCCGACCCGCACCGCCGCTAACCCGTCGGAAAATGCTCCTCCCTCGTCAAACTGCGGCGCAATTACAGTTGCCCCCTGTTGGTTCATGTAGCCAACTTTTCCATTGACTAAGAAGGGCACAAGCCCCTCTGAAAAGCGCTCAAACCCTCCCATTTCAGGCGGAATCGTAAACACCGTGCGATCGCCTGCTACGTACTGGACGGGCACCGTCCGAGCGAGGTTGAGGGCCTGGCAGATCAAGGCCGCCACCTCGCCCCGAGTGATGGCTCGATTGGGCTGTAATTGCCGCAGGTTCGGGTAGTTCACGACCAAACGCCCCACCGTTCCGGCAGCGATCGCATTTCTAGCGTAGGGCGGCACCTGCTGAGCATCATCAAAATATCGCTGCAAGACAGTTTCCGGCGTTTCCGGGCTGCTCAGGTGAGTGGCATTCGCCAAAATTGCGATCGCCTGCACTCGGGGAATGGCTTCTGTAGGTCGAAACGTGCCATCTGGATAACCTGAGAAAAATTCGCGCGCGTAGGCGTCTTGAATCGCTCGATAGCCCCAGAAGCTAGAGGGCACATCTCGAAACGTCGGGGCACTGCGAGTCGGCTCAACCTTGCCAAACGCATTGAGCATGAGAACAGCGAATTCAGTGCGAGTCAGGGTTGCCTGGGGGTGAAAGCTACCCTCGGGATAACCACTCACCTGACGTTGCGCCGCTAATTGGTCAATACAGGTGGCCGCCCAATGAGATTGGGTATCTGAAAAAGCAAGGGCGCTGGAAGCAGCTAAAGCCCAGGTAGCAGTTGCGGTTGCGAAAAGGGTAATGGAGCGAAGCAGTTTGAGAGTGGTCATCCTACACCAGAGAGGTCAATGGCCTTAAGAATTATCAGCAGACAATAGATGATTAATGCCTAATTGTTTCATCCGTTAAAACTATTTCAACCTCTATAGCTCTAATCAGGCTCAAAAGGCACTGCCCACCACTCCATTAACGTTCTCACCCATTACTCCGCGATCGCCAACTCCTCCCCTCAGCCATCACACGCCACCGCCGGACCTCCACACCATTTGACAAAGCTCATAACAAGCTGACATCCCCAATACTGTAGGTTGGGTGGCACGTCAGCAAAACCTAACAGAGTTTAGTCTGGGCCTGGTTTTTTCCGCTGGAGACGCTGCGCGAACACTGCATTTCACCCAACCTACTAGCTCATTCATTTCAAGTTAAATTTTTCAAAGGTGTCGATAATAAAATTGCAATATCGCTTCTAGATCGTAAACTTGAAAGCAATCAGGAGAAGACATTTTTATGATTCATCATCTTTCTGTCTCCGCTGAAAATTCCCAGCATGTGGCTCAAGTTCTTGGAGAAATCCTAGAAGGGCAACCAACACCCCACCCTTATAGTCAAGGTGGCTATATAGTTTTTCTGCTTGATGAGCATGGTACAGAAATTGAAGTTTATCCCTTAGGGACTGAACTCACACCGGGTGATAGTGATGAGAAGCGAGCATACACTAAAAATCCTGCTACTTCTAGGTTTACAGCTACCCACGCCATTATCTCTGTACCTGCCAGCGTTGAGCAAATTGAAGAAATTGCCGCTCGCGAAGGTTGGCTTATGGAACGAGCTAGTTTTGGCTTTGACTATATTTTGCTGTGGGTAGAAAACAGACAATTGCTAGAACTACTAACTCCAGAAATGGCTGTTCAATACAAGGCAGTTACCCATCCAGATAATTTGAAGAAACTTTTCGCTTTTCCAGAAAAGCAGTAGGGTGGGCACTGCCTACCACTCTATCAACACTTTCCACCCATTACTCCCGATCGCCAACTCCTCCCTTCAGCCATCACACGCCACCATCAGCTCTCCACACCATTTGACAGGGCTTACGGCGGCTGACATCCCCTATTCGCCAATTTTTTAAGTTGTGCCATGGGTAAGATGTCGCGGCGGCTCTGGTCTGGTTTAGTTTAATCAAACCCTAGGAGGTGGATGATGTTTCCAGCCTGGTTAGTCATTGCGGTGGTGGGAGCGGCGATCGCGTCTGCGTCTAGCCTGATAAGGCCTCGCGGTATTAAGTGGTTTAAGCGGCAGCGTCGCCCCGACTGGCTAAAGTTTGAGTTTGCCATTCCTGTTGTGTGGATGGCGGTATTTATCTGCGGCGGCTGGTCAGCCTACATTGTCTGGACCCAAACCCAAAGCTGGTGGTTCATGGCGGGGTACATTCTGCTGGAGCTGCTAATTGTGAGCTACAACCCGGTCATGTGCAACTTGCAGAGTTTGCGAGTGGGCACGGCGATCGGGGCAACGGGATTTGTCTTTGGGCTACTGCTGGCCTTGCTAGTCGCGCGGGTAGACACCAAAGCTTTCCTCTTGTTGCTCCCCTTCTTGCTGTGGAGCCCGGTAGGTACGCTGATTACTTGGCAGATGGTAAAGCTAAATCCAGGCCAGTAAACCTGGTGGTCTATCAAACCTAAATGTGTGGGTTGGCTTCTGCTTCAATGCCCCTAACTTACGAGAACCTTAGTTTTTAGGTTGACCATACGCTAGGGGATTTTGCGATCGCCCAGAAAAGCCTGCTAGTTCAATCATATGAAATAGTAATGCGATCGCCGCTAAAAACACTAGAATTATATCTCGTAGCTAAATTTCAAAAATCTAACAAAAGTAAGCTTTCTAATTCCAAAGAATTGGCATGAAGATTTATTTGGCCTTAGATTAAAACAACTTGAGAGCCAAATTTTATACTCCACTTTCTCCATCAACTATCTCAGCCAAAATTTATGCGTTTAGATTAAAGAATTTATTCCTCGCGATAGAGACTAACACTTCAGTTCAAGCCATAAGCTGACTTAGTCATTTCATAGAGAAACACCATGAAAGCAAGCTGGATGGTTTTACCGTTGGTGCTTGGACTTTCTTCTTTGACTGTTGCCTGTGACGCTGGCGGAAACGCAGAAGGTGACGAGCAGTTAGAAACAGAGCCGAACGGAGCTGAGTCTCTCGAAGGTGAAGAAGAGGAAGGTGAAGAGGGTGAGGGCGGCGAAGGCGGCGAAGGCGGCGAAGGCAGCGACTAAAAGCTCCTACCTTCTTAAAACATGGGGTTGAGCTAGAGCAGATCACGACTTGCTGATACAGCCCGACACCCCTGTTATTGTGCAGGTTGAGCACGCCTTGGCAGAACTAAACAAAACTGTAGTTCGAACTAGACTGCGATCCCCGTGCTCAACCTGTTGTTTGAAGATTTATGAGTTGAGCGAGAGCAATGTTATGGCTCTCTACATATAAATCTACATATAAATTGTACAGTAGATCAAGGTTGTTCTACTACTTAAACGACAAAGATAAAGCGTCAGAAAGCGAGTTGCCAATCTGACGCTTCTGTAGCTGTAACGCAATTAAAAACAGAGCGCTGACAATGAGTCCGAAACAGGTTTGGCAACTACTCAAGCAGGCTTTTAAGGAGTGGAACCAAGACCAGGCTTCACAATTGGCCGCTGCACTGGCCTACTACACCCTATTTTCTCTAGCGCCTCTGCTGATTTTAGCGATCGCGATCGCCAGCCTATTCTTTGATAACGGCGCCGTACGTGACCAGCTCATGGGCCAAGTCGAATCTCTGATGGGTGGGGCCAGCGCCGACTTTGTGCGCACCGTGCTCGACAACGCCAATCGCCCTGGGGAAAGCTCTGGCTGGCTAGCTTCAGTCATTAGCGTTGTGCTGTTGGTGGTGGGCGCTACGGGGGTGCTGTCACAACTACAACTGTCGCTCAACACGATTTGGAATTTGGAAGCTCGCCCTGGAATTAGCCTGATCACTCAGCTTCGCAAGCGACTGTTGTCGTTGGGAATGGTGCTCGTCATAGGCTTTCTGCTGCTGGTGTCACTGATTGCCAGTTCGGCGATCTCTGGGTTCTCAGGTTACCTCAACACCCTAATGCCGGGGTTAGATGCTCTGGTTCAGCTCCTCAATTTTGTGCTGGCCTTTGGTCTAACCACCCTGCTCTTTGCCATGATGTTTAAGTATTTGCCCGACGCAATTATTGCCTGGCGCGATGTTTGGTTTGGGGCCGCTGCTACCGCCATTTTATTTTCGGTAGGCAAATATTTGATAGGTCTCTACTTAGGCAACAGCAGTTTTGGCTCGTCCTATGGGGCAGCAGGCTCCGTAATAATTTTGCTGGTTTGGGTGTTTTATTCGGCCCAAATTTTGTTCTATGGAGCCGAACTCACCCAGGTTTACAGCCGTCGCTTTGGCTCGCAGATTAAACCCAACAAGTATACTGTTCAGCGAGATCCATCGCCCGAGCAGTCATGATTCCCCTTTCACCCATCTCTTGGATAGATGTTACCGGTCGATTGGCCGTCGCTATTGTCCTGGGAGCTGTGATTGGTGTCGATAGAGAATTTAGCCGCAAAGCTGCTGGTCTAAGGACAAACATGTTGCTCTCCCTAGGGACTGCTCTATTTGTTTTAGTAACCATTCAAAGCGGCATGGCCCAGGTGGATAATAGCGCCATGGGTCGTATCCTTCAAGGCATTATTACTGGGGTTGGGTTTGTGGGAGCAGAGACTATTTTTCGGGAGGATCGGGTGCGAGGGCTGACCTCTGCCACGGCCATTTGGGTATCTGCTGACGCCGGGGTCGCCGCTGGGCTAGGGCTATGGCAGCTGGGTTTTTTAAGCACAGGATTTGCCCTGATTATTCTACGTCTGGCTAAATTTGCCGAAAGCCTTATGCAACAACCATAATCTCCCCACTTTTGAGCAAATGTTTGCTAGCGAAACCGCTACTTTCTTGTAGCGTTGAAGACAAAAAAGCATTATAAATCCATCCATAGGATGATAAATTTGCGCTGGCAAGATTGCTAACGTGGACTAATTCCTCAGGGTTGACAGCAACAGCGGCGGCAAATGTTTGACTACAAGCGCCTTTGCCTTGATGTCATAGTGTTGTCGCTGCGGTCACAACGGTACGATGCGGCCTTGATTTTATGGCTAACGATAACTCGATGAACTCACAACAATCTGATCTCACTGAAAAGCTTCTCCCCCATGAGATAGATGCAGCGCCACCGCCGTCCAACGAGCCAGTAATTCACCTACCGTCCGGTCAGGCTGAGGTTGAAGATGCTCGGGTTGGGCAGAGCGATGACAGTGCGCACCTTGGGGCTGAAGTAACCGCCGATAACGATATGGAAACGATTAGCCCCTTGACGGGGGGTGACCCTGATGCCGATGCCGGGCGAGCCGAAACGGTGGGAGAAGAGGCCGTTGGTGGTACAACACCCACCCCAGAGCAAAATGATGTTGATGCTCTAACTGACGCTGTAGGCATCAGTGCTCAGCCTGAGCACCCCGTTGGCGTCCTCAACGAAATGAATCGTCGGGACGCCCAACGGTTTGAACTCGATCCGGATTCTAAGGATCCTGAGTCTTAACTATCACAGCTATGCCCTATCAATTTCTCACTGACAGCACCGTTGAGGCCAATGTTCAGCGCATTCTTAACGAGCAGCTTGAGAAAGCAATCCAAGAGCTGAGTGATGGCATTCGAAAAGACCCTGAAAAGGCGATCCATAGCACGCGCAAGCGCTTAAAGAAGGGACGAGCGGTGCTGCGACTGGTGCGAAAGTCTATAGGTGAGAAGACTTACCAGCGAGAGAACGATCAGCTGAGAAGCATTGGGCAAGCTCTTGCTCCGGCCCGAGATGGTGCTGTTTATCAAAAAACCTTGAATGACCTAATCGAGATTTATGGAATATCGCTTGAGAACAAGGGACTTTCTGAGCTGCAGGACAGTCTCAAAGATCTTTATAAGTCTGAACTACAGGCACTGATTGATGGCGGTGATGCGATCGCGCCTGTTTTAGCTGACTTAGAAGCGAGTAGGGCTCGACTAAACCAGCTCACCCTTCATCAAAAGGGTTGGAAAGCTGTTTCTAAGAGCCTAGAGCAAGTTTATAGTCAGGGACGCGATCGATTTCACGCCGCCTACAAAGATGGTGGAGACGAGGCGTTTCACGATTGGCGCAAGCGGGTTAAAGATCTGTGGTACAACTCCTGTCTATTAAAGCAAATTTGGCCCCCCGTCATGGAAACTCTTGGCTCAGAAGCTCACTACCTCTCTGAACTGTTGGGCGACGGCCATGACAGTGCTGTTCTGCAACACTTTTTGCGACATCACCCCTCAAATCTGGCGCTCAGCGATGCTCACTCGCAGGTGCTCATGCCCCTGCTAGCTCATCGCCAAAATAAGCTGCATCAGCACGCTAAGGGTTTAGGGAAAAAACTCTACAGCGAGGAGCCTAAAACGTTTATCAAGCGTATTCATAGCTATTGGCGGCCTGAGTTTTCGAGTTCCAGTTAGTTCTAAAACCAAAAACAGTTTGTGGCTTCAACTTTGCTGAGTCGCTAACTACTGAGTTTGATCCAAAGTTCAGATGAAATAGAGGCAACTTAAATAGAGCACAGTGGCATCTACCTTGCTAACAAATTAAGCGTGGAACAGAATTTGCGATCGCCCACCACACCTAATCGATCTGAGTATTGCTAGTCTGCTTTGGTAATTGAAAGATATCAGCAAATATTGATTTGGGGTCGGGGCGGCGGCTATCGTCTGGCGAATCGTAGACCACCATTAGCCCATCGTCGTAGCCCAGGCAGGGCACCAGCGTGAGGCCCTCGGCGTGGTCAGAGCCAATGATAAAGGGTAGATCAAACAAAACCTTGAGCCGCCCAGATTCTTGGCTCCACAGCGTATCGTTGGTGTGCTCAAGCACGTCTTCAAGACGAAATACTTGCATGGCACCCTCTAGCTCCATAGTCGGACCGGCCAGCAGCAGTAGATCCCCTTCGTAAAAACAAAGTTCGCGAACGCCCTGACCATTAAGGTCAAGAAAGTGTTTGCGGTAGAGACACCCTTCTCCTAAATCTTTAAGCGTGAGTTCGCCGGGTTCGGCATCTTCTACTTCAATTTCAAGAATCATTGCCCACCCACGCAACACGGGGCCGCGCAGACCCAAGAAGATTTTGCTGCCGCTAACGGCGATGCCTTCGACATCGAAGCCGTTGTCTTTAGAGGGCAGCTGCATCTTTAGAAATAGCCCCAGATGCTCGTCTTCGGCGAGGGCCTCCAGCAACAAATTGTGGCCATTCACCTGCTTCAAGCTGGCCGCGGTGAGGGCATCGCCCTTATTATCAGAGCGGGCGTAGGTATGCACAATTTCGCCATTCAGAATCGGTAGCCGGGCCAGCAGCGATCGATTGGGGTCATGCTCAATTTCGGAGAGCCGTTGAATATCTTTGTGCTGCTTTTTACCCTTAGCTTGGGTGCGTTTAAAGCTGTGGGAACCTACTACCCAAAGATAGCCATCGCAGTAGGCAAGGCCTTCAATATCAATTTCAGACTCATTGTCAAAGAGCTGAATAAATTCTTGGAGATGGAAGGTTTTGTGGTTGCCATAGACCCCATCGCCCATGGGGCTCAGCCGCTCCAGAGTGGTAAATTCATCGGAACCAAGCCAGAGATTACCATCCGGGGTGCGGGTCACAGCGGATAGCTCAGCTAGTAGCCCCTCGGAGTCGGTTTGAAATTTAAGTAAAGCGCGGCTGAGCAAAAATCCATTGGACATGGTGACCACCAACGCTAGTTCAAGACTACTACCCTAAACAATTCGGCAGATGATGACCTCTTTCAAAGGAGAGGAATAGCTCTGCGCAGGGCCAACATTCTATACAAAGATAGAGGACTAAAAATTTAACTCTCCCATAGGTTTGGGGAGCGTAATTCTTTGGAAGAAGATTTGAGGCTGGTGGTAGGCCGCTTAATTGAGACAGCCAAGGTGTTCGCCTAGCAGCATGATGCTCTGCAATAGCTGCCACAGGGGCGCAAGGTGTTATCTTACGCTCAGCGTCTTCCCCCATTCTCGTTAAATCCCAAATTTTAAGCCCGCCCCTAACCGCTTTAACCTGTCCCCCTCCCCATGTTCAACTGGATCACGACCTGGATTGAGTCTCTTGGCTATGTCGGCATCTTTGGCCTGATGGTGCTGGAGCACCTGTTTCCGCCCATTCCATCAGAGTTGGTGATGCCGCTGGCGGGGTTTGTCAGCCGCGATAGCTCCGACATGAACCTGGTTGGGGTAATTTTGGCTGGGTCCCTCGGCTCGTTACTTGGGGCGTCAGCATGGTATGTGGTAGGTCTGCTAATTAGCCATGAGCAGATGATGGACTGGGTGAGACGCTACGGCCGCTGGCTGACGCTCAAGCCTAAAGACATTGAAAAGGCGATGGATTTTTTTCAGAAGAGTGGCGGCGGCTGGATAGTAGGGGTAGGCCGCATGGTGCCTGGAGTGCGCACCTATGTGTCGGTGCCGGCAGGACTGAGCCACATGCCGTTGCTGCCCTATCTGGGCTACTCTGCCGTGGGCACCCTGCTGTGGACGGGGGCGCTGGCGGTGGCAGGCTACATTTTAGGCTCTCAGTTTGAGCGGGTGCAGGTGTTGCTTGGCCCAGTTAGTAAAATAGTGCTGATTAGCTGTGCGATCGCTTTTATTGTTTGGGTTGCCGATCGCCGTCGCCGCCGGGTTTAGTCTCCTATTGAGATTTTTGACGAAAAACTCTGTTGAATTAGTATAAAAGCTGCCACCAAATCAACTTTGGCGGCTTTAAGAAGTTAGTATTTGCCTCGGGCGATCGCTCCACCGCAGAGAGAATTTCTCCAGGTTGAAACCAACTCAAACCACGGCTGAGTTCTACTTAGGCATCGGCCACGGTAGTCGTATCAGCCGTCGCTTTGCGGGCGGCTAGTGCCGCTGCCAGCAGACTAATGCCGCTCATCAGCAGACTAATGCCGACATAGAGACCGATCAGCCATAGGGCGCTAACAGGCCAGCGATTGAGCACCATGATCCCAAGATGAGGGAACGACGCCGTTGAACGCTACTAGCCACGACATGCTGCGGCCAGCCTTTTGGGTGAAGGCCATGACAATGGTGAAAACACCCTCAACGATGAACAAAACGCCAAAAGCAAAGGTGAGAGCCAGCAGCGCCGCTCCTAAGTTAAACAGAATGTAAAGGCCTGCTATGGCATAGAAAATACCGACGATCAGGTTGAGCCAAAAACCTCTGACTGGGTGCGATCGAAAGGATTCAACCATCGTAACGATGCTGCTAATCAGGGAAATCCACCCCATCATGACGGCAAAAAAATGCCGAGGCTACCATCGGCGAAACGATCGCTAAAATACCCAGCACAATCAGCGAAATGCTGAGAAAAATAACTCAGTTGGTTGACTTTTCAATCTCTTCGCTCGACAAAAAAACGGTTGTCATGACAGTTTCCTCTCATTTCATTGTTCACAGCTTTGCGACTAGCAGTGAAATGAAACGACTGAGAAAATTGTATGCAGCGAAAGCGTCAGTGAAATTAATAGATGTAAACCGTATTAGCCCCATCGAAATTCAGGGAAGTATCGCTAGGGGCAACACTGATGATAGTCATAAACCAACTTCACTGCGACTGTAGAGAATCTGCACTACGCGCGAACCGGGTTCGCAGAGGGCGTCGCGGGCGACCACAGCAATCTCGCCAACCACGCTGGCCCGATACTCGGCCACCACATCCCCAAAGGCATTGCGCTGGAGCGCTATCGGTTGGTCAGGGATGACGCGATCGCGCAGATCGACCAGCAGCTCCAAAAAGCCGCCCGTGGTGGCGCGAATTGTCTCCAAAGCATCGCCATAGACCGTGCCCACCTCGGCGGTGGTGCGCCCCAGGGGGCCATCGACCAAGCCGTAGTGCTTGAGCACGTTGCAGGTTCCCTCCACCGCCCGAGCAATTTTGCTAGCGTCGAACCGTCTAGGGCCACCAATTTCTACCGTCAGGGCCGGAATGCCCGCCGCCACCAGAGCGGTTTCAAGGGTGCCGACCAGCCCCGGATCGTTTTGGATTTGCTCGACCGGAAACAGTTCTGCCATTTGCCGCACCGTGGGCTGCCGCAGATCGGCAAACAGAAACAGGGTGAAGTCGCTGCCTGTCGTCACCGTGTGGTAGTCGATTACCAAATCGACGTTGGTGATTAGCAGGCGATTCCACAGCAGCCCAGCATGACGGGTAGCGGCGTTGACGCCGGTCTCATCGCCGGGCCAGACCCGGTTCATATCTACCTGAGAGCCGCCACCCTGGGCCGTCAGCCAGTGCGATCGCGTATACTCCACCGCTGGGCGCGACACCCCCAACACCGCCACCACGCTACCCGCCATCGTCGTTGGGTCGAGCTGGCTCATCACCCGCTGCGCCGCATCAATGCCGCTTACCTCATCCCCATGGATGCCCGCCACCAGACCGACGCAGGGGCCGGGGCAATCGCCCTTGGCCACCACCACCGGCACATACCAGTGCTGGCCGGTCGCCATCTGCACTCCTTCAAAGAAAAACCGATAGCTGTGCCCTGGAGCCAGATCGCCCACCCCCAGGTGGCTGATCACCGGCACCCCCTGGAGGATGTCGCCGGTATAGATGGTCTCAGCTACGTCAGAGACGGAACCTTGGTTGATGAGAGTCGTCATAGTGGCTTAGCGGAATTTGTGGACACCAGCGGTTGCGTAACTGCCCTGACCTAAAGCGCCTCAGCGGTGGGGCCGGGGATGGTGGGCAGCTTATCAATTTTGAAGCCCGTAATGCTGTAAAGCAGCGACAAAATGGGCTGGCGATATTAAAAACCGCGAAGGGAAAATACAGAAATGTAGAGACTCCCAGCGTCACTGCCACGAAAGCATCGCAAGACTCCCACGGTATCAGGGTTGAGGTAACAGTACCCGCATCGGCGGCCAGACGCGACAGGTTTTGGGACTGCAACCCCCACTTTTGAAACATGCGGGCGGGCAGAACCAGGGCATTGTACTGGTCACCCACAAAGATCGCCACCGCCGTCGCGAATAGCTGGGCCTGGGTGCGCGCCCGCAGCAGCACTGGATTAATCAGCTTGGTCAGCATGCCAAACTCTTCCATGATGGTGCCAAAGGTCACGGCCCCAAAACAATCCACAGGGTGTAGAGCATGCTGTCCATGCCGCCACGAAAGACCATGCGATGAACATCGGCGATGCCCGAGTTTTCGCTAAAGCCGTTGGCCATGACCAGCCAATGCCCTTAAGGCGTAATCCAAAATAACTGATCAAGCTGGTTGCGATCGGTAACGGTTTCTACCCCGCAGTGACATCCGTCTGGCTGCTAATAATGGCAAACACAATCAGGGAAATGATGAGGCCGGCCCCGAAGTCCACAGCTGGGCGCAAATGTGGATGTAGATGTCGGTGCCCACCAGCTAAGCGCTCAGCACCGTGGTCTCTGAAAGCGAAGACGTCTTGTCACCAAAGTAAGCACCCGAGGTTACGGCCTCTGCCGTCATCGCTGGGAGCCCCCCAGCACGGTGGTAATGCCCAACAGCCCCACCCCAATCGTGCTTCGGTCGTCCAGGGGTTGCAGTGGCCACCGAGACAATCGCACAGATGACAGCCGAGGCTAGATAAATCCAGCTCGGCTGCAAAATCTGAATGCTGTAGTCAATCAAGGTGGGAATGGTGCCTGCCATAATTCCAGGTGCCAATCAGCGCCCCCACTGCTAGCAGAATGAAAATGGTGCCAGTCACCGAGGCCACGGCCCGCCCCCGGCAGAGCTAATCTCTGACCAGGGATTGCCGTCTTTAAGGGCCACGATAGCGGCAGCCATAGTGCTGAGAAATCAGCGCTACCTGCACTGGGCTACCTAACAACTACACAATCGGTGTAAGGGTTTTGAGGTTAAAACGGTAGCCGTGAGGCAAAATGTGCAGCTTGACGCCGCACAGAGCAATGGGTTCATCCTTGAGCAACCCTTCCAGGTTGTTGTGGGTGGCGGTGGTTTCATCGACCACGGTGATGGTGCCTGCCCCAACAACCTGAAACTCATCACCAGTGACAATGATGGCCGTGTTTTCGTCGATGCCCAGGCCAATGACGGCGGGCTGTAGCACCAGAGCAGCCAGCAGCCGACCCAGTCTTCCCCGTTGGGCAAAGTGCTGGTCGACCACAATACCCGGCAAGAAACCCATGCCTGGGCCCATTTCCACCGCATCGACGCTGGGGTTTGACACCGAAGCGCCCCCCACAATCATCTCGTCGGGCATCATCGCGGCCCCGGCGCTGGTGCCGCCAATCACAGTCCCTTCCCGCCGGCGTTGCTGAATTGCGTCGTTGAGAGGGGTGCCTTTGATATATTCAACGATGCGAGACTGGTCGCCACCGGTAAAGAAGATGCCGGTGGCCCCTTTGATTTTTTCCAAATTCTCCTCGCGTTCAGAGTCTTCCCGGCGGTCGGTGTGCACCACATCGACTCGCTTGGCCCCCAGCCGCTCAAATACGCGAGTGTACTCATCACCCACTTCGCCGGGCAGGCTGGTGGCGGCAGTCATTACGGCAATCTGGGAATCGACCCCGCCAGCGGCCCGGACAAATTCTCGCAGGACAACGCAGTCGCCTTCTTTATCTTCTGCGCCGCCAATAATGACTAGTGCGCCCAGCTGTTGATCGGTACCCATGGTGATTCTCCTTGAGGTGTCTGTTGTTACAGAATCCCAGCATCCCAGATTGATGGGCTGGTCGTGCTATATCCACCGGCTGAGACCTGAGAGCAAATGCTGACACAGGCAGCTTGCTCGAGACGGGAATAGGCCCAAGGGGGCAGGAACAAGCCCAGCTGTTTAAGTTGTTGACGCTAATGCTTGTCCCAGTAATGGTTGGCAATCAGCACAACAAGCGTCGGCACGCTCGCCGCTACCGCTAGCTCCATAATTAGCTAGGCCACAATCATAATCTCAGCGCTGGGGCTAAAGGTCATCAGCCTCCGCCCTAAACCTGCTCTAGCCCTAGAAAACCGGTCTCACTGTTTCGACAATCGCGCTGCAACTGCTAGAGAGCACCCGTGAGCTAAACACCTCAATACAAGCACTTGCCCCTAGTAGAATCAAGGGTGTCAATTCACGTCTGAGGAGGCGTTGTGGCCCACAAGCGACTAATTATTGAAATGGGTATGGGCGTCGATCAGCACGGCCAAGACCCCACCGTGGCGGCAGCGCGAGCGGTGCGCAATGCGATCGCCCACAACGCCCTCCCCGGCGTCTGGGAAGTCGCTGGCCTCAGCCACCCCAACGAGATGCTGGTTGAAGTGCAAGTAGCTGTCCCCTACCCCGACCAGGTACGGCAAGATGAGGTGCTGGCGGTGCTGCCCTTTGGCCAAAAGACTCTGGTGCTCAAGGACGGCGGCATGGTGGTCGCCGGTCGCGCCATCCCTGAGCTAGACGACAAGAACGACGATATGTATGTGGCGATCGCCGCAGTAACGGTATCGATCCCTGAGTGAGGGATGAAGGGTAAGGGGTAGAGGGTGAGAAAATACCATCCACTCCCTACCCCTACTCATCCACCCCCTACCCCTTACCCCCTACCCATCCACTCTCTATCGCAACCTTGCCCCCCGATACCGCATCTCCTTCTTCATCGCGTCCTGCTGGGCAAAGTTAGGCATATCCCCCTGGTGGCCCATCAAAATAATTGAGTCACCTAGGGCCAGATAAGTAGCCCGGCTGGGGTGAATGATCACCTCACCGTCGGCCCGGCGCAGGGCCACGGTAATAAACGTGCCCTGGCCCTTGACCTCGATGTCGCCAATAGTGCCGCCAATCAGCGGTGAGGCAGCATCAATCACCAGCTCCATTCAGCTGAATATCTAGCTCCGCCAAAAACTCGTTGAGCCCGTGCTGGCCATCGGTCTGCGATAAAAAGTCCACCGCTGATGGGTGGCTGATCAGGTGAGCTATGCGCAGGGCGCTAATGCTGGCGGGCAGCACCACATGGTTGGCCCCCGCCAGCCGCAGCTTTTTCTCGGTGGAGGGCATTTCCCCTCGAGCCAAAATCATTAGGGCTGAGTTCATCTCCCGCGCCGTGAGGGTAATGAACACGTTGGCAGCGTCGTTGGGCAACACCGTCGCTAGCGATTTGGCCCGGAGGATGCCCGCTGCCTCTAAGGCGGTTTCGTCAGTGGCGTTGCCCTGATAGATTAAATAGCCCTGCTCCTTGGCTAGGACCACCCGCTCAGGGTCGTTGTCAACAATGATAAACGGCTGGCGATCGCGCTTCAGCTTGCGGGCCACCAGCTGGCCAATGCGGCCAAAGCCGCAGATAATCACGTGGTCTTCCAGGCTGGAGATCTCTTTTGTCATGCGTTTCACGTTGAGGGCTCGATGAATCTCCCCTTCGGTAATCATCTGCACGAAGCCCGACACGATGTAGGCCACCGACAGGGCTCCCGCGATAATCACAAAAATTGTAAATACCTTGAGCGGCGGCGAGGTCAGGGGCTGCACTTCCCCATAGCCCACTCCAAAGATGGTGATCACTACCATATAGATAGCGTCAAGGAAGTTCCAGCCCGCCACCATATAGCCAATTACCGCCCCCACCACCGTCAGCGAGAAGAAGATAATTCCCGTAACAATCCGCCGAAACGAGCTATTTCGCATTAACACCTCAGACAGGGCTCAGGCCCCGACAGAAATCGGCTCAGTCCTCAAATAAAGGCTATGGTAATTGACAGCCTGCCCCTCAAAGAGTGCGGCACATAGCAAATTGAGATACACTATAAAGCAAACTCATAATGACTTCGACTAAACCCATTACCTACTAAAATGTTTGCCGCCTCACCAGCGGCCCTAGGGGCTTTAGGGCGTTGACAAAGCCTCTCCAGAGGAGAATCGCCCGGCCCAGTTAGTTTTATCGTTTTTGTCCCTCCTACCTCCATTGATTCTGCGACTATGACAGCTACCGTCTTGCAAAACCCCCTCCTGATTGGTGCCGGTCTACCTCCCTTCGACAGCATCGACACAGCCCACATCGTGCCCGGCATTACCGCTCTACTTGACGACCTCACTACCGCCCTAGAAACCCTAGAAGCCCAAGTCACCCCCACCTGGGATGGCTTAGTTGAACCCCTCACCCGCATCGAAGAGCGCCTGGGCTGGAGCTGGGGCATTGTCGGCCACCTGATGGGGGTGAAAAATAGTCCCGAGCTGCGCGCTGCCTACGAGGAGGTGCAGCCGCCCCTGGTGCAGTTTGCCACCCGTCTGGGCCAGAGCAAGCCCATTTACGAAGCCTTCAAACAGCTCCGCGCCAGCGACCAGTGGGCCAGCTTCGACCCGGCTCAGCAGCGCATCGTCGAATCCTCGATCCGTGAGGCCGAACTGTCGGGGGTGGGCCTAGAGGGGGCTGAAAAAGACCGCTTTAACGAAATTCAGCAATCCCTAGCTGAACTCACCAACAAGTTCTCCAATAACGTGCTCGATGCCACCAAGGCCTTTAGCCTCAACCTCACCACCCCTGAAGACATCGACGGGCTACCCCCGAGCCTGCTGGCCCAGGCCGCCCAGACCGCTCGCGATGCCGGCGACGAAAGCGCCACCGCCGCCGCTGGCCCCTGGCGGATCACGCTGGACTACCCCAGCTTTGGCCCGTTCATGCAGCACAGCCGCCGCCGCGACCTGCGCGAACAGCTCTACCGTGCCTTTGTCACCCGCGCCTCCGAGGGCGATCTCGACAACAGCCCCAACATCGAGAAAATTCTTGAGCTGCGCCACGAAATGGCCAACCTGCTGGGCTACGCCACCTACGCTGACCTCAGCCTGGCCCGCAAGATGGCTCCCTCTGTCGAGGCGATCGAAAAGCTGATGGGCGAGCTGCGGGTGGCCAGCTACGACACTGCCGTGAAGGAGCTTGAGGAACTCAAAGCCTTCGCTCAATCTAAGGGAGCCGCCGAGGCCAACAGCCTCACCCACTGGGATACTGCTTTTTGGGCCGAGCGCATTCGCGAAGAAAAGTACGGACTCAACGACGAAGAGCTGCGCCCCTACTTTCCGCTGCCCCAGGTGCTCGACGGCCTATTTGCCTTGGCCCACCGCATCTTTGATGTCACCATTGCCCCCGCTGACGGCGAAGCTCCAGTGTGGCACCCCGACGTGCGTTACTTCCAGGTGCTAAATAGCAGCGGCGACCCCATTGCCCACTTCTACCTCGACCCCTACAGCCGCCCCGCCGAAAAGCGCGGCGGCGCCTGGATGGATGACTGTATCAATCGGGGCAAGATCAACGATCAGGTGCGTCTGCCCGTGGCCTACCTGGTGTGCAACCAGGCTCCCCCAGTGGACGGCAAACCCAGCCTGATGACCTTCCGCGATGTGGAAACCCTGTTCCATGAGTTTGGCCACGGCCTCCAGCACATGCTGACCAAGGTTGACTTCACTGGTGCCGCAGGCATTAACAATGTGGAGTGGGACGCCGTCGAGCTGCCCAGTCAGTTTATGGAGAACTGGTGCTACCACCGCGACACCCTGCTCACCTTGGCCCGCCATGTCGACACCGGCGCGCCTCTGCCGGAAGATCTCTACCAGAAGATCGTCGCTGCCCGTACTTTCATGACCGGCAGTGCTATTCTGCGCCAGGTGCGCTTTGGCTGGACCGACATTGAGCTGCACCACCGCTACCGTCCTGGCAGTGGCGAAACGGTGACTACCGTCAGCCAGCGCATTGCCGAGCAGTCTTCTATTCTCAAGCCCCTGCCCGAGGATGCCTTCCTCTGCGCCTTTACCCACATTTTTGCGGGAGGCTATGCGGCAGGCTACTACAGCTACTTCTGGGCCGAGGTGCTGAGCGCCGACGCCTTTGCCGCCTTTGAAGAAGCAGGGCTGAACGACGAGGGTGCGATCGCCGCCACCGGTCGCCGCTTCCGCGACACGGTGCTCGCCCTGGGCGGCAGTCGCCATCCAATGGAGGTGTTTAAGGCCTTTCGGGGTCGCGAACCCAGCACCCAGGCTCTGCTCCGCCACCGCGGTCTAGTGGCCGCTTAGCAGGGCTTCGCCGAGAGATAGATTAGAACCCAGGGTTTTGTGAAAACCCTGGGTTCTTTTTGGTATTTGGGATTAAGAATCTTGGCTACAGTGGCGCTGGTGAAACCCATCGATCGCACTCGGCAGCGTAAAGAAAATATGCTCGGTACCCATCAAATCTAGCAAGCCCGATCGCTGAAGCTGGGCGTAGAGGTCGCGCTTAACCCGCGCCATCGCCAGGGTAATGCCTCGCTTTCTCAGCTCTTCGTACAACTCCACCAGCATGTCGGCGGCGGTGATGTCGATCTCGACCATGGCCTCGGTATTGATGACGAACCACTCTACTGGCGTTGCTTCAGCCTCAATTACCGCCAAAATGCGGCGCTGGAAGTCCACCGAGTTGGCAAAGAACAGCGGGGCATCGTAGCGGTAGATCACCAGTCCCGGAATCGTGGTGGCTCCTGGCCAGTCCGTGACATCGTGAAGACCTGCAATATTGGGTACTTTACCCATGACCGCATCGTGGGGGCGGGCGATGCGAGCAAAAAGTTCGATGACAGAGAGTCCGACGGCGATCGCCACCCCCACCAGCAGATCCGTCGCCAACACCCCTATTGTCGTCGCCAGAGCCAGAGCAAAATCGCCCTGGCGAAACGCCCTAAGCCTCAGAAACTCAGGAATATCCACTAGTTTAGTGGCGGCAAAAATCACTAGCGCTCCCAGGGCCGCCGTGGGAAACATCGCCAATAGAGGTCGCAAAAACAGCAGCACCCCCAGCACGACCCCAAAGGCCGCCAGCGAATAAACCTGACTCTTACTGCCCATAGAGTCGCCAATGGCCGCCCGGCTAGCGCTGCTGCTCACCGGAAAGCCCTGCATCAGTCCCCCGCCTAGATTGGCCACCCCCAGGGCAAATAGCTCCTGGTTGGCGTCTATGCCTTGGTGGTTGCGGGCTGCCAACGCCCGTGCCGTCAGCACATTGTCTGAGTAACCGACGATCGCAATTCCCACCGCCGCCGTCAAAATCTGTTGCACCTCCTGGCGAGAGGCCAGCGGCACGACAAAACGAGGTAGCCCCGCCGGAATTTCGCCCACAACTCTGACTCCCTGCTGATCTAGACCCAGCAACGCCACTATGCCGGTCGCCAGCAGCACCGCCAGCAGCGGCCCGGGTAGCTGTGAGAACCGGGCCTGCACCGCGAACAAAAACACCAGAACAAGGCCCCCTACCGCCAGCGTTGGCCCGTGAGCCTGACCCAGGTGGCTCCAAAATTCCGCCAGCTGCCCCGCCACCGACTTAGCTTCAATAGGTATACCGCTCACTCGGCTTAGCTGCCCGGCGATCATAATCACAGCGACCCCAGCCATATAGCCAATTAAAATCGGCTTTGACAGCAGATCGGCCAAAAATCCTAAGCGGGCCACATAGCCCACCAAGCACAGTACTCCCACCGCACAGGCTAGCAAAGACGCCAAAACGGTGTAGTCCGTGCCAGAGGTTGCCGCCAGAGGGGCGATCGCCACCGCCGTCATCACCGCAGTGCTCGACTCTGGCCCTACCGAGAGCTGAGATGACGTACCCACCAGGGTATACAGCAGCAGCGCCGGCAAAATTGCCCATAACCCTTGCACTGGGCCAACTCCCGCCAGTTCCCCGTAGGCCATGCACTGGGGAATGAGATAGGCCGCCACGGTAACACCCGCTAAGCAGTCCTGACGCAGCCAGGCCCTAGGGTAATGGCGCAGGCGTTCCAACCCGGGTAGCAAGCCATAGAAAGGAGAATGCTTGGGTTTTACAGTCAACTTAGTTCTTAGGTTAAGGAAAGAATAAGTAGTTTACCGTCTCCTATAGCGCCGGACGAAAGCTCTTAACCGAAATGCATGATCCACTGTGCAAACGGTGCTGAAGCCGCAGAAATTGTTGCTGCTGTTGTGTTGGCAGCTGCCAAAAGATTAGCTCTCAAACGATGCGAGTCAGCCATCAGCCCACCGTGAAAACAAACCTAGTGCAACTCTGTTGTGGCAATACCCAGTTTGAATCTCCAAGCCGTAGCACCGCGCAGCAAAGTAGCACTACGAAGCAAACCAGAATTAACAACAACGACAAAACTATGCCTATCGAGAGTTCAATCGTATTTCTATTGGCCGATAAGACCAATCAACCTGGGCCTTAGGATGACACCAAGACAAATTTATCAGGAGGACTCAAATATGGCTTTGTACCATCTCAAAGATTACTACCCCAACTATAAAGAAACCCTTGCTGACGGACAAATGGGAGACATTAGTTCCTATTCCGTTTATGCCCAAGGCGAAGACAAAGTCGGTACCGCCAAAGATCTGCTTGTAGACGAATCCGGGCGTTTTCGTTATCTAGTAGTTGACACCGGCCCGTGGATCTTTGGGAAAAGCGTTTTAGTTCCCGTCGGCGTAGCCCGGTTTGACTACGAAAACACCCGCGTGTATGTAAACGGCCTGTCTAAAACCCAAGTTGAAAACCTGCCTGAGTACAAAGACGACACCGTCGTAGACGAGCGCTACGAAGAGCAAGTTAGAGGTCAGTATCAACCCTTGGCCCAAGGCCGCTCTAGCCGTCAGTTTCTGGGTAGCACCTATGCTGCACCGAACGATGCCTCCAATATGAATCCCCTAGATTCTGACCGGATGAATCCTCTCGAGGTAGACCAGCAGCGCACTCAGACCACTGTTGGCAATACCCAAGGGGTCAACAATATTCGCGAGACCATGGCTACTCAGGAAGTTGCTCAGACAACTCCCACTCCGTACGATCGCGAACCCAGCTTCTATGGTTTAAGCGAAGAAGACAACCATGGTCCTCTACGGCTGTATGAAGAGCGCCTAGTAGCTCACCGTAACCGCGCCAAAGTGGGCGAAGTCGTTGTGGGCAAGCGCATCGAAACTCAAACCGCCGAGGTCTCTGAGCCGATCGAGAAAGAGCGCGTTGTGATCGAAAGACGCACCGTTGCTGACCAGCCCGCCGTAGGCACCGATCACGTCTTTGAGAACCAAGAAGTGGCTCGGATGGAAGTCTACGAAGAGCAAGTTAACGTTGAGAAAGAGGCCTTTGTTCGCGAAGAAGTTGATGTTCACAAGGAAACTGACCGTGAGCTAATCCGCTCGCGCGAAGAGATCCGTCGTGAAGAGCTAGACATCAACACCGACGGCAACCCTAGAATCGATCGATAGGGTTTGACCTAGGAGATAAACGTTAGTATCTCCGTCTGCTCTAAGAGGGCGTAGCCACGGCTGCGTCCTCTTAGTATCTATGGCAATTATTAATTATTAGCTTACTTACGCCTCACAATGTCTCAACAACACCTCATTAACAGTGACGTCTTCGATCGCTCAGGATATCTAATCGGCAATGTGGTTAGTGTTCAGCCTTCGACGGCTACAGATTTTTCTCTTATTGTGCAGCTCATAGGCCGCGATGGCGGAACTGATCAAGTCACTATTCCCAGCGCTTCCATCACAACTATAGACTCCGAAAAGAAGACTATCTATATCGATCGGGAGCAGCGTGAATTTGCCCCTAACGCCGGCCAGGCAATTCAGCTAGTTGAAGAGCGTCTAGTCGTCAATCGCACGCGCGTCAAGGTGGGAGAGGTCAGCGTCCGCAGAGTAGTCGAAACCGAGATGGTGGAGATTCCCGTGCGGCGAGAGAAGCTTGTAATTGAGAATATCGGCAGCAACACTCCCCCCGTCGAGGTGAGCCTGGGAGAAACTCAGATTCAAGGCCATGAAATTGCTGTTCAGACTGACAGCGATCGAGATATCACCGCTAGTGGCGTCTTCGAAACTATTCAAGATGCAATTACATTTCTTGGCACCGCTGAACAAAGGCCAGAACTTCACTGCGAGAAAATTAGAGTGGCCATTCTTCTCGACGGCAAAAATGGTCTGAAGGGGACTATTTACGAGTTTGAAACCCCCCAAACTGCAACTCAAAAGCTCTCGCGGCTAGAAAAGGTTCTTTTCAATCAGTGCAGTCACGTTCGCCTAGAGCTGTTCCTGAACGATCCCAGCATGGTGAAAACCTATCAGAAGTTGATCTCTGAACATACTTCTGTTTAGAACTTTGTTCAAAGGACTGGCAAAGGAATGAGCGGCTTAACTGCTGCTCAAGTCCACGCTGTTGTAGAGACTCATTGCCTTTTCGACCCCGTCGGTGAGGGCTTTTTCAATCGCGCGCAGAGTTGTGTCAACTACCCCATCTAGGGTGCTGCGTTCGGCTTTGGAAAAGTTACCCAGCACATGGGAAACAACGGCTTGATCCCCAACCCGTTCGCTGGCTCCAATGCCAACCCGCAGCCGCGGAAAATCTTGGGTGCCGAGATGAGCGATCGCCGACTTCATGCCGTTATGCCCCCCAGCAGAGCCTGACAGCCGCAGTCGCAGCCGCCCCACCGGCAAATCCATATCGTCGTAGACCACTAACACTTGACTCGGCTCTAGCTTTAGCCAGTCGAGCACCGCCCGCATCGACTGGCCTGAGCGGTTCATGTAGGTCAGCGGTTTGAGCAGATACACTTTCTGGCGAGTTGGCCCAAACCCTGCTCCATACTCGGCCTGAAATCGCCGCTCCTCTTTAAGAGAAACGGCCCAGGCCTTAGAAAGGCGATCGACTACTTCAAAACCAATGTTGTGGCGGGTACCTGTATATTTGTCTCCCGGGTTGCCCAACCCCACAATTAGGCAGGGGAGAGCAGGCGATGCTGCGTCAGCCATAGGTCAACGGTCCCTATCACCTTAAGCAGGAGAATCGGTTTCAGCTGGCTCAGCCGCAGGGCTGCCATTAGCGTCACTAGATTCCAGCGAAGCCATTTCGGGTTCAACCTTCGCGGCAACCTCAGGGGGTGTCAGCACCTTGGGCGATTCAGGTTCTAAGGTCGCCTTCATCGGTGCAGTCACTGCCTTTTCAATTTGCTGGGCCTCCTTCTTGAACTCCTCCTCAAACTCCCGAGAAGCCTCTTGAAAGCCCTTGATGGCTTTTCCCATGCTGCGGCCGATTTCGGGCAGCTTTTTCGGGCCAAAGACCAGCAGCGCCAGCACCATGATTAGCGCCATCTCTGGCAAACCCACACCAAATACGTTCATAGGTCAACTCCCGAGTAACGACGGCTGTGCAAACTACAGGCTGCTGTACATCAACTATGCGTGCATCAAACGGCAAAAGAGACTGGGTAGTCAAGGGTCTACCCAGTCTCAGATTAGTAAATTTTGGATGCCGTATCCAAACTGCATTGGCCAAATCTGGGTTCAAACCGTAGTGGCTCGATCCCCAAACTCCCTAGAGCCCTACGCTGCGCCAGTCCACATCAAAGCTTTCCAGCACGATGGAAGAATTATAAAGCTGCAAAATAATCAGCAGAAACACGAAGAACAGACCGATAAAAACCGCCATCACAGGGGTAGTGCCCCAGCCGGGGGCAACCTTACCGTACTCAGAGTTGAGGGGCTTTAACACGTCTCCTAACCTAGTCCGTTGTGCCATGGATCCTTCCACAATCAACACTTTATAGTTCGTAATATTATAGGATGGGGTGGTTTCCTATTCTCATAAACCCCATGGAACCTGCAACAGTTCTTATCATTTCCGTGGCTGCCGTGGTGGTAGCCGTGACTGGTTACTCAGTGTACATGTCCTTTGGCCCCCCGTCCAAGCAGTTGGCTGACCCGTTTGACGACCACGAAGACTAGGGTTTCTCAGGGCGATGTCCCACGTTTTTGGAGGCACCGCCCCGATAGCCGCAAGCTTTTGGGCCAGAATTATTGATTGCAAGGGTCTCTAGTGGTAGGATTAGAAACCTGTGGATTTATTCTGGCTGTCCTGCCGCGATCCGTACAGGTCAAAACCTTTCAACCTCAACGATGTTGCTCTAAACCCTATGATTAAGCTTCGACTCAAGCGTTTCGGCAAAAAGCGGGAAGTCAGCTACCGCATCGTAGCCATCAATAGCGATGCCCGCCGCGACGGCCGCCCTTTAGAAGAGATTGGCTTCTACAATCCCCGCACTGACGAAATCCGTCTGGATGTTCCCGCTATTACCCGGCGTCTTGAGCAAGGTGCGCAGCCTACCAAAACCGTGCGGCACATTCTTGAAAAGGCCAACCTGCTTGAGAAGTTTGATATTAAAGCTAAGACCGAAGCCAAGGCTGAAGTTTAGGTTATTGACTGTTTTTAGCCCCCACCCCCGACATGGATAGCCCTGATTTTCCAGGACTGGTTCGGTTTTTGGTAGAGCCTTTTTTAGACTCACCTGATTCTTTGCGCATCGACTGTGAAGAGAACCCCGTACAGTCCAAAGTTTGGATTCGGATTGCTTTTAAGGGCGACGAACGGGGCAAGGTATTTGGTCGAGGGGGCCGCAACATTCAGGCCATTCGCACCGTTGTGCGGGCTACGGCGGCGTTGTCGGGTTGGTCGGCCTATGTGGATGTCTACGGAGCTTCGGAGCAGGAGACTGGGACTGACCATAGATCATCTTACAGTGCCCCTCCCCAACGCTCGTCGGACAAGCCCAAGCCCCAGCTTCGTCCAAAAGTGTAGGGTTTAGGCACAAGTACTCCAGGCCTGAATTATTCTGGCAATCTTTTTAGATGGATTCTCCCCTGCGGATTGAACTGCCTACCTCAGAGGGCGCTGTAGCCCTGGCGGGCTACCGAAACGAAAATATTAAACTCCTGGCCAGCCAAACTGGAGCATCTCTAGTGTTGCGCGGCCAGGAGTTGTTTATTTCTGGCACTGATCAGGGTGCAGCCCTGGCTCAGCGGCTGGTCTTGGCCTTAGAGCCTCTGTGGAGCCAGGGACAGCTGGTGACCACCGCCGATATTATGACGGCCCACCAAGCCCTCGACACCGATCGCATCGACGAGCTCCAGGCCATTCACCAAGATGTGGTGGCTCGCACTCGGCGAGGTGAGGTGGTGCGGGCCAAAACCTTTCGTCAAAAGCAGTATGTCAAAGCCCTGCGTAGTCAGGACATGGTGTTTTGCATCGGCCCGGCGGGCACCGGCAAGACCTTTCTGGCGACCCTAGTAGGTATCCAGGCACTGCTCAACAACGAATTTGAGCGCCTGATTTTGACTCGCCCGGCGGTCGAAGCGGGTGAACGGCTAGGCTTTTTGCCGGGAGATTTGCAGCAAAAGGTAAACCCCTACCTGCGACCTCTCTACGATGCCCTCCACGAGTTGGTAGACCCCGAGAAAGTTGCCAACCTGATGGAGCGCGGCATTATCGAGGTGGCTCCGCTGGCCTATATGCGGGGGCGCACCCTCAACAACGCCTTTGTGATTATGGATGAAGCCCAGAACACCACCCCGGCCCAGATGAAGATGGTGTTGACCCGCCTAGGCTTTAAATCGCGCATGGTGGTAACGGGCGATGTCACCCAGACCGACTTACCGGCTGACCAGACCTCGGGACTGGCTGTCGCTCAGCAGATTCTCAAAGGGGTAAGCGGGATTGCCTTTTGCCAGCTCAACCAGGCAGACGTAGTTCGCCATCCGCTGGTGCAGCGGATTGTGGCTGCCTACGAAACCTACGAAAGTCGGGTGACGAAGCGGGATCGATTCTCCCGCTAGACTCGTACTCTACTCTCTTATGGACAAAGCCAGACAGCAAAAGAGCGAAAAGACAAGGATAAAAAACGTCAGTAGGTGCCAGTGCCCCAGCTTTTGAGTTGGTCGTTGGTTGGCGATCGCCCCAAAAACCAAAGACTCTCCCTGCTCCAAAACCGCTAGCAGGCGAGAGTCCTTTTATTAGAGATGCTGGCCTAAGTAGCCCAAGCCATTAGACGGCAGCGAACTCTGGTGCAGCCGCAGCCACAGCATCATTCGTCGGCACCAAGGCATAAACTTCCGCAGAGTTGTTGGGGCTTTCGATTAGCTTGACCTTATGGAGGCTGGCACCCAAGTCAGCGATCGGGCCTTGCAGCAGGTCGCGTATGTGGACAGCGATGTTTTCTGCCGTGGGCACTACTTCGGCAAAGTAGGGAATGTCTTTGTTAAGGAAGGTGTGGTCGAAGGGTTCTACCCCGTGCTCGTCAATAGCCGATTGGAGCGCTGCTAAATCGACCAGCATGCCGGTGCGAGAGTCGATTTGCCCTTTGACGGTGACTTCTAGGTGGTAGTTATGACCGTGGCCGTGAGGGCGGGCGCACTTACCGTAAATTTCACAGTTTTCTTCGTAGCTGAGCCGGGTCGAGGCCAAGCGGTGGGCGGCACTAAAGTGGGTGCTGACGGTGAGGAAGGCTTCCATGGCATTACCTGAGTAGTCGGACCAGAGTTCGGGGTGTTCAAACAGCTGAATGTTGACGATGGGCAAGTGGGGTGCGAGGCGATCCCAGATCACCTTGGCCAGGTATTCGGTGGTGGGCAGGGTGTGCTGAAATTCTGGCCAGACATCGTTGAGGTAGGCAAAGTCAAGCTGAGATGTGACTTCCTTTTTGATTACATGCTTGACGTCAGACAGGTTGAGCACCATGCCGTACTCGTCTAGGTCGCCTTCCATAGCCACATAGAGCACGTAGTTGTGGCCATGGCCGGGAAAGTTGATGCAGGGGCCAAACCGCTGGGCGTTTTCGGCGTCGCTCAGCTCGCTTAGCCAGTAGCGGTGGCTAGCAGAAAACTGCGCCCGGCGGTTGATAATGCATTTCATAGAACTGGGAACCCATGCGGAAGGCGATGGCTACGTTAAGCAACCGTTACATACTCAGCATAGTGTAAATTGTTTGCCGTTGCGGAGTTGGGGCGGGCGGGCGATCGCTGCAAAGAAACAGTAAAGATTTGCGGCAACCCCATCGCCCTCCCAGTCCCTCAAACCCTTAGCTGGCCAGCTATTTCCTGGGATAGATATTCCTTTAAATTAAATGACAGGGCTTGTTGACATCGAAAGGATTTAGTAAAATTGAATACAGAAAGTACGTTGACGTTCATCTGAGGCAACCTGGAGACTACTCCACTACGCCCTAGACGGAAGTAAGGAGATTGGCTCCCGAAGGAACGCACCCTGCTTAGGCAGTTTGTTAAATCCTTTGTCAACAAGAGGCGTGACATGAAACTTTGCTATCGCGGCGTAGATTACGATTACAACCCGCCTTCTTTGGAAGTGCGTGAAAGTGAGCTAACCGGATCCTATCGGGGCCGTCCGATAAAATTTTCCTACGTTAGGCATTTGCCGATAACCCAGCCTATTGGCAATTACACTTATCGTGGAGTTAGCTATAGCACCAATTGCCACGGGCAAATCGAGTCTTCCATGGCAGCTTCCGAGCGTCAGCCTGTGTTTCAGGCAGAGCGGACTGCGGCAGGAAAAGGGCTACCCGCCCGGCGGCACCTCCTGCAAGAAGCGGCTGAAGCCCATCGCACCAACATTCAACAATCGACTCAACACCGTATTGAAGTGGCTCGTGCCCAAGGCAACGATCAACTGCTGAAGCAGCTCGAGGCCGAGCTGCACCAAGTGGTCTAGGCTTTGCGTCAGCAACTCCACTTTTTGCTGTAGCTGGAGCAGTGAGGGACATCCCCAAGGGGGTGTCCTTTTCTTTGCAATTTTTTGGGGCGATCGCCGTCTGTCTCGGTATGAAGGCAATCGCCCCCATGGGCTGCTACAAAATGATCCACATAGGGAAGTGAGCCGGGGATTGACTAGCTCAGTCCTATCCACAACCGGGCTAGGGCATCGTTTTTTTGACCAAAGCCCCCAATGCTCCTTGGGTTGCAGTCAGGTAGTCATTTGGGGCCAACCACAGCATTAGGCCCCGTTTGCCCGCCGATACGGCCACAGTTTCAAAGCTGAGGAGCGATTCATCCACGTAGACTGGATAGGCCTTCGTAGTGCCTAGAGCAGTGACACCGCCGCGAATGTAGCCGGTGAGAGGTTGTACGTCTTTGAGGGGTACGGTGTCGGTTTTGCGATCGCCCGCCAGCACCGCCAGCGCTTTTAGATCGAGCTGGGCATTGCCAGGGATGACGGCGAGGCAGATGCCCGTGCGATCGCCCTTAGCCACCAGGGTCTTAAATATCTGCTCCGGCGGCAATCCCAATTTTTCAGCGGTGCTCTCAGCGGCTAGGTCGTCAGGATCCACCTCATATTCCAGCAGTTGGTAGGGCAGCTTGAGGCGATCGAGTATGCGGGCGGCGTTGGTCTTGCTCACGGGACGACGGTAGAACTTTAAAGTGTCAAATCAAAAGGGCTCAAGGTACAAGGTTTAGGGTTTAGGGTGCGCCCCCTTGAACCTTATACCCTAAGCCCCTTCCCTTGACTTCTTTGACCCTACTTAATAAACAGCATCTCCTGGTAAGTGGGCAAAGGCCAGAGGTCATCGGCCACTTCGCCCTCTAGAGCATCGGCGTACTCTCGCACCTGATCCATCAGAGGGCGAATGGTTTGAGCACAGAACTGCATGTGCTCTTCCACCGACATGAAGTGTTTGGTCAGCATGTCGGCCAGGTCGCCCACCGAAGCCATCATCGACTTGGTGAGTTCTGCCACCTTGACCACGCTGTCTTTGCCAAACTCAATGCCAATCTCATCGAGGCTGTCGATGGTCTTGGCCAGTTCGCCCATATAGCGCACGGCGGCAGGGTAAATAATGGTCTTGGCTATGCTAATTACCAGTTTGGCTTCGACCTCAATGTGCTGGATGTACTGCTCAGAGTAGGCTTCAAAGCGGCTCCCCAGCTCCACCGGGGTGAGCACATTCTCTTTGGCAAACAGGTCTTCGATGTATTGCTCCCGCAGCACGGGCAGGGCGTCGGCGGTGGTGCGCAGGTTGAGCAGCCCGCGCTCGTTGACGGCCATTTCGTGCCACTCGGTGGAGTAGCCGTTGCCGTTGAACACCACGGCCCCGTGGTCGCGAATTACATCACGCAGAATCTCGTGGATAGCGACCTTGAGGTCGACGCCGCTGCCCAGTTTGGCCTCAAGCTGGTCGGCCATCCAGTCTAACGAGTCGGCCAGAATGGTGTTCATCGCCACCAGCGGCCCAGAGACCGACTGGCCTGAGCCTACGGCGCGGAACTCGAAACGGTTGCCGGTAAAGGCAAAGGGAGAGGTGCGGTTGCGATCGCCCGCGTCCTTGGGAAACACCGGCAGGGTCGGCACGCCCAGATCCATATCGCCTTTTGCCTGGGAACCGGTAACCTCACCAGAGGCAATCTGGTCAAACACATCCTGGAGCTGGCTGCCCAGGTAGATAGAGATGATTGCCGGTGGTGCTTCGTTGGCTCCCAGACGGTGGTCGTTGCTGGCGCTGGCAATTACCGCCCGCATCAGCGGTCCATACTTGTGCACGCCGCGAATTACGGCCCCGCAGAACACTAGAAACTGGGCGTTGGAGTGGGGCGTGTCGCCCGGGTCGAGCAGGTTGCCCTGGGTGGCATTGCCCACCGACCAGTTGACGTGCTTGCCCGAGCCGTTGATGCCCGCGAAAGGCTTTTCGTGAAGCAGGCAGACAAAGCCGTGCTTTTTGGCTGTGTTGCGCAGCACCGTCATAATCAGCTGCTGGTGGTCGCTGGCGACGTTGGCGGCTTCGAAGAAGGGGGCAATCTCAAATTGGCCGGGGGCCACCTCGTTGTGGCGAGTTTTGGCCGGAATGCCCAAGCGGTATAGCTTTTCCTCCACATCCTGCATGAACACCTGCACCCGCTCGGGGATGGCCCCAAAGTAGTGGTCGTCGAACTGCTGGCCCTTGGCCGGGGCCTTACCAAACAGGGTACGACCCGCCAGCAGCAGGTCGGGGCGGATGTTGGCAAAGTTGGCATCCACCAGGAAGTACTCTTGTTCAGCGCCGCAGCTGGAGTTGACTGGGGCGACCTCGCTATGGCCCAGCAGTTTAAGCACGCGGGTGGCGGCTTTGCTCATGGCGGCGTTGGAGCGCAGCAACGGGGTTTTTTTATCCAGCGCTTCCCCTGTCCAGGAGACGAACACCGTGGGAATGCAGAGGGTGACGCCGTTCTCGGTCTCCATCACGAAGGCAGGACTGGTGACATCCCAAGCGGTATAGCCCCGGGCCTCAAAGGTAGAGCGAATGCCACCGTTGGGGAAGGAAGAACCGTCGGGCTCACCCTGCACCAGCACCTTACCGGAAAATTCTGAAATCACCGACCCATCACTCTGCACGGAGATAAAGCCATCGTGCTTTTCGGCGGTGGCGTTGGTCAGGGGGTAGAACATGTGGGAGTAGTACAGCGCCCCCTTGGAAATGGCCCAGTCTTTCATGGCCACAGCCACGACATCGGCCACCGACACATCCAGCAGTGCCCCGGTGGTAATCGTCTTTTGCACCGATTTAAATACCGACTTGGGCAGGCACTCCTGCATCTTACTGAGGCTAAAAACGTCCTTTGCCCAAAGGTCTTCGAGCCGCCCGGGAGCGCTCACCGCCACCTTGGGACGGCAGGCGATACTGGCAATAGCTTGGGCCCGCAATTCGTTTCCGCTCATAGAAGTCTCCTAGTTAAATGGAAATTAAGCAAAGCTGTCACTGGCGCGGGGCAACTTTAAGGCCACAAGTATCAGAAAAGCCCGTCCTGGAAACCGTGGTGGATAAAATTGGCTCCTGGAGCGATGGTCAAAGACCGACTCTGACGGGTCATCGCGATCGCTTCCCGCACTAGAAAAGTCTGAGAGGCTTGACGGCTAGGCATCTTTGGGGAAAATCGCATTGCCGAAACAGAAACCGGCAACCCCGTAGCGGGAAGTTTCTGTCTACAATGCCGATCGCCTAGCGGCCAAAACAAACCTCTCAGACAAGCGTGAAGTACCCAAAATGCCAAGGGCAGATGGCTCATGGGCCCAGGCAATGTTTTTAACCCATATCTAACACCGTCACCCTAAGCAGACATTGGAGAGATAAAACCCTCAGTGTTTAAATCGAACCAGCTCCAAAAAGCGCATTTTTCTAGCTAGTTAATATCGCTCTGAAAACTACCAGAGCAACATCATTTCAGTCTTTGGGTTTTGCCGGCGATCGCTTTTAAAGAAACCCGTAGAAATTTGCATTATGGATAGTAGAGGTAAAGCCTGGAGGGCTTTTGTAGCTACGAATACATTTGTCAATCAATTCAAGTCACCTAAAGATTGAGGCCCAATCGCAACGTTAGTTGGGGACAAACTCCAAGTTGAGGCTTGAGCCCCCTTATTCAACCCAGGTGACGGGTTAGGAGCGTTAACGCAGCACTGCTGAAGGCGTTACGGTGGTGACCCAATGAATCGAGGCTCACCAAAGAGGATTCGGCCCCAGGTCCCCGTTCAGCACCGCTCTAGGTCAGAATAGTTAACATTCTGTGTAAACCCACTACAGACCGAGCACGACTATGCCGCGCATTCGAGACATTCTGCACAAAGGCGAACCGGGTCAGAGCACCACCATCCAAGGCTGGGTGCGCACCAAGCGTGAGGCCAAGGGCGTCACCTTTGTGGATGTCAACGATGGCTCGTCGATGGCAGGCTTGCAGGTAGTGCTCAATGCCGACCTAGCGGGCTACGACACCGTCGTCAAAGATCTCACCACTGGGTCATCAGTAGAAATTAGCGGCGCTCTGGTGGAATCACCCGGCAAAGGTCAGCGCGTGGAACTGCAGGGCGAAACCATTACGGTCTTTGGCACGGCGGATGGAGAGACCTATCCGCTGCAGAAAAAGCGGCATTCCTTTGAGTATTTGCGGACGCTAGGGCACCTCAGGTCACGCACCAATACCCTCAGCGCAGTTTTTCGGGTCCGCAATGCCTGCGCCCAGGCAATTCATCAGTTCTTCAATGAGCGCAGCTTTTTGTGGATTCACACCCCCATCATTACCGCCAGCGACTGCGAGGGCGCTGGCGAAATGTTTGCTGTTACGGGGTTAGATCTAGCTAATCCGCCCAAGGATAAGACCGGCGCGGTGGACTACAGCCAGGATTTCTTTGGCAAACCCGCCTACCTCACTGTCAGCGGCCAGCTCGAGGCCGAAATTATGGCGATGGCCTTTACCGATGTCTACACCTTTGGCCCCACCTTTCGGGCCGAGAATTCCAACACCTCCCGTCACCTCGCCGAGTTTTGGATGGTAGAGCCCGAGCAAGCCTTCTGCGACTTGAAAGGCAACATGGATCTGGCCGAAGAATTCCTCAAGTACATCTTCCACTCGGTGCTAGAGCAGTGCCCGGAGGATATGACCTTCTTCAACGATCGCATCGACAACACGGTGCTAGCTACCGCCGACAACATCATCAACAACACTTTCGAGCGCATTACCTACACCGACGCGGTAAAGCTGCTGGAAAAGACAGACCGAAAATTTGAGTTCCCCGTCGAGTGGGGGATTGACCTGCAGTCGGAGCACGAGCGCTACTTGGCAGAGGACCTGTTCAAAAAGCCGGTGATCGTTACCGACTACCCCACCGGCATCAAAGCCTTCTACATGCGCCTCAATGACGGCGGCGAAACCGTGGCGGCAATGGACGTGCTGGCTCCCAAGGTGGGTGAGATCATCGGCGGCTCCCAGCGGGAAGAACGCTTGGATGTGTTAGAACGCCGCATCGTTAAGGCGGGTCTAGACCCGGAAACCTACTGGTGGTACCTGGACCTGCGCCGCTTTGGCACCGTGCCCCATGCCGGGTTTGGTTTGGGCTTCGAGCGCTTAGTGCAGTTTATGACCGGCATGGGCAACATCCGCGATGTCATTCCCTTTCCCCGCACCCCCGATAGCATTGAGTTTTAGGAGCTTCTTAGCCATGAGCTTTGTTGTAGAACAGGAAACACCGCCTCTCTACGCTGATGTAACCGGGGCAATGCGCGTTGGCCATACCAGAGTGTTGCTAGAAACTGTGATTCGAGCGTTTCAGGATGGGGCATCGCCGGAATCGATTGTTCAACGCTACTCCACGCTGTCGCTATCTGATGTCTACAACACGATTGGCTACTACCTCAGACACCAAGACGCTGTAGAAACTTACCTAAAGCAAAGAGAGCAGCTTGCAGAAGTGGTTCAGCAACGGCTTGCCAGCGTTCAGCCAGATTTGAGCTCAATTCGCAGTCGCTTGTTGGCTCAGCAAAATCAGTAGCCATGCTAAGTTTGCTCAGCGACGAAAACTTCAATGGAGACGTAGTTCGCGGGCTGTTTTTGCGCAATCCCGGACTTGACCTAATTCGAGTTCAAGATGTTGGCTTGCGAAAGGTGGACGATGCAGCAATCTTGGCTTGGGCAGCGGTGAATAATCGTATTCTTCTGACCCATGACCGAGCTACCATGCCAGATTTTGCCTACGCCCGCCTAACAAAAGCAGAGCCAATGGCTGGAATGTTTGTGGTGAATGATCGCATGCCAATACGCCAAGCCATTGATGAGCTGCTGCTGTTGATCGACTATAGCGAACCAGCTGAATGGAAGGGCACTGTGCTTTATTTGCCGTTGTAACGGAAGTTAAATCGAATACATTCCCCTCAAAATACCAGCACCAATTCCACCTGCCAAGCTTCACCCTCGCGCACGATCTGAATGTCGCGGATGAATTCGCGGAAGAAGAAGCGCCGCTCGGCTTCGGAGAGATCGAGCCAAAACTGGGGAATCGACACCGATTGAGACAGCTCTTGCAGGTTCACTGGAGGCAGCTGAGCGAGCTGCTGGTGCAGGGCCGAAATTTCGCCCCTCAGCTTGTAGCGGCGTAAAGCAGCGGTTTCAGCATCCAGAATGCCAGATTCTTCTAGGGTAGGTAGCTGGGCGATTGCGGCCTCCTTGGCGGCGATCGCACCCTGCAAACCGGTGCTAGGAGCAGGGGCACCGGGGGGAATTCTGGCCGTGAATTGAGCTACCGCTGGGGGCAACTCCTGACAGATCTGATTCACGATGCGGTGCAGCGCGTCGTCGTAGGGAATGGCTGGGCAGCGGGAAGCTTTCGGGCAGCCGCTAGGCCGCAGGTAAAGATAGCTTTTGGTCTGGCCACGGGGAGCCGTTTTTGAAATGGTCAGAGGTTGAGCGCACTCCTGACAGGTAACGAGGCCAGCTAGCGATCGCGGTGCTCCCGCCGTCCGGGGCGGCAGGGGGCGGTTGCGGCGCAGCAGGCGATCGATCTGGGCCGCCTCGTCACGATTGATGATGGCAGCGTGGGTGTCGCGCAAAACATTGCCATCCTGGTATTGCAGGTCGCCCCGATACACCGGGTGAGTGAGCCAGCGCCGCCCGGTGGAAACCGAAATCCGCTTGCCTAACTTGCCCTCGATGAACCGCACGGCTCCCCGCAGCGAGCCGTAGAGCAAGAATTCGTTGACGAAGGCAGTAACTACCGGGGCTGTGGCGCGATCGATTAAGTAACGGCCCTGGCCTCGGCGGTAGCCGTAGGGCGGCTTGCCCGGGGGCGGTAGCGCCTGTAAGCGGCTGCGGGCGTGGCCCTCACGCAGGCGGCGGCGGCGCTGGTCGCTGGCCAGGTCTGCCCCTTGCAAAATGCTGTCTAAATCAATGGCAGCACTGCTTAGAGAGACTATTTCAGCCCCGGCAGACGTCAGTGTCTGAACCCAGTAGCGAATATCGTCGGGATCGTTGCCCAGGGTAGCGAGGTTGTCCACCAAAACCTGGTCGGCGGGATTAGCTTGTAGGTCGGCTAGCAGGCGATCGCGCTCTGGCCGATACCCTGGCTCCGTCGGCAGCGCTACATCGGTGTAAACCCGTTCCACCGATGCAAACCTGTCATCCCCAGGGGCTTCAGTGGGGAGAGAGGTTGAGACCCCAATCTCTTGATAGCGGTAGGCGACAATGCGCATGACCTAGAACGCCTGCTTCAGCGCTTCACGCAGGGCCAGCGCCTGTTCGTCGCTGTCACTGGCTACGACTACCATCACCGTGGTAGTGGTTGGTGGGTTCTCGAGACACACAAACATCGCCGTTGCCGTTTCAGAGCCTCCGGCCACACTGGTGGCATCGTTCTGCACCGGCTCTAATCCCTGAGATTCTAGCGCTTGTCGAGCCTGAGCCAGGCACTGGGCAGTATCGATGTCTAAGACCTGCCACGCGTAGTGCATGCTCGGTGGAGCTGCCTGAATAGCGGGAATTGCGGCGACCATTCCCAGGCCCGTCAGCATCGCCGTCAGCAAATAAGTCATTGAAATCATCGGTGTCTCCTTATCGCTGCGGCTTTGCTTGGTGGCTTTGAGCAAAGACAACTACCCTGTGTCGATAATACTCTGCGGCTTTAGTTTCCACCGTTGGCTCCGGTCATTCGCTCCGGGTCGTGGCAAGATAAGTGGGTAGGCTGGGGCTATGGGCTTGCCCTCCTAGCTCCTTGCGTTTCCCAGAGGCGGTTTCTTTGCAGATTACATTTTTGGGTACCAGTTCTGGCGTGCCAACCCGCGCTCGCAACGTCTCGAGTGTGGCCCTACGGCTGCCCCAGCGGGCCGAGGTGTGGCTGTTTGACTGTGGCGAGGGCACCCAGCACCAGTTTTTGCGTAGCGAGTTCAAGTCGAGCCAGATTCGCCGCATTTTTATTACCCACATGCACGGCGACCACATTTTTGGCCTGATGGGGCTGCTAGCTAGCTGTGGCTTAGCGGGCAACCGGCAGCAGCGCATCGATATCTATGGCCCCAAACCCCTCAACGACTACCTGCAAGCCAGCCGCCGCTATTCTCAAACTCACTTTTCGCTGCCGATAAAAATTCACGCCGTGGAGCCCGGCCTAGTGTTTGAGGACGACGACTTTCGGGTGACCTGCGACCTGCTAGAGCACCGGGTGCCCGCCTACGGTTATCGCATTGAGGAGCGCGATTGCCCCGGTCACTTCGACGTCAAACAAGCCCAAGCCTTGGGCATTCCTTCTGGCCCCATCTACGGTCAGCTAAAGCAGGGGCAGCGGGTGACTCTGGCAGATGGCCGTACCATTCACGGGGCCGACCTCTGTGGGCCAGATCTGGTGGGGCGCAAGCTGGTGTACTGTACCGATACAATTTATTGCGATCGCGCCGTCACCCTCGCCGCCCAGGCCGACGTACTGATCCACGAGGCCACCTTCTCCCACCGCGATGCCGACTTAGCCTACCAGCGGCTGCACTCCACCTCAACTATGGCCGCTCAGGTTGCTCTCGGCGCCCAGGCCAAACAGCTCATCATGACTCACTTCAGCCCTCGCTATGCCCCTGGCAACGACATTCAACTGCCCGACCTACTGGCAGAGGCGCGGGCCATTTTCCCCAATACCAATCTGGCCCACGACTTTTTGGTCTACGACATCCCGCGCCAAGACGAGAAGGTGCTGGCGTCCTCCTCCGTCTAGGTTTAGCAAGGATCTGGCTAGGAGTTAGCTTTAGTGATTAGCGGTGGGCTTACTCGACACGATGTTTAGCCGCTGCCTCAGCGCCGTCAAATGGTGCTGGTTATCCACCGCAGTTCGGGGCATGGGAATCTCTGTGCTGGGCCAGGTGTCCAGGTCATTGCAGGGGCAGAGTTCCGTCATCGTGCCGGCCGTGGGAATAACAATCGGCATTTCACAGCGGGCACAGGGGGCCACATCCCAAGCGGGCGACAGCATCGCCGCAATGCTCTGGCTAGTGCCTTTGAGATAGCAGTCTTGGCCACTGGTCACCATGACGCGGTGCCAGCAGTCTTCAAAAGCTTGGCTATAGTGACCGTTTTGAAAAATCGGGTCGGGTAGAGATTCGCCTCGGCCCTCAGCTAGCACTATTGGTTTACCCAGCTGAAACCAGTGGGCTAAAAAATTTCTAACTTGGTCCTGGGATGCCATAGCTGTGAGACTCCTAATTACGTTGCCGGGGCCGCTTCAATTTGGACAGGCTAAACAGGCATTAATGACCTGATAAAGTGCGCTCTGTCAGGCGGGATGAAGCGTTGCCAATGCTCCTTCAATCAGCCCAGGCCGATGGTTTCATCCTAGCGGCTGCCTGGTTTAGGCTATAGGTATCTACTGATATTCTTCGGAAATTGAATCTGACGAACCTGCTCCGAGGTAGGTTATCTCACCTTTCTAGGGCTAGAGAGGCCCCTGTGCGGTCTGCTCGATATAGTTTTTACATAGTGAACAGAAAAAATTAGCCGGGCAGAGCTAGCCCCTGGGACTGATGGCGATCGCCATCCTTAAGCCGCTGCCTCAACCCTTAGACTATGGACCTTTGCCCTGCTTAACGAAAGTTTGCAGAGTGCCCTTGCCAGCGCTAAAAGTGCCGCGTAACCGGATAAAGTAGCCCTATGTATGACGACGATCTCTCCACCCTAAACCCCGACCTGGAGTTTGCCGACCCCCTCGATGCCCTGGGCCCCGTAGACGAGGAACAAGCTCCCCAGTTCGACCCCGAGGCGATGCTGCCCCTGCTAACCGCCGCTGACCCGCAGCAGCGCATGCTAGCGGCACGCGCCTTTTGCGAAGTAGAAGATGGGCGGGCGGTGGCCCCCCTGACAACGCTGCTGAGCGATCCCTGCCCTCTGGTGCGGGTCAGTGCCGCTTACGCCCTGGGTCGTAACCCCGATCGCTCGGCGGTAGAGCCCATCATTGCCCAGCTGGCCACCGATTGGAATGGCTATGTGCGCAAGGGCCTGGTGTGGGCCTTGGGCAATGCCCACGATGCGCGATCGCTGCTGCCGCTGATCGAAGCCTTACGCACCGATATTGCCGCTGTGCGGTTATGGGCGGCCAGCGCCCTAGCCCAGATGGCTCAGGTCAACTACGAGTCGGTAATTGCCGCCATTCCCCCCCTGATCGAAGGGCTGCGCCGCGACCCAGTCCCAGCGGTGCGCAGCAACTGCGCCTGGACTGTGGGCCAGCTCTGTCGCGAGCTGCCCTCTAACGTGGTCTACCACACGGCGATCGATGCCCTGATTGAAAGCTTTGCCGAAGAAGATGATCTGGGCGTGCGCGAAGACGCCCGCACCGCCCTGCTCAAGGTGGGCGACACGCGCGGTCTACAAACCATCGAAGAAATCGAGCAGGATGGTTTTTTCTTCTAAGGCGCTGGCTAAACTATGGGGGGTGAAGGAAGGGAGGGTATAAGGTTTCAGGTGTAAGGACTTGCCTTCAACCCTATACCTGAAACCTTGAACCCTACACCCTATTTAGACGCCCGAAATAGCAAATACAAACCAATCGCCAACCCCAAAAGCGTTGGCAGCCAAGCTGACAGAAACGGCGATAGCACTCCTACCTCGCCCATAGCGTTAGTAATGAACGACAGCAGGTAGTAGCCAAAAATAATCACAATGCTGATGCCAAAGCTGGTGGCGCGGCTGGTGCGCTGGGGCAGAACCCCAATGGATGCCCCCACCAGGCCAAACACCACGCACACGAAGGGCAGGGCGTACTTCTGCATAATTCGAATTTGCCAGCGGCGGATCATCTTTTCGTCGCCGCTCTGGCGCACCAGCTCTAGCTGCTGGGTGGCCTCGGCAATGTTCATCTCGGTGTCGTTTTTGGTGCGGCCTGCCAAATCTAAGGGCGTGCGAGGCAGCTGCAGCTCTTGGGTCTCAAAGGTAATGATATTGCGGAAGGAGCCGTCGGGGGCAACCACGTAGATGGTGCCGTTGTAGAAGGTCCAGGCGTTGCTCTCTACATCCCAGTTGGCTGACTCAGCGCTGACCACCTGATTGAGCCCCTTCTGGGAAAAGTCGAGGATAGTCAACCCGTGCATGGTGGTGCCGTCGAAGCGGCGGGCATAGAACTGGCGCTTGAGCTCCTGGGCGGCGGGGTCATCGCTGGCCGGCTGGAACTCCTGGTAAAAGATGTTGCGCTCCTGAAACGGGGGCCGCTCTGACTTCAGCGCCTGCTCTAGGGTGATGGCGGCTCGGTAGTTGGCAGCGGGGGTAATCAACTCGTTGAACACAAAGGTGAGCCCCGTCACCAGCAGGCTGAGCACCACGGCAGGGGTAATGATGCGGCGAATGCTCACCCCCACCCCCCGCAGGGCAATCAGCTCGCTGTCGCTGGAGAAGCGGCTGTAGGTCATCATGGTGGCCAACAGCGTCGACATTGGAAAGGCCAGCACAATGAACTCAGGCAGCTTGAGCACGAAGATTTGCACCGCCAAGGTAATGGCTAGCCCCGACTCGGTGATGCGGCGAATCAGCTCAAACAGCGCCCCAATGGATATACCAATAGAAGAGAATGCCCCCACCCCAAACAGAAAGGGCATGGTCAGCTCTTTGGCGATGTAGCGATCCATCACCGTCAGCAGCGGGGTGCCGGGGCGCTTAAAGGTAGCAGGAGCTGAAGCCATAGGGTAACGGTAAGGGGCCTGACTCTACATTATCGGCAATGGGGCTAGGGATGCGTAGTCCCCTTCGCCCATTGAGTTGTTAAGAACCAGGCAGTCGGAGGGTGAGGCAGCTAAATAGCGAAGTCTTTGCCCAGGTAGTGCTCACGCACTAGGGGATTGCTGGAGAGATCGTCAGCGTTGCCCGAGGCCAGAATTTGGCCATCGCTCATGATGTAGGCGCGATCGATAATGCGCAGGGTTTCGCGCACGTTGTGATCAGTGATAAGAATGCCCATGTCGCGATCGCGCAGCTTAGCCACAATCTCTTGAATTTCGTTGACGGCGATAGGGTCAACTCCGGCAAAGGGTTCATCCAAGAATAAAAAGCTGGGGCCTTCGGGGCCAGAGGCTAGGGAGCGGGCCAGCTCTGTACGCCGCCGTTCTCCCCCTGACACCTGAATACCCAAGGTGTTAGCTACTTTCTCCAGGCGAAATTCCTTGAGCAGATCTTGGAGGCGATCGCCATACTCCTCTGGGGGAACCCGCGTTTGCTGCATTACCAGCAAAATGTTGTCGGCCACCGACAGATTGCGAAAAATGCTTGGTTCTTGAGCCAAATAGCCAATGCCCAGCCTCGCTCGCTGATGCATAGGCAGGTCGGTGATATCGATCTGGTCAAGGCAAACCCTGCCTTCATCGGGTCGCTCAAGGCCGGTTGCCATATAAAAGGTCGTGGTTTTGCCTGCGCCGTTGGGCCCTAGCAGACCAACAATTTCGCCCTGGGCCACGGATAAGCTGACCCGGTTTACCACCTGACGCTTGCCATAGGTCTTTTGAACGTTGTCAAGTACGATTTTCAAGGGCGCGCCTGGGCCAGTAGAGTTTGATTGAGCTGCGTAAATTGTATCAAAGCTCTTCCCTACTCTAGGCGGTGGCCCCCGACGAGCTGGTTCATGGCACTTCGCCCAAATTCCTGGGCTGGTGGGCTTTGCCGAGGTGTCCTTGAGAACCTAGCCCGACAAAACTACTGGGGGTCGGAACAAACATAGAAAACCCGCCTAGCTTTGGCCACTCTCAACGAAAAGCCGGGCCAGATGAGCAGCCTCAAGGTCGATATTGTGCTGCTGCGCGACTTTTGCCATGCCCGCTTTACCCATAGTCTCTAACTCTGCTGGGGAAGTATCGAGGGCAGCGCGCATGGCCTCGACCAGCGACTCTACCGATCCAGGTACGACCAGCCAGCCGTTGACGCCGGTTTCGATCAGCTCAGGAATGCCGGCAATAGAGGTAGTAATGACCGGTCGTCCCAAGGCCAGGGCCTCCATAATAACGACGGGCAAGCCTTCGGCAAAGCTGGGCAATACCAGCCCCTGAGCTTTGAGCAACTGGGTTTTGACAACTTCACTGGAGACCCACCCCGTAATCGAAACGCAGTTTTGCAGTCCGTAGGTAGTAATTAGCGCTTCGACCTGCGATCGCATTTCGCCATCGCCCACCAGCACAACTGTAAATCGATAGCCTGTATCTACAAGCTGCTTGACAGCCTCCAGCAGCAGCAGATGGCCCTTTTGCCCACTGAGCCGCCCCACACAGACCAGGTGGCGCTGCTCTGGAATAGTTGTAAACTCTTGCGCTAGAAACTTCTGATCGAGTCCGCAGTGCACGACGTGGACTTTGGGCCAGTCTTCTAGGGCTGTCCAACGGTACAGTTGGCTCTTGCCAAAGGAACTAATGGCGACAACAAAGGCAGCGCGCCTGATTTTTTCGGCCAGTGAAATCGCCCTCACCTTGTCAAACTCTTCTGGCCCATGCACCGTAAAGCTGTAGGGTGGCCCGCCCAGGGCATGGCACAGCATGACTACGGTCGTTGAGTTGGTGCCAAAGTGGGCGTGAGCATGGTCGATGTCGGCGGCCTCGAACCAAGCTAGCAGCACACAAGCTTCGGCTAGGTAGGCTAGGTGATACAGCAGCCCCGATTCATTCTTAAGGCCAAGCTGCAAGGCTAAGCCGAGGGCGGCTACAAACGCCATGGGTCGCTGTAGCACAACCCAGGCAATGGTGAGTAGTAGCTCAGACCAAGGATGGTCTAGCACAATCTGAGTTTTGTCTAGCTCTTCGATGTCGTCGGGGTCTACCAGTTCATCGGCGCAGGAGCGAATCGAAAACCTAGCTACCGTTAGCCCCTGAGTTTCAAGGGCAGCAATTTCACGGCGAATAAAGCTATGGCTAACCTTAGGATACTGATTAACTAGGTAGGCTATTTTTCTAGGCTCCTGCTCAGTAGCGTCAAGTTGAGCGATCGACATTTTTATTTATTCCTAAGAGATACACTTTAATATTTAACGATTGCAGGCAAAAATTAATGTTATTAATCGCCATATTCTAAAAGTTAATTGAGAACAAGGCGGGCCATGCTTCTAGGGATAAAAATGATAGGGAGTGCAAACATCATAAGCCTTAAAAGTACCAGATGCGGTAGGGGGTAATGCCAAATTCTAGCTGTAGCAGCAGCCGAGAATTTTCGATAGGTACGGTGCCCTTATGTAGGCAATAGGGATCTCCCGCAAAGCCTAGTCCAGCAGCACCGGTAACCACCTGAACGCGATCGCGGCCATAGATTTGAACTAGGGTTTCGTCAGCGATCGCCGCGCAGCGCTGACCCAAGCTCTGGTGGCTAAACTTTCTCGTGCGATGAGTACCCTCCATATAGACGTGGGGGCCGTCGCCCTCGCCAACGTCGGTAAGGTAAAAGAAAAATTTGATCGCTTTAAAGTCGTTGATATCGCAATGGTAAACCCGCGCTGTTTTGATTTTATCGGTTAGGGTATTAGGAGCCGGAAATCCCCACGCTAGCTCGCCCCGCAGATACACCGCCGGGTGATTGAGGTACTGACTAGCGATCGCCAACAGGTAAGGATCATGCTTGATTTTTTGATAAGCCCGGCACGATTCATGGCGATCTAAATAGCCAGCCACTAGCAGCGGAGCGCCCAGTTTTTGCTCCATTTTGTCTCTGTGCTGGATGTAGAACGGCTGGGATGGATTGCGGTTGGCATAGCAGGGCGTTGTCTTGGCAAAGGTCAACAACCCCTGCAGAATGCTGGGCTGTAGCGAAAACCCAACGTAATAGCCATTGGTGCGAATGAGTTGCGCCATCTGGCTTGGGCTCATTAGGGGACAGGCCACCTCTGTCTCGTGAATCACTGTCGCATCAAGTACCGCGGGAGGAAGATATTCGCCGCGACGGGCAACCCACTCTCGGATTGCAATAAAACGAGCTAGCCAACTCATTACCAAAAACTTAGGATCGCCTCGGAAGAGCCGCAGAATATCTTCTACTTTCTTGAGCGAGCGCTGCATTAACCTGCCGGCAAAAGTTTCTGCCAGACATGGAACGCGAGGAAAATGAGTAAGCATATTGATTAAGTCAAAGAAATACTATGCGCAACGATTTTCAGGAATAAAGTCAGCTCCTAAAGCCGCTTACAAAAAACGCTAGAGTTGTCTCCAGGGAAATTCACAAAGCCCTAGAGCAATAAGACTGCATCAGTCTAAAAAAGTGTCGAGACACCGTAAACCAACTGATGCTAAAATCAGATTTAGCATCAAGCGAACATCGCAATATCACGTACTCAACGGCCTAAAAATCACAGGTATTTTTCCAGCCTGCGCAACTTCACCAGCGTTTTATTCTGGATGAATCAACTTAGCTTAATTAATCGTGTAGTACTCTTTAATAATTTAGGGAACACTTAAAGCATAGCCAGCGTTGAACATCAATACCGATCTGGCCGATTTGGACAGAGCTGTAATACGAATCTTCTACTGCGTGTGCTCATACTTATATTAGCTAAGCCGTGGGCAATAACCTGCGATCGCATGAAAAGGCTTCTTAAACCATCCTCGATTCGTAAGAAATTGATAAAGTTTAAACAAACAAATTCAGCTTTACGGTATTAAGTAGCTGGCAATCAATCCAACTCTAAACAGCTTACCGAGCGTAACACTGTGATTGTTTGCGTCAAGTGGGCCAGACCCCTCACCGATCTAAATACAGTTTTTGGTGGCAATTTATATCCAAAAACTTTTTAGGAATTAGGAAACGGCGTTTTATTGACCAGGATTTAAAGGCTGAGCTCCGCCCTCGACGGGGCTAACATCTAGCACCACTGGAGGGCGTGGGGCAGGGGCGCGATTGCCTGCCCCGCCGCTGTTTGATGCTGGCGCAGGCGGTGACTCAGGCAGAATATAGACCGCCTCAACCTGGTCGTTGGGACGAGGGGTTGCCACAAAGCGATCTTCTTCAATCAGGTAAGTGACTACCTCGGCTCGCAGCGTGTTGCCCTTCTGAGTCACGACGACGTTGCCGCTGAGCACAATGCGATCCTCATTGCTGAAATAGTCAGCCTGGGCCGATGTAGCCTGAATGCCGCGAGTTGGGTAATCGATTTGCACATTGCCTCGGGCGGTAATGATGCCCGTAGCAGCATTGGCTTCTTGAATATCTGAGCGCAGGGTAATGGTGCCGCCATCCTGGGCCTGGGCCGGTACCCCTCCCAACGGAGCCAGAGCACCTCCATCTAGAGCTACCGAGGCCCCAGCCACCGCTGCTACTATCCAAACCCAGCGAGACCTACGCGCCATAGCCCAATACCCAGTTCTGTTGCGGTTTAATGCTTCCATAAGCTCCCCAATCTTACTGCATCCCCCTTCTTCTCACGTTCTTCCCCTAGTCCACTCCCCCCGCCGTCCACCTCATCGCCCTTAGAGGAGCATTCCCTACCTCCCCCCTGCCCTCCTTATGGCCCCTCACCCACACGCTATCCTCAAAACACCCCCACCCACCGCCGCCATGCTCACCGCCCCACCGACTACCCGCCCCCTCCAGTTCGCCAGCGACAACTACTCCGGCATCTGTCCCGAAGCTCTGGACTATCTGCTGCAGGCCAATCAGGGAGATGTGCCCGCCTACGGCGACGACGAATGGACTCAAAAGGCTTCGGATGCCTTTCGCAATATCTTTGAAACCGACTGCGAGGTATTTTTTGTCTTTAACGGCACGGCGGCCAACTCTTTGACCCTAGCGGCGCTGTGCCAGTCTTACCACAGCGTAATTTGCCACGAGTTGGCCCATGTCGAAACCGACGAGTGCGGTGCCCCTGAATTTGCCAGCAATGGCTCTAAGCTGCTGCTGGCTCAGGGCGACAACGGCAAGCTCGACCCCGCCGACGTGGAGCGCCTGATTACTAAGCGCACCGATATTCACTACCCCAAGCCTAAGGTGATTAGCCTCACCCAAGCTACGGAGGTAGGCACTCTCTACACCACCGATGAGCTGGCAGCCATCAGCGGTCTGGCGCGCCACCACGGGCTAAAGGTGCATATGGATGGGGCTCGCTTTGCCAATGCTCTAGTGGCCTCAGGCAAAACCCCGGCCGATCTAACCTGGAAGGCAGGCGTTGACGTGCTGTGCTGCTGCGGCACCAAGAACGGCATGGGGATAGGTGAGGCAATTCTTTTCTTTGACCGTAGCTTAGCTGAAGACTTTGCCTACCGCTGCAAGCAGGCGGGGCAGCTGTGCTCAAAAATGCGGTTTATCTCAGCCCCATGGTTAGGGCTGTTAGAGACGGGCGCGTGGCTGCGCAACGCCGACCACGCCAACCGCATGGCTGCCTATCTAGAGCAGCAGCTGCGGCAAATTCCCGAGCTGAAGATTCTGTTTCCGCGCCAGGCTAACGGGGTGTTTGTGCAAATGCCTCAGCCCCTGATCGACGAACTTTACCGTCAGGGTTGGAAGTTTTACACCTTCATCGGCAGTGACGGGGCGCGGCTGATGTGTGGCTGGAACACGACCATTAAGGCGATTGATGATTTGGTGGGTGATCTTAAGGATGCGATCAGCTCTAAACGCCATTGAGATTGACTGACGCCAGCGCTTCGATAGTGAGGCTATCGTCGGTTAATGGCTAGTAGCTTTGCCCCTACCTGAAGTTGCCGTAGGTTGGCGTGGTCTGGTCATACTGCAAACTCAAGCGGGTCGCCATCCATCATGAAAAGCTCGCGATCGCTGATGTTGAGTTCAGCCAGCACGGCATTCCACTCAGCCATGTGTCGTGTTTGAAAGTGGGCAGCGAGGGCAGCGCGATCGCGCCAGCGCTCGATGATTCGCATAATGGTTGGATCTAAAACATCGATGGAGTAGGCATAATCAATGCAGCCGTCTTCAGCCAGACTGGCGTTGATCATGACTGCCATTGCAGGACGAATTCGCTCTAGATCATCTTGGTAAAAGCGAACTTTTCCAGATACCAGAATCATATTCAAAGCTCTCCTGACAGGTCAGAGTGAACTCAGAGGGATAGCCCCTGCAATCGCTGGTTGGCGGCCGCTAGATCAAACCGTTCAGGGTCGAAATCGTAGCCAACTTTTTGCCAGAGAGCATCGATTTCATCAGGATCATCGCCGTCGCCCAGGCGATCGATCAGGTCAACGTAGTCCCACACGCCGTTGCAAAACTCCGGCGGGCACTGGCGTTCCCCAGCAGTGCAGTGGGGTGAGGGATGTTCGCTGGGGGCGATCGCCTTCAGGGTTACCTTATGCAGCCAACCCTGGGCGGGAGCATAGTTATAGATCAGCGCCTCACCGGGCTGGGTGATGAGGGTAGAGAGCAAGCGATCTTCCCCAACCTGCAAAACCTTACCCTGGCCCTTGAACCCGTAGTCAGCCTCCCCCGACCATCCCATCGCTGCCGCTAACACTTGGTGGAGCTCTGCCAGGGAGAGATCGCCCCGCACAGCGATCTGCCGCCAAATGTAGGGGTCGCTGTCCAGTAGTTCTACATGCAGGTGGTAGGTCTCAACAGTCAGGTCAGTTTCCATGGTGTCCATTGGTTTCCTTGCCGCCCGCGACTCGATAATCTGTCCCCGGCCAAGCGGCCTGAATCTCCTCGGCCTGGTGGCGGGCGGCGAAGTGCTCCCAGGTAATGCCATTGACATCTACCTCGGCGGTAAATGCTTCGGCCTCGTCATCTTCCCAGCCCAGGTGGCGTAGCTGTCCTGGCGACACTTCAGGGGCATGGCGAATGGAAAGATTCAGCGTCTCCGTGCGCCACAGGGCATAGGTGCCTTCGATCACCAGCGCTGGACTGCATCCCAAACGGGCAGAATAATCTGCCACGGAGGCAGCAATATCACTGGATGAGAGCGCAAGGTGAAGCTTTTTCATCGCGGTCTTTTCTGACGGTCCCGCGTCAAACTTGTAAACTATGGTCAACCTTACCACGATGATTTCTAAACCCATCCATGACTCACGCCACCGACATTCACACCCTAGCCCGCTGGATGGCGGCAGACTTTAGCAACCAGCAGCAGGCCTTCGAAAACCCACCGCTGTTTGCTCACATTCGCGTCTGCATGCGCCCCCTGCCCACCGAAACCCTAGGTGGACTAGGGTTTTACATTGAGCAGGCCTACGACTTTATGATTCAGCAGCCCTACCGCGCCCGAGGCATGAAGCTCAGCGCCCAGGGCGACCACATTATGATTGAGAACTACACCCTCAAGGATGTCGAGGCCTTCTACGGGGCCTCCCGCAATCTCGACCAGCTCTCAAAACTCACCGCTGACCATTTTGAAAAAACCCCCGGCTGCGACATGATCGTTCACTGGACAGGGAACAGCTTTAAGGGAGCGGTTCAACCTGGCAAAGCCTGCATGGTCGAGCGCAACGGCAAGACCACCTATTTAGACAGCGAGTTTGAAATTGACGCCGACCAGTTCATCAGCTGGGATCGAGGCCGCGACCCAGAAACCCACGAGCACCTGTGGGGGTCGCTGGCGGGGCCGTTTGAGTTTAAGCGCCGGGCGAGCTTTGCTGATGAAGTGAAAGGGTAATGGGGCTTAATTTTGAGTTTTAAGTTTTGAGTGTTGAGTTCTTGCTGTCAGGGATTAATTCAAAATTCAAAACTAAACATTCAAAACTTAAAGCCCTCCTCTCCATAACTCCCCTTGCCTCCCTGCCGCCACTCCCGTCTATCATGGGGAACATCGCACCAGTGCAGCATTAGGAGTCAAGGACGTGGAGTCCAAATATATCCCCGCAGACATCGAGAAGAAGTGGCAGCAGGCTTGGGCCGAGCAAGGGCTAGACCGGGCGATCGAGAATCCCGATCAGCCTAAGTTCTATGCGCTGTCGATGTTTCCGTACCCGTCGGGGAACCTGCACATGGGCCATGTGCGCAACTACACGATTACTGATGTGGTAGCGCGGGTGAGGCGCATGCAGGGCTATCGCGTGCTGCATCCTATGGGTTGGGATGCCTTTGGTCTGCCGGCGGAAAATGCCGCGATCGATCGCGGCATTCACCCCGCCAAGTGGACCTACCAAAACATTGACCAGATGAGGGCGCAGCTCCAGGAACTTGGCCTCTCCTATGACTGGGAGCGCGAGGTGGCCACCTGTGCCCCCGACTACTACCGCTGGACCCAGTGGATTTTCATTCAGATGCTCCAGATGGGACTGGCCTACCAGAAAGAGGCGGCGGTCAACTGGGATCCCATCGACCAGACGGTGCTGGCTAACGAACAGGTGGATAGTGAGGGGAAGTCGTGGCGATCGGGGGCGATCGTAGAGAAAAAGCTGCTGCGTCAGTGGTTCCTCAAAATTACCGACTACGCCGAAGAGCTGCTGCAAAACCTCGATAAGCTGCCCGGCTGGCCCGAGCGGGTGCGCACCATGCAGGCCAACTGGATTGGCAAATCGACCGGCGCACGGGTGGTTTTCAAAACTGAGTCGGGAGATGCACTGCCCGTATTTACCACCCGGCCCGATACCCTGTGGGGGGCCACCTTTATGGTGCTGTCGCCTGAGCATCCTTTGGTGGAAAAGCTAACTGCGCCCGATCGCGTCGCTGCGGTAGACGACTACCGCAAGGCCGCCGCCACCAAGAGCGAGATCGATCGCACCGCCGAAGACCGCGAAAAAACTGGCGTATGGACCGGCAGCTATGCCGTGAACCCCGTCAACGAGGCCAAAATCCCTATCTGGATCGCTGACTATGTGCTGATGGGCTACGGCACCGGAGCAATTATGGCGGTGCCCGCCCACGACCAGCGTGACTTTGAGTTTGCTCGCAAGTTTGGCTTGCCCATCCAGGTCGTGGTGCAGCCGGTGGGGGAATCTCTCGACGGCGACACAATGGCCACCGCCTGGGCTGGAGAAGGCGTCATGGTCAACTCTGGGCCGCTCAATGACATTCCAGCGGGTAAAGGGGAGGCCGAAAGCGTCCCAGCAGCAATTCACTGGCTCGAATCCAACGATAAGGGCCACGGCGAGGCCAACTATCGCCTGCGCGACTGGCTCATTTCCCGCCAGCGCTATTGGGGTGTTCCTATCCCTGTGGTGCACTGCCCTGAGTGCGGCATTGTACCCGTGCCCGATGGCCAACTGCCGGTGACGCTGCCCGAGGATGTGGAATTTTCGGGTCGGGGAGCCTCTCCCTTGGCTCAGCTGGGCGACTGGGTAAATGTGCCCTGTCCTACCTGCAATCGCCCCGCCCGGCGTGAAACCGACACCATGGACACCTTCATCGATTCGTCCTGGTACTTTTTGCGCTACACCGATGCCAAGAACCCTGAGCAGGCCTTTGCTCAAGCCCAGGCCAACGGCTGGATGCCGGTGGATCAGTATGTGGGCGGCATTGAGCATGCCATTTTGCACCTACTGTACTCGCGGTTTATTACTAAAGTGCTGCGCGATCGCGGCCTGCTTTCCTGCGATGAACCCTTTGAGCGGCTGCTGACCCAGGGCATGGTGCAAAACACCACCTACAAGAATCCCAAGACCGGCAAGTACGTCGCCCCGGAAACCGTTGCTGATCCTACAAGCCCTGTGGATCCTGACACAGGTGATGCCCTAGAGGTGTTCTACGAAAAGATGTCGAAGTCGAAGTACAACGGCGTCGACCCCAAATCGGTACTGGCCAAGTACGGGGCCGACACCGCTCGCATGTTCATTCTCTTCAAAGCGCCCCCCGAGAAGGATTTGGAGTGGGACGACGCTGACGTAGAGGGGCAGTTCCGCTTCCTCAACCGTGTCTGGCGACTAGTCACCGAATACATCGCTAATGTAGGGGCAAATGGCCATTCGTCCGCCGGGGATGTTGCCGCAGCCGATCTCTCCAAAGACGAGAAAACCCTGCGTCGTGCTATTCACACCGCCATTCAGGCGATCACCGAAGACATTGATGGCGACTATCAGTTCAACACCGCCGTGTCGGAGCTGATGAAGCTTAGCAACGCGCTTACGGATTCTGCGGCTAAGAATTCTCCCGTTTATACCGAGGGCGTGCGTGCCCTGGTGCTGCTGCTGGCCCCCTTTGCTCCCCATATGGCCGACGAGCTATGGCACCAGTTGGGCAACCCAGACTCGGTCCACCGCGCTCCCTGGCCCGTATTTGACCCCGCTGCCCTAGTGGTAGATGAGATCACGTTGGTCATCCAAGTTATGGGCAAAACGCGCGGCACCCTAGAGGTGCCCGCCGACTCCGACAAAGCGGCGCTAGAAACCTACGCCCGCGAATCTGAGGTCGCCCAGCGCTACCTGGAAGGCAAGGAGATCAAAAAGGTGATTGTGGTGCCGGGTAAGCTGGTGAACTTTGTGGTGGCGGGGTAGAGGATATACCTAGGGAGACCCAGTTGTGAAGTCGCTGATGCTAGTGGTCATCGGCATACTATATTTCCGTCGCATGGAGCGCATCCTTGCTGACGTTATATAAACTCATGCAACTTTCATAAAGCTTGAGGGCACAATGAGCACAATGGCGGATACGTCAGCTAAGTGAACTGCCCCCGTTCCACAACCCCCTCAATGTCAGATTCAGTTATCCAAGTCGAAAATCTCGGCAAAAAGTACGTTCTTGGCCAGCAGCAGGGCAACTCTCGCTACGTAGCCCTCCGTGATGTGGTTGCCGACGGGGTTAAGTCTTTCAGTCGTCGCTTGCGCCACCCGCTTAAGCACAAAATCAGACCCCAACAAGATGAGTTTTGGGCGCTGAAGGATGTTTCCTTTGAGGTGAACCAGGGCGAGGTTGTAGGCATTATTGGCCGCAATGGGGCGGGCAAATCGACGCTGCTCAAAATTCTCAGCCGCATTACCGAGCCCACGACGGGGCGGGTTCGCTTGCGGGGACGAGTGGCCAGTTTGCTGGAGGTGGGCACCGGGTTTCACCCCGAGCTAACCGGGCGAGAGAATATCTTTCTCAACGGCGCGATTCTGGGCATGAGCCGGGTAGAAATTAACCGCAAGTTTGACGAAATCGTTGAGTTTGCAGAGGTTTCACGGTTTTTAGACACTCCGGTTAAGCGATATTCCAGCGGCATGTATGTGCGACTTGCCTTTGCTGTCGCCGCCCATTTAGAGCCTGAAATCTTGGTCGTTGACGAAGTGCTAGCGGTAGGCGATGCGGCCTTTCAAAAGAAGTGCTTGGGCAAAATGGGCGATGTGGCTAAACAGGAGGGTAGAACCGTTCTCTTTGTTAGCCACAACATGACTGCCGTAGAATCTTTGTGCCAAACGGCCCTGATGCTTAGCGATGGGCAAGTGTTGTTTCGGGGCGATGCCCGCACTGCGATCGCTAAATACATCTCTGAGACCAATCTTGTTACCTCTGGTCATGTTGACCTATCTACCCGCTTGACGGAGCGGTACGGACCAAAGCAGTATGCAACTCTAAAAAGCCTCAGCCTTCTAGATGTTGACGGCCACTGTGTAACCACGCTTCAGATGGGGCAACCGGTTAGCTTTAGAGTTGCGATCGATTTCAAGGTGCCAAGCGATAGCTATGAGATTGGCATTGCCATTTGCAACCTGCACGGCGTTAGACTACACTACCTGATTTCTAATTGGGAGAACGATTTGAATGTCACCATTCCAGGCTGTCACACAATTGAGGCTTTTGTACCAGCCATTCACCTATTCCCAGGAGAATATTCTGTCAATGTCTGGGTAAAAAAACAGGGCGAGTCTTACGACGACGCCGTCCACGAGGCGACAGGATTTGCTGTTCAAGAGTCTCAGATCACTAACCAATACGCCTACTTTGAGAGGTATTCCACCAATACGCAGGTTTATACTCCTAGTCGGTGGCAAATCTTTCAAGATAATAATTTAGGTGAAACGGTTTTTGCCAAAACAGAACAGTAAAGCTAAGAACTCGCTACATTCAAAACTATCTACCATGAAAATTACTGAAGATACATCCATTTTGGTGACTGGCGGCACTGGCTCCTTTGGCAAAAGGTTCGTTGGCACCATTCTCAAGAAATTCCCTAACATCAAACGGCTTGTCATTTACTCAAGAGATGAGCTAAAGCAATTTGAGATGGCCCAAATATTTCCACAATCGAAATATCCTGGCATTCGATATTTTATTGGCGATGTGAGAGATCAGCAGCGGCTAATTCGTGCCTTTGAGCGAATTGATATTGTCATCCACGCGGCAGCCCTAAAACAAGTGCCTACTGCCGAATACAACCCGATGGAGTGCATTAGGACTAATGTTTTAGGTGCTGAAAATGTAATTGAGGCATCCCTTAGTTCCCAAGTTAAGAAGGTCATCGCACTCTCCACCGACAAAGCAGCAGCTCCCATTAATCTCTACGGAGCTACTAAACTTTGCTCTGACAAATTATTCATCGCTGCCAATAATATTAAGGGCATACGCAAGCTTAGTTTCTCCGTTGTTCGCTACGGTAATGTGATGGGCTCTCGGGGGTCGGTCATTCCTTTCTTCTTGGATAAACGCAAGGAGGGTATGTTGCCGATTACAGACCCCACTATGACCCGATTTAACATTTCCCTTGAAGAGGGTGTTGACATGGTGCTTTGGGCAATTAAACACAGTTGGGGAGGAGAAATTTTTGTGCCGCGCATTCCGTCTTATCTAATCACTGATGTGGCTAAGGCCATTGGGCCTGACTGTGATTATCCAGTTGTAGGCATTAGGCCGGGCGAAAAAATTCACGAAGAGATGATTACGACCTCAGACTCTTACACCACCGTAGACCTCGGCCATTACTATGCTATTTTGCCGATTCAGGGGGCGTACTCAATCGAAGAGTATTGTAAGAAAATGGATGCTAAGCCTGTAGAACCAGGATTTAGCTACAACTCGGGGCAAAATGAAAAGTTTCTCAGCGTTGAGGAGCTGCAAAACCTCATCAAATTGCATATTGACCCTCACTTTTCTGTTTGATCAATGGCCCTTTTTATCCCCTACGGTCGGCAGAGCATTAGCCAGCAGGATATTGATGCCGTGGTTGCGGTATTGAAGTCTGACTGGCTAACCCAGGGACCCGCGATCGCCCAGTTCGAGCAAGCCGTAGCTGATTACTGCGGCGTCAACTACGCTGTGGCTGTCTCTAGCGCCACCGCCGCGCTCCACATTGCCTGCCTGGCGGCCGAGCTAGGCCCCAAAGATCCGCTTTGGACGTCGCCTAATACCTTTGTGGCGTCGGCCAACTGTGGTCTGTATTGCGGAGCCACAGTCGATTTTGTGGACATTGATGCTAAGACCTACAATCTCGACGTTGCCATATTGCGGCAAAAACTGATCCAAGCGCAGCAAAACAATACACTGCCTAAAGTGGTCGTACCCGTGCATTTTGCGGGGCAGTCGTGCGACATGGCGGCGATCGCCCCCCTAGCCCAAGAGTACGGCTTCACCGTGATCGAAGATGCCTCCCATGCCATCGGCGGGCAGTATCGAGGCAAGCCCGTGGGCTGCTGCGAGTTTTCGGACATGGCGGTGTTTAGCTTTCACCCAGTCAAAATTATCACCACTGGAGAGGGTGGCATGGTGCTGACTAACCAAAAGCCTCTCTATGACAAGCTGGTGCGTCTCCGCAGCCATGGCGTTACCCGTGCCCCCGAACACATGCAGGGTGAAAGCCACGGCCCTTGGTACTACCAGCAGCTAGAGCTAGGGTTCAACTACAGAATGACCGATATTCAAGCAGCTTTGGGAGCCAGCCAAATGCAGCGGCTGCCGGCCTTTGTGCAGCGTCGTCAGATGCTGGCCGATCGCTACTTCGAACTCTTGCAGGGTTTGCCAATTATGCTGCCCGCTCAACATTCAGATGCAGCCTCTAGCTGGCACCTATTTGTGATTCGGCTCATGCTCGACACTCTACAGCTGAGCCATCGGCAGGTGTTTGAAACCCTACGAGACAAGGGTATTGGGGTAAACCTGCACTACATTCCTGTGCATACTCAACCCTACTACCAAAGCCTTGGCTTTCGACCGGGCGATTTTCCGGAGGCAGAGCAGTACTACCGGGAGGCTATCAGTCTGCCTCTACACTACGAGATGAGCTTAGACGAGCAAGATTACATCGTTGACTGCTTGCGAGCGTGCTTAACATGACAATCGCAATTATTGTGCAGGCCCGCATGACCTCGACGCGACTGCCCGGCAAGGTGCTCAAACCTGTGCTGGGCAAACCGCTGCTGGCATACCAAATTGAACGGCTCAAGCGGGTCAAAGCCGCCGACAACATTGTGGTTGCCACAACTCAAAACGATGCTGATGGCCCAATTGTTAAGCTGTGCCAAGCGTTGGCAGTTGACTGTTTTAGAGGATCTGAGCAGGATGTTTTAGCTCGCTACTCTGGGGCAGCTCAAGCTTCTCAGGCTGATGTGGTGGTACGTGTGACCTCAGATTGCCCCTTAATTGATCCAGAGATTGTTGATCAGGTCATCCAGGTTTATGTAGCGCAGTTCGATCGCTATGATTATGTCTCTAACTCACTTCAGCGCAGTTACCCACGGGGGCTTGATACCGAAGTATTTTCAACTCGGGCACTGGAGCAGGCCCACCGCGAAGCAACAGCACCGCCTGATCGCGAGCATGTTACCCCGTTTATTTATAACCATCCCAATCGCTATGGGATCGGCCAAGTCACCGCTGCCCAAGACCTCAGCCATCACCGCTGGACAGTGGATACACCCGAAGATTTTGAACTGATCGAGCGCATGCTGGAGGCGCTGTATCCTCAGGTGCCAGACTTTACGCTGCAAGACTGTCTGAACTTGATCGACCAGCACCCCGACTGGCCCACTATCAATAGCCACGTTGAGCAAAAGGCCTACGGACAATAGCCCATGCACCTTCTCATTCGTGCCGATGCCTCAACTCAGATAGGAACAGGTCATATGATGCGCTGTCTGGCCCTAGCCCAAGCCTGTTTGGCCGAGGGCGGGCAGGCCCATTTTTTGATGGGCAGCGAGGGGGCTAACCTAGCGCAGCGGATCTTGAATGAGGGGGCGCAGGTCGGCTATTTGTCAGCTCAAGGTGGTAGCGAGGCCGATGCCGAACAGGCGATCGCGCTAGCCCAATCATGCCAAGCCAATTGGGTGGTGGTAGATGGTTACCGCTTTGGGTCGGAGTACCAGAAATGGCTGAAGGATGCAGGGTTAAAGGTGCTCGCCATTGATGACTATGGTCATGCATCGCACTACTGGGCAGATGTAGTGTTAAATCAAAATATTACGGCTGACGAAGCGCTTTACCATAGTCGTGAACCCTATACACAGTTACTTTTGAGCACTCGCTACGCATTGCTCAGAAAGGAGTTTTGGCCCTGGCGAAACTGGCAGCGACAGATACCACCCATAGCTTCTAAGGTGTTGGTTACCTTAGGTGGTTCTGATCCAGACAATGTAACTCTGCTGGTTATTCAGGCGCTACAAAAGGCTCAAATTGATGGCTTGGAGGCTGTTGTTGTTGTAGGAGGCAGCAACCCGTACTATGAGCAACTTAATCAAGCAATAAAAAGCTCAGAAGCTTCAATTATCCTGAAGCAAAATGTGACAAATATGCCTGAGTTAATGGCTTGGGCAGATCTAGCGATCACTGCGGGAGGAAGCACTTGTTGGGAAACTGCATTTATGGGATTGCCAAGCCTGGTAATTGTAATTGCAGAAAATCAGCAAGAAAGCGCATTGAAACTAGCAGAATTGGGGCTAGCAATTGTTTTGGGTCAGAGAGATCTATCGACGGAAGACAAACTTTCCCACAGTCTTAGCTATTTGATTAACTCGATGAGGAGTAACTATATACAAACAAACGAGAATTTGCGCAGACTTGTGGATGGCCATGGCCGCAAGCACGTTCTTGACGCATTAAAATCTGAGCAAGGTCTAAGGCGATGATATGCAAATACTCTACTTAGGAAAAGGCGATCCAGCAGTTATTGATATTTTGAGTAAGTATGGCGATCGTGTTGTAGTGACCGATCAAAAGATTTCTGGAAAATGTCAGGAAGTGGTTAGTTCTGATCTTTTAGTGAGCTATGGGTACAGGCATATCTTTAAGAAGGATATTTTAAACCAGTTTCACCGACGAGCAATTAATATTCATATTTCCTTACTTCCCTGGAATCGAGGTGCGGATCCTAATCTTTGGAGCTTTTTAGAAAATACCTCTAAAGGAGTTACAATTCACTTTTTAGATCCAGGTATCGATACGGGTAACATATTATTACAGGAGGAAATTTACTTTAGCAAAGATGAAACTTTAAAGACCAGCTATGGCAAGCTCTCTAATTTGGCATTGGATCTCCTCAATCGTAGCTGGGGAAAAATTCGTCTAGGAGAAATTAAGGACTACGAGCAATCATCGCGCGGTTCATTCCACAAACTTTCAGACAAAATACCCTACGAGTACTTACTAGATAAGGGTTGGGATACTCCTATCCAAAACTTAGTGGGGAAAGCTTTATAAAAGAGAAAACTTTATGCAATCATCTGGTTTTGAAGGTTTTAGATCTAGGAATGGGCTAGAGCAGTCCCCTTTTGTCGTTGCCGAAATGTCGGGCAACCATAATCAGTCGCTGGATCGTGCTCTAGAAATTGTGGATGCGGCGGCCAAAGCAGGGGCACACGGTCTAAAAATTCAGACTTATACCGCCGATACCATGACTCTCGATATTAAGGAGGGTGATTTTTTTATTGGAGACCCAGACAGTCTTTGGCAAGGCAGTTCGCTTTACAGCTTGTATCAGCAGGCGTACACCCCTTGGGAATGGCATAAACCCATCTTTGATCGCTGCAAAGAGCATGGCATGGTTGGCTTTAGCAGCCCCTTTGATGCCACCGCCGTCGATTTTCTTGAAACCCTAGACGTGCCCTGCTACAAAATTGCCTCGTTTGAAAACACCGATCTGCCGCTGATTCGCAAAGTGGCCAGCACCGGCAAACCCATGATTATCTCTACGGGCATGGCTACTATCGCTGAGCTGGACGAAGCCGTTCGCGCCGCCCGCGCTGCCGGGTGCCAAGATTTAGTGCTGCTCAAGTGCACCAGCACCTACCCCGCCAGCCCCGCCAACGCCAACATCATGACCATTCCCCACTTGCGCGAACTGTTTGATGTGCAGGTGGGGCTATCAGACCACACCATGGGCATTGGCGTTGCCGTTGCCAGTGTTGCCCTGGGAGCAACCCTGATCGAAAAACATTTCACCCTTAGTCGGGCCGATGGCGGGGTAGACTCAGCCTTTTCGATGGAGCCAGATGAGCTGCACCAGCTGGTCGTTGAAACCGAGCGGGCCTGGCAGTCGCTGGGTCATGTCAGCTACGGAGCCACGAAAGATGAAGAAAAATCGGTAAGATTTAGGCGCAGCCTATACGTAGGGCAACCTATGGAAGCAGGAGAGGTATTCACCACCGACAGCTTGCGCATCATTCGGCCTGGGTTTGGCCTAGCACCAAAGTATTTTAACGATTTAATCGGCAAACCCGTCAAAAAAGCCACCCCAGCGGGCACACCCGTCACCTGGGATTTGATTCTATAAACCAGCGGTTTTGAGCGGATATCTATGGGTTACCCCCCCGACCTAGAGCAGCAGATCAAGCGTATCAATGCCTTTGAAGAGAAATACCCTGCCCCAGAAGCTCACCAGTGCTATGGCTTGGGAAAATGGCTCAGGCGCGATCTGACCTTACCCGAGGGTCTTCCCCTACACATTCACATGGATCATGGCGTTCGCATTAGCGAGGCGATGACCAACTGTGATCTGCTAGCCACTCAGCCCATCTTTTTCACCAGTGCCGCCCAGCGGGATGAGTACGGTAAGCAGACTGGCAAACGTGCCTATGTTAGCAGTTCGCCCTTTGTTGCCTGCCGCACCCTTAACCAAATTGAGCCAGACGCCGATGCCAAGGGCACTGTCGCCTTTCCGGTGCATTCTACCCACTTAATTGACGTGGTGATCGACTGGGAGAAGTATGCCGACGACTTGCTGAGCTTACCTACCGAGTATCAGCCTGTTACCGTGTGCCTGTATTGGAAAGATCTGCTGGCTGGGCGACATACCCCATTTCTAAAGCGCGGTATGGCTGTGGTCACCACCGGGCATATGGCCGACCCAGACTTTGCCACTACTTTTTACTCCATCCTGCGGCAGCACCGCTACTGCAGTAGCAATATGGTGGGGTCTTACACTTTCTATGCGGTCGAGATGGGGATTCCATTCTTTATCCACGGCATGCCGCCAGTGTTCAACAATCACGGTCACGATCACAACCGACCGACCGGCACCTACACCGTTGACAACCTGACAGACGATCGCGAAAAGCGCGATTTTCTGGAATTTCAGCGCCTGTTTGAGATGGATGTGAATGCAGGGGTGAAAGTCAGCGCTCGCACCCGTGCCTTGTGCCTGAGCAAGTTGGGTATTGGCCAGTCCGACAGCAAAGCTACCCTGCAGCGAGTCGTCTACCAAGCCTGGGCTAGCCATTTGGGCCGGTGGCCTATCAACAAAGTCAGCGGCGCGGCGAAAAAGCTGCGGCGGCTGGCCCAGCCAACCAAATCGCGGCTCACCCAGGCACTTACCGGCAACATTCGTCAGCTCGAAGGGGTAGATATCCCCGCGAGTGACATGATTTCGCCGATTATCCGGCAAACCATCAACTCCGGCGTCTACGAGTTTGGCGAAATCAGCCTGTTAAGAAAGTACCTGGACAAGCACGATACAGTGATGGAAATTGGCGGCGGCATTGGCTTTTTGTCAGGCTACTGCGCCAAAAAAGTTGGCTCCGATCGCGTCTTTACCTACGAGGCCAATCCTGTACTGAAGGAAGCCATCCAAACGCTGCATGCCAAAAATAGGGTTAGCCCAACGGTGGCGATCGCCATGGTGGCCAATACCGAAGACACCAGCAAGACCGAAAAGTTTTACGTCACCCCAGACTTTTGGAGTTCTTCACCTGTAAAGCCCACTACCGAGATTGTGGATCGGGTCATCGAAGTACCGGTTAAATCCTTTAAACAGGAGCTTGCGAAAAATCAGCCCACTCTGCTAGTGGTCGATATTGAGGGCGGCGAGTATGACCTGTTTGCCCAAGCCACCCTAGATACCGTGCGCAAGCTCATCGTTGAGGTGCATTACGCGGTGCTGGGGCCAGAAAAAGTAGCGGCTCTCAAAACGACCTTTAGCGATCTGGGCTTCAAGCTGATTGAGTCGATTGCTAACTGCGATGACGAGGTCTGGTATTTACAGCGATCGCCCCTTTAGGTCATCACCATGATATCGGTCATTATTCCTACTCTGAACCGCGCCGATAGTCTAGCTCTGGCGCTTGAGTCGCTGACTCGGCAACAGGCTCCAGATACCGACTTTGAGGTTTTAGTAGTAGATAATGGCTCTACCGACCACACCAAAGCGATCGCCCAGACTTTTGCAGATAAGCTGCTCTCGGCCCAGCTACGCTACATTTTTGAGCCCGAGCCGGGGCTGCTGTCAGGGAGACATCGGGGTGCCCAAGAGGCTGAGGGCGACATCCTCTCGTTTTTAGATGATGACGTAGAGCTCGACCCAGGCTGGCTAGCGGCTATCCAAAATGCCTTTGCCGATTCGACAGTTCATCTGGTGGGAGGGCGCAACCTGCCTCGCTACGAGAGCGCGCCGCCTCTCTGGCTCCAGTACTTTTGGCAAAAATGTCCCGGTGGGCAGTTCTGCACCGAGTTGAGCCTGCTCGACTTGGGCGACCAGAGCCACCCTATCGATGCCAACTACGTTTGGGGACTTAACTTCTCTATTCGCAAAAGTACATTGTTTGAGTTGGGCGGATTCCATCCCGACTGCATTCCCAAACGGTTGCAGCACCTTCAGGGCGATGGTGAAACAGGCCTAACCCGCCAGGCTAACCAAAAAGGCTACAAAGCCCTCTATGCCCCTCAGGCCTTGCTGCGCCACGTGGTGCCCGCCGCCCGCCTGACACCTGAGTATTTTGAATCGCGCTACTTTTATCAGGGGGTGTGCGATTCCTATAGGGCTATTCGTGATCGCCACCGCAACCAAGATGCCGGAGCAAACGCCACCAGCCAGTCCCAATGGTTAAATCACTACATCGGCAAGGTCAGAGGAAAACTGGCTAGTCTGGCTAAAGGCAGCGCCGAGTACAGAGCGATTCGTCAGCGCTCCAAGGTGGCTTATCAAAATGGGTTTCAGTTCCATCAACAACAGGCGGCGCAACAGCCAGCCCTTTTGGCTTGGGTCTTAAAGGAAGACTACTGGGACTATAAATTGCCGGATATCATTGTCGCGCCCCATGCTGTTCAGTCTTTGCCTCAGTCTCTCTCCCCTACTATGGCTTCCACCATGTTGAGTCAGCTTAAATCGACCCTAGCCGCCCCTCTATTTAAAGTCATGCAGTCTACTGCCGCTGAGGCCGAGGCGCTTGGCACCAAGTGCGCCCAAATGCAGCTCTGGCTTCAGTATCGGCAACTGCGGCACCAGCCCAACGGACTGCCCAACTTTGGCGACACAGGTTTTAAGGTCTATTCCCAAGCTGATGAAGACGGGCTGTTGCTGTATATCTTTGCCTTGATTGGCACCACAAACAAATACTGCATTGATATCGCCGCTGGACACCCTGTTGGGGCTAACAGCACTAATTTAGTTGTCAACTGGGGTTGGCACGGGCTGCTGATCGAGGGCAACCCCGATTTGGTAGCGGCCTCGCGACAGTTTTATGCGCAAAATCCCAACACATTTATTTATCCCCCTCAGGCTGTTAACGCCTGGGTAACGGCTGAGAGCATCAATCAGCTAATTGCCCAGCAAGGGTTTACAGGCGAAATTGACCTGCTTTCTTTAGACATTGACGGCATTGACTACTGGCTACTCGATCGCCTGGAGGTTGTCAAACCTAGAGTGATAATGGTTGAGTACCAGGATATCTTGGGCGGCGATCGCGCCCTGACAGTGCCTTACAAAGCCGACTTCAACCGCTTCGACACCCACCCCGATTTCTATGGCGCTTCCCTACCCGCCTTCGTCAAGCTGGCTTCAACCAAAGGCTATCGGCTAGTGGGCTGTAACCAGTACGGCTACAACGCCTTCTTCATCGCCAACGGCTTAGGCGACGACCTGCTGCCTGAGGTATCGGTACAGTCTTGCCTCACCCACCCCAAAGTGTTGCAGGGCCAAAAAGAGCGTTTGTCAGCGGTAAAAAAGCTGCCCTGGGTCGAGGTATAGCCATCTGTTGATTTAGTTAAACAGGCTACGCGATCGCAACCATCCTGGGCAGACTAGAACCAGCAGGCCGTCTTGCCCTTCAGCAGGCGCTGCTCCTTCTGTCCTTTACCCAAAGGCTTTGCCCCCATGCCATCGTCCCCCACTGCTACCACCGCCCAACTCTCTCCCGTGCAGCAAATTGTCCATAACAGTGAAATGCTGGCGCTGATTCTCTCCCACCGTTTTGCCGAGCCGGGTATTCACTTCTTTACACCCAACGAGCTATCCCAGCAGCTTGCCTACATGAAATACGACGCGGGCAAGACCATTCCCGCCCACGTCCACAACCCCGTACACCGCGACGTGTTTCACACTCAGGAAGTGCTGTTCATCAAAAAAGGCAAGCTGCGGGTCGATTTCTACAGCCAAGAGCAAGAGTACCTAGAGAGCCGCGTGCTGGAGGGCGGCGACGTGATCTTGTTAGTGACGGGCGGCCACGGCTTTGAAGTGCTCGAAGACCTGGAGATGGTCGAGGTCAAGCAAGGCCCCTACATGGGCGATCAAGACAAAACCCGCTTCTCTGGGATATCGTCTAGCCAGGCCACCATCACGGGCTAGTCAGCTATGGCGTTTATTCCTGTCAACGAGCCTGCCCTCAACGGCAACGAAAAAAAGTACCTGCTGGAATGCCTCGACACCGGCTGGATTTCGTCGGAAGGCCCCTTTGTCGATCGCTTTGAGACCGAGTTTGCCCAGCGGGTAGGACGACAGCACGGCGTGGCAGTGGCCAACGGCTCTGCTGCCCTCGATGTGGCGGTGGCTGCCCTGGGCCTGGGGCCAGGCGACGAGGTGATTTTGCCCACGTTTACAATTATTTCCTGCGCGGCGGCGATCGTTCGCGCTGGAGCTAAGCCCGTCGTTGTTGATGCCGATCCCATCACCTGGAATATGGATGTGGGTCAGCTAGAGGCCTGCATAACCCCCCAGACTCGAGCAATTATGGTGGTGCACATCTACGGGCTGCCGGTGGATATGGAGCCGCTTCTGGCGATCGCCCAACGCCACCACCTGGCAATTATCGAAGACGCCGCCGAGATGCACGGCCAGACCTACCAGGGGCACCCCTGCGGCAGCTTTGGCGATATCAGCACCTTTAGCTTTTACGCCAACAAGCACATCACTACGGGCGAAGGCGGCATGGTGCTCACCGATAACACTGGGCTGGCAGAACGCTGCCGCTCCCTACGCAATCTCTGCTTCCAGCCCCAGCAGCGCTTTGTCCACGAAGAGCTAGGCTGGAACTTTCGCCTGGGCAACCTGCAAGCGGCCCTGGGAGTGGCCCAATTAGAGCAGCTAGACGGCTTTATTGCGCGCAAGCGCGAGATGGGACGGCGCTACACCGAGGGATTGGCGGGAGTAGCGGGTCTGCAACTGCCGCTGGTCGCCACTGACTACGCCGAGAATGTCTACTGGGTCTACGGTCTGGTGCTCGACGACGGGGTGCCCTTCGATGCGATCGAGGCTATGCAGCGCCTTAAGGCCAAGGGTATTGGCACCCGCCCCTTCTTCTGGCCCATGCACGAGCAGCCTGTGTTCCACAACATGGGGCTATTTGAAGGCGAAAAGCACCCCGTGGCCGAACGCATTGCCCGGCGCGGCTTCTATCTGCCCAGCGGACTAGCTCTTACCGACGGACAGATCGACCAAGTAATTACTGCTGTGCGAGAGGTGATGGCGTGAGCGTATTTAATGCCTATGCCCAATACTACGACCTGCTATACCAGGACAAAGACTACGCCCAAGAGGCCGGTTTTATTCATCAATTGATTGAGACCCACGCCCCAGCGGCTCAGCATTTGCTAGAGCTGGGCAGCGGCACCGGTCGCCATGCCGAATATCTAGCTGAACGAGGCTACCAGGTCACTGGGGTCGAGCGCAGTGAAGAGATGCTGGCCCGCTGCGGGCAACGGCAGACCGTACAGTCTAGCCAGATTGTCCAGCGGCTCAACTTCCTCCAGGGCGATCTGCGAGAGGTGCGGCTGGAGCAAATCTTTGATTGCGTGCTGTCGCTGTTTCACGTGATTAGCTACCAGACTAGCAACACCGATCTGGCGGCGGCATTTGCTACCGTAGCCCAGCACCTTAAGCCGGGCGGGGTGTTTATTTTTGATGTGTGGTACGGGCCTGCGGTGCTGCACGACCCGCCCCAGGTGCGGGTCAAACGCATGCAAAAAGAGAGCTTGGCCATTACTCGCATAGCCGAGCCAGTGCTACACCCCAACGACAACGTGGTGGACGTGAACTATCACGTCTTGCTCCAGCAGTTAGGCACCGACACCTGGCAAGAGCTGCGCGAGCTGCACCGCATGCGCTACCTGTTTAAGCCCGAGCTGGAGCTGCTACTTCAACAGGCCGAGATGGATCTGGTGACCTGCGGTGAATGGATGAGCGATCGCCCCGCCGGTTCAAACACCTGGGGCGTCTACTTTGTCGCCGTAAAGTTATGAAGGTTGCCCTACCCGTCTCCGCCGCTTTTCCGTCGGATGGGGGTGGATACACCTTTGAGTCAGAAATTGTGGCGGCTCTGCTCGACCTAGCGCCAGAGACCCACCACGAGATCACGATTTTTAGCGCCACGGCGGGCAGCGAATCGGCGGCAGCTACACACCCTAACCTAACCATCGTTCATCCTCCCAGCCAGCTAATGACGGGGGCGTTACGCGGCGCGCTGCGGCGAGGCATGGGGTTAGCCCACAGGGGCCACCCAAAGCTCAGCTCCCAGGCCGACAAGCTCCAGGCCGCTTTTGTCCGACACTTCATCGTCAAAAGCCGCTTTGACTTTAGCTGGGTGCTGGCCCCCGCCGCCCTCATCCAATGCCCCAAGCACCATACCCCCTACGCCTTAACTATCTGGGATTTGCAGCATCGGCTTCAGCCCTACTTCCCCGAGATAAGCCAGGGTCGAGAATGGGGCAAGCGAGAGCGGTTCTATGCCAACAATCTGAAGCGGGCTACCTACGTAGTCACCGGCACCGAGCGGGGCAAGGTTGAGATCGAGCGCTTTTATCAGATTGCGCCTGAACGCATTCGGGTAATCCCATTTCCGACACCGAGGCTGGGAGATGCGATCGCAACGCGTTCCCACAGGGAAATCGCGAATCAACCAGCCACAAAAGAAGAATTATTGGCCCAGCACGGCCTACCTAGCCGATACTTCTTCTACCCAGCCCAGTTTTGGCCCCACAAAAACCACTACACACTGCTCAAGGCCTTCAAAACGCTGGTCGATCAGCAAGGTGAGGATGTTGCCCTGGTGTTGACGGGGTCTGACAAAGGCAACGCGGGCTATATTAAGCAGCTAATCCACGACTTAGATCTCACTGCCAAGGTTCACATCCTAGGGTTTGTCTCGAAGGAAGACTTGGCTAATCTCTATAAGCACGCCCTAGCGCTAGTGTTTCCCACCCACTTTGGACCAGACAACCTGCCGCCGCTGGAAGCATTTTCGTTGGGCTGCCCGGTGATTGCCTCCCAGGTACCAGGGGCAGCAGAACAACTGGGTAATGCAGCTCTGCTGGTTGATCAACGGGATGCTGCCCAGATGGCAGGGGCAATGAAATCTGTTTATGAAGACGAAGCCCTGCGCCATGATTTGATTCAAAAGGGCTTAACTAGGGCAAAAAGCTGGCAACCCCAAGACTATGCAAAGCAGCTAATTACGCTTTTGGATGAGTTTGAGAGTATTCGCTACTGCTGGCCCAACAGCACTAGCCACGCTGGTAATACGTAGTGTTTTTATGGATGACAAGGCCTACATTCTAATTCCGGTGCACAACCGCAGGGCAATCACCCTAGGCTGTTTGCACGATCTCGATCACAACGGCGACCTTGCTCGCCATCGGGTAGTTGTGATCGATGACGGCTCCACCGATGGCACCGGAGCGGCCATTCAAGTCAATTTTCCCACCGTGACCGTGCTGGCGGGCGACGGCAACCTGTGGTGGACGGGAGCGATTCGCCTGGGGATGGAGTATGCGATTGCCCAAGACGCAAACTGTATCATTTGGCTCAACGACGACTGTCGCCTGGCCCCCGGCACCTTGAACGAGTTTGTGCAGTTTTGCGGCGATCATCCCAGCGCTATTATTGGTGCCCAGGGGTTTGAGCAGGATGACCGCGATCGCCTCTCCTTTGGCGGTAAGCGCAAGACCTGGCAGGGCTACCGCTTTTTGACGCTGCCCCCCGGCCGAACCCTACCCTGCGATCTACTCAGCGGCAACTTGGTCTGTATGCCCAGGGCCGTGGTCGATGCGATCGGCTATCCCGATGTGGTGGGCAGCCCTCACTACGGCGGTGACTCGCTGTATCTGCTGCGCGCCCAAAAGGCAAGATTTCAGCTTTTTGTCGATAGCCGCTACCCGGTCTTTAACCAGGCCGCAGAGGCAAGGCTTTGTCCCGCCGACTGGCTCATGGCCCCCGGCGACCCCTGGCAGCTAGTGCGGCTGGCCCTTAACCCCTACTCGGGGCTGAGCTGGCGACTGTGGTGGCGGCTCAACTGGTTAGCCTACGGCCCTTGGGGAATGGTGATGTTCCTCAAAAAATACCTCTCCATTCTCCCCATTACCCTGCTGCGACTGCTGCCCGTCGCCACCCGTCAGCGGCTGTTTCGGCCGGGGCAGGTTTCCTCCAACCAGCCCACCTGAGGGACGATACATGGCTAAATTACCTACCCTAAGTGTGGTCATCACCTGCTATCGCGAAGGCGATCTGCTGCTGGAAGCAGTAGAGAGCGTGCGCCAGCAGACTCTGCCGCCGCTAGAAATTGTCATTGTCAACGATGCCTCGCCGAGCGATCGCACCAACCAAATCTGCCGCCAGCTGGAGGCTGAGCCAGATATTACCCTGGTGTGGCAAGCCGTCAACGGCGGTCCCTCAGTAGCGCGCAACGCTGGGTTCACCGCCGCTCAAGGAGAGATTTTGGTGCCCCTCGATGCCGACGACCTGCTGCCTGTCGACGCCCTAAGCCACATTCAGCAGGCGTTTTTAGATCATCCCGACGCGGGGTTTATCTACGGCAGCTACCTGTGCCAGCGCCACCCTGGTGACACCCGCGTGGTCAAAGCAGAGCCCATCTCGCTGAATTCTCTGCTGCGAGCCAGGCGATTTTCGCTCAGCACTAACTGGACGCTAATCGGCACCGCTCCGTTGCGCAAGTCGTCGTGGGAGGCGGTGGGCCACAGCGACCCAGAACTCGGTGCTGAAGACCTGCACGACCTGGAATTTTGGGTGCGGGCCATGGCCTTGCCCTGCGGCTACTACGGCACCCCAGCGGTGATTTACATCTGGCGTAAATACTTAGGTAGCAACAGCCGCAAAGTTAGCCCCATGTCGTGGTACCGCGTGGCCCAAAAGCACTTTGAGGTCTATCGTCAAAACGGGTTGGAATATCGGGCCCACGAACTGTTGCTGCTAGGTAGTAAATGGCGCAATCAAGCTGAGGAAACTCGTCACCATCGCCGCGCCTTACTGACCTGTGTTACTCGCGGCAATTTTCAGCTCTCGTCGTTGATCGCTTTGACGATACCTGCTGTTTTATTTCAGCCCATGGCTCAATTAGCGAAGCGATTTCGCTAAGCTCCTAACTCAGCCATAATTCGACGGATTATGAAGGGTGTGAATCGATGAAAAATGGCTGCCTTAAAAAGTGCAAAAACTTTTTTAAGCCGATTTCAAGTTATTGAATTCAAAAGTTCACTCATTCGCATATTTAATCGGTGAAGACGTTTCAATGCTGAAGCACATTGCTACTTTGGGCTTTGCTATGACTCGCTGTGGCGATGCTTGTCAACCTGCGATAGGTGTAATCCCACCAAACGTCTACGGCAGTAGAGATTATCCAGGAAAGGGAACCTGCTGACCAGAGACGGTGTCTATCTAGCCTGACTTGGTTAAATTCACAAGCGCTGGTTTTTGCAGGCTGTCTCGCCTGTTTCTAGCCGTGCTAACCTGGCCGAGCGCCCGCTGCTATGGCTAGCCCTGGTATGGCTTTCCCCTTTTCCTGGAGATGTCATTGTTATGAAACATCCATCAGCCCTTGGGGTTTCCCTATTGATCTTGGTGGCGGTTACCGCAGCGGTGGGGCCTTCCTCGGCCAACGGTAATCAGTCGTTTGGGGTCTCCCATCAGGCTCTCAGCGCCATCTTGTCTAGGGCCAGCGCAAAGGATGTTATGGATTCATACCAACGTCAAACCAACACGATTAGCCTAGATCGCGCCAATTTGGATGAGCCCCATCTGCTCTCGGTGAGCATACCAACGGGTTCATCCCTCCAGGGCTACATTGAGATTGATGGTCACACTCGGGTTCCCCTAGGCGCCAATTCAGAATTTATCGACGTTAGCCCCTATTTGAGCGAGGCGATTACCCGGGTCACCATCGTAGGCAGCTACTCGCCCCCCTCAGCCTCGGTAGCGATCGCCTTCAATGGCCCCAATACAGTGGTGCAGCAGCAGACTGGCGGCACCGGCCGCATCAACTACCAGCTGAATTTGCTGGTGCAATAGAGTTGCGAGAGGTTTGAGCGACCTGCCTCCATCTCAGCCAGGGGCAGGTCGTTGGCAAGTGACCCTAGAACCTTTGCATACCAAGGTTTAGAAGGCTATTCTAAAGCGGCAATCGGATGTTGTCGGTTGGCCAGGTAGGCTTGGTAGCCCTGGTGCGGGCTCCAGGTGATGGCTCCGTCGCGCTCGGTGCAGAAAACCTGAATGCCGCGATCGCGCAACAGCTGCTCGGTGGGTTCATCAATACGGGGGGCAGAGGCGATCGCCACCCGTGCCCCGATTGCGGTAATCACCTCTGCCGTCAGGGCTTCCCCATGCCACCACAGCACCTCGCTTTGCAGCCCAGGGTGCGCTGCTACCCAGGGCATTTGCTGCTCGGGGGAGAGCTTGGGCAACAACAGCCAGTTTTGCCGGTGCAACAAATCTAACCGTAGCCCTCGCGCCCCATCCTGTAAGTACTGCACCCGCTGACGGCTCACCGGCTGCACTTGGCCGGCGGTCAGCGGATGAAACTGTTTGACCGCCGGGGCTGCCGTCAGCGCTGAGCTGGCTCCATAAAAATTGCGAATGGGGGTCTTGTCGGCAATGGTGCGCCAGTTGTCGCGATCGCTGTCATCGCCATGAACGGCGCTGGTGAGCTGGTTAATGCCCGCCTGCCGCAGAAAGGGCACCACGGTGTAAAAGGCAGTTTTGTCGGTGCCGCTGTTGATCACCAATGGGGAACGCCCATCCTGCACCACCATCACTGCATCGCTGCCCGCCGCCAGCACCGTCACCTGAGAAAGCGTTGCCCCACCATACAGCAGTGGCCCCAGAGCCACCACCCCAATCAGCAGGGCGACTAGCCCTCGCCGCCGCACGGCACCCCAACCCCAGACCCAAAAAAGCCCGTAAAGGCCAAACATCTGTACCAGGGAAATGTGGCCCGTCGCCAGAGCACTACCGGGTAGGCTTACCTCCCACCGCACTAGGGCAATGAGAATCTGGGTCGGCGGCCATAGGGGCCAGGCTAGCAAGCCCCCCAGCCACGGCCAGGCCGCAGCCGCCAGCCCGCTGGTCATACCGCCTAGGCTAATCACCATCACCAGGGGCGTGGTCACCATGTTGAGCAGAATGCTGTAGGTGGTGAGGGTGTTGAAATAGAACAACACAAGGGGAATCGTCCACAGGTAGGCGGCTAGGGGCACTGCCGCCACCGCCGCCAGCGTGGTCGGCAGCCACTCCAGCTTTTCTGTAATGGGCGTGATGGCCACCATCAGCCCGAAGGTGGCCATCACGCTGAGGCGAAAGCCAATGTCGTCAATCCATGTTGGGTTGAACAACAGCAACAGGGTCACCGCCAGCAGCAAACAGCCCAGGGGTTTAATGCTGCGCTCTAGGGCAATGCCCGCCAACACCCCAGCCCCCATGACCGCCGCCCGCATGACGCTGGGCTGTACACCGGTCAGCAGCACAAACACCACCAGCGCTGTTCCCCCGGCGATTACCTTGGTCGTCACCGGGTAAGGCAACCGGGATGCGATCGCCCGATGGCCCATTATGGCCAGCACCACCCCCAGGATTAGCGACACCTGAAACCCGCTAGCTGCCAGGGTATGGGCCATGCCAGCCTGCATAAAATCGTCTTGAATATCGTAGGGCACATTCACCGCCTGGCGACCCAGGGCCATGGCGCTAACCAGTGGCCCCGCCGGACTGCCCAACCGTTCGGCCTGGGCACGGGCGATGCGCTGTCGCAGTTTCCACAGTGCTAAAAACGGTGGCGACTGGCCTTTCTCAGGTATGACTTTGTTGCCCGCCAGCCCAGCGAAACAGCGCTGGCTAGCTAAGTATTGACGAAAATTAAACCCATTGGGGTTTTTAGGTCGTGCGGGTTCGTAGAGCTTGCCCTGCACCTGCACCCGCTGCCCCGGAAACAGGCCCTCACTTTTCTCCACCGGCACGGTGACGTAGAGCCGACCGCGAGTGATCCCCGGGGGACCGAGGGGATTGTTTTGAGCATCCAACCGGCGCACCTGATTGGTGGTTAGCCAAAACTGCTCTCGACCACTGCGGGTCAGCCGAGGCAGCGTTTGCACCTCGCCCCAGACGATCTGCTGCGCTCCAGCCGCCTCGCCCTGGCTCAGCAGGGAACTGATATCGAGCGGGCCAGGGACCGGGTAGCGCAGGCCATAGTTAAGGGCAGCTAGGAAGGCGATCGCCCCAGCTCCCAGCCACAGAGCCGCCGTCGGGCCGCGCCGCCAGCGACGGGGCAGCATCAGAGCCGCCAAACCTGCCGCTCCGAGCGCCCCGATACCGGCAACAGCCACCCCAACCCAAAGGTTTAACCCCAGATGACGCACTAAAAGACTGACCCAAAGTAACCCAATGCAGTACGCACTAGCCCACAACAATCCCGCAATCCCACCCATAGAAATCTCTCTGCACCCTGCACGCAGTTGTTACCTTTAGAAAGCCCGAACCCCAACCCTGACTCACAGCTCCACGGTTGCCAGCCGATGGCTAGAACTGGCGATCGTTTCAGCCATGGGAAGCTCCGTAGGTTGCTTTTCTCAATTTTTAGTTGCCAATTTTCGAGAAATCAGTAGTATTAGTCAGTGCTACATCCAGGGAGATGAGAACCATGACGCAATTGCCCTCTGGTCTATCCACCAGACCCGAGACTTTTGCCCCCGCCAGCGAGTCAAATCTTCGCCTGCAGCGGGCGGTAGAAAGCCTCAACCTCAACCTGGATGACGAGCTGCACCGCTACCGACAAGCTCGCTCGGGTCAGGTTACTCCCACCCCGGCTCGCCTACAGCTGCGGCCCAACCGCAAACCCATTGACCTGATCACTGTCAAATCCACAGCGGCAGCAGCGACGGCAGCAGCCACCGCTCCGCCCCCACCCCCCAACGCCCGGCTGCCAGAAATTTTGGGGCAGTCGTCAGTGCCCAACGTGCAGGCCTACCCGCCACAGGCTGCCGTTCACCAGGTGCGCATGAGCCATGGCGGCACCCTAACTACCTATCGACCTTCCCCAGAGGACTATCTAGAAAGTACTGAGGCCCTTTTAGGCAGTCTGCCCAACACCAGCCAACAGCGCAGCGAACCAGCATACGTGCCCTCTTTAAGGCGCCAGCTAACTACACCTCTGGGGGTCGGCGCTCTGCTGCTACTGTTGGTAACTAGCGCTGGTTTTGGCTACCTGGTCACATCACCTCAGGCCATACAGCACCTAACCGACAATGCCATTACCCGCCGCTTCAAGGGTGACCCCCTCCCAGCGGATAATCAGGCCGACTCCGTAGCCTTAGACGGCCTAGATAGTCAGGCCGAATCAGACTTCAAGCCCCTCGGTCCGGATCTGTCAGAAAAGGAGTTTGCCTCCCTCGATCTGAATAACATCAGCACCCTGCCCTCCGCCAATTCGCCCAAGTCACCCGTCGCCTCCGCAGCCGCAGCCTTGCCAGGGACTACTTCACCCACGATGGTCGGGGGGCAGCCCTTGCCTGTCAACAGCCAGCGCCCTGGTGAACCCAGAACCACCGGCCCTCGGCCCGGCGTGCTTACCCCAGCGGGCGGCAGTGGTGGGGTGCTGCGCGCCGACATTGTGACCGCGCCTAGAGCCGCAGTCACCCCTAGGCAGGCGGCACCCGCTGCCCCGGCGCGATCGGCCCCTGCCCGTGTCACCGCACCTCCCGCTGTTCGGGTAGCGCCTCCTGCCGCCAATGCTCAGCCCCCACGGCCCCTGGCCTCAAACCGAGTCCCAGCGGCGCCCGCGACGCCAGCTGCTCCTCCCGCTGTAGCGCCTCCGGCCCCCATTACCCAGGCTCCACCCCAGGTGGCAGCGCCTAGCTACTACGTGGTGACCGACTACAGCGGCACCCAGTCGCTAGAGTCGGCCCGCGGCGCGGTGGGTGATGCCTATGTACGCAATTTTTCCAACGGCACCCGCATTCAAATGGGTGCGTTTTCTCAGCAGTCGTCTGCCCAAAACCTGGTGAATGAACTCCAGGGGCAGGGGATTCCGGCCCAGGTGATTTCACCCTAGGGAAGCCGAGCAGGTGAGGGAGATAAGGGGGATGAGGGAGACAGGGGAGATAGGTGGAGTGTAGATTTCTAGGATCCGAGGATATTTGAATTCTCAGAGGCCTACCTTCCTTATCTCCCCCATCTTCCTCATCTCGCCACCCCTCTACCCGCCTGTTATGCTGAATCAAATCACCGTTGTGGGAGAGACTCGATGGGGTTTTTTGATCGGGTATGGCAAGTTCTGCGGGCTAATCTAGGTAGCGCCGTCAACCAGGCCGAAGATCCCGAAAAGGTGCTGGAACAGGCGATGGCCGATATGCAGGCCAATCTGATTCAGCTGCGCCAGGCGGTGGCTCAGGCGATCGCCACTCAAAAACGCACCGAGCGCCAAAGCTCCCAGGCCAAATCGACCGCCCAGGAGTGGTACAACCGTGCCGAGCTAGCCATTCAAAAGGGCGAAGAAGACCTAGCCCGTCAGGCCCTTACCCGCCGTCAAACCTACCTGCAATCGGCCCAGGCCATGGATGCCCAGCTTGACCAGCAGCGCGACGTGGTCAACGGTCTCAAAGACAACATGCGGCGGCTGGAGGCCAAAATTTCTGACGCCCGCACTAAAAAAGATTTGTATATCGCCCGCGCCCGCTCTGCCGAGGCTTCCCAGCGAATTCAAGACATGCTGGGTCAGACGGGCACGGGCGGCTCGATCGCCGCCTTTGAGCGCATGGAGGAGCGAGTGATGGAGCTAGAGGCCAAGTCTGAAGCCCTCGAAGAGCTCAGCGGCGACCCCTTGGAGCGCCAGTTTGCCGCCCTTGAGGGCGGATCGACTACGGTGGACAACGAGTTAGCGGCAATGAAAACCCGCCTGGCAGGTCAGGGGGGCACTCCAGAGAGTTTGCCGCCAGCTCCCTAGACCACGCTGTCTTAAAACATTAGATTCTTGAGGCTGAACCGGGTACTGCCGCCACTGCGATCGATTGCGTAGTCAATTGCAGCCAAAGTGTCTACGGCCATAGGGCTGTTCCTCTGGATAGAGATAATAGATGCATCTAAGTGACTATGCTGGGGGCTTAGTGTCGTCACGGTAACAATTGCGATGCCTACCTCGCCCGAAGACTCAGACTCTGATGGAGAGCCTCCGCCTGTGTGGCTGTGGTGGGTAGCGGTTGGGCTGATGCTGCTGGTGCTAGTGCTGGTCAGCTACGGGTATCTCAGGGGCAGCTTTCGCCAAGCCTCAACCTGCACGATTGACAACGTACCCAGCCTAGATGACCCCTGTTTTGCCCTCTGTCTAGAAGGGTTGGCTAACTCCGCAGACACTACCGGGCGCCTGGTTGGTTTTTGGAGCGAGATAGACGATGTCTACGCCGCTCGTGACACCGCCATGGCTGGCGCCAAGCATCTGATTCAGTATGAAACCTATTTCATGACGCCGGGTCGTCGGGCCGATGCCTTTGCTGAGGTGGTTGCCGATCGCGCCATGGCTGGGGTTACGGTGCAGCTCCTACTCGACCACCAGGGCACTAAGGCAATGCCCGCAAAATACTGGCGGCGGTTGAGAAACGTCGGGGTCGAAATTCAGTTCTTTCGGCCACTCGACTGGCGCGCACCGCTAGAGTACAACTCGCGATCGCACCGCAAACTGCTTATTATCGACGGCCGTCGGGTGTTTATTGGTGGGGCCGGCGTATCCGACTTTTGGGATGGGGTCGCCTTTGATCACGATGATGGTCCCTGGCTCGACTTTGAGGTTGCCTACGAAGGCGAAGTGGTAAGCCTGCTCCAGGGCAAATTTCTGCAAAACTGGTCCTGCGCTGGGGGGTGTATCGACCTCAAGCAAGGCCTGCATGCGGTACAAAAGCATGGGTCTACGCCGCTTTATATTACTGACAACACCTCTAGCCTCAACGAATCTTCCATGCGGCTGTTAATGCAGCTCCACATTCTGGCGGCCAAAAAGCGGCTGTGGATCGGCAGCCCCTACCTGGTGCCCGACGATGACACCACCCAAGCCTTGATCTGCGCCTGCAAAAAAGGCGTGGATGTTCGCATTCTCACCATGGGGTCATCCACCGACAAAACAATGGTGCACCTGGCCAGTCGCGGCCTGTATGGCCCCCTACTCGAGGCTGGTATCAAAATTTGTGAGTATCAGCCCAGCATGATGCATGCCAAGTTTGTGCTGGTGGATGACAATTGGGTTAGCACCGGCAGCGCCAACTTTGACCCGCGCAGCTATTTCCACAACGACGAGCTAAATATTTCGGGTGCCTATCCTGAGCTGGCTCGCCAGGTCGAGCAGTTTTTTATCGATGCCATGGCCAACAGCTACTGCATGACCTACCTCGATTGGCAAAGCCGCCCCACCCCCGAAAAGATCAAGGGCCAAATGGCGCTGCTGTTTAGGCAATTGCTCTAGGGCTTGAGCGACCTCTCCGCACAACCTCAGAGGCTTGCTTCAAAACTCAGAGTACTCTAAGCAATCTGGTGTAGTATTTTGTAGCATAAATTGTAAGCGTTACAGCCTCGAGCTGTGGCGGGTGCAAATTCGACTTTAGTCACCCTACTTAACCTTTTTTGAATGATTCGCCCCACTATCGCCGCTGATGCTAGCAATTTGATATCCCTAGCTGACGCAACTGGACTATTTGAGCTCCACCAGATCAAAGAGTTGAGCACTCTGTTGGCCAACTCCTTTGACAACACCACGGCTAGCAAGGCATTTTGGCTGACCGACGATGACAGTGGCCCAGTGGGGATGGCCTACTGTGAACTAGAAAGAATGACCGATCAGACCTGGAATCTACAGCTGATTGCGATTCACCCTAGCCGCCAAGGGCAAGGGCGGGGGACTGCGCTATTGGGCCACGTTGAGCAAACGCTGACGGCGCGGGGTGGGCGCATGCTGATAGTCGAAACCTCCGGCTCCGATGACTTTGAGCGCGTACGCACGTTTTACGCTAACTGCGGCTATCAAGAAGAAGGACGAATCCGCGACTTCTACGCAACGGGCTACGACAAAGTAGCGTTCCGCAAAGTTTTAGATGGATGAGATGGGGAATTTACCCCAAATCGATCGCAAATATCCAGTCTTTATACTCGTCCTCGCGCCCTTCGGTGATGGCGGTGAGTTTTTCACGCAGGCGATCGGTGACGGGGCGGCTAGTGGGCAGGTTATAAGATTCCACCTTGCGCACTGGGGTGATTTTGGCCGCCGTGCCGCTGAGAAAGACCTCATCGGCAATCAGCAGCTCTGACTTATCGACCGGGCGCTCGACCACCTCAATGCCCAAATTGCGAGCCACGGTGAGAATGCTGTCGCGGGTGATGCCTTCAAGAATATCTTGCTCGTAGCCAGGGGTGATGAGCTTGCCATGGCGCACGATAAACACGTTCATACCCGAGGCTTCGCTGACCTTGCCCTGGGAATTCATCAAAATCGATTCGTCAAAGCCCGACTCAACGGCCTCGGTTTTGGCCAGTGACGAGGTGATGTAGGCCCCGCTGATTTTGCCGCGCAGAGGCAGGCTGCGGTCTTCCTGCCGATACCACGAGCTAATCCGGCAAGTGACGCCCTCGGGCGAGAGATAGTCGCCCAGTTCCAGCCCGTAGACAAAAAAGCTTTTCTCGACGTTGTGCAGCCGGGGCGAAATGCCCAAGTCTGAAGTGTAAACAAAGGGACGAATGTAGAACGATTTGTCGGGGCTGTTTTTGCGAACGAAATCTTCGATTACCGCCTGAATTTTGTCCGCGGGCAGGTCGTAGTTGAGCAGCCGAGCGCTGGTGCTGAGGCGCTGGCAGTGGCGATCGAGGCGAAAGAGCAAAATGCGCCCATTCCTCGCCGGGTCAGGAATGCCGCGCAGACCACCAAAAGCCCCGGTGCCGTAGTGCAGAGCGTGGGTGGCAATGGAAAGTTTGGCGTCGCTAAAGTCGCAAAACTGGCCTTCAAAGTAGGCGACGGGTAAAAAGTTGTGCATGGCTACGGCTGGGCAAAATTCGGCATCTCTCAAGAATAGACCCAATCCACAGCCTTATTAAACTAACGCGCAGTGACTTGCCCCGATGAAGCTGGGCCTGGCAATGCCTTAAATCAAGCGTCTACATCGCTCTAAGTCGGGAAAGGGGTGCTTCCTGATCGGGCATAACCTGCGAGGCGGCGTAGGGCGATGGCAGGGCGACTCATTTCAGTGCGAAGAATTATTGAGGTATCACGCATCACACCGTTTTCCCTGGGCATCTTGGGAGAGAACCCATCCAGGCCGCGCGTCGCGCCTTTACCTGCCATGAATAATGCCCTGCTTGCCTCTGTCCGTGAAGCCGACGGTCGCTACCTGAGTGATGTTGAGCTGCGCCCCTTCGAGCAAATGATGGAGGCCTTTCAAACCCGGGTAAATCTCTACAACCACGTTAGAGACCACAGCAAAGATATAGTGCTCAACACCCTCCGGCGGCTCATGCAAACCCCCCATCGCCAGGTCGTACAGGAGCACGCCCAACAGTGCCAGCGCGATATGACCTATACCCTGGAGTACGTTGCCAAGGGCGTTTTGCTCCACGACGAAGATGGCTTCATGGAAGAGTACCTGGTGTGGATGCAAAATATTATCCGCGCCTTCCATCGTCAGACGGCCTGTGTGGTGGCCTACCGTCTGCTCAAAGAAGAAGTGCGCACTACGCTCCCTAGCGATCAGAGTAATCTGATGATGATGTATCTCGACAAGCTCACTGAGGCGCTTGAGAGCGGCATTTAGCGCGGTCAAAGACTGGCTCGAGAGGGCGTTGGCGCAGCCTCTCCAAGGGAGAATCGCATCGGGCGGCTACCCAGCCACTGATCTGCAAGATGGTCGGCTACCGCCCGAGTAACAATTTCTTGCTAGAAACCATTTGACTCCCCAGGTGCCTAGTTTGAAATTAGACTAAGGTCAATCCCGTCTATTGATTTCTTGCAGAGCATCTCCATGGGAAAGTCTCGCCTTAGTCCCCGTCAGCGGTCCTACGAAGCTGACCTGATCAACCGCCTGTCGGATAACCACCAGCTCAACCAGGCCCAGCAGCGGGTCAGTGGCCTCAGCGACAAAGACCGCGACCTGGTGTCTGAGCGCCTCAGCGGTCGCACCCGAGGACGTTTACGGCAGAACTACTAGCATTCCAAACAAAGCGGCGGCTTGTAAACACGCCGCCGCTGCTATAAAACGGTTCAACTACCGCACACCTATTCTTACTGAAAAAAATAGGCTAGTTAAGCGCTGCCTCAGCTGCCCTAGAGCTTGGCGTGGCTACCGTCGCAGAAGGGCGCATTTTGCGTATATTTGCAGGCGCACAGCGCTACCTGCTTCTTCTCCTCCAAGGTGAATTTCATTGGCGTGAATTCGGTGCCAGCGTGGGCACCGTTGCAGAAGGGTTGGTTAGTTGACTGGCCGCAGGTGCACCAAAAATAGTCACCAGCTTCCAGCTGCATCACCACGGGCTTAGTGTCGGCAATTACAGGCTCAGCCATCAGTTTTTCCTCTCTATTTAGATCACCGTCTTGTCACGGACATCGAGCGGCGGCAGGGGAAGTTTCCCCTGCCGCCGCAAGTTTGTTAGGCGGCCATATCAAACAGCAGCACCTCAGCCTCATCGGCAGCCCCAGTCAGAGTCAGGGTATTGAGGTCACTGACGGCAGCCCCATCCCCAGCGGTGAGGTCATGGCCGTTGAGGTTGACTGCGCCACGGGCCACCTGCACCCAAGCCACTCGACCGGGGGCCAGGGTATGGTCTACGCGATCGCCATCACTCAACGTGGTCGCATAGAGACTGACATCCTGGTGAATGGTGACGGAGCCATCGCGGCCGTCGCGGGAACCTACTAGGCGTAGCTGACCCTGCTTGGCTGCGGGTGCGATCGAGATCTGTTCGTAGCCGGGGTCAATGCCCTCAACGTCAGGCAAAATCCAAATTTGCAGAAAATGCACTGGGTTAGTGTCTGAAGCGTTGAACTCGCTGTGGCGAATGCCTGTGCCCGCCGACATCCGCTGCACATCCCCAGGGCGAATCACGGAGCCAGTGCCAAGACTATCTTTGTGCTCCAGTGCGCCATCCAACACGTAGGTAATGATTTCCATATCGCGGTGGCCGTGGGTGCCAAAACCCTGACTCGGCGTCACCTTATCTTCGTTAATCACCCGCAGGCTGGCAAAGCCCATGTGCTTAGGGTCGTAGTAGTTGCCGAAGGAGAAGGTGTGGTGAGAATCAAGCCAGTCAAAGTTGGCGGCACCGCGTTCATTAGCAGGACGAACCTTAATCATTAGAGACACCTCCTAATAGCGTCAATGGATTGGAAACATCCGAATAAATTAAAGATATACTGAATCCAATTAATAGACAATATACAATCTAATAGACACATTGTCGCTCAAAAAGAGACAATAAAGCCGTTGTGTTGTCCATAGAAGATCTCCCTACCCCACCTTCCTCATCACCCTCATAGTCCTTATCTCCCCCATTCCTCAAGATGGACAAACTCGAAAGCATGCGCGCCTTTACCCAAGTTGTTGAAGCAGGCGGTTTCGCTGCCGCTGCTCGTCAGATGGATCTGTCGCGATCGCAGGTCAACAAGCTAGTAATCAATTTGGAAGAGCACCTGCAAACCCAGCTTTTGCAGCGCACCACTCGCAAGGTCTCTCCTACCGATGCTGGCCGCGCCTACTACGATCGCTGCCTCGCCATCCTCGCCGACCTCGAAGAAGCCGAGCTGGCCCTCACTCGCCTGCACCAGGAGCCGCGTGGCAGCCTGCGCATCAATGCGCCAATGACTTTTGGCACCCTGCACCTCGCCCCGCTGTTGGTAGAGTTTATGGCTCAGTACCCCGATCTCTATGTCGAGCTGGTGCTCAACGATCGCCGCATCGACCCAATTGAAGAAGGGTTTGACATCACCATTCGCATTGCTGCCCAGCCGCCCGGCCCCGGGTTAATCGCCCACACCCTGGCTCCCTGCCCGCTAGTGGTGTGCGCCGCTCCCGGCTATCTACAACAGCGCGGCATCCCGGTTCACCCAGACGATCTCAAACAGCACGACTGTCTACACTACGGCCACCGTGCCCAAGACAATAGCTGGACTTTGGTGAGGGATGAGCCGCATACGGTCACGATTAACGGGCCGCTGTGCTGTAACAACGGCGAGGTGCTGCGAGCCGCTGCCTTGGAAGGCTTAGGCATCGTAATGCTGCCCGATTTTATTGTGGAAGAAGATTTGAAGGCAGAACGCTTGCGCCCTATTCTCGGTGACTATCCGCCGCCGCCAATCAACATCTACGCGCTATACCCAGTGAATCGCCACCTGTCAGCGAAGGTAACTCGGCTGGTGGAGTTTTTAGCAGAGAAAATTTAGGGCTTCATCAAACTTAGCTGTATAGGAGATGATGCAGCCTAAAGAATCATTGCCATTTTTAGGATTTTGGCTGAAGGGGTTGAAGTAATGATCATCTAAACAGTTGAGGTGGAGTGATGTTAGGCGCTCAGCAGCATTGGCTCAAACGCTTCGGAGCAGGTGCTTTTTTGAGTTTAATCGTCAGCGGTGCAGGGTTATTTTTGGCCCCAGGTGTAGAGCCTGCCATGGCCCTTACGAATGAAGAAATAGCCGCACGGGTTACAGGTCTTCGCCAGTCCAATGAACGCTGGTTCCAAATCGATCTATCAAGCCAGCGGTTAACAGCCTGGGAAGGAGGTACCCCGGTCTATGCAGTCATTGTCTCAACGGGGAAACGCTCAACGCCAACAGTGACGGGGGTGTTTGAGATTCAGGCAATGCATCGAACGACTAGAATGCGGGGCGCAGATTATGACGTGCCCGATGTACCGTGGACAATGTATTTTTATCGAGGGTACGCGATTCATGGGGCTTACTGGCACCACAATTTTGGTACACCCGTGAGTCATGGCTGCGTAAATGTCGCGGTTGACCATGCCCAGTGGTTATACAACTGGGCCGATCTAGGGACACCCGTGGTTGTGCAACATTAGGTGGTCAATTAGTGCCAGGCTACCTAGGGGTGAGGCAGCGCTCACAACAAATCTCCTTCGGAGGCGCTAACCCGACCATAGACTTTGCATGGCTCAGGCTCCGCATCTAAATATTCACACTTCAAACAGTGCCTTAGGTAGCTGAGACTGGCGAATTATGGATTGCAGTGTCCCAACTTTCAACGTCTTGTGATTGGGTACGGGAACTGTGATAGTCGTTTCTTCTGTCTGTTTTTGCATAACGATATGGCTTTCCCGTTGCCGCACCGCTAGAAACCCGTGTTGCCCTAAAAGCTTGCAGACTTCCTAGCTGGAGAAGGTTTTTAGTTTACCCAAGGCTGACCTCCAATCGGGTGATAAAGACCTCGGATTTTAGGCGATTAGCTATCTCTGATGGATTGGCCACTTCAAAGAAAAGCTCAATGGCCTCAACCAGGTTTGTTGTGGCTTCTTCTACAGTATCTCCCTGGCTAGCAATGTCTAGTTCAAGGCAAAGCGAGACATAACCATCCTCTTCTCGCTCAATGATGGCGATAAATTGGTGCATCTGTTTCATGGCCTTTCTTCAATGTTGTTGCTCAAATCTGTTTTGTAATATCTTTGCTGGAAGATTCTCTATCCTAACTTTCATAGCTATGGTGAGAATGCCTATGGCGATTTCGGGAAAGGCTTGGTTTGGGTTGGGCTAGGTGGTGACGGGTTGATGGTTTGTGGGTAGGAGGGGGAGCTGGCGATCGGGGCACTCTGCCAGTCTACGGGGCGCGGTTAATTGGCAATGTCTATGCGGCTATTATCTCACTAGCTTTGCTTTACTCGTGAAGAGCTAAATGCCTCATCAGAAGAGCGGTCTAGGGGAAGGCGGGCTATAGTAAGAAGCAAATTCTGCTCACCCATGACGGCTATTTCACCCCAACGAGATTTCTTTGTCAGTTACAACAGTGCTGATAGAGCTTGGGCTGAGTGGATCGCTTGGATTTTGGAAGAGCGCAGCTATACAGTCAAAATTCAGGCGTGGGATTTTCTACCCGGCAATAATTTTTTGTTGGAGATGGACGATGCAGCGGTAGGATGCGATCGCACCATTGCCGTACTCTCCGATGATTACATCAAAGCCAAGTACACTCACCCCGAGTGGGCCGCCGCCTTCAAGCAAGACCCTCAATCCCAGGAGAGTCGTCTGCTCCCCATTCGGGTGGGGGAATGCAAGCCCGAGGGGTTGCTGGGGCAGATCAATTACATTGACATCGTCGGTAAGGCAGAGGGAGATGCAGAACGCTCGATCGTTGAGGGCATTGCGGCAGCGTTGAAGAAACGCGGTAAGCCCGAGAAACGACCCATGTTTCCCCGTCGCGAATCGGTACAGCCCTCGCAAACTGGAGATGCCCAGGATAAGGCCAGCTTTCCAGGGCGGGTGCAAACTCAAAACCCGTTTTTGCCGCTGACCGGCGCGGTGGATGAGGCTGAGCAGTTTTTTGACTGCGATCGCACCCTCGATCGCATGTTTGAGGTGCTCAACAGCGGCAGCAATGTGGCGCTGATCGGCGATCGCAACCTGGGCAAGTCTTCTCTGCTGCGGGAGGTGGCCCGCCAGGCCCAGGGAAGGCTGTCCCTGCCGCGAGAGCCGATCTTCATCAACCTGGTGATGCTATTTAGCGAAGACGAGTTTTACGAAGAACTCTGCGCCAAGGTGGGCATCGCCGAAGACACTCGCGGCAACCAACTCAATCGCGCCCTGCGGGAGAAACGCCTGCTGCTGATTTTGGATGAAGTGGAGCGCATTGTGCAGGATGAGTTTTCGCGCCGGGTGCGCGACCAGCTGCGCGGCCTCTCGGAGGGCAGAGACGCCCCCCTGCGCCTGGTGCTAGCCGCCCGCGACTCGCTCGAAACGCTGTTTCCTGACAGCTATGACGATGGCATGGTGTCGCCCCTGCACGGTATTTGCTGGGAAGAGGCGGTCAAGCCCTGGTCGGCGGAGAGCGTGCGCCAGTTTATCGCTACCCGCCTGGCCCCCACGCCCATTCGCTTCAGCGACGATGAGATTGCCGATCTGATCGCCACCTGCGGCGGCAGACCCAAAGACCTGATGCAGCACTGCAACGCCCTCTTTCGCCAAAAATTACCGTAGGGTGGGCACCGCCCACCACCTCACCATGCCCAAAGACGACATAGCTGATTTAAGACTAGACTTAGCCCCTAAACTTAATCGCTCCCTTTCGTTTTGGAATTTGCATGACCACTTACGACTATTTTTCTGGCTAACATATTTTCCACAAGCCACGAGATGGTACATAGAGGAATTTGGAGGTGGGTACATAGATGCTTCAGGGCTAAGTTTCCGAAATCGCATGTCAATTCTCCTGAAAAACCAGGATTGGCGAATGATAATTTTTTCATTTGCCGTGCTTCCAGCTCTAATAATTAATTTCCTAACCTTTCTTTTATCCAACTTATTAAGTCAAGAAGAGGCTGATACACTCAAATCTATAGTAGTGCTAAGTCTCTTCATGGTGCTCTCCCTTATTTGGTGGATTTATCTTGACACCTACTCAGAAAAGGTTGGGGTATCCTCAGTCTTAGAAGTCGCAGGTAAACTCGCTTCGATTTCCAAGAATTCAATTAGAGTTTCCATAATTTCAAGCATAGGTATGGGTTTTCTTGGGGTTTACTATGGAATCCTCTTTAGGGGGTTTTGGGTAGGATTTTTAATCGGCTTATTAATGGGAATTTTGCATCTGGCATTAAGGATAGGTGCACTAATACGGATTGACAGCTATCTCTTGGGAGCTTTAAACACTTTTTTTCCCTTGAATTCTCTCCCTGACTTAAAGTATTCCAAGTTCTTTTCTTCGACATGGATTCAAATTACTTATTTACGTAGAATAGTTAATAAAAGTTTTAGCGAAAATTGGACTTTAGGAACTCACAATATCAATCATCTTGTTTTGTATAGTAGACAGACGCCATTAGCTATTGGATGTGTTAATAAAGCCCTGTTTGGTTTGTCTGAAAGCGACCTATTAGTTCGACTCGATCAACTCTGTCGGCAGCTCGCTGACTGGGAAATTATTAAGTACTGTTCTGCTTCGCTAGTCAACGCATTTAAAGTTGAGTTCTGGCATAAATTCATTCCAAATTTACAAAGAAGAGGAAACCAGCTAATATCTCTACGTCTAGACACACCTCCGCGCGCTGCCGCCGCTGGCTTTTGGTACCTCCACGAAGGACAGCCCGCTCAAGCCGCTCAAGCCTTTGCCGTTGTTCGCAACATTCGCCACGGTGGAGAAATGTATGGCCTCGCCAGCCTGCTCGCCCTCTTCGAGGCTGCCGAAAATGCCGAGCAAATTGCCGCCATTGAGCTTCCCGAGCTTCCCCCAGATCGCACCCTCCGCCCCCAAACCTGGGAAGCCATTCGCCGCTTTTACCACGTCATTTCCGACACCAAAACTGCCCAAGCCAGTGTCTCTCGTGCCGCCCGCGCCTTTGCCACCAACCGCGCCTTGGGCGAACTACAACACATTCTTGAATACGAAGCCGATTTGCCCGAGGCCGAGCGCTCTCTGATGATCGAAATTGCCAAAACCTGGCAAAATGCTCTACTCGAAATCACTGCCGCTGTGGGCGAAATCGACCTTACCCAGCCGGTGCGTAACCCCTACGTCATCGGCGACCCGGTTGAGGGCGACCTATTTGTAGGTCGCGATGACATCATGCGGCAGCTACAAGAGCTGTGGCTGATGGGTAACCACCTGCAATCGGTGGTGCTCTACGGTCATCGTCGCATGGGCAAAACTTCCATTCTTAGAAATGTGTCTCAGGTTCTGGGGTCGGGGCTGCGGGTGGCCTACGTCAACCTGCTCCAAAGCGCTGGGGCCGAGAACATCAGCGATGTGCTGCTGGCCATTAGCGATCAGGTGGCAGCCGTGTTGCCCATCGACCCGCCCCGCGATGCCGATATGGTTGCCCAGCCCGCCCGCACCTTCCAGCGCTTCTTTCGCCGCGCCATCAAAACCTTACGCGAGGGTGAGGGGTTAATTATCGCCCTCGACGAGTTTGAAAAAATTGAAGAACTGATTGCTGCCGGCAAACTGGGAAACGACTTTATGGCCTACCTGCGGGGGCTGGTGCAAGACAGCCCCAGGGTGGGCTTTGCCTTCGCTGGGCTACACACCCTCGAAGAAATGTCTGCCGACTACTTTCAGCCCTTCTTCGCCAGCGTCATTCCCATCAAAGTCGATTTCTTTAAGCAGGCTACAGTGCAAGCTCTGCTGCCCAACCCCGGCGGCGACTTCCCCCTCGACTACGACTTTGACGCCCTAGATCTAATTTGGCATCTCACCGCTGGCCAACCCTACCTCACCCAGCTGATTGGCTTTCAGCTTGTGCGCCGCTACAACGACCAAGTCTTCGAGCGCCAGCAGCCCCGCGAGGCCAAATTCACCGTCGCCGACGTACAGGCCGTCGTTAGCCAGCCCGAGTTTTTTGCTCAGGGCAAGCCCTACTTTGCGGGCGTATGGGCGCAGGCAGGCCACGATGCCCCAGGACAGCACAACCTCCTCACCGCCCTGGCTCCGTACCCTGATGGGCTAGTGCTGGGTGATCTGCAAACCGCTGCGGGCCTAGACTCGGCAACCTTTTCCGCCGCCCTAGACACCCTAGAAGGCCATGATGTAGTGCGCCTTAGCGATGGCAGTGCCCAGATTATTGTTGAAATGTTTCGCCGTTGGGTTAGCGATCGCGTGACCAATTAGCGATCTACTGTGCCAGTTTTGCTTCACTGCTGTGCCACATTGCTTCATTGCGAGGTCATTATGGTTTATTGCACTGCTACATTGCTTTACTGCTGTGCCACATTGCTTCACTGCGGGCTGCGATCGCTTCGTTGTGAGGTCATTATGGTTAATTGCACTGTCACATTGCTTCATTGCGGGCTGTGATCGCTTCCTACGGAGCCGATATAGTTTATTGCTGCACCACATTGCTTCACTACGAGGCCAGTTTGCCAAATTGCAGTGCCAGTTCATTAGTTTCGCCGCCGCTCTAGTTCGCCAGCGCCAAACTTTGCCAATACGGTTGCCCTCTCACTGTGCTTCGTGTGGTGTATTTTTGCGGGGAACATGTCTAGACGGGAGTAGGGGAAGCGGCAACTTCTATTACCCTACTTCGCTCGGCTAAAGGCGATCGCTGCGGCAATAATTAAGCTGAGTAATGCCAAAGGCACCCAGAGGTCATTTGCCATCATCATGGGGGCTACACCGTGTAGAGCGTGGGTGAACTGCCATGACTGTATCCGACCGGGTGATCTTTTTACAGGAGCGCACCCCCCTCAGCGTGCTGCCCGAGCCTACTCTAGAGCCCTTAGCCCAAGCCATTCAGACCATCACCCTGGCCGCTGGGGAGACCGTCGTTGAAGCCGGCCAACCTCCCCAGGGTCTCTACATTCTCTGGGAGGGCAAGCTCGGCACCGAGGCCACCCTTGGCGGTGCCAGCTTCTTGCCCGGTGCGGTGTTGAACCTGGAGCCCCTACTGCTCGACCAACCGGTCGAACAAACCATTCAAACCCTCTGCGACAGCACCCTCTGGTTTATCGATCGTGACCCGTTTCAGGCCCTGGTGCAGCAGTACCCCGACATCTTGCAAACCTTTACCCGGCAGCTGGTAGACGTAGTTAAGCGGCTGTCGTCTGAGGCCGAGCTAGAGCAAGAGCGCCAGGCCATCCTGCGCCCCTACCTGGTGGCCAAGGCGCGGCGGGGGGTCATTGGCCGCAGCCGCTATGCCAACCGGCTACGGGTCCAGCTGCGCGAAGCGGCGGGCGATCGCAGGTCAGTGCTCATCTTTGGCGAGCCGGGGCTAGAGAAAGACAACCTGGCGGCCCTGATCCACTTTGGCTCTGAGCAGCGGCGGCTGCCCATTATCAAAGTCAACTGTGGCCAGATCCAGGCTAGCGGGGCCGACCTGTTTGGGCGGGTGGGCGGGCGCATGGGGCTACTGGCGGCTTTAGGCGCGGGCACCCTGGTGCTCAACAACCCTAGAGAATTGGGGGCCGATTTAGCTGAAGCTGTCGCCGAGCTGCTAGAGACCGGCCAATATCGCCCCGTCAGCCGTGACGGCGAAACCGCCCCGCTAGTCACCGCCGAAGCTCGGATTATTTTGCTGGCTGAGCAGTCCGTGCCAGTGCTAGACGATCGCGTGAGCGAGACTATCAAAGTGCCACCGCTACGGGTGCGTAAGGCCGACATCGAAGACTGGGTTAACTACTACCTCTCGCTGATCAGCCGCCGGCGCAGCACTGGGCGGTTGACGCTGACCCCAGAGGCCGTCCGCCGCTTGCAGTCTTATGACTTTCCTGACAATCTGCGCGAGCTAGGAAACCTGGTGGAGCGGGCGGCGGCCCAGCTCTCCGGCGGCGGACTGATCACCGAAGAGATTATCTGGCCCGCCCAGAGCAAGAAGAAACAGCTGCGGCTCAACCTGCTCAACCGCTACCCTGATCTGCGGCGGTTTTTGCGCAGCCCCTGGTGGCCCGATCGCATCAACTACGGCATTACCCTCACCCTGTTCGCCGTCGTGATCGCCGTGCTCTGGTTTGGCCCCCAGCAGCGCCATGAAAATGTGGCGCTAACCGTGTTTTGGGCCTGGTGGTGGCCCCTGGTGCTGCTGAGCTTTCCCTTTGTGGGGCGGCTGTGGTGCGCCGTGTGCCCCTTTATGATCTACGGCGAAGTCACTCAGTGGATCTCGCAAAAGCTGTTCCCCGGCAGGCTCAAACGCTGGCCCCGCGAGGCGGCTGAGCACTGGGGAGGCTGGTTTCTCTTTAGCCTATTCACCCTGATTCTGGTGTGGGAAGAGGTGTGGCATCTAGAGGATGCCGCCTACCTCTCCGCCTGTCTGTTACTGCTGATTACCGCCGGGGCGATGATCTTCTCGGCCCTATTTGAGCGGCGGTTTTGGTGCCGCTACCTGTGCCCCATCGGCGGCATGAACGGCATGTTCGCCAAACTCTCGATCACCGAGTTGCGGGCCCAGCAGGGCACCTGCTCGGCGGAGTGCACCACCTACCAGTGCTACAAGGGCGGCCCCCAAAAAGGGGAAGGCCAGGAAACCAACGGCTGCCCCCTGTATTCTCACCCGGCCCAGCTCGAAGACAACCGCGACTGTGTACTCTGCATGACCTGTCTCAAGGCCTGCCCCCACCGCTCTGTCGAGCTGAACCTGCGCCCCCCTGGCATTGAGCTATGGACGACGCACCGGCCCCGAGCATCTGAGGTGGCGCTGATGTTTCTGCTGCTGGGGGCGGTGTACCTGCACCGCCTGCCCGAGCTAGAGGCACGCCTGGGCATTCAGCTGCCGATCGATACTGTAATCGGTCACAGCCTGGTGGCCTTTGGGGTGCTGGCGCTGCCCGCCCTGTTGCCGCTCGGTGTAGAAGGCGTGCACTGGCTCTGGCGCAAAACCCAGGGGCTGCCCCGGCGGCCGGCGGTGCGGCTGGCCTACGGCTATCTGCCCCTGGTGTGGGCGGCCAACTTAGCCCACTACCTACGCCTAGGCCTAGGGGAGGGTGGACGCATTTTGCCCGTATCTTTGGCCACTTTTGGGGCCTCAGGGGTAAATCTGCCGGTCTGGGTTGCTCACCCGGCAGTGGTAGCTTTTCTCCAGGGTGTAACGCTGCTGTTGGGCATGGCGCTGTCGGTTTGGCTGACGGTCAAAATTTGTCGCCAGTCTGGCCCCCAGCGGTGGATTCAGCACACCTGTACTGGGCTGTTGGGGCTAAGCCTATGGTGGCTAATTCCAGGATTTTAAGTAGATTAAGTTAGGGCTGTAGCCCCTGTCGCTTTGGTCGCACCTGCCATGTAAAGTTCAGTGTAGAATCCCTTCTAGGTAGTGCCACCCACAGTCACCCCCTGGTCAAGCCTGGTAGGGTACTGCTACCTCAAGCACACGCATCTAAACCTGCGCCCGTTCGTCGGTCGTTCCCTCCAGGTCGTCACCTTGCCCCGAGTTCCTCTTCATCGGTTTCGCCATGTTCCAGGAAAGTTCGCTGGACTTCAAGCTGGTGCAGCGCGTCTGTTTGTTGCAGCAGGCCCTTGACCAAGCCAGAGAGTCTATAGAAGAGATGCAGGAGCAGGTGGTGAACCACCAGATGCTCCAGGCCCACCTTGCTCAGACCGAAGAATATTCGAACGTTCAGCAAAAAATCATTGTCAACCTCAAGCAGCAGCTGGATGCCAAAGACGAGTGGCAAAATCAGGTGTTTGAGCAGCTGTTGGTGGGGGTTAGGGAGCTGGTGGTTGATCAGCAGCTTGAGCTAGAGCGGCTACGATCGCGCATTCACCAGGGTCAAGCCGAGGTACAGGACTATCTGGTGCGGCTGAAGAACTACTACCAGAGTTTGGCCATGGGCCGCGCCCCCGGCCAAGACCTAGATTTGAACTCTGAGGTGATGATCGCGCGATCGCTCACCGTCAGCCTGAGCAGTCAGCTCCAGGCGGCTCAGCAGCACATTCAGCACCTCGACAACACCCTCACCCGCCATCAGGTCACCCTGGCCCGCATGCAGGCCTACGTCAAAGGCAGTAATCAGAGCATAGGTGAGGCGATCGAGCCGTCTAGCGAGCCCCTCGCTCTGCCGGCCGCGGCTGAGGCGTTAGATGACGACCCCATTGCTCTCAAAGCCATTGTTGAAGCCCAGCGGCAAAAAATTGCCGAGCTGAGCAGCCAGCTCGGGCAGCAGTTTCACCAGCAAACCAGCCTCAAATACCGCTGCCAGGAGATCGCCGCCGAGCGTGACGGCCTCAAGCAGCGAGCCGCCGCCCTCAAACTGGAGAACGAAGCGCTACAGGAGCAGCTCTGGCAGCAGAATTTGGATAGCGTGGGGTAATGAAAGTTTTGAGTTTTAAGTTTTGAGTGTTGAATTAAAACTCAAAATTCAAAACTAAGAACTCAAAACTCACAGCAATCACAGCTTTTCGCGAATGCTGTCGGCCTGGGACAATAACGCCTCAGCAAAGGAGAGGGACTGCTGATGCGACTCGCCCCCGGCTAGCTGGGCGAGTTCTTCGCGGCGATCGCTTAGCGACAGCGGCAGCACTCGCACCACGGTGCGCTCGGCTTCTCCCGCTTTGGCTCCCTTGGCCAGGACGGCTTCGACCACCTGTTTGCCGACTCGAAAGTGGGCATCGGCCAGGGCCGCCACCATGGGCTGGTGGGTGACGCAGAGCACCTGGTGCTGGCGACCGAGCTGGTAGAGCTTTTCGGCGATCGCCTGGGCGACCCGCCCTGACACCCCCACATCGATCTCGTCGAACACCAGCGTGCCCACTGGGTCTACCTGCGAGAAACAGGCCTTCAGCGCCAGCAAAAATCGGCTCATTTCACCACCCGAGGCGGTCTCGGCCAGGGGTTGCAGCGGCTCGCCTGGGTTGGGGCTAAACAAAAACTGAATGCCGTCGGCCCCAGTAGCCATAGGGGTGATGGGCTTGAGTTCGACCTCGAACTGCACCCGATCCATGGCTAGGGGTTTGAGTTCGCTGACTAGGCGGGTCTCTAGCTTCTGGGCCACGCCCTGGCGCAGCTGGGTCAGTTGGGCGCAGGCCTCCGTCAAGACAGTCTGGGTCTTCTCGACCTCGGCCTCTAGGGCTTCGATGGATTGGCCTTCCCCTGAGAGTTCAGCGAGCGATTGGTTGACCTCGTCGCGGTAGGCCACCAGCTCGGGCAGGGTGCGGCTAAAGCGGCGGCACAGGGCCTTGAGCTGGCGCATCCGTTCTTCTACTTCTTCGAGCCGTTGGGGGTCGGCCTCGACGCTGGCGCCGTAGGCGTTGATGGCGCGCCCGGCTTCTTCGATCTGGGTGAGGGCTTCGCTGACCATCCCCAAAATGGATGTGATGGCCGGGTCGTAGCGCTCCATGTCGATCAAAATGGCCTCGGCTTTGCCCAGCAGGTCGGCGCAGGCGTTTTCCCCCGCATCGCTCTCGTAGAGAATTTGGTAGGCCGCGTAGCTGTTTTGCTGGAGGTCAACGCTGTGGTTGAGGCGATCGTGCTCCTGGGCGAGGTTTTCGAGTTCTTGGGGGTCGTCGAGCTGGGCCTGCTCTAGGTCTTGGCGGTGCATGCGCAGCAGGTCGAGCTGGTCGCGGCGCTGCTGGTCGGCCTTGCGGCGGGTATCTAAGCGTTTTTTGGCCTGGGCGGCTGCGTCGTAGGCGGTGGCTACTTGCTGGCGCTGGGTCACCAGTGGGGCACCGCCAAAGCCGTCGAGCCACTCCCGCTGGCGATCGGGGGAGCCGAGCTGCACGGTCTGCCCCTGGGCAGTGATTTCGACCAGCTTTTGCCGCAGCCCCTCTAGCTGGGGGCGGGTAGCGGGGCTGCCGTTGAGAAAGGAGCGGCTGCGCAGGGTTTTGCCCAGGGTCAGCTCGCGCCGCAGCACCAGCGCCCCCTCGGCGGCGGGGAACTCCTGCTCGGCTAGCCAGGCGTGAATTTCTTGGGGTACGTCAAAGGAGGCTTCTACCAATGCTTTTTGGCTGCCCGATCGCACCAGTCGCTGGTTGGCTTTGCCCCCCAGTGCCGCATCAATCGCGTCGAGAATGATCGATTTGCCCGCTCCGGTTTCGCCCGTGAGCACATTTAACCCGGCCTCTAGCCGCAGATCGAGATGATCGATCAGGGCAAAGTTCTCGATGTGCAGGGCATTTAGCATAGGGTCGTTAGCATAGGGGCAATGGTCTAGTACTCACGTATTTTAATTGGAACCACTGTCGATACGCCTCTGAATGTGGGGAGTAGGGTGGCTGCTGCTTAGATTGAGGCTTTCGTCATATCGTAGGGTGCATTCGCGTAGCAATGCACCGTAGAGAGGCAGAGTTAGAAGGAGTAGCTCGATATCGTGAGCGGTGTATTGCGGCCGCAAGGCAGAATCTGTGAGGCTTTGTGCGGATTTGTGGGTCGGGAATACACCCTACGTTTGGAGCTAATGCATTATCAATTCGCTGTGGCGTAGCCTTTAAGCCAGAATGGTGGGCGGTGCCAGACCTACAGAGTAGGCATTTTTTCTAAACGGCTAAGATTGTGGAGACACACTTGTCTGTGCCCCCATGCCTCAGCAGCCCTACGTCTCGCGCCCAGAAGCTGAAGAATTCCTTGCCGCTCTAGATACTGCTCTGAAAGCACCTGCTATAAACTCAGTCGTGTTTCATGTGTGGGGCATTGGCGGCGTGGGCAAATCGACGCTTACACGCAAGGTTAGAGAAACATTCAAAGATACAGCTACCTTTGCCGATGTCTCGTTTGGTCTGACAGAGAACGTTGACGAGCCCATTCCCTTGATGGCCAAGCTGTATGAGCAAATCGCCGTCAGCGACAGTTGGAGCCGAGACCCCTTTTGGGATAAGTACAATCTCTACTTTGAAACCGTCCACCAGCTCAATACTCAAGCGGCAACTGGTCGAGGCGATGCAACTCCTGAGCAGGTGAACCAGGTCAAGACTCTAGTTCAGCTTGGGGTAGATGTGGCAGGGGAGTTCTTCTTATCAGAATCTGCTAAAAAGACTGCCAACACTGTGGTGGATAAGGGCATGGATGCGGCGGTTGCAGGGCTCTCGCTGAAAGACAGCGTGCAGCAGTTGCTACAACAGCACAAGGCGACTCGGCGCAACCAGGAACTGCAAACCCTCATGCTGGAGCCGCTTCCCCAACTTACTCGTGCATTTGCGGAAGGGCTGTGCCAGCATACCCGGCAAGCGCCCATCATCTTAGTGCTAGACACCTACGAGAAAGCGCCTACGGTGGTTGATAGCTGGTTGTGGCGCACTCTGCTGGGCAATACCGACATTGCAAATTACGGCGTTCGCCTTCTCATTGCCGGACGGCATCTGATTAAACGAGGGGAGGGCTGGCGCAAACTGCATCAAGACCGCAGCGCGGTTTATGACCGCACCATCAAACGGTTTGACTTGCCCCAAACCCAAAACTATCTAGCCCAAATTCAGCGGGGAGATGAGGCAACAGTTGAAAGAATCTACGGGATGACCAAAGGTCTACCCTACTATCTGAACTGGATTCGAGAACAACTCGAAAAAGGGCAAAACCTCGACTTTGACCAGGGCAACCAGGAAATTGTGCGGCTGTTGCTGCAGGGGCTAAACGATACCCAAAAGCTGCTGGTGCAACTGGCCGCCTGCTGCCGCCGGTTTGATGTAAATCTGATTCGCTACCTGACGGAGCAGCAGGAGCTAGATTTTGCCACCGCTGCCGATGAAAAGCAGAACTGCTTTGGCTGGCTGACTCAGCTCTCTTTTGTAGAGTCTGTCGGTAAACACTGGCGGTTAGACGATGTAGCCAGAGATATTTTTCGCCAATCGTTAGACCAAACTGAACTGGAACGCGTTCATGGTCAGCTGGCCCACTATTTTCTAACCCAATCTGATCAGGAAGTTGCCCCCGAAAGCGCTCCACCACAAAAGTACAACAACCCCGACTGGCGGGCACTGCGGGCAGACTACCTCTACCATCTGCTGTTTACTCGGCAGAGCGACCTGCAAACCGAATTTATTTCGCATCTGCTGGAGGCTCGTCACTTTAGCCAAGATGAGCTAGTACAAGCTCCCTTTCAAGCGACTGTAGCGGAGTTTGAATTGGCTGATCATCCGCTACTGAGGCATAGCGTTCGCCAATTTCTTCAGCAGGTGCGTCCGGCGGTTGAGTATGGCTGGGCAGTACTGGAAGAAGTCCCGCTAGACTGTCCCCACAACGAAGAGAAACACAATCTCTCTAAAGCTGAAACCGATCTGGCCGTCCAGGTCTGTTTGGGTGAACCACAGCAATTGAAAAGCCTGGCTAAATTTGTGGCCTTAGTTTACAAATCAGGGCGATGCCCCGAATTCCAAAGCTTACATTGGCTGCAGCAGGCCCAAGACGTAGCCCAAAGTTTGATAGCTTCGACTGAGCCAGACTTTAGTAGTGGTTTATTCCTTTGGGAGTTGGGTAATCGCTATCCCGAATCAGGCCGCTATGAGGAGGCAATCGCGGCCTACGACCAGGCGTTGGCGATCAAACCCGACAAGCACGAAGCACTGTACAACAAAGGGTATTCGCTATCTGTCTTGGGCCGCTATGAGGAGGCAATCGCGGCCTACGACCAGACGTTGGCGATCAAACCCAACTTGCACGAAGCACTGTACAACAAAGGGTATTCGCTATCTGTCTTGGGCCGCTATGAGGAGGCGATCGCGGCCTACGACCAGGCGTTGGCCATCAAACCCGACAAGCACGAAGCGCTGTACAACAAAGGGTATTCGCTGGATGACTTAGGCCGCTATGAGGAGGCGATCATGGCCTACGACCAGGCGTTGGCGATTAAACCCGATAAGCACGAAGCGCTGAACAACAAAGGGTATTCGCTGGATGACTTAGGCCGCTATGAGGAGGCGATCATGGCCTACGACCAGGCGTTGGCGATTAAACCCGACTATCCCGCAGCGCTGAACAACAAAGGGGGTGCGCTATCTGCCTTGGGCCACTATGAGGAGGCCATTGCGGCCTACGACCAAGCATTGGTGATCAAACCCGACTATCCCGCAGCGCTGTACAACAAAGGGAATGCGCTGGATGACTTGGGCCGCAAGGAGGAGGCCATTGCGGCCTATGACCAGGCGTTGGTGATCAAACCCGACTATCCCGCAGCGCTGTACAACAAAGGGGGTGCGCTGGATGACTTGGGCCGCAAGGAGGAGGCCATTGCGGCCTATGATCAGGCGTTGGCGATCAAATCCGACTATCACAATGCTTTTGCTAGTCGTGGTAGTGTCTACAGGCGTTTAGGTCAGCCTCAGCAAGCCCTGGCCGATCTTAATCGCGCCATTGAGCTCAAGCCCGATTACGATTGGGCGATCGCTACCCGAGGCCAAACCTACGGCCAGCTCCAGCAATACGAAGCAGCTCTACAAGACCTCGATTGCGCCATTGATATTGCCCCTGAGTGGAATTGGGCAATCGGCTATCGGGGTGAACTCTATCTCTGGCTACAGCGCTATGAGAATGCGATCGCAGCCTTTAACCAAACACTCGAAAATGATCTTAGTGACGACTGGACTCACTATCTGCGTGCCTTGGGCTTAGCCAAAACAGGTGGCGTTCAAGACGTTGGGCAATCATTACCTGCCGAACTACCCAGCGCTTCTGAGCCAGCTCTCCAGGACCTCACCCAGGCCATCCAATTAGCACAGACTGACTACGAAAAAGACCCCAACGATTGGCACAACCACTTCAACTTGGCTCTCTACCACCTGGTCGCAGGCCATTACGTAGACGCCCACACCCTCTATGAAGCGGGGCTTAACGCTTCCCCTACCTGGGCGATTGGCATGGCTCACCAAGACCTGCGAGACTATTTGCGCCTCTTCCCTGACGACAAAACCGCCAGCCATTGGTGCGATCGCCTCCAAAAGTAGGCTGGGCAGTGCCCATCACCCCACTCATTCACCCACCACCAACCTCGAACATTCAGCAATGGTAGAAGATAGACGGTGAGTGGTGTTCACCCGATGGATTTGGCTTGCGATTCCTTCGGATAGCTTCGCTAACGCCCCAGTAAAAGGTGGGCGATGCCCACCCTACAGCTTGATACCCAGACAGAGCATGGGCACCAGACACGCAAAGCAATCGCGCCCTGGTAACAAGCAATCGCATCTCGGTGATTAATAATCGCGCCTTGGTAACAAGCGATCGCGCCCCGGTAACAAACAATCGCACCCCGGTAATTGGTAATCGCATCCCGGTAACAGGTAAGTACAGGGGTGGTTATGCTTCACCATCATCGCCACTTCATTCAGCAGCGCCTGTCCATATTGTTTCCGTAAAGCTGCGCCGTTTTTTCCGGGTCGGCGATCGCAGCGGGCACATTCCCCTAAGCGACAGGCAAGCCTCCCCAGCCCTAACCGCCAACCCAATGTTTTAACCACTCTTTTGTATTGCCATCAAGGAGCACTACACCCATGCCCACCACCGATACCACCCGCCGTTTGCGGCCCGACTATCTCGACCAAGATGTTGCTTCCCTGCGCGGTGCGCGTACCATCGCCGGCTACACCTCCGCCCGCCCCGAGACCACCATCGAAGGGCTCCAGAACAGCTACGCCGAGATGATGGCCGCCCAAGACGAAGAGGCTGCAATCATGGTGCGTGCCAAAGCCGCCGCCGACAAAGCCCGCCTGGCCGAGTTGCAGTTCCACCAAAACGTCCTGGCCATGAAAGAACTGGTGCGGGGGGTCTACGGCTCCGATAGCAACGAGGCCCAAGCCATCGGCTACAAGAAAAAGTCTGAGCGCAAGCGCCCCCGGCGATCGGCTGCGTAGTCATTTATTTTGAACCGCATGCCCCTCAAATCTTTCAGGATTTGGGGGGCATGCTATTGGGTGCATCAACTTTTGTGGCCCTCACCCTAAATCCCTCTCCCAGAGCGGGAGAGGGACTTTGAATCCGGCCCCCCTTCTCCCGTTTTGGGAGAAGGGGCTGGGGGATGAGGGCAAACTGCAAAACTGGAGGACGCCGGTGGGAACCTGAAGGCTCCCCCAATTGACACAATCCGATCGGAGGAAGTAGGGCAGTCACCACCGGGGATTTGGAGACTATACCGTTACAATAGTTTACGGGAATAGTTTAGACGATCGCCTGAGCCTCCCCAATCATCAATCCCTCGGTTCTCAACCCTCTCTCTGAGCGCGCTATGGCTTTAAATACCACCCAGGACTCGGCTCAGCACTTTAGTGGCTCTGTCGATATCATCGACGCCGAAGCCATTACGGTAACCGGAGAGGTGATCACCGAGCCGATTGCGGTGACTGCACCTGAGCCCGTCCTGGCCGCGCCCCGGCCTCGCACCCTGGCTACCAAAGCCCAAGACCCCTTTGAGTCCTATGGCTATGACCCAGAAGCGATCGCCACCCACTACCGCCGCCGCCCGTTTCAGGTTTGGGCGCGGTTTGTCGGCATTTTTCTGCCGCTGATTAGCTTTTTTGCTCAGCTTTGGCTCGATGCCCGTGCCGGGCGCAGTGCCCAAAACGAGGTCAAGCGGGCCGCCCAGCTGCGCACCATGCTCACCAACCTAGGCCCCGCCTACATCAAAATTGGCCAGGCCCTCTCCACCCGACCCGACCTGGTGCCGCCGCTCTTTCTTGAAGAGCTGACCAAGCTGCAAGACCAGATTCCGCCCTTTTCAAACGTCACCGCTTACCGCTTCATTGAAGAAGAGCTAGGCTCACCCCCCAGCCAGATCTACGCCGAAATTTCTGAAAACCCGATCGCAGCGGCATCCCTAGGCCAAGTCTATAAAGGCAAACTGCACAGCGGCGAAGACGTAGCCATCAAGGTGCAGCGCCCCGGCCTAGCTCGGAATATTGCCCTCGATCTACACATTTTGCGAGGGCTGGCCCGCTTCGCCACCAACCGCATCAACCAAATTCGCAGCGACCTGGTGGCTATCTTAGATGAGTTTGGCGAGCGCATCTTCGAGGAAATGGACTACACCCACGAGGGTGAAAACGCCCAGCGCTTTGCCAAACTCTATAACCACATTCCCGATATCTACGTGCCCCACATCTACCCCCAGTACACCGCCCGCCGGGTGCTGACCATGGAGTGGATTGAGGGCACCAAGCTGACCAACATCGACAAGCTGAACAGTCTCGGCATCGATGCCACCCACCTCATCGAGGTCGGGGTGCAGTGCTCCCTGCGGCAGCTGCTAGAGCACGGCTTCTTTCACGCCGACCCGCACCCCGGCAACCTGCTGGCCATGGCCGACGGCAAGCTGGCCTACCTCGACTTTGGCATGATGAGCGAGGTCAAGCCCTACCAGCGCTACGGCCTGATTGAGGCGGTGGTGCACATGGTCAACCGCGACTTTGAGGGGCTGGCCAACGACTACGTCAAGCTAGAGTTTCTCACCCCCGACACCGATCTGACGCCGATTATTCCGGCCCTGGCCAACGTGTTTAGCAACGCCCTCGGCGCCAGCGTCGCCGAGCTGAACTTCAAGAGCATTACCGACGAATTTTCGGCATTGATGTATGAGTATCCATTTCGGGTGCCCGCCTACTACGCGCTGATCATTCGCTCGCTGGTGACGCTAGAGGGCATCGCCATCAATGTTGACCCTAACTTCAAGGTGCTCAGCAAGGCCTACCCCTATGTAGCTAAGCGGCTGCTCACTGACCAATCGCCAGAGTTACGGGCCTCCCTGCAAGATCTGCTGTTTAAAGACGGCAGCTTTCGCTGGAATCGGCTGGAGAACCTGCTGCGCAACGCCCGCAGCAGCGATGAATACGATATGGATCGGCTGATTGATCAGACGCTAGAGTTTTTGTTCTCAGACCGGGGCTCGTTTCTGCGCGATCGCATTGTCGGCGAACTGGTCAACAGCCTCGACAACTTTGGCCAAACCACAGTGCAGAGCTTGACTACCGCCGTGCAGCGCCGCTTTGGCCTCAAGAAAGATTTGCCGCCTGCGTCCGCCGCTGCCCCCAACGACCTCGACAACCTGCGCCGCATCCTCGACATTCTCAAAGACACCCCTGGCTTTGATGCCGCCCAGGTGGCAGCCCGGATTCCGACCCTGTTGTTTAAGCCTGAGACCCAGGCGATGGGCCAGCAGGTGGTGGCAAAGCTGGCTCAGCGTGGCTTGGCTCGGCTGATTCGCAACCTGCTGCTGGAGGGAGAGCCTATGGCCCAGCCTCAGCTCACCCCCGCTCGCGTTGGGAGATAGGCAAACCCTAATTCAACCCCTGCCGGTTACAAACCATCCTCCGCAGGGGAAATGCTCTTTAACTGCAACAAGCTTCAATTTAGCCAGGGTGGAGTCGAGAGCTTGAAGCGCAGAAGCGCAATGCAGCCGCTAATCCATAGGAAGCCAATGCCGTAGCCGGCCAGCACATCCGTTGGCCAGTGCACGCCTAGGTAAAGGCGACTCAGGCCAATGCCGCCAATTAAAAAGACCGCTCCTGCATAAATGATTATTTTTTGCTTAGGGAAGCGTTGCGCCAGCAGGTAGGCCGAAAAGCCGTAGAGCACCATCGACCCCAAAGCGTGCCCGCTAGGGAAGCTGTAAGTGGTCTCAGTAATAATCTGGGGCCAAAGAGCTGGCCGAGACTTGCCAAACAACAGTTTCAGCCCAGTACTTAACACGGCCCCGCCCACACAGTTGATCGCGAAGGCGATCGCGATCGACCGGTGGCGCCGCAACCAAAGCCCGATAAACCCAATGCAGGTCAAAGGCACGACCGTGCTGGGGTCGCCTAAGCGCGTAAACGTCAGCATCACCCGATCTAAGGTCGGTGTAGCAAATTGATTAATCCACAGCAGAACCGACTCATCAAAGAAAAAAGATTCTTTCTCCAGCACTTCTTCGGCCAGATTAGCTAGGCCCAGCAGAATGAGCAGGCAAGTTCCCAGCCAGAGCAGACCAACGGCGGCTACAAACGACATCAGTCGCGGATGGATGTGCTGCATCCAGGCTCTAGCCAGCCGTTTTAGAGTCTGCTGCATCGTGCCACCTCACCACCGAACTGCCACCAGAATGCCATGCAGCCCAATCGAGCTGCACCTCATCTCTAGATCACAGCTCCTCTCAACGTCCCGAATCATCCGATCTCTGGACGCGAGTAAGTACTGGTGCGATCGCTAGAACCCCCACTCCTGTAGCGTGGGCAATGCCCACCATCCCATCCAGCCAAGCAATTAGTCTCGGCCTAGTTGAAGGTGCAATACCTTAGCGCCTTTAAGGAGAGCAACAAAGACGCAACGACAACGCCGTAGCGCGGTGTAGAGGCGAGGCAAGCATAGCTTGCCTCGCCTTCCTCTAAAAGGCGTAGCGCACCGTGCAGTAGGGTATTTCCCGGTGCAGTAGTTCCTGAAATTGCTCGACCAGACTACCCTTCAGCCCTCGCTTGTAGCGCACGTTTTTGCCGCCGGTCTGCGAAAACTTGGTCTCTTGCAGGTCGGGTTGCCACAGCAGGTCTTCGCCCTTGGGATGCCAGCCCATATTGACATCGTGGAGGCGATCGTTGTGGGTTAAGAAAATCACCTCGCACTGGAGCTGCTGCTTGGCGCGATCGGTGAGGGTGTCGTCGAGTTGGCGAAAGAGATCGGTGTAGTCGTCGAGCCAGCCCTCGTAATAAACAACGGGCGCAAAGTTGAGGTGCACCTCGTAACCAACGTCGACAAAGTCGTTGATAGCGTTGATGCGATCTGGAATGGGCGACGTTCGCACATCGATAGTTTGAGCTTTGGCGGCAGGCATGAGGCTAAACCGAATTCGGGTCTTACCCTGCGGGTCGTAGCTCAGCAGCTGTCGATTGACGCATTTGGTAGCAAAGGTCGCCTTGCCGTTGGGAATGCGGCGAAACAGGGAAACAATATCCTTCACGTTGTCGCAGATAGCTGCATCGACCGAGCAGTCGCTGTTCTCGCCAATCTCGTAGACCCAAAACTGAGGGTCTACCTGGTTAGGTTCTAGCTTGTGGCCCTGGCGCTTAGCGTGGCGCTCTAGGTAGCCCAACACTCGCTCGATATTGACGAAGACGGTAATGGGGTTAGCGAAACCTTTGCGCCGGGCCACGTAGCAGTAGGAACAGGCCATGGCGCAGCCGTTGGCGTGGGAGGGGGCCACAAAGTCTGAAGAACGGCTGTTGGGACGCGCCTGAAGAGACTTCTTCACCCCCAGCACTAGCACGGTGCGCTTGATGCGAGTCCAGTCATCCACTGAGCCCTCGTTGCCGTGCAGGTCGGGAATGTTCCAGTGGGACGGCACCTCAATCAGCGATGCGTTGGGATGCTGGGCCAAAATCTCTTGGCCGCGCGGGTACTGAAAAGCATCGGGCTCGTGGTAAATCTCCTGAATGTTGAGGAGTCGCTCTAGGTGAATCTGAGGGGCTAGTCTCTGCTCGTCGCGCGTTGCTTGGGGGGCGATGGGAGTTGAGGTCAAAGTGCAGAAATCCTTAGCGGGTGATGTCTACAGTGCTTGCGCATCTGCTTTCACCGTAGCGAGTAGACGCGGCAGAGAAAACCAGTTAATTGGGGTAACTGCCGACCCTGGCAGGGCGGGTTTCTGCCGTCGGAAGATACCCCTCAAAGGGTGGGGTAATCCATGCCTGCTAAGGGATTGCTCAGCTCAGTTTGCTTGCCATAGTAGAAAAAGCTACTCAATTCTCCCCTGATCACAACTGCAAGCACGCAGTCTCAGCGCATTCAGCCCCATGACTTCCCACTCTCCTGCTCAAGCCATCCTCGACACCCCAAATCTAGGGCTGGTCTGTATTACAACCTCGCCCGAGGTGCGCTTTAAGACCATGACTCGCAAGCGGCTGTTGCAGCTGGATGAGGAGGCGCAGACGCAGGCGTTGCGATCGCTCTACAGCGAAAACCTAAGGCGGCTCAACCTGGCGATCGCGTTTTGCCAGACCAACCAGATTCAGCTCTACCGCCTGATATCAAACATTTTTCCGTTTTCGGATACACCCCTAGGCACGAGAATTTTGGACGAGTTTGCCGAAGCTCTGCGGCAGTTGGGCGATCGCGCCCAGGCCGCCAACATTCGGCTGGTGCTGCACCCCGATCAGTTTGTAGTGCTCAATTCCGACAACCCCACGGTGATCGAAAACAGCATCACCATACTGACAGCCCACGCCCGCTGGTTTGATCTGATGGGTCTACCCCAGTCGCCCTGGGCGTTGATGAATATCCACGGCGGCAAGGGCGATCGCCGCGATCGCCTCATCCAGGTAATCCGCGAGCTGCCGACGCCAATTCGCTCTCGCCTCACCCTAGAGAACGACGAGCACACCTACAGCGCCGCCGCCATTCTAGACATTTGCCGAGCGACGCAAATTCCCATGGTGTTCGACGCCCACCACCACCTGATTCACGAACGCCTCGATAGCTACGACCATCCCAGTGTCGAGCAGATGCTGATAGCGGCTCGCACCACCTGGCCCGACCCGACCTGGCAGCTGGTGCACATTTCCAACGGGAGCAGCGCCCTCCACGACCCTCGCCACAGCGACTTGATCACCGCCATGCCCAGTTCCTTCCGTCAGGCTCCCTGGATTGAGGTGGAGGCCAAGCACAAGGAGCTGGCGATCGCCCATCTGCGCCAGACGTGGTTATCGGCCTAAGGCAACTTGAAAGGAGACAGGGTAGAAGGTTCAGGGTTTAGGGTATAAGGTTCAAGTCCGACCTTATACCCTACACCTTAGACCCCGAGCTGTTAGAGCTTGTCACAATCAGCCTGGTCAGCACTAGATTTCAGTATCCTTAAGGTAGGGCCAGATAAACCGACACCCTAGGGAAATTGCTAGATGAATCGTCGTGGGTTGATTGCCAAATTGATAGCCGTGGGGATGATGGTTGCGATCGCCCTGCTCGGTGCCCCCGTTGCCCAAGCCCAGGCGGCGACGGAGTTAACGATCTACCGCAGCCCCACCTGCAACTGCTGCGGCCACTGGGTTGAGCACATGCAAGCCGCCGGGTTTGCCGTGGATGATGTGGTCACGGACGACATGGATGCGATCAAAAACCAGTACGGTGTGCCAGAGGCATTGGCCTCGTGCCATACGGCCCTAGTCGAGGGCTACGTCATCGAGGGCCACGTGCCCGCGTCGGATGTGCAGCGGTTGTTGAGTGAGCGCCCCGCTGTGCTAGGAATTGCCGCGCCGGGGATGCCAATGGGCTCGCCAGGAATGGAAACGGGCGATCGCGTTGACCCCTACACCGTCGTCTCCTTCACCGCGAACGGTGACACTGCAACCTTTGCCGAACACCTGTGAGCATCGCCACCTACCCCGCTGTAGAGCACGCCGATCTCACGCTATGACCTATTACCGCAGTCAGCCCGAAGCCTTTTCTGCTGCCTACCTGCACAACCTGCGGGGGGCGATTCAGTCGTGCCGCTACTTTTCGACCAACAACCTCAACCGCGATTTTGTCGCCACTAAAGGGTTCTCGGTGGTGTTTAAGCAGGCGGGCCGGGCCGAGGTCGATCGCCAGTTTCCCTTTTTTAAGCCCTACCTCGACCAGGCGCTGCTGCCCAACTGCAACGCTTTCTATTTGAACCCGCTGATGCTGAAACAGGGGTCGCGGGTTGACCCTCACATTGATCGATCGCTGCGATCGTACTGCAAAACCATTGAGCCCCCTGAGCAGGTCAGCGTACTCTACGTGCAGGTGCCCGCCGACCTGGCCAGCGGCGAACTGGTGTTGCAGCGGGGGCGACAGCGGGTGGCGCAGATTCGACCCCAAACCGGCCTGCTGCTACATTTTCAGGGCGATCTGACCCACTCGGTCAACGCGGTTGCCAGCGCGGGCAGCCGCCTCAGCCTAGTGTGCGAACAGTACTACCTCGATGCCGACGCTCTGTGGGATATCCCTGAGTTTCTGATCGAATCTAGAGCCGCTGCTCCCGCTAAAACCCGACGGTAGGGCAATTGAGGCACTTTGGGTACTAAATTGAGTATCTTTAATCAAAGGTCCTAGAGGACGTTTGAAAAGCGACTTGCTGTAGCTTTTGGCATCTGCTGATCCCCCTGCCCTTCTTAAGAGGAAGGTAGAAGTCCCTTTCTGAAGGGGAATTGAAGGGGGATCTTCACGTTTGCTACCAGAAATAGAGCTTTTCAAAAGTCTTCTCAAACCTCTGCCCCAGGCAGCGAAGTGTCTGCTAGAGGGATTTAAAGCGCCATCATTCGATCGCGTTAAACACTTCCTTTTTTCATTCTTTACCCTTCATTCTTTAGCTGTATGAGTTTAATTCAAGAAATCTTTCTCGAAACCGATTGGGAAGAGGTTGAGCAAGCCCAGGCTGCCTGCGATCTGCGCGCCGCCCAGCTCAAAGCTGAGGGCCACAACTGCACCTGCACCACGCTCTACCGCATTACCGACGGACGGCGGGTGTTTTTGCTGGAGGCCCAGCACCCCGATTCGCTAGAGCCGGAGAACAAGCCCTCGCGGCGCCGGCTGCCCGCCCGGCGATCGGCCCCAAGAGGATGAGCTGGGGGCAGACGCCGAGTGCCCCTACAAGGGGGGGTGCTCCTTCACTAAACTCAGGGCGACAGCCTCCGCCACCCGAATGCCGTCGATACCGGCGGATAAAATGCCCCCGGCATAGCCGGCCCCTTCGCCAGCGGGGTATAGCCCAACGGTGTTGAGGCTTTGAAACTGCTCGTTGCGCTTGATGCGAATGGGCGATGAGGTGCGGGTTTCGATGCCGGTGAGCACGGCGTCATCCATGGCAAACCCGTGGATTTTGTGGTCGAAGGCCGGGATGGCTTCGCGAATGGCGGCGATCGCATAGTCGGGCAAACTACTGCTCAAGTCACCCAATTTGACTCCCGGCTTGTAGGAAGGTTGCACCTCGCCAAAGGTTGACGAGGGACGGTTGGCCAAAAAATCCCCCACTAGCTGACCGGGGGCTTCGTAGGTGCCGCCGCCCAGCTCAAAGGCAAACTCCTCTAGGCGCCGCTGGAGCGCGATGCCCGCCAGCGGCCCTTCGGGATAGTCGACCTCGGGGGTAATGCCCACGACGATGGCGCTATTGGCGTTCGACTCATCCCGCGCGTACTCGCTCATGCCGTTGGTCACCAGGCGGCCCGGCTCTGACGCGGCCGCTACTACCTTGCCGCCGGGGCACATGCAAAAGCTGTAGACCGATCGCCCGTTTTCGCAGTGGTGCACCAGCTTGTAGTCGGCGGAACCCAGGCGGGGGTGCCCGGCCTGGTCGCCCAACCGGCACTGGTCGATTAGCGCCTGGGGATGCTCAATGCGAAAGCCAATGGAAAAGGGCTTGGCCTCGATGTAAACCCCCCGCTCGTGGAGCATGGAAAAGGTGTCGCGGGCGCTGTGGCCCACGGCCAACACCACGTGGTCGCTGGCTAGGTAGTCACCATTGTCGAGCCGCACGCCGCGCACCTGGCCCTGGTCAATGTCAATGTCGGTCACGCGGGTTTGAAAGCGAATCTCGCCGCCGAGAGACTCAATCATGGCGCGCATATTCTGCACGATTTTGACTAGGCGGTAGGTACCAATGTGGGGCTTGTTGATGTAGAGAATTTCAGGGGAAGCCCCGGCATTCACCAGCTCGGTGAGCACCTTGCGGCCGTAGTGATGGGGGTCGCTGACCTGGCTGTAGAGCTTGCCATCTGAAAACGTGCCCGCGCCGCCTTCGCCAAACTGCGCGTTTGACTCGGGGTTGAGGGTCTTTTTGAGCCAGAAGCCAAAGGTGTCAACACTGCGATCGCGCACCGACTTACCCCGTTCCAGCACAATTGGCCGAAACCCCATCTGCGCCAGCATCAGCCCCGCAAACATGCCGCAGGGCCCCATGCCAATCACAATCGGTCGCGTCGAGAGGCTTGGTGGCGCTTGAGCCACCGGGCGGTAGGTCAGATCGGGCGTCACGGCTACCGTGGCGTCTTTCTTAAACCGCTTGAGCAGAGCCCTTTCCTTCGGCGTCTCCACATCAACGATGTAGACCAAGGCGATGTTGCCCTTTTTGCGGGCGTCATAGCTGCGTTTGAAAATAGTGAAGCTGCTCAAGTCTTCTGCTGCCAGGTGCAGCTTTTTGAGAATGGCCTCCTCAAGGGCGGCTTCGGGGTGGTCGAGGGGCAGTTTAATTTGGCTGAGGCGTAGCATACGAAATAGTGGGGCAAAGTCCCAGTGAAGCGCAGAGGATCATCATGCCATATTGGTCTCGGGTCTTACCATTCTGGGCGATCGCCCCTCAGGAATGACCTCCCTGGCCACTGTAGCTGAAGGTATCAGCTCAGCGATCGAGCCGATGTTGTGTTGATTGAGGAGAGATCGAGAATGAAACTAAATCTAGCCGTGGCGCTGTTGGGCAGCCTGCCACTGTGTTTGCTGGGCGGTGCAACGGCTTTGGCCAACACGATTGAACTTAGCGTGGCCCCCTCCTAGACGGCCCAGCGTCGAACTGCCCCGAGCGAATCATTGCCCACGAGACTATACAGCCTTACGCCGAGGGCGGGTTTGCCACCAATGGCATGATCAAACTGCGGGATATTGCCACCAACATCAGCGTCTCCCAATCCGATCGCTTCAGCACCACCTGGGTGGGCACACTCAAGCCCGAATATCGCAATTGCCAAGCTGCTGGCGGCATGCTCAGACTTGACGGGGAGACCTACGAGGGTCACTCCTATATCCGCGTTCAGCTGGTCAACGGTCAGGTCAAGGCCGTGCTCGATATGACCGGGCTACGCGATCCCAACGGGTTTACCACCGTGATTACCTTCAAGGGCCTGCGGGATGGCAATCCTCGCTGGACTTGGGGCGGCAGCGACTAGACACCTTCTTAATAACGGCTATGGATATTGCCCTGGGCGCAAGGTCTAGCACTTCGACAACAACCCACCTGGAGCCGAACCTAAAAGCATGGCAGCTATTCCGGCTCCAGATCATCGCGATTGTCTTCGTGGGTCGCTCTCAACATGGCGCGAATACGGTCAATATGAAGTTGAGAATCTTGCACCCGCTGCAAGACTGAAGAAGAAGAATTGCCCTGACTCTGGCCCATGGTGGCAATCAAGTTCTGGCGCTCTTCAAACATTCGCAGAGCCACCCACAGCGTTTCTTCAATCTTGGCCGTTTGCTGAGCTAGCAGCACCGCCGAGGTAAAGGCGTGGCCTGTATGGCAGCGATACCTGAGAAGCTCGCCTTCCGACATTTGCCACAGCACCCCACCACAGTCGGGACAGTTGAACGGCACTTGCCCGCCCAGCGCCTCGACTGAGGGCAAATCGCTTAAAACGCGTTGGGCAATTTCTGCCTCGATCACGATATCTTTTGGGGGTTGCTTGCGAGCGGGTAGTTTTCTCTGCACCAGCTCCGACAGCAGCATTCCCATTCCAGCGATGGGCAAGCAGTAGTCAGCTCCCACATTAGTGATGACCGATTGGGGCATATCTGGGTAGGACGCATCCAGCGGATCTTGGACAATACAGACGCCGCCGCATCGTTTAATGGCCATCATGCCGCTGGTGCCATCATCCAGGTATCCAGTCAGAATGATGCCGATGACGCGATTGCCGTAAGCCACCGCTGCGGAGCGAAACAAAGGGTCAATTGCCGGTCGGTAGCGATTTTCGCGCGCCCCTTTGGTAACCAGAATTTTTCCTTCCACAAGCAAAATATGTTGATCGGCGGGGGCTAGATAGATGTGACCACTTTGGAAGGGTTGTTCGTTGTGGGCCTGTTCGCAGGTTAGCCCTCCACTCTTATTCAAGGCTCTGACCAGCACGTCTCCAGTAGTCTCTGCACCCATGTGGTTGACCACAAAAATGGATGCCGGAAAACCTTTTGGAAACTGGGCGACCAGCTGCTTCAAGGCCTGCATACCCCCCGCAGACGCGCCAACAACAATGATTACCGGATGTTTCTGATTCATCGTTACCTCTGTTGTGTATAGGTTTAGCGCATTCCTCTCTCTATCAATTCAAATAGGTCTAGCCTAAGGGGAAAATCTACCGGAGGTTGCACCAGCGCATTGAATTCAGCTCATAGAGTAGAAGGGCTGTTGATTCTTTCGCCTTGACACCTGTGGATATTTACATTCTTGACCTGCTGGTGATTGGCTTATTGCTGCTGACAGTCACCTTGGGGTCGGGCTGGATTGGCCGGTTACCCCTGTCTTACGCGCTGATTTATCTGATTGTGGGGATTGCTCTAAGTCCCTACGGCTTTAATTTGGTGCAGACGCGACCCGACGCCGACCTTTTAGAGCGGCTGACAGAGTTTGTGGTGTTAATCTCTCTGTTTAGCTGCGGCCTTAAAATGAATCGTCCGCTAAAGAGCTGGGCGTGGAATTCGACGATTCGGCTGATTGGCTTTTTAATGCCGATTTCGATCTTTGCGATCGCCGCTATTGGCCACTTTTTTCTTAAGCTGGAGTGGGGCGTAGGTATTTTGCTTGGGGCAATTTTGGCTCCTACTGATCCGGTTTTAGCCTCTGAAGTGCAGCTCTATGATCCCCAAGATCGCGACGAATTGCGTTTTGGGCTCACCTCCGAAGGCGGCCTTAACGATGCGCTGTCCTTTCCCTTTGTCTACTTTGGGCTGCACTGGTTAAAAGACGACAACTGGCAGAGCTGGTTTGGGCGCTGGGTGGCCGTCGATTTATTCTGGGCGATCGCCGCAGGCCTGCTGGTTGGCATTGGGGTAGCTAGAGGCATCTGCTGGCTAGAGCAGCATCTCGCCAAAAGACATAGTATCGATGAGGTAATGGAAGATTTTGTTGGCCTCAGCACCATTTTGCTCGCCTATTCAGTGGCTGAACTGGTGCACGGCTACGGCTTTTTAGCCGTTTTTGTCGCTGGAGTAACCATGTACAACCGGCGGGAGAGCGATGAGCGATCACTCTCCCGTCTCAGGTTTATGGAACGGCTCGAAAAGCTAACCGAAATTGGCACTATTTTGCTGCTGGGGTCGCTGCTACGCGTTGAGCCCATGCTGAAGTTTGCGGTTCCGGGACTAATCATAGCGGGCTTGTTGTTCCTGGTAATTCGCCCCCTAGGTGCCTGGGTGAGCACCATTGGCTCTCCAGTCCACCCAGCCACGCGCTTGCTGTTTGGCTGGTTTGGCATTCGCGGCGTGGGCTCGCTGTACTATCTCACCTATTGTCTGGGTCAGGGTTTACAGGACGAAGCCGGCGAGATGATTGCTTGGTTGACCATCATTGTGGTCACTATTTCGGTAACGCTACATGGCGTCACCTCGACTCCGTTGATGCAGTGGTACGAGCACTATATTGGCGGTCGCAACGATATCGAGAAAGAGCTGTCCCCCTAGATCACAGTTCCCGATACTGTTCCCCAAGCTTCTGTCAGGGACAATCCTGTCATTTTTGTCGTGAAGCGGTGCTTAGATCAGCGACTAGGGCAGTTTTTGCAGATCTTGCTGAAGCTGCTCCGCCTGTTGCTCCACGACTTCAGCGGCTTGGTTGGCTTTCTCAATGTTTTCTGTGGGAAGTGGGGTCTCGCTAGTCTCAGCGGGCTTGTTTTGCTGAAATATCAGCATCCCCACTACCCCAAGCCCCACCAATAGCCCGACCAACGAGAGTCCACGCATGGTTTTTACCTATCCCTCGGCAGTTCAATACCCTTAAGGTACCCACGGGGCGGCACGATCGAGGCACAGCCTAGTTCCCTAGCCCCAGATGGCGGCTTGACATCCTTGGCATGGCGGTGCTGGGCTGCGATCGCACCGCCATGCCTGTAGAATTTTGCCATGACGACCTTTGTAGCCCTCGATTTTGAAACCGCCGATCGTTACCGCGACAGCGCCTGCGCCATTGGCCTGGTTCGGGTCGAGCAGGGGCAGGTGGTGGATAAGGTTCACTACCTAATTCGGCCCCCTCGGCGGCTGTTTGAGTTCAGCCACATCCACGGCATTACCTGGCGGCAGGTGGCGAATGAACCCGATTTTGCCGAGCTGTGGCCCGACATTGCGGCGATGCTGACGGGGGCCGACTTTTTTGTGGCACACAATGCGCCCTTCGATCGCAGCGTGCTCAACGCTTGCTGCAAGACCTACGGCATTTTGCCTCCGGCACCCGACTTCATCTGTACGGTGAAACTGGCTCGGCAAGCCTGGAACATTCGCCCGACCAAGCTGCCCAATGTGTGCGACTACCTGGGCATTCCCCTCAACCACCACAATGCCCTGTCGGATGCAGAGGCCTGCGCAAAAATTGCAATGCTGATTCCGACACAGTTCCAGCCGGCCGGCTAGGGGTGACGGCCAGCGTCAGCGATCGCAAAAGGAACAGACTGCCGCACTCAAGCATCCGTTCCTTTTACGCATCGGCACCCGTCAAAACCGCTTACGCTATTTACTCCCAGGGAATTTCTCCACGTAGGCCTGCATTTGCAGCGCAATCTTCCCAGGCTGCACATCCAGGTTTTGTAGCTGGAGCGTCATGCCGCTGAGGCTGAAATTGTGCAGGTCGAGCAGGTCTTTGGCCGCCACCAGCAGGCTCTGGGTTAGGGGTTCTGAGGTGTTTTCTGGCTCGATTTGAACATCGTTCAACACTACCTCATGCCCTTGGGGTCCCATAGCTGGGGTAGTGCGAAAGGCCACCTGCTGCCGTTCACCGGTTTCTTCTAGCACCACACTAGCGGCGATCGCAACCTGACCATTCCCTGGGAGAGAAAAGTCAATCTGCTCAGCGCTAACCTGCACCGGACGGCCGTCTAGGGTGACATCCAGAGACTTCAGTTTTTGCTGAATATAGTCAGAATTGCAGGCCCGCTCAATATCGACCTCGGTCAGCTCGACTGCAGCGGTGGCGTTGGTGGGGCGGGTTAGCTCGATGTTGCCGAAAGCCGCCTTGATGGGGTCAATGGCGATGCCGTCGGTTTTGACCGAAAGCTGCTCAGTACGCAGGTCATTTTTGATCACCAGACCACGCCCTTCAATTTCGGCCGACTCTAGCTGCCCCTGCATCAGTGCGATCGGGTTGGTGCGAATCTCGGCATCTAGGTCGTCTGCGGCATCGAGCTGAGTAGATAGCCCTACCTCAAATGCTTTGCTCAGGGCCTGCTCACCCAAATCTGAATTGCCTTTAGCCATCGTAACTGTCCTTCCATAGGGTTGAAGGCATAGTCTAGACGGCATTACAAACGTTTACGCTCTGCCGAGATGTGGGTCTTATGGCCGGCAATAGTCTGCTTAGGGAGGATAAATAATCTGCCTAAATCACCCCTTTAGAACTAGGAATCAGGTGAGCTCGACGGGGGTCTACCTCGGTAGCCATGCGCATGGCCCGCGCAAAGGCCTTGAATGTGGCTTCAATAATGTGGTGCGAGTTGATGCCGTCGAGCTGGCGAATGTGCAGGGTCATTTGGCTGTGGTTGACCACCGCCACAAAAAATTCGCGCACTAGCTGCGTGTCATAGGTGCCCACCCGCTGGGTAGGAATCTCCAGCCCATAGCTGAGGTGAGGCCGCCCCGAGAAATCTAGCGCTACCTGCACCAGCGATTCGTCGAGCGGCGCGACAAAGTGACCGAAGCGGGTAATGCCCTTGCGATCGCCCAGAGCCTGGTGCAGCGCCATCCCCAAGGTGATGCCCACATCCTCATTGGTGTGGTGGTCGTCGATCTCAATATCGCCTGTAGCCCGTACTTCTAAATCAATCAGCCCATGGGACGAAATCTGGTGCAGCATGTGGTCGAGAAACGGGATGCCCGTCTTCGCCTCACACTGCCCGGTGCCATCCAAATTAAGACTCACCTGTACGTCAGTTTCCCCAGTGGTGCGGCTCACGCTGGCGCTGCGGCTGGGGTAAGCCAGGCCAGGGGCAGGAACAGAAATTGGACGGTCTTGGGTTTGCATAGCGGGTTGCTGACGGGTAATGTCTCATTTTACCGAAGTCTGTATCCACCAACCGGCTGTGACCGTCGAGACAGAGACACGGTTTACGCCAACACGACTAGTTTTCTAGGGCCGCCAAAATTTGCTTACGGGTAATGTCGCCTGTCACCTTAGCCGCGCCCAACCCATCCGGCATAACAAACCGAACCTGGCCATCCTCCACTTTTTTGTCGCCCTGTAGCAGCGAGAGAATGTCTTCGGCGGCCAGCTGGGCAGGAATTTGGGTGGGTAGCCCCGCTTTCTCAATCAGTTTCAGCTGTCGCGTTTCCTCATCGGCTGTCCAGTAGTCGAGGGCGGTGGCGATTTTGCCGACCGCCACCATGCCGATCGCCACCGCCTCCCCGTGGTTGACCCCGCGATAGTTCATCAGGCTTTCGACCGCGTGGCCGATGGTGTGTCCATAGTTGAGAATTGCCCGTAGCCCCGCCTCTTTTTCGTCTTGGGAAACCACGTCGGCCTTGGCCTGGCACGATCGCGTCAGAATAGTGTGCAGCAGCTCGTCTCCCAAGTAACGATACTGGTCAAGGCGGGGCGCGGCCTCCAGAGTTTCAAACAGCTCTCGATCCCAAATCACGCCGTACTTGATTACCTCCGCCATGCCCGCCCGAAATTCGCGCACAGGCAGAGTTTTTAGCACTGTAGGGTCGATCAGCACCAGGCGCGGCTGATGGAATGCCCCAATCAAGTTTTTGCCTCGGGGATGGTTGACGCCGGTCTTGCCGCCAATGGAAGCATCCACCATAGCCAGCAGCGAGGTGGGCACCTGCACCACGTTCACCCCCCGCAGCCAAGTGGCGGCGGCAAAGCCCGTCATGTCGCCCACCACACCGCCCCCCAGGGCCACCATCGCCGACTTGCGCTCTAGGTAAAAGTCCAGGGCCGTATCGTAGATTTTTTGTAGCGAGCTGAGGGTTTTGTAGCGTTCCCCGGCGGGCAGCAGACAGGTTTCGACAACGTAGCCTGACTGGGTGAGAGAGGCTAGGGCGCGATCGCCATACCGCTTAAAAATCGCCGGATTCGACACCAGCAGTAGCTTTTGCCCCGGCTTCACCAGCAGCGACTCACCACCTCCTAGCCAGGTGCCTAGATGGTCTATGCCCCCAGTGGCCACCACCACATCGTAGGGCTCAGTCAGCAGTGGGACGGGGATGACGGATTTCATAGGGATGGCTGGGCGAGGGAGTGCTTTAAAACTTTAGCGTGTGTGGGACGGGGGGAATGAGGAGAGTGAGGGAGATAAGGAGGGTGGGGAAGAGGTGGGTTCTGGGTATGGCAAGAAATTGAGCTTGCTATCTCTATGGCAAGTCCTAGTTGCAAAAACTCTAATTCGGCAGCAGGAAGCGTGGTAGAAGCGTTGGCTCAACCACGCCCAAGGCTTCCTACCATTCGGCTCAATAAATCAGGAGTAATCAAACAAAACCCACCTCCCCCACTCCCTCATCTGCCTTATCTCCCCCACCTCCCCTACTCCCCACGCTCCCCACGCCGTGGTTCAATATAGAGTCGTAACCGTTGTGGAGAGAGAAGTTATGGGTGGTGTAGTCGCCTACGTGCTGTTTTTGTCGGTCATGGTGGGTACGGCTATTGGGCTGTACCTTGGTCTCCGGCTCGTGAAGCTGATTTAGCGCTCAACGTTAGGTACGCCATGGCCTGAATGCAGCCCAACAGCAGCCATCCCAAAATATTGATGCGGCCATCGTAAAAGGCCAGGTCAAAGATGGCAAAGGCTGCGGTGCCGCCAAAGCCTGTGAGGTAGCCCGCCAGCAGAGCCATGGCGTCGGGGGGTAACGGAACGGCAACTAAGGTAAAGGTGCCGCGCCCCAGCACCCACCCTACTATCCCCGTAAATCCCAGGGCAACCGGAATACCGGCCTCGGCGGCGAGCATCAGCCACAGGTTGTGAGCGTGGGGCAAGAAATCACCCGCCACCGGAAAGTCGGCCGGGTCGTACAACTGCTTAAAGGTACCCAATCCTGTGCCGAACCAGGGATGCTGCGGAATCATGTCAAGGGCCAAGCGCCAGACGCTAAAGCGTAACGAAACGGTGGCAAAGGCCTCGGGCAGGGTGCGCCCCCCCACACCCCAGATCAACGCGCTAACGGTAAGCAGCGCGATCGCTCCTAGCCCTGCCCAAAAAATATAGCGGTAGGGCCGCAGCAGACCGCCAAACAGCAGCAGCTGAATGCCTGCGATCAGCAGCCCGTTGCGAGAGCCCGAGCAGTAAATGCCCACCAGCACTAAGGCAGTGGCAGCGCAAATCCAAACGCTTTTAGTCCTGAGCTCAGGGCGGTTGAGGTAGTAGCCACAGAGCCCTAGCCCCAAACCAAACACAATCACCATGTAGTTGGCCAGGGCATTAGGGTGGCCAAACATTGCACTGGCGCGATGGCCGTAGTCGGTTTGTTGGTAGAGCCAAGCCAACCCAGGATGGCTGCCCCAGCGAATTAGACCGCCGGGCGATCGCAGGTAAAACTCTGCGATCGCCGTCAGGTTGACGGGTACAGTTGCCACCAGTAGCGCCACGGCCCAGTTGTGTAGCGTCGCCCTGGGCTGGCGAAACTGGGGCACAGCAATGGCGATCGCCCCGTAGAGCACGAAGAACGGCACGAAGTTAAGCGCTTGCAGGGCCGACTCCCCTGGAGCTTGGGAGAGAGCCACGCTGACCCCAATACCCAGAGCCAGCCACAGCCAGCCCTGGGTGTAAAGCAATCGGCCAATCGCCCGCCAGCCGTAGTACAGGCTGGCCAGCAAAAACCAGACTAACCCCGCGATCGCCCCATAGACGATGCAGGGCAACGCCACCAAACTGGCCAAAACCAACCGCTCCGAGGCTGAGCTACCAGCCCCAAAGCCTTTCACCCTAGTAGGCTCCATCGCCAATTACAACCACCCACACTGTTCTAAGCAAAATATAAATGTCTAGCCAGACCGACCAGTTTCTCACGTAGTAAGCATCCAGGTTGACCCGCTCGTCGTAGGAAACATTGTTGCGGCCCGACACCTGCCACAGCCCCGTCAGGCCCGGCAGCACCTTAGTGTAGAGGCTGTACTTGTCGGCGTAGCGAACGATCTCCTCTTCAACGATGGGGCGAGGCCCTACTAGGCTCATCTCTCCTCGCAGCACATTCCACAGCTGGGGCAGCTCATCTAAACTGGTGCGGCGCAGAAAATGGCCCACGCGGGTAATGCGTGGGTCGTAGCGCAGCTTGTGGTCGCGCTCCCACTGCTCGCGCAGCAACGGGTTTTCGGTTAGGTAGCGCTCCAACACCAGCCCAGCATTGGGCACCATGGAGCGAAATTTCCAGGCGACAAAAGTCGTATTGTTTTGCCCCAAACGCGGTTGGCCGTAAAACACCGGCCCCGGCGAATCGAGCTTAACTAAAACCGCAATCACCACCAGTATCGGCAGCAGGCAGAGCCCTATCACCAGGGTCAGCACCAAATCTAGAAGGGTTTTAAGCAGGCGGGGTCCCGGCAGCAGCAGCTGCTGCCGAATTTCTAGGCCTAAAATACCGCCCAGGTCTTTAGAATTGACCCACAGGCTGGCGACCCCAAATAGGTCAGGAATCATCAATAGGTGAGGGAAGGTGCGACCATACAGCTCCAGCACCCGCAGCAGCTTTTCTCGCTGCATTCCAGGCATCGCCACAATGGCGTAGTGGATATCGTGACGGAGGGCCAAATGCGGTGCGGCTGATAGTGGGCCGACAATAGGCACTCCACACAAACTGCCCTCATGCACCCGACTGTCGTCCAGTATGGCCACAGGCTTCAAACCAAAAGCGGGCTGATTCTTTAGAGTTTGAATCACTAGCTCGCCAGTACGCCCACCTCCCAAAATCAGAACCTGATACCCCCACCAGGGGTAGCGAGCAAATAAGTGCTTCACCACCAGACGCCCGGTCAGCACCATCAGCAACGACAGCAGCCAAGCCAGCAAAAACACGCCGCGCGAGTAGGTTTCGCCTTCACGGGTTAAAAAGAGCCCCGCCCCCAGCACCAGATAGGTAAAGGTGGTAGATAGACAGATGCGCCGCAGCTCATCGACGGGGCTCAGACCCACCGCTGGGTAAAGCCCAGCCACAGCGTAGGCCAGCAAAAACACGCCCAAAATTGGCCACAGCTGGCCATAGAGACTCGGTAGATACTCTCCACCAAAGGCTAACCGCAAATAGACCCCCGCACTACCGGCCAGGGCTAACGCCAGCAAATCAGATCCACTGAGGAGGGCAACCATCGGCAAGGAGCGGGTTGACATCCTCAAGGACAACATTACTGGATGAACCGTGCGCTCAAGAGGAAACATAAATTTCCCCAACACTCCTGAAACACCGACACTACTCTAATTCATCGCCCTGCTGAAATTTCAGCCATTTATCTGCCAAATAGGTGGTTAATTCCTGGCGAAATCTCAACTCAGAAAAAGCTTCGGCATGGAGGCGAATAGCTTCAGCCTCAAACTCGACTCCGTGTTGGGCAAAATGCTGCACGGCCTGCACTAGGTGATCCACAGTTTGCTGGCTAAACAGTAGCCCAGTTTTCCCCGGCTGTACGGTTTCGACACAGCCGCCCTGACCGTAGGCAATCACCGGTGCCCCCGCCGCTTGGGCTTCGACTACGGTGATGCCAAAGTCTTCTTCCGCCGGAAAAATAAACCCTCGACAACGCGCCATATAATCTGACACCACCGCGTCCGCAGGGTTCCGCAAAAAGGTGATATTGGGTTTGGCCGCTCGCTGCAGCTCGGCTAGGGCCGGCCCGTCGCCAATCACCACCAGGGGTAGCCCGAGACGGTTAAAAGCCTCGACGGTGAGATCGACCCGTTTATAAGGTACACAGCGCGACACTGTGAGATAGAAGTCGTCGCGGGGCTGCTGCCAACAAAAGCGATCGACGGCTACTGGGGGATAAATCACCGTGGCGGGGCGGCGGTAGGTTTTCCAAATGCGGCGGGCCACGTAGCGAGAGTTGGCCACGAAACAGTCGACCCGGTGGGCGGCGGCCAAATCCCACAAGCGCAGGTAGTGCAAAATCAGGCGGGTGAGGGCGCTTTTTGCTCCCCGCGTGAGCCCCGCCTGCTGTAGGTACTGGTGCTGCAAATCCCAAGCGTAGCGAATGGGTGTATGCACATAGCTAACGTGGAGCTGGTGGGGACGAGTGAGTACCCCTTTGGCTACGGCGTGGTTACTGGAGACCACCAGATCATAGTCTGAAAGGTCAAACTGCTCCACCGCCAGGGGCATCAGCGGCAAATATTGACGAAAGTGTCGCCGCGCCCCGGGTAGTTTTTGCAGGAAGGAGGTCTCAACCCGAGTCCCTGGTGGGATTAGAGACACCGCCTCAGGTTCTAAGAACTGCACGAGGCTGAAGACATCTGCACGAGGGCACACCGCCAGCATTTGCTCGACGACTTTTTCTGACCCCGCCCGGCTGACGAGCCACTCGTGCACAACCGCTACGGCGGCAGGTAAAACTTCAGAAGTCATTTAACCTGAGGGTAAAGGAAGCAGTCGAAAGGTTGCTTGGGGCGATCGCAGCAATCGATCAGCCATGGCCGATGCACTAATAGTCCCATGGTTCCAGGCTGGGGTTGGGTAGCGGCTCGGCGCTTCAATCTTATCAGCGCACCTCTCCCTGGAATGGGTTATCTAGCTAAACCGCGGTAAGGAATGATGGGGTAGGAAATCATGGAGTGATGATTTTATCCCAGTTAATCCCCAATCCCACGCCCTAATCGCAGGTCGCGCTCCCTTCAATCCCCGTGTAATTGAGACTTACCTGAGAACCGCTCCGGGGGTTGCCCCCCGAGAGATCGGTCAACGCCACTGGATAACTGCCACCAGCAGGCGGACTGGCACTGCCCTGATATAGCGGCTGTCCGTCGTTGCTGCTGCCCTGCCGGCTGAGGGTGGCATCGAAGGTGTTTTTGGTTTCCAAGTTGACGAAGCGCACCAGGTGAAAGCCGTTCGCATCGTAAAAAGCGGTGACGGCCATACCTTCCATCACGCCCTCGCAGGTATTGCTCTCGTTAGCCTGCTGCGATAAGGGAGTGGCCCGCCCATCGGTATTGATAAAATCGCCGCGAATCCAGCCCTCGGCTCCAGACTTGTCAAATTTGACGAAGTACCAAGTGCCATCGCTGCCCTCGGTCGATCGCAGCAGCTCCACCGGATCGCCCACCAGGCCATAGCCCTTGGCTGCGGAGTCGGCGGAGGGCTGCGATCGCAGATTAATCTGCGCCTCGGGCTGATCCGCAATCAGCTGCGCTGCCTGGGGTGGGTTCACCGCTGTCCCGATTCCCGCCACCCCAGGTTCCGGTGGGTTAGGCGTAGGGCGGGGGGCGGGGGCAGTTCCAGGAGTTGAAGCGGCGGGGTCGCTCACCACCGACTGATCCTCATCGACGGGGAGTACCTCGACCGCCGCATCGTTGTCGCGCCACCAGCAGCCGGCCGTCGTCACACTCAGCACGCCGCAGAGTCCCCACGTCATCCACCGCTTACCCCGTACCATAGCCACTTCCTTCAGGAAATCCAGAGATATAGCATAGCGCCTGGTCCCAGGGCGGTTGATGTTTAGCTGTGGGAGTTCCAATTCTGCAACAATCCCCACTCCCTACCCTCACCCCTGACTTCCTCACCTCCCAAATGCAACTACCGCCCCCTCTGCCACCACGTAGGCCACCTCTCCCGGCGCCAGGGCGATGTTATAGCCGCCGGTAAACTCGCCAAAGGAGGGTAGCATCAAGCGGTTCTGCCGAGGCTGCCAGTGAAAGCAGGGCAGGCGCAGGCGATCGCACCCCATGCTCAGGCGAAAACAGGGGTGAACATGGCCGCAGATATTCAGCCGGTTGGGGTCTAGGTCGGGCTCGTGGCTCAGGAGCACCCCCTCGACCTCCACCGCCTCCATAAAACATGCCACTGAGAGCTGGGTCAGGGTGTCTTCCAGGGGGCGATCGTGGTTGCCGAGAATGAGATGGGCGCTCACCTGGGTGCGGTGCAGAAACTTTAGCCAGGCGTCAATTACCTCATCGTCCATACCCACAAGCCCGTGGAAGAGGTCGCCCAAAATCCATAGTGAATCGGGCTTGTACTGCGCGCACAGGGTCTCAAGCCGCCCCAGGGTGGCATGGTTGACCTGGCTAGACACCGGCAGCCCATAGTGCTGAAACGTCTCTGCCTTGCCTAGGTGCACATCCGACACTAGCAGCAGCTTTAGCGACTCCACAAAAACCGCTCGCTGGGGCAGCAGCCGCAGCTGAATCTGGCCTACAGTCAGTGTTTCTGTAGCGACAAGGGGCAGCGACATCAACAACCCAATCCCAACACTATGGGTGTCACTGTAAAGGATTTAGCCTATTTGCGCTGCAACCCGTTGACTCTGCCGGTTCCTATCTGGCCAGCAGGGTCATGATCTTCGCCACCATCGCCAGGCTCTCTTCGTAGAGCACATCCTCGCCCCAGCGCTGGAGCTGCTGGCCCAGCATAAAGTCGGCCTTCTGGTCAGAGAGAGCCGTGACCTGCTCCACCTGACAGGCCTGGGCACCGCCTCCGGCTTCCATGCGCATGCAACCGGTAGTCTCAGAGCACAGAATGGTGCAGCAGTTGGCATTTTTGTCGGTGGAGGCCAGCCGGAGCCCAGTCAAGTCGCCCACCACTTCTCCCGAGTCTGCCACCGGAATGCCCGCCAGCTCCGCCTCAATGTCTAGACCATCAGTGCCTTTGAAATAGATCTTTTTGATGTTGTAGATGCCGCCTTCCTCGATGTAATCGATCGGCTGCCAGCCCAGGCGGCTGGCAAACCAGCCCAGGTACAGCAGCGCCTGAGCCGCGTTGCCCTGCTCATAGTCAATGCTGATGCGGTCTACATCCACCAGCGACTCGCGCCGCTCTGGGGGGTCAAAGGCAGCGGCGGTCAGCTCCTGCCAGGGGGCTAAGCGGTGCCAGTTGAGGTCAGCAATATAGGTATCCGCTTCGATCAGCTCCTGCATTTTTTGCAGCTCGGCCTCAGCATCGCTAAAATAGCTCGAATCAACAATGATGCAGTTGCTCGACTTCGCCAGGTTTTGAAAGATCAGCTGTTCGGGGCTGGGGGTAGCCTTCCACCACACAAACTTAGGCAACTCCGGCAAAATCAATGAGGCAATTAGGTCGCTGACTCGCCCCAGGGCGGCTTTGGTGCCCCGCAGGTTGATGTACTCACAGCACACCAGATTGCCTGTTCCTTTTTTTTTCACCGGGCAGTACACCGAAACCTGGGCCGTGACCCCTGTATCTTCCCCAAAGGTGGGGCAAAGGCTGATGATTCGACAGGGGTTGTGGGCCGAGATCGACTCGCTGAGGCTAAATCCCCGCTGGTCGAGGTTCGGGTACTGTTTTTGGGCCTCAGAAAGCTGGGCATACTCCTGACGCAATCGAGCTAGGGTGGGGGGGTCAACCCGGCCCGTAACCCGCAGATCGTAGGCCATCTGGGCCTGGCGGATGGCTTCGCGGGTCTGACTGCCGTGGCTGCTGTCGATGAAGCCGGTGTAGTAGCCCAGGGCTGCCAAGATCTGCTGTACTTCCTCGGGTTCGTAGATCACCATGGTGAAGGTGGTGGCCCGAGTCGCCATAGGAGCGGTTACCCCTGAGTCTTGCTGATACCAAATATTGTGTAGCTCTGACTCGATCTCATCTAGAGAAATATCTTTGGGCTTTTGGAGAGCGACGATGGGAGTCGTAGTCATAGGAATGTTGGGGGTAAAGGGGAATTTGGGGGTTTTTAGTTCTAAGTTTTTAGTTTTGAATTTGGGAATTGAGCCTCAACTTAAAACTCAAAACTGAAAATCCAAAACTTTTCTTCCTAGAGGCGTCGCCAGCGGCGGCCATCTTTGTTTAGCAAAAACTCTGCCTCCATCGGGCCCCAGGTGCCCGCCTCGTACATCGGAATCGCTTTTGGATCAGCAGGGGCGTCCCAGGCTTCGAGCAGGGGGGTCAGCAGCCGCCACGAGGCTTCGACCTCGTCACCCCGAGTAAACAGGGTTTGGTCGGCCAGCATGCAGTCGACGATCAGGCGAGCGTAAGCGTCAGTGTTGGCCTGGCCAAAGGCGGCATCGTAGCGAAAGTCCATGTCTACCGATCGCGTCCTGAGCGAGTTCCCCGGTGTTTTCACCTCAAACCGCATGGAGATACCCTCGTCGGGCTGAATCCGCAGGGCCAGCACATTGTGGTTCATCTGCTGGGCGGCCGACTGAAACATCAGGTGGGGCACATCTTTGAAATGGATGGAAATCTCGCTCACCTTCTTAGGCATGCGCTTGCCGGTGCGCATGTAGAAGGGCACCCCCTTCCAGCGCCAGTTGTCGATCTCGAGCTTAATGGCGCTAAAGGTCTGCACCGTCGAGTTGGAGCTAGCCCCCTCCTCCTCACGGTAGCTCGGTACCGATTGGCCTTTCATCCAGCCACCGGAGTACTGCCCGCGTACCGCCGACTGACTGATGTCGTCGATATCGGCTAGGCGGGTGGCTTGCAGCACCTTGGTCTTCTCGTTGCGAATGCTGTCGGCGTCGAGGGAGTTGGGGGGTTCCATAGCGGTGAGGCAAAACAGCTGCATCAGGTGGTTTTGCACCATGTCGCGCAGCGCCCCGGCAGTCTCGTAGTAGCCCGCCCGGCCCTCTAGTCCCACGGTTTCGGCCACGGTAATCTGCACGTGGTCCACAAACTGTCGGTTCCACAGGGGCTCAAAAATGGCGTTGGCAAAGCGAAACACCATCAGGTTTTGAACGGTCTCTTTGCCCAGGTAGTGGTCGATGCGGTAGATCTGGCGTTCGTCGCAGACATCTTGCACCACCCGGTTGAGCACCCGTGCTGAAGACAGATCTTTGCCAAAGGGTTTCTCAATGATCAGTCGCTGTTTATCGGGGTCTTTGAGCATGCCTGCGGCCCCAAGCTGCTGGGTGGCCTCGCCAAAAAAGCGTGGTGCTACCGAGAGATAAAATACCCGGTTGCCCTTGGTGCCCCTGGTCATGTCAATCTCGGCCAGCAGGGTTTTAAGCGCCTGATAGGAAGCTGGGTTGTCGATGTCGCCGGGGCAGTAAAACAGCCCTCGCGCGAAGTCATTCCAAATGGCTTCATGGCCCAGGCCGTTGCCAAATTCTTCTACCCCTTCGCGCAGGTGCTCGCGAAAGAACTCGTGGCTCCATTCGCGGCGGGCGACGCCTACAATCGTCAGCTCGGGGGGCAGCCGCCGCTCGCGCCGCATCTGGTAGATAGCTGGCACAATTTTGCGCTGGGTGAGGTCGCCAGAAGCCCCAAAGATGACTAAAATCTGCGGCTCAGGAATCCGGTCTTGTTGGAGACCAACGCGCAGGGGATTTTCAAGTAAGGACACCATAAGCGTGGGGAGTAAATGTTAGTAACGACGCACTGACAAGACTGGTAGTGACTGAATTGGCGATCGCGGCAGCCACCTACAAATAACAGAAATAGAAATCTATATTGACAGCAGATTTTACAAATCTGATGAGACTATAGACGGTCTTAATCAACCCCCAAAGAAAGGTATTAAATAAAACTATTTGTGGTTCAGGCCGTAGCCCAGGCTACCGGTTTAGCTTTACCTAATCAGTTTAAATGGGGTTTAACGGGACGGGGCGATTCTCATCCAGAGAGGCTTTCCTTCGAAACGTTTCACGAACGCCAACGCCCCAAGTGGACCGCTGACCCGCCCCTTCCCTAACTCTAATTGGCCAGCAGAGTGCTCTGGCGGCGGCTGTGGTCTTGAATGAAGGACTCCACCAGGGCCACATCGTCGCGGCTGCCCACCACAAAGGGCGTGCGCTGGTGAATTTTGCCGGGCACCACCCCCATGATGTCTGCAGTGCCGGTGCTGGCCCGACCGCCGGCCTGCTCAATTAAAAAGGCCAGGGGAGCCGTCTCGTAGAGCAGCCGCAGCTTACCCTCGGGTTTTTTGGTGGTGCCGGGGTAGAGAAACACGCCCCCCTGGGTCAAAATGCGGTGAAAGTCGGCCACCAGCGCCCCAGTGTAGCGGGCCGAATAGCCATCGTGACGGTGCACGTAGCGGGTAAAGTCGCGAATGGCCTCTTCCCACTGCCAAAAGTTGCCCTCGTTGACGCTGTAGGTAGGGCCATGGGCTGGCACCTGAATATTTTCGGTGGCTAAAATAAACTCGCCTAGGCTGGGGTCGAGCACAAAGGCATGCACCCCGCGCCCAATGGAGTACACCAGCACAGTGCTGGGGCCATAGAGAATGTAGCCCGCCGCCAGCTGCTGGTGGCCGTCTTGCAGCAGATCAGCCCCGCTCTGGTCGAGGTCGTCGCCCTGCTGACGGCGAATGGAAAAAATCGAGCCGACGTTGAGGTTGATATCGACGTTGGATGACCCATCAATGGGGTCGTAGAGCAGGGTATAGCGACCAATCGGGCAGTTTTCAGGAATGTAGTAGGGCTGATCCATCTCTTCAGAAGCCAGGCGACAGACCAAACCGCTCTGCTTAAAGACCGAGATAAACACGTCGTTGGCGTAGATATCCATCTTCTTGACGGCTTCGCCCTGAACGTTGGTGTCGCCGGTAAAGCCCAGAGTCGACTCCATCAGCCCGGCGCGGCTCAGATGGCGGGCGATGATCTTGCCGGCTAAGGCAATGCGGTTCATCAGGGCGCTGAGGTCTTGGGCCTCGGGGCCAAAGCTGTGGAGCTGCTCAAGGACGTGACGGGAGAGGGTGGTGCAGTCCCGATCGAGGGCAAAGGCGGAGTCAGCGGGCTGGTAGTCGGCCATCGTAGGATTCCTTTCTGTGGGATAGGGCTGTGGCGTCTAGCGAGGGCGACAATCCCCTGGTGTTGTGTCTACAGGCTGTCTCCATGGTAAGAAGGCAGACTGCGATCGATGGCCAACCTTTAGAGACACTTTAGAAATGAGGCAACGCTGAGCACCAGAATTGGCCTCAGACTCAGGACTATTTCAAGATTAGTAACAGCGCGATCGGGCACTGGGCTGGCCGGGGGAGAGAAATGTTTCTCGTCCCCCTAGGCAGAGTACTTAGGAATTTTCTCTCTCAGAAGCCAATTCAGCCTGGCTCAACCAGCCTAGCACCAGGGGATTGACCAGCTCGGGGGCTTCATCCTGAGGGCAGTGGCCCACGCCCGGAAGTTCTTCAATTGCCTGAACTGTTGGATAGTTCGCCAGGTTCCGACCCATGGCTACCGGCTCCCAGGGGTCGTCTTGACCCCAGATAATCCAAACGGGGCAGTGAACCTGGGGCAGCAGATCTTCGGGCAACGGGCCTTGGGAGTAGCGCACAAAAGCCAGAAACACGTCGGCGGCCCCATCAGTCAGGGCGGGGCCAAGAATAGCCTCAACCAACTCGTCAGTGATAGCCTCCGGGCGGCGGTAGGCTTGGCCGAGCAGATTGCGAATGACTTTGCGTTGGGCAATACGGGAGAAAAAGAAGCGACCAACCTGCGGATAGCTCAGCAACCTTTGCACCATGGGAGTGCTGAGGCGCTGGTGCCAAGGAATTTCGGCCCGTCGCCGCTCGTGCAGCAGGCGAATAGAGCAGTTGAGCATGACTACCCCCTTGACCCACTCAGACCCATCCACAGCGGCCTGGAGCGCCACGATGCAGCCGATGGAGTTGGCCACTAGGTAGGCGGGCTGACCAATCACCTCGCGGCAAAAGTCTATAATTTGCTGGCCCCAGGTCTCGAAGGTGTAGGCCAGGGGGTGGTTGGGAGTGGGTTTGTCGGAGAGGCCAAAGCCAATTAAATCGATCGCATAGGCCTGAAAACTTTCGCCGTAGGCCGGCAGATTTTTCCGCCAGTGAGCGCTCGATGCCCCAAACCCGTGAATGCACAGCACTGGGGTACCCGTTTCGCCCATGTGTTGGTAGCGAATAGAAAACCCCTGCCATTGCCAGGTTTTAACATCGGGAATAGCCAGGGCAGTCGTCACAGCGGTAGCTCTCGAGGAAGTCAGATTGCTTAATACTCCTTTACAATAGCGAAAAAGGGTGAGGTTCAGCCAGGGCTAGGAGCGGGCCGACTCGTGGATGACGGCGATCGCCCATAGGCAGCCCAATAGCACGAGCGATCGCGCCAACACCTGTTCTAGAAAGAACACGATGGCCGCAGCTACGAAGGATAAGTCGAGCACCAGGGCGATGACGTAGGCAATAGTGCAGCCCGCTAGCCCAAACAGGAAGTACTTGATCAGGCTGAAGGTGAGGCTGAGCAGGTGATGGGGGCGACGGGGGCGTTGCATGGTAAGGTCCTCTAGGCTAAGAGCATGGCGATCGGTAGCACAGTTACTAATCAATGGTTGTGATCATTAGGTGTGGTTTGGGGCGAGGATGTGACGGGATAGAGAAGTGGATGGGTGAAAGAAGCCGCGAAGAATGGGCCAAGGTCACCTGATCCCATGTGCAGTGGGCAGTTCAGGATTGCTGGGCTAATGCTTAAATTGGTATGGGTTGGCTCAACCCCAGTGGCAGTTAGCCAGGTGGATAACTTTTTATGCCTCCATTGACCGACGATACGCTCTGGGCCATTCTCAACGACGAGCTTGACGACAACACCGTGAATCGTCTGGTGTGGCGCGGCCTGGGCTACCAGGAAACTGTTGCTGGCTGGGATCGCTCGGCGGTGGAGACAGCTTGGGCCGAGAAATACCCAGAGCCGCCGAACTTTATCGAGAGTCGCCCAGCAACGGTGCAGTTAACCCGCTCGATTCCACGAGAGGATAAGCAGTTGCTAAAGGAAGAACTGGGCTTTAAGGGCTACACGGTCGATCAGCTGATCCCTCGGTTGACGCGGCGGGCGACGATGGTGAGCTGGCTGCTGAGCCACCGCAAGCAGCAGGCCACGGGTGACTTTTCCTCTGAAGACAATGCCTGAACAGCTCAGCCGCCGACAGCTCAGCTACATTGCCCAAAATTAGAAAAGGATGCGGGTAAACCGCATCCTCGCTCTCAACCCACGGCGCTCTCTCCGTGGATCTTGGTTCTGCCAGGGGCGTTGGCGAAGGCAACCTGTAGCGTGAGGGTTGCCGTTCGGCCAAGGGCCAGCAGAATAACTCAATAGGTTAGAACTCGTCTGGTTTAGGCTCTTCAACCTTGGGGGAAGAATCCAAAAAGATGTCGGTGGCTTTGAGCTGGAGCCCGGCCCGCGCTTGGGAATCGGTTTTGCTGACGTAGGGGGAGGCATCGATCGCACCGCTAGCGATAATCAGCGAGCCTTTTTTGACGTGGGTGAGCTTGCGCCAGGCGGGGGAGCCTTCCCACACGCTGATGTCAACGGTAAAGCTGTCGTTGTCTTTGCGGCCAGGGATGCGATCGACGTAGATAGTTATTTCGGCTACCTGAGCGCTGCCGCCGGTTTTGCGCTCAACGTGACGCACCTGAGGGTCAGCGGCGACGTTGCCGGATAGAGTACACAGATTTAATCCACGACTGGACATAGCTGGGGTCTCCTTAGGGTAGATGCACTAGACCCCGCCCGACGCGACAGATGCCTGTGGCTTTAATATGCACAAGCTAAATTCACAATTCGCTATGGATTTTTACGTATTTTTTTAGACTAATGCCTACGTATATTTATCAGCGTAGGAAAAAGGGGGATTGTAAAGTTGGCTTCGGCCAGGGTCCAGCTTAGCGATATGCTAGGCCTGAAGGAATTACAGTGCTATGACCACCCAATCGGTAAATCAAGCTGACCGCAAACTTTGGCTAGCGGCTATAAAGCCCCCTATGTATAGCGTTGCCATCATGCCGATGGTGGTGGGCAGCGCGATCGCCTACGCTGAGACTGGCCGGTTTGACGGCGGTATTTTTGCGCTATTTCTGCTGGCGGCGGTGCTTATTTTGGCCTGGGAAAACCTCAGTAATGATGTGTTTGACTCTGAGACCGGCATTGATGTCAACAAGGCTCATTCTGTCGTTAACCTGACGCGCAATCGGAGATTGGTTTTTGCCTTAGCAAACCTGTGTTTGGGCCTAGGCATCGCTGGGATTGTGGCGATCGCCCTGGCCCAGCAAGACCCTACGGTGCTGGCGATCATTCTGCTGTGCTGCGGGTTGGGCTACATGTATCAGGGACCGCCCTTTCGCCTGGGGTATCAGGGGTTGGGGGAGGTGCTGTGCTTTTTTAGCTTTGGCCCCCTAGCCATGGGTGCGGCTTACTATAGCCAGACCCAGAGCTGGTCTTGGGACAGCCAGATGGCGGGGGTGATGGTGGGGCTGACCACAACCCTGGTTCTGTTTTGCTCCCACTTTCACCAGGTGGAGGATGATATTGCGGCGGGCAAGCGATCGCCCATTGTGCGTCTGGGTACGAAGCGAGGGGCGATGCTGGTGCCTTGGACATGTGGAATTGCGTTTGCGATCGCCGCCCTGGGCCTAATTCTTGGCCTGTTTCCAATTTGGACGGCCCTGGTGTTTGGCAGTGCGCCTTCGGCTTGGCGGCTGAGTCGCCACGTTACCCGCTACCACAACCAACCCCAGCGGGTCTTCAACGCCAAATTTTTTGCCATTGGCTTTCACTTTTGGAGCGGGGTGCTGTTGAGCCTGGGGTTTTGGCTGAGCACCTATGGGCGTTGAGCTAGCAATTCGCCCTTACCGCAGACGATTCGCTCAGCCCTTATACACTGCCCACGGCCCGTGGGTATGGCGAGAGGGGCTGCTGCTGCGCCTGAGAGATACTCTGGGGCGAGTGGGCTACGGGGAGGTGGCTCCAATTCCTTGGTTTGGTAGCGAGTCGGTGGCAGAAGCCCTAGCGTTTTGCCAGGGTCAAGCGGAAGAATGGCGATCGCAGCCCATTCCCGGCGAGCTGCCGGCCACCCAGTTTGGGCTAGAGTCGGCAGCGGCGGACTTGGATACGGAAAACTCTGTTGGTGGGCAGGAACCGGCGATTCCTGCGGATAGCTTTGCTAACGCTACAATCTGCGGTCTTCTGCCCGCTGGCAAAACGGCGGTAGAAATCGCCCTCCAGCGCTTAGCCCAGGGTCATCGAACCCTAAAGTGGAAGATCGGCGTGCATCCTATTGCTGACGAAATTCACGGCTTAGATCAGTTGGTGCAAGCCCTTCCCCCCGATGCTCGACTGCGGCTGGATGCTAATGGCGGGCTGAGTCTAGCCCAGGCCGAGCAGTGGCTGGCGGCCTGCGATCGCGTTAACGCCAGTCCTCAGTTGGCCACGGTTGAACACCTGGAGCAGCCGTTGCCGCCCAATCAACTAGCAGCGATGACAGCGTTGGGGGAGCGATATCAAACCGCGATCGCCTTAGATGAGTCGGTCGCCACGGTGGATCAGCTAGAGGATTGTTGGCAACGGGGCTGGCGAGGAGTGTTTGTGGTCAAGCCTGCGATCGCCGGTTCACCCCAGAAACTAGAAGCATTTGGCCATCATCATCGGCCTCGCCTCGTCTTTTCCTCTGCCTTTGAAACCGTAATCGGACGACGGGCTGCCTTAGCAATCGCAGCGCGCTGTGCTCCTTCCCCGGCCTCAGCCCTAGGCTTTGGTACCCAGGGCTGGTTTGCCGACGACTGGGATACCCTCACCCCCGCCGAACTATGGGACAGACTATAAAGGCGCTGCTTCAAACTCGCTGGGGCGACGATTGGCTGATTGGCCCCAGCAGTCAGGAGTTTTGGCAGCGTCTAGGCGAACTTACTCCTGTTTTTGCCACTTACAGAGAGTCCTGCGGTTCTCACAGCTCTGGAGTTTTGATTGCCGAACCTGAGCCGCTTCAATTTTTGACGACCTGTCTGGCCGCTTGGTCAGAAGGCTGCACCGTGGTATTGGCTAACTCTCGCTGGGGCGATCGTGAGCGCCATCAGGTGCAAACTCTAGTCAACCCCAAGTGGGATGAGCAAGTTGGGCCGAAAATTAAGAGCTACCCTTGCCAGGTAGCGGCAGGCCAGCCAGGGCAAATTCTCATTCCCACAGGCGGCTCGTCTGGACAGATCAAACTTGCGGTGCACAGTTGGAATACTCTGAACGCCTCCATTGAAGGATTTCAGTCTCACTTTGGGGTTGAGGCTGTGCAATCCTACTGCGTGCTGCCGCTGTTCCACGTCAGCGGGCTAATGCAGGCGCTGCGGGTACTGGCTTCGGGGGGCTATTTGGCACTGCAACCCTACAGTGACCTCAAAGGCGGAAAAAGAGCTGCCTTGCCCAGCGGTGGATTTCTATCGCTGGTGCCAACTCAGCTGCAAGAATTGTTGGCTTTAGGCGGTGAGTTAATTCCCTGGCTGCAAAGTTTTCGGGCGGTGTTGCTGGGGGGCGCTCCAGCCTGGCGATCGCTGCTCGATCAGGCCCAGGCAGCTCAAATTCCCGTCGCTCTCACCTACGGCATGACCGAAACCGCGGCCCAAGTCGCCACCCTGCTACCAGAGGAATTTTTGGCGGGGCACCGCAGCAGCGGCAGACCCTTGCCCCACGTCAGTCTCACTATTCTCAACGACCAAGGCCAACCCCAGAGATCAAGAAAGCCCGGCAAAATTGTCATTCGCTCCAATTCCCTTGCCCAGGGATACCTGCCATCGGCTGGGGCGGCGATCGCGGCAAATTCTCTCACCACCGATGACATTGGCTATTTCGATGACGGGGGCTATTTACATATCATCGGGCGCAGCAGCACCAAGATCATCACCGGCGGCGAGAATGTGTTCCCTGAAGAAATTGAGGCGGTGCTGCTGGCGACGGGATGGGTGAGCGATGCCTGTGTGGTTGGGTTGCCGTGCGATCGCTGGGGTCAGCAGCTCTGCGCCTTAGTGGTCATGGATTCCCCGATGCCGCTAAAAGATCTGCCCGAGCAACTGCGATCGCTGTTGGCCCCTTACAAACTGCCTAAGCAATGGATTCTGGTTAGTAGCTTGCCCAGAACTGCCCAGGGCAAACTCAGTCGGCCACAGGCCTTGGCCCTGGCCCTGGCCCAAAGAATTCTGGGCATGGACTGCCAAAATTCCTAACTCATTTCACGGGTTTGATCCATTTTTGCTGCCGCGCCAGCTCTAGACTGGCGGCGGCGGTGGCAAAAATGAGCAGACTTTCTGCGATCGCCACCGCAAAGGGCCAGCCGCGTAGGCTCACCGCCGCTGCCACATTCACCAGAGCCAGCCCCCGCACCAGGCTAAAGGCCAGTACAACCCCCGCTTTAAGCTGAGAGTTTTCGTCTTGACGCACGGCGTAGCGATAGGTGATGCCAAAAAGGCCGCCAGATAACCCCGCAATGACAGCGCTGATCCAGAAGGTGCTGCCGCTCAGACCGGATGCGATCGAGGCTAGCGCCCCGTCCCAACCGAGGGATGGCACACGGTGGGCCAGCAGGAGCCCAGCCGCCACCGTGCCAGCAGCGATACCTGCCAGTACGGCTGCCTTCAACGACTCAATTCGGTCTTCATCGGTAAACGGACGTTCTATGGGCAGAGGCATAGATTGTTCATCTCTGTGATCAGTAAGGTTAGCCAATTCAGACGAAACAATTGGCAAGCTTAACGGTCCGAAGGTTCGCAAAATTCAAGCGGTTGAATCAGCTATGGCATCGTCTTTGGGGCAGAAACATCACTTTTGAGCGTAAAACCCTAAATGGTTGGCCACCGGACGCTCCCGCATTAGAATTTTGGTGTGCATGGGAGCATTTAGAACCGTTGGCCTTGACCCGGTTTTAACAACTAAGGTGGATGAACCCCCGCCGTCTAAGCAAAGCGCCGTGTCAACCTCAATCTGACTAAAGACTTCGGTTAGCTCTGCCAGGGTAATGCCCTCACTGTAGAAAGGCTGCTTGCCATCGACGATAGCCAACCATAGCGTTTCCCCCGTCTTGTTCACAGCAACTGCCGTACGAGAGTAGGGCTGATCCGACTCGGGCGTACCTTTAAGGGCAACCGGGTTGTTGTTAAGGATTAACAGATCTCGGCCTGCAACGGCCTGGGCGGTACCGACAGGACATTCGCCTGTCTCCGAGATTTGGGCACGATTAGCTGGGGAAATACAGAGGGCTGGCCAATCTGCCTCAGCAGAAGCATAGGCAATGCCATTGGAAATAGCTTGGCCTACCAGCTTGACGCGATCGCCTGCGTGGGGATAGAAGTCCCAAGGAGACTTTTCACGAAACGGATAGAAGTAATTCGCATTGATTGCTAGCTGCAAGTCAAATTCCTGCAAGAATTCTGACGTCGTCCTTGCAGTGGTCTCACCCCGATCGTCTGTAGGCTTGCCCGGAGTGGTGAATGCTTGGATGCCAGGGGTTGTCAAATCAAGGGTAATGAGATGCAGGATGTAGGGGCGAGGAGAAGAATATACGCTTCGCTGATAGCTAATTCCTGGAAAAAGGGTTTGCTGAGTCAGCGCGTGAGGGGGGCGCTGAAAACAGAGCTGTGCATATAAAATCAAAGGCAGTAACAGCACTGTTGCGACCATTAACTGCCATTGTCGTCCTACTCTTTTCAGCACGGATAGCGTATGGGTGATTTGGATTCCCTCGATTTTAGCAATCGGGATTTACGCAACCGCTCCTTTAGGAGCAGAAACTTGAATGGTGCTGATTTTAAAGGTTCTGATATTCGAGGCTGTGACTTTGGCCAGGCCCAACTGGTAGGGGCTAATTTTGAGCGCGCTAGAACAGGACAAACCCGTCGCCAAGTGTTTCTACCGCTTGTGGTTGCTGGAGCGTTTGCTTTAGCGCTTGCCTACGGACTGAGCCAAATGGTTTTTGGCGCTTTGGGGCAGACGCCAGAGCAATCGGCCTGGATGTCTGTCGTCATGCTGCACATCTTTTCAGGATTGGCGGGGGTTGGCTCGGCCAGCTCCGCTCTATTCGGGTGGGGTGGCAGGGTTGGTCGAGCCGGAATATATCTATCTGGCGTTTGTTCAGCGGCGTTGACAGGCTTTTTCTACCTTGGCAGCTACTTTGACCAAAACCTTAAGGCTGCGATCGCAGGTGCAGTTGCCGGGGCCGGCCTCGCGGTCGTCTTCAGTTTGATTGCCAAGAAGCCCATGGGAGTGATCATTCCCGCAATGGGCGCAATTGCTGCCTATGGGTTCTCCTTTTTGGTATGGACTGCGGCGATCGCCCATTTGAGCGCTAGGCAGTACATCTGGGGCGTTGGCTTGGGCGCTTTGTCGCTGGTCTATGTATGGTTTGCCATCTGCTCGCTGCAGGCAGTGGGTCGCGGGGTCAGCCAGCTGATTGGAACCTCTTTTCGAGGAGCCAATCTAACCAATGCTCAATTCGACCAGGGGAACTTAAAAAATACTGATTTTTCGAAAGCAATCGGTCGATAAAGACAGCCAACGGCAAAGTTGTGGGGCGGCAGATAACCTTGAACTTTTAGTTGGATTTGGGGGAAGAGCCATTGGTTGACGCCTCAACTCGCTCTAGCCAACCGCGCATTTTACCAGGGTTGAGCAGCCCGTAGGGGTCAACCTCGGCTTTGAAATCTACCTGAACCGCATCCACCTTTTTCATGCCGCCGTCTTCGAGCAGATAGGTGTGGGGGTTGGCAATCAGCGCGCCATTGTCCTCGTGGTAGCGAATAATTTTCGCCAGCCGCTCGGGAGTCGAGTAGCGCACAATTTGCAGCGCCGCCGGAATCGTGTTGCCCCCCATGCGCAGGTACTCCAGGTGCATGATTACCTCGTCGCCAAAGTATTCATAAAAGTGGCGCACCCGTTCCAGCTTTGGATCGTAGGGAAATAGGGTTTGCAAGTAGGTGAGCGAGGGGTCAACGCTGCGGGCGTGGAGGGTCGTGTGGTTCCAGGTAAACTCAGCCAGGGGTGCGCCTTTGCTGGCCTCCTGGGCCGATTTGCTGTAGGTGATAGTACCGCCAAATTCCTTCACCAACTCCTCGAACAGGGCAAGGGAAGGCTCAGCTACCATTAGTAGCGCCACCGCTTTGCCCTCGGGCAAATAGGGCTTCAGCGACGCAAAATAGCTGGGAATCGGCCAGGCATGAATGCTGATCAGCTTTTTGATCAGCCCGTCAGCATCGCCTAGGGCCTGGCCAAAGTGGGCGGCGGTCATAAAGTCGTCAAAGGCCACAATTACCTCAGCCCACGGGTAGGCCGGGCCGAGGGGAATTTCTAGCTCGGTAATAATGCCGTTGGTACCGTAGGCGTGGTTAACCTTTTGCACCTCATCGCCACGCAGCTCGATCGCCCGAGGATTGTCTTCGAAGGTGACCACGCGTACGGCGTTGAGATTGCCGCGATCGCGCAGTTGCCCATAGGTAATCGACCCAATGCCGCCGCTGCCGCCGCCAATAAATCCGCCAATGGTTGCCGTGCGGTAGGTCGATGGGTACATTCGCAGCTCCCACCCAGTTTCACGGGTCACTTTATCGATCGCCGCCAGCTTAGCCCCCGGCTCCACCCAGGCCACCCCCGGCTCTACCCGCTTCACCGCGTTCATTTTGCTCAGATCTAGCACCACCCCGCCCTCTAGGGGAATGCACTGGCCGTAGTTGCCGGTGCCCGCTCCCCGGACGGTGACGGGTACCCGCGCCTTGACGCAGATCTTGGCCACCGTCAGCACTTCTGCTTCGGTGATCGGGCGCACGATCAAATCGGCCACCCGGTCGGCTAGCTGCCCTTGCAGCACTGGGCTGAAATAGTAGTAGTCCTTGGAGAGTTTTTCGCGCTGGTTGGGGTCGCGAATCGTTTCGATCGCTCCAAAGGCTTGGGCTAGAGCATCCCAATCGGTAGCGGGGCGAGCCAGGGTCATAGGCGAGTCAACCGGTAGAAAATTGCTGTTGCTAGTGTAAGGTGCCGGTCGGGTAGCTGATCTGTATAGAAGAGTGCGATCGCCACGACAATCCATCGCTCTACAAACAGAGGGCCAAGGCAGCTTCCTACCCTGGCCCCCTTGTGCGTGCGATCGCTGTTAGCGCCTAATGCTAAATAGCGGGAACCGAGCCATCGTTGTAGCGACGCAGGTTTGCACCCAGCGACCGGAGCTTGCCCTCTAGGTCGTCGTAGCCGCGATCGAGGTGGTGCAGGCCCTGGATGGTGGTGATGCCCTTGGCCGCTAGACCGGCCAGCACCAGAGCAGCCGAGGCTCGCAGGTCGGTGGCTAGCACCGGCGCCCCCGAGAGTTGATGAACGCCCTTGATAATGGCGCAGTTGCCGTTGAGGCGAATGTCGGCCCCCATGCGGTTGAGCTCGGCCACGTGGCGCAAGCGATTTTCAAACACCGTTTCGGTGATTAGGCTGCTGCCCTCGCAGACCGCCATCAGCGCCATAAACTGGGCCTGCATATCGGTGGGAAAGCCCGGAAACGGCCCGGTTTGAATATCGGTGGGGATAATGGAGTGGGAGGGTACGTAGCGCACGCGGCTAGGGCCATCGACCACTACCTGCCCGCCAATTTCTTGGAGCTTAGCGATTACGGCGGTGAGGTGCTCAGGAATTACCGGGTGTAGGCTGATTTCAGAACGGGTGATCGCCCCGGCTACCAGTAGGGTGCCGGCTTCAATGCGGTCTGGAATGATGCCGTAGTCGGTGCTGTGCAGACTAGGCACCCCGACAATGGTGATGGTGTTGGTGCCAGCGCCGCGAATGCGTGCCCCCATGGCCCGGCAGAAGTTGGCCAGGTCGGTGACTTCAGGCTCTTGGGCGGCGTTTTCAATAATGGTTTCGCCATCGGCCAGGGTGGCGGCCATCATCAGGGTTTCGGTGGCCCCTACGCTGGGGTAGTCGAGGTAAATCCTGGCCCCTTGCAGGCGTCCGCCGCTGCCGGGTACGTAGGCGTGTACAGTGCCATGCTCAATATGGACATCGGCCCCCATGGCCTGAAGTCCGCGCACGTGGAGTTCTACTGGGCGGGCCCCAATGGCGCAGCCGCCGGGCAGGGGAATGCGCGCTACCCCCATGCGAGCTAGCAGCGGGCCGATGACAAAAAAGCTAGCTCGCAGACGACTCACTACGTCGTAGGGCGCTTTGGTGTGGGCAATAGTAGTGGCGTCTACCACTAGGGCATCGTCTTCGCGCTTGAGGCCTACCCCGAGGGCGGTGAGCACCTCCCCCATGCGCTCAATATCCATCAGGTGAGGAATATTGCGAATACGGCAGGGCTGTGAGCAGAGCAGGGTACCGGCCATCACCACTAGGGCAGAGTTTTTGGCCCCGCTGATGGTGGCTTGGCCTCTTAGGGAAGTACCGCCGGTAATTTCAAGGACAGCACCATCCGCTTCGGCAGCGGCTACAGGATTAGGTAAACCAATGGACGTAACGATAGCGGTGTCCTCCACGACTAATAACTCCACCTTTTCCCAAATTTCGTCTAGATCCTACTCGAAATCATCAATTTCGCCACAGTAGTCAAGACTTATTTGCCGGGCTTGGCCACATCAGGATAGCTGATTCACTTAAAATCACGAAATCTTTTTTCAAAGGCTTGACTATGTCCGCAACTCAGTGCATGATTACAAATCGCGGCGGTAATAACGCCCGGCCAGCGGAACTGGCGGAATTGGTAGACGCGCTAGGTTCAGGTCCTAGTGTTAGCAATAATGTCCGGGTTCAAGTCCCGGGTTCCGCATCTCATAGTCGCCAGCGACAGTCAAAAGTTTAACCAGGGGATTAGGTCATGCTTACGAGCCTGCAAAATCCTCTGGTTAAACTTTTTAGGAAGCTGCACCAAGCTAAGGCGCGGCGATCGCAGGGCCAATTTCTTTTAGAGGGCACCCACCTCATCCAGGAAGCCCTCGCCACCAGCTATCCCCTTGAAATAGTTTGTTATACCCCTGCTTGGCAGCAAGCCCATCCCGATTTAGCGCTATCGCTAGAGCAGCGGGCCGAGCGGGTCGAACTGGTATCGGATGCGCTGCTGGAAGGCATAGCAACAACCCAGCATCCTGACGGGGTAGTGGCGATCGCTCCTCAACTCCTCCGCCCCCCCAATCTCGACGTTCAGGGCATCGGGCTAGCGGTGGAAACCCTTCAAGATCCCGGCAATTTGGGCACGGTGATCCGCACGGCGGTAGCCGCTGGGGTCGATGGTCTATGGCTCAGCGCCGACAGCGTAGGCCCCGATCACCCCAGGGTGCTTCGGGCCTCAGCGGGGCAGTGGTTTCGGCTACCCCTGGCGGTGGTGGATAATTTGAATTCTCTATTAACAACTTGGAATCGGGCCGGGGTGCAGCTGGTGGCTACTAGCTCCTACGCCACCACAGACTACTGGGCGGTGGATTTTACAAAACCCACGGTGATTGTGCTGGGCAATGAAGGGGCCGGGCTGTCGGCCGATCTTCAGCGTCAGGCCACGGTGCAGGTGCGCATCCCAATGGCCGGAGCCGTGGAGTCGCTCAATGTGGGGGTTTCGGCGGCGCTGCTGCTCTATGAGGCGCGGCGGCAACGGGAGTGGGAGAGTAGGCGAGTGGAAGAGTAGGCGAATGGGAGAGTGAGCTTGATCACCCAACCACCCGACCACCCATCTACCCCATCACCCGTCCCTGCTTGTCTGATTGCTCTCGGTGGTCAAGAATGAAAAGAAACTTTGTTTGTCGTAGCATCCATACTCTACGACCCATGTCTCTAGCCCGCATTTGCCGCTAGGCTGAGGGCAGAATCCTTCCACGACCTAGCTTGAATCGACCCTGTTTGGATTATTGGATTACCTGTTCAGGAGCCTGCTGTGAGCGACGCATTTGATTACGACCTGCTGATTATTGGCGCTGGGGTAGGGGGCCATGGGGCCGCCCTGCATGCGGTGAAGCGGGGGTTAAAGACGGCTATTGTTGAAGCCGATGTGATGGGAGGCACCTGCGTAAACCGAGGCTGCATTCCCTCTAAGGCGCTGCTGGCAGCGTCGGGCCGAGTGCGAGAGCTGCGCAACGAACACCACCTAAAATCTCTGGGCATTTCGGTGGGCAATGTCACCTACGATCGCGAGGCCATTGCCGACCATGCCAAAAACCTGGTCAGCAAGATCCAGGGCGATATGACCAACAGCCTCACCCGGCTGGGGGTCGATATCATTAAGGGCTGGGCGCGGCTGGAGGGGGAGCAGAAGGCGGCGATCGCCACCCCCGACGGCGAAAAAATTGTTACGGCCGAAGATATTATTCTGTCGCCCGGCTCGGTGCCCTTTGTGCCCCCGGGCATTGAGATCGACGGCAAAACCGTCTTTACCAGCGACGAAGCCCTGAAGCTTGATTGGCTGCCCGACTGGATAGCGATTATTGGTAGCGGCTACATCGGCCTGGAGTTCTCGGATGTCTACACGGCCCTAGGCTGTGAAGTCACCATCATCGAAGCGTTGGATCAGCTGATGCCCACCTTCGACCCCGACATTGCCAAGATCGCCCAGCGAGTGCTGATTGCCCCCCGCGACATTGAAACCCGCGCTGGGGTAATTGCCCAGAAGGTCACTCCTGGTTCGCCAGTGGTGATTGAGCTTGCCAATCGCGAAACCCGCGAAGTCGTGGAAACCCTGGAGGTGGATGCCTGCTTGGTGGCTACCGGGCGCATCCCGGTGACCAAAGATTTGGGTCTAGAAAAAGTTGGCGTCGAAGCCGATCGCCGAGGCTTTATCCCTGTGGACGATCACCTGCAAGTGCTGCGGGATGGCCAGCCCGTACCCCATCTGTGGGCGATCGGCGACGCCACCGGCAAAATGATGCTCGCCCACGCCGCCTCGGCCCAGGGCATTCTCACGGTAGAAACTATCTGCGGTGAACCGCGCCAGATCAATTACCTCAGCATTCCGGCGGCGGCCTTTACTCACCCCGAAGTTAGCTTTGTGGGGATGACAGAACCCGCTGCCAAGACCCTGGGCGAGGCCGAGGGCTATGCCATCGACACCGTGAAGACCTACTTTAAGGGCAACTCTAAGGCACTGGCCGAGGGCGAGGGCGACGGACTTGCCAAGGTGATCTACCGCAAAGACACCGGCGAAATTCTCGGCGCTCACATCATTGGTATGCACGCGGCGGATCTGATTCAGGAAGCGGCCAATGCGATCGCCAACGGTCAGACCGTAACCGAGCTGTCGTTCTGCGTCCACACCCACCCCACCCTCTCGGAAGTGCTCGATGAAGCCTTTAAGCGGGCGGTGGTAGTCTCGGCCTAGACACCTGCGTAGGGTGGGCATTGCCCACCTCCTACCCCAGCCAGGTCTTAAGAGAGCAGGAATAATTCCACCGGCCGGGCAATGACTTTACGGTCTGATGATGCGCTCAACGATGGTGAGTGGTGTCCCACCCTACAATTTAGAAAGTAGTAATTAGCCCAGACAAGGGTGGGTCATGCTCACCCTACCGTTCAAAATTGCCAATATCAAACCCCAAAGATGAAGATTCGCCGCCGCCCTCCCAATCCCGCTGTTGCGGTTAAACACTTGCAATACCAAATCAAAGTGGACGATGCCGAACCCCGAAATATTTTAGAAGAAATTGTTTGGCAGAAGGAGACGGAGGTCGCTCAGCTACGGGAGCGCCTACCCCTGGCTGATTTGCAGCGGCAGGTGCTCGATGCCCCACCGCCTCGCGACTTTGTTGCCGCTCTGCGGGACGGCCGCACGACTCCAGCGCTGATTGCTGAGGTGAAAAAGGCCTCTCCTAGCAAAGGGGTAATGCGGCCTGACTTTGACCCGGTGGCGATCGCCCAAACCTACGCCGCCCACGGGGCCGCTTGCCTCTCGGTGCTCACCGACAAAACCTTCTTTCAGGGCGACTTTGACTACCTGACCCAGATTCGGGAAGCGGTTGACCTGCCGCTGCTGTGCAAAGAGTTCATCATCTACCCCTACCAAATGTATCTGGCCCGGTCGAAGGGGGCCGATGCGGTGCTGCTGATTGCCGCCATTCTCTCTGACCAAGATCTGGTTTACTTTGCACAGATTGCCAAAGCTCTGGGTATGGCAGTGCTGGTTGAAGTTCACACCCTGGAGGAGTTAGATCGGGTGCTGGCGGTGCCGAGCCTGGCGCTGATTGGCATCAACAACCGCGATCTGGAAACCTTTACTACCCGCCTAGAGACCACCGCAGAGCTGATTGAGGTGCGGCGTGAGGCCCTAACCGCCAGCAATGCTCTGCTGGTTAGCGAGTCCGGCATTCACACCCCGGCAGACCTACGGGCGGTAACGGCGGCCGGTGCAGCAGCAGTGCTAGTGGGCGAGTCGCTGATTCGCCAACCCGACCCAGGGCTGGCTATTGATCAGCTTTATGAAAAAAATACGGACTAGATACTGAAGTCTTTAACGACTTCCTGGTTTAATCAACAGATCTCACCCTGGGGCACCGCAATGGCAAATCTAGGCAAACCGCTCCCACTACCCTCACATATTCACTATGAACTGCTGCTACGACTGCTAGAGCAGCAAACTATGTCGGTGGCCTACCAAAATCCTCAGATTCGGGTACAGGTGCAGGAGCTAATCGTTGCCCTGCGCAAGGCTCTGTCGCAGCAGCGCCAGCTCGAAGAGACTTGCAGACAAGTCAAAATCGACGTCGAATATCAGTGGTCGACTAACCAGCTGGGCGATCGCTTTTTACCTAAAGATGTCGCTCCCTAGGGGTAAGACTTGGCAAAACGGTAGTTTTCCCTACTTCCAGTGGTTTTTTTCTCTGCAAGCTATATAAAGTTCACTCTGGAATTGATGAGCCTACTCCTCTTTGGGTGCTGGCCAGAAGGTGCTTTTTTGCCCTAGAGTATGACTGCTGACTGGGCAACCGCTGCCCCATCGCCCTGAATAGTTTGTGAGGAAAAACCATGAAACGACGCCGGTTTCTAGCATCTACCACGGCCGTTGCCCTGGCCGTCATTGGATTAACCACAGCATGCGGCGGCGGCGGTGAGTCAGCCGGCGGTAATGAAGCTGGGGGCGGCGTTTTAACCATGGCCACCTCCGCTGACTATCCCCCCTACGAATTTGTAGAAACCGCCGGCGGCACCGAAGAAATTGTTGGCTTTGACGTAGACATTGCCCGCCACATTGCCGAAGAGCTGGGCTACGAGCTAGAGATCAGCAACATCGACTTCAATGGACTCATTCCTGCGTTGCAGGCCGGGCGGGCCGACTTTGTGATGGCGGGAATGACCCCCACCGAAGAGCGCAAGCAAAACGTCGATTTTTCTGAGATTTACTACGACGCCAAGCAGAATATTGTATTTACGGCCGGGGCTGGCATTGCCACCCCTGCTGACCTAGAAGGCAAAACTGTTGGGGTGCAGCTAGGCTCAATTCAAGAGGGGCTAGCTGAAGATCTGGCGGCAGAGACTCCTGGCATGGAGCTGTCTCCGCTCAACCGCATCAACGAGATTGTACAGGAGCTGAAGTCGGGCCGCATTGACGCCGCCATTATCGAAGACACCGTGGCCGCTGGCTTTTTAGCCAACAACCCCGACCTCGAAGCGGTAGAAATTCCCGAAGAGGGGCCGGTGGGCTCTGCTGTGGCCTTTCCTAAAGACTCTGAACTGACTAGCGAATTCAACCGAGTGCTGGCCGAAATGGAGTCGAGCGGCATGATGGAAGAGCTAATTGTCAAGTGGTTTGGCGACAGGGCTGAATAGTCTAGCCCTATCAACCTAACCCCATGAACTTAGACTTTGACCAAATTATTCCATCGCTGCCCTTCATCCTGAATGGCATTCTAGTTACCCTCAGGTTTACGCTGCTATCGGCCCTGTTTGGGTTTACCCTGGGCACCCTGCTATCGCTGCTCAAGATCTCTAACATCAAGCCACTAAAGTGGTTTGCGGAGTTCTACACGTCAATTTTTCGGGGTACGCCGCTGATTTTGCAGCTGGCGCTGGTGTACTTTGCCACTCCCCAGCTGATTGGTTACAAGATTTCGCCGATTGAGGCGGGAGTGTTTACCTTTTCGCTCAACTCGGCGGCCTACAGTTCTGAAACCATTCGGGCCGGCATTATGGCGGTGGATAAAGGGCAGCGGGAGGCCTCGATGTCTCTTGGGGTGCCCTACCGGCCGATGATGCTCGACATTATTCTGCCCCAGGCCTTTAAGAATATTTTGCCCGCCCTGGTGAATGAGACCATTGCGCTACTAAAAGATTCGGCCCTGGTGTCTACCATTGGAGTATTAGACCTAATGCGGCGGGCCCAGGTGGTGGCAGGGCAGACCTTCCTCTACTTCGAACCGCTGCTGGTGGTAGGGGTGATTTATTACGTCATGGTGATGGGGCTGACCCAAGCCGCTAACGTTCTTGAGCGGAGGATGCGCCGCAGTGATTAGAATTGAGCATTTAGTTAAATCCTTTGGGCCGCTGGAGGTGCTGAAGGATATTTCTACCGAAGTAGACAGTGGGGAAGTGGTAGCCATTATCGGCCCCTCAGGGTCGGGCAAGTCGACCCTGCTGCGCTGCATCAACCTGCTGGAGGTGCCCACGGCCGGTCACATCTTTGTCGGTGGCATCGACATTACATCGCCCAAGTGCGACATTCTCAAGGTGCGCCAGAATGTGGGCATGGTGTTTCAGCACTTCAATCTGTTTCCCCATAAAACAGTGATGGGCAACCTCACCTACGCGCCGATGAAGGTGCGGGGGCTCTCGAAGGCCGACGCTAGCAAAATTGCCATGGATCTGCTCAACAAGGTCGGGCTAGCGGAAAAGGCTGACCAGTACCCGTCGCGACTGTCGGGGGGGCAAAAGCAGCGGGTGGCGATCGCCCGCGCCCTGGCCATGGAGCCCGATGTAATGCTGTTTGACGAACCCACTAGCGCCCTTGACCCCGAAATGGTCAAAGAAGTGCTGGATGTGATGAAGGCACTGGTCAGAACGGGGATCACCATGGCGATTGTGACTCACGAGATGGGCTTTGCCCGCGAGGTGGCCAACCGAGTGCTGTTTCTCGACGGCGGCTACCTGGTGGAAGACGCACCGCCGGACGTATTTTTTAGCGCCCCAAAGAGCGATCGCGCCCAGCAGTTTTTAGAAAAGGTGTTGTAGAAAGTTCAAGGTGCACGGTGTAGGGTGTATGGCAAAACCGTGAGGGGCAAGCCGTACACCTTGAAACCTAGGCCCTTGGCCCAAAACCCCGACTCCCAACCCCCTAATTCGTCTAAGCTAGGCAGAGGTTCTAGCTGAGTAAATTATCATGTCTTTGCTTACGGTGCCGGCTCCCTGGAAAATTCGCGATCGCACCTTGACCTGGGGCAGCCGCACCTACCTGATGGGGGTGCTCAACGTCACCCCCGACAGTTTTAGCGACGGCGGCCAATTTAACACCGTTGAGCGAGCCCTAGCCCAGGCGCGCCATTTGGTGCACCACGGCACCGATATTCTCGATGTTGGCGGCCAGTCTACCCGACCGGGGGCCGAGTCAATTTCCCGTACCGAAGAGCTGGAGCGGGTAATTCCAGTGATTGAGGCCATTCGTCGCGATGACGACGACACTCTGGCCCAGGCAATTATCTCGGTGGATACTACCCGGTCGTCGGTGGCGCGAGCGGCAGTCAAGGCTGGGGCCGACATTGTCAACGACATCTCGGCGGGCACCTATGACAATGGCATGCTCTCGACGGTGGCTGACCTGGGCGTCCCGATTATGATCATGCACCTGCGGGGCACGCCAATTACCATGCAGCAGCGCACCGATTACCACGATCTGGTGGGTGAGATTCACGAGTTTTTGCAGCACCAGATCGAAGCTGCGATCGCGGTGGGCGTTAAGCCCAGCAAAATTGCCGTTGACCCCGGTCTGGGCTTTGCCAAAACCTCTGCTCAAAGCTTAGAACTGCTGCGGCAGCTCAGTCGGTTTCGCGATCTGGGGCGGCCGCTGCTAGTTGGCCCCTCGCGCAAGAGCTTTATCGGCTGGATTTTAGACCAGCCCGACCCCCAGCAGCGGGTGTGGGGCACGGCGGCAGCCTGCTGTGCGGCGATCGCTGGTGGGGCTGACATAATTCGCGTCCACGACGGGGCGGAGATGCATGACGTGTGTCGAGTGGCCGACGCAGTGTGGCGGGGACTATTAACCCCGTAATATGCGGCCTCAAGAGGTTTGTAAGAAGCCCATAGCGGCGTAAAATACAGACGACTGATGTAGAGAGCGCAAAGGTTAACTATGGGACGCTTCAGACCTCTTTTGGGAATTTTGCTGGCGGTAGTGGCCTCCTGCTTGGTGGCCTGCGGTGGCCCAGCGGCGAAGATACCGACGACCTATACCCCAGAGCTATTGCAGCAGGTAGAGCTGTATACCCCTGCTGTGGCCGAGCTGCGCGATCGCTTTCCCGAGCTTCAGGGCTACATTCAACAGAAAGACTGGGTAAACGTGCAGAGCTTTATCCACGGCCCCATGGGCGAAATGCGGACGCGGGTCAACCGGCTGGCGGGCACACTGCTAACCAAAGACAAGCCCCAGGCCCAATCTCTCGCCAAGGAGATTTACACTCACCTAGAGCGCCTAGACGAAGCCGCCGCCAACAACCAACAGGTGATCGCTGGTCAAGAGTACCGCAATGCTCTAGATGACTTTGACTCCTTCTTAAGTCTGGTGCCGACGTTTCAATAGACCGACTCAGTTCACCCTCCCTTGAAGCAAATCACCATCATTGGCTGCGGCGTTGTGGGGGCCGCGATCGCCTACGAACTGAGCCTCTGCCAGGGGGTTCAGGTCACGGTAATCGATCAAACGGCCCCAGCCCAGGGGTCTACCGCCGCTGCCCTAGGCGTGGGCATGGCGGTGATTAGCCATAAGGTGAAAGGCCGGAACTGGCAATTGCGAGAGCGCAGCTTAAAGCGCTATCAAACCCTGATTCCAGAGTTAGAAGCGCTGACTGGGCGAACTATCCAGCACAATACCCACGGTATTCTCAGCCTGTGTTTTGCGGCGGAGGAACTGCCCCGGTGGCGATCGCTTCAGGCAATTCGCCACCAGCAGGGGTATGGGCTGGAATTGTGGGGACCGGAGCAGGTTGGCGATCGCTGCCCTCACCTCAGCACCGCTGGAGTCGTTGCCGGTATCTACTCGCCCCAAGATTTTCAGATCAATCCTACGGATCTCACGCTGGCGTTGGTAGCCAGTGCCCAGGCGAACGGGGCTGAGTTCTACTTTGGCCAGCCTGTGGTGGGGTTTGATGGGGCTGAGGTGGAGGCTTCACCCCAGGAAGACCGTCGCTGTGCCGCTGTGCATACCTCAAATCAAAGCTTGGCAACGGATGCGATCGTGATCTCCGCGGGCTTAGGCACCCTACCCCTAACGCAAACTCTCCACCACCCCGTTAATGTTGGTCCTGTGCTGGGTCAAGCCCTCCGCCTTCACCTAGACAAGCCGCTAGAAAACCCTGACTTTCAGCCCGTGGTCAATGGCAATGACATTCACCTGGTGCCCCTGGGCAACGGCGACTACTGGGTGGGAGCCACGGTAGAGTTTCCCCGCGACACCGGCTTAGACGAAGCTCTAGCCATGAAGCCTGAGGCCGAGCGGCTGGATGAGGTGTTAGCCGGTGCGGTAGCCTACTACCCAGCTCTAGCGACAGGCAAAATTACCCAACGCTGGTCTGGCCTTCGGCCCCGACCCCAGGGTCAGGCTGCTCCAGTTATCCAATCGTTGACGGGGTACAGCAATATTTGGCTGGCTACTGGCCACTACCGCAACGGCGTGCTCCTCGCCCCCGCCACTGCTCTAGCAATTCGTGACGTTTTAGAGCAACTAGGCTGATGGTTACGATGAAGCAAACACCTCTGAGGTATATCGAGCGGGGATGAGGCAATTCTGTTGGGAGATGGCGATCGCCTAGCAGTACCCGACCTGCTGCCGGGATGGGAGGTGGCCGTAGCCGACCTGTGGCCCTTGGTATTCGAGTAATTCTGGTGTGATTCTAAAAGCGCCCCTAAAAACGGCAAGAGGCGCAGCCAATGCTACGCCTCTCAACATCAGGCAGGGGTGCCTTTGGCTTATGGCGCTTCCATCCAGTCATAGATCTGCTCTAGTTGCTCTAGGGTTATTAAGCCGTACTGCCACAGAATCATGGGTAACGGGCCAGGGTCTTGCTCGCTGTGCTTTAAAGCGACCTGAAGTGAGGCCGTCGAAATAGCTAATTCATCCTGTAGAAACCGAATGAGATTTGGTTGAGTGCTCACCGTCATATAAGTCTCACCTCCTTAAAGGGGCGCTAGGGTTTGCAGATATTGCCCACGATTTTACACAAGGATGCATCCGTGGCAACATCAATTTCACGATGGGTTAACTGAACTTTTATCACAACGCCGCCGATGGGTGAGCTAACCCGCAATAGGAGAGACTCACCGCCATTGCGGGGTTATTGAGAGGCAACTACCCCTCAGCTTTTGATGTTCGTCGGGCAACGCTTCAGTAATTGTTGCCTTCAGTTGTGATAAAAGATGCCCAAAAGTAACATAAAAACTCGGACGCGGCTTTACGGAACGTTGAAACCTGTAATATTTGTCAAACTTCAGAACAATTTCCACTAAACGACCGTCGTAAGGAAGTTTGCCTACCGGAGTTGGAGGCCCAAGTATAGTGATGGCCATCGGGCTTAGGCTCTCAGCCACTGCTTATGGCTAAAACTGGGGCGGCACAAAGGCGCATAGCCATTGCAACCAGGGATGATGCAGAACGGCTTAGCCAAGGCGGCAGCGGCATGCTGGCTAGTTTCGAACCCAGGTTCCTCGGACAAAGTTAGCCGAGCTTTCTCCAAAGGCCAGACCCTACTCTGGTTTAGGTAAGGGACTGACAATATTGAATAGGGCAGCATAGTCATCGTCGTCGAACCCAGCCTGCACGGCCTGCTCAATCAGTTGACGCACACTCTCGGCGGGGAAGGGGGAAAGCCCGGCGGCCTTAGCGGCAGACACAAACAGCCCCATATCCTTTAGCAGGTGTTTGGTCGGAAAGTTGGGGTCGGCAAACTGGCGAGTCTGCATGCGGTGCAGCTTCTTGTCGAAGGTGGGAGCGTAAAGGGCACTCTGGCGCAGCACCGCCATGAAGATATCGACGTCAATACCAGCCGACTGCACTAGCCCCAGACTTTGAGCAAAGGCGGCGGTGAGCGAGCCAATTAGCTGGTTCATGGTCAGCTTGAGGGTGGCGGCACTGCCCACGGGGCCGACGTGATAGAGGGTGGTGCCCAAGCATTCCAGCAGGGGCTGCCAACGCTGATAAGCCTCGTTGTCGGCTCCGGCCATGATGATCAGTTTGCCGTTTTTAGCTTCGGGGATGCTGCCCAAAACTGGGGCCTCAAGGTAGGTGCCCCCGGCTTGGGCTACTATTTGGCTGAGCTGCTGACTTTCGGTGGGGGCAATGGTGCCCATCTGAATGATGGCTTTATGGCCTAGGGGCGATGGGCGATTCCCCGCAGGGGACGCTTCGCGATTCCCCGCAGGGGACGCTTCGCGATTCCCCGCAGGGAACGCTTCGCGAACGCCCACACCCATGGCTTCAAGGAGCGATCGCACCACCTCCCCATTGGTGACCATAAAGATAACGGCTTCCACGTTCTGAATTAGAGCTAGGGGCGTGGCACAGACCTTTGCCCCCGCCAGCTCTAGAGGGATGAGCCGGCCTGGAGTGCGGTTGTAGACCCAAACTTTGTGGCCCGCCGACAGCAGCCTGAGGGCCATGGGCGACCCCATTAACCCGGTGCCAATTACCCCAATATTCACCTGCGCTGTCCTCCTGATTGAAAATGAAACGATTTAGGCGGTTGCGGTCATAGCTTGGGAGCCGTGACCGTAAACGTTAGACAATCCCTTGGGCGCTGTGGTGAAGAGGACGGTACTGCCCCCACAGCGCCTCGGCCTGGGTGGTGATCCCCAGCCAGTCAGCTAAAAACTGTCGCAGCCAATGCTCTACTGCGGCGCCATAAAGGCGATGCTGGCTAAGGTGGTAGGCCCGCCCCTGGGCACCGGGGTAAGACATCTGGTCGGCCCCTTCGGTCGTCCAATGGTTGACCATAGTAGCGGTAATTTCAGGATGAAACTGCAACCCGTAGACTTGCTCGCCGTAGCCAAACGCCTGGTGCGGAAAGGTGGTGCCGGTGGCTAACAGGCGGCTACCCACTGGCAGCATAAACCCCTCCTGATGCCACTGATAGACCATCAGTGGGCCGGGAAACACTTCCTGGCCGGCTGGGGTCGGCAGGACGGGGTAGTAGCCGATTTCGCGCTGGCCCGTGGGGTGGGGCGTGACGGAAGCACCAAGGGCGCGGGCCAGTAGTTGCGCTCCCAAACAAATGCCCAGGTAGGGTTTTTCGGCAGCGAGGGCGAGGGCAATCCAGTCGAGCTCTTGGCCAATAAAGTCTAGATGCTCGTCATTCGCGCTCATGGGGCCGCCAAACACCACCGTGCCGCTGTGGTGTTCCAGAGTGGTGGGTAGTGGCTGTCCAATCGCTGGACAGCGAATATCGAGGGCAAATCCCAGCTCCCGCAGCACCTCCCCCACCTGACCGGGGTTAGAAGTGGGCTGGTGCACAACCGCTAAAACTGGATAGTTGGAACTCACAGTAGGGCGCAATGCTTTTGGCAACTGTAGTACTGGGCAGGCATGTTTACCACTGTATCGCTTCAGCCCGGGAAGCGGAGCGCGCCTAGCAGCCCCTAGAGCTGACGCTCAACCTGCACCATGCGGCGATAGGCCAGCCAGCCAGCAACCACCATGGCGATCGCAAACAGCCCCAAAAACTGCACATGCTCACCCACATCTGATAGGGTGCTGCCCTCAACCACCACCCCCGACAGGGCTTCGATCATGTGGTAGATGGGGTTATACCGAGTGAGCTGGACCAGGGAATCGGGAAAAAACGCCGTGGGTAGAAAGGTGCCACCCAAAATCATCAGCGGAATGCCAAAGGCCGCGATTAAGGCGTTGACGTCTTCGGTGCGGCGGGCCAGCTGGGTGCCCAGCACAAACCCCACTCCGACGTAGGCGGCGATACTGAGCCCCACAATCAACAAGTTGGCGAGGGGGTTACCGTCGAGGGTGGCCCCCTGGGAAAGGGCGATCGCATATACCAAGGCCGCCTGAGCCAACCCAATCACCCCGTAGGCTAGGCAAATGCCCAAAAAATACGACACCCCGCTCAAGGGCGACAGAAACAGGCGCTTCAGCGTCTTTTGCTCGCGCTCTGAGACCACCGTAGCCACGCTGCCCCCCAGCCCGCTAAAAAACAGCGCCGCCCCCACCAGAGTCGAGGGAGCCGCCTGGGTATAGGCCTCAGCCAGGGTAATTTGCAATCGCTCTTGCAGAATCAAACTGTTGAGAATTAGCAGAATAACCGGGAAAATTGCCCAAAAAACCAGACTGCGCCGCCGCCGCCACAGCTCGACTAAAATTCGCTGGGCAACCGCCAGGGTTTCTCGTGCGTATTTCATCAGGATGAGTAGACTGTTAAGGCAACTTAATACTACAGTCTTTAACAGGTTTCACACGGGATGCAGCCTCCTTTGGCCGGGAGCGCCCGATGCCTCTCCTGGCTGAAAGACTGTGTTACCGTTAATGCCCAAGTCGCTCTCCACACACCTTGGGGAACACCCCCAAGCGAGTCTGACCCAAGCAACGCCTAAAACTTCAGATGAGTCAATCCTTAGAAGGGCTGTTTGCCCAAACCTTGGCCCGTCGCAATGTCCTCAAGCTGTTCGGCGTTGGGGGGATAGCAGCGCTCCTGAGCTATTCGCGCCTGAGTAAACCCCAGCCCACGGTGTTTCAGCGCGATCGCCTCGAACTGCCCGCCCAGGTCGGCAAGCCCACTACAGCGGTGGTGATTGGCGGCGGACTGGCAGGGCTGGCAACGGCCTATGAGCTCAGCCAGCGCGGCGTAGCGGTGACGCTGCTAGAGCGATCGCCCCAGCTGGGCGGCAAAATTGCCAGCTGGTCGATCCAGGTGGGCGACGACTCCTTCATGATGGAGCACGGCTTCCATGGCTTCTTTCCCCAGTACTACAACCTGTTTAGCCTGGTCGACGAGCTGAGCATTCAGCAAAATTTTAAGTCCCTCGACTACTATTCGCTGGTCTACAAAGACCACTACGTCCCCGAAGTCTTTCGCCCCAGCAATTCGGCGTTTCCGTGGAATATTGTCGATCTGGCGATCTCTTCCTCCAACCGGCTGGAGTGGGGCATCAACCTCACCCACATCAAGCATCTTCAGGTGTTTCGCGAGATTACCGGCTTCCGCAACCCTCAAACCTACGAGCGCCTCGATCAAATGTCGGTAACCGAGTGGGTGGGCAACGATTTTCCTAGGGGGCTGTACGACCTCTACTTTTTGCCCTTCGCTAAGTCAAGCCTCAATTCTCCCGATGTGCTGAGCGCCGGGGAACTGATGCAGTTCTTTCACTTCTATTTCTTTGGCAACCCCGAGGGGCTGGCCTTCAACGGCACCCGTCAAGACATGGGGCGATCGCTAGTCGACCCAATGGTTGCTGCCATCCAGGCCAACGGCGGCCAGGTGCTGACTGGCGTGACCGTCAGCCAGGTGGCCTGGGCTGAGGGCAAAGTGGCTGGGGTGACCTACCAAAATGGCAGCGTTGCGGTCAACCCAGTACCCTTTTGGGTCGATCGCAACCCCCTGCTAAGTTCAGACAGCATGGAATATTTCGGCGTGGGCGACAACGTCTACTCCGTTGCCCCTGGGGCTAAGACCGCCCTGTCGCTGACCTGCACCCACCAAGGTTGTAGCGTGCAGCGTCAGGTGACCACAACGGCTGAGGGCTATCTTTGCCCCTGCCACGGGGCAGCCTATGCTAGCGACGGCGAGGTGCTAGCCGGGCCAGCGCGGGAGAATCTAACGACGTTTGAGGTGTTGCAGCGAGAGGGCGATCGCATCCAGCTGATTGCCACCCACGGTGATGGCGTGCCCAACGTCGCCCACGATCTCACTGCCGATTACTACGTCATGGCCGCCGACATTCCTGGCATCAAAGCGCTCTTTTCGCTATCCGAAGGCGATGTCGATGCCGCCCTGGTCTCGCAGGTTGATCAGCTCCAGGTGGCTGACCCCTTTGCCGTAGGTCGCTTCTGGCTCGATCGTGACTTCGACTGGCAGCACAGCTGGTTTACCTCCCTCTCGGGCTACCGGCTCACCGACAGCATTACCCTTTACCACCGCATTCAAGACGACTACATTGCCTGGGGCGATCGCACAGGAGGCAGCGTCGTCGAGCTGCACGCCTACTGCTATAAAGAGAAAGAATTTCCTACCCAAGCCGATATTCTCGACACCTTTGAGGCCGAGCTCTACGAGATTGTGCCAGAGCTAAGAGGCGCGACCGTCCTGCACCGACAGCTGGTGAACCAAAAGAATTTTGCTGGGTTCCCCCCCGGCAGCTTTGCCAACCGCCCCCAAACCGCCACCACCGTTGACAATCTCCTGTTTGCGGGCGACTGGGTGCGCATGCCCTTCCCCTGCGGCCTGATGGAGCGGGCAGTGAGCAGTGGTTTGCTGGCAGCCAACGCTATTTTGCAGCGCGAAGGGGTGCAGCGCCGCCCCATTCTCTCGGTCAACCCCGAAGGAGTGCTCAAAATCTAGGCAAGGGAGCGAGAGGACTAACTACCGATTGGCACACTATCTCGCCCCCAATGGAGCAAACAGACGACCCACCTGAGCTGGGATAAAATGGAATTACCCAAAAATCTTGCTAAGCCCATTTATTGTGCTTAACCAAATACCTGTTTAGGGTTTCATCGCGACCTATACAAGGGGCTGTGTCTGCGCCCTAGAGTGGGATGTCTATATTAGTTGAAATACGCTTAGGGAACTGAAGTTTCCGAGGCAAAGCTTTAATTTTAAGGTTGGGTTGAGTTTATTCTGGCTTGACTACTATGTTCACAGACGATTCACATGCGCAACCTGCCACACCAAGTAAGGTAGCCAAACCACGGCTAAGAGCCATCGCTTACAGCTTGGACTGTCTAATTCCTGGTTTTTATCTTTGGTTAGGACCTATCCAGCTTCGCCTCGGTGGTAGCCTTCCTGAACCAGATTATCCCGGGACAATTCATAGCACAGTTGGATTTGCTCTGGTATTGCCTGGCTACCGTATTCTTAGCACCTATCAGGGTGACTATGACCCTTGATAAACACAAGTTGGATGGGATTGACCAAATTACAGCAAAAACACTTCCTACTAAAGATTTTGAAGCTTTGTTGGTAGGAGCAGGATATCAAAGGACGGGCTCTGCCCCTGCCAATGGTAATCGAGTGAAGGTCTGGTGGAATCATCTGATATACAGGCGTGTAGAAGCGATCTACAGCCCCGATGGAACCATCGCAATTACGGCTTACCATGTCGATTAGAAATTATTTTTGGCCTGTCAGCACTAGCCCATGCCTGTGAGAATCAGGATAAAGTCAGCGTTATCAAGCGAACCTAGAGATGGATGTAATTGACCTTCAACCAGTGACAGCGGTGGCTAGGGAGCATGGCCAAGCAGGACAGCCCCAAGCTAAAACCAAACCCCTACGGCAACTGGGAATCAACCTCAACCACTGGTACGTGGTGGCCCAGAGCAAAGAACTGAGCACCCAGCCGCTAGCGGTGAGCCTGTGGCACCAGCCGATTGTGCTGTACCGCGATCGCACCGGTAGCCCCATCGCCCTCGAAGATCGCTGCCCCCACCGCCAGGTCAAACTCAGCGAGGGCACAGTCGAGGGCGACAACATTGCTTGCGCCTACCACGGCTGGCAGTTTGCCCCCAATGGCAGCTGCGCCCACGTGCCCTACCTGGAGCCCCAGCAAAAGCTGCCCACCTGCGCGCTGCGGCAGTACCCTGTGCAAGAGCGGGACGGCTTTATCTGGCTATTTCCTGGTGAGGCCGAGCTGGCCGAGCAACAGACTCCCCTAGGCGTGCCCGAGTGGGATCACCTCAACTTCATTGGCTCGCTGACCACCATCGACGTGCGGGCCCACTACTCATTCTTAATTGAAAATTTAATGGACATGTACCACGGCCACCTGCACGGCGGTGCTCAGGTATGGGCCAACCCGGTGCTGGCCGAGCTAGAGGCTGACGATGCCCATATGCACGCCCACTACGACGCCGAAAGCTACTACCGCATCGACAAAATCTGGTCGGCGACCCAGCTCATCTTTCCGTCTTTGCGCCAACTGCACCCCGAACCGCTGGATGTCTACTATTACTATCCCCACTGGCGATCGACCCTGGGGGATGACTTCGTTATTTACTGCCTGTTTTGCCCGGTAAGCGAGACCCACACCCGCGCCTACCTGCTGCACTTTACCTCCCTGGGGCGGTTTCCGAAGCTGCACAAAACCCCGCTGGCCGTGCGGCGGTTCGTTAAACGGGCCTTCACCAACTCGGCGAGCTTTGTGCTGCGACGGCTGGTGCGCGAAGACGTGTTGATGCTTGAGCAAGAACAGCAGGCATTTGAGCAGCACCCCACCTATCGAGGCCCGGAGCTAAACCGCGCCCTGACGGCGGTGCAGCAGTTGATTCGGCAGCAGGCAGGGTCATGAATGGTAGCAGGTCAACGGTTTAAGGTGCAGGGGTCGACCCCAAACCCTGTACCCTAAACCTTAAACCCCTATTCCCCGTATCTCAATGGTTTCTCCCGATATTTTGGCGCTCGATTTTGATGGCGTAGTCTGCGACGGGCTGCGGGAGTATTTTCAGACCGCCTGGCGGGCCTATGGCGAGGTGTTTGAGCTAGGTGCCGGGGCGCCGCCGGAGGGGCTAACGGAGCGCTTTTACCCGCTGCGACCCGTGGTGGAAACGGGGTGGGAAATGCCGCTGGTGCTCTACGGGCTGATGTCGGGGGTGCCCGATGGCGATATTCTCGATCGCTGGCCCGAACTCGTGCCGCAGCTGCTGGCCCAGGCGGGGGTGACGCCTGCCGCCATTGGCAAAGCGGTGGATGGAGTGCGCGATCGCTGGATTCAAGCCGATGTTGACGACTGGCTGAGCTACCAGCGCTTTTACCCCGGTGTCATCGATCGTCTCCAGCAGGCAATGGAGAACGGGGTAGAGCTAGTGATTATTTCAACCAAGGAAGGCCGGTTTATTCAGCAGCTGCTGGGTAAGAGCGGCGTTGTGCTGCCCGGCAATGGCCCCCTAGGCCCCGAGCCAATCCATCGCATTTTGGGGAAAGAGGTCAAGCGGCCGAAGTACGAAACCCTGCGGCAGATCAAAGCCGTTCAGCCGGAGGCTACCCTCTGGTTTGTGGAAGACCGTGTGAACGCCCTACAAGCGGTGCAAGCCCAGCCCGATTTAGGCGATGTAGAGCTATTTTTGGCCGACTGGGGCTATAACACGGCGGCCGATCGGGCGATTGCCACGCCGGCAAGCAAGATTCACCTGATTACCCTGACTCAGTTCGGCGGTCCTTTCGAGTCGTGGGTATCGGTAGACCCTAGTAATGTAGCTTAGGATTCACAGTAATTTTACGTAATCTTGACCGCTGGGGCGATCGCTTGAATTGTTCGTATCGATACCAAGTCATTTTTTCCGGATTTTAGTCCCCGCGCGAGAATTGTGGGATAGAACCCAGCGCCCAGCGATCGCGCTTCGCTTGAATTTACAGCCCTAGCCTCACCCTCTGCTGTTGTTTTTGCCTGTGCTCCTATGACTGACACCTTTGTCCCCCCACCTAAAACCGCCCCGACAACAGAGGCCGTCATCCTAGAGGAGCCAGCCGTCCCCGACGAGGTACCCAATGAGACGGCGGCCCCCGTCGAAGAGGTCGCGGCCATGCCTGTAGAGGTACCCCCGGTAGTGGGCCTAGACGACGCGATCGCTGGAGCGGCCCTGGCAACCGACGCAGTACCCCAAGCGCAGGTCTCTGCCGACGCGACCTTAGCAACGGTAGACAATCTCTTTTTCTATGGTCGGACCGGCAGCGGCAACCCCACTCTCTACGAGGTTGACCTATCTAGCGGTACTCGGTCCCCAGTATCTACCCCACCAGACCTTTTCCCCACCACCTTAGACGGGCTCTTTGCCGCCGAGCCCCTAGCTCCCCCAGTTGGGATTAATCAACCCGCCACCAGCCAAGCCTTCACCCTAGTGGAGGGCAGCAACGGCAAAAACTTTCTCATTGGCACCACTGCCGATGACGCCGTCTTTGGTCTGAACGGCGACGACCTGATTTTGACAGGGGTAGGCCACAACCTGGCCTTTGGCGGCCTCGGCAACGATACGTTGGTGGGTGGAGCAGGCGACGATGGCCTGTTTGGCGGTGAGGGCAATGACACGATGGAGGGCGGTATCGGTGATGACCTGCTGATGGGCGGCCCTGGCAACGACGTGCTCGACGGCGGGGGCGGCACCAACGTGCTGGTGGGTGGCACCGGTGCTGATACCTTTAGGCCCAACACGCCAGGGGCCTACAACATTGTTACCACCGCTACGCCTCAACCAGACACCCTGGTTGACTTCAACGCTGCTCAGGGCGATCTGCTCGACTTTAGCCTGATTGCGGCTCAGTCTCTGTTTGCCGGAAGGGATCTGCTAACCCTCTTGGACTTTGTGCAAGTGGGGGTCGATACCCACGTGCAGGTGAGCACGCCCCTGGGTCAAGTTTCCACCGAGGCCATCTTATTGGGGGTCCAGGCCGACACCATTACCCCCGCCAACCTCACCTTTACGCCCCCCGTTGGGCTACCCATACTGAAATAGGTCTAGCTGCACCAGCTGCCTCACTTTCCGGTAGCATCGGGGCTAGAGAGATCGCGGTAACGTTATGAGTGAGGCCCTGCTGCATCAGCTGGCTACCCACATGGCAGGAGAGTTTGACAATCGTCAGCAATCCCTGGCAGACCCAACTTGGTTTCTACATCTGCGGTTGTGGCAACGGCCTCTGCCCAGTGCCTTATTTGGTGAAGGGTACAGTTTTTTTATTGAGCAAATCAGCGTAGCCTTGGGCAAACCACCCTATCGCCAGCGCATTTTGCACCTTACTGCCCGCGACGGCCAGCTCTGGGGCCAATATTACGCGCTGCCCGACCCGATCGCTTACAGTGGTGCGGCCACCCAGCCCGCTCGCCTCACCTCCCTCACCCGCGCAGATCTAATCGCTCTGCCCACCTGTGTGGTAGCCATTGAGTATCAGCCAGCTAGCCGAACCTTTAGTGCTCGCCTGCCGGGGGACAGCCTGTGCAGCTTTACCGCCAACGGCGTCACCGCCTACGTGCGGCTCAAGTTTGACCTGGGCCCCGAGTCGCCCGCGGCTAACAGCCCCATGGTGCTGTACTTAGAGGACCGTGGCGTTGACCCCGATACCGACAAACCTACCTGGGGCCCTCTGATGGGGCCATTTCAGCTGGTAAAGCAAAGCGCCTTTGCACTGTCGGCATAAGGCGCTGGAAAACCGGGGCTTTCTCGCTGCTTGCGGGGCAGCTATCGATGTTACCCTGAAGCGATGTTTGAGGCCGTTGAGGCCTGAACTGGGAACGCTTTGCGCGCGTCTCCAGTGAAAAATCGCTCCTGTTTCTTTGCCGTCCAACGTTTTCCTTCTTAGCGACCATCTATGGAGATCGACATCCTGATTCTGACGGTGTACTTCATCTGCATAGGCTATGTGGTCTATAAGATGGCACTGTCGATCGAGGAAGAACTTGAAGACCAGGTGGTGTTGGTGCCCGATATCGTTGGGTTAGAGAGCAGCGTGCGATCGCAGCTGGTGCGTCAGGGCTTCGCCGAAACCGCCGCCACTGTGCTCCAGCCCGGAGAAGGAGCCCTGGGCAAGGCCGTCTCCCTCAGCCTAGTGGTGCCCGAACCCAGAAGCCTCGCCCCCGCCGAAGACCAGCCAGACGAACCCGACGAAGGTCAAATTACGGTGCAGGTGTTACCCCAGGGGCCTCACCCACTCCAGCCCGTAAAAGGGCTCACGGTGCAGGTGGTCAACCAGAGCCGCGCCGTTCAGGTTACCGTCGACTGGGACCGTAGCTCCATCAGCCGCATGACCAACGAAATCCGCCGGGTGATTCGCCACACTCCTGGCATGCGCCTCGACTTGACCGCGCCCCAGGTAGCCAGCGCCGTCAACCCCAACCAATACCTCAGCACCGTCGTGGTCAGCGAAGACTGCTTTGATCGCAGCCCCGACAACCAGGTGCTTCAGCAGACCGCACCAGTGGTCGACATTCCTAAAATGGTCAACCTCAAAGAGCCCCTCCGCAACTATTCCCTCGACCTAGTGGTGCAGCTAACCCCTTTTAGCGGACGCGGGGGGCGAGCGATCATGCTGCTGTTACCCTTTCGGTTTGCCATTCAGCCCCTCCCGGCTAAAGCCGCTATTCCCTTGGTGAACTGGATTTTGAAGCGCTAGATTACTGGGGAAGAAACCAGTTAGCACCGTACAGTTTTAGCAATACCCTCAACCCTCCTGGAGGAAAGCATGGGCAATTCTGACCTCAAGCTATTTGTCGATGCCCAGTTCACCAGTCCCTACGCGCTATCTGCGTTCGTGGCCTTACAGGAGAAGGGGCTACCCCACGACCTAGTCTGCATTGATCTGGCCACCCAGGAGAACCGCCAGACCAGTTACCAGCAGCGCTCCCTCACCGGTCGGGTGCCCACCCTGGAGCATGGCGAGTTCGCCCTGTCAGAGTCGTCCGCCATCACAGAATATTTAGAAGAGATCTTCCCGCCGCCCACCTACGTGGCCATCTACCCGCAAAATCAGAGGGATAGGGCCAGAGCGCGACAGGTCCAGGCATGGTTGCGCAGCGATTTGCTATCCATTCGCGACGAGCGATCGACAACGGTTATCTTCCACCAGCCCTGCGACCTGCCCCTGTCAGATAGAGCGCAGTTTGCGGTTGAGACACTGTTTCAAGCGGCAGAAACTCTACTTCAAGACCATCGCCTTTCGCTCTTTGGCCAGTGGTGCATTGCCGACACCGATTTGGCGCTCATGCTAAATCGGCTGGTTGCCAATGGCGATCGCGTGCCCGAGCCGCTGGCAGAGTACGTGCAACACCAGTGGCAAAGGCCGTCGGTACAAGCCTGGCTAGAGCAATCCAAAGCAGTCTGACCAGTGCAGATCCCTTGACACGCTAGAGTCTCTCCCTAAACTGCCGTTTCAAGATTGATTCCCCACCCATGAAACTCAGTGAGATTGTTCCTTGGGGCAGAACGCTAGATGAATATAGGGCAATGTTTAGCCTGTCGAAGGCAGATTTATCCCTAAAAATTCTCGGCTGTGGCGATGGCCCAGCTAGCTTTAATGCTGAGATGACAGAACTCAGGCGAGCCATTATATCTGTCGACCCGGTGTATCAGTTTTCGGCTGAGCACATTGAGCAGCGGGTGCGAGCTACCTACCAATCAATCATTTCCCAGGTCAAGCAAAATGCTGATCGCTACGTCTGGAAAACTTTTCGTGATGCTGATGATCTGGGCAGGGCTCGTCTCAACGCCATGGAGAAATTTTTATCGGATTATGAATCAGGGAAAGCTGAAGGTCGGTATTTGCACCAAGCTTTGCCAAGCCTAGATTTTGACGATGACCAGTTTGAGCTATGCCTATGCTCCCATCTGCTGTTTTTGTATGCAAAGCACCTGTCTCTTGAGTTCCATATTGCTTCACTTGACGAACTTCTGCGAGTTGCCTCAGAGGTGCGAATTTTCCCCTTAGTTCAACTCAACGGCAAGCCCTATCCACATTTGAAAGTTATTTTAAAGCATCTGTCTAGCCAAGGCTATAGTGTTCAGGTAGACCCCGTCGCCTACGAATTTCAAAAGGGCGGGAACGAAATGCTAAGAATCAGTCGACCCGCTGGCCATACTCCAGTTTGATCAGCTGATCGGCGAGGTGAAAATAGCGATCGTCGTGGCTGATGACTAACACCGTTTTACCGCGCTGTTTTAGCTCTAGTAAAATTTGCTTGTAAAAAATTTCTCGAAAGAATGGGTCTTGATCCGATGCCCATTCATCAAACAAATAAACTGGATGATCTTCCAAATAGGCAGTCAGCAGAGCTAGTCGCTTGCGCTGCCCCTGTGACAGATCGAGTGTTGAGAGCATGCCCTGACTCACCTTAACCTTGTGCTCAATTTGAAGTTTTTCTAGGTAATTCTGGGCTTGACCATCTAAATTGTCAGTTTGCAGGCCCAGCATTCGCTCAAACAAATAAAAGTCTGAGAACACAGCCGAGAAAAGCTGTCGGTAGGCGTCGTTATTCTGCTCGGTTACGGATTTATAGCTACAGCCATATGGTTTAGGACGTAAGTTATAGGCAGAGACATTTTCCTCCCAGTGCTATGCCCAAACCCTACAGCCTCGATTTGAGGCAAAAGGTCATTGACGCCATCGAGCTCGATGGC